>ERZ773116.1-NODE-1-length-412170-cov-13.278240_pt1 | contig 412170 bp, 353 predicted proteins | sample MGYA00580563_ERZ773116 | MGnify/ENA primary metagenome ERZ773116 (study PRJEB29015, sample SAMEA2737864) | human gut metagenome | biome: human gut; feature: human-associated habitat; material: faeces | place: China | collected 2012 ... | reverse complement strand
TAGGCGGTATGCTGTTCCAAGCTCTTAAATAAGTATCATTTACACATTCCTCGCTGTCTTCGTCATTGTGAAGAATATTAAAGGCTATGTATCTGCAATACTTTCCGTATTTTTTTGAAGTTTCGGATATAGCAGCTTCGGAGCGCTCCCAATATAAATCTAATATCTGCTTATCATCCATAGGCTTCTCCTCCTTTCCCTTGTATTAAGGCCTTTCACCCTAATAAACGGGAAAAATGTGTCAAGCGTCACTTAAATTCAAAAAATATTTATTCAAAGATTAGCTTTCATTTTTTGAAAGAATATAATAAAACAGCAAAAGACATACACCAACAAGTCTCTTAATATTCAATGCGGAAAATTACAATTCATACAATCTTTTTGAAATCAATTTTATCCCTCATTTTTTCATGCTTTTCCTTTGGCTTAGATAAGGGAACACAATACTTATGTTCATTACAAATAACAAGCACTCCAAGAAAAGGTCGCTCGTCCTTACCAATCTGAGGAGATACCGATAAAACTCTGTCATCTATATTATGTAAGTTTCTGATGTATTTCATATCAATACGATATACTTCTAATGGTGCTTGAATCATTCATTTCTTCTTTAAAATATTTCAAGGACTATGTTTCCATAGTCCTTGAATGTAGTGTCACCGTAGCGACCCTAACGCTTTTTGAACGTCCACTTATCGGCAGGACCCTCCTTCAATATTATTGAACCAAATGCCATTCTTTTGTCAATGAATTTCTAAAAATTCATAATCTTTTTATATTTAGCACAAATCATTTTTCAGCCTCGTAGAGCGAAATACACCCACCGCACAAATCTTCGATTTGTACTCTGTGTATTTCGACTAATTATTCTTTTGAATGCCTTCTTTTATCTTATAAATACGTATCTTCCAAATCAAATATTGTACTATCCAAACTACAACAAATATTGCAACAAAAATAGCAAAATAGCTTAATACACCTTTAACAGAATGCTCCATCCATTCGCAAATATATGCAACTGTCATCATAAGTACAGATACAATTCCAAAATAAATGCTTGTTTGTTTTAATAAACTCCACTTATCTATTTCCCAGATAACAGATGCTCCTGCAAATCCTGCTCCAAGAACGGCACTTAAAACAGTCTGTATGATAATCGCTGTTACCTCATTGCCAAATCGTTCAATCAAACTCGGAACACATGAATAGTAACTACCATCACCGATTGCAAGTGAAATTCCAATTGTAATCAAATAACTAATTACAATTCCACCCAATAATCCAACAAATATTCTAGAAAATAATTCTTTTTTCATTTTTAGTCACCTCATAATCCTAATACTTTTTTGATCTTTGAAACATATCTTCTGGAAACATAACTTACAGTCCCATTCGATAATTCCATACAAATTGTTCCTACAAAGCTTAAATCAAGGCTTTTAACCTTCTTAAGATTCACAATTTCTGAATTTGATATCCTTACAAACTTACTGTTATCCAATCTTTCTTCCGCTTCATATAGTCTCAATCTAATTTGATACGTACCATTGTCTGTTTGGGTAAAAACTTTACTGTCTTCTGCGTAAATCTTTACTATGTGATCCGGATCTAATAGTTCGACCTTATCCTCTCTGATACCGGAAATAATTGTTGGAGCATCATCTAATCTGCTTACAAAATCAACAACTCTGTTAACTTCTTCCGTCATCTGTGCTGTTGTAATCATAATTTCAGGTTCTTTAGCTTCCGCATCGATATTAATATTCAGTTTCATGATTTTCCTCCTTTCTTGCTTTGTAGTATATCTGGATTAGGATTATTATCTATACTTTATCAATAGGTGGTAATTTTTTCTACCTAACTGGTCAAAAACAATGTTTTCGCAGTTGATTCCTTCCCTTGTTTTTTCCCTTATGAGGGTTCATAAACAAGGGTAAAACGATATAACACAATACAAGATGTGACGGGGAGGACACCCACGAAAATTTTAGTATTTTCAAGGGTTTGCCGAGATTTCTATAACCAAATATAACAGTTATTAAATTTCTTAAAATACCTCAAGTGAGAATTCAAATTTATCGCTCTGATTTTAATGCATTGTACCAAGTCGCTAGCGCGACGGCTCGCCCCAGTTACGTGAAAATCACCACTTTTTTAAAAAGATAGCAGTTTTTGTATTTATATAGTATTGTTGAGATACCCCTACCTTAACAAACTACACAATTACATCAACTGCTATGAATAGTTTATCATTTATTTTAGGTTTCAACAATCATATACTTTATTTTTTATCCAGATCACCACCTGTTTTGAATACATGTAGGGACGTTCCTTCTGTCACCAAGAGTGTCCCTCTGTCTTATTCGTTACAGGGGGACACTCTTGGTGACAGAAGGAACGTCCCCGATTTCCGGTCAATTTCATCTAAAGTGTCCATTAGCGGATCCGGCATATTGAATCCTCATCTTTCTTATGATAACTTTTCCCACAGCGTATCAGAACATCAGGAGGAGTAAATTATGCCAAGAAAATATTATCCATTAACACCTTCACAAAAGATACATTTCAAACCAATTATTGAATTTGGCACTCAGCAAGTCGCAAATATAAGCATTTGTATGACTCTGCAGGCGCCGCTTGATTTTGGTCTGCTGAAAAAATGCATACAACTGGAATACGAGAGATACGAATGCCTGCGAATCCGTTTTACAAAAGTTGACCCAAATGGAGAGGTACGGCAATATGTTGTTTCTCACGATGACAGAGATATTGATTACGAAAACCTTTCATGGCTTTCCGGTGATGACGCTTATCACCGCATGGAAGAATGGTCCAGAATTCCGTTTGACGGGGACAATATTCCAATGAATGTGATAAAAATGATCTCGCTTCCGGGTGGCTACAATGGGCTGTACATCAAGATCGATCACAGACTCATGGATTCATGTGGAGCTATCATCATGGTGAATGACATCATGGAACTGTACTGTCATTACAAATTTGGCACGCCTTATCCCGAGGACATGGCAAGTTTCACTGACATGGTCGAACGTGATCTTAAAAAAAGCACAGACGAAAAACGTGTCTCAAAAGACCGCATGTACTGGCAAAATGTGCTGGAGGAAAATGGAGAACCTATTTACTCCGATATACAGGGACAACGGATACTTCAGGAAAGCAGGCGCCTTCACAATGACAAGTCACTCCGCGCTGCAGATCAGGAAATTAACAACCTGTCTGTCGCTACAAAGAACTATCATCTAGATGCTGAGCCAACCCAGAATCTTCTAGATTTTTGTATGAACAATCACATATCCATGACCAACCTCATTCTCATGGGAATACGAACTTATCTCTCCAAGGCAAATGGCGGACAGACTGACATTTCCATAAGGAATTATGTTTCAAGACGTTCCACACATGCCGAGTGGGTATCAGGTGGCTCTCGCGCAATGGCATACCCTTGCAGAACCATCATTGATCCAGACACAGAGTTTCTGGATGCAGTTTTCATGATTCAGGATGTTCAGAATCATGTATACCGACACTGCAATTATGACCCGGAACTTTTGTCTGACCAGATGAAAGAAATGTTCCACACTCCTCCACACACTACTTATGAGAGCGTGGGGCTTACTTACCAGCCTCTTCCTATCAGGCTTAAAAATCCGCATCTCAAAGACATTTCCGTAAGGAGTATGTGGATTCCAAATGGTACATCAAAACAAAAGATCTATCTCACCGTCATGCACAGTGCAAATGATCTGGGCCTGAATTTCTATTTCAGATACCAAACCGCAAGTCTCTCCGAACAGGACATTGAACTGTTCTACTACTACCTTATGAAGATAATCTTCAAAGGCATTGCCGAGCCAGAAATGACCGTGGGCGAAATCATCGAATGCATCTGACCATTTTTGGGGGACGGAGGTTCCTGCCCCATTTAATTAATTCAATAAGGAGAATTTTAATATGAATACTAATATAACTTTTTTGAACATTGTTGCCGAATACTGCAATACACCAGCTGATGAGATCACTAATGATATGCGATTCATAGAAGATTTGGGCTTTAGCTCCCTTGATTTCATGACTTTTCTCGGCGACCTTGAAGATACATTTGACGTGGAAATCGATGAAGATGAGATCATCAATATTCACACTATAGAAGACGCCATCAAGTACCTTGACAACCTGACAAGCTCCTCTGCATCGGTTTAACATTAAAAATCTGGGACGACGGAGTATGTCCCATTTTGCCTCACATAAAAGAAATGGAGATATGATATATGGAAGAAAATATTCTGGAAATTGTTGAAAAAAGCTGTCGGATACATAGAGATGTAATAGCTGTTAAATATCTGTCTCACAGAGAGATTGTCGAAAAGAGCTACGGAGATATGTGGGATGACATTCGCAAAACTGCTGTCATTTTACGAAATAATGGACTCTGCGGAACACATATTGCACTGGTGGGAAGCAGCTCTTATGAATGGATCTGCGCCTACATGGCTATACTTTTCATGGGAAATACGGCTGTACCGCTGGATGCAAACCTGTCTGCTCCGGAATTACATGAACTTCTGAATCGATCAGAATCAACTGCATTATTCTGCGGAGCATCCAGAAAGGATGTGATAACAGAACTGACAGACGATTGTCCCGAAATGAATATTGTATTCACCATGGAAAAGAAAGTCGATATAGAGCATCTGGAGGGTGCAGATTCAAATCCACAATTAACAATTTTGTCATTTGAACAGCTCCTCAGCGAAATTACCATACCGGATGACTTTGCATTTGCCGATCAGGATAAGGATAAAATGTGTACGCTTATGTATACCTCTGGAACAACAGGCAAAAGCAAAGGCGTCATGCTGTCTCAATTCAATCTCGCACAAAATGTTGAAAATGTATATATAAATCTGGAACCTGGTGTAACTATTCTGAGCGTTCTTCCTATACATCACGCCTTCTGCCTGACAATGGAATGGATGAAGGGCATTTCACTGGGCGCCACTATCTGCATCAATGACTCGTTGCTCCACATGCTGAAAAACATGAAACGGTTCCAGCCCGTTGGCATGCTGATGGTTCCTCTCATGGTAGAAACCATTTACAAAAAACTCAAAGATGTCAACCCTCTCCTTCCTAAAAAGCTGGTTGCAAAGGAAGCATTTGGCGGTAAACTGGAATATATATTCTGCGGAGGGGCATATCTGGATCCTATGTATGTTACCGAATTCAAAAAATACGGAATAGACATACTCCAGGGATACGGCATGACTGAATGCTCCCCTGTAATTTGCTCCAACAATCACAGATACAACAGACCCGGATCCGTTGGCAAACTCCTGGACAACTGTGCTGTTCGTTTTGTCGATGAGGAAATTCAGGTAAAAGGCACAAGCGTCATGTCCGGATACTACGACATGCCAGACGAGACCGCAGAAGCTTTTCAAGACGGCTGGCTCTGCACCGGAGATCTTGGTTATCTCGACTCCGATGGTTTCATGTATATAACTGGAAGAAAAAAGAACCTCATCATTCTGGCAAATGGCGAAAACATTTCCCCTGAGGAACTGGAAGGAAAGCTTTCTGTGGAACCTCTTATTTCAGAAATAGTCATTACCGGCAACGGCAACCATCTCACTGCTCACATATATCCAGATCAGGATTTTGTAGATAAGAAACATATGGATGCAGCCAGGACTTCTGAAAAATTGCAAAAAATCATTGATACCTTCAACAAAAACCAGCCAACATACAAAAGAATCTCTGCACTGGATATAAGAAAAGAGCCATTTGAAAAGAGTTCGACTAAAAAGATCAAAAGAAATCTCGTATAACAATAGACTCACACGCATTATTGTTGTAACATTGCTGTATTAGATAGTGACAAAACTGCAGCACCAAGCCAGGCAGCAGATAAAGGAGACAGCCATGATCAACTCAACCGATCCCCGATATGATAGAACTGAAAGTGACCTTCTAGATGCATTCAAGATACTTGCAGGTCAAAAGGCTCTGAACAAAATAAGCGTGTCCGAGATAACCAAACTCACAGGTGTGACCAGAAGCACATTTTACAACCACTATGAAGACATGCCTGCTTTCATCAATGCCATGGAAGACCGCATCGTCGATGAAATATTTCAGATCATGAATAGCTTCAAACCAGAAGGCAATCTTGAGATCTGCCACCAGTTCTTCAGGTCTCTATGCGAATACATGAAAGCAAATAAATTTCTCATGATCATCATTGCCACACCTGAGGCTTATGATTTCGTGGAAAAGGCACTGACAATGTTCCATAGATACGTGCGATTAATTCTGGAAAAATCCAGCAAGACCGGCCTGGCCCAGGAGAAATACTCATACGCCGTAGCATACGCAATAGGCGGCGTGGTTGGTATACTGCACAAGTTTGCGGTGGATAACTGCCAGGAAAGCAGCGACAAGATGTCTGCTTTCCTGACAGAAGCATTTCTGGATGGTATGAGACCGTATTTGGGGGTGTAGGTCTCCCATCATGGGGATCTCTCCAATATTACTCACATAATACAAGCACTACACAATTAAATGGCTAAAAATTTCCTTATATCCATTGCCAATGAAATTAACAGAATAATCAGCAAAACAATCTCTGCATAAAGAATATACGGATGTCTCTTTCTAAATTGACACCCTTTATCAGACAAACCTGTAGTATATGCTATATTCGCAAATTGCATGGCTATAGCAGTTGCTATTCCAAACGAAGTTAACAATAAAAATATATTATATTTATACTCCGTATATGCTGATACACTAAATGCTGCAATAAAACTAAAAACTAAGCCAACAACATCCTTCTTATTTATTTTGTTCAAAATATGACGTTTCTGTTCATCAGAATAATTTGCTATTTTTTTAAATCATTACTATCCATTTCTTCCTGTTTCCTTTCGCCTTCAATTAGTTCCAGGATCCCTACTTCAAAAAATTCTGATATTTCCACTAAAATTGAAATATCAGGCATATTAATTCCATTTTCCCAGCGTGACACGGATCGGTTTGATACACCGAGCTGTTCTGCCAATTGCTCTTGCGTCATTCCTTTTTCTTTGCGCAATTCCCGAAGCAAGCATCCCATTTTTTCTTGTTGCATTATTATGCCCTCCTTTCAATTTCGATCTTACTATTGTTGTTTAAGCAAATACATGACACAAAGCAAGAATATTCACACATGACACATGTGTCCAAATGGTATTTTATATACATATACATTCATTGATTGTGAAAAATTTCTTTCTTACATAAATAATGTCTAATTTTTATAATAAATTTCTTTTTCCCATGAATATGGTTTAACTAACATTTCATCATCACTTTTACCGTCACAACTATTCTGGCATTTTGATAATATCCCTACTGTGTCATATTTATCCGATATATAAGGTTCCATACAAGATATATTTTTCATATACAATCCAGGATATTTCTTGAATGGAGAAACAGAATGCATGACATTTGAATCCTTTTTCGAATATACATATAAAACTGAATCACACTGTGCGTGTGCATCCCATTGAGTATATTGTCCCTCAATAATTACGTGACTAATAGATGTCTCATCAAACGCCTCATACTCTACCCTTTCGACACCTGAAGGAATTATTACTATCTCAGCCTTTTTACATGAACAAAATGCTTTATTATTCACTACTTCTATCTCTGGTGGCACAATTATTACTTTCTCATTACTTTGGTATGTTAACAACCTGTTATATCTGATCATATTTCCGAGTTTCGGACATTCTGCATATATTGATATTTGCTCAAAATCAAAAATATCTGGCCAATTTACACATTTAAGCTCTTTACAATTTAAAATTGCCAATTCACTAAAATTACACCTAACATCTGCCTCAAAAGTTATTTTTTCTAGTTGTCCACAATCTGTTATCATTTTTGTTTCAAATCTAGTTACAGTAGCTCCAAACACAATTTCTTTTACCGCATTGTGTGCAATCGCTCCCCTACAAACCTTTTTGCAGCAATTTACATTTATCACTTCATTGTCCCCAGAATAAAACATAAGTGAGTCCTTATATATCCACATACCATTTTGGGGATATGACCAATAACCAAACTTATTCTGATAATTATTTATAAGCATAAATTTATTTGAATTCAAATAATCTACAATTTCGGAAGTCATTTCTCTGATAGCTATCTCATCAGATATATTATCAGCCAAAGCACTATAAAATTCATAATCATCTCCATAATTTGAATAATTATATTTTGACCAATATATCTTTATCCGACCACTATTCCCCTTTGATTTATCAAATGAGGAATATAATCCATCCCTGATATCACCAATCATAACAACTGTGTTAGGTACAACCATATACTTACATTTATTATACCTTAAACTATTCAATGAATTTGGGAATAATCCAACCACTTCACATCCGTCAATTCGCTCAGGAATTAGAACAATGCTTTTTGACAGATTATTATTACTGCAGACAATATTAAGTATATGTATTTTCCCTTTTAATTCTACGTACTCTATAATCCCAGTTTGACATACCTTTTTCTTTACACTCTCTAAATCTATCGAAAAATCCTGGCATGCATCGGTATTCTGATCTATGCTATCATTAAACCATTCTTCTTTACCAAATAGGCAAATCAAAATTTCCACTGCCTGTTTTACATAATTTGGAGATAATCCTGTACTATTTTCCAATATGCGGCTACATCTATACATTACCTGCAAATAATTATCCCCACAACGTATTTCTTCTATAATATTTTCTTCGTATGCCGAAATGATAGCATTTTTTAACGGCTTGTTATCTGGTATTATATCTGCGATTAAGGCGGCAAACCTTCTGCGATCCGTTATTGAATCCGGATATTTTCTTATAAAATCTATTATCTTGGCTTGTTCCTGTGTTAATGCTTTATTCATCATTCCACCTGTTGTATATGGATGATAATACATATCACCATTTGCATCTACTATCTTTAAATATGAGAATATATCAACTTGCAAAATTTTTGCAGACGGATTCTGGGATATAGGTGCGAGCTGTCTAAAATCTCCAACAAACAGGAATTTATCTCTGGCCAAAGTAGCTGCAGCTATTACCTGAGGAACATAAGCCATTGAAACCTCATCAAACATCACCAAGTCAAACTGTCTTTGCTCAAACATCGGATCCACAGTTGCTCTGGATATCGTAGTACCTATCAGCTGCGCCTTATCAACATATCTGCGCTCTTCCTTTCTTATATCGCTTCTAAGCTGTTTTATCTTCAATTCCAGCTTGTTATATTCATCTGTGTGAGTTTTATTCCTTACTCTAAAATCATCTCTTTGTATCAATAATCTATCAAGTTCAGTGGCATAACTATTACACATACTTAATGTGTAAGTAAACGATGTTGCATATGGATGTTTTGCAAGCTCATTATCTCTGACATACCCAAATCTGAGTATTTTCCCATGCTTTAAATAATCTTTCATCCTGTCATCAGGGTTCTTTATAATCTGTTTTATAACGCCATCAACTGATACATTGCTATGTGAAACTATCAAAACCGATTTTCCCTGATATATATAATCTTTTGCAATTTCTGCCATCGTATGAGTTTTTCCTGTTCCCGGCGGTCCCCATATTGACACAATGTCTTCTTGTTGAAGCATTTTTATGGCTGCTTCTTGACCTTTGGGAACTTTGTTTATATCTTTAGAGCTTGTAAGCTTGGGGCCTTCCTCCATAAGCCTAATTGCCAATTTATTAACATTAGGATTTAATGAATTCATCCGCTTATCCAAGGCTTCCAATAGTTTCCAAGGTTCAACCATCATTCTGGCAGAACCAACACGGTCTCCTATATCTCTATCCAGCATAAGCATTAACTGAAAGTCTTCACATGACAGCACAGTTCCAACAGCTCTGACTCCTCCACTTAATTCAACAACGACCGGTGCATCATCAGGCAAATGTATCTCCGTTTCCATTTCAAATGAATACGTATAAACACCATTATCGCTTTTATTCAGTTTTGATCCATTAACAATCTTGTATCTCTTACCCTTTCCCTGCTTTAAATACAAAATCTCCTTATGCAACCCATCTGAATATTCCCTAATATCTGATGATGTATATACTGGTGCTACTACAGGATTTGTCGTTGGATCCATTACACTATCTCTATCTACAATTTCCTGACTTATAGCTTCTCCAGAAACTTTCATAAGTAATCGAACTAAATCTGAAGTTCTCTCATATTCCAAATCACCCATATTATAAATAGTGACAGAAGTTAATGCAGTTGTTCCAGAACTACTAATCTTATATGAAGTAATTATTTTTTTACGGTTACTGCACAAAAATACAAATGATATGTCCGCCTTTGCAGTAAATATCTTCTTATCATTCATTGGAATAGTGGTGGACATCGTCTTTGATTTTCCATGTTTCAGCAATGTGTAATCCATGTGTGATGTAAACTCAGATCCAAATCTATCAGTAATTACACATCTTTCGAGAATAGTCTCCACATCAGTATCCGAATGTGTATATATAAATTTTGAGGTTACTTCTATCCTATCTGCAAACTCTTTGATTACAGGTAAATTCATTTTGAAGTGCAAATTGGAAAAGGATCTAGTTACATCTGGTTTGTATTTTTCTCCAGTATCACTAAGTAATGCATCTGAAAATACACTGCTAACAACATCGAGAATACCCTCTCTTACACCGCTTTCTATCGCCTGGTCCATCAAAAATTTTTCTACACGAGAAAGTCCTATTTTTAATTCTTGTTCGTTTTTATACGGAACTCCTATAAATGTTTCTCCTAGTCCGGCTTGAAAAAGCATCTGAACAATATTCTTTTCTGTATCATATTCGGCAAGCAAATCGTTGCAAACAGCCACACTCAGGAGTCGATTTGTCAAGGGGATATTTCGCATTGCAATACGGCTTTGTAAAAACAGAGGGGTGTCAACCCCTCTTGGCTGCATAGTGCTACCTGCCGAAGAAGGCAACCGTCCCCCCCTCGGAGAGCGCACGACTGCCGCAGGCAGTAGCACCGCCCACTTTTGAGTGGTGAGTAAGTGCGCCCTTAGACGGATTAAATTGACTATCCTTTTGAATATTGATATAATGTGAGCGTAAGCTAAATCAAAAATTTCTTAACAGACAAATTTAAGAAGGAGTGATTCAGATGAAAAAGAAAACTAAGACTGTAATTGGTGTTATCCTTGCAGTAGCTCTGGTAGCTGTCTTGGTAGTTGTAGGATTTATGACTTACCTGGGAATTACCTGGACAAACAATCATGAATTCGGAGAATATGTCAGCAAGGAAGGTCCTTGGGGAATGACTGCTACATGGGTATCTGAGGATAGCAGCAGTTATCTCGTTTGCAAAAAGGAGAATGATGAACCATTTGCCAAGGTTACAGCCTATTTTCAGGGGGTGGATGGTTGGCAAGCCTATGAACTGCATGGCAGAGACCGGATTGCTTATCTGAATACTGTGGAAAACGATACAACCATTGATAGCACCAGCGGAAATATGAAATTTGATGGAACTACATTTACCATTACAGATTTAGATAAAGAAATCTTCGGCACAAATGAATTTAATTATGTTATCACTGATAAGGAGTTCAGCCCCGATTAAAGTGCCAGAACTATTCCGATACGGTGGAAACATAACCGATGGAAAAGCGGAAACAGTGTATGCTATTACGTTGAGAACACCCGAAAGCCGAGAAACCAAATAATCGTTACTCTACCAATGGTTTATGTCCATATCGAAAAGGTTGATGTGAGAATAGAATAATTCTGTTCGACTTATTCCGATTATTCTAACAGATTTGCTCAGCACAAGGAACCCTGCGTGGGGGCAGATATATTTGCAAAGGATTTTACATAAAAAGCTGCTGAACAATCCAGAAAAGGAGAGTTTCAGCAGCTTTTTCATACTCTGTACTGTGTGCCCATCAAGAAAATACTGGATTCTATTGATTGACCACCGCCTTTCGGCTGCATACATTCACCACAAATGAGCCGCCAGCCGTTATGTATTCAGGTGGCAGAAACCACCCTTTACAGAGTACATCACAACTTTCTATTTTGGTAAATGCCATACCCATATCTATTTGTTATATCCTTAAAAGCACCTATTAATTCAGTTGTATGCCACATAGAGTATCCCCTCCATTATTTTATCCTAACCCAACATATCCCTAGTTTCTCATTTGGTATATGCTGAATTCTAACATTTCTCTTCCCCTTCGTTGTCATAACACTCATGGATAAATCACTAATATCTTTCAAGATATCTTTCATCTTTAATCGTCCTTCCAGCTGAAAATAGAAGTCCATTTCTCCTTTTTTCAACAAGGAATCAATATATGCTAATAATCTGGTCTTCGAGTTGAAGACCAGTTTATTATTTCTAAAATAATTCATATCCAGCGAATTACATATTGGAAGCTTACTGTCAGGTGTATGGTCCATATACATCATCCCATCTGTAAGATTAAAGTAATCATAAGCCATTCTATCCTTGTTTTTCCCACCAGCGCCAATATCCCATGTAATATCTAACTGATATGCTTTTCCATCTATGTTAACAATATTCCATGCATGAGGTCCGTTCTGACCATTGCCATCAGCTTTACCTGTGACAACAATACATTTGATGTCCACTGCATTCAACAGTACCTTTACTGCCTTTGCTATTCCTTCGCACTGAGCCCGATGATGAGCAAAAACACCTACAATATTATGAGCCTCCATAAATCTCACCGGATCATTAATATCTGCCCCATCATAGTCATACGAAACAAAGTTACATAGCCAATCATGTACTTTTAGTTCTTTTTCGTACTCAGTTCCTTCTTTCAGCTTTAAATCCGCAGCCAGTTCATTTACTGCCTTTTCTATTTTTCGATTATATTCATGGATTCTCTCTCTGCTGAAGAAATACTGTGGACATATCGCAGTATGTCCCAACACATCAGTTGCAAGACTGCAAGTAGATTGATTCAGATAATAAATCAGCGGATTATCTCTTGTCATTGCTTCAAATATCCTGTTAAATACCTCCTGCGTCATCCTTCCTTTTACAGGAATAGGGATAATGTCTTTTCGATCCATTATCCCTTTATAAAAGCATCTATATATTATCTGCTCGTTTTTATTCAGCTGATTGTAGTAATATCTGTCTACTATCAACCTCTATCTCCTCCCGATGCAATTCCATCTCCGCCAAATCCACCTAATGTACCAGTGTTACCACACCAGTCACAAGTAAACGTCTCGCCAGTGTTAATCCTTCACATAGTCAGCACTGATAGGAATATTCTTAATTCCGAGGTTAGAGAATGTTACTTGTCAAAGGTACGTATCAAAGGTACGTATCAAAGAGGTTTTCTCACCCCTTCATCTACGTAGCCGATGACAAGTGGCATCTCGCGCCCCCGAAAGTAAAAAAAATAAGCTGGTGTATTGCAACATACATCAGCTTATTTTAATGAATTCAATCCCTATCTGTTTCACATAGTAATATTTTTTTAATTTTTAAATTTTAAGAACGATTTTTTGGCCCCATTTTGCCCACAATTCGCTCCGAAATCAGCCTAAATTATCAACTATATAGTGCTGTTCCCCAATTTTATATCTTATGTATTTCCCAACTAATTCCGTTTTAAAAACACCATCTGCATTTTGAAAAAGCTCCAATTAATAGCCACAAAGTATTAAAATATAGAAAATCGCATCATTTTTGCATACATTTATTATTGATATGTAGCACCTTTTGCTTAAAATACATTTTCTGTATAGGAGATTCCCCCGTGTCTTAATCGTGACACGGGGACACTCATCGTTACAAAAGGAACGTCCCCTATGCTACTCATTTACAGCTAATCACAAACACCAGACAATATCACAACCATCATTTTGCTCTGTGGCAGATTCATGGCTCAACGGATATATGTCCGTAATATTAAATTGTTTGTCAGGCTACACAGCCTGAACTGCAGGTTTATTATCATTCATCTTCTTCATGACCTTGCAGCCTGCCTTTTTATCATTTTTATCTTTTGGTCTCATCATCAAAAGGCCATCCTGTATCTGTATATTATATTCTGCACCACACCTCTCACATTTATGTTCCATATTTGAATTGCTGCACTTACACAGGAACTTGCCACAGCCTGGACAAGTAACATAATATAATCTAATCTCCATATCTTCTCTCACCTACACCTCCAGCTTTGAGAGAAGCTGCCCGGCGTATATCAGTTACACGTGTAATCTCATATTCACTTCCATCTTCCCACATAAATTTCTTGGGCAGAAGCACACCATCTTTCGTGAATACTGCTAATACATCCACATACACCTTATGGCTTTATAAAACAAAGAGCTGCGCTTCTTTAATGAAACGCAGCTCTTATGCTTATATTTTTATTATAAAGACGAAATGCACTGTGAATATGCCCCAATATTTAGTCAACAACACATTCCACAACAGCACAAGGCGGAATATTCAGCTTTAAAACATTATCCTTGATGACTGCCGTATGCTCGGTAATGCTCACCCTGTCGGGACAGTCGAAGTCGTTATAGCTGTGCGCCTCGTTTGTAAGTATCCTGCACGAAACCGATGATGCTTTAAATCCGAAAATGCTGCATTCAACAGCAGCCTCTTCCGTAAGCGAACAGTTTGCAGCGGTAACGGTCATACTCTTTTCGTTCACCGATGCGGAAACCGAGATCATCGGAGCATTTTTGCCTTCCGACATATTTTCGTTCTGCGTATAACAGTAAACTGCCTCGTTGTTTTGGTGTGTTTTAAAAAGGTCGAAAACGTGATATGTAGGCGTTTTTATCATCTTATCGTCCTCTGTAAGAATGACCGATTGGAGAACATTCACCGCCTGTGCAAGGTTTGCCATTACAACACGGTCGCTGTGTCTGTTAAAAACATTCAGCTCTATTGCAGCAACGATAGCATCACGCATAGTATTCTGCTGATATAAAAATCCCGGGTTCGTACCCTCTTCTACCTTATGCCAACAGCCCCACTCGCCTATTACAAGTCCTATTTTCTTTTCGGGATCATAGCGATTCATTATCTCCGAATGTCTTGTGATAAGCTCATCGGAAAAGTTCGCTGCAGCGATAGTTTTATAATAAAGCTCATCGTCAAAATCGGTGGCTGATTCCATTTCGGGCCATACGGGCATTGTATAATAATGCAGGTCGATAGCATCAACATTATTGCTGTCAAGATTTTTCATCATGACTTCTGTCCAGTTATAGTCGGCAGAGCTTGGACCGCAGGCTATTCTGTAAAGTCTGTTTCCCGAATAATTGCGGCAGAACGTCTGATACCTTTTATAAACGTCGGCGTAATATTCGGGACGCATATTTCCTCCGCAGCCCCAGTTTTCATTGCCGACACCGAGGTATTCGAGTTTCCACGGCTCGGCTCTGCCGTTCTTCTTTCTCTGCTCTGTGAGAGGCGATTCCACATCTGAGGTCATATATTCTATCCATTCGGACATTTCACGAACACTGCCGCTGCCAACATTGCCGTTTATATAAGGCTTGCAGCCAACAAGCTCACAGAAACGCATAAATTCGTGTGTACCGAAAGAATTATCCTCCGTAACTCCGCCCCAGTTCGTGTTCACGATCTTTCGGCGCAAGGCTTTTTCACCGATACCGTCCTGCCAGTGATATTCTTCCGCAAAGCAGCCGCCGGGCCAGCGGAAAACGGGAGCTTTTATATTTCTGAACGCCTCGATGATATCATTCCTTATTCCGTCTGTATTCGGAATAGGTGAATTTTCACCCACATATATACCGTTGTAGATACATCTTCCGAGATGCTCGGAAAAATGTCCGTATATCTCGGGAGAGATATGTCCGAGCCTGTCGTCTGCATTTATTAGTATTGATATTTTTTTCATATTATACCTCCGCCGCATACTGAATTATTATATTATCAGTGTAAGTCATTGACTTTGGTATTGCAATGACTTATAACATTATTATACTAACCGTTCGTACTTTGAGGTGATGATATGATAAGTATAAACACAGTCTGTCAGAACGTAAGACACAAAGGGAATTTTGAAATATGCAGACCGGATGGTTCGGGAGATGATCTTCTTGTTATCTTCAAGACCTCCGCTGTTCTGATACAAAACGGTGAAGAAATAACCGTTTCTCCCGACAGCCTCATTTTATACAGCAAGGGAACAATGCAGCATTACAAAACTCTGTGCGGAAGTTATGTTAATCACTTTGTCCATTTTGATACGGACGATACCGAACTTATGAATGGGATAAAAACTGACACGCTTATCACCTCGGCGGATATTCCTGCAATTGAAGAGCTGCTTACGATATTATGCCGTGAAAATGTAGCCGGTTCGACCAACAGGAAACAGTACGAAAATATGCTTATGCAGATGATACTTATGAAAATATCCGAAAGCAACATAAATCCTGACAGCGATAAAAGCCGCATTTCCGCTCTTGAAATGCTCCGCACCGATATTTACAGCAATGCAGGGAGCTACAGCAATATATATCAGCTTGCTGAAAAAATGAATCTGAGTCCGTCATATCTTCAGGCAATATACAAACGGAAATTCGGGATAAGCTGCTATGAAGATATTTTATCCGCAAAGATCAAGACAGGACAATATTATCTTTCGACCACCGATATGACCGTTAAGGAAATATCCGACCTCTGCGGATACGGAAATGAGATATGCTTTATGAAGATATTCAAAAAAAGAACAGGGATCACACCGAGTGAGTACAGGAAAATTTCCAAGAATGATAATTTGAAAAACAACTTTATATGGTAACTACCATTTACATCACCTCTATTTTTATTTGAGTAAACTGTGCACTTGTTTTCCCATGAAAACAGCTTCGAATTCATACATCTACATTATCCAAGCTGCTTTCATTGAAAAGCAATTTATCCCCCAACCGGGTTAGCACATCAAGGATCAGCCATCCTCACTGCGTTCGCTCATGCCTATCTATAGCTGATCCGCAAGAAACCACTCTCCTCCTGTCAATATATGCTTCAGCAGGGCGTACTACATATTTCATTTTTATCTGTTGCTATCAGCATGACTCACCCTCGGTTCCTAATCTTGGGCTCCCGCAATTGCTTCGAGAATTATCCTGGCTCGTATGGGGATGTTGCCACCTATATGGCGAAATATGTTAGTCTGATATGCCTGTCCTATTTACTTGTCAAAGGTACGTATCAAAGAGGTTTTCTCACCCCTTCATCTACGTAGCCGATGACAAGTGGCATCTCGCGCCCCCGAAAGTAAAAAAAATAAGCTGGTGTATTGCAACATACATCAGCTTATTTTAATGAATTCAATCCCTATCTGTTTCACATAGTAATATTTTTTTAATTTTTAAATTTTAAGAACGATTTTTTGACCCCATTTTATGTCTTATTTTGACCCCATTTTGACTCCAATCTGCTCCAAAATCAGCCTAAATTATCAGCCATATAGTTGCTGTACCCCAATTTTATATCTTATGTATTCCCCAACTAATTCCATTTTAAAAAACACCATCTGAATTTTGAAAAAGCTCCAATTAATAGCCACAAAGTATTAAAATATAGAAAATCGCATCATTTTTGCATACATTTATTATTGATATGTAGCACCTTTTGCTTAAAATACATTTTCTGTATAGGAGATTCCCCCGTGTCTTAATCGTGACACGGGGACACTCCTCGTTACAAAAGGAACGTCCCCTATGCTACTCCCACTTATAAGGTGTGAGCTGATAAACGTAATAATTGAGCCAATTCGCATACAAAGTATTCGCGTGGCATCTCCACTTCTTCACTGGTTTCTTTTCCGGGTCGTTGTCCGGATAATAGTTCACCGGGATCTGTGGATTAAGGCCCTTGCCGAGGTCTCTGTGGTACTCCTGGTCAAGGGTCAGCACGTCGTACTCAGGGTGTCCTGTGACAAATATGTTCTTGCCGCCGTCACCGATTATGAGGTACGGGCCAGCCACATCTGACTCGGCTACGATCTCAAGGTGATCATTGTTTACAATGTCCTCCTTGGATACGCCCGTGTATCTTGAATGTGGCACGTAAAATACATCGTCGAAACCGCGGACTAGCGGTGTTCTCTTGTGGAAGGTGTGATGTTCGTATATGCCTGACAGTTTCTGCGGAAGGTCGAACTTCTGCACACCGTATCTGTAGTAGAGTCCCGCCTGGGCGCCCCAGCAAATGTGCATGGTCGATGTGACATTTGTCTCGGACCAGTCCATGATCTCGCGGAGTTCATCCCAGTAGTCAACATTCTCAAATTCCATCTTTTCAACAGGTGCTCCGGTTATGATGAAACCGTCCCATTTGCGGTTCTTTACGCTGTCAAAATCCTCGTAGAATCTGTCAAGGTGTCCCTTTGTCACGTTCTTGGACTCGTAGGACATGGTTCTAAGAAGCGTGATGTTCACCTGAAGTGGGGTGTTTGACAAGCTTCGCATGAGCTGCAGCTCTGTGTCCTCCTTCAGCGGCATGAGGTTGAGTATCAGAATGTCAAGGGGTCTTATGTCCTGGCTGTGTGCCCTTCCTGTTCCCATGACAAATATGTTCTCGTCCTCCAATGTTTTCTTAACCGGCAGATCATCATCTATTCTTATCGGCATCTCTATTCATTCCTTTCCATTTACTGCTTATCCAAGCAAACATGCAGCAGCACACACCAAGTAATCTACCGCAGTTACCCTACTGTCCAATCAATTCTAAGAAATCCTCCTCAGATATGATAGGCACATCAAGACTTTTCGCCTTCTTGTTCTTGGATGATGTAGAATTCACATCGTTATTTATAAGATATGAGGTCTTGGCAGATACAGAACCTGTAACCTGACCTCCTCTGCTCTCTATCAGTTCCTTGAGCTGATTTCTGTTGTCAAAATGGGTGAGCGAACCGGTTATGACGAACACCTTGCCCGCCAGATCCTGCTCCGTATCAGAAACCTCATCCACAAACGTCAGCTCAGCCATCAACTTATCTATGATAGCACAATTCTTCTCATTTTCAAAGTATCTGACTATATCCTCTGCTATAACCTGACCGATTCCGTCTATCTCAACGTAGGCTGACACATCTGCCTCCTTCATGGCATCCATATCATTTGCAAAATGCTTTGCCATGAGCTTGGCTGTCGCCTCTCCGACATTTGCAATGCCAAGGCCATTGACAAGACGCCACATGTTCGTCTGTCTGGATGCGTCCACCGCAGCCACAAGCTTGTTGTACGACTTCTCGCCAAATCCCTCAAGTTCAACTATATGTTCTCTGTGAGCCGCAAGCTTATACAGATCAGGAAGCTCCTCGAGGATCTTCTCGTCTATGAACTTCTCTATGGTCGCCTCTGAGAGTCCATCTATATTCAACGCATTTCTGGACACGTAGTGTGAAAATGACTTGAGTTTCTTCGCAGGGCAGAACTGGTTTGTGCAGTACAGAGTCTCAACTCCTGACGCTGCACCGCCTTCCTCCCTCACTATCTCAGTCTCTCCTCCGCATGCAGGACACGCAGCCGGTATGACCACGTTACCGCTCATGGTTAGATTCCTTGCAATCTGCGGAATGATCATATTCGCCTTGTACACTGCAATCTCATCACCTTCGCCAAGCGCCAATGACTTAAGTATGCTGACGTTGTGTATGCTGGCACGGCTTACTGTTGTTCCCTCGAGCTCCACCGGGTCAAATACAGCAACCGGGTTGATGAGTCCAGTTCTTGATGGACTCCACTCCACATAACGGAGGTGGGTGATTGCCTCCTCATCCGCCCATTTGAACGCCATGGCATTTCGCGGGAACTTGGCTGTGGTTCCCAGGCTCCTTCCGTATGCCAAATCATCCAGCATGAGTACCAGACCATCCGATGGGAAGTCATTCTCCGTTATCTTCTCTGAAAATTCCCTCACCTTATCAGGAAGCGCCGCCGAGTCTGTCAGGTAGTGTTCTACCACGGTAAATCCCTGCTGCTCCAACCAGTCAAGCTGATATTTGAATGAATTGTGGAAGTCCACATCCTCACCGTCCACTAAATTAAAAGCGAAGAAATGTACATTTCTCTCTTTTGTTATCTTGTTATCGAGCTGTCTCACTGAGCCGCTGCACAGATTTCGCGGGTTCTTGTACTTAGATTCCGCATCCGTTATCTTCTCATTTATCGCATTGAAATCCGAGTATTTGATGACCGCCTCGCCTCTGATCGTCAGCTTGCCCTTGTACGGGATGTGATGAGGTACATTTGCAAATACCTTCGCATTGTTCGTGATGACCTCGCCTATCTCACCATTTCCACGGGTAACCGCTTTTATCATCTCTCCGTTCTCATATGTGAGAACAACTGTGAGTCCGTCCATCTTCCAGGATATTACGCCCTTCTGACCGCCAAGCCATGACACAAGAGCACCTACATCCTTTGTCTTGTCAAGAGAAAGCATTGGATGCTCGTGAGCCTCCTTCGGCAGCTCACTGACGACCTCATATCCTACCTTGACCGTCGGGCTGTTGCTCATGACCATCCCGGTCTCTTTCTCCAGGGCACTCAGCTCATCGTACAGAGCATCATATTCCAGATTGCTCATGATCTCTGTATCTTCCATATAATATTTCTTTGCAGCATCGTTGAGCTGCTTTACAAGTTCTTTAATTCTGGCTATCTTGCCATTATCGTTATTGCCACTAATGTCATTATTTTCTTTAATATTTTCACTGGTATTTCTACTAATATCTTCCATACACACCCCACAAAAAATCCTATATACACTCTCTACTACATCCCCACTATCCGTCTCAGCTCTGCCTCTTCCTCGCGGCTGAGCTCCCTTAACTCTCCAGGTCTCATATTGCCAAGCTTCACGTTGCAGACCCTGACTCTCTTCAGGTTCACTACCCTGTAGCCCAATGCATCACACATTCGTCTGATCTGCCTGTTGAGCCCCTGTGTCAGCACTATCATGAATGACCTGTCATCTATCTTTCGCACCTTACATTTCTTTGTCACTGTATCAAGTATAGGCACTCCTTCCGACATCTTCCTGATGAAGTCCTCTGTTATCTCACGGTTCACCCGCACTCTGTATTCCTTCTCATGGTTGTTCACCGACTTCTGGATGGCATTTGACAGGTCACCATCATTTGTCAGAAGAAGTAGACCCTGGGAGTCCTTGTCCAGCCTTCCCACGTACTGAAGTCTGATCGGATAATCTATGTGATCAAATATATTGTCTGGATCAGCCTTACTCGCTGTACAGGTAAGTCCTATCGGCTTATTATATGCTAGGATCACTGTCCTATCCTTCTGCTGAACCTTCCTGCCCATGAATGTCACCACATCCCCGGGCATGACCTTCTGACCCATGACTGCAGTCTCTCCGTTGATCGTAACCTTTCCATTCTCTATATGTGTATCCGCAGCGCGCCTTGAGCACACGCCCGCCTCGCTGAGATATTTGTTAAGTCTTATTCCATCCGCCATAATCTTTCCTCTGTTATTATTTTCCTATATTGTTAATACATATCTCACATTCTAATTTCTGGTCAGCATACACCATGTATCAGCCAGACCAAGGCCAGTAAATTCTAACCAATATGCAGAACCATCATACCATTTATTTTTCATTTTGTGAACCATTCATCACACCATGTATAACCCACAGCAAAGATTCAGTTAAATTAATTTTGTAAAAGTCCTTGATTTTTTTTATCAATTAATGTATATTTAAGCAAACGCAAAGGTGTGTTTCTTCGGAAACGCACCTTTTTTTATTTTAGGAAAAGGAAGTGCATATTATGGATAACATCGACAGAAAAATCATTCATCTTTTACAGGGCAACGCCAGAACCCCACTCAAGTATCTGGCCAACAAAGTCTTCCTTTCTTCGCCGGCAGTTTCAGCAAGAATAGAGAGACTTGAGAAAGCAGGAATACTGACCGGATATCACGCAAGCATCAACCATGAGGCTCTCGGATATCACATCACAGCATTTATACACATGGCTCTTGATCCAAAACAGAAGCCAACCTTCTATCCATTTGTTGAAGCATGTCCAAATGTACTGGAATGCAACTGTGTGACCGGTGCGCACTCCATGCTCATGAAGGTCTGCTTTCCTAATACCATGGATCTCGACTCATTTATCGGACAGCTCCAGAGATTTGGCAGCACAGAGACACAGATAGTATTCTCCACACCGGTTCCTACCAGAGGGGTTTTGATCGACACAGATACTGTAGACTCTTCAGAGGCTATGTAAGTCTCATACAGTGATAATATAAAACGCAGGCATAAAGCCTGCGTTTTCTTTAATTATACATATTCTGGAACTTTCTAAATGTCTCATCCGTTCTAAGCAGATAATCATTGTTTTCTTTTACATGTTCATATATCGCCTGTATATCACCAGATGAGTTGATGGTGTTGATATACGAGCTCTCCTTGTCAGACAAAGCCGAATTGTTGATCTTGTAGCTTCCATCTGACTGTTTCGTCACATATAACGACCTTATATCGAGCGGTTCCGAGTTGACATCCTTTATCATCAGATTGGATAATTCGTACACGATATACGAATCTGCGGTATATCCGTTGGCTATATAACATGTGGTCTTGTTGTACGCCGTTATATACTCCGCTGCTATCTCAATGCTCTTCATGTCGTCAAATTCCGACGGATCTGTGACCAGTCTCTGAAGTGTCGTCTGATCTGCCTTTGTTCTCGCCAAAAGATAATTGTTCACTAGCTGATTTATCTCATCGATCGTACACAGCCTGTAATTTGCTCCGTCAGGTATCTCCAGTCTCACCGTATTATCTCTTCCGGTTATGTCCTCTGTGAACAGCTTATCGTTTATAAAAAATACATACACATAGACTCCGACAAGTATCAGAAATACCGCCCACAGCAAGACAAGAACGCCACCAGAGATCCCGCCATGTCTGGATCTTCTTCGGCCTTTCCGCGTCTTTGCCTTCTCTTCGGCAAAATAATCGTCATCGCCATACAGCTCCTCATCATCGAACATATCTCCGGTATCCGGTGCATCATCCATATCCTCAGGATCTTCTATGACATAATCCTCATACGGCCTTTTCTGTCTCGCCGGGGTCTCCTCAACCTCTGAAGCTCCGCCGGGCTCTGAGTTATCAGCCAGCTCCGAATCTTCACTGTCATCTAAGTCATCATCTAATCCCGAGTCTCCACTGTCATCCGATTCATCGTCTGACTCCGGATCTTCACCGTCATCTAAGTCATCATCTGTCTCTGAATCTCCACCGATCTCTGATTTCCCATCCAACTCCGGCTCTTCATTTTCTATATTCTGTTCTTCCGCTTCCAAATTCTTTTTCTTCTTCATCACTGCATATCATCCTTTTACGAAATAAATATCAGAGTATAAAAAAGCGTACCAGGGCGGAGTCGAACCGCCCGTCATGGCTCCGGAGGCCATTGCCGTATCCGATTGGCTACTGGTACACAGTTGGTATGATACTACAAAAAACTCACTTTGGCAAATAAAAAAACGTCCCCGCACTTATATGCGGGAACGCTTTGAATTCTCTTGTGTCACTAAATAATTACATAGTTACCGAAACGAATTTTACTATGAATAAGAGTGCAATAATTGTCACTACGATATCCTGCTTCTTATACTTGCCTGTGAACAGTGTGATAAGAACATATGTGATAGCGCCAAGACCGATACCATTTGAAATAGAGTATGTCAGTGGCATCATAAGGAATGTCACGAATGCAGGAACTGCTGAGCGCATATCCTCCATATCAACCTTTGCAAAGTTCTTAGCCATAAGTACACCTACGAAGATAAGTGCTGGTGCTGTTGCACATGATGGAATGATGTTGGCAACAGGGCTGAGGAACAGACATACTGCAAAGCAGAGTGCTGTAACCAAACTTGTAAGACCTGTTCTACCACCTGCAGCAATACCTGAAGCTGACTCTACAAATGTTGTACATGTTGATGTACCGAGAATAGCTCCTGATACAGTACCTATAGAGTCACACATCATACACTCGTCAAGCTTCATTGGGTCACCCTTCTCGTCAAGCATATTAGCCTGGGAAGCTGCACCATAGAGAGTTCCGATGGTATCAAACATATCTACCAGACAGAAGCTGACAACAAGCATGATTGCTGAGAACACACCGCCGATATACTCAGCAGAGAATGCATCCTTCCATGCCTGTCCCTGGAACACTCCGAGGAATCCGACTGAACCGAAATCCTTGAATGACTGTCCGATCGATGAGAAATCAAAGTTAGGTGCCTGAAGCATCATAACATAATATAATACTGTAGATGCAAGGATACCTATGATAATGTTACCCTTTACATTAAGCTTTGCAAGGATCGCAATTATTATAAATCCTACAAATGCTACTATAGGAGGTGCGATCTGTGCAATAGCCTCCTTTGTGCTGCCAGCGCTTGTGATCACACCGTGGAAATCAAAGAACTGAACAAATGTATATGGGTTGTCCTGGATAAGTGTTGCATTCTTCAGTCCGATAAGAGCTATGAACAGACCAATACCTGCCGGAATTGACTTCTTAAGGCACTCAGGCATTGCAACTGCAATGTACTTTCTGAGTCCTGTCACTGAAAGGATCAGGAATACGAGACCTGATATCAATACTATTACCAGACCTGCCTGATAACCTCTGATAACACTCACACCTGCAAATGCTGCACCAGCTACAAAGATAGTACAGAAGAATGAGTTAAGTCCCATTCCGCAGGCCTGTGCAAATGGCATGTCCGCGAGGAACGCCATGAGAAGTGTTCCCACTATTGCAACAAGAATAGATGCGATGAATACAGCATTCCATACTGTTCCAAGCTCACCAGCCATGTCTGGAACTGCCCCTGCCAGCCAGCCATTGCTGCCTTCTCCTGCAACCTGATTTGGATTGACCAGAACGATGTATGCCATGGCGAAGAATGTTGTAAGTCCTGCCATGATCTCGGTCTTGATTGTAGACCCACGCTCTGAGATTTTGAAGAATTTGTCCATGATTACTCTCCTTTTCTCGTTTTAGTATAATATAAACAAATACTTGTCCATTCTATATCACTTAATGATACTTTTTCAACTACTTTTAAATAATTTCTTAATGTTCCTTACAAAAATTAAATAACATATAAACAAATAATAAAATAGTCCGGCCGGGTATTCCCCAATCGGACTATCGTATATATGTATTACTCTGTACTATTTTACTTTTTTGACAACAAGACCTCTCACTACTTTATATCTTGAACCTGATATCTTAACTATACCGGTAACTTCTGTGGCGATCTTGCCCTTCTTCACATAGTAGTTCTTGTGATTCTTAGGACTCTTTACTATTCCCGTCTTGCCTGACTGGAATACACCCTTGTAGATATAGCATTTAGCACCTGTTGTGGTACTCTTGAAGAAGCCTGTATAACCTGACTGGATTATACCTTTCTTTACATAGTAATACTTCTTATTCTTAGTGCTTCTGACAAGTGCTGTCTTGCTCTCTGCAAATTTGCCCTTTATTATGAGACACTGCTGTCCCTTTGAATTTCTGTAGAAACCTGTGTAAGCTGTATAAATCTTGCCATTCTTTACAAGATATGTTTTTCCCGTCTTAGGGCTCTTTACAAGTCCCTTGTATCCTGTCTTTACCACGCCATTTACAACATAGTAGTTGACTCCGGCACTCTTGACAAATCCTGTGTAATTCTCCTGAACCACGCCCTTCTTATAGAAGTAGGTCTTTCCATTCTCCTTCACAAGACCATTCTTGCTTGTATCAATAGAAGGAGTTGGGTCTGGTGTTGGATCTGGATCAGGTGTTGGTATTGGATCTGGTGTTGGATCCGGGTCCGGTGTCGGATCTGGGTCTGGTGTTGGATCTGGGTCCGGTGTTGGATCTGGATCCGGTGTTGGATCTGGATTTGGATCTGGTGTCGGTGTGATATCCGCATCCTTGTAGAGATATGCGTCATCCCATGTTCCCCATGCCTTACCTGATGCGGTTGCTCTCATTCCGACAACAACCTCTGTTGTCTCTTCCACTGTAAATCTAATCTCAGGATGCTGCCATATCTTCCATCCCTGTGGAACTGCTGAAGCTGATGCAAGCTCTGTGTCTCCTGCCTTTGCATATACCTCGTATACATCATTGTCTCCATTTGCACCGCCCTGGATATATGCGCTGAACACATACTTGCCCGGCTCAAGTGTGATGGTCTGATACATGTCATATGTGAAATCTGAAGCATTGTAGTAATGTGCACAGTATGCTCCGTTTCTGTAGTCTTCCTTTGTCTTTATTGCAAGTCCCTTGCTGGTATCTGCGATCGTCCAGCCCTCATTTCCTGACTCAAATCCAGGATTTACAAGAATGTTCTCCTTTAATATTGTTACATTGCACTGAACCTCGACAGTCTCATCATTTACTGTCACAATTCCCTTTACAGTACATGTTCCTGCACCGTAGTTCTTTACCTTCTCAAGTGCTCCATCCTCCCAAGTGATGTCTGCGCTCTCTGAATTGCCATCATTGTAAGCTACTGTTGCTGCAGTCGGCAGAGCTACATTTGCAATATCTGTTATCTCGATCTCAACATCATCAACTGTTATTGAGACTACCTCTCTCTTTGTCTTTGTTCCTGTATGAACATAGGCAAATGTCTTGAGCGACTCAAGTGGGTGTCCTGTGAAGTCAAACAGTGCCTGGTTGTCAACTGCTGAACCGCCGTACCACTTGCCGGCGTCTGCTGCGTCGTACTCTCCTGCGTATGATGAAGCCCAGCCTGAACCGTACTTCTCCCATGCCTCCTTGTTGGCTGCAAGGACGTCTGCTGCATTCTCTGCAGATGAATCATACACATTTACAGGAAGCCATGCAGGCTCCCAGTAGAATACACCGATTCCTGATGAACCTGTATTCTTTACAGCCTTGATAACTGAGCTGATCTCATTTGCCTGTCCCTGAACTGATATGTCGTAGGTTGTTGAGTCATTTACGCCCTTTCTCACGGTGTTGTCATGTCCATCTCCGTCATCCAGTGTGTATGCCCATGATGTCTCTGCTACCATTACCAGCTTGCCGTATGTGTCAGCCACATTCTTGAGAACTGATGTGAGGTTGTCAAGTGTGCCATGCCATACAGGATAGTATGATGATGCAAATATATCGTAGTCTACATTGTATGTATTAAGTCTCTTTGCAAAATTTGCGTAATTGCCACTTCTCTCAGGATTGGTGAAATGGATGGCAACAAGGATATTCTTGTCGATGGCTCTCACCGCCTCGCTTCCGGCACTGAAGATCTTTGCCATGTTTTCCCAGTTCTTTGATGTCTCACCGCATATTCCGTTGGTCGTCTCATTTCCGATCTGAACCATACCCACATCAACGCCAGCATCGAGCAGAGTCTTAAGGCTCTCCGATGTGTATGACTTAACTGCAGCTACCTTCTCGTCAAGAGTAAAGTCAGCCCATGCCTTTGGCACCTGCTGCTTACCTGGATCAGCCCAGAAATCTGAATAATGGAAATCCACAAGAAGCTTTATTCCGGCTGCTGTTGCATACTGTCCGATCTTCTTGGCTGTCTCCAAATCATTGTTACCGCCGCCGTAACCGTTTTTGTCTGCATCATATGGATCATTCCATACACGGACACGAACATAATTTATTCCACATGAAGCAAGGAACTTGAAGTATCCGATATCGTCAAGGTCATTGCCATCGAAGTCATAATACTTAACTCCACTGTTCTTCAGTGACACATAGGATGATACGTCTACACCCTCGATAAATGACTGCTTCTCTCCGTTCAGATCTGTGTATGTGAGATCACTCACGCGGTCCACATATATTCCAGCCTCCACAGGCTCAACTACATCTTCCTCGTCTGTAAGCTTGCAGAGCTTTACATTGTCTATCTTGCCCCAATATCCCTTGGCAAGACTGCCCTTGAATGAAATGCTGACATCAGTTGTATCCTCAAGAACGAACTCTTCTGTCTCATTTGTCGCCCATGCATCCCATCCGGTCGTGGCTCCGACAGCCTGTGACTTATCAGCGACAGATACTGTGAGCCCTGTATCCTGGGCATCGCCCTCGACATCATACTCTAGCTTGTATGTTCCTGCAGGAACAGCCTCTACAGTCTGTGTGATGCTGACATCAGCCGCATCAGAAGCCCAGATATTCAGATAATATGTGGAGTTTACATTACTTCCACCATTTTTTACAACAAGCTCAGCTCCCGATTCACTCTCTATAGTCCAGTTACTGCTGTCACCTGTTTCAAAATCGCCATTTGCAACCTTGAGTGTGTCCACCCAGCTCTCCGCAGCCTTCGCTGTTATCAGTGAAGCTCCAGATCCAAAGATCTGCCCTACCATAAGCGCTCCTGCAAGAACTGCACAACCAATCTGTTTTACAATTCTCTTTCTTCTCATATATGCCCTCCTAATAAGTATTATTACGCAGACGCATCCCAATGCGCTCCGCGCGGCGTCTGCATTATCACAAGGATTCCTCCTTGCAATAATAATGTTGATCAACAGTTGCGCAACCGTTTGTCCTCATGCTGATATATTAACATATTTGAGTTCTGGTTACCATGTCGCTTGTAGACAATGTTTTTGGGAATTATTTGTGTATTTTGTATATGCCAAAGCGCAACTTAAGCGCAATTTGTGTGCAATTTTGTGCGCAACAGGATAATATTATGTTATGTATTTTCAAATATGCACAATAAATCCCAACGCTTACACAAAGAAAACGCCCTGTTCATGATATGTTATGTAAACTTCATATCATGAACAGAGCGTTTTAACGTATACACACTGTATTATTCTATAATGTAACCTGGAATGTGATGTATCCATCCCCGTCACATCTTGCTGTTATCCTGCCCTTGTGAGACTCAACTATCGATTTGGCGAGAGAAAGTCCTATTCCCGAACCTCCGGTCTCCGAATTTCTTGAGCTGTCAGGTCTATAGAATCTCTCAAACAATATATCCTGAGAGCCCTCTTCCATGCCATCTGTGAGGTTTTTGAGAACAAACTTCACCTTTCTGCCATCACGCTTCAAGGATATACTTATATCCGCTGATTCAACAGCATACTTCATGGCGTTATCCACCAGTATGCTTATGAGCTGCCTAATGGAATTCTCATCTCCGACATACTTTATTCCATCTTCGATATCCGCGCTGATCTTCTTGCCTCGAACCTCCGACAGAGACGAGAAATGATCTATCACCTCATACGCCACATCAGACAGATCAAACTTTGCCTTCTCCTTCGGTTCAGGATTCTCATCCAGTCTGGAGAGAGCCACCATCTGATTTGTGAGCGCTGTCAGTCTCTTGACCTGATCCCTGGTGTTCTTCGTCCATTCACTCTCACCGTTCACCATCTCTATGACCTCGGTATTTGCATCTATGATAGTTAGGGGTGTCTTGATCTCATGGCTTGCATCGGTGATAAACCGCTTCTGCTTGGCATAACTCTCAGCCACCGGCTTGAATATCTTCTTTGACCAGAACAGCACCAGCATGAACACCGCAAGGAATCCCAGAAGTGACACTCCTACACTGTATACCAATGTATTTCTGAACGACTCCAGCTCCTGACGGCAGTCGACAAATATTATCCTGGTTCCATCCTCACAGTCCGCTACCATGTATCTGTATATATCCGTAAATCCACTGTCTGAACCGTCCCCAAGTATCTTCAAAGCATACGACTCGGCTTCCGATTCATCAACAGCAGCTATATTGTCAAGGCTGTAGGACTCAACAGCCCCATATCTTCTCCATCATAAGCTCTGCTGATATTATCGCATTCTGATTTGCCATCAGCAGTTCCATGATCTGATATTCCTTGTTCTGCAACTTTACGCTTCCACCAGATGAACTGAGCTCATAATTCAGGCTGTTTAACGTGCAGTCGCCGTACTTCATCTCCGTGCTGACCGCCTCACTCTTTCTTCTGGTTATCGCGCGTATCCTTGCCAGGAGTTCCTTTGTCTCAAATGGCTTTGCAAGATAATCGTCCGCCCCCAGATCAAGGCCGTTGATCTTGTCATCAGTCTCAGCCTTGGCCGTGAGGACTATGATCGGAATCCTCGTTGCCTCCTCACCCGGCAGCATTCTTATCCTCTTTGCAGCCTCCACACCGTCAGGCATAAGGTCGACCAGAAACCCGGATGCCGATTCTATGTGTCCCTGCTCGTTACTCAGCTCGTTTGCGATCATCTGAACCGCAATTATATAGATTATATTTTATACAGTGCCGGATTTCAGCAGAAACAGACAATAAAAAAGCCCCACGGCCAGCTCAAAAGCCAACCGCAAGGCAATTATTCATTTATTCAGATACGGGATATGATTAAACGTTCATCTGCTTAGCAACCTCGGCTGCGAAGTCCTCGTTCTTCTTCTCCATTCCCTCTCCAACCTCGAAACGAACGAAGCTGGCGATCTTGAGATCCTTGTTAACTGACTCAAGGTACTTGGCAACTGTCTGCTTGCCATCCTCAGCCTTAACGTATACCTGATCAAGAAGGCTGATCTCCTTAACCTGCTTTGAGATACGTCCCTCAACAAGACCATTGAAGATCTTATCTGCAACGATAACATCCTTATCAGCGATAGCAAGCTCTGCAAGCTGTGCCTTTGCCTCCTTTGAAAGGAAGTTGAATAAGAAGTTCATGTTGCTCTTCTTCTCTTCGTAGATAGCTACATCCTCTGCGCTCCATACGCCGTCAACAGCCTTTGCGATAAGCTTGTTAAGGATTGGCTTTGGAAGTGTATCAGGTGCATTAAGCGCACTGTCAACTGTGATCTCCTTAAGCTTAGCCATAGCGTCTGCTGAGATATCAGCTCTGCTGATGTACTGTGGGTTCATAGCTGCGATCTGCATAGCTACGTTCTTGAGCGCTTCCTTAGCAGCATCATCGCTTGCGCCGTTACCAGCTACGATAACACCGATTCTTCCATTGCCGTGTAAGTAGTCAACTACTACATCGCCTGAAAGCTTCTGGAATCTACGGAATGATAACTTCTCTCCGATTGTTGCTGTCTTGTCAACAAGGGCTTCCTTAAGACCATTCTCTCCGAGAAGTGCCTCAACATCCTCACCATCCTTGCCACCAACAAGTGATGAAGCAAGTGCCTGATCAGCGATCTGCTGAACAAATGTCTGGAATATCTCGTTCTTAGCAACGAAGTCTGTCTCTGAGTTAACCTCTACAACAACACCTGTTGTACCATTAACTGCTGCACGGCAGATACCCTCTGCTGCGATTCTGCTTGCCTTCTTCTCAGCCTTAACTGCACCGCTCTTACGAAGTACATCTACTGCTGCTTCCATATTACCATCAGTCTCTGCAAGTGCCTTCTTGCAATCCATCATACCGGCACCTGTGAGCTCTCTTAACTCTTTAACCTGAGCTGCTGTGATTGCCATTTTATTTCTACCTCCGAATATTTGTTATAATTACTCCTCTGTAGTCTCCTCAGCCTCTGCCTCATCTACTGAATCAGCGTCAACACCCTGCTGAGCCTCGATAACAGCGTCTGCCATCTTTGAAACGATAAGCTTTACAGCTCTGATAGCGTCGTCGTTACCAGGGATTACATAATCAAGCTCCTCTGGATCACAGTTTGTATCAGCGATACCAACAAGCTTAATTCCAAGTGACTGAGCCTCCTGAATACAGATTCTCTCCTTCTTAGGATCAACAACGAAGATCATGTCTGGTATTCTCTTCATGTTCTTGATACCGCCAAGGTTCTTCTCAAGCTTCTCCATCTCCTTCTTGATCTGGATAACTTCCTTCTTAGGGAGAACGTCAAATGTACCGTCCTGCTCCATCTCCTCGTACTTCTTAAGAGTAGCGATTCTTGTCTGGATAGTCTTGAAGTTTGTAAGCATACCTCCAAGCCATCTCTCATTTACATAGTACATACCGCAACGCTCTGCCTCGCTCTTGATTGAGTCCTGAGCCTGCTTCTTTGTACCAACAAAAAGGATTGTTCCGCCGTTTGCAACACAATCGCCGATTGCATTGTAAGCGTCGTCAACCATTCCTACTGACTTCTGAAGATCGATGATGTAGATACCATTACGCTCTGTGTAGATGTATGGCTTCATCTTAGGGTTCCATCTTCTTGTCTGGTGTCCGAAATGTACACCTGCCTCTAATAACTGCTTCATTGAAATAACGCTCATTTTTTCTACCTCCATGGTTAAAATCTTCTGCCGGCATCAACTCTTTGGACCACCCGAGCACAGGCACCACGCCAACTATCAACCAGCATGTATATTTGTTATGCGCACTCACGCAATCGACATTGTAACACAAAAAAAAAGTGCATTCAAGCACTTTTTTCTGAAAATATATGTTTTATAAGAAGTATTCTGTCTGCCGGTCCGTGTTCTATTTTGCTCTTGTCCTGATGCTGTTTATTATATATGAAACACTGGCTACAACAAACAGAAGATAACCGACCGCAAGCTCACCCCAGAATGAACTCATAGTATCTGCAGCATCCAGCACATCATACATACTCTTATAACAGTCAAAGAAGCTCACATCATATCCATAATCACTAAATTCCTGATATAATTCCATGCTGACACTCAGTCTCTCTGAAATGTATATCATTCCTATACACAACACTACGCAGATTATTATGCCCTTCAGGTCAAGTTTCTTTCCAAACTTGTTGTACCCCATCATGGCACATATGACCATAACCGCTCCTGATATGCCTGCGATATAACCAAGCTTATACACAACAAGCCAGAGCACAACTCCGACCAGTGATCCAAGAAACGCTCCTACCAGTCCTGCCAGAACATTTGATCCGGAACTCTTTGCTTTTTTCCCCTGTGGATTCATAGTCTCCTGATCGTAGCCCTGGCCATATGGCTGACTCTGTCCATACATCTGGTTCTGGCCATACTGTGGATTCTGACCATACATCTGGTTCTGGCCATACTGATGATTCTGACCATACTGCTGTCCCGGATAATAGTTGTCCGTCTGTGAGGCAGCTCCACTATCCGGTTCAGCCGGATTGTTATACCGGTACATAGGACTGGTCTCACTGTGAGTTATTCCAAATTCATTCGGTACATACTGCAAGGCTGCCGGATTTGGCGCAAACGGATCCATACTACTACCACTACCCGCACTGAAACGCTGTCCCGGATATCCCATCTCCTCATTATTCATATTGTCTCCCATAATTGATTACTCCTCCCTTTTCTCGTATCTTTACTGATTACCTAATAGTATCCATACTATTCCGCCATTTGTCTCATTGCCGGTGAATGTATATGTTCCAGGCACAAGACTGCCTGAATATCCTGACCTGAGCAGCCAGTCATAATACTCATCCGCATCCCTTATCCCTATCTGTCCAAGCAACTGGCATATCTCGTATGCTGATGTGCCGGCTCCAAATGTGATCTCTCCGCCGCCATTGTCATACTTGATAGCACTCGCTTTCACAGCCTCTGTCGCCGCCTCGGTAGTCTTATTTGTGCTGCTTCCTGAACCGGTCTGCGAATTCTTATCCTCTGTATAGCCGTTGTCCTTGGCAGATGGAACTCTCTCTGTCTTATCAGAAAGGCCTCCGTTGTTATCTGTTGTGCCGGTTCCATTTGACTTGTCGGAGCTTCCGGTCGTACCACTGTTGCTTCCACTGCCGCTCTCTGCATCGCTCTTGCCATTTTCTGACTTGCCTGTCTCTGTTGTAGTCTTATCGGCATTGGCATTCTTTTCCGTGGTTACTTTCTCTGTCGTTGTCTTTTCTGTCGTTGTCTTTTCTGTCGTCTTATCCTCGGTCTTCTTCTCTGTTGTCGTCTCTGTGGAAGAATCCTCTGTGCTCTTATCCTGCTGCTGACTTACGACCGCCGTCTTGCCCTGACCTGAATCAGTTTTTCCGGCATTTCCAAAATTAAACGCAACAGTCATGGTAAGTGCTCCTATCACCAGCCCTGTACCAAGGCCTCTGAAATAACTTTTTTTATACATAGCTTACCTCCCGGACTGATTACTGTTTGTCAGCCTCATTGATCTTGTCTATCATAACCTTAGCCTCTCCAACTCCTATTCCAAGTTTGTTTGCGATCTCCATGATGCTGAGTCCCTTCTTGTGCAGGTCTGCAACCTGTGACTCTACATCTGTGCCTTCATCCCATATATCAACAACCTTGTTCTGAGCGGCTTTCTTCTTTTTTCTCTTCTTTGAACGATTGTTTCTAGATCTGGCAGCATTGTTATTCTCAGCGATTGCTGCGGCTGCCTTCTCAGGATTTTCAGCCTCTACCACTGTAAATGCACTGTCTGTTACCGGTGCATCCTCCACACTGACTGCTTTCTCGGCAGCCTCTGCATCTGCAGCAGCCTCAGTGCTGCTCTCTGACTCGGTATTCTCTTTCTGCGCTTCACCCTCGGATGTCTCCGACTTATCATTGTCAGCGATACCGTCTGTCTTTACGTCATCTTCTGCTTCAGCATCAGCTTTAGTCTCAGCTCCATCTGCTGTCTCTGTCTTATCTGCTGCCTGAGAATCATTTTCTGACTGAGCTTTCTCTGCATCCGGCTCAGTCTTCTCTGATCCGTTATCTGCCTCCGCAGGCTCTGACTCGGAAGTCTCTACAGTCTCAGGCTCATCGTATGTCACAGGCTCTTTCTCGCTGGTGTCATCCGGATCATATGCCTCGTATGCATCCTTAAGGCTCTGGTTGATGTAATCTATCATCTGCTTCTTGGCCTTCTCTGACAACTGTTTCTCACAAGCCTCAAGCTCTGTCTGCATCTTCTTCTTTGCAGCCTCTATACCCTCCTCGTATGCCTTGACTGCATCATCTATCTTCTTCTGGGTATCAGCCTGGGCTGTCTCATTTGCCTTGACTGTGCCGGCTCTGAATTCATCCAGCTCCTTCCTTGTGCTGTCCATGAGCTCACTCATTTCCTTCTTTGAACTCTCTCTCATCTCAGCAAGCTCTTTTTTCGATGACTCCCTGACCTCATCAAGGCCCTTTTTCATGTCTGATTTCACAGCTTCGCCCTGTTTCTTCAGCTCATTCTTCTTCTTCTCTACAAGGCTGTCACAATACTCATCAAGCTTCTTCTCCAGATTCTCCCTGCTCTCATCCATCACAGAATTCTCTGTATTCTCTTTTGGACCGTCAGTAAGGAAAAAGCTTACTATCACTATCGCTACACCTACTATCAATGTCACTATTGCCGGTATCATATATGTCTCTCCTTTTCGATGTATTTATAATTCTGTTCTCAGGCATTCTTCAGTTCATCAAACACCACATCATTCAGCACTTTTATGTACGTGCCCTTCATTCCCGATGATCTCGCCTCGATAACACCTGCGCTCTCAAACTTTCTGAGTGCGTTCACTATAACCGATCTTGTTATGCCTACCCTGTCTGCGACCTTGCTTGCCACCAGTATTCCCTCTTCGCCGTCAAGCTCGGAAAAAATGTGTTTGATCGCCTGCAGCTCTGAAAACGACAGAGTGTTGATTGCTGATCTCACTATGGCCAGCTTGCGGTTTTCCTCAGCATTCTCCTCATTGAGCGCCCGCATCATCTCAAGTCCCACAACGGTGGTTCCATATTCGCCAAGAATGATGTCATCTATATCGTACTCAGTCTGAAGTCTGTACAGAAACAGAGTTCCAAGTCTCTCTCCTGCTATATCAATAGGAAGGAGCAGACCATGATACTTGTCTATATCCTTTCCATCAAATCCAAGTGTCGTCAGATTAACATTCTCCTTAGTGGACAGGACGAGAAGAAGACGCTCGTTGAGCATGTTGTCTATGAGACTTCCTACCTTACCCTCAATGAGCTCATGGATCTCCGGAATATCCTCTCTGTTCTTGAGTCCGAGTATCTTGCCCTTCTTGCTTATTACCATCACGTTTGAAGCAAGAATGTCGCTGAGCACATCACAAATGTCATTAAAAACAACCTTATGTGAATTGTTATTGTGCAATAACTTGTTGATTTTTCGTGTTTTATCTAACAATTGTACACTCATAAGTTATCCTCCATTTTTTTATGTAACAAAAAGTATCTTTTGCTCGAAATATTATGACTATTTGTGATTCTACCACAACAAGATTGACATAACAACCATATTTTATGTAAAGTTGTCATAAAAACAAAGATTTAAGAAAGTGTTGATTTTACTGGATTTTTCAGCCACAACATATAGTGGTCAGTCTTTTTTTCGACACAATTTTAATAATTATGACAACCATACACTTCTTTTAATTTTTCTACAATTCAACAAAAAAACAGACAAATTCACTAATTGTCTCCAATTAGGAATCTGTCTGTCACATATCTTATATCTTAATTATTTATCAGCAGTCTCCGCCGCCTTGTTGTTGCAGGTATAACCACACTCCTGATCTGAGCATACCAGCTTATTGCCCTTTACTATCATGTACTTTCCACATTCAGGACATTTCTCATTGCTTGGCATTGCCCATGACATGAAATCACACTCAGGTGCATTGATACATCCATAGTATCTTCTGCCCTTTCTCGTCGTCTTGATGACCACGTCTCCGCCACACTTAGGACAGGTAACACCTATCTTCTCGTAGAACGGCTTTGTAAATCTGCACTCAGGGAATCCAGGACACGCCAGGAATTTGCCGTGAGGACCATACTTGATGACCATGTTTCGTCCGCACACGTCACACACTTCCTCGGACACCTCATCCTCTATCTTGATGGACTCAAGTTCTGCCTCCGCCTTCTTCACCGCCTCGTCGAGATCCGGATAGAAATTGCGGACAACCACTTTCCAGTCCACAGTTCCCTCTCCTATCTTATCGAGAAGGGACTCCATGTTAGCCGTGAAATTCACATCTATGATAACCGGGAACGCCTGCTCCATGCTCTGGTTAACCGCATCACCTATGGCTGTCACATATAACTTCTTCTGTTCCTTCGTTATATATCTTCTCGCAAGTATGGTCGATATGGTTGGAGCATAGGTACTTGGTCTTCCAATTCCAAGCTCCTCCAATGTCTTGACAAGCAATGCCTCTGTATATCTTGCAGGCGGCTGTGTAAAATGCTGTTTCTCCTCAAAGCCGTCAAGCTCCAGCACATCGCCCTCAGCAAGATTGTTGATTCCCGCAACTGTCTCTCCTCTGTCATTGTCCAGATTGTATACAGCAAGGAATCCGTCAAATGCTATCTTTGATGCAGATGTCTGGAATGTCGCATCGCCGCAGCTTACCTTTACACTCTTGACAGAATATACCGCCCCCGCCATCTGGCTTGCAAGGAAACGATTATATATGAGCTGATACAGTCTGAACTGATCCCTTGAGAGCTGTTCCTTTACCATGACCGGTGACAGAGTCACATCTGTAGGTCTGATAGCCTCATGAGCATCCTGTATCTTCTTGTCTGTCTTGGCGCGTCCATTTGAATCGCCAATATATATCTCACCGAAATTGTCCGTTATATATTTGTCAGCAGCAGCAACTGCTTCCTCTGATATTCTAGTGGAATCTGTTCTCAGGTATGTTATGAGACCTATCGTTCCACGGCCCTTGATATCAACTCCCTCATAGAGCTGCTGTGCGATTCTCATCGTCTTGGATGTCGCAAAATTGAGCTTCGATGAAGCCTCCTGCTGCAGCGTACTTGTTGTAAATGGCAGCGGTGCCTTCTTGTTTCTCTCACTCTCTTTTATGGACTTTACAACGTACTCTCCATCTTGAAGACCGCTGAGTATCTCATCGAGTGCCGCTCTGCCTGATATCTCTTCCTTATTCTTACCATCTCCGGTAAACTTGAACGTGATAGGCTTCTTGAGCTTGCCGCCGGTCAGATTCGCGTCCAGTGTCCAGTATTCCTGCGGGATAAAATCATTTATCTCCTTCTCCCTGTCACACACGAGCTTGAGTGCAACAGACTGTACACGTCCGGCAGAAAGACCTCTCTTGATCTTTGCCCAGAGAACCGGGCTGATCTTGTAACCAACAAGTCTGTCGAGCACTCGTCTCGCCTGCTGGGCATCCACAAGGTTCATGTCTATGTCCCTTGCCTGCTTTATAGAATTCTTTACCGCATTCTTTGTGATCTCATTGAACGTAATTCTCTTGTAATCCTTATTCTCCAGCTTAAGTGCTTTCATCAAATGATAGGATATAGCCTCTCCCTCACGGTCCGGGTCAGTTGCGAGATAGATCTTGTCGGCCTTCTTAACCGCTTTTCTCAGAGCGGCAAGGATATCACCTTTACCCCTTATAGTGATATATTTGGGCTCGAAATCATTATCGACGTCTATTCCCATCTGACTCTTTGGCAGATCTCTCACATGGCCATTCGAAGCAATCACCTCATAGTTTGATCCAAGAAACTTTTTTATTGTCTTAGCTTTAGCCGGAGACTCAACAATAACAAGATTTTTTGCCATAGCTATCTGTCCTTTCTGTAGGTTTCCTGTAATTCTTATCATCCCAGAGCATCTTCCGGCAGTGTTCATTTTCATGGTCAGGCTCTGACATAATAATTTCTTACCAACTGTTTTATCAATCTTTTCTGTTCTAATTCATACAATATCTGAGTCACCTCAGACACTGAAATCCCAGTCTCGAAGCATATATCATCTATATGCCTTGATTCCAAACGTACACAACTATACACTTTTTTCTCTGCAGGCGCAAGTAAATTTTTGTTAAACGCCTTTGATTCAGCTCGGTTTATGCCCATTTCATCAAGTATATCCTCCACCTGTGTGACACACACCGCCCCCATTCTGATAAGTCCGTTACAGCCTCTGCTGCCCGAATCCGTGATCCTCCCGGGAACAGCATACACTTCCCGCCCCTGCTCCAGCGCCTGGTCCGCAGTGATCAGAGAACCGCTTTTTTCCCTCGCCTCAACGACGAGCACACCGGACGAAAGTCCACTGATTATCCTGTTCCTGTACGGGAATCTGAAAGCATCCGGTCTTATGTCAAGCCCACATTCCGACAGCACTACTCCGCCGCCATTTCTTATGTCGTGATATATATCATAGTTCTCCCTCGGATACGGAACATTTATACCACTTCCGAGCACAGCCACAGTCTTTCCTCCGGCCTTCATGGCAGCTCTGTGCGCAGCACCATCTATTCCCAGTGCCATTCCACTGACTATAGTAACCCCTGATGCTGCAAGCTCCCCCGACAGCCTGTCGGCAGCTTCCCTTCCGTACACAGAGGCCTTTCTTGCCCCTACCACCGCAACCGCAAGGTCCAGATCCGCCAGCACATCCACATCCCCTGCTGCAAACAGAAGCATAGGGGGATCCGGTATATCATACAGCTTCCCGGGATACAGCTTATGTCCCGGATAAATATATGTAATGTCATTTCTTCGAAGCTCCTCTGCATATGCCGCAACTTTCCCGGCATCCCTGTGTTCAAGGAATCCGTCAGCCTGAGCCTGTGTGAGTTCATCCCGAAGCTGTTCCTCAGAAGTGTTCCACAGTCCTCTTATACCTCCGTATTTCATGGCAACGTTCATCTTCACAGTGTGAGTCATTCTGCTTATCATCCCAAACCAGAGATAAAGTAATTCCTCCGTCATGTCACACACCTCCCTGAATGTCCGCATTTCTGAAGAACACCGCTTCTCTCAGGTGTTTTATCCAGACCTCAGGATCTCCATCGAGATCCGCAATAGTCCTGGCTATCTTGAGTACCCTGTATGCTCCTCTCGCAGTCATATCCATATCAGCAAAACAGTCCTCCATGAAATTCTTTGCCTCGCCGTCAAGCACTACATATTTACTGCATAATGCCGAATCCATCTGGGAATTGAACCGTATATTTTCACCGCTGAACCTTTCACTCTGTATCCTCTGGGCTCTCAGCACACTCTCCCTCATTTCTGCTGAATTCTTCCCTGTCCGGCCACCAAATAACTGTCTGCAGTCCACCTTCCTAACATCCACATTTATATCTATCCTGTCAAGCAGAGGCTTGCTTATCCTGGCATTATAATTTCTGATCTGCCTGACCGTGCATGTACACCTGTTCATATCCGGGTACTGTCCGCAGGGGCATGGATTTCTCGCCGCAACCAGCATGAAGTCCGCAGGAAATCTGTATATTCCACCAAGCCTTGATATACTGACCTCACCATCCTCAAGGGGCTGTCTCATGACCTCGAGCACGTTCCGGTTAAACTCCGGCAGCTCATCGAGAAACAGCACACCACCGTGTGCAAGACTTATCTCTCCTGGTCTCGGATTATGCCCGCCGCCGGACAGGGCATGCAGGGATATCGTATGATGAGGTGCCCGGAATGGACGGCGGTTTATTATATGACAGGACTCATCCAGAAGCCCCGCCACACTGTACACCTTCGTTATCTCTATACTCTCCTCAAGGCTGAGTCTCGGAAGTATCGTCGGGATACGTCTGGCTATCATGGATTTGCCTGCCCCGGCGGGGCCTGTCATGAGTATGTTGTGCATTCCCGCCGCGGCTATCTCCACTCCACGTTTAAGGGATTCATGCCCCATTACCTCAGAGAAATCCACTTCAGCTTCATCCCCTGACGTATCCAGCATGGCTTCTACATCAACATATTCAGGCTCTATGGTCTGTATACCACTCAAGTGATCGACCAGCTCTCCTATACTTGTGACCGGTATAACAGTCATCCCACGTATAATGGCGGCCTCCCTGGAATTCCCCGCCGGCACTATACAGCTCCTCACACCTTCGCTGTACGCAGAGTGAACTATGGACAGCACACCGCTCACCGTATTCACATGTCCGTCAAGCCCCAGCTCTCCAAGAATAAGTATGTTCTTTATATTGTCTGTTGGAATAACGCCCATGGACGCCAGCATACCCGCTGCGATGGGCAGATCGAAGGCAGTGCCTTCCTTTCTGATATCCGCCGGAAAGAGATTGATCGTTATTCTCTTCGGAGGAATGTTGAAACCGGAATTGCGCAGTGCAGTCCGGACCCGTTCTCCTGCTTCCTTCACGCAGGAGGACAGGTATCCGACCATATTCATAACGGGAAGCCCATCGTGTATATCCGTCTCCACTGATATGAGCGTCCCGTCGATTCCCTGTACAAGTCCACTTAATACTTTACTATACATAAGCAAGTGCTCCTTCCCGCTCTGCCGAGCAGCCTCTCCATCGGAGCACATATTACACTAAAAAGGATATCCCATAATCAAACACAAGTCAAACTCCATTTTGTATACCTGTTTGGAATATCATATCCTTGACTTTTTCCTTTTTCTGCTGCCCTTAATCAGCTTCACCGAAGCCACCTTAAGCAACACAAATGATGCTGCGAGATTCACACACACTGAGATCACGGCCATATGATCCACCACGAAATTCGTGTATTTACCGTATCCCGTCATGGTTTCCACCACAGATTCATCCTCGAGCAATCTGACGAAATTTTCTGCTATCCATATGGCAGGATTGACTGCATAGCACACTGCCTTTCCCATCATATAAGCAGCATAACTGCTTCTTGAACCGTCCGACATATACATCATGGATTCAAAAACTTTTCCTATCGCACATGATAAAAACACAACAGTGGCTATAGTCACTATGGTTGATATGGCCGCCGACACAGAAGTTCTCTTCACGCAGGAGTAAAATATTCCGATACTACCAACGTATATATCTATAAAGAGAACCATTCCAAGGTATTTGAACAGTTCGTCCCAGCCCATTCCTCCAACTATGAATGCAACCGCCATAAACGGAAGAGTTGCTATGACATACATTGCCGTGGTGGCAACTGCCGACAGGAGCTTTCCGGCAACTATCGATATAGGTCTTACCGGAGTCGTCAGCATGATCTCAAGCGTCTGTCTCTCCCTCTCACCGGATATCGAGGTGGATGTGATTATCGGAACTATGAGTCCTATTATGCACAGCTCACACACCGCAAGCACAGGAAACATCTGTGCAATATTTGAATAATATACCTGATATGCTGAGCCTCTGCTCGTCATGAAGAGCATTCCGACAACCAGCGCAAACAGGCAGTTGATGACTGTTATCGTCACGACCATTCTGGCACTTCTCGCATTTACCAGAATATCCTTCTTCAATATGGGATTAATAATTGTTCTTCGCGCCACGATTCTCACCTCCCGTAATCTTAAGGAACAGGGATTCCAGATCTTCCTTCTCCCTGAAAAACTGATGAACGTGCACACCGTTGTCCACAAGACTTCTGAGAAGCTCGGCGTCAGACTCCCTCGTGCCTGAATAATAGACAAGAATTTCTCCATCTTGTATACTTATGCGATCCACATTGAATCTTTCCTTCACAATGACAGATATCCTGTTGGCTGAGGCCTCCGCATCAAGTCCCAACATATATCCCTTTATCCTTACAGGAGGCATGTTCTTATCACCATTTACAATCTCATCCACGCTTCCGCTGGCCACTATCTTTCCGTGGTCTATGACACCTATACTCGTACACATCTCTGAAAGCTCCGGCAGAATATGCGAGCTTATCACGATGGTCTTGCCCATCTCCTTCAGATCACGCAGTATATTCTTCATATCATGTCTTGACCTTGGATCCAGACCCGAACTCGGCTCATCGAGCACCAGAAGCTCGGGATCATGTATGAGCGCTCTTGCTACACAAAGTCTCTGCTTCATACCTCTTGAAAGGCTGTCGACGAACTCGTCCTTTTTATCCTGAATGGCGACAAGCTCCAGATATTTATCTGCGACCTTCTCCACTTCCCGCTTGCTCATGCCGTACATGGAGCCATAAAAATCCATGTACTCCATGACCTTCAGATTGTCGTACACACCGAAAAAGTCAGGAACATATCCTATCTTCCGTTTCACATCCGCAGGTCTGCCAAGTGCGTCTACACCGTCTATGGTGACCTTTCCCGATGTGGCTTTAAGGAGTCCGCACATGATCCTCATGGTTGTCGTCTTACCGGCACCATTTGGTCCGACAAATCCGAATATCTCGCCCTTATCAATATGAAGGTTCATATGATCGAGCGCAACAAACTTTCCATATCTCTTGGTGAGTTCTTCTATATCAACCATTACCGGACACCTCCCCTTGCACTGATATGTGGAAGGTAACTGTCCACATAATAATCTCCCTGCTGAGGAGATATAAATCTCATAGCCAGGCATCCGTCCGACATATATTTGTCAAGTTCCTGCCCCTTTATGATCGTCTGTCCATCGGCAAATACCGTGTCATATTCGCCGGTCTCTCTGTTGAGCATCTGCACTACGACCTTGTTCTTGCCGCTTCCCGCCTGGGTCTTATCGTATATCAGTTCCGTTATATCATCATTCTTGCCAAATCTGATGTTAACGTCCACGGTTTCAGAATACATCAACAGATCGTCATCACCATAATCTGATCCGCCGATTCCATTCTCATCCCTGTCATAAATGCTGTAATAATAAACTCCATCCACATCCTCATATTTAAGGGTATCTATGTCGTATACCATATAGCTGCCATAATTTTCCGTATCGGCATCACTCATCATATCCGGATCCCGCTGTATGGTTCCCCACACAGCCACAACGCCGTCATCTGCAGCGAGTCTACTGTACTGGGCAAGCCGGAGCTGCATGTAATAATTTCCGGACCATTCCGCCGACGATTCATCATCTCCGAAATAATCCTCACCATACTTCTTCGTGTAATATGATCTCATTCCGTCAAGTATGGAGCCGCCGTCAAATTTGTGGGTATTCTTCCTGCTTATCCGTATGGTATCTCCCGCTCTCAGGACATCAGCAACGTAATAATATCCCTCGGACATGACCACAAGATTCTCCACATCGTACGAGGTGTCATTTGTCAATGTTCCCTCAAAGCCATCTGTATATAATGTCAAATTCTTCCGAATCCTTCCAATATCGTTGCTTCCAGCAAAGCTTGCATTAGCTGATATAGTGCCAAATGAACGATTGCTGTAGTAATTCAGTGTAACGCCATCTTTTCCATCATTTTTTACCGCATTGAGATTGTCATAAAAGCTGGATCCCATGGAATCATCCATCTCGATGTTGGAATATTTGCTGTTGATGTCTATCTTGTATTGGCCTGATCTGCCGCCTATTATATATGAATATGCATCCTCCCGCTTGGTATCACCGCTTATATCCGCAGCCACAAATGTAAGTCCGATAGGCTTTGTAACTCTGTACTTGAGGCTTACCATATATATGGCACCTGTACCGATAATTGCACATACCGGGATAACTCCCCATATGAGCTCCTTCTTTTTGAGCCTGCTGAGGACGATGTACGCCACAGGACCACACACAATGATATATATGATCAACACGAGCATAATGACAACAGGTGACGGGGTGCTTCTCTTGTTGGCTGCATTTGCCACATCATATCCATAATATGTGCCACCATAATACCAGCCTCCATCGATCCAGTTCTGTGTCATATCCGTAAAGCCTGCCTCCAGAGCAGCCTGCGCCTGGGCAGTCTTATCCTTCTCATCCGTCTGTGCAAGCGAATACGGGAGCACCACTATCCTGCCATATCCCATATTCAGATAGTACCCATCTGAGCCGTCCAGCTCATGTACCTTCTGTGTGTCATTCACAGCGGAGACAAAATCGCCGTCAAAGCTGCTGAGTTCATTTTCATCTGACGACTTGGCCAGTATCATAGCTCCACCACTGTACACCCATTGTTTTATGGCAGCACTCTGCTTCTCTGACAATCCCGACAGATCATAATCATCCACCAACAGGTACTCTATAGCCTCCAGTCCCTCCTCGGACTCAGGAATGTCTGAGGGTGATAATGCAACAGTCTCTACCTTTGCATTATCATACACATTGTCCATGGAGACATCCTCTATATAAGACATGGCATCCTGTCTGTCACTCATCACGCCCACCGCAACTACCATATCATTGCCCTCTATACTCAGTGAATCCCGCTCTGAGTACACCAGCTCTCCGTCACTGTCCTTGATCTCAACCTTTGCTATACCGGAGCCCATATTATCGACACAGAATTCCAGCTCTGTATTTTCTCCTGCCTTTAATTCCACATCTCTGGCATATGTCATATTCTTCGTGCCAAAGCCTTCGGAATAGCTCGTCTGTACAGACACATTTCCCGCAAAATCTGTGTCACACACAATATCCAGCCTGATAACACTGCCTCTGTCATTTACCGCATATCCATTGAGTCCATACTTTAGCTGTATATCAAAATCAGGGTTATTTTCAATTATCCTCTGTTCAACCCGTCCATATGCACTATCTGTGTTCGTTTCCGCCATAGCTGGACAGATCATACCTCCAAGCAGCATAAGTGCAACCGCACCGCCACACGCAAGTTTCGCCGATCTGATCATAAGTCTTTCCTTCCAATTTGACTTTATTTTTTACACTAAACTTATAATAAATTCTGCCGGTAAATAACGCAACTTACACTTTCGTAAGGACACGTCAAAGCTCTTCCGGCATTCCCCGTCCGCGCAAAAAAAGCTCCCCGGATACATCAAATATCATGTATTCAGGGAGCTGCTCAACTCTTAACTGAAATATACTACCTCTTCATCAGGTGCACTTGTGAGTGTGACCTTCTCTGCTGTGAGAACAGGTCCTTCACCTTCAAAATCTGGGTAATACTCGTAGCCTATCTTGGCTGTGACATCAACCCACTGTCTGTCCACAAGATTCTTAGCACCCTGATAATAGCACTTGAATCCGACAAACTGGATATCCTCAACACAGCATGTCATGGCGAATCTTCCAGGAACAAATGCATTGCTGCCGTACTGCTTTGGTCTAAATACCATGGCCTTGAAGTGGATCTTCTTGCCGTCGTATCTCTCTTTCATGTCAGATGCATCCACATACCAGATACCGAAATCGTCATCCGGCAGTTCTATCACATCTGCGCTCACATCGTATGGCAGATCCTCAGGTTCATTTGTCTCAGGTGCAATGGAGCCATCTTTCATCTCAAAGATGATCTGTGCTCTTCTGTTCACCGCCTTGATGGATCTTCTCCACTCAGGTATCTTGGAATTCTCATCACACCTGTTGAAGATGACCATGTCCGCACTGTTGAACTGCTCAACCATGGTTGCCTTCATGTTCTGTGAATACACATCGTATGTCTCCGCATTCACAAATGAGATGACCTGGACAACTGTCCATCCCTTTGGAACCCTTATCTCAAATATCTTATCGAGCTTCCACATACCATTGTACTCGATCATGACCTGCTCCGGATTGTATTTGTCCTGAAGGTCAAGGAGATGGTCTGTGGTGAGCTGATCTTCCTCTATGAACTCTGTATATATATTAGCCTTCTTCAGAGCCTCAAGATCGTACTCCTCCTCTCCGTCCTCGCAGACGAGAAGAAGGGTCTTGGCTCCACCCGTAAAGCCTCTGTCCATCAGGGTCTCCTTGGCAAATGTTGTCTTGCCACTCTCAAGGAATCCCATGAACACATATACAGGTATCTCTTTATTCTGACGTCCCATCATATTAACTCCTTATCATAGAACAACCTGCTTAAACCTCGAACAATTCTGCAAGGTCGTCCTCCTTAAGCTTGCTTCCTATTACGCAAAGCTTACCAGTGATGTCAGCCTTGCCCTTTCTGATCTCGAACTCGCCTGGTACAAGATCAAAGTACAGCCACTCACCTGCATCGCTAGGAACGATACCCTTTGCTCTGAGGATAACACCGTACTTCTCTGTGTCAGCCAGAGTGTCAAGGATCTCTCTGAGCTTGTCCTCATTGTACTTGTGAGGAGTCTCCTTGCCCCAGCTTGTAAATACCTCATCTGCGTGATGATGGTGGTGATCATGGTCATGGCAGCCACATGTACACTCATCGCCATGGTCGTGATCATGATGATGATCGTGGTCATCGTGATCGTGGTGATGCTCGTGCTCATCGTGGTCGTGATGATGCTCATGGTCGTCATCATGGTCGTGATGATGGTCATGGTCGTGACAGCCACATGTGCACTCATCACCGTGGTCGTGGTCATGATCATGTCCCTTCTTAGCCTCACCCATCATTGTCTCCTCAAGAGACTTGTAGTTCTGCATAGCCTCTCTGATGGCTGCTCCATCGATCTCATCCCATGGAGTTGTGATGATGGTTGCATGATCGTTCTTCTCTCTGATCATGGCTACAGCCTTCTCGATCTTATCCTGTGTGGTTGTCTGTGTTCTGCTCAGGATGATAGTGTTGGCACTCTCGATCTGGTTATTGAAGAACTCACCGAAGTTCTTCATATATATCTTAACCTTTGACACATCGGCAACTGTTGTGTAGCTGTCGAGCTCAACATCAAGATTGCCTGATACATCCTTTACTGCCTTGATAACATCAGACAGCTTACCAACTCCTGACGGCTCAATGATGATCCTGTCAGGCGTGTAATCTGTGATAACCTGCTTGAGTGCAGTACCGAAATCTCCGACCAGTGAACAACAGATACAACCTGAGTTCATCTCTGTGATCTGAACGCCGGCATCCTTCAGGAAACCGCCATCGATTCCTATCTCACCAAACTCGTTCTCTATGAGAACCAGCTTCTCGCCCTTAAATGCCTGCTCAATAAGTTTCTTGATCAACGTTGTCTTACCGGCCCCAAGGAAGCCTGAGATAATATCAATCTTTGTCATATCAATCACTCCTTAAACAAATTTATATTAAGACTGTGCAGTAAATACACAGTCTTTGATACCTACATCCACATGATTATACTCGATTGCCTTTATTTTTGCAAGAAATCAAGCATTTTATGTGTGTTAATGAACTATTGTCTCATGTGCACATCCACCTGATTGAACGGAATCTCTATGCCGTTCTCATCAAATGCCTTCTTGAGCTTCCACATGGCATCCCACTTGGCATCGAAAAACTTCTCTATCGTCGCATAGAACTTCACATACATATTGATACCGCTGTCAGCAAATTCATCTATATAGAAGAGAACCTGCTCATCCTTAAGGAAACCGTCAACATCCTTTATGGTCTCAAGTGTGACTCTCTTGACCTTCTCCATATCGGAGTCATACGCAACGGAAAATGGTATCTCCACTCTCCTCATATCGTGCTCAGTCACATTCACAAGGGATGTATTGGATATGTTGCCATTCGGTATGACGACTGATTTGTTGTCGAGGGTTATAAGTCTTGTATAGAATATATCTATGGACACTACTGTTCCCTCACAGTGGGTATTGTTCTCCACTATATAATCTCCGACCCTGAATGGCTTCAGTATGAGTATCAGCAGCCCGCCCGCAAGATTTGACAGACTTCCCTGGAGTGCAAGTCCAAGGGTAACGCCTGCTGTACCGAGTATGGTTATGAATGATGTGATCTGAAATCCCACGATACTCGCCGCAGTGAGCACGATCAAAACATTCATGACGATCTTGACCGCCGATATGAAAAATCCTGCAACACTCGGATCAAGCTTTGATCTCTCGAAGCTCTTCCTGAGTATCTTGAGCAGAAGTTTCACCAGCTTGAAGCATACAACCATGAATATGACCGCCACTACTATACTGCCCAGCTTGGACATGCACCAGTCTGTAAGCTTCTGGATATATTGTCCTATGATGCTCACCTGATCCGTTGCCTCCTTCACAGCATCCCCGACCACACTCTCTGTGGTCGCAGTATCAGCCGCCATGTTATACAGATCACCAATCAATAGCATAAATGTCTATTCCTCCTATTTTACATGGGCAAACACTGCAAATGACAGTGCAGGAGCACTCACTTCTATCACGCCATCCGCCGCAGTCTCATATCCTTTGTTATTGTTGCCCTCGCCTCCGTATTTTAGGTTATCACTTGAGAAGATCTCTCTGTACTTTCCATCCGTCTCAACCGGAAGCTTATATCCTGTCACATTTTTAAGTCCGAAGTTGCAGACAATATACACATCATCTGCGACATCCAAACCATGTCTTACAAATGATATTACCTGTCCCTTCTCCTGTATATCAAGTGCACTGCCGGCAAGGTCCCTGCCATCACCGCACAGAGCATTCTTTGTATCGTATAATTTGTTGAGTTCCTTTATATATTTCTGAAAATAGCTGTTTGCATCGAACTCAAGAACCGACCAGTCGATCTGGGTTCTTCCGTCAAACCCGGCAAATCCGCCTAATTCCTGTCCCATAAACGTCAGCTTTCTTCCCGGTAGTGACATGGTGAGACCAAACAGAAGTCTGAGATCAGCATACTTGTCCTCATAGCCACCCGACATCTTGGATGCGTAACTTCCACGCTCATATGCAACCTCATCATGGCTGAGCGCCCATACGGTATCATCCTTCTCATCAAATGGTATACCACATGTATAATCCGTAAAGCTTCCTCTGTTCACAGGAGGTATCATCATGAAATCTGTCACTCTGGACACAGCCTCATTATTCCACCTGAGATCTGTCATAACATCATCACCTGCAGTACCGAGGTTTGTTCTCAGCGCTCTGATAAGCTCCTCATCCTCCAGCCTTACTCCGTCCAGATGATATGTATCTATCCAATATGCGATACAATCCACATCCCTCACAGATACCATATCCATGATAACGCCTATTCCCTTGCTGTGGAAATGATCGACCATGGCCATGAACTCCGTAGGTGATCCAAATCTCGATGTCGGAGCGAACATTCCCACGGTATCATAACCCCAGCCATTGTCATCTCTATATTCCATAAGTGGCATAAACTGTATGTAGTTGTATCCCATATTCTTCACGTACATGGCAGCCTCTTTGCCAAATTTGAGATAGTTAAGAGGATATCCATCTGAGTTTCTCTTCCATGTCGGCATGTGGACCTCATATATATTTACCGGGGCAGATACACTGCCTCTCTTCTTCATATATGAAGAGTCTGACCAGCTATACTCAAGCTTTGCAAGTACCGACGCATTTCCCGGTGCCACCTCATAAACCTCAGCGTAAGGGTCTGCAAATATATCTGTATTTCCATCTCTGTATAATGCCTCGAATTTGTATCTGGTATTCATGAGATCGCCCGGAATGAACAGCTCAAACATATCAGTGTAGTCAATCCTTCTCATAGGATTCACGCGTCCATCCCATCCGTTGAAATCTCCGACCACACTGACCCTGGTTGCCCCCGGCATATTCATGCAGAACGATACACCCTGTACACCATCGAGCGTGATCTGTCTTGCTCCAAACAGATCCTTTACATGGAAATCCGACAATATTCCATCGTCTCCATTTACCACCTTCATGACATTGACCGGATCCACGCTGTATCCGAATGAATACGGATCATAGAATTCAGCCGCCTGCTCGCCTTCTGTTATGAGCTTATATGCAAATGCCCCGCTATCCTCGATCTTCACTGTAAAAAATCCCTGTGAACCTATCTCGGTCATAGGATATTTAAATATCGGCTCGCCCGTTTCTTCATTTATCCTGAGAACAAACGCAGCCGTAGCCCTCGGAAGGTATGCATTTACATAGCAGTCATTAAGACACTGGTGCATACCAAGAATATGATGAGGGTTGCCATGCGTACCCCTTGTTATCGCTGCAACCTCATCTGATTTCAATACAAATATCTCCATAAAACCCCTTCTCCTAATGTTAGTCTATCTTGTGTATAAATATTCCGCTTCTGAGCTTTGGCTCAAACCACGTTGACTTTGGAGGCATGAGAAGTCCCGCATCTGCAATGTCGAACAGTTCAGTGATGGATGTCGGATACATCGAGAATGCAACCGCCATTCCTCCATCCACCAGACGCTCAAGCTCTGCAAGTCCTCTGATTCCACCTACGAACATGATCCTCTGATCAGTTCTCGGATCCTGTATTCCAAGTATCGGTGCAAGCACATTATCCTGAAGTACCGATACGTCAAGTCTGCCCACGACATCATCCGGAACAATACCTTCTCTGACATCCAGTCTGTACCAGCTTCCATCCATGTACATTCCCACCTGTCCTTTGACCTGTGGTTCCACCGGAACATCACTGGCTGTCACATCAAATATCTTTGAAACCTCATCCATGAATTCCTGCTTGTCATGTCCGTTGAGATCCTTTACCACTCTGTTGTACGGCATGATCATAAGCTGGTCATGAGGGAAAAGTACAGAGAGGAAATAATTGAATTCCTCATCCCCGGTATATCCCGGATTCTTCTCTCTCATATGGATTCCCGCCTTGACGGCCGATGCCGCCCTGTGGTGTCCATCCGCTATATAGATATCGTCCACTCCTTCAAATGCAGCTCTGATGGTGTCTATATCTTCCTGGCCATCTATTATCCATACGTTGTGAGTGATCCCGTCAGGTGATGTGAAGCCGTACAACTTATCACCCTTCTTCACTCTATCGATGATCTCGTCAACCTTATCTATCGCTCTGTACGCAAGGAATATAGGTCCCGTCTGCGCTCCGCATGCCTCGACATGCTTTATTCTGTCTATCTCCTTGTCCTCTCTGGTATTCTCATGCTTCTTGATGACTCCATTCATATAGTCATCTATAGAAGAACATGCCACGAGTCCTGTCTGATGCCGGCCATCCATGATAAGCTCATAAATATAATAGACTGGTCTGCGCTCCATGATATATGTTCCATCATCTATCATGCCCTGAAGCAGCTGACCAGCCTTATCATATACACATGGAGCATATGTATCCACATCTGGTCCAAAGGATGTCTCTGCTCTGTCCACTTTCAAAAATGATAATGGTTCGCGCTTGACCTCTATCTCTGCTTCCTGACGGTTATACACATCGTATGGCAAGGCAGCTACTCTGCCTGCAACATCTGGTCTCGGTCTATAGGCTCTAAAACTTCTGATTGTTGCCATATTCTCTACTCCTGTCATAAATATTTTATTGTATGTGCCAATTAACCTCTTACAGCCTTGACAACCTTCTTGATCGAATCCTCATATTCCTCCTCTGATGAGTTCTCGAAAATGAAGAGATCCTTGATGTTTGTAGGCGGATTGAAGTTCTGGCTGTTGATGTACTCATCCCAGTGCTCAAGCTTCCATGTATCCCTGTCTGAAGCTCTCTTGATCATTCTCTCATGACATACATCTTTTCTTGTATTTACCCAGATAACGAAGAGCTCTGCATCTTTCTCTGCAAGCTTAGCGCGAAGATTGTCAAGATACTCATCATCTCTGATCTCCTCTGTAAACGGAGCATTGATGAGAACTGTATCATTGTAATCCAATGCCTCAAATGCAAGATCCAGCACACAGTAATACTCGTAATCTCTGATCTCCTTCTGGAAGAAATCTGATGAACGGTTGTACTCCTGTCCGGCAACCACAAATATCTGCTTTGAAAGCACGATAAGTGTATCCTTGTCAAGGTATACACAATTGTGAAGTGCCTTTGCAACCTGCTTTGAAATAAATGTCTTTCCACATGCTGGTGGTGATGTAACTAAAATAAGCTTCTTCATATCTATAAATGCCTCCATGTAAATGAAATCAATTTTTCTAATAGTTTATCACAATTGCTATTTGCTTACAACATTTTTTAACGTTAAATAAAAATAAAGAACAGCAAAGAACAATATACGTAAAAAACCGTCAGACCTGTTTTGCAGGCCTGACGATTAAGATCATATATTCCAACTATATGTTGTTATATTTTATTTTACTATGATTGTACACTTTGCGTACTTACCACTGCCATCCTTAGCCTTACATTTAATTACCACACGGCCCTTCTTCTTACCTACTACTGTTCCTCTTGTTGTTACGGTAGCTATCTTCTTATTTGAAGAAACCCAGATAACTGCCTTGTTGTTTGCAGTTGCAGGACCTACTGTTGCCCTGAGTGTTATCTTTCCCTTTCTCTTTATGGTTGCTGTCTTCTTGTTTAACTTGATCGAAGAAACCATAATAACTGAATTGATTGTACACTTGGCAGTAATATTGCTTCCGTCCTTTGATTTACATGTGATAACTGCCGAACCCTTTCCAACAGCCTTGACAACTCCTGTTGACGAAACTGTTGCAACCTTGGTGTTCGATGATGACCATGTAACCGCCTTATTGTTTGCCGCTGCAGGACCTACAGTTGCCTTGAGTGTGAATGTCGCACCCTTCTTGATAGTCTTGTTTGTTGCATTGAGCTTGATGGATGTTACAGGCTGTGAAACCGTAACAGTACACTTTGCAAGCTTGCCACTTCCATCCTTAGCCTTACATGTGATAACCGCTGTTCCCTTTGATACTGCTTTGATCGTACCATTGTTTACTGTTGCTACCTTGCTGTTAGAAGTTGTCCACTCAACATTTCTGTTATTTGCGTTAGCAGGAGCTACAGTCGATGTTATTCTGCCCTGTTTACCCACAAACAGATTCAGTTTTGTCTGATTAAGTTTTATTCCTGTAACCGGCTGGTTAACTGTAAGTCTGAGAGCTGCCTTGGCCTTTCTTCCTTCAATGCCTTCGACAGCCTCGCATGTGATAGTCGCTGTACCACGGGATTTTGCTGTTACCTCTCCATTCTTATCTACAGATGCTACTGCTTCACTCGAGCTTGTCCACTTCAGCTCTGTTTTTGAAGCATCCTCCGGATTGAGAGTCACATTCGGGGTAAACTTATCACCTACATTCACAGTCTTAGTGCTCTCACCCAATACTATTGATGATATCTGCTGGACTACTGTAACTTCACATGTTTTTGATACTCCACTTCCATCTCTTGCAGTACATGTTATTGTTGTTGTTCCGGCTTTAACACCTGTTATTGTTCCGTTTGATACTGTTGCAACACCCGGATCACTTGACTGCCATATAACATTTCTGTCATTTGCATCTTCTGGAAGTACGGTCTGCTTAACAGTTCCTCGTTCACCCACATACAGAGTGAGCTTCTCCTTGTCAAGTGTTATAGCACTTACATACTTCTTTACTGTAAGAGTGAATGATGTTGTTTTCTCACTTCCATCAACTGCTGTAGCTGTGATAACTGTGGTTCCTCTGTCGAGGGCTGTTATCAAACCATCCTTGTCAATGCTTGCAACACTCTCGTCTGATGATGCCCAGATGACTTCCTGATTCGATGCAGTTGCAGGAGATGCAGTAATTGTAACCTGCATCGTGTCACCTGCATATATGGTTGTCTTATCTCTGTTTATTCTAAGGCTTGTAACTCTCTGCTTTACTGTAATGTTGCAATCCGCATACTCATCATCTGAAATTGAAAATCTGATAACAGCAGTTCCTGCTGATCTGGCAGTAACTGTAGCCTTTGTCTTATCTGTTGAACTATATGACACCGAAGCAACGTTTGTATCTGACGATGTCCACTTCAAATTCTTGTAAATACTTGCATCATCCGCATCGATAACAGCCTCAAGTGATACTGTTCTGCTTTCCGTATCTGCTCCGAGCAGCAATTCTGCACTGTTCATATTGAGAGTCAAACCTTTTACAGGCGGCTGTACAGTCACATGACACTTGCCGTACACCTGCTCAGTATCAACAGATGTACATATGATATCAGCTTCTCCCGGATTGACTGCCTTCACATTTCCCTCGGCATCGACCGTAGCAATGCTCTCATTTGATGATGACCATACAACGCTCTGCTCCACTGCAGTATTTGGAGAAACCGTAGCAACGAGATTACTGCTTCCACCTGCAATGATCGTCATTCTAGACTGTGAAAGTGTCACGCTGTTTACTCTCTGTTCAACATTTACCTGAATTACTGTCTCTACATCAGGATTATCAGTTGATGTAAAATGAAGGAATGCGATTCCTGCACCTCTTGTTGTTATAGTCTTACTTGATGTATTAAACGACAAAACCTTATTGTTTTCTTTGCCATCCGCATCAGTCACCTTACAAGTGAATCCTGATATCTCTTTGGACGCAAGACCATCCTCGGTAACACACTTTACATCCAGCTTCTTAGAGCCATTTCTTGGATATGTTCCACAGTCCATGTTGATGACTGCGCCATTCTCGTATGTTATCTGGTTGCCTGCATCATCCTTCTCGTTCTGATCTACAAGATAAAGTCCGGTAACAGGCTTGTGACACTCCATATTCACATATCCTATAGCACGATCATTCAGCAGAATGTTAATCTGAGCTGTTCCCGCCGAAACACAGGTCAGTTCTCCTGTCTCCCTGTCTATCTGTGCAACTCTTTCATTTGACGAACTCCATGTTATGTTCTTATGTGGATTCTTTTCGTCATCCGTAGCTGTAAGTGTAGTCGTATCACCAACTCTGAAGCTGAGTGTAGAACTGTCTGACTTTACAACATTTCCATCAGTTGTATACCATACTGTGACCTTGAGCGGGTTAAGAATGTTGAGTGTGAACTTGACCTTCCCCATTCCTGCTCCTGTATAGTAATTGTATGTAATCTTCTCCGCATCCGGCTCCGCTGTAAATATATATCCATCAAGCTGTCCTCCGGTCACGGATGACGCCTCATTGCTGGCATCTATGCCCTGTATTCCTGCGTATCCTGTAGTATTCTTGTTTCGTTTATGAATTTCAACCCCATTATCATCTGTTAAAGGCTTGCCGTTGTTATCTACAGCAACAGGAAGTTCATAGTCATACCACGCCTTATGCAAACCATAGTCTTTTGAAAAATCGCTAAAATCATAATCATAGTTCGTAGTATCAAGTGTTATATCCCTGCTATTCCCACTGCAACTGAACACACCATCATCGCCATAAAGTTTAGGACACACTGATATATCTATGGCCACAAGATTGTTGTTGTCAATCTCAAGTTCTTTCAGGTCAGGATGACCATCAAGCTTTATACCCTGGATATTATTGTCTGAAATATAAAGCTTCTCCAATAAACTGTTTGATACTATATCAAGCTCTGCAAGAGAATTTGATGATGCGTCAAGATTAACCAGATTGGTGAGAGTAGATACATCAAGCTTATTTATGCCAGTATCCTTGACATAAAGCTCTCTAAGTGCTGTATTCGCAGTAAAATCCACCGCACCCAGAACATTGCTGCTGACATCAAGGTAGCTAAGACTTGTGTTCTTTGACACATCTATTGATGTAAGTCTCGTGTTAGAACAATCAAGTGTTGTAAGCGCCGGGGTATTGTCTATGTTCAGCTCAGCCACATAGCTATTTGAACAATCAAGCGAACCAAGGACTATATCACCGGATACGTCAAGCTTGGTAATTGACGAACGAACAACAACTCCACTGTCGCTCTTTGCTCCAGCACAATAAAGATTCTTAAGCTTCTCATGACCTGACACATCAAGGACAGGCAGTGAACGCATGCTGTCACAATAAAGTGTTGTAAGCTCCATGTTTGAGCCAAGATCAAGTGTTGATATGGTGGTTCCACTTACGCCAAGCACCTTAAGCCCCTTCATATTGCTGACATCTATCGATGAAAGGTTTGTTGAATTGGCATTGAGCAGTACAAGATTATTGTAATCAGCCAGAGATGTAAGGCTTGTGATCTTGTTTCCACTTATATCAAGATATGTAAGTTTCTCTGCACTTACCGGCAATGTCAGACTGTCTATTCTGTTACTTGAGACATCTATATATTCAAGATTCTCAAGATTCTCTATATCAAGATTCCTTATAGACTGCTCATTACAATCCAGCTTTGACAGATTGGTGAACAATTCTACGCCATTCAAACTTGATATAGCAGGAGAACACTTCGAAACATCTATAGATGTTACATTCGAGATCTCCGCATCTGACAGATAACCATTACTGTCTGTATCGAAATTACTCGACACATAGCTTCTAAACGACGAATCCGTAAACGTGTCAGCTATGGATACGCCATCATCCGCTGCATAAACCGGGCCAACACTGGCCAGTGACTGGACAATCATCGCTGCACTCACAGCCGCTGCCAGCCATCTCTTCCCTTTTCTCATAAAATACCTCCCTTAGTAATTCATGGTTTATTTACAATTAATCTAATTTTAGTATACCTGTTTGTGCAATGTCAACATAATGTTATCAATAATACTGCATAATATAACGCCATGCAAAACAAAAAAATTGCCGGAACATGTTCAATTCATAGCAGCAACATTATCCCGGCAAATCTTTATGATATTGTTAGCACAGACACTTCAAATATCCATATAATTTATTACTTCTTTGTGATATATCCCTTAGCCTTCAGAAGCTCTGCACAGAGAACTGCACCACCTGCAGCACCTCTTACAGTGTTGTGTGAAAGGCCAACGAACTTCCAGTCATATACTGAATCCTCACGGAGACGTCCAACGCTGATACCCATACCTTTCTCGAAGTCAACGTCCAGAGCAACCTGTGGTCTGTTGTCCTCCTCAAGGTACTGGATAAACTGCTTTGGTGCACTTGGAAGACCAAGCTCCTGAGGCGCGCCCTTGAAGCTTGTCATAGCCTCGATAAGCTGCTCCTTTGTAGGGTTCTTTCTGAACTTTACGAATACAGTTGCTGTATGTCCGTTGAGAACTGGGACTCTGATACACTGGCTTGTGATAGTGATTCCCTCTGCAGGAACGATCACACCATTCTCCTTGTCTACCTTACCCCAGATTCTGAGTGGCTCCTTCTCTGACTTCTCTTCCTCACCACCGATATATGGGATGATGTTGCCAAGCATCTCAGGCCAATCCTTGAATGTCTTACCTGCTCCTGAGATTGCCTGATATGTGCTTACGATAACCTCGTATGGCTCAAATGGCATCCATGCTGTAAGTACAGGTGCGTAACTCTGGATTGAGCAGTTAGGCTTAACTGCAACAAATCCTCTCTCTGTTCCAAGTCTCTTCTTCTGGAACTCGATAACCTCTGCATGGTCTGCATTGATCTCTGGAACCATCATAGGAACATCAGGAGTCCATCTGTGAGCTGAGTTGTTTGAAACTACAGGAGTCTCTGCCTTGGCATAAGCCTCCTCTATAGCCTTGATCTCATCCTTTGTCATATCTACTGCTGAGAATACAAAATCAACTGTGGCAGCAACCTTCTCTACCTCATTGACATTGTATACTACAAGCTTCTTAACTGCCTCTGGCATCGGTGTATCCATCTTCCATCTGTCACCAACTGCCTCTTCGTATGTCTTGCCTGCGCTTCTTGGGCTGGCTGCAACTGTAACGACCTCGAACCAAGGATGGTTCTCAAGAAGTGAGATAAATCTCTGACCTACCATACCTGTTGCGCCAAGGATACCTACCTTTAACTTGTCACTCATTTTTCTTCTCTCCTATTTATCTTTTATTACTTTATGACTCTTACCTTAACAACTCCCTCGATTGCTGAGAGTTCTGCGATGTCGTCTGCTGTTGGCTCTACACCGATATCAAGGATAGAATATGCGTAATCGCCCTTTGCCTTGCTGATCATTCCTGATACATTGCCGCCCTTCTTGGAGAATACTCCTGTGAACTGGGTGAGCATGTTAGGGATGTTCTTGTGGCAGATAGTAACTCTGGCTACATCACTGCACTGTCCCATGTTTACGTTTGGATAGTTTACAGAGTTCTTGATGTTTCCATCGTTGATGTATGCCTTGATCTCCTTACAAGCCATAACTGCACAATTGTCCTCTGACTCTGCTGTTGAAGCTCCAAGATGTGGGAATGCTACCACGTTCTTGTAACCTGCTATAGCTGGGTTAGGGAAGTCTGTCATATACTTTGCAACCTTGCCTGAGTCGAGTGCCGCCTTCATATCCTCATCGTTGACCAGTACGTCTCTTGCGAAGTTGAGGATCTTAACGCCGTCCTTCATCAGTGCAAATGCATCTGCATTGATCATTCCCTTTGTGCTGTCAAGAGCTGGAACATGAACTGTTATATAATCACAGTCTCTGTAGATATCCTCTACATTTGTGATGTGCTTTACATCCTTTGAAAGTCCCCATGCTGCATCTACTGACACATATGGATCATATCCGTATACCTGCATGCCGAGCTTAAGCGCAACATTTGCAACCTTTGCTCCAATGGCACCAAGTCCGATTACACCGAGCTTCTTGCCAAGGATCTCATTGCCTGCGTAGTTCTTCTTCTGCTTCTCCACCATCTTGGCGATATCTGCCTCAGCGGCATTGTTCTTGACCCAGTTGTAACCACCAACGAGGTCTCTTGAAGCCATGAGGAGTGCTGCTACTACAAGCTCCTTAACACCATTTGCGTTTGCTCCTGGTGTGTTAAATACTACGATACCCTTCTCAGCGCACTTATCAAGTGGAATGTTGTTGACACCTGCACCTGCACGGGCTACTGCCAGAAGGTTGTCTGACAGCTCAAGATCATGCATGGATGCACTTCTGACCAGAACTGCATCTGCATCTGCGAAATTGTCTGTTACTTCATATGTATCAGGTAAAAGCTCCATACCGCACTTGGCGATAGGGTTTAAGCAATTAATCTTTACTGACATGTCTTTTTCTCCCTTTTCTGTTACTATATATTACTTGTTCTCTGCCTCGAACTTCTTCATGAACTCTACAAGCTTCTCAACACCCTCGATAGGCATTGCGTTGTAGATAGATGCTCTCATACCACCTACTGTTCTGTGACCCTTGAGGTTGACAAATCCAGCCTCTGTAGCCTCCTTGACGAACTTTGCATCAAGGTCTGCGTCACCAGTTACAAATGGTACGTTCATGAGTGAACGGTCTTCCTTTACTACAGTTCCCTTGAAGAGCTCTGAGCTGTCGAGGAAATCATAGAGGATCTTGGCCTTCTTCTCGTTGTGAGCCTTCATAGCCTCAAGGCCGCCCATCTCCTTAACCCACTTGAATACCTTGCCACAGATATAGATGCCGTAGCATGGAGGTGTGTTGTAGAGTGAGTCTGCATCTGCCTGAGTCTTGTACTTGAGCATGGTTGGTGTAAATGGCATTACGTCATCTCTGATAAGATCCTCACGAATGATAGCCACTACTACGCCTGCAGGACCAACGTTCTTCTGAACTCCGAAGTAGATCATACCGTAATCCTCAACATTTACAGGCTGTGAGAGAATGTCTGATGACATATCTGCAACGAGTATCTTGCCCTTTGTGTTAGGAAGTGTGTGGTATGTTGTTCCATATATAGTATTGTTATGACAAATGTATACATAATCAGCATCGTCATCTATTGGAAGATCTGAACAATCTGGGATATATGAGAAAGTCTTGTCTGCTGATGATGCAACTGCAACTGCCTTTCCATATTTCTTTGCTTCTTCGTATGCTTTCTTTGCCCACTGACCTGTGATGATGTAGTCAGCTACGCCATTCTTCATGAGATTCATTGGAATTGCTGCGAACTGCTGAGAAGCTCCTCCCTGAAGGAAAAGCACCTTGTAGTTGTCAGGTATGTTCATGAGATCTCTGAGATCCTTCTCTGCCTCTTTGATGATATTGTCGAAGGCCTTAGATCGATGGCTCATCTCCATTACGCTCATGCCTGTTCCCTTGTAATCAAGCATTTCTTCTGCTGCCTCTTTTAATACCACCTCAGGAAGAACTGAAGGGCCTGCTGAAAAGTTGTACACTCTTGCCATTTTTGTTATCTCTCCTTCTTTTTAGTTGTGACGATGATTTTTCCTTCCTGACGAACAGATTGTCAATACTTGTATTCCTTTCTGGGGACGCTCTCGCTCGTTTCGGTCTGCAGCGGTACTAAGGCTCACTTTGTATCGCCAAGTACCGGCGACCTCAAATGCCCTGCGAAAGGAATACAGCAATTTCCAATCTTGTTCTTCGCTCAAGGCAAAATCATCTGTTGTGACTTAATTAAATGTGTGCGAGATATTTTACTTAACAAAAATGTCCTTCGTTCCCATTTATGTGAAAATTCTGACTTATATTTGTTCTTTTGGTGTATCCCGCTTGCGATTGTCAAGTTTTTTGTCTTAAAATCTTATATTTTCAAGTGAATAAACTTGTTTGTCGCTTATATCCCTGTACTATAGCACTCTTTTCGCCTGTCGGCAAGTGGGGATTATATATAAAGGCACCATATTTATGTATGTATGCACACAAATATGGTGTCTTTTCATCTTGTGCCGGCGTATATATTACATATCGTCCTCTGAGAAACAGGTGTCGATGGCTGCTCCCGGAGCTACCATTGGCCATACCTTGTCGTCTCCCGCTATTGTTACATCTATTACCACAGGTCTGCCTGCTGTCAGGGCTGTCTTCATTGCTGCCTCGAACTCATCAAGGGTGTTGGCTCTGATTCCCATGGCACCAAGTCCCTCTGCTACCTTGACGAAATCTACCGAATCGTCAAGCACGGTGTTGGAATATCTGTGGTCATAGAACAGTGTCTGCCACTGTCTTACCATTCCAAGTACGTGGTTGTTCAGGACTACCTGGATGATAGGCACGTTGTATCTCGCAGCTGTTGCTATCTCGTTCAGATTCATTCTGAAGCATCCGTCACCGGCTATGTTGATGACTGTCTTATCAGGTCTGCCGTACTTTGCTCCGATAGCTGCGCCAACACCGTAACCCATGGTTCCAAGTCCGCCTGATGACAGGAATGTCCTAGGCTCCTTGAATGTATAGTTCTGGGCTGCCCACATCTGATGCTGTCCGACATCTGTTGTGATGATCGCATCACCCTCTGTAAGCTCGTAGATTTTCTTGATAGCTGCAGGTCCGTTCAGTGTGTCAAAGCTGTACACGTCAGGATTCTGCTTCTTGAGGTCTTCGATCTCAGACATCCATGTCTTGTTGGACTGGGCGGCAAGCTTGCTGTTGAGGAGCTTCAGGACCTCCTTTGCGTCGCCGACTATGCTGGCATTTGTAGGGATGTTCTTGTCTATCTCAGCTGCATCTATATCTATATGTATGATCTTTGCATTTGGCGCGAACTTGGATGCATTTCCGATAACTCGGTCTGAGAATCTGGCACCAACAACGATCACAAGATCTGCCCTTGACACACCGAGGTTGGACACCTTTGTTCCGTGCATACCGATCATGCCTGTATATCTCTCGCTTCTTCCGTCAAATGCGCCCTTGCCCATAAGTGTATCGCACACTGGTGCATCCACCTTATCTGCAAATTCTGCAAGCTCTGCTGATGCGTCAGAGATGATGCATCCGCCACCTGCCATGATAAATGGTCTTCTTGAAACCTTGATCATCTCAAGGACTTTGTTCACATCCTCCTCGCGGATGGTGTCTGTCTTTCTCTCGATGACCTCCGGTGTCTCTGGTATATACTCTGTCTCCGCTGCGGTTACATCCTTTGTTATATCCACAAGCACCGGGCCAGGTCTGCCGCTCTTTGCGATCTTGAACGCACGTCTGATGGTCGGTGCAAGATCATCTATGTGCTTCACGATAAAGCTGTGCTTGGTGATAGGCATAACAACACCTGCAATGTCTACCTCCTGGAAGCTGTCCTTACCGAGCATATTTACACCTACATTTGCTGTTATTGCCACAACAGGAATGGAATCCATGTATGCTGTAGCTATACCTGTTACAAGATTGGTGGCACCCGGACCTGATGTGGCCATACATACTCCGACCTTGCCTGTAGCTCTGGCATATCCATCTGCCGCATGGGCAGCCCCCTGCTCATGTGATGTGAGCACATGGTTGATCTCATCCTGGTGCTTGTAGAGGGCATCATATACGTTGAGGATAGTTCCTCCCGGATAACCGAACACGGTGTCAACGCCCTGTTCTTTAAGGCACTCTATAACAATTTCAGAACCTGATATCTTTGACATCTTACTTTCTCCTTTTCCCTTAATTGTGATCAATTAATTCTTTGGCACCTCAAGAACAGCACCTCTGTTGCCTGATGTAACCATAGCTGCGTATCTTGCAAGATAGCCTGTTGTAACCTTTGGCTGTCTTGGCTTCCATGCAGCCTTTCTCTTTGCAAGCTCCTCGTCTGAGACATCGAGCTTGATGCTGAGGTTGTTGATATCGATCTCGATCATATCGCCTTCCTCAACAAGAGCGATAGGTCCGCCCACAGCAGCTTCAGGTGATACATGTCCGATGGACGCTCCACGGCTTGCTCCTGAGAATCTTCCGTCTGTGATAAGGGCAACTGATGAGCCAAGTCCCATACCAGCGATGGCTGATGTAGGGTTGAGCATCTCTCTCATACCAGGGCCTCCCTTTGGTCCCTCGTATCTGATGACTACCACGTCACCCTCTACGATCTTGCCGCCCTTGATAGCTGCGATTGCGTCCTCCTCACAGTCAAATACCCTTGCAGGGCCCTTGTGAGCCAGCATCTCAGGCACAACTGCTGAACGCTTTACTACAGAGCCGTCTGGTGCAAGGTTACCCTTGAGTACAGCCAGACCACCTGTAACTGTATATGGATTGTCCATAGGTCTGATGACCTCAGGATTCTTGTTTACACTATTGGCAACAGCCTCTCCTATTGTCTTGCCTGTAACTGTCATGCAGTCCTTGTTGATGAGTCCTGCATCTGCAAGCTGCTTGATAACCGCATACACACCACCGGCCTCATTGAGATCCTCCATGTATGTGTGGCCTGCAGGAGCAAGGTGACACAGGTTAGGTGTCTTTGCGCTGATCTCATTTGCAAATGAGATATCAAAGTCGAAACCGATCTCATGTGCGATGGCTGGAAGGTGGAGCATAGAGTTGGTTGAACATCCAAGTGCCATATCAACTGTAAGAGCGTTGATGATTGACTCCTTTGTGATGATGTCTCTAGGCTTGATGCCCTTTCTGTACATATCCATAACTGCCATTCCTGCATGCTTTGCAAGCTTAAGTCTCTCTGAATATACTGCAGGGATTGTTCCATTTCCAGGAAGTCCCATTCCAAGAGCCTCTGTCAGACAGTTCATAGAGTTTGCTGTGTACATACCTGAACATGATCCGCATGTAGGACATGTCTTGCACTCATACTCGTATACATCCTCCTCAGTCATGGTTCCGGCTGCGTATGAACCTACAGCCTCGAACATACTTGAAAGACTTGTCTTATTTCCCTTTACGTGTCCGGCAAGCATAGGGCCGCCAGATACAAATACTGTTGGGACATTTACTCTGGCTGCTGCCATGAGAAGTCCTGGAACGTTCTTGTCACAGTTAGGGATCATGACGAGCGCGTCAAACTGATGTGCTATAGCCATAGCCTCTGTTGAGTCTGCGATCAGATCTCTTGTAACCAGTGAATACTTCATTCCGATGTGTCCCATTGCTATACCATCACACACAGCGATTGCCGGGAACATAACAGGTGTACCACCCGCCATGGCAACTCCCATCTTTACTGCCTGTGCTATCTTGTCCAGGTTCATGTGACCTGGAACTATCTCATTGTATGAACATACGATACCTACTAAAGGTCTCTCCATCTCTTCCTTTGTCATGCCCAGTGCGTTGAACAGAGATCTGTGTGGTGCCTGCTGCATTCCAACCCTAACATTATCACTCTTCATCTTATTCTCCTCCAATAATGGTCCTTTCTATATTCTCTCGCAGATAAGATCACCCATCTCGGAACAGCTTACGAGCTGTGTTCCCTCTGAGTGGATATCTATTGTTCTGTATCCGTCCTTGAGAACCGTCTTTACAGCGTTCTCAACTGCATCTGCCTCTTTGTCAAGGTCAAATGTGTATCTGAGCATCATTGCCGCAGACAGGATGGTTGCTATCGGATTCGCCTTGTTCTGGCCTGCTATGTCAGGTGCCGATCCGCCTGATGGCTCATACATACCGAACTTTGTCTCGTTAAGTGATGCAGATGAAAGCATTCCTATAGAACCTGAGATCATGGATGCCTCGTCTGAGAGGATGTCTCCGAACATGTTCTCTGTGAGAACCACATCGAACTGTGCAGGATCCTTCACAAGCTGCATTGCGCAGTTGTCTACGAGCATGTGCTCAAGCTCAACTTCTGGATAATCCTTTGCCACTTCCTCAACGACCTTTCTCCAGAGTCTTGATGAGTCAAGGACATTGGCCTTGTCAACGGATGTGACTTTCTTTCTTCTCTTCATAGCTATGTCAAATGCCTTGATGGCTATTCTTCTGATCTCGTTCTCGTTGTATGTGAGGGTATCAACGGCTGTCATAACTCCGTCAACCTCCTCTGTGTGTCTCTCGCCGAAGTAGAGACCACCGGTGAGCTCTCTCATCATCATCATATCAAATCCGCGCTCTGCGATCTCAGCCTTAAGTGGACATGCCTCCTTCAGCTCATCATAGAGATTGGCTGGACGAAGGTTTGCGAAGAGGCCAAGCTCTTTTCTGATCTTCAGAAGTCCTGCCTCCGGGCGGAGATTTGGAGGGAGCTTATACCATGGTGATGTGGATGTATTTCCTCCGATAGAACCGAGGAGAACTGCATCCTTTGACTTTGCAACTGCCACAGCCTCGTCTGTGAGCGGTACGCCTGTTGCATCTATTGAACATCCACCCATGAGTATCTGCTCATAGTCAAATGTATGTCCAAACTTTTTACCTACTGTATCGAGAACCTTCATAGCCTCTGTGACTACCTCAGGGCCGATACCGTCGCCTTTTATTACGGCTAAATTACACTGCATTTTCTTATCCTTCTTTCGATTATTAATTCTTGCTATTTATATAGTTGATGAGTCCCTCGCTCTTGATGATCTCCTGCATGAATGGAGGGAATGCCTGTCCCTTAAATTCTGTTCCCTGGGTTCTGTCATAGATCATACCGCTGTCGAAATCGATCTCCACGTCATCGCCTGCCTGGATAGCCTCTGCTGCCTCAGGGCACTCGATGATCGGAAGTCCGATATTGATGGCATTCCTATAGAAGATTCTGGCAAATGTCTCTGCGATTACGCAGCTTATTCCTGAAGCCTTGATGGCTATAGGTGCATGCTCTCTTGAAGATCCACAGCCGAAGTTCTTTCTTGCCACCATGATATCGCCCGGCTTTACGCGCTTTACGAAATCCTTATCTATATCTTCCATACAGCTCTTTGCGAGCTCTGCAGGGTCTGATGAATTCAGGTATCTTGCAGGGATGATTACATCTGTATCTACGTTGTCACCGTATTTGTGTACTGTTCCATGTGCTTTCATAGTCTATCTCCTTTATCTCTTTTATAATCCAAGTTCGTCAGGACTGCTGATCTTACCTGTGATAGCTGAAGCTGCTGCAACAGCAGGACTGGCAAGATACACCTCTGAGTCTACGTGACCCATACGTCCTACGAAGTTACGGTTGGTTGTTGATACAGCTCTCTCTCCCGCTGCCATAACACCCATATGTCCTCCAAGACATGGGCCGCATGTAGGAGTTGAAACCACTGCTCCAGCCTTGACAAATATAGTCATGAGGCCTTCCTCAATACACTGAAGGTAGATATCCTGTGTTCCAGGGATGACGATAACTCTGACACCGTCAGCAACCTTTCTTCCCTTGATGATATCTGCTGCAATTCTCATATCTGAGATACGTCCATTTGTACATGAACCGATGACTACCTGATCGATCTTGATGTCACCGACCTCATCGATAGTCTTTGTATTCTCTGGGAGATGAGGGAAAGCAACTGTTGGCTTAAGCTGTGACAGGTCGATGGTGTACTCTGCATCGTATACAGCGTCCTCGTCTGCCTCATACTTTGTATATGACTTTGTGCTGTGCTCCTTCATGTACTCCTCTGTGAGCTCATCTACAGGGAAGATACCATTCTTGGCACCTGCCTCGATGGCCATGTTCGCAATTGTAAATCTATCGTCCATTGTGAGGTTCTTGATTCCCTCTCCAACAAACTCCATAGACTTATAAAGCGCACCGTCAACACCGATCATACCGATGATGTGAAGGATGACGTCCTTACCACTGATCCACTTTGCCTTCTCTCCAACGATGTTGAACTTGATGGCTGATGGAACCTTGAACCAGGCCTTGCCTGTCACCATTCCTGCTGCCATATCTGTACTTCCGACACCTGTTGAGAATGCACCGAGTGCTCCGTATGTACATGTATGTGAGTCTGCTCCGATACATGTCTCACCAGCCACGATAAGTCCTTTCTCCGGAAGGAGCGCATGCTCGATACCCATTGCTCCGACATCGAAATAGTTCTCGATCTCATTTGCCGCTGAGAACTGTCTTACACACTTACAGTGCTCTGCACTCTTGATATCCTTGTTAGGTGTGAAGTGATCCATGACAAGTGCTATCTTCTTCTTGTCAAATACTTCCTTCTTGTTGAACTTCTCCATCTCGTGAATTGCGACCGGAGTTGTTACGTCATTTCCTAATACTAAATCCAAATCTGCCTCGATAAGCTGTCCTGCTTCAACTGATGGCAGTCCTGCATGAGCAGCTAAAATCTTCTGAGTCATGGTCATACCCATATTTATAGTCCTCCTATCATTTGTTTCTAAATACAAATTCTTACTCTTGATAATATCACTCATCTAGGTATAATTACAATATATAAAAAGAATAGTTATTATAACCTGGAGGAATATCATGATAAGTAATCTGAACAATTACGTTATTTTTCATACAGTTGCCAAAGCCGGCAACATCAGCAAAGCTGCAAATCAGCTCTACATCAGTCAGCCCGCGATCAGCAAATCAATATCCAAGCTGGAAGCAGAGCTTGGCACTGCACTCTTTTCCAGAAGCTCAAAAGGTGTCACCCTGACCGAAGAGGGACAGGTTCTCTATGAATATGTTGAGAGGGCATTTGACTCTCTGAATATGGGTGAAGAAAACTTAAAAAATTACAAGGAGCTTGGAATCGGCCATATAAGGATCGGAGTCAGCACATCGCTGTGCAAGCACATCCTTCTGGATTACCTGAAGGACTTCATCAGGGAGAATCCAAACATCAAGTTCAGCATAGACTGCCACTCAACCGTGAACACCATCAAGCTTCTCAGAAACGAAGATATAGATATAGGCCTGATTTGCAACACAGAGCTTCCAAAGGGGATAGTCTACTCTCCTGTCAAGGAGATACATGACGTATTTGTGGCAAGCCCTGAATATCTGGATAATTTCTACGAGCGCGCAAATGGCAGAGATCAATACAGCTTTACCGATGAGCTTTCAGGCAATATCAAGGGTAACATTATACCGCTGCTAAACTCAGGCTTAGCCTCTGCCACACACGGCGATGCAACAGATCAAGGTGCGGATAAAAAAAGCAGAGATAACGGACATTCATCCGGCGTCTCTGCTTCTACCACTATTCATAACTCAAGCAACTCAGGTATGTCCAATATATCAACAGTCAACATCCTTGAAGGCTCCAACCTCATGGTTCTGGAGGAGGCAAATGTAACCCGTACCCACGTGGACGAGTATCTCCGCTCACAGGGCATAAGCTGCAGCCAGGTACTTGAGATCAACAACATGGATCTCCTCATCGACTTCGCCGCCATCGGCATGGGCGTTGCCAGCGTGGTACGTGAATTCGCACATGAACAGCTCTCATCCGGTGTTATAACCGAACTTCCGCTTGACACTCCTATTCCGAGCAGGAGTGTCGGCTTCGCTTACTCAGGAATGAAGAATCAGAGCACGGCTATGAAGAAATTTATGGAGTGGGTAGGGGTGTGATTACATGCTTCTGTTTACTGTCCCACCTCAGCATAAATAGCATGATGCATATTCCAAACAGCGAAACCAGTGCGCCAGCCATAAGCCCAGGTGTTCTGTATGCAATTTCTATATCGTGACTGCCCGCATATATCCGGACACCCATATTGCCTCTACCAAGGCGAATTTTTTCTGCCGGCTCTCCATCCACATATATCTTAAACCCATCATTATATGGATATGCGATATACAGGATACCTGGATTTTTCACATCCACACTTCCATAGAAAGTATTTTTTACAAATCCTGTACACTCAAGCGGACTATCAAGTATCTTCTCTTCTGCTTTCTCAAATTCATCTGCATTGTAATTGTATACCTTTACAAATCGCTCTCCGACACTTCCTGTTTTAGAGCTGGTCGCACCTCCTATAGTTATCCTGACATGTTGTCCTTTCTTTACGAGGCCGACATGTGACAGCTGTTCTGTAACATATGACCCATTCGATACCCTGAGATCTCCGTCCACGATCATCTCCACATAGTGATCGCGGCTATCCTTACTGTAGACATACATATCCATATCAGATTCAGCATCAAACTCATACCGGGTCATCGGCACAAATGCATTTGACGTTCTGTATATGCAATAACCCACTGATTCCTTAAGTGTGTCCTGATTGAGATAAGAAGTACTCCAATCCGATATATCAATCTCTGTAAATACATCTGACGACAGACCACAGCCACTCTTCATAAAATCATTCTGATTTTCAAGAGGTGTCCTGTCTGCTTTCCAGTCTACGATACCATCATCCAACATAAATCCCATCATCTCAGGAGTTTCTGCTTCATACAGATTGTATACGTCATTCTCAGCAACAAGGTTATATCCTGCGTAAGTACCATTCTCCGGACTCAGCACATATCTGACATTGTACATGAGCGCTGTAAGCGGTGTAGTTCCCGAATATATATATTCAACATTGTCAAAGTGGGCAAGTCCCATACTGGAAAACGCTCTGATCGTATTTCCATTTGCCATGGATGAATACCAGTTTGTCTGAGAATATGGCGCATAATTCTCATAAACCATAGCGCTCTTTCTGGTGCCATTTTCTGTATCCAGGGAATTGTATACTGATTCCCACTGATCTAGTCTTACAGCATCTGTCAGAAGACAGTCCTCCGTCTTGCCCGGCATTACATATAATGCATTTCCCATAATCTCAGCTATCCAGCAGCCACAGATAATGCACACAGCCACTCCCGGCTTTATGCTTCCTCTTCTGCAAAGCACGCACAGAATGGCTGCAAATGCCAGCATAAGCATAAATATAACATAGCCAAGCGGGGTACTCATCTCTCTGCTGTCAATAAGACTTGCCACAAATATTACGCCTGCCACCACAGTACTTACAGCAATATACCTCAGTCTCAGCTTACCAAGATTCATGAGAATTCGATATGCTGCAGCAATTAATATAAACGTTAATATAAATGCAAACCTGTTTCCAAGTCCATGTGTGATCGTCATGCCATGGAACACGTAATTGAGCGGAAGATAGTTCAGGGCAAGCACTAACAGGGCCATGGCTATACAGTATTTCACCCTCGTCTTCCAGTCGCACACATCAGACAGAATAAAAATGCAGGCAGCAAATATAACAATACTTCCACAATAACTGTTATTGCTGAACATAGATACACATTCCAGATCCTTCAGCGGATAGAATGAAGATATATACGCTCCAAACTGTCCCCACATCTGTGTTCCTTCAAGCCCCATATCAGTCACCGAAGACGCCGCTCTCATGACCACCAGTCCGGCAGGAACCAGAACCACTCCTGCGAGCAGAGCAGACAGCACCGAGCAGCCGGCAAACGAAAGTCCTCTGCGTAGGAAATCTTTGACATTTTCCCGTTTTTCCAGCAAGAAATATATCACGGCAAACACACATATATAGAATGAGAAATAGAAATTGCATATGATCGACGCTGCCAAAGACAGCGTGTATAACATCCATCCTTTTCCATCTGACAGATGCTCTATGCCAAGTGCCACTATCGGAAGCAGAATAAGCCCATCAAGCCACATAATATTATGTCCATATGCAAGGACATACCCGGACAGTCCATATGCCATACTGCATGCCAGCTCTATGAACGTTGCAACTGTCTGGCTGTACCCATTCTCTGTATTTTTCTTATTGGTATGTCTGAAAAAGTAAAGCGCCGTGACCGGCAGGCAGGCGGATTTTATGATGATAAGCAATACCATGGAAAGTTCCAGCCTGCTCTCTCCCAACATCAGAACGATGATATTGAACGGGCTCAGGCAGTAATACAGTAACTCCTGTACAGCATCGATTCCCATTCCCATCGACCAGATAAAGCTTCCTTTGCTACCTCCCGAAATCCATTCAAATAACATATGAAACATATTCTTATACTGCACATATGCATCATACGTCAGAAAACTTTTATCTCCAAACGGGTATGCTTTCTGCAGGAGCAAAATTACTGTATATACCAGAACTGTAACTAAGAATACAGCAGCATACAGTATCCCGCTCTTTTTATGTTTGTTTACTTCTCCTTGCTTTATACCCATATCAATCCCCACTTAATTTATTGCGCTATCTGTTCTATGCAGCCTGTACCTTCTTTTTCCTGCTGCGTCTAAGATTCACCATGTATAAGACAGCTATGAGCCATCCTGCTGCAGATAATATAAGGCCAAGCTTGAATCCATATGTTACATACCTGAATTCTATTGTATGTGTTCCAGCAGTCAGCTCCAGACCCACAAGTGCACCATTTGCCAGTGTTGTTATATCAGTCTTCTTTCCATCAACATACGCTGTAAAGCCTCTGTAATAAGGAATTGATGTATACAATATACCATCCTCATTTGCTGTCACCGTACCCTTTACATATGTAGATGTCACTGTGTCAAGTGAAAGCGTCCTATCCTTAATTGATTCCTTGCATTCCTGCATCCTGTCATCATGATATTCATAGAAATCTATACACGTTACTCCCTTTTTTAGGACTGTGGACAGATTGACTGCCTGTATCTCGACCTTCTGCCCACTCTTCAGCTCACCGAGATCAAGTACATCTTTTGGCGAAGGATAAGCGTCATACTCGTTTATATCTGCTATCACGTTTCCATCTACAGTTACAATATTACACAGCTTATTTGCATCCTCAAGGCTCACATACAGATGCATATCCCTCGGAGCTGTAAACGTATAAATCTGTGAGGCATGGTAATCTTCATCAAGTGACACATTCATGTATGTATAAGCATTTTTATCAGTCTTTCTCTCCAAAGTTACTCCATCCGGCAAGATCTGTCTATCCGGAGCGCTTCCTCTGTATTTCACATCAAAATCAGTCAGTTCATCCGGTGAAACACGGGTGAACACTCCTTCAACTCCCGACACATCTTTCACGAATTCATTCTGCACCTCAAACGGAACTACATCTGACACATTCCAATCTTTTATGCTGCCATCTGTAGAAAAGCCCGCTCCCACAGCATAGTCTGTTGTATACCATGCAATCTCATCGTCTATATCATACACATCGTTCTTCAGATTATATCTTTGCTCCTTTGTATACCCACCATAATATGCATCTGCATCCGATAATACATTTCTTACATTGAACATAAGCGCAGTTACCGGTGTAGTATTTCTGTATGCATATGTAGCGCCGTGATCCTGATATACCATTCCAAGCGCATCAAAAAGCCATGTCACTTTTGTATTTATGATTGAAGAGAATATATTAGTGTCTGAATAGACTGTATTATTTTGTGACAAAATCCAGGATGTCTTTCTATTAAGATCACTGTTGTCCTTTTCATTATATATGGCTCTCCATCCGTCAGTTCCGCCTAGATGCTCCTTGCCCGTAGTATATGCATCCGTATTCACATATACGGCATTGGATATCAGCTCCGCAAAAAGTATCACTATAAAATTCACAATCAGAGAATTTATCTTTATGCTGTTTCTGGCCTGTAATACAAATACCATAAACAAATATATAATAAGCAGGATCGTAACCATATAGCAGACTACATTCTGCACCTCATTATTTTCCAGAAAAACGCCCCCAAAGAAAGCCAAAAATACAACTCCGGTCAGTATCACCTCCCGAACCCCCGGCTTCGTCCAGTTCACAGCACACTCAAAAGCTGAAACAATAAGAAGTATGACAAGAATAAAAGCATATCTGTAAGAATATAGATGTGGATATGTGAACCCATGAAGAACATACAGTGCCCCTGTCAGATTCAGACAGGCAACAAGCAGCGCTATCTCCACCAGTCTCTTAACTCTTGCCCGAAGCTGTATATTCCTGTTAAACACATATACAACCGCAAGGAAAAGCAGAGACAGTCCCATATACATATTCCTTGCATACAGAGTTCTTCCAGCTATATCTATATCATGTCCCCAGAAAAAGCTCTGGAACAAATTTGCAAAATTACCAAACTTGCTAAATGGTATATCTTCTGTGAGTGAACTTGCACCTTCTCTTCCAACTATCGCAAGGAAACACGGCACAAGTACAACACATGCACTGAGTGCAGCCGTTATAGATGTGAGTGCAAACTTCACTCCACGCTTCCAAAACATTTTCCAGCTATCCTTTTTCACATCGATAAACCATATCACAGCTATCATAGCCACAAACCACGAAAAATAGAAGTTGAATACAAATGACATGAAAAGCATCACAAAATAAAGTCTCACATCACCGCCCTCAATAAGTCTCTCAACGCCAAGCATCATAACAGGCACGAGAAGAAGGCATATAAGCCAAATGAGATTATACTGATATGCAAGCATATAATCGCACATGGAATAAGCCATTCCCATCACAACACAGAGTATGTCATTCAGCCATCCGTGCTGCATTTTATTTCTGCTGGTATGCGATAAGAAATAGGTCATAGTAACTCCGCAAAGTCCAACCTGAATACACATACTGACAATCATTCCCAGCTCCATATGTGAACCGCCGAACAAAACTGCTATTAGATTGACAGGACTTGCCAGATAATAAAAGAAATTAGTATAGAAATCATATCCTAGTCCCATGTCCCAACTGAAAAAAATTGATTTTCCCTGTCTTATCCTGCCTGATAATTCCACAAAAAACGCATAATACTGGGTATTAGAATCTCCAAGCAGTATAGTATTCTTTCCAAATGGATAACAGTCCGTCATCATCATATGTATCACTATACATATGATAGGAATCAGAAATGCCATTCCATACTTAACAATTTTTCTTGACCTGATTTTCTTTTTTTCCATAATTACTCCATCACTCCATATAACTTTGTATTTTTCCTTTTTCGACAGCATGTTGCATTATAAGTATCAATAACATAAGCAAGACCGCTGAAATACTTATTCTCCATGACCAATGCTGAATCTTTGTCCCCTTATATTTTACAACAACTTTACCTGCCTCTGGCGAAACTGATATTTCTACCAATCCATCATTTAGACATTTGCTTACCGTCAGTTTCCGTCCATCAGCCATTATTGCTTCATATCCCTTATAATAATACTTTGGAACTATGCACTCCCCCGCAGTTTTACCCGCATCAAACTCATAGCTTCCGTCTGATCCATAGCGCCCCCGTATGTAAGTATCTTCGCACTTTACCATCCCGCTGCTTTCTGCTCCGACAGATGTTGCAAGATCCCCTTCTTCTGGAAGCCACTCCCAGAACCCTATGCTGTCTGTACTTCCTGCATTATCCGCATAACCTTCCGGATAGTTCACATAGCCACCAAGTTCTATATTCCATACCATATTCAGGCTAAAAATACCGATAAGTATGCTTCCAGCCGCACATAAACATGCATTTCTTCTGTATGATGGCAACAGCTTTATTATATCCACTGACTGAAGTGCAAGACCAAGTGCCACAAAGAATTCTGTGAACATATTCAGCCTCCACGGAAACTGTATACTGACAAATGGAGTTCTGTCGATAAGTTTCCATGGAAAAATCTTTGTCTCGCATATAAGAAGCACCGCCGCTGTCACAAGGCACATCAAAGCCTTTTTATTATATACTTTTTTATATATACTGACAAATACCATAAGTGCCAGTATTCCAATCTCAATGAATGCAACCGAATACTTTCCACTCACTATCGCGAGCAGTGTCTGAGTCTCCTCATGTGTGTAAAATGCCGGTTCATTGCTTACATAGAACCTTCCATCTGCAAATTGTTCAAGTACAGGAAGCCAATAATAACATGTAAGTACTGCACACGCAAGAGCTTCCATACACACAGCCCCAATAAGTCTTCTGCCAGCCGCAATTCTTTTCCACCTCGCACACACCCAGATTATTCCCATTACTACACATAATACAAAGCTTATCGTGTGTGAAAGCATAAGACACGAATATGATACACATAAAAGGCCTTTTCTACTGTGTCCCATCTCAGTCAGGTCGTAAAGAGCAAGAAACGCCAGTGGAATAAATACCATGGCAGCAATTTCGCCAAGTGCAAATCTGGTATATACATCCTCAAGATGATAATGTCCCATTGTGTAAAGCACCATAGTGACAACACCCGCGCAACGGCTTCTGCCAATGCTCCGCCCTGTATAATACGCAGTAAGTCCCGTACATATCATCAGTACATATATATATATCTTCATTGCAATCTCCGGTGATGCCCCCAGAAGTCTGAAGAGAACGGCTGGCAGCAAGAACAAATCAGGGTAAAATATTCCCATACCGTAGCCATACCCTTCCAACATAGTCTGATATATATATACAGGGTATCCCTGCCCTGACTTTAGCGCTTTGAGGATACTCTCCACCCTGAGCATATGAACCTGCTGGTCATCACCGTATGGCAGGCCTGTCTTAAAACAAGGGATCATACATACACCGCTTATCAGAAGCACCAGCAGTGCAATTCCCAGAATCTCTATTCTGTTTTTCTTTTTTTCTCTCACGCAGAATCTCCTCCCGGTCGTCAAAGCTCTGCCACATCATCCCCGGCAGTCAGTACGCATAAATATAAAGACAAACGGGGACAGGTATGGAATCTACTCTCACCTGTCCCCGTATTCTCAGTCATCTAAAACTGTTTATGACTCCTGCACATCTGTGCTATTTTTATTGGTATATCACCGGATATAATCCGTGTGACATGATTTCATCTTACTTAAAGTACTCCACACCACTCTCAAATATCTTCTGGTTCTGGTCGCCGTATACGTTTACAGCTACAGCCTGTCCGATACGCTCTGAGTGACCCATCTTACCAAGGACACGTCCGTCTGGGCTTGTGATACCCTCGATCGCATAGTATGAACCGTTGACGTTGTAGTACTCGTCCATGGTTGGGTTGCCGTTCATGTCGACATACTGTGTTGCAACCTGTCCATTTGCAAAGAGCTTCTCGCACCATTCCTTGCTTGCAACGAAACGTCCCTCACCGTGTGAAATAGGAATTGTGTATACTCCGCCGAGCTCTGCCTTCTTCAGCCATGGACTCTTGTTTGTTACAACCTTGGTGTATACCATCTTGGACTGATGACGTCCGATACTGTTCATTGTCAGTGTAGGTGAATCATCCGTCTGTGGTCTGATCTCGCCGTAAGGCACAAGACCGAGCTTGATGAGTGCCTGGAATCCGTTACAGATACCAAGTGCAAGTCCGTCTCTCTCGTTCAGGAGCTTCATGACCTCCTCGGAGATCTTTGCATTACGAAACGCAGTTGCGATGAACTTACCTGATCCGTCTGGCTCATCACCGGCTGAGAATCCGCCTGGGAACATGATGATCTGTGAATCGCTGATTGCCTTTGCAAATGCGTCAACAGAATCTCTGATTCCCTGTGCTGTCATATTTCTGAATACTATCGTCTGTACGTCTGCACCAGCTCTCTCAAATGCCTTTGCTGAGTCGTACTCACAGTTTGTACCAGGGAATACAGGTATGAATACCTTTGGCTTTGCAACCTTGTTCCTTGATGTGTAAACTGTCTTGGCATCAAAGAGTCCAGTCTTGATCTCTGTCTGTGGAACATTTGACTCTGTTGGGAATACCTTCTCAAGAGTCTTTGTCCATGCTGCAAGAGCCTCGTCCATAGTGATTGTGACATCCTTGTATGTAAATACAGGCTCCTTTGTAACCTTACCTATCTTCTTGACAGGAATTCCGAGCTGATCAAGATCTGCTGCCTTAACCTCAAGAATGATAGCGCCATAGTTCTTGGCAACGAGATCCTTCTTGCTCACTGTATCCTCAAGCTCAACACCGAGCTTATTTCCAAATGCCATCTTGCTGACAGCCTCTATTATACCGCCAAATCCAACTGCGTATGCAGACTGGATCTTGCCCTCCTTGATCTTCTTGTTCAGGAGGTCATACATGTACAGAACATTCTCATATACAGGTATGTCGTTCTCGTCCTTCTCTATATCCATCTCCACAAGAACATTGCCTGCCTTCTTGAGCTCAGGTGTCACAACGTCCATGTAGCTTGCCACGTCAACTGCAAATGATACAAGTGTTGGAGGTACATCTATATCATTGAATGTACCTGACATACTGTCCTTTCCACCGATAGACGGAAGTCCAAGTCCTATCTGAACATCATATGCTCCGAGGAGTGCTGCCAGTGGCTGTCCCCATCTGTATGGGTCTGTTCCAAGTCTCTTGAAATATTCCTGGAATGTAAGTCTGATCTTGCTTACATCTCCACCTGCTGCAGCTATCTTGGCTGCTGATGTAACAACCGCATATACTGAACCGTGATATGGGCTCCAGCTTGACAGATATGGGTCAAATCCGTAGCTCATCATGGTGATAGTGTCTGTCTTACCCTTGAGTACAGGCAGCTTTGCGATCATTGTCTGTGTAGGTGTGAGCTGATACTTTCCACCGTAAGGCATTGTGACTGTTCCTGCTCCGATAGAGCTGTCGAACATCTCCACAAGTCCTTTCTGTGAGCACACATTCAGATCTGACAGTGTATCGAGCCATGCCTTCTTGACATCCTCAGGCTCCTTGACTGAAGCAAAGTAATTGTCTGCCTTGCTTGGAACTTCAACCTTGACCTGAGTCTCCTGATGAGCACCATTTGTGTTGAGGAATGCACGTGAGATGTTCACGATGTCCTTGCCTCTCCACTTGAGGATAAGTCTAGGCTCCTCTGTAACCTTTGCAACTACTACAGCCTCGAGGTTCTCCTCCTCAGCGTATCCGAGCATAGTGTCAACATCCTTAGGATCGACAACTATAGCCATACGCTCCTGGGACTCTGATATTGCAAGCTCTGTACCGTCAAGACCTGCGTACTTCTTTGGCACCTTGTCAAGATCTACCACAAGTCCGTCTGCCAGCTCTCCGATGGCAACTGACACACCGCCGGCACCAAAATCGTTACACTTCTTTATAATAGATGAAACCTCTTCTCTTCTGAAGAGTCTCTGGATCTTTCTCTCTGTAGGTGGGTTACCCTTCTGAACCTCAGCACCACATGTCTCGAGTGAGTGTGATGTGTGAGCCTTGGATGAACCTGTTGCTCCACCACAGCCATCACGGCCTGTACGTCCGCCGAGCAGGATGATTACATCTCCCGGATCAGATGTGAGACGCTTTACAGCACGTCTTGGAGCTGCACCCATAACTGCTCCGATCTCCATTCTCTTTGCAACATAATCTGGATGATATATCTCATTTACAAGGCCTGTTGCAAGACCGATCTGGTTACCATATGAGCTGTAACCATGGGCTGCTGTTGTCACGATCTTACGCTGTGGAAGCTTGCCCTCCATTGTGTCCTTGAGAGACTTTGTAGGATCCGCTGCACCGGTAACTCTCATAGCCTGGTATACGTAACCTCTTCCTGAGAGCGGATCTCTGATAGCACCGCCAAGACATGTAGCAGCACCACCGAATGGCTCGATCTCTGTAGGATGGTTGTGTGTCTCGTTCTTGAAGAATACGAGCCACTCTTCCTCTACTCCGTCCACAACTACAGGAACAACTATAGAGCAAGCATTGATCTCGTCTGACACTTCCATATCATCGAGCTTGCCTGCTGCCTTGAGCTGTTTCATACCCATAAGGGCTATATCCATGAGACATACAAACTTGTCATCTCTGTCCTTGTACATCTCCTTCATCTCTGCTCTGTATGCGTCAAATGTCTTCTCAAGAAGATCCTTGTAATCTCCATCGTCGAACTCTACATCTGTGAGCTCTGTTGAGAATGTTGTATGACGGCAGTGATCTGACCAGTATGTATCGAGAACTCTGATCTCGGTCATGGATGGATCTCTCTTCTCCTCACCCTTGAAATAGTTCTGGATGTGAAGGAAATCCTTGAATGTCATGGCAAGTCCAAGTGAGTCATAAAGCTCCTTAAGATCTGCCTCTGCCATGTCCTTGAATCCGTCAAATATATGAACATCGGCTGGCTCAGGGAACTCTGTAACCAGAGTCTCAGGAATCTCCATACCGCATATTCTTGAATCAACAGGGTTTACACAGTAGTCCATGACAGCCTTCATCTGCTCGTCTGTCACGTCGCCCGAAAGTACATATGTTGTGGCAGTCTTGATAACAGGCTCCTCATCCTCTGCAAGAAGCTTTACACACTGCTCTGCTGAATCGGCTCTCTGATCGAACTGACCTGGAAGTGCCTCTACTGAGAACACCTTATCTGTGGCAGCAAGCTCAGGCTCACCCTCATAGATCACATCTACAGGCGGCTCAGCAAATACTGTCTCAAGAGCCTTTGCATATGTCTCATCTGATATGTTCTCAATATCATATCTGACAAGCACTCTCACATACTCAGCCTTGATACCCAGATAGTTCTTAATCTCTTCGTGAAGTTCCTTCGCCTTGACCGCATAGTCAGGCTTTTTCTCAACATACACTCTCTTGACCTTACTCATGTCATACCTCCATAGTAAAAGCGTTTTTGTTATTTCAATTCTTTAATAATAGCATTTATCTTGTTTTTTTTGTAGTAGTTTTTATCTTTTTGCCTATTTTCAGCTTATTTAAGTATAAAATTGTATCTTAACCCTGCATTTTCACCAAATATGTCATAACTTTTCCATGCTAGTTATGCAGTCTTCGTATCATCTTAAATATCACCGAATTCTGGTATATCATAGGTGAATTCTGACAGTAGAATATGATTCCGTCCGTCGGTGCGTATATGTCCGTCGTATTCTCGCCCGTCATCGGATTGATGATATTTGCAATTATGTCGCCTCGTACAACCTCGTCTCCCGGCTGGACAAGCTTCTTGAAGAAGCCGGCGGCATGCTCGGACCTTATGCTGAGCAGATCCTCCTCGTCCATGATGGTGGAAATGTATCCCGCATGGCAGTTGTATCTTATAACGCCCATACGTGTCAGGAATCTGAGCACTGAGGACACCGCCTGATTGGCACTCTCACCATTGATGGTGTCGGTAACTCCCGAATATACCGAGAAAGCCTCCGTGCCGCGCATCTGCCAGTTGTAGTTGAGCGTTGCCTTATCATATGATCTAGGCTCCGCTGTCAATACATACGGCATACCGAACTGGCTGGCAAGGCTGTTGCTCTGCTTGCCTGTCTCTATCATCCTGACGTGCGGGATAAACTCACCATCCATATAGAAGCTCGCAAACTGTATTCCGTATGCGTAGCCGGTGACCTTCTCCATCACCGCCGCTGCAATACGGCTTGTCGCCTGACCTTCAGGATTGCCTGGGAATGATCTGTTTATATCTGAATTGTCTGTTATCCAGTATTTCTTGCCCACATTGAACGAGCTGTAATTGATTGATGGTATCAGAAGTATCTTCTTGCCCGACACTATGGCGCCCCTCGCCTCCAGCTCCCCAAGCTTCTTTGCCAGAAGTGAGCTTATGTAGAGCTGCTGAAATTCATTTCCTCTCATGGCACCAACTATGCATGCAGCCTTGTCTCCGCTGCCATAGGAAAATCCCTGTATCTCGTACTCTCCTCTGTAGGCTGTATTCATGGAATATATGATCTCTTTATTCATGGCCACCTCCGAAAATTCTGGCCACAAGTGACCCCTCTTCTATAACCGGATATTCTCTCAGTGAGAACACAATGCCGCTTCTCGGCGACCTGATGGTCTCCTCCACCGAGCCCGTGAGCACATTTACAATTCTTCCTATGATCTCTCCCTGCTGTATATATTCTGAGTGCTTTGCCACAGGAAGGAAGATTCCGCTGCTCTCAGCATTTACAAATACAACATCCTTGTCTTTTGCAAATTTAGGCTTATGTGCAGTCTCGACTTCGCCCTGCCATATTCCCATCTTCTTCATAAGAGAGAACAGTCCGTCCACTATCTGGTTCGAGTAATCGTAATCTATCTTGAGGGCAACTCCGGACTCCACTACCATACTCTTGACTCCGATCTCGTTGAGGGCATGTGCAAGACTTCCCTCCATGACCGTAGACGACGGATGTATCCATACAACATCCACATTCATGCACGCAACATACGGAGCAAGATCCGATGCCACGTCAGAATTAACCCTGACCTGTGGGATCTCCTTGATGTACACACTGCTGGAATGGACATCAACACAAATGTCCGCCCCCTCTATGTCCTTCATGACCTTTGCCGCTGTATACTCTCCCACAGTTCCGTCCTTTGATCCCGGAAACAGGGTGTTCATGTCTATGTCAAATACAGGCACATCCCTGTACTGAGCCTCAAGTCCCATAGGATTGATAAATGGATATACATCCACGATTCCAGTAAGCTTGTCAAAATCCTTCTTGATCCTTCTGATCAGTTCATAACATATGTACTGTCCGGCAACCTCATCCCCATGTATACCGGACACAATACACAGCCTCTTTTCATTTCCAGTTGGGAAATCCGGAGCCAGATGGTTCTTCTTCACCCTCATGACTTCCCCGATCAGCATGTTAGCTGATACTACAGTTTCTATCATATTTTGTCCACCTTGTATTATTTATTCGTTAGTAATTTTGCAAATTATCCCGGTACATAAAGAAAAGCAGGGTACTTGCCGTATCCTGCTTCTTGTACCTAAGTTATTATACATGATAACTGTCAGTTCTTCAAGGTATGTTGCCTACTCTGTGAGCCTGTTATGCCCTTTTCTTATACTCTATTCTGAGCTTGTCCGCTATGAGTGCGATAAACTCGGAATTTGTCGGTTTGCCTTTTCCCGCATTCACTGTATATCCAAACAAATCGTTGATGGTGTCTATCTGACCTCTGTTCCACGCCACCTCTATGGCATGTCTTATGGCTCTCTCTACGCTGGAGGATGTGGTCTTATATTTCTTCGCTATCGTCGGATAGAGAAGCTTTGTTATGTAGTTCAGCATGTTCACATCGTTGACCGCCATGATGATGCCCTCACGGATGTACTGGTAGCCCTTTATATTTGCAGGAATACCTATATCCCTGATGATATCCGTCACATCGCTCTCTATAGTATTCTCTATCTTGTGTGCCATACTCTTCTCTGTGAGACATGTAAGCTTGTCGTTCAGCCCTGACTCAAGCTCCTTCTTCTTCATATACATCTGTCTGAGTCTTGTCACAAGCTGCACCGGATTGTATGGCTTCAGGATATAATATGTCGCACCCATCTCAAATGCACATCTTATAAGTCTCTGTGATGACACCGATGTGAGTACCACAAATATCGTATTCTGATATTCAGGCAGTTCACTCATATGCTCCATCACTCCCAAGCCATCCATTCCCGAAAGGCAAATGTCCAGTATCACTATATCCGGCTTGTAAAGCTTTATTGATTCCACCGCTTCATCCCCGGTGCTGACCATATCAACTACTCTCATCTCGTCCTTTGATGCATATGTGGCGATCTGTTTTGCTATCTGTGTGCTGTCGCCATCAGCAATTACAATTTCGATCCCTTTGTTTCCCATAGTATCTCCCTTGTTATGTATAAATTTACAGGATTAAGCGCTTATCCCAACTACTTTATAATAATATTAAATATGATATAATTTGTCAAGTGCTTTTAATATCATTTTTAATATCACATATTATGACAACATTTTACTACAAATTACCCTGCATTTCTCATCTTCGCTTCCAGTCTTATCTTGTCGGCAATGAGGGCGACAAATTCTGAGTTCGTAGGCTTTCCTTTGCCCGCACTTATGGTGTAACCAAACAGTTCGTTGATAGTCTCTATCTTTCCTCTGCTCCAGGCCACCTCTATGGCATGTCTTATGGCTCTCTCTACCCTTGATGCAGTTGTGCCGTACATCTGGGCGATCGTCGGATAAAGCTGCTTTGTTATGGAATTCAAAATGTCCATATCCCCAACTGCTATGACTATCGCACTTCGGAGATACTGGTAGCCTTTGATGTGCGCCGGAACGCCTATCTCGTGGATTATCCTGGTCACCACCGCCTCCAGCTCGTCCGTCTTCTGCTCATTTTCATCCATCTTCAGAAGCTGAGTCGTATTGCTTCCGCGACCTTTACATGCATCATCAAGCACACCTCTGACCTTCTTCTCATCGTATGGCTGTTCAAGCAGTCTCACCACTGCCTTGTCACCTATCGTCGAAAATACAAAGTCCAGATAATTTCTGTGCTGCTTCGATGAACAGAGCACAAATTTGACATTTCTCAGGTTCTTATTTCCAGATACGCCCTCGACCATATCCGTGATATCCGTACCGGGTATAACCTCGTCCGCGATCACTATGTCTGGCTTATCTTCTGCAATTTTCTTAACAGCTTCGTCACCCTTCTCACAACATCCAATGTACTCATAATCAGGCATATCCTCAAATACGTGCTTTAGCTGTTCAATTTCTCTTTTGTCATGTTTTACCATCATAACTTTAACATGACTCATGTTATACTCCTTCCCAAGTATAGTGACGGAATAACAATATTTACTTTTTTATTCCTGTTATTCCACTACGAACATTATATATAAATGTAGTTTTCTTGGGAATATATAGAACTTCGCAAGTTACGACAGCATCAGCTTCCGGAAAACATTTTTTCTACTGCGACTGACACCAGCAGACCACATACGCACATTTAATGAAAAAATGCGGCATATCTTCCCTTTTCGGGTCGATATGCCGCGCATGATCACTTCTCTTTTGTATGTTCTTTTTCTCTGAGTCTTATGATCGCATCATAGGCCGCCGGATTGTGCTCCTTCAGGTGCTCATCCATTCGTTTTCTTCTCGCCTTATATCTGTCGACAAATTCAGGATGCTCGCTCTCAAGCCTGTGAAGAAGCTGGCTCCGCCTGCGCTCGATACGCTCTGCAACAGAGTCCTCATCCTCGCCTGTGGCCCTCACGATCTCCTCTATGTGGGCCTCCATATGCTCAAGCCATTCTTCCTCATCCTGTATATCCATCTGCTTCCAGAAACCGGTCATGAGCTGTTCAACCCCGGTTCCATTCTTCATACTGCCTATGGACTCGCGGATGTGCTTCTCTATGACATCTTCCGCATCATCGCCAAATGCCCACACAAGCTCCTGAGCCATGTGCTCCGCTCTCTTTCTCCTGATGTCATGATAGCTGTTATGTACACCAACCAATGGATATGGACTCTCAAGGCCGCAGTCTGACAGTGCTCTCTCCATGGTTTGTCTCACGCATCCTGCCTCTATCATGTCGCCAAGTCCAAGCTTTCTGAGCTGGGCGTTGAGCTGGCCTATATGCTCCGTGATATAGAGCTTCACCCCCTTCTCTTTCAGCGTATCATACATGATCCTGAGGGCCTTGGCAGCCGTCACATCCACGCTTCCCATGGCGGACGCATCCACTATGACCGCCTTTGTGTCATCCTGTACCGCATCCATGATATCCTTCTGGAATATGGCTATATTTGCAAAGAACAGATTACTGCTGAATCTGTAAATAACTATATTCTGTATCGGGTATGCATGCTTGAACCTCTCGAGCGCAAGGAATTCCTCATGTCCAGGTACCAGTCCAAGGAAGCTTCTCGGAGGGTCCGCAGCCTTCCTTATGACTGCGGCAAATGAGAGTATGATTCCTATAAGAACTCCATTTATCGTTCCAAGTACCAGCACACCTAGGAAAGCTCCGCAGAATATGTAGAATTCCACCTTACTCACCTCCCACAGCTTTGCCGCCAGATCAAATTCCAGAGCACTGTAGAGTGCGGAGATGACGATTGCCGTGAGCACCGGAACAGGCAGATAACCTATAAATCCCGTTCCACACACGAGGATCACGATCATCACTACTCCTGCAAATATTCCAGTGAGCTGTGTCCTGCCTCCATACTGCTCACTCATTGTGGTTCTGGACACGGAACCGTTTATCGGACAGCAGCCTGTGAATGCCGCTGCAAGATTTGCCATTCCAAATGCCAGAAGCTCCTGATTATCGTCTATCTTATATCTGTTCTTCTGGGCGAAATTGTTCTCAGCCAGAAGCGTCTCCGCCATGATTACCACTGCTATCGACAGACTGACCGTCATGATATTTGGAAGCATCCTCTCATCTATCTGTGGTACAACGATCTGTGGAAGTCCTCTGCTCACCTCCGACAGACATACTATTCCGTATTCATCCATATCTATCACGCAGGACAGCAACGCTCCCGCTGTCATGACGCATATCGCCATCGGAAACTTTGGTATTAATCTTCGTGAAACAAGCAGTACCGCAAGAGCCGTAAATCCCATGATTATTGACGGCACATTTACATCTCCTATCGTCTCTGCTATGTGCTCCACAAGCTCGAACAGCTCTCCTGTTCCCGCTCCGGCTCCATAGAGCTTCGGCACCTGCATTAGTATGATGGTGGTGCATATTCCTGATATGAATCCGCCCATGACAGGAGTCGATATGTAATTTACAAGCTTGCCCGCCTTGAACAGGAAGAATACCAGCAGCCACAGCGCCGTGAAAAATGTTATCACTGGAACAACCTGCATCGCCTGCTCCGTTCCCGGCGCAACCCCAAGCGTCACCAGTGCAGCTCCGACCAGCGCCGCAGGCGCGGCATCCACACCGAACACGAACTGCCTCGACGTGGACAGCAATCCAAATATTATGATCGGGAACACCGAACCATACAATCCATATACCGCCGGCAGCCCGGCTATCTGTGCATACCCCATCGATATCGGTATGGACACCGCCGCTATGATAATTCCTGTCAAAAGATCAGGAAGCAAATTCTCTTTTTTATAATTCTTTAGTGTATGACATAGTGAAATTTTTGAAACCTTGATTTTCTTGCCCTCCTGGGATGTTTGTGTGTGCCGGTCTGCCTTATGCTAAAGTCCGGCACTTCTGTTCTTAATTTTATCACTAAACAGGATTAATTTCACTCCTCCAGCATATTTTCAATAAAAATCCCATACCCCCTGGTTGGATCGTCTACGAATACGTGGGTGACTGCGCCGATTATCTTGCCATCCTGGATGATCGGGGAACCGGACATTCCCTGTACCACTCCGCCCGTCAGGTCTATGAGAGCATCATCGGTCACGTGGAATTCTATATTCTTGTCGGATGAATTCCTGTCCACATACTCTATGTCTATCTCATACTTCTCAAGCTCGCCGCTCATTCTGGAATATATATAAGCCTGCCCCTTGCGGACTTCATGACCTCTGGCTATATACATACGCTCCGCATCGCCGTATTTTGCCTGGCAATAGCTTGTGTCCAGATGACCATATATTCCACTTGCACTGTTGCCGTCAATAATGCCGACCAAAGATCTTCTATAGGCAATGCTTCCCTGAAGTCTGCCCGGTTCCGAGGAGTACGACTTGCTTATATTTGTAATATCCGTTGTGTACACACCGCCGGTGCTGCACCGCATCATAACTCCCGTATCTATATCCGACACACTGTGTCCAAGGGCCATGAAATTTGTTCCGTCGACAAATGTAACCGTGCCTATTCCCGACACATCATCCTTCACCCACGCGCCCAGCAGATAAGCGCCATTCTCGTTTTTTTCCGGCGTGATGCTACAGACCTTCTCCTCCCCATCCCTTATATATCTCACGGACAAGCTATCACCCTGGCTTTCAGCAACAATATCAAGCAGCTCCGACCTCTTAGATATCTCCATACCGTCTACACTCACAATATAATCCCCTGTACAGACCTTTCCATCAGCAGGGCAACAGGACTCGCCATTTTCATTTTTAAAGCTGCATACATCCACCACCAAAACTCCATCCGTCTTCATATAGATTCCCATCGCCTCGCCGGACGGAACTACAGGTCGGTCAAATATATCACTTCCAAACTCCGCATCCTTCGTGGTCGCCCTTGACACTACCCCATCAAGTGTTGAGCTTGTCTTCTCTGACCTTTCAACATCCACTCGTCTGTCCACCAACACACATAAAACCAATAGTGCTGCAAGGAGCAACAGATCCGCCACAGCCACCCATATGATCACTTTCTTATATCGCCTCATAATCTATTCCTCCTACATATACTTAAAAACAACTAATAGCTTATAAAAAAAGAGTAACAGCCTTGGCTGTTACTCTTAGTATGTTGTGTTAGGAATAACTTTATATCAGTATTTTTTTGTCTTTTCTGCCATTTGTTTCATCTCACGGGCATTGCTCATGACTGCCTCAGTTATGGTCACGCCGCCGAGAAGTCTTGCGATCTCCTCTGTTGATTCCTCGTCGCTTAATCGGACGATCCTTGTCACTGTCTTGCCCTCGTCGGCAGACTTTTCTATGAGATAATGACTGTCTGCCATCGCTGCGATCTGCGGAAGATGGGTTATGCTTATAACCTGATGGCTTCTGGAAATAACTGCCATTTTTTCAGCAACCTTCTGAGCTGCACGGCCGCTTATTCCAACATCGATCTCATCGAATACAAGAGTGCCGATATTGTCCTCGGACGCCATGCAGGATTTGATTGCCAGCATGATCCTTGAGAGCTCACCGCCTGAAGCCACGTCATATAACGGTCTCATCTTCTCGCCGACATTTGTCGAAATGACAAAATAGCAGTCATCGATTCCATTTGCCGTACACTCCGGAAGCCTGTCAAATACCATGTCGAACCGAACCTCCATGAAACTCAGATCAGCAAGTGCATCTCTGATGTCTCTGCACAGATTCTCAGCCTGCTTCTGTCTCTCAGCAGTAAGCGCATCTGCTGCCTTGAGCATGGCTTTCTCCGCCTTTTTTATTTTGTCTGAAAGTCCTGCTATATATTCGTCATATTCAGACAGCCTTTCATATTCCTTCCTGCTGTCCTCCAGATATTTGAACACCTCTTCCACGGTGCTTCCATATTTTCCCTTTATATCATTGATGACGTCAAGCCTGGACTCAACACTTCTAAACTCAGAATCGTCAAAGTCCATGCTCTGCATGTAATCATTTAATTCAACGTTAAAATCATTCAGCAGCGCGTCAATATTTTCCAACTGACTATACAGACCGTCTATCTCTCCGTCGAGATCCTTTATACCCTTCATCGATGCCAGAGCTCTGCCGATCTCATTTCCCGCAGATGAAGAAGATTCATAACCTGTAACGCTGTATACATCCGAAGCTGCCGCAACTATATCGCGTGAATTGACCATCCTGTTGTACTGATGCTCAACATCTTCGTCCTCACCAGTCTTTATATTTGCTGACTCGATCTCCGCGATCTGGTACTTGAGGAATTCTACCTTTCTGCTCCGCTCCGCCTCATCCATCGAGAGCTCGTCCATCTCACGCCTGAGTTTGACGTACTCTCTGTGACACTCTGCAACCTTCTGCTTCAGGGGATCTATGGATGCTCTGCCATATTTATCCAGGAGCTTCATATGCTCCGCTTTCTTAAGGAGCGTCTGCTGCTGGTGCTGCGTGTGCATATCTATGAGAAGCGCAGATACCTCCCTGAGCTTTGCGGCGGTCACCGCCATATCATTTATAGTGTTGATGGTTCTGGAATTATTTATTCTCCGCGTGATGAGTATCTCGCCATCCTCCGATGGCTCCACTCCCAGATCTCTGATCTGCTCAATCACCTGGGGATCATCCACCAGGAAAAGCAGTTGACAGAAGCCCTCCTTGTCAGGCTCCCTGACTATATCCTTCGGAAGCTTATCTCCCATACCAATCTTCAGGGCTCCCATGATTATGGACTTACCCGCACCGGTCTCACCGGTAAGTATGTTGAGATTATCAGTAAAATTAACATTTGCATCGTCTATGAGTGCAATATTCTTGATATGTACATTAAGTAACATTTGTATCCTCCTGTTGACGCACAGACTTTATTACACATAACATATTACAGAGAGCTGTCATCTCTGCATCTTATCTATCGTCTTCATGACCGAATCGGTCATCTCCCGGCTTCTGACCGCCAGGAATATGGTGTCGTCCCCGGCTATACTTCCGAGGAGTCCATTTATCTCCACATTGTCAAGTGCTGCGGCAACTGCCATAGCCATGCCCGACACTGTCTTGATCACTATCAGATTCTCCGCCGGCACCATGGATAATATGCCAGCCCCGAGAACCTTTCTGTACGACTCTATGGACTCATGTGTTGCCGACTTTCCCAGAGTGTACTTCTGCCTGCCACCCGCCACGGCAACCTTGGTGAGGTTGATCTCTCTTATATCTCTCGATATGGTGGCCTGGGTCGTGGAAAAGCCCGCCTCTGCCAGCTTCTCCAGCAGTTCATCCTGAGTCTCTATATCATATTGTTCGATTATCGACAAAATCTTCGCCTGTCGCTTCTGTTTCATATCACTTTCCCCCAAGCTTGTTTCTAAGTATCTCGTAGAAATTCACATCACTCGCCTTTACGAGCTGCGTGGTTCTCTTTGACACGCATATATCAAGGATATCGCCTGCTGCCAGCTCGAAATCATTTCCACCGTCAAATGAAACTATCGCCTCGGTGTCCTGCGTCTTCCTCTTCTTGGCGATCTCTATTGAAACCTTTGCATCACTAGGAAGCACAATACTCTTCGAAGTCAGCGAATGTGGACATACCGGAGTGATGATCATCAGTCTTGCCATAGGATCCACGATCGGACCTCCGGCTGAGAGATTGTAACCCGTGGAGCCAGTGGGGGTCGATATGATGATTCCATCTCCATCATAGGCATTCAGAAAGCTTCCATTTACATAGACATCAAGACCTATAAGTCTTGAAAATCCTGCCCTGCTGATAACTATATCATTGAGTGCCCTCTTCCTGCACTCCTTGCCATCTCCTGTTCTGACTGTTCCCCTGATCATCATTCTGTCCTGCATGGAATAATCATCCGCAAGCAGTCTGTCTATGATGGTCTGCCAGTTGGTGATCTCCCCCTCAGTGAGGAATCCCACCGTTCCAAGATTTATCCCGAACAGAGGAATCTCCACATGGCTGGCACTGGATGCCACATTGAGGAGTGTTCCATCCCCTCCAAGAACAAGTATACAGTCAAAGCTCTCAAGCTCATCCGTAACCTGCTGCTTGTCACATGCACTGAAGCTGTAGCAGTCCATGGCTTTACACGCACCATTTTGCGATTCAATATACGCTGTGAGCTCCGACGTTATACGATTATCCTCATCCTTATCCGGGTTATATACTATATAAAAATTCTTCATATCGTATCCTCTATGACTTGTTCAGTTCGTTGTGGGACTCCTCCACCAGAGCCTTTATGTCGAATTCCTCATCCGTCTTCGACTCATCCTTTGATATGTGGAGCAGATATTCTATGTTGCCCTCAGGTCCTTTTATAGGTGAATAGCTGAGGTGCAGTGTGCGGAATCCTATGCTTCTGGCATAACCGACTATCATCTCCACAACCTCAATATGGGTTGAAAGCTCTCTGACAACGCCCTTCTTGCCGACCTTCTCTCTTCCCGCCTCGAACTGCGGCTTGATAAGGCACACGATCTCTCCACTATCCGTAAGCAGCTCCTTTACCGCTGGAAGCACCTTTGTAAGAGATATAAATGACACATCTATCGAAGCAAATTCAATCTTATCGTCAATATCCTCAGGTGTGACATATCGTATATTTGTTTTCTCCATACAGACAACTCTCTCGTCATTTCTGAGCTTCCATGCAAGCTGTCCATGACCCACGTCAACGGAATACACCTTCACCGCACCATTCTGCAGCATACAGTCGGTAAAACCGCCGGTGGAAGCACCTACATCCATGCACACCTTACCCGCAAGCTCCACACCGAAATGATCCATAGCCTTCTCAAGCTTCAGGCCTCCACGGCTCACGTATTTGAGGGTGTTGCCCCTGACCTCTATCTTAGCAGTCTCGTCAAATGTCGTGCCGGCCTTATCCTCTTTGTTATTGTCAACATACACTATTCCTGACATGATGATGGCTTTCGCCTTCTCTCGTGAATCTGCCAGTCCCTGTTCTACAAGGAGAACATCAAGTCTCTTCTTCATCTGTCTTCCTCTTATTCTGTACAATCTGTCGATATTATATGTTTTATCCTGTCATACAGCGAATCCGCGTCAAGCTTCAGCATCCTCCTGAGCTCATCCACGCTTCCATGCTGTACAAATGTATCCTCAATGGCACACACTGTCACATCCACATCAAGGTGTCTGTCCATGACATACTCCTCGACCAGAGATCCGTATCCGCCATGCTTTATCTCTTCTTCAATAACCACTATATGTTCATGATCCCTGCTGAGCTCATCTATCATATCAGTATCTATCGGCTTCAGAAATCTTGCATTGACAAATGTGACATTTGTTCCCTCTGCCAGCAGTCTGTCATATACCTTCTCGGCCTCCTGAACCATGTTGCCAACAGCCACTATGGCAAGCTTCTGTCCCCTGTGGATCATCTCGCTCCTGCCATACTCAATATCCGCATTGTATTCCTTAAGTCCATAATAAGCCTCTCCTCTGGAATACTTGAGCGCAACCGGACCATCGTAAGCAACAGCCCACTCCATCGCTCTGGTGAGCTCATATCTGTTCTTCGGCGCAATGATGGTCATGTTCGGAATATGTGACAGAAACGCAGTGTCAAATATGCCCTGATGTGTATCGCCATCTGCACCGACAAGCCCTGACCTGTCAATGGCAAATATGACATGCAGCTTCTGCAGGCACACATCGTGTAAGATCTGATCATATGCCCTCTGCAAAAATGACGAGTATATCGCAACCACTGGCACCAGTCCCGACGCAGCAAGTCCCGCGGCAAACGTCACCGCATGTTCCTCCGCGATGCCAACGTCAAAAGCTCTGTCCGGGAACTCCGCAGCAAATGCCGACACTCCTGTTCCCTTGCCCATGGCAGCCGTTATGGCCGTTATCCTTGGATCAGCCTTGCCAAGCTCCACCAGCTTTCTGGCAAACACTCCTGTGTTTGTCATGGCCTTCCGGTCCTTAATAACCTTTCCAGTCTGTATATCAAACGGATCAACGCCGTGGAAATAGCTAGGGTGTCTCTCGGCATGGGTATACCCCTTGCCCTTCACTGTCTTCACATGCACAAGGATCGGTCTGTTAAGCTTAAGCGCCTTTCGGAAAGTGGCCTCCATCACATCTATATCGTGTCCGTCTATAGGTCCTATATATGTGACTCCCAGCTCCTCGAAGAACATCCCCGGCACAAATATCTGCTTGATGGAATCCTTTGACTTCTTCAGTCCTCTGGCAAGATGTTCTCCAGCCACAGGGATCTTCATGAGGATCTTCTCCACATTGCCCTTAAAATCATTGTACTGCTGCCCAACACGTATCTTGCTGAGATATGTGGACATGCCGCCAACATTCTGATCGATGGACATATTGTTATCGTTCAGCACAACAAGGCAGCCGGTCTTGATATCCGCCATATTATTCATGGCCTCATATACCATGCCACCTGTGAAGGAGCCATCTCCGATCACTGCGGCAATCTTCTCATTTGTACCCTTGATACTTCTGGCACACGCCATTCCAAGCGCAGCGGAAATGGATGTTGAGCTGTGTCCTGTATTGAACGCATCGCACGGGCTCTCACTGGTCTTCGGGAAACCGCTCATTCCTCCAAACTGTCTGAGAGTGCCCATCTCATTCTTCCTGCCCGTCAGTATCTTGTGGACATAGGACTGATGTCCCACATCCCATATAAGCTTATCCTCAGGGAAATCCAAAACCCTGTGAAGTGCCATGGTAAGTTCCACGCATCCAAGATTCGGAGCCAAATGTCCACCGGTCTCGCTCACATGCGACACCAGAAATTCTCTGATCTCATCCGCCAGCTCCGGCAGATCTTCCCTGTCTATATCCTTTATATCGTTTGGTTTATTTATTCTATCCAGTATATTCATATGCACACCACGAGAGGAGTCCTATTTATCCCTGTTTATCAGCCAGATGACCAATTCCTTCAGAAACTCATTGTCCCCGCCTATCTCTTCCAATTCTCTTACTGCTCTCTCCGACAGCTCAGTCACATAACGTCTGGATTCATCAATTCCATGTATCGTGACATATGTAACCTTGCCATTCTCCTCATCACTCAGCGTCGGCTTTCCAAGAAGCGCACTGTCTCCACAGACATCCAGAATATCGTCCTGGATCTGGAATGCCATGCCGACGTCCGATGCTATCTTGTGTACCGCCGCAACCTTAGCCTCGTCTGCCCCCGCAAGTATCGCGCCTATCATCATGGATGCCTCTATGAGGGCTCCGGTCTTGTTCTCATACACATATTCAAGCTGCTCCTTTGAGAGCTCCTTGCCGGTCATCTCCACATCGACAACCTGACCGCCTATCATGCCGTTTATCCCCGGCTTCTGCGCAAGCACACACATCGCAGACGCCACAGCATGTATATCCTCACCCATGCCAAATGCCTTACATGCGGTCTCATATGCATAATTGAGCAGCGCATCCCCCGCAAGAATGGCCATCGCCTCGCCAAATACCACATGGGATGTCTTTCTTCCGCGCCTGTAATCGTCATTGTCCAGAGCCGGAAGATCGTCATGTATGAGTGAATATGTATGTATCATCTCTATCGCAGCCATGAACGGCTTTATAACCTCTGACTTGCCGCCGAACAGCCTGTATGTCTCCTCCATGAGCATGGGACGAAGCCTCTTTCCACCCGCCTCTACCGAGTACGCCATGGCCTCACACACTGTCCTGTTAAATCCGTCTGCAGGTGGCAGATAGCTCTCAACTATATCGTTGATCCTTGCCGCCTTCTCCGCTATAAGTTTATCTATCATGCTTCCTCCTGACCCGAAAGTGTTATCATCTCTTTCTCAACATCGCACAGGTAATTCCTGCATCTGTTTATGAGCTGGACGCCCTCAGAATAAAGCTCCATGGACTCCTTGAGCCCCGTATCAGTATTCTCAAGCGCAGCCGCTATCTCATCAAGTCTGGCAAGAGCCTCCTCTATGGACACATCCTGAAGAGTGTCCGCTGTATCCATATTCTGTGTATCTTCTGCCATATCTATTCCTCCTGCCCGGTCACGTCAGCCACGACCGCCTGTATTCTTCCATCATGAAGAGTTATCTCTATATCATCCCCAGGTGTGATCCCTGACACAGATCTGACAGGCTCACCATCCGATGAAATATATCCAAATCCATTTATGAGCTTAGCTGTAGGCGAAAGGCCATGTATCCTCTCCGTCATGACCGCCAGGGCATTCCTTGTCATGTCGTACTTTCTGCCCATCGCGCTCTTCATCCTGTCATGAAGCCTGTCACAGTGCACCGATCTATCCTCTATCTTATCCGCCATCAGCCCATTTATCTGCTTCTCTATTCTGTCAAGCTGCTGCCTCTGACTGTCCATTCTTCCGGATGGACTCAAAAGTCTGAGCTGCCTGTCATAACCATCCAGACTCCTCGCAAGTCTGTCTATCCTGCCGGATATCAGCATGGTGAGCTGTTCAAGTCTCCTGTCAAATCCGGCAACTGTCTCTGCCACCACCGGAAGCGCATGCATGACAGCCGTGGACGGATTGGATTCTCTCCTGTCCGCAACCATGTCCGCAACTGTGGTGTCTATCTCATGCCCCGTAGCCGATATGATAGGCGTCTCCGCATTGAATATGGCCCATGCCACCTGCTCCTCATTGAACGCCCACAGATCCTCCTTGGAGCCTCCGCCTCTTCCAACGATTATGAGGTCGAGCCCCATGGAATCAAGTATCTCGATTCCTCTGGATATATCCGCCGCCGCATACTGTCCCTGCACGGTCGCAGGATAACAATAGAGCTGGGCATACGGATCCCTCCGTTTTGCCACTGCACGGATATCGCTTATCGCAGCCTTTGCCCCCGCCGTCACTATACCAATACGCCTCGGATAGGCGGGAATAGGCTTCTTGTATTCCTGCGAAAACAGCCCCATGCCGTCCAGTCTGGCTATGAGTCTCTCCAGCTTGGCATTCACCTCGCCGTCACCCACACGCACCAGCCTGTCTACATAGAGCTGATACTTTCCGTCTCTCACGAAGACATCAATATGACCAAATGCATGAACCTTGTCTCCGTTCTTCGGAGCAAACTTGAGTCCATATACCTGTTTTCCCGCAAACATAACAGCCGCCAGAACTCCGCTGGGATCCTTGAGACTGAAATACATATGACCTCTCTTGTCTGTTCCGAGTCCTGTGATCTCTCCCTCAACCCCCAGACTGCCAAGCCACGGCTCGCCGCTGACCAACTCCTGTATCCTCTCATTGAGTTCCTTGACTGTATATATGTTATTCTGCTGTGGCATCTGCGCCACTCTCCTTCTTGTCCTTATCACCGGATACAAGCTTTGCAAGAAGTGCATTCACGAACTTGCTCGCCGATGCATCACAATACTTCTTTGCCAGCTCAACCGCCTCATTGATGGCGACCTTCTCCGGTATGCTCTCATCGTACTTCACTTCATAGACACCAAGCCTTAATATAGCCAGCTCCTCCTTGCCTATACGAGGAAGCTTCCAGCCTTCTGATATCTGTGAAATGATCTCATCTATCTCTGCTTTCTTAGAGATGATATTCTTAACCTTGGTGGTTATATAATCTCTGTCCTCATCGCTGACTATTCCGTACAGAAGCGGATCGTCCTCCTCATCTCCCGGCATCTCAGGGTCAAATGCAAAATCAAGCTGATCCTGCATGCCCTCAGCGTCATTGAACTCCAGTGTAAATACTATCTTGAATATCCTGTCTCTTATCTCTCTTCTAGTCATATCTTCCTCTCCACTATATAAAGCTTTATCTGTATCCTATCTGCCGTCTCCAACACGTACACCGGCTATCCTTATGTTGACTTCCTCAACACTCAGTCCTGTCATAGTCTCTATAGCCTGCTTGACCTTATCCTGAACCTGGCCTGATACTGATGGTATGCTGTACTCGTACAGAACCTCTATCGCAATATCAACCTTTACCTTGCCGGGAAGAAGCTCTACCTTAACGCCCTTTGCAGGGTTCTTCTTTCCGAACTTTGAGGCAAGCTCATTTGGAAGGTTGCCTGTAAGTCTGTATACACCTTCAACCTCTCCGGCTGCAAGCCCTGCTATGATAGCCACTACGTCATCCGCTATCTGGACTTTGCCCAGAGAATTGCTCTCTTCTATATTGTAAGAATTATCCTGAACCGCGCTGCCTTCAATCACGATATCATCATTCAACTTATCACTCATGGTCATACCTCCCGTTTCGTATGGGTTATTTGAATCTTATTATAATCTGAAGGCAGCTATTTTGCAAGTATATGCGATTCACGGCTTATCCTTCCGCTGTCTATTTGCCACCCATGACAGATATTGCAACACTGCTTATATCATACCCTGTTTTTCGGATAACTATGTCCTCTATCTGTGCTCTCTCGGTATCCGACAGCGATTCCACATTCAGCGACACGTCAACAGCCTCATCACTTATCGTCACTATGGCATCGCTATACCCCTTTGCCGCCAGAACTGTCTCGACATCTGTCTCCTTCTCTATGGTATCGTTCAGCTTCACATATGTATCTGTCGCCTCCTTCTTTGCCGAATCGCTGAGTGCCTCATCACCTATCACATCCATCAAAGCTTCCTTGCTCCTTGATCTGCTCTGCTCACGGTTCAGCTTTGCCGCGGCCATATTGCTTGTCACCTGTGCACTGGTGAGTACAGCGTCACCGATCTCATCCTCCTGGCCATTGAGCTCCACATCCTCGGTCTGGCCATTCTCATCCTTCACCGCCTGTGAGTTCTCATTTTCCGCCATGGACGATAGATCCTCATAGTTGATCACCTCCACCTGTTTTTTGTCAGCTTTTTCCTTCTTCTTGTCCTTTCCTGCATCCGCAAAGCTCATGTAACCGGCCACCCCTATCATAACTGCAAGTGCGATGACCGCCAGTCTGTTCTTTCCACTGAATTTCTTCATAGTCCCTCCACATTAATTTGCTTCTAATATCACAATCTTATGCGTCGGCACGTCAAATAATGCCTGCACTGCATTCGTTATCTTCAGCGTTGTATCGCCATTTTCCGCCCCCTTGCAAATGATAACCACACCCTCGGTCTCCGGCTCCCTGTACCTGACCACATACGGCGAGCTCCCACTGCCCTCACTCACCATGACCGTCTCCTCCGACACGCTTCTCTGGCTGCTGTCGCCGTTCTCACTGGAACTGCTTCCGGAGTCCTTGAGTGCTATGTTCTCACCGCTGTCCTTGACCGTTATCATCACTCTCACATCTGATATTCCGTCCACCTGCTCAAGCACTGATGTGAGTCTCTCCTCCATATACTCCACATAATCCGTGGTATCCCCTGACATATTCCGGTCATTTCCGCCGGTCACATCCGCGTCTGTCTCATCGGACTGTCCGGTCCATCCGCTCTTTTGGTCATTTTTATCAGTCTTGCTGTTATTTGCCGGCCACACAACTATCATCAGACATATCCCTGACAGCAAAATGAGCAGCAACTTGTATAATCTGTTGTTGCTGCTCTTCAATATATTCATAATCCCCGATATTCCCTTTTTCTTAGAATCCTCCACTACAGTCCCTCCTGCATATGATCTGTATTGCCCCTCCTGATGGTAATCCTGTTCTCATCAACGCCGTATTCCTCTGACACCGCAGATCTTATCCCGTCTGTGTCTACTTTATCAGACTGTATGGATATCTCCATGCTGTCTATCCCAAGCTCCTCCCCGGTGACTATACGCACCACCGCATCGGCATTACAATTGTCAGATATAAACCGCTCCACTACCTCCTCCATGGCCCTGACATACATCTCATCATCGCCCTCGGCCACGTCCATTCCAAGCGATTCACTGTATGTATTGAACTCTATCCTGTCCGCATACCCAAGCCAGCCTATTACAGGATTTATCACAACCATCATCATGACAAATCCCACAGCCGCCTGGACATATCTGCGCATCTTCGGATCCGGGGCAATATACAGCACGACAGAAAAAAGTATACTGCACACAACTATATTTTTCAGCCACTCAGCAAGCATGCACATCCTCCATCCGTTCTATGATATGTTCACCGACATCAGGGCTATGCTTATGATGAACATCATCACGCTTATTCCGCACGCCCTCAGCATAAGCTCCACTGTCTCCGCCATGATGCCTGCTGCCTCGGCATATCTCTTGTCTCCGACCGGCTGCACCACCGCGGCGATGAACCTTAATATGAACATGATGACGATTATCTTGATCATTGGCACTGCGGCCAGTATCACTATCATGATAGTGCACGCCATCCCCATACAATTCCTGATAAACTCTCCTGTGCTCACCATCACACTTATGACAGCGCTCACCGTGGACATCCCGGCACCTTTTCCCAATGTCCTGAGTATGCCATTTCTTGAAAGCCTGTCCATGGACGGTGCTATCATGCTCTTGACCACATTTATCCCGGTTACCACCGCAAACATTGTCCGCATTCCCCACACCGCCAGGCTCTTCATAAGCCCCGCCATCCGGGAGAAATAATCCTCGCTTCCAAGATTATTTATGAGTGCTATGAGCCCGCCGCATTTGATGAGGGGGAGTATGAACCTTATTATCACATTCTGGCAAATGTATATCACCAGGATTATGACCGACTGTGAATATCCGGCACTCTCCGGGCCGCTCACATATAACACAGACGAGGCGTACATTGGATAGAACGCTTTCATGAACTCCGTGACATCTCCTATGGTGTCCTGCACGATGGACTGCACTAGGACGAAATCCCCCAGCAGCAACGATAACAGCACCATGTATGTAACCATGAAACCATGGGCGGATACATACTCGCCCATATTTCCCGCAAGCTGGGCAAATGTACTTCCGAGCACGATCACCGCTATGATCTGCAGCGCCAGCCCCCTGCTTGTCCTGACCTCGTATATGACACTGTCGGAAAACACTTTTAGTGCCATGTCTATGGTGGAATCCACGTCACCACTCTTTAGGGACTCGTATATGTCGTAGAAGGTCACGTCGGATTTGTCTTTTGTGATCTCATTGAGGCTTCCGATGACGGAGTCGTCCTCCAATATATCTGAGTTAATATCAGAGTCACTTTCCGTGGTATTTTCCTTTTCATTCTCAGCATAAAATTCTGGACAATATTTGATATCTGTATCATATGATTCAACTTTACTCTCATTACACACATTTGCCGCATCAGGCACTGACACCCCCATAAAGAGCATCAGCACCACCACTATCAAATTACCCCTCAACTATGGTCACCACCAGATCTATAACTCCCATGAGTATAGGCATACTGAGCAGAATAAGAGTTATCTTTCCCGCCATCTCCACCTGGGATGCCATGGCATTGCAGCCGGCATCTTTGCAGATATCTGATGAAAATCGGCATATATACGCTATACCTATCATTTTCAGGATCACGTCTATATATGAAATATTCACCGACACGTACGCAGTCAGCCTGTCTATGTACGAAGCTATAAGTCTGAACCTGCTCACAACAAAATACATGAGCATCACACACCCGGCTATGGACAACACGATCCCGTACCCGGAATCCAGTTCTTTTATCTTCACCGCTATCAGAACCACGATCACCGCAGCCAGAGAAACCGCCATGAGATTCATCATTTACCCCCACATCTACTCTCATTTATTGCCCTATATTTACAATATCCATGATCTCGTTGAACAGGTCACTTATGTACGGGATAACCCAGGAAAGCACAATGATGAGTCCCGCCAGATTGAGCAGATAGGCGTGCTCCTCCTTGCCTGAATGTTTTAGTATCTGGTTGAGCAGTGCCACCAGAATTCCCACTGCACCTATTTTTAGAAGTATCTGGATCGTCATCGTCTCTCCCTCTTAACCTACATGAGCAATATAACTATGAATACGCCTCCAAGCAGCCCAAGTGAATTGGCAAGCCTCTTTATCCCGGAACTTCTGGCGCGTTCCCGCTGGTATCTGTCCGTAATTATATCTTCCACAAGATTTATCCTTGAGAGCTGTGCCTCAACGTCCATATCTCCCATTATCTTTCCAAGCCTGTCCACATCCGCCAGCACCTCCAAGCTCAGGGCACTGTCCCGCCTCAGCATCGCCAGTGAGTCTGTCCACAATTCTGCAAATGGCCTATCCCTGTTCTTCTCAGACATCTCCGCCAGACCGTTCACCCATTTACCAACATTTCCCTTAAGACGCTTTGCACTGTCGGCAAGTATCTCCGGGAGCTCCGATCCGGCATACATGATCTGCCCCTTGAACAGTTGTATGAAGAGCAGCATTTCCTCCATCTCCTTCACCATGCGCCCATGCAACTGCCCTATGGCATGTCCCACCATAAATGAGGCATATACGATCAGACATCCCCCTATCGCCTTAACCATGTCCTGCCTCCCATCTAATCGTACCAGCACAGCCGGTTGCCCTGGCCGTCAAATATATCAGAGATCTGTCCTGCCTTATCGCCTCCAAGCACAACATACCTCTCAAAAACCCTGTTCTCCACAAGACGCCTTATCCCTGCCCTGTCTCTCACATCATCCATGGAATAGCCATGTGCAGTTGCAAGCAGACGGCAGCCGCAGTTTATCACGCCGAAAATGGCATCGACATCCTGCTGCCCTCCTATCTCATCGACCGCTATGAGATCAGGCGCCATGGTTCGAACCAGCATCATCATTCCTGAAGCTTTTGGACAGCAGTCAAGAACATCAGTCCTCATTCCGACATCATTCTGCGGAACACCCTTGTAGCACGCCGCTATCTCCGATCTCTCATCAACCACACCAACTGTCATTCCTCCGTCAGACACTACTCTTATGATGTCCCTGAGCAGTGTGGTCTTGCCGTGACACGGAGCGGACACTATGAGCGTGTTCATCAGCTTGCCATCATTGTATATGTATGGCAGGACATCACCGCTGCATCCCTTGATCTCATGTGCCACCCTGATATTAAGAAATGATATGTGTCTGATGCATTTGATCCTTGTTCCATCGAGTATGATCTTGCCCGCAACTCCTACCCTGTGTCCACCGCACACGGTGATAAAGCCCTGACGTATCTCATCCTCATAGGCATACAGGGAATGATTGCAGATACATTCCAGAGTGTCGTTCACATCCCTGGCAGTCACTATGTACGCATCCTTCATATTACAGGTTCTTGATCCGCAGGAATCAACATATATCTCCGAGTCCTCGTATCTAAGTATAAATGGACTATTCACCCTCAGACGTATCTCCCACAGTCTCCCATAATCAAGCCTCAGCTTCTCAACCATGCACCTGATCCTGATGGGAAGCAGATGCAATATATCTTCTCCACACATATGTATCGTCCTTCTTCTATATAACACTGTCTGTACAGCTACATAAAAAGTATATTCAGAGGGTGGATAGGTTAGAACCTTTGGTTGCTTACAGCGCAAAAAAGTCCCGGCGATTCAAATATCCTGAATCACCGGGACTCTTATTCTTCTTATATGTTATCGTAGGTAGTTATATCCTAATGCTGGTAACAATTATTATACTCTTGAAAGATACTCGCCAGTACGTGTATCGATCTTGATCGTGTCACCCTCGTTAACGAAGAGAGGTACTGATACCTGTGCGCCTGTCTCAACTGTACATGGCTTTGTTGCACCTGTAGCTGTATCACCCTTAACACCTGGCTCGCACTCTGTGATAACAAGCTCAACGAAGAGAGGTGGCTCTACAGCAAATACGTTGCCATTGTGTGAACAGATCTTACACATCTCGTTCTCCTTAACGAACTTAAGTGAATCACCTATAGCTGCTGAGCTGATAGGAATCTGATCATATGTCTCTGGATCCATGAAGTAATAAAGATCTCCGTCATTGTACAGATACTGCATGTCCTTTCTCTCGATGTGAGCCTTCTCACACTTCTCTGTTGGACGGAATGACTTCTCTACAACACCGCCACTCTTGATGTTCTTAAGCTTTGTTCTAACGAAAGCTGCACCCTTTCCTGGCTTAACGTGCTGGAACTCTATAATCTGATAAATATTTCCTTCGAATTCGATTGTAACGCCGTTTCTAAAATCGCCTGCTGAGATCATCTCTGCCATAACTATCTTATCCTCCTTAAAGATATAAACTTCTTGTCACATTTTATAATATATGAAATAAATTTTCAACTATTTTTTACCATACCATCAACCTTTATCAGGTAAGTCTACGTTTCTGCGCTTTCTACTGTCGTATATACACAGCAATACAAACGCACATACTCCTACAGCACTCACGATGACTCCCGGTATAAGACCTGCGGTATGATACCTGAGTTCTATATCGTGATAGCCGCCACTACTAAATCTCTATCAGCTTCTTCTCTGATCCTGTAAGATTCCTGTAACCATCCTCCGTCACAACAACCAGATCCTCTATCCTGACACCAAACTGTCCAGGAATATAGATTCCCGGTTCAACTGTTATGACCATGCCAGGTTTCAATATGTCATCACACTTAGGTGAAAATCTCGGATTCTCGTGTATAAACAATCCCACCGAATGTCCAAGTCCATGTCCAAAGCAATCTCCATATCCGGCATCGGCTATTATACGTCTAGCAACAGCATCAACATCGTTACATCTGACTCCTGGTTTTATCATGTTCATAGACTCCGTCTGAGCCTTGAGTACCGTATCATACACATATTTCATTGAATCAGATGCCTTTCCTATTGCTACGGTTCTGGTCATATCTGAACAATATCCCTCATATATACAGCCAAAATCCATAGTGAGGAAGTCCCCCTTATTCAGAGTCTTATCCGTAGGAATAGCATGCGGCATGGATGAATTCATTCCAGATGCAGCTATGGTGTCAAAACTCAAGCCTTCCGCACCATTTTTCTTCATATGATACTCCAGTTCAAGCGCAACATCCTTCTCTGTAATGCCAGGTCTGAGATATTCCAGTATATGTGAAAATGCCTTGTCTCCTATCGACTCCGCTGTATGGATATTCTCGATCTCCTCATCTGTCTTTATCTCTCTTAAGGAATCCAGCTTACCATCAAGACTTATCCATTCCACACCGGATATTCCTGTCGAATATTCCGAATACTCTCTATAGCTGATGCTAAGATTCTCAAATCCAACTCTCAGATTCCCAGAATTTTTTCTCTGTCCATCAAGAATAGATGAAATACACGCAACATATCCTTTTCCAGCAATATCCGCACATTCATATCCTTCACACTCGCGCTGAACCTGCTCTGTATATCTTGAATCCGTTATGACTGTCTTACCTGATCCTGCCAGAACTATAATGCCCTCGCCGCGGTACGATGCTATATATCTCATGTTGTACCTGTCAGTGATCAATATCGCATCAAGATTCATCTCATCTATTATCCTTCTGACCTTTTCATAAGCAATTGCTGTGTCCATAACCATCATCTCCCACCTTCTATATAAGAACTTATTTCCTGTACTATCTCATCTATTTCAATTCCTGTAACCGGAACTATGATATCAGCGGCAGCTTCATACACCGGTCCTCGCTGTCCCATAAGTTCCCTCACTCTCTGATCTACATTTTCTCCCTGCAGAAGAGGTCTGGTCGTATCTCCCGCCAGTCGTCTGACTACCTCCTCAGGCTTAACATCCAGATATATTATTCTTCCCATTCGCCTGAGTTCATCCACATTCGCCTGTCTCATAGGAAGTCCACCTCCAGTGGATATAACCGTATGTGACAGCCGGCTGTTCAATTCCTTAAGAGTATCTGTCTCAAGCTGTCTGAAATACTCTTCCCCCTTGTCGGCAAATATCTGCTTTATGCTGCAACCAGCCTTGTCCTCTATATAAGAATCCACATCCAGCAGATCAAAGTTCAGCTTTCTCGCAAGAGCTTCCCCGACAGTTGTCTTACCACATCCCATAAATCCTATGAGGATCACATTTTCTCTGATTGACTGCAGCAACCTGTCGTACACAATATCAGCAACATCCTCTGATATGGATATATCATTCCAGAGCTCATATGCAATTATTCCCTGATAAAGGAGCATACGCAAACCATTGTACGCCAATGCTCCAGCCTGTCTGCAAAGCTTCATAAACTTTGTCTCAAACGGATTATATATGAGATCGATTCCCACACTGACTCTGTCGTAAAAATGTGGATCATCGATGACTACCGCCTCATTTTTCGGTGCCAGACCTATCGATGTGGACTGGAATACCACGAACTTATTATCTACATTTTCCTGCAGTAACTGTCCATAATCACCAAGTCTCATGGCAGTCATTGTCTCTCTGCAAAAATGACCATTCATGTCCTCTGCTATCGTCTGTGCCTTCTCGATCGTTCTGTTAAGGATATATACCTTATCCGCACCCTTATTCATGCACATATATGCCACAGCTCTCGCTGCACCGCCTGCGCCAAGTATGATAACCTTTTTACCGTCAAGTTCCACTCCGTAGGACTCCAGTTCTCTGGACAGCCCCATCATATCTGTGTTATATCCCTTATAACCGTTTGCAGTCCTGACAAGAGTGTTGATCGCACCTATTGCCGCTGCCCCCTCATCTATATCCACAAGTGAAGCCATTATCTCATTCTTGTGAGGTACAGTGGCGTTCATTCCCAATATATTCAGTTCAAACGCTCCCTTTACAGCATCCGCCAGCCCCTCCTTATGGGTGTGGAACGGCACATACACTTCATTGATTTCCAATATATCGCTGAGTGTGTTGTGTATAAGCGGTGACATGGTGTGCTGAACCGGATCACCAAGCAAACCTAATAATCTTGTCTTTCCATTTATCTCCATATGTATCTCCATCCTTCAGTCTCTTATTTTGAACAGAGTCAGTATAACACAAAAAGAAACCGGAGTATATAACCACCCCGGTTTCTATATTTATTGCTATTATTTATACTATATACGCATTATGCAAATACATTCTTCTTCTCGGCAATGAAATCTCCAAGTGCCGGAACGTCTATAGTATTGTCTGTCAGGTCGAACAATGGATCTGCGGCCTTAACCTTGATCATTGTATATACAGGAACTGTCTTGCCCTGGTAATATACCTCCACAACGATGTATGTGTAATTTCCACCATATGGTGCATAACACGAATCATCAGGTGTAAGGGCTGTACCATTGCCATTTCTCACAATATCCTTTATATCGCCTGCAATTGATGTTAACTTGGCTGTACCAATCTTATCGTATGACTTAATCATCTTATCAGTATTCTCTGTATAGCTTGGTCTGATTGAGTAATCGGAATCATCGTAATCCAGATCATAGTAAATGTTAACCTTTGTTACCTTTGTCTTCTCCGGAATTCCAATCTTATAATCAAACTCAGGATCATCTGTCTTTGAGTCAACCTCACTTACATATACAGTCTTTCCTGATGAAGCAAGTGCCTCTGCATCCTTTGGAAGCTCATCCTCTGCAGCCCATGTCTGCTTTGGATCGTAACACTTGATAGTTGGCATCTCTGGTACTGCTGATGCACTGTTTACAATAACGTTGATGAACAGCTTTCTCTCATCATTGTTTCTTGTACGTCTACCTGTAACTGATGAATGTCCGGCACCACAATATGTGATCGCACCACTGCCATAAGCTGTAGTGTAGATGAAGTAAGCCTCCATTGCATCTCCAGGATCCGCTGCATACTTTGATGAACGCATCTTACTGTTCGATGAGTTATTTGAACCTGCAAGAGTATACCATACTGTTATGTTGTCACTCTCAAGATCAAGTGCAAATGCCTGCTGATGTGTACCCGATATGTTCAGTGATGAACTTATGTTGTATGGATACAATGTTACAAGACCTGAGTTAAGCTGTGTAGCCTTAACTGTCTCAGCACAAGCTGACTGATCCTGGTTTGAAGCCTGTGACCAGGCTGTTGCTGCCTTATATGACTCCTGTGCATATACATATGGAAGTGTAGTTGTTGCACCAGCCATATTACCATTGTAGTAAAGTGCTGTCATTGCAAGTGCACTTACATATACCTTCTTATCTTTTCCAAGATATGGCTGCCAGTATGCGTTCTTCTCAACAAATACATCCATAATGTTAGAATTCATACTGTTCAGTAATCCTTCGCCTGCAGTAGGATTATTTGCATATGGTGTCAGGTAATACAAGCTGCTATCCGGTGATGTATATGTCACATCATCAACTGTTCCATCTGCTGTGTATGTAACTTCCAGTGTACTTGTATTAACAGAAGCCTTGCTGTAAGAAACACTCTTAACGTTATACTTACCAAGCTTAAGTGGATTGTCATACTTAACAACATTGTCTGTTATATCAACATGGAATCTGTTCATTCCTACTACTGATAAAAGTGACTTTGTAAGGTTAACTGCACCTGCATTTGCATATGGTGACATTGAATCATGGAAGAAGAACAAATCTCCTCCTGCTGATACATAGTCAAGTATGTACTGACATGTTTCCTTCTTGAAGTCAACCTTAAATCCACCAAATGAATCCGATGGTCCAAGAACAAGTATTGAGTACATGTTCTTCATAAAGCTCTTACCATATGAACGTCTGAGGTAAGTATTGTACTTATCCTTTGCCTCAAGTTCTGCGTTCTTTGCTGTCACATAATCTGAATAATACTTAGCAAAATCAGCTCCGAAATCATCTGACATCTTTCCTGCTTTGAAGTCACCCTCACAGTGATTCATTGTGTTGTACTTTGGCCAGAATATCAGATAATAATCGCCTGTATCCTGCATATACTGAAGGACTTTCTTTGTCTCTGCATTGCTTGTCCTGAAATTATTGATAAATGTACTGTAATTTGTAGTTCCTGTATATTTACCATCAATATAGTCTATTGCATTCTTGAGATAGTTATCAAGAATCTTCTTTGGCGTTGCAACCTTTGCTGACGCTGCTGAATATTCTGTAAGTGCAACAGCGGCAAGGCTCTCGTACTCTTCCTGACTATGTCCATCAACCTTCTCACCCTTGGCAAGCTTCTCAGCCTCTTCTACCATAGTATCAAGGCAATCATACTGAGCATCTACTCCATCTCCTGTCTTGAATGAAGCTCTATCACTTGAAGCAACCACAAGATCAAGATTTATGTCATAATCCTCTGAAAGCTCATCTGCAAGATTCGAATAATAATCATCCGCATCTGTGTTTGTATCAAACTCATATACGCCGAATCTGTTTTCATGTCTTCCAAGAACTGCATACTGAGTAGTTGAAGCGTTATCAAGCTCTGCCATGTTTGCAAATACATTGTACTTTGCAATCTTGTGAGCTGTCTGTGACTCAATATCAAAGTAAAGTGTATCAGTTGCTCCCCATGAGGTTGCCGTCTGTCCCTCTGCCATTGTCTGAACCTGAAGAACATTTATCTCACTCTTTGATACATTATTGTTTACTATCTTGCTGAGACCTGTAGAAGAAGCAACTATATTGCCATCCTCATCTGTTATCTCAAGATACCATGCTGCTGATCCAAAGAATTCTGAGTCAAGCGCTACTGTCAGTGATTTCTCCTGACCATTTGTGATCTTGTCCTCAAGACAATAATCACCGCCGCCCTTCTCGAACTTTGTATTCTTATCAACATCTACAAACAACTTGTAGTTATATACTGACTTGTCACCATCAACCTGGAATGTAAACTGTAGTCTGTTGGACTTGATATAAGTCTGCTGTATTCCCTGCTGATATGTAACTGGTTTTGTAGTGATAGTAAGTCTTGTTCTATGTGCACTTCCTGTCACCAGTCTGTTAAGAGATGCTGAAGTTGCATCATCATAGACTACCTTGTAATTATAATATACAGTATCTGTTCCCGGACGCTTATACCATGACTGATCCTGTACGTCTGAGTCCATATAATCAGTTTCCTTGAACTTACCTCCAGCAAGTGACTGAACACGCTTTGTCCATAAACTGTTACCGTATATTCCATCCTTATCACTTATATACTGTGTTGCATCCTTATCGAATCCCCACAGAATATTTGATCCATTTGCTCCTGTATGTCTTGCATAGAGGGTATCTACCAACTGATACATTCTTGATGATGGATCGAGATAATAATTCTTTCTCTCAAGCTTTCCATCTTTATACCAATATCCCTGAAGGAGCTCAGCCTGTGAAAGCTTATCACCATTTGCATTTGTACCCTGCATATTCTCATATACGCTGGTAAGCTCATCACTTATGATCATCGGTCTGCCTGATGCCATGTATGTGAGAAGCTCCTGATACTTTGTATTTGTCAGGTCGTTACCATTCTCTGCAAGATATGTTGTTGTGTAATACTTGTCACCAACCTTTGGTGATGCAAGCATATTTGTTGATCCTGATATAGGTGCTGTATCTGGGCTATATGTAGATGCATTCATCAACTGACTGAGTGTACCTGTGTGGTAATACATGATGAATGTTGGGAATATCTGATATGTGTAACCCGGCGTAGCATTACCGATATCATTCTGTCCTTTGTACATCTCCGCTGGATTTCTATCCATAGCACTTATATCGCCACCGATATATACCAGATCGTATGTCGCTGCTATATCTTCCTTCATACCAATGAGCTGCTCGGTCGAAACCTGAGTGAGCTGAATATCTCCAATGGATATTCCATCGATAGCATACGCTATCTTCGCCTTGGTAAGATCAAAATCATAATACTCTGTTCTGGCCGCAAGCTCCTGTTTAGACTTACCACTTACTACATCAGATGGAACTGTATAATAGTTTCCTGTTATTTTAGTTGTTCCATCACTTCTTGTTGTATAAGCTGTACTTACGGTATCCTGAAGTGCTGCCACCTCAAGATCAATCGGATAATCCGGCTGAATCTCAAGTACCTTGAACTTGTTATCAGAACCATCGCGATACACACTGGCATTGATAACATCAGCCACTGCCTTTGCCGATGGTGAATCAACTACCGGAATGGTTGGATCTGAATCATCGCCACTGCCATCTCCTGAGCCCTTTCCGTCACCGGCCTTAGAAGAAACTATAAAATACTGTCCACTCTCGACTGCACTGCACAGATCCTTGAATACCGCTGTGCCTATCTCCTTGTTATATGTACCCTTGTCAATAAATACAAAGTCATACTCTGAGAGATCAAGCTTATCATAAGTACCATTCATGAATACTGCCTGGGTTTCGAGATATTTGTCATGCAGACCAGTAACATACGAAACAACCTTTGCCGCATCTGAGAAATCCAGATTAGTATATACAAGATCACTCTTATACTCATAATTGAGATCTGCATTACCAACATTCTCCTGGAAATCCTGATATGTAACTACAACATTCTCATCTTCTGTTCCTGCTGCGTCTATTCTGTATGTGTATCCTGATACATTGTCCTCGTCAACTGTCTTAATATTGAAATCATACTGATAATCAGCATCACTTCCGTCAACAAGACCGGAATTATCAGCTACTCCAACCACAAGATCATCATAAGAGAACTGGTCATCACTGACATCTCCTCCAACTACAACCTTGTAGCTATATTCAGGGCTGAGTCTGTCAAAGCTGTATGTGTATACAGTCTCCATAACTGTGTTGCCATCAGCATCCTTTATCTCCTGACCATTCTCGTCAAGTTTCGGAACCTCTTTCATCTCAAGAGGAGCCTTCATAAGAATATCTACTGATGTTCCTGCCAGATTAAGCTGTGTTCCATTTTCTACTACAAGATATGCATACATATCTGCTGCTGGATCCACTGCATCACCTGCATCATCAGTACATCTCACTGTACCGGAAACTGACTTTGTCTTGACATCCTTATAGTATGATGTTGCAAAGTTGACATTCTTAAATGCCTTACCGCCATTGGTCATCGCCTCTACAAGATCGGCACTGTCAATGAGATAAACATCAGCACCACTTGGCACATATCTTGAAAGACCTGTACCACTGCTTGAAGTACCATTCGCATACATATGTCCTGTCAGATCGCTGTTTGGAGCCTTCTGTACAGATTCCCATGTATTTGTCTTCGCATTGAATGTGTAATCAGCAGAAGCCATGTCTCCACATGTAGCACTGCTATTCTTCTCTGTGATTTCACTGAACATTGCACTGCCGGCTCCGTCCTCTGAAATCACAAGTATCTTGGCATTATCAAAGTTCCACGACTTTCTGTCTCCTGTAAGACCTGATCTTGAACCAGCCTTATCATATGTGGAATCCTTGATATTATCCGGTATGTTACCATCAAGGAAATCAAGTATTGATACACCCTCATACCACTTATAGTATGTTCCATAGTTAAGGTAATCGCTACCACCCTCGCTGGCTTTTCTCTCTGCCTGAAGAATAAAGTCAGAGATCGTCTTTGTTGTCTTGTTTATATCAGGAGTCGTCTTGTTATCATCTGCCTCCTGATAAAGTGTCTTAAAGAAATCCGGCTCTGTAACAAGGACATTATCATATCTTGCCACAGCACCCTTGGTGATCAGCTTGTATGCAAGTGCACCCATTCTGTAATCATCATTATTTCCTGTTATAAGCTCTGGCTCTGATGTACACAGAGTTCCTGTACACAATGCTATAGGATGTGAGTTTGCTGTAGCATACGCATCCAGCCAGTTATACAGATCCTCGCTTATATCATTTGATGTGCTGGCATAATCACTGGCACCATTTGCCCAAATATATATGAAATCCGCCTGATTGAGGATTCCCTGGGCTGTTGTATCCATGCTGTTCAGCTCGCTGACTGTACAAGTTGTAAGAGTCACCGCACCGGCAGCCATGTTATCGCTTATCGTCTTATATCCATTGAACACTGCAAGTCTGAAATACTCACCTGCATATACATATCTCCAAAGATATGTTGTTGAATCGTATCCTGTCAGCTTCTTCGCATCACCTGAAAACTTGCTATCAGTGACAGTTTCCTTCAGCTTCTCATCCATATCTGCATTGCCACTATATGAATCAGGTACTATCTGGACGATTCTGAATTTGTCCTCTCCTGTCTGTTTCTTGCCAGCATCGTTGGAGTTCTTAACTGCCAAATCGATATTGGACAATCCCGTCAGACTTGTAGATGTACTTCCGCTGCCGTTCGCATCACTCAGGGAAGCCTGTGAATCGGAGTTAGCCAGTGTATAATTCACAAATATAGAGCTGACTACAAGTGCGAATATAATAGCTATAGATGATAAGACTATTTTTTTATTCTTAAACACTGTATTTTCCTCCTCTATTAATCCCACTCATGCTTCTTGAGCACGAATGAATTTCTGAGTCCAACTACACTTGTTACTTTATATTTTTCATTTGTTTTTTCATCCTCAAATCCAATTATCACAGCCAAACTGTTATCATCTGGATTTACCTGAAGCTGAAAGCTTGCCACATTATTCGCAAGAACCGTTCCCTTCTGAGAACTTGAATCCACATACTGAGTACATGATGAAAGTGTTGCCTGCGCTGCATTTACTTTTGTTGGATCACTGCTCTTGAGATCCTGCTTTGCTTTAGCAATGTCTTCATCACTCATCTCCTGTCTTGATATATACAGCTTCTTATCTGTCTTGCTGTATTTTATTGTACAAAATGCTGTTTTATCAAGCTCAGATGAATACTGTACCCAAAGGTAATCTGCATCTATAAATGTCTGCTCATCCTTTGATGCATCAACACCACCAAAAGTCTTTATATCAGCAATATCATAACATTTACTTTTCTTCTGTAACACTCCACTACCTGATACAATATTCTGAACAACTTCAGCAACTCCTCCCGCTGTACGGAGAGTACTTCCTGTTCCATTTGTTTTAATATATGTATCATCGGGAACAATAAAGCTTCCTGTAACCTTAGTATATGATGTTCCTGTCTGCACATACGCTGACCCATCAATTTTTATATCACTAGCACCCATCACTATATCTGCTATAGCATCATATGTCTCCGTTGCCTGTGTCTGAATCTTCTGCCTTGACGACTGCTTTTTATGTGATGCTACAGTCGTACTTATAATTGACATAACAGCTACCATAAATATTCCAAGTATAGCCATGTACAGTATAAGCTCTATGAATGTGAAGCCTTTATTTCTATTTTTTAATATCATTCTTCACACCCCCTAATTCTTTCCATATGTGTGTCCACCTGTATACTGATTTAAAGAAACCCTTCCCACGGTGTTACTGCCACTATTGTATTTGCAAAAACGATACTCTCCATATCCTGCCAGCACCTGTCCATCAGATTTTCTTATAACAATAACCTGATCTGTAAGAGGGGTTGTCTCTGAATCTGCATCATAGTTTTCAGCATAATATATTGTAACTCTCTCCAGAACTTTATCTGCTGTTGTGGAATTAGCTGTAAATGTTGAAGGATTTCCATCGGTACATGTACCATAGAAAATGTCATAATTAGCACCATTCTGTACTATTCTGATTGCCTCTCCAGCTTTTTGTGTCTTTGTACGCATCTCAAGAGTCGATAACTCACTATCAAACTTCTGCATGGAAGCTGTTGCCTGAGAGGCCCTGATTGATGATATGGTTAACGCACCTGCACCTGACATAATTGCAATAATCGCAATTACTATAATCATCTCAACTAATGTATATCCACTATCTGATTTTAATTTGCTTTTCATCAACCACACCTCCTATTCCACGTTCTTCTTCCAGTTCTGGAATACAAGAATATCTTCATATGAGATGTCTGATATCGATGCCCCTGTTACCTCTGCGTTACCTTCACTCTTAGATGATGTATAGTTCTTCAATACCTTTGTTGTGAGTGTATTAAGCTTTTCGTCTGTGCTCTCTGAACACTGTTCAAGAAGATTTGCAACAAATGCAGCATCTGCAGATATTGACATATTATGATCAATTATAAGTTTTGATCCTGTGATTATCATTCCTCTGAAACTCTTAACATTCTCACCAAATCTTACATTGCCACCAGCTATTATAATTCCCTGGAATGAACCATCACCATTGTTTGGTTGAAGCTTAACATCACCTGAATTAATCACTATAGACTTAGCTTCATTATCTGTCGCATTTCCAATCGTCTTCTCTATTGAAAGGTTCCTGCTAAATACATAAGCAAAATCAACATAGTGATTTAAAGGAGTGATACTGTAATCATATGAATATTCATCTTTATCCTTATTATATGTACTTGTATATCCACTTGCTGACTTGCTATAGCCTGCAATCTCCCACGCATTTACATCAGGCTTAGTTGCCTCATCCTTCTTGTTGAGAACTGACAGATGATCCTTCATATTTATATACATATATGAGAGGAAATTACTTGTAGTCTCTTCATCATTTGCAACTGAACTTCCTGAAAGCTCTGCAGCATCCGCCTTGAGGTCATTAAATACCTTTTTATTGTTGTCTGAACCCTTGTTACCAAGGATGTTAGTAAACACCTTGCCTGTTGAAACATTATCAAGCGCTGTAGCCACATCCATTGTGGTAGTTGTGGATGCTCTCAGAAACAGCGAATCATCGTTATTCTGATCTGTGACAGCACCGCTTGCATTTATCTTGCCCTCTGCCGGAAGAACCAGCTTAACCTGGAACTGCTCATATTTCTGTACATTATAGAGTTTACTGCTTATCTCATCGCCGTAATCCTGAAGAAGCTTATAATATTTCTCTGCAAACTTCTCTGCATTGCTTACATTGGATGAATCTTTTCCATCCTCAATATACAGATAGTAATAATCATGTCCTGAAACAGTCTGCTTAATTGCTGTTACACCCTTATCTCCCTCTGTAGCAAGATCATTGAGGAAATCATCATACAGATCAAGTATGTTCGCATCCGCCTCAAATGTCTTTGGGAACTGAAGTGTAACTGTAGTGATTCCTGTGTCAGGGTCAACCTTCTCAGTGTTGTTCACTACAGACCACTGGGTGAGGAACATAAGCTGATTAGTCTTCACATCAAGAGACTGTCCTGTGGAATAATCCTCCAGTGTGGTGAATGCATAATCTGCATTCTCATCAACTGTTATATTCTCGTCATCCTCAGGAACACTGGACGCTGCAATCTTAGAGAACTCAATGTATGACTTACCTGCTATATACAGTGAATTAAGTTCCTGAAGATCAAGTGTTGAATTCTTACCATTTACTATGATCGCACTGTCACTGAAGTGTGATCTCAGCTTATATCCGGTTGCCAGGTATCCCTTCTGTCTAAGATAATTCAGGCTTCTCGTATCCTGAGCATTGTAGCTATATCCAAAATAGCTACCCTGAGTAAACTTAAGACTCGCCTTCTCTGCGTTAAGCTCTGTATCATCAAATATGTATGCATCAGCAGAAGCCTTAAGAGAACCGCCATCCTTTCCACCTATGACAATATTGTCTGCCCAAAGCTCTGAAAGAGTCTGTGTACGACCTGAAAGGTTTATCTCTGCTCCATTGTATGCTGCAAGAGAACCTGAACACACAACAACATCAGAGTTGAGTGTAAGTGATGTATTTTTTCCATTTACAAATATTCCGGAATAAGCACTGCTGTCCTTTGTTCCCCACATTGTACTAGGCTTACTCTCATATTTGTTCGTAACCTTTGTCTCGGCTACATCGTTGTAATCCTTATTGTAATAATCGCTTGCTGCGTAGATGTTACCCTTTATCTGTGCATCCGTTGTCTTATTATCATTATCCTCTCCAACTTCAACACCCATATCTGCAAGTATTGCATACTCATATAATGTATTGCTCGCCACACTGCTTGTATCAAAGGATACATTATACTCAGGCTCTGTAAGGACTATATCAGTTGTGATCGACTGCTCATATGTTCCTGCTGTCGTGCCTTTCAAATCCACACTTCTCTTTACACATATGTTCTTAAATGTGATCGTATCAACTGTATCATTATCATATCCTGACTCCTTCGCAGTCTTCACGGCACCATTGTTGTTATAATACTGTGTTGTTGTCTTGCCATTAGCATCAGTATACACCAGCTTCATGTTCGTAGTATCAAGTCTGACACCATCAGGGTTTTCCGTTGCATCATACTCATTTGATATAAACGACTGGAGTGTATCTGTTACACTCTTCAAATTCTTATAATTAGTATCTGCAACAAATCCTGTCATAAAAAACTTCTTGAAAAGCTCGTTAGCAGACTTATTATCAAGAGTTGTATATGCCTGATTCTTTGTATCATACACAACAACCAATTCAGCCGTAGTTGTATAAGCTGAATACAGATGCTCGTTGGTGGCTGCGCCTACTCCCGCATACATCTCATCAAGTGCAGTCTCAACCTCGTAGAAGTTGTTAAGAGAATTCAGCTTGTAATACTTGAGCTTATATGTCATCATTGCTCCCATGAGTATTGCCGAAGCCAGAATGCACATGAATGTGGTTGCAACTATTACAAGGACGAAACTTGAGCCGTGATCATCAGTATGCCTAAGCTTACGCTTTAATCTCTCAATCATCTGTTACTTCCCCCTTGTTCCAGTAACTGTTGTCTTGTTTCCTTCACTATCTGTTAAAGTAACTGTTATATCATACATATATACACTGTCACTTTGATCTTCTGATAAACGCTCCACTGCATAATCAGAATTCTCATTGTCGAAATCAAAGTTAGCATAAACATTAAGATTTGTTGCCTTTGCTCCAGCAGCAAGTTTAAGTCTTACTTTGACATCTGACATCTTGGTATTCTTACTTTCATTTGTATATGTAAGATCATCAACATTGCTAACTTTGAACTGCTCACGTATGATCTTCTTGTATGTATCGCCGAGTTCTGCTGTTGTCTCAAATACATATACCTTAGCATCCTCTGATATTCCTGAATTGTCAACAGTTATAGTATCAGTTGTACAGTATGAACCATTATATATTGCAGGAACATACAGGAGATATATTGGAGGTAAACCATTGGTAAACTCCTGCTTGTATACTATTCCATCTCCATATAATGTCGTTGGCTTATATACATTGTTGCCTGAGCTCTCATACTCTGATCTGATAACTGAGACCGTTGTATAATCTGTGTATTCCACATAACACTCAACTGTATATGTGGATCCCAGCTTTGATATCTTGATCTTGGTATTCTTCTGAAAATGATCCTCATCGAAAGTTCCACCACCTGAAAGATAATGGTTATACTGAACATCATATTTTCTCAGAACATCAAGCTTAGCATCCAAGAAATACTGGTATGCAAGGTTGTCAAGATTGCTGCCTGTCGCAGCCACATTATAGGTTGCACCTATGATTATGGCTGACTGTTTGCTGTCAAGATTCCTGATTGTTCCTGACTCTGTTGCATTGGTCTGTATAGCTCCACTTCCGTCACTCTTAAATGTCGCACCACCATCAAGACCTGTGAGTACATATCCATTCTTTAAAACCTGATACGCTGCATCGTTCACATCTACCTGACATGTATATGTCTCAAATGACTTACCTATGGACACATCATTGCATGTATATGTAGTATCTGAATATACTGCTTTTTTTGAGTTTGGCAATGTTATGGACTTACTGGTTGAAGTTCCCTTTGAAAATGAGTAAGTCTTTGTTCCATTATCATCAGGGATATTTACATTTCCATTAATATCAGCGACCTTGAAGTTTTCCATAATCTCCTCAGCCTTCTCAACTGCATACTGTTTCTTGGTAGATTTTGTACCAGTCTTCGTGGCTGTGATCAATGCATTAGTTATCGGATATATCAGAATGGCAAATATGGCAGCAGCGATTATAATCTCTACTAAACTAAATCCTTTATTGTTTGATTTAACCATTTATTTGTTCACTCCATTTAAGTGTATGCATCTACTGGACTGTTGTTGTGGTCGTAGTCGTAGTAGACTTTACTGTTGGGTTTCCAAAGATGTTGTTTGTACCTGTCTGTACATTCACATCTGCGTGATCTGTAGTTCTGTCATCACCGTTTACTGCATATGAGGTTATAGTCATATCTCCCTCATACTTTCCTGTCTGATCGTTGAAGGCTATTGTCACATTATCAAGAGTCATTCTATAATCACCATTCTTGATGTAGTCGATGACATCCTTGATATCCTTGTAGTCTCCCTCGTATGTGACAGGGAATGATGCTGAATAGCAGTTGTAACCTGATGCTGTAGCTGCTGACTCATCTATAGTCACGTCAGATGCTGCTGCATCTGTTGAAGCACTTGAATTATCAGCAACGGTAACGTCGCCCACAGCGCCTGCGCCAAGTGTATAGAAAAGTGTCTCCTCCCCCATTGTTACAGTAGGGAAGTTGAACTTATACTTATCCTTTACACCCTGTAAATACATGATTGTGTTATCCTGATACAGCTCTGATGGAAATTCTGCAAGAACGGCCTCATAGTCTGCCTTGTACTTCTCAGTGTCAGCTATGTACTGCTGTCTGTTCGCATCCTTCTCAAGCAGGCTGTTATAATATGTCTGTCTCTCGTTGTACTGACTTTCAAAACTCTTCTTGTCATCAAAATTGCTCATGGCAAGGAATCTTATAGGAAGCACTAAAATAGCAATTCCCAATATGAATAATAATAGATTTCTCTGGCCCTTTGTGATTGAATCCATGATAGTCCCTCCTTAATTAACTGATACTTCATCTGTTGAAGTCTCGGTGTCATCTGCATTTACATCCTTGTAGATACATGTAACTGTAAAGTCGTATGTTGTATCCCCGCTCTGCTGATCCACATTCTCAGTGACAGACTGAACGAATGAATTGTCTATGCACTCTATATCCTTGAGGTTTATTGCAAATGCAGCTATATCCTCGTACGACTTCGTGTTACCTGTGAAACTAACCTCTGTTGAAGATGAATCAAACGCTGTAAGACTGATTCCCTTTGGCATCTTGTCCTCAAGCTCCGCAATAAGTGTTCCAACATTCTCATTGAGGTTCTCTGTGTAGCTGTACATATTCTGAGCATCCATGTATACAGACTCTGCATCTTCATAGTCCTGAACAATCTGCTCTATATCCTTGATTGAATCAATATCTCTATTCACCTGATCAAGTTTTGACTGAGCCTTATTCTTAGCTATAAATGAGTATGCTGTAACACCACCTGCAACGATTACTGCTATGATGATAAATGCAATAACAAGAGGTGTCGTGTCAACATTTTGCGAACTTCCCTTGCTGCCAGCATCATTGATTTCAAATCCCATAGGATCAAACGCCGCACCAATTGGAACCATGAGATATACAGGATTATAAATCTTAAGATCAATTTTAGGGTCAAATTTAATGTTGTACAATGTATCCATAACTCTGGTCGATACATTGAGCTGAACCTTGAACAGTCCATCGATTCCCTTTATAAGGGCTCCATCACCTGTGAGGAATACATCATCGATAGGCTTATCAGGATTTTTCGAAGTAAAGAAGTCCATAACTCGACCGATGTTGTTGATGAGATATCTGAACGCTCCTGTTATTGCGTTGTCGTCGAAATCTACCGTGAGAAGTCTTTCATTCTGAAGTAATGTCATGGCTGTTGTTGCATCCACGCCCTTCGCATCCATAACTTCATTCACAACAACATTTGTTCCGTATGGAACTGTTCTCTGAAGGAGAAGCGTGTCTCCTTTCACGATGTTAAGTACCGTTGATTCACTACCTAACTGGATTACCATAGTTGTCATAGCTTCTGTTGTCTGAGTCTTGATCAACTGAAGCATCGCATTACCAATATAATCAAGTGCCACTACTTTCAGTCCTGCCATCGCTGCGAGATCATAGTATGATCTAACCATATTCTCTGGCGCAGCAACTGCAAGGACTCTGAGCTGCTTGTTATTCTCTTCATCAGTAACGGTCTCAAGTACAGTGTGAGACACTACGTAATCCTCTATATTAACAGGGAAATACTCTGATGAGTTCGCATTAATAATTCCTTTGATTTTGTTTTCCTTAACGAAAGGTACAAGAACCTCTCTGTTAACAATCTTTGTAGAGGTAAGAACGAATATTGCATTCTTGTTTGTTATTCCATTTGCTGATAACTGTGACTTAATTGCCTCAGCTATTCTCTCCTTGTCTCTGATCACACCATCCTCATAGGCATCTTCCGGTGTCTCGAAGATTATCGCATTATGGATCGTCGACTGTTTTTTGTTTGAAGGTGTAACTTCAACGATTGTAATACTTTCATTTGTAATGTCGATTGTTAAAACTTTGTTATTACTCGCCATTTTAATAGCCTCCCTCGCTAATCAGTAGTTTTGTATGAGATTACTCCCATATTGCATTGAGTACCAGCTTACCGCTGTTCACCCCATCTAAATATTTTTCCAGACAAATTATATCTGGATAAAGGTCAACACTCTGTCACCTTTTTTTAGCTCACTCTCTCATATAATGACCCTTTTATATAGTAGAAAGTTTACCGAGAAAAATAAGTACCAGCTTCACTAGGTAAGCCAGTTGCCGCCATAAGTAATGCCATCCAGTCCTGCCGCATGTAACAAAACCGCCGACTGCAAAGAAAGAGTGAGTACAAAAGAAACCACATATCCCTTCGTATTCAACTCCTTGTATTAAATATAGCAACTGGGGAAATCCCAGTTACTATAGATATAAAAGTAGATCACAGCAGCATCTGGAGATGATTACACACACTGTCTGTACGAGGAATACAGTCTGCATAATCATCGTCCATGCTGCACTTATGCAACATCATTTATTGTTATCATTAACAATCCATAAGTTCACATAAGTAACACTAAGAGTTTACTTATATGCTGCGCATACGTCTGGATAAAGCTCTGAGTTATTAACTTTAATTGTGAATGTAGACTTATCAGAATTGATCGTTATGTCAAATGTATTGCCTTTATCATACTTAGGCTTAAACTTACTTGCACCAAGCTGACTTGTAACCTCAGATGTGAAAGCATCTCCACTTCCAAGCTGTGTTCCATCATCTGCAACATTATATGTAGTGGCATTACAATCATCATATGCAGCCTCAACTGAAAGGGCATTTGTAACTGCTGTAGCAATTGTCTGTGCATTTGATACATCAGTTGATCTTCTTGACTTTGCAATGTACTTGATAAGAGCTGGTGCAAGCGCTCCAGCAAGGATTGCCATAATAGCAATAACGATAATTAACTCTACAAGTGAGAAACCTTTGTTGTTTTTCTTCATAATATTACTCTCCTTTTTTAATTGTTGTTTGTTGTTTGTTGTTTTGTGCTATGCACTATATTAAACCGGCATCCTCGTTCTACCGGAATTAATCTTTATTGCGACGGATCATGCAGGTCATTCATGACACCATCCATGTGTACTTGTTAGATATATGCCATTTAATTATGCTTATTCAGGCAATCCCCTAACACTCTTTGTATGACAAACCTCATACTTACCTTATCGTAGCATCTTATACATTATCCATAGCATTGTACATACTCATAATCGGTCCATATACCGCTGCAACTATCATACCAACAACACCTGCAAGAAGAACCATAATCATAGGTTCCATAGCTGCTGTAAGCGCATTCGTTGCCGCCTCAACTTCTTCGTCATAGTAGTCAGCAACCTTGCTGAGCATCTCCTCTATATCTCCTGTCTCCTCTCCAATCTTTGTCATGGCCGAGAGCATAGAAGGAAGCATCGTCATATCCTTGAGCGGTTTTGAAAGCGGTACACCCTTGGACACCTGAACCTTAGCATCCATCAGGCCGTCTCTGATAATCTTGTTGTCCATCATCTTCGCAACCTGCTCAACCGCATCTATCATGGATATACCTGACGCCATCAGTGTGCTCATGGTCCTGGCAAATCTTGCACACGCCGTCTTCACATTCAGGTTGCCAAATATAGGTGCCTTAAGTCCTATGTTCGCAAAGAGCTGTTCACCAAACGGCGTCTTCTTGAAGAACTTAACACCGAATACTATCGCCGCAACTATGATTATGAGCAGCCACCACTTATACATGACAAAATCTGCCGCAGCCATCATCATACGAGTTGCGAGTGGAAGCTGAGTTCCCATCTCTTCAAACATACTTGAGAAGTTTGGTATAACCGCTACCAACACTACTATGATAACTATAACCATAACACAGAGAACTACGATAGGATATGTCATGGCACCCTTGATCTTGGATGACAATGCATTGTCCTTCTCGAAATGCTCTACCAGTCTGTCCAAGCAGACCTCAAGATTACCAGACATCTCACCGGCTGCCACCATGTTGATCATGATAGGCGGGAATACATCAGGGTTAACTCTGAGTGCATCTGCCAGAGTTCCACCTTTCTCTACATATGTACGGGCATCTGCTATAGCCTTTCGCAACGTCTTATTCTCGATCTGATCTCCCATCAGCTCCAGCGCGGATATGATGGTAACACCGGCCTTGATGACCGCTGAGAACTGTTTACAGAATACACCCAGATCTCTCGACTTGACCTTCTTCTTAAATCCTATGCCCCCCAGCGGACTGCTCTGCTCCGTCAGGCTCATGATAGAGTAGCCTTCCGACTTCAGCTTCTTCTCAGCTCCGTCTCTGTTAGGGGCCTCGATGGTACCTTTTTTGTTCTTACCATCTCTGTCAACAACCTTGTAATTAAATACTGCCATTGTCTCTCCTCCGACCCAATCTTAATATTCTTACGTTTTGTTCCCACTGCACTTTAAAAGCGCAATAATGCAACATAAATTATATGTAAAATATCTTACTATACCACACAGATTTAATCAACATTTAATTATTTGCACGTTATTTTTTAGACGATGTGCACAATGCGACTTGGTTATTATACCACATTTTCCCATATGGCAATCGATTATTCCATATATCTTACTGTCCGTTGATCTTCTTTCTCAGGTACTGCTGATCCTGTGCGTATGTCATAGCAACCTCTCTTGTGACGGTTCCTGAAGCATACAGATCATACAGCGCATCATCCATGGTAATCATACCTAAAGCTCTACTAGTCTGAATAGTTGACTGAATCTGGTGAGTCTTGGCCTCTCGTATCAGACTTCGTATAGCAGGCGATGCAAGCATTACCTCGAAGGCTGCAACTCGTCCGTTGCCGCTTGCTATAGGAAGAAGTGACTGTGAGATAACTCCCTCAAGAACCATTGCAAGCTGAACTCTTACCTGCTGCTGCTGGTTTGTAGGGAAGATATCTATGATACGATCGATGGTTGACGCCGCACCGATGGTATGCAGTGTGGAGAATACCAGATGTCCTGTCTCTGCAGCAGTTATGGCTGTGGAGATAGTCTCAAGGTCTCGCATCTCTCCTACGAGGATGATATCAGGATCCTCACGGAGTGCTGCACGAAGTGCATTGGCATAACTGAGTGTATCCATACCAACCTCTCGCTGGTTAACTATCGCCTTATTGTGATGGTGAATGTACTCTATAGGATCCTCCAGTGTGATGATGTGATCCGTAAGATTCTCATTCGCCTTGTTTATAATAGAAGCAAGCGTGGTTGACTTACCGGAACCTGTAGGTCCTGTTACGAGAACCAGTCCTCTCTTTCTCTTGTAAAGCTCAACAACCTCCCTTGGAATACCAAGCTGGTCAGGTCTTGGAATCTGAGTCTCAACTCGTCTGTACGCTGCTGCCATGTTTCCCTTGTCCATGAATACATTGACACGGAAACGTCCGGTCTCAGGTGAATCGAATGAGAAATCGACCTCTCCTCTGTCCTGAAGTATGGCCTTATGCCTGTCCTTCATAGTAGATCCAATTGCCTCTGCCGCATCAGCAGGTGACAGTGCCGGAACCTCAACCTCGGTGAGCTTACCGTTGATTCTGAGCTTAGGTGGTATACCTACAGCTATATGAACATCTGACGCCTTTGCTTCTACAGAGAAGGCAAGTAATTCCTTCATGTCTAACATAACTTGTCCCTTCCTTTCCCTTTTGCATTAATAATTACAATTTATATATAATCTCATTATATATCGTTTATATCTTACAGCTCTCCCATGTCCACTCCCTCGGCCACGGTCACTGTGCTGTGAACGATCTTGTTCATCTCAGCTATGGATGTGATACCGTCAAGAACGTGCTTGGCAGCTCCCATCTTCAGTGTGAGCATTCCTTCCTTCAGAGCCTGCTTCTCGATGACATCTGCTGTGGCTCCTGATGCGATAACCGCCTGAAGCGCTCTCGATACAGGCATCATCTCATACACACCGATACGTCCTGAGTATCCTGTGTCGTTACACAGTGGGCATCCCTGTGGCTCGTAGATGATGACATCCTCCTCGTCAGCCGGAACACCGAGCTGAACTCTCTCCTCATCCTCCACAAGTCTCGGCTGCTTACATGTGGTACAAAGTCTTCGCACAAGTCTCTGTGCAATAACTCCAACAACAGCATCACCGGCGATATATGACTCAATACCCATATCGATAAGACGGGTGATGGTCGAAGCCGCTGAGTTAGTATGCAGTGTTGACACAACCAAATGTCCTGTGATAGCGGCCTGTACGGCGATTCCTGCTGTCTCACCGTCTCGGATCTCTCCTATCATGATGATATCCGGATCCTGACGAAGGATAGATCTGAGGGCTGCCGCGAAGGTCATGTCCGCTTTGTTGTTAACCTGTACCTGATTTATACCATTGATGTTCGCCTCGACAGGGTCCTCAACGGTGATGATGTTAACATCCTCTGTATTCAGCTCACTGAGTGATGTGTACAGTGTGGTTGATTTTCCCGATCCTGTAGGTCCCGTTACAAGGATGATACCATGTGGGTTGCTGAGGATGTTATCGAAAACCTTCTCCTGCTCTGCATCGAAACCAAGGGCACTCTTCGGTTTTGTAAGACCGTCCTTGGATGTAAGTCTCATAACCGTCTTCTCTCCGAAAACTGTTGGAAGGATAGAAACACGGACATCAAACTCTCTTCTGTCAACCATGATGGTGATACGACCATCCTGTGGTTTTCTCTTCTCTGCTATATCCATACCGCCTATGATCTTGATACGTGCTGTGATACCAGCCAGTATGCTGAGGTCATATGACATAACCTGCTTAAGTGCACCATCTATTCTGTATCTGACTCTGACACTGTTCTCCAGAGCCTCTATATGTATATCTGACGCTCTCTGTCTTACTCCGCCTTCAATAATCTGCTTAACAAGGAGAACGATAGGTGAGTTGTCAATCTCCTCATTGCCCTCTTCCTCGTCACCGCCGCCCAAGGCGCTCGCCTGCTCCTGCCTGTACGCCTCTGCCGCCTCCATAGCCTGAGCACTTCCGTAATACTTATCTATAGCGTTCTTTATACCCTCCTCCGAGGCGAGCATCGGCTCAACCTGAAGGTTGGTGACAAGTCCTATATCGTCCATGGCCATGATATCCATAGGATCCGCCATGGCTACCTTGAGGATGTTCGGGTTATCAGGATCTATCTCTATAGGTATGGCCTGATACTTGGTGACCATGTTCTCAGGCACCATGTGTATAACCTTCTCCTCGATCTTAGCTCCCTTGAGCTCTATGTAGTCAATTCCCAACTGGGTTGTAAGTACCGTAATCAGCATGTCGTTACTTATAAATCCCAGATCAACCAGGGCGTTACCGAGCTTTCTGCCGGTCTCCTTCTGCTTTGCAAGTCCTTCCTGAAGCTGCTCCTCCGTGATAGCCCCCGCTGCTACAAGGACATCTCCAATTCTGATCTTCTTACGTCCCACGCTTAATCGCATTCTCTAAATACCCTCCTCACGTCTCTCGCAATCCTGCGCACAGGCAGAATTATCCAAATACCTAAAGCGTATTATATCACAGTATTTTCACATTTTAAACATTTTGTACATATTTTGATATATTTTTTTGCACATTTATCAGATTTCGGCAATTTTACAGGGTGGATAAGCACTATTTCTGCACAATAAACATATTATATAAGCAAGCTGACTGTACTAATTGTAAAATAGCCCGTCCAACAAATGTGCAGCCGGTACAATCAATTTACGGGAGCAGTTAATATATGGAAGCGTTTAAAAACCCACTAACTCCCGAAGAAGAAAAAAAATATATTGCGCTGTGCCTGTCCGGTGACAAGGCTGCCCGCAGCATTCTGATAGAGTACAATCTCCGTCTGGTCGCCCACATATCCAGAAAGTACAATTCCGCCGTGAGGGATCCCGAGGATCTTCTGTCCATAGGCACGATAGGTCTCATCAAAGCCATAGACAGCTACAGACCCGACAAAGGTTGCAAACTGTCAGGATACGCCGCCAAATGTATCGAAAACGAGCTTCTCATGACTCTCCGCCACGAGAAGAAGAAGGCGCGTGAGGTCTCGATCTACGATCCCATCGGCACTGATAAAGAGGGTAACGAGATCGTCATCCTTGACATCATAGGTTCGGAGAACGTCAACGTTCTGGACAAAATGATACAGGATGACCACCTGTGCCTGCTCCCCTCCTGCATATCATCGCTCCTCTCCTCCAGAGAAAGAGAGATCATATGTATGCGCTATGGTCTCGGCGGACAGTCACCTCTCACGCAGAAGGAGGTCGCCTGTACGCTCGGAATCTCCAGATCTTATGTATCGCGCATAGAGAAAAAGGCTCTCGGGAAATTAAGAGGATGCCTGGATTGACATCCAGACATCCTTATGATCACTCTTTTCTTCTCAGTATAATACCGGTCTCAAGCTCCTTATCAAGCTTCACCCTCAATTTCTGCTTTGGATGTGGCGCAGAGTCCATGCTGTTTTCTTCCTCGTCGTATATCGCCTGAACCTCGCACTCTATATTTGTTCCATCAAAGCCCATGGCTTCAAGCTTCTCTCCCACCAGAAACTTATTCTTCTGCTCAAAGCATACACAGCCATCCGGGGTAACCTCTCTCACAGTTCCAATATACGTATAGTTTTTTACATATGTGTTGCTATCATATATCTGTGATTCTGAGTCTGTCTTCCCGAAATAAAATCCCGTTGTGAACTGCCTGTATGTGCATTTGGCTATCTCTCTCTTGTAGTATTCCATGTTTGCTCTGTACTTCTCTTCTGACTCCATATAATCATCTATGGCTTTTCTGTAGGTTCTGGCAACGGTCGCCACATACAGAGCAGTCTTCATACGCCCCTCTATCTTGAAACTGTCTATTCCGGCTTCCATCATCTCCGGGATGTACTCTATCATGCACAGATCCTTGGAGTTAAATATATATGTTCCTCTGTCGTCCTCGTTGACAGTCATATACTCTCCCGGTCTGGTCTCCTCGACGATGGAATACTTCCATCTGCACGGATGGGTGCACGCACCATGATTTGCATCCCTGCCTGTGAAGTAGTTGCTGAGAAGGCATCTTCCTGAATATGATATGCACATAGCGCCATGGATAAATGACTCTATCTCCATATCGTCCGGTATGTTTGCTCTTATCTGTGATATCTCCGCAAGGGACAGTTCTCTGGCAGACACAACCCGCTTTATGCCGTGGTCATACCAGAACTTGTATGTCATGTAGTTCGTGTTGTTGGCCTGTGTGCTTATGTGTAATTCCATATCCGGCATAGTCTCCCGAGCTATGGTAAACACGCCCGGATCGGATACAAGAACAGCGTCCACACCTGTATCTTTCAGCTCGCCAAAATAAGCTCTTATTCCATCCAGATCATAGTTGTGTGCAAATATATTGGCTGTCACATACACCTTGGCATTATGTGCATGGGCATATTCCACGCCCTGTTTCATCTCTTCTATGGAAAAGTTGTCTGCTTTCGCTCTGAGGCCAAATGCCTGTCCGCCTATATACACTGCGTCAGCTCCATAGTCCACGGCCACCTTGAGCGTGTCCAGTCCGCCCGCCGGGACAAGAAGCTCTGGTTTCTTATCTCTCATATCGTTTCCTCCAACCATTTTTCGTTTATTTCCTGATACTGAGGCTCATTCCATCCCCTATATTGAGTATGGCCGTCTCCAAATGTTCATTGTGGGTGAGCTCGTACAGGTATTCTCTCATCCTTGAATGTATCGTTCTGTTTCTTCTGGTAACTGCAAATCTGCTCTCAAGGACATCTCCGTCCTGAAGCACGTTGTCGCAGAGCAATACCCCCTTTGGGGCAAGCAGCCGTATAGCCTCCGTGAAAAAATTGCCATACTGACCCTTAGCTGCATCCATGAACACCATGTCATAGCTTTCTGTCATCTCTGGTAATATCTCCAGTGCATCGCCCTCAAGCAGAGTAATCTTGTCTGAAGCCCCGGCTCTGACTATATTCTTCTTCGCCTCTTCTATTCTCGGCTGATAATTCTCTATAGTTGTTATATGTGCGTCATCATCCAGAAATCTACTCATAAAAATGGCAGAAAAGCCAACGGCTGAACCTATCTCAAGAATCTTCTTCGGCCTGTTCATAAGAATCAACATCTTGATGAACTCTCCAGCCTCTCGTCTTATGATAGGTACCCTGTTCTCTTCTGCCTCTCTTCTGATCGAGGTCACAACCTCATCGTAGTCTGTATTGAAGGAATTGATAAATGACGCAAGTCTTTCATCACATACCATAATTATCCTCTCTGTCTATTCCTCAGCACTGTCCTCACCGGAGGAATCATCACTGCTGTCTCCGCTGCTATCCCCCGAGGAACTCTTGCCATTTCCCGTTATGATCTCTATTATCTCCTGATTTGTATCGCTCGGTGCTATCTGATATGTACCAGGCTGGATATCATCTGCATATCCGCCTATTCTGACCTTCAGTATAAAAGCGTATTTGTCCTTGATGACCTCCGCCGTCTTAAGGGAATCCGCCACATCAAGAAGCGGCTCGTCCTGAGTTATCTGTATAGTTGCCTTACGGTTGCTGCCCGGATCCGCAGCCCTTGTGGCAAACACCTGATACGCAAAATCATACGAGTATGAGAAAGCCTTTACCAATATAAATAAAATACATACATTGATGAATAGTCCAAAAAGGAACCTCAGAATCTTCTTCATACTTCTAGCACTATCTAAAGCCATAATCGTTATTCTCCTTGTTCACAAATACATCCCAGCCAGCGCGAATCACCGGGCGTCCTCATCTATGATATCGAAATCAAGATCGTCCGCTATCTGTTCATATACAAGCTTCATCATTCTCACCAGCTTCTGCTCCGCCCTGATAAAGTCATTGACTATAGTATCATGGACTATGGAGTCATATTCCATGAATAGATTATTAACTTCATCATATGGATTGTCAAGCATTTCGTTATTCTGTATTTCATAATTTTTCTTACGAAATTCCATGAGCTGCTGAAGTTTTTCTGGTTTCTGTCTAAGTTTATCCTTGCAATACTGATAATTCTTGTAGACATCAGAATCCTTGATGCACGCATTCAATTGTCTGCTAAGTTCCAATGTATCTGTCATTTTCTCACCCTTCTACACCTCTGTGATTATAGGAAGGATCATAGGGCTTCTCTTTGTCCTCTTCCAGAGAAATTCTCCCATGTCATCCTTTATCACGGATTTGATCTTACCCCAGTCTGTCACGCCGCGGCTCAGGCATCTGTCGAGAGCCTCCTGACATGTGATCCTGCAGTCTTCCATAAGTGTCTCAGACTCCCTGACGTACACGAAGCCTCTTGACACTATATCCGGTCCTGCAACAAGCTGGTTGCTGTATCTGTCCAGGGTCACAACTATGATTATGAGGCCATTCTGTGACAGAAGCTGTCTGTCTCTGAGGACGATATTTCCAACATCTCCAACTCCAAGTCCATCCACAAACACTCCCTGTGCAGGAACCTTGCCGACAACGTCGAACTTCTCCTCACCGATCTCAAGAACATCGCCTGTGGTCATGATCTTGACATTCTCCTTAGGGATTCCCATCTCAACTGCAAGCTCTGCATGTCTCTTGAGGTGTCTATACTCACCGTGGACAGGTATTGCATATTTCGGTCTTGTGAGCGCATATATAAGCTTGAGCTCCTCACGGCAGGCATGGCCGGATACGTGTGTATCCTCAAATATAACGTGTGCCCCCTTCGCCTCGAGCTCATTTATAACCTTGAATACCGCCTTTTCATTTCCCGGTATAGGATGTGAGCTGAAAATGACCACATCACCAGGCTTTATGGCTACTTTATTGTGTATGGATGCAGCTATACGTGACAGCGCAGCCATGTTCTCTCCCTGACTTCCCGTGGTGATGAGAACAACCTTCTCATCCGGGTAGTTCTTCATCTCGCTTATATCTATGAGTGTGTTATCCGGTATGTTGATATATCCAAGCTCGGACGCCGTGGTGATGATGTTCACCATGCTTCGTCCCTCTATGACAGCCTTTCTGCCATACTTGTAAGCTGAATTGATGATCTGCTGTACTCTGTCAACGTTGGATGCAAATGTCGCTATGATGATCCTGTGATCCTTGTTGTCGTTGAACAGGTTGTCAAATGTTCTTCCCACTGTCTTCTCTGACTGTGTGAAGCCCTCCTTCTCAGCATTTGTCGAGTCAGCCATGAGTGCAAGCACACCCTTCTTGCCGAGCTCAGCAAATCTCTGAAGATCTATGGTTCCACCAAATACCGGTGTGTAGTCTATCTTGAAATCTCCGGTGTGGACAATAAGTCCGGCCGGTGTGTATATGGCAAGGGCCGCCGAATCTGCTATGGAGTGGTTTGTTCTGATGAATTCCACTCTAAATGCCCCAAGATTTATATTCTGACCATACTTTACAACCTTTCTTCTGGTGTTGTTCATAAGGTTGTGTTCTTTCAGTTTGTTCTCTATAAGACCCATGGTCAGCTTGGTCGCATAGATCGGCATGTTTAATTCTTTCTCAATGTACGGTATGGCTCCTATGTGATCCTCATGTCCATGGGTAACCACGAGTCCCCTGACCTTGTCCGCGTTTTCCTTGAGATAGGTGACATCAGGAATTACCAGATCGATTCCTAACATGTCGTCCTCAGGGAATGCCAGTCCGCAGTCAATGACTATGATAGAGTCCTCATACTCTATCGCAGTGATATTCATTCCAATCTGTTCCAGACCGCCCAAAGGAATGATTTTCACTGTCTCTTTATTATTCTTATTCAATTTTCTTATACCTCCAAATTTACGTCCTCAAGCAGCTCGTCAAATATCTTGATGACCGCCTCTAATTCATTTTCATCTTCCACAATATCGTATGCTGCCATCTCTTCCGTATCAGCTCCGTTGTTCTCGCGAAGGATAAGGAATGATTCATCATCCGCCTTGTCTATAACGAACAGATAATTCACGCCGCCAAGTGTGGTCTGCTCCACAACCGAGAATTCCACTTCTGTTCCATCTTCTGCTTCAAATATGATACTGTTGTCCGTCTTCCTGTTCTCTGCCATATAAACCTCTTAATACTTCTTCAGGCGTACACAAAACAAAGGCAGAAGGTCTGTGTCTATCACAGACTGCTGCACTTCGCATCAAGATAGTTCTGCAGTATGACCGCAGCCGCCATCTTGTCTATGTACGTCTTCCTGTTCTCTCTTCTCACTCCGCTGTCCATAAGGATCCGCTCTGCCTCCACAGTGGTAAGGCGCTCATCCCACAGAACAACCTCAAGTCCTGTTCTGCGCTCAAGATCCTCCTTGAATGCCTGGGTGGCCTCGCATCTGTCTCCCTCTGAATTGTTCATGTTCTTCGGGTAGCCAAGCACTATCAGCTCTATGCGGTCGCGCTCTCCTGCCGCTCCATACTCTTCAAGTATGGCCTCTATGCGGGCAAGTGTCTGTCTCAGCTTGTTCGCCGACTTTCTCTCTATCGTCTCCAGCGGCTGGGCAGTCATCTTGAGCGGATCGCTCACGGCAACTCCCACCGTCTTGGTTCCATAGTCAAGTCCCAATATTCTCATACTATTCTTTTCCTTTACACGAGGTTATTCTTGATGTAGTCCTCAAGTAAAACCTCAATGATCTCGTCTCTCTCCACCTTCATGATCAGGCTTCGCGCATTCTTGTAGCTTGTGATATATGTCGGGTCACCGCTCATTATGTACCCAACAACCTGGCTTACCGGATTATATCCTTTCTCGGTAAGTGCATCGTATACTTCTCCAATTATCTCGCGTACGTCCACTGTCGCGTCCTTGATTGGAACAATATTCTGTGTACTTTCGTTATTCATCAAATCACGTCCTCATCTTGTTATTATCTCATGAGCCAATTAACATTCCTATTCTAATATAAAAAACTACAAAAGTAAAGGAAGGTTTCCCCCATTTTGGGTATATGTCACATACACAAAGCTGTTCACAAAACTCTCCGGCATGGATATGTCGCCCACATCTATGAGTATATCCATGTATCTCTCCGTATGTCCCCTGAGATATGTCTTATTGTCCTTTTTTACAACCTCTTCCACCAGAACTTCAAGCTCACAGCCCTCAAACTGGGCTTCATATGCGGTCTTGTTGTCATGGGCAAGCTTAAGCAGCACATCGCTTCGCTCATTCTTTATCTCAGGGGCAACCTGCTCTTTCATGGCGGCAGCGACTGTTCCCTTTCTCGGAGAATACTTGAATATATGCATCTCATACAGATTGAGCTCCGTCAGATATCTTACAGTCTCTGCAAATTCTTCCTCAGTCTCTCCCGGGAAGCCCACTATCACATCCGTGGTGAGCGCTGGGGACTTATACGCCTTTCTCAGCATGTCACATTTTTCAAAGTATTGCTTGCAAGTATACTTTCTGTTCATTCTCTTGAGCACTGAATCACAGCCACTCTGCAGGCTCAGATGGAAGTGTGGACATACTTTCGAATTGGATGAAATTCTCTCCACAAACTCCTCTGTTATTATCCCCGGCTCAAGTGAACCAAGCCTTATTCTCTTGATTCCTTTGATTTTTGAGATAGCCTCTATAAGCTCTATAAGTGCTCCCTCATTATTCTTATCTTTGCCATATGACGATATGTGTATACCGGTAAGCACAACTTCTTTTATTCCTGCCTCCGCAAGCTCTGATACTTCTGCAAGGATCGCCTCCTGGCTTCTGCTTCTTATCCTTCCTCTTACATACGGGATTATGCAGTATGAGCAGAACTGATTGCAGCCGTCCTGGATCTTGACATATGCCCTTGTGTGTCCCACAGGGACATGGCCGCCCATCTCCTCGTACTCAGTCTCTCTGGATATATCCACGAAGTATTCCATGGCTTCATGATCCTTACCCGGGGCATTTTTTCCATTGTTTCTCACATTAATATAATCATTAACTATTTCTGTGATACTTTTCTTCTTATTGTTGCTTATTACTATATCTATAGCTTCATCCTGCTCGAGAATCTCTCTGGCTGACTGCACATAGCATCCTGCGGCTATCACTATTCCATCAGGATTCATCTTTCTGGCTCTGTGAAGCATCTGCCTTGATTTTTTGTCCGCAATATTGGTCACAGAACAGGTATTTACTATATATATATCTGCTTTTTCGTCAAATTCCACTATATTTGCACCGGCAGCCTTCAGCATGTCGAGCATGCTGTCAGTCTCCGCCTGATTGACTTTGCAGCCAAGTGTTGTGGCAGCCACAGACATTCCTTTTAGCATGTATTTTACACTCCTTATATTGACTTTTGTATTCTATAAAAATATAATAATGACAGTACATAAAAAACTTACAAGGGTTAGGAGGACTATTTATGACAGCAGTTAAGATTTCTTTAAACTCAATCGATAAGGTCAAGAGCTTTTGCAATGACATTGCAAAATTTGACGCAGAATTCGACCTCGTATCAGGACGTTACGTAATTGATGCAAAGTCAATCATGGGTATTTTCAGTCTTGATATCTCAAAGCCTATCGAACTTAACATTCATGCAGAGAGCGGTATCGATGAGATCATGGCTACTCTGAAGCCATACCTCGCAGAATAATATCTATTCTGCCCCGTATGTTATATGGATCTGATAATCAAAGAGATGCTTATTATGAAGCATCTCTTTTTTGTTGTCTTTTATCACTGTTTTATATTGTTTTACTGCTTTGCGCGACACATAACGACCTCTGCCGTATCTACAGCCTTGCGGTACAATGGCTCGATGATTCCTGTGAGCTTTGCCTCCGACTTCTCTATCGCAGAGAGAACCGGATGTGTAACCGGATGCTTTGCAACAAATGTCGTACAGCAATCCTCGTATGGCAGTATAGATGTCTCGTATGTTCCGATCTTCTCTGATATGTCTACTATCTCCTGCTTATCCATACCTATACATGGTCTGAACACCGGCATGGTGCTGACCTGGTTGATAACGTTCAGGCTGAACACAGTCTGGCTTGAAACCTGGCCTATGCTCTCTCCTGTTATCGTACACTGACAGTCATTCTTCTCAGCCAGTTCCTCCGCTATCTTGATCATGTATCTCTTCATGATGATCGTAAGCTCCTCATGAGGACAGTTGTCGTATATTGCCATCTGTACATCGGCAAAGTTGACAACATGGAGTCTGATGGCTCCTGAGTAGTCGGCCACAAGACATGCCAGATCTATAACCTTCTGCTTTGCTCTCTCGCTTGTGAACGGAGGTGCGTGGAAATATACTGCCTCCACAACAACTCCTCTCTTGGCTATCATATACGCCGCAACAGGGCTGTCTATACCGCCTGACAGAAGTGCCATTCCTCTGCCGTTCGTTCCAACCGGCAGTCCTCCCGGGCCAGGTATGGTGATCGAATAGATATATGCTACCTTTCTGATCTCCACATTGATTATCTCCTGAGGTGAGTGCACATCCACTGCAAGATCAGGGAACGCCTCAAGGAGGAAATGTCCAAGCTCGGCGCTTACCTCCATGGAAGTCATAGGATATGTCTTGTCATTTCTTCTGGTGAACACCTTGAATGTGAAGTTTTTTCTGTCGTATGCCTTTTCAACATAATCTATTACCTTCTGCTTGAGGTTCTCAAACTCTGTGTTCTCCTCAACCACAACAGGACATATTCCAACGATACCAAACACCTTTCCAAGGGCATTTACCACATCCTCATAGTCGTAATCCGACTTGCACTCAACAAATATTCTTCCCTGCTCCTTGCGGATATAGAAATCTCCGTAAGGCTTCAGCTTTCTGTTGATGTTCTTGCAGAGTATGTCTTCAAATATATATCTGTTCTTTCCCTTTGTGCCTATCTCGGCATACTTTATCATAAATGCCTTGTACTGCATATTTCCTCCTATTTCTTCCTCACATATCTTCTGAGTATCGGTAAAAGCTCCTTGCAGCACTCGACTGCATAATCTATCTGTTCCATTGTATTCTCCGGTGAAAAACTAAATCTCAGCGTGGACTCAAGCTTCTCAGGCGGCAGGCCTATGGCTTTCAGCGTGTTGCTTGTGGAATGTTTATTCGATGAACATGCTGAACCGGATGAGACATATATACCCTTCTCTTCCAGAGCATGAAGCATGACCTCACTTCGCACTCCCTTGAAGGTTATGCTGGCTATATGGGGCGCATCCCCGGAATTACTGTACACATCGTCTATCTGTGTGAGTTCATCTATAAGATGTTCCCTGAGTTCTCTCATGTGCGCTACATTTGCATCGAGATCTCTGTAGGTCATCTCGGCAGCCAGTGCCATTCCTGCTATTCCCGGTACATTCTCTGTTCCTGACCGCATTCCGCCCTGCTGGCCTCCGCCGTATATCACAGGCTTGACCTTGACTCTGTCCTTTATGAACAGTGCTCCAACGCCCTTTGGTCCGTGGAATTTATGGCTGCTTATGGACATCATGTCTATTCCCATACGCTTCGGGTATATCACATATTTGCCAAATGCCTGTATGGCATCCACATGGAAGAGTACATTCGGATTCTTCTCCTTTATGCGTCTGGCAATATCCTCCACCGGCATGACAGCACCTATCTCATTGTTGACGTACATGACTGACACTATGATCGTATCGTCATCTACCTCATCTACCAACCGGTCAACATCTACCACGCCATCACTTCCGGTCGGGATCCTGACAACATCAAAGCCCATATCCTCAAGGAATGTCAGCGGACTGCCGACTGACGCATGCTCGACTACAGTTGTGATGATCTTGTTGCCCGCTCTCCTGTTGGCAAGTGCTCCTCCTATCAGAGCCATGTTGTTGGATTCTGTTCCTCCCGATGTGAACACGATCTCCTTCGACTGAACCTTGAGCAGCCTGGCTATCTTATCCCTGGCATCGCTCACGTATCTGGCCGCATCCACACCCTTCTGGTGCAGTGATGACGGATTGCCGTAGTCCTGTTCCATTAGCTTTACCACAAGATCTCTCACCTCCGGGTAAACCGGGGTAGTCGCTGAATTGTCAAAATATGCTTCCATGTTGTCTTCCACCATTCCGAAACCGATATACGTCCGGCTTCAAGCTTCTTTCTTTCACTAATCTCTACAATATTGTTCTAATTGTCCCTGTCGGCACTGAACATGATGATCGACATAACCGCCAGTCCGGCCGTCTCAGTGCGCAGTATCCTGTGTCCAAGAGTTATACATTCCGCCCCGGCCGCCATTGCCTGTTCCACTTCTTCCCTGGCAAAGCCACCCTCCGGGCCTATGAATACCCCCAGACTTCTGCGGGCAGAGGACGGTGCTGTCACATCAGCGATGATCTGTCTGGACTTTGCAAGTCCCTTCGCCTCCTCATATGGAATTATATTCATATCAAGAGTCTTTGCCATCTCTATCGCCTGTGCAAATGTTACCGGCTCCGTGATCTCAGGGACGATTCCCCTTCCGGACTGTTTTGCAGCAGACTCCGCTATGATCCGGCATCTCTCGGTCTTCTTTGCAGCCTTCTTCGCATCAAGCTTCACTATGGTGCGCGCAGTGAATACCGGAACTATCCGGCAGACACCGAGCTCCACCATCTTCTGTACTATAAGATCCATCTTATCCGACTTCGGATATCCCTGAAACAGGGTAACCTCCACCGGAAGCTCTGCAAAGTTATCATTCACATCCTCGACGCGGCACAGAACCTCGTCTCTGCCAAGCTCCGATATACTGCACGTATAATCTCTTCCTCTGCCGTTACTGACAGTTATCTCCTGACCCACTTTAAGGCGGAGAACGTTCTTTATATGGTTAACGTCTCCGCCTGTTATGCTTATATCTGTTCCTATATCTCTGCCATCTACGTCTACAAAGAATCTGTTCATATATGATTATTTCCTCTCACACGCTGGTTCATACATGCTTTTTTGCGACAAAGCTTACCCAGTCATTCATGTAGACAGTATCTACGATATCGAAGTTATTGTCAAGAAGAGCCTGTCTGACCTCATCCTCTTTTATGTTTATAATGCCCGATGATATAAAAATACCATCATCCTTCATAAACTTCTGAACTACAGCCGACATTGGAATTATAACGTCTGCAAGGATATTTGCAACTACTATATCATAATTTGCGCCTATTGACTCTACCAGTTTCTGGTCTTCAAGGACATTTCCGCACTTGAATTCCACAGCCTCGGCAGGAATATGGTTCACATCTCTGTTCTCTCCCGCCACATCAACAGCGATCGGATCTATGTCTATACCGAGAACATGCTTTGCACCCAGCTTATTGCAAACAAATGACAGGATACCGCTTCCGCTTCCGGCATCGAGTATCTCATCTCCATCCTTCATGTACTTCTTGAGCTGGCCTATGCACAGTCTCGTTGTCTCATGGGAACCTGTTCCAAATGCTGTTCCGGGATCTATCTCAATAACTATATCCTCGTCCGTTGCATCCTCCGGCACTTCCTCCCAGGTTGGCTTGATGATAATATTGTCATACAGTCTGAATGGCTTGAAGTAGGCCTTCCAGTTGTCTCTCCAGTCCTCTTCCTTCGTCTCACTCTCGGTTATCTTGCCCGTTCCGACAGGAAGGAACTCTGACAGTCTCCTGATCTCTGCAGCCACCTTATCCTTTATCTCCTGCACGTCAAATGTATCGTCAAGGAAACAGGACACCTTTGCAGTTCCATCATTTTCCGGCATATCATCCGGCAGGAGATCGACAAACATCGTCTCCATCTCCTCCTCAGTGAGGGGAATATTATCTTCTATCTGAACACCCAAAACGCCTTCCTCTTCGAGGAAGGCGCTTATGAGGTCTTCAGCTTCACATGTTGTATCTATTGTGAGCTTCGTCCATTTCATATATTTTATACCTACTTTTTCTTTCTTCTCTTGTGATCGCCAAATGTAAATGGTCCTGCTGAATCTGTTGCAGGTCTTGTCTCTACAAGTGTTGCCTGCTCATACTGGTTTAGGATCTTCTTCTGCTCCTCTGTGAGCTTCTCCGGCACCTGTACAACAAGTGTTACATAGTGATCGCCTCGCTGAGTTGGGTTCTTGAGGTTAGGTACTCCTTTGCCCTTCAGCTTTATACGTGTATCTGTCTGTGTTCCTGGTGGTATGGTGTAATCAACCTCTCCTTCGATGGTGTTGATCTTGATAACTCCACCAAGTGCTGCCTGTGTAAATGTGATAGGCTCTGATGAATACAGATTGTACTCCTGTCTCTGGAAGTTTGGATGACGATCAACAAGTATGGTAACTGTAAGATCTCCTCTCTCACCACCGTTGATACCAGGCTCACCCTTTCCTTTGATTCGGATGTTAGTACCATTGTCTACTCCTGGTGGAATAGCTATCTGTATCTTCTTTCTGCTCTTTACATATCCTGTTCCTGCACAGTTGCTGCACTTGTATCTGATGATCTTACCAGATCCACTACAATCAGGACATGTCTGAACATTACGTACAACTCCAAAAAGTGACTGCTGTGTTGTCACTATCTGGCCCTTACCGCCGCACTTGCCGCAGACCTCAGGCTGGTGTCCCGGCTGTGAACCGGTTCCCTTACATACATCACACTCATCCTTCAGTGGGAGCTCAAGCTCCTTCTGGGTTCCGAATATAGCCTCCTCAAAGGCTACTCTGATGGTTGTCTTGATGTTTGCGCCCTTCATAGGACCATTTGTATTTCTCTGACGGCTTGCGCCACCGAACATATCTCCAAATATATCTCCAAAGATATCTCCCATGTCCGCGAAGTCAAATCCACCAAATCCGCCGGCACCGCCGCCGTTCTGGTCGAATGCTGCATGGCCAAACTGATCATACTTTGCACGTTTCTCAGGGTCACTGAGGACTGAATAAGCTTCAGCTGCTTCTTTGAATTTCTCTGCAGCCTCTTCATCACCAGGGTTCATATCCGGGTGGTATTTTTTTGCTACCACTCGGTATGCCCTTTTGATCTCGGCTTCAGAGGCTCCCTTGGTTACACCAAGGACTTCATAATAATCGGTCTTTGTCTCTGCCATAGCCTTTACCTTTCATCCTCTATATATTAAACCTCTGTGAAATCTCCATCTACAACATCGCCATCTGAGTAATCAGGTGTGCCTGCGCCTGTTCCTGCGTTTGCTCCAGGACCGTTCTGCTCATAGAGCTTTGAGAACAGGTTCTGTGCGCTCTCCATCAGCTTATCCTTAGCTGCCTTGATCTTATCTACATCTGCATCGCTCATGTTCTCTGCATCTGTGCTGTCTATCGCTGCTCTTAAGGAGTCAAGATCTGCCTTTACGCCAGCCTTGTCAGAATCTGAAAGCTTATCTCCTACCTCGCCGAGTGCCTTCTCTGTCTGGAATGCAAGTGCATCTGCCTCATTTCTTGCCTCGATGCCTTCCTTACGCTTCTTATCCTGAGCCTCGTACTCTGCTGCTTCCTTAACTGCTCTATCGATATCATCATCTGAAAGTGATGTTCCTGATGTGATAGTGATGTGCTGCTCTCTTCCTGTTCCGAGATCCTTTGCTGATACATTTACGATACCATTTGCATCGATATCGAATGTAACCTCAATCTGTGGAACACCACGTCTTGCTGGAGCGATACCATCAAGTCTGAATCTGCCAAGGCTCTTATTGTCCTTTGCGAACTGTCTCTCACCCTGTACTACGTTGATATCAACTGCATCCTGATTATCCTGTGCTGTTGAGAAGATCTGGCTCTTCTTTGTAGGGATTGTTGTATTTCTCTCGATAAGGTGAGTAGCTATACCACCCATTGTCTCGATTGAAAGTGTAAGTGGTGTAACATCCAGAAGAAGGATCTCGCCTGCACCGGCATCTCCGGCAAGCTTACCACCCTGGATACAAGCACCGATAGCAACACACTCATCAGGGTTGATTCCCTTGAATGGCTCCTTACCTGTAAGTCTCTTAACCTCTTCCTGTACTGCTATGATACGGGTTGAACCACCGACAAGAAGTACCTTGTCAAGGTCTGCTGCTGTAAGTCCTGCATCAGCAAGTGCTGTGTTAACAGGGCCCTTTGTTCTGTCTACAAGATCTGCTGTAAGCTCATCGAACTTAGCTCTTGTAAGGTTCATATCGAAATGCTTTGGTCCATCCTGGTTTGCTGTGATGAAAGGAAGGTTGATATTGGTTGTTGTAGCTGATGACAGCTCCTTCTTTGCCTTCTCTGCTGCTTCCTTTAATCTCTGCATAGCCATCTTATCGCCTGAAAGGTCGATGCCCTCTGCCTTCTTGAATTCATCAAGCATATACTGTGTAATTGCGTTATCGAAGTCATCACCACCGAGCTTGTTATCGCCGGCTGTTGCAAGAACCTCGATGACACCCTCACCGATCTCAATGATAGATACATCGAATGTACCACCACCTAAATCGTAAACCATGATTCTCTGCTCCTGCTCGTTGTCAAGACCATATGAAAGAGCTGCTGCTGTAGGCTCGTTGATGATACGCTTTACATCAAGACCTGCGATCTTACCGGCATCCTTTGTTGCCTGTCTCTGTCCATCTGAGAAGTAAGCAGGAACTGTGATAACTGCCTCTGTAACCTTCTCTCCTAAGTATCCCTCTGCATCTGACTTCAGCTTCTGAAGGATCATTGCTGAAATCTCCTGTGGTGAATACTTCTTGCCATCTATCTCTACTCTGTAATCTGATCCCATGTGACGCTTGATAGATGAAATTGTCTTATCTGCGTTTGTAACTGCCTGACGCTTTGCAGGCTCACCTACTACTCTCTCTCCTGTCTTCAGGAATCCTACTACTGAAGGTGTTGTTCTCATACCCTCTGAGTTAGCTATAACTACAGGCTTACCACCTTCCATAACTGCTACACATGAATTTGTTGTACCTAAGTCAATACCTATAATCTTACCCATTGTCTTTTCCTCCTAGAAAAAAATTTCATGATTGATTTAATTTGCAACCTTTACCATGCTGAATCTCAGCACCTGATCCTTGTACATGTAACCCTTCTGCATCTCTTCAACGATTACATTCTCTTCGTAGTTGTCATCCTCTACATGCATCACTGCATTGTGGAATGTAGGATCAAACTGTTCCCCGGCGCAATCCATAGGCTTTACACCTATGCTTTCCAATGACGTCATAAGCTGCTTATATATATTTGCAACTCCCGACTCGAATGGTCTGTCCTTATCCTCATCAGGAATGGCTGCCATTGCTCTCTCAAAATTGTCTACCACAGGAAGGAGCTTCTCAAGAACTCCCTTTGCACCTATGTCGTACAATTTGCCTGACTCTTTTTCATTTCTCTGGCGGATGTTCTCACACTCCGCAAGAAGTCTTGTGTACTTTGTCTCTGCATCCTTGCAGCGTTCCTTGAGCTTCTCGTTCTCCTCACGGAGAGCCTTGCCTCCACGTCTGTTCTCCTTTGCAACATGCTGTGGCTTTGCAGCCTCTGCCTGCTCCTCCGGAACGTCAATGGTCTCACCGACCTTGACTTCTGACTCAACGTCATCCTTTATCTCTGCTGAAGCATCTCCAACTATGGTCTCGGCTGCTGTCTGCTCTGTCTTAACCTTCTTGTCGGATGCAGTACTGTTATTGCTATCAGCCATTACATATCCTCCTATTCATCGTTATAATCTTATCTGTCTATCCATTGTTGTTAAATATGTCATCAAGCTCCCCGGTGAGTTCCTTGAGCATGCTCACAACTTTCTTGTAATCCATCCTCTTCGGTCCGATTATTCCTATCGTTCCTTTTGCGCCCTCCGGCATCTTGTATGTTGCTGTTACAAGGGAGCAATCCTTCAGGTTTTCATCGCTGTTCTCCTGTCCTATCAGGATCTGTATGTCGCTGTCCTGCTGGATCACATCCTCCACATGTTTTGCAAATTCTTCTTTGTCCTCTATGTCTTCCAGTGTTCCGAGCAGCTTCTCTGCGGATGACGTGTTCGCCAGCTCAGGGTACTTGAGTACATTCGTTGCTCCACTGGTATAAACCTTGAGATCATCGGCCTCATGGATCGCCTCCATGATTCCCTGAAATATCGTCTCAAGGATCTCTGCATATTCACCTGCCTGAACCTTCATGGTCTGTATAAGTTCAAGATTGATATCCTGAAGTGCCGCGCCCTGAAGGAAGGTATTTAGCAGAATATTAAATTTTAAAATATCTTCATTCTTCAGGCTGTACGTCGTCTTGATCAGCTTATTCTTGACTATATTGCCATCAACCATGATGACCGCCAGCAATGTGGCCTCATCAACCTGTGACAACTGGATGAACTTTACTGTGTTGTTGTACTGTGGCATCGTAACCAGTGTTGCGTACTGTGTGTTCGCCGCAAGCACCTTTGCCACCTGCTTGAGAAGCTTCTCGAGCTTATCAACTCTATTCAGCAGATTCTCTCGCTCTGTCTGATCCTCTGCTTTCTCTTCATCCCTGTCTGCCATGATGCTGTCAACATAAAACCTGTAACCTGCATCTGTTGGGACTCTTCCTGCCGATGCATGTGGCTGGCATATATAACCCATATCCTCAAGATCTGACATCTCATTTCTTATGGTAGCCGGGCTGACATTCATGTCGGCCAACTTGGAAATGGTTCTCGATCCAACGGGCTCTCCAGTCTCCAGGTAATTCGAAACGATCGCTTTTAGAATTCTGACTTTTCTCTCGTCAAGTTCCATACTCTCATTCCTTTTTGCATTTAGTTTTATTAGCACTCAACATATCCGAGTGCTAACCACTAAACATAATCTAACACCGCCGCCCCCTTTTGTCAACAAAATAACGAATGTTTTTGTGTTTTTTTTATGTTTTGAAGGACGGTCGTGCCAGTATTATTCTATTAAGAAGTCCGCCAGGATCGTGTTGCTTACGTCGATGCCTTTTTTTGTGAGGCGGATCAGGCCGTGGTCATCTTCGAGGTGGCCGGTGGACTTGTATTTATCTATGACGGGGCCGTATATGTCGTAGATGGAGTGTCCAAAGTAGTCGTTGAATTTTTCTGCACTCACACCGGATATCATACGCAGTCCGAGGAACATATATTCCTCCATCAGCCTGTCTGCGTCAAGTTCTTCTTCCACATTGCGCATGTGTTCTATTATATCTCTTGCCTTACCCGAATTTGCGACGTGATCTCCGAATGTCATGAGCTCCCTGTGTCTTGCCATGCCGTCTATGTAGTCTTCCAGACTGGATGTGTTGGTGTAGCGTCTGCCGTACAGGAAGGACGCTGCTCCGATTCCGATTCCTATGTATTCCCCGAGGGTCCAGTAGACTATGTTATGTCTGCACTCGTAGCCAGCTTTGGCGTAATTGGATATCTCGTATCTGTGGTAGCCGCCGGTGCCTAAGAGCTTATTTGTTATGTCGTACATCTGCCTGTCCACGTCCTCATCCGGGATCTGTGACAGCAGGTTCTCATCTGCTGCCAGAGGAGTTCCGTCCTCCACTATGAGGCTGTAGGACGATATGTGCTCCGGCTTACACCTTAATACCTTGTCAAGGGTGTCCAGATATGACCTCATGGTCTGTCCCGGTATGTCTGACATCAGGTCTATATTTATATTGCGAAATCCGGCCTCCCTAGCCATGTCAAATGCGGCGAGGAACTGGTCATAATTGTGTATCCTGCCCAGAGCTTCCAGCTCATTTTTCTGTGCGGACTGAAGGCCTATGCTCATCCTGTTTATTCCATTTGCTATATACTCTGCTGCCTTACGGCTGGTCAGGGTGCCCGGATTTACCTCTATGCTTATCTCCGCATCCTCTGCGACATCGAACAGCTTCCTCACCGTCGTCATTACAAGTGTGATCTCGTCCGGCTCCAGTATGGATGGGGTTCCGCCTCCTATGTATATTGTCCTGACCTTGTGGGTCTCTGCCAAATACGAGTAGCTTTTCAGCTCCTCGCACAGGGCTTCGATGTATTTCTCACGGTACACTCCATATCCCGACATGCAGGCTGCCCCCACCGGAAATGACAGGAAGTCGCAGTATGCACATTTCTTCACACAGAATGGGATATGTATGTATATGCTGAGCGGCTTCTTCTCATATGACTCTAAAACTTCGTCATTATTTGCATCGCCGAAATCCCGATCTGAATTTTCGGTATTTATTATATCTATCATTAGTATCCTTCCTTTTTATTTCAAATATCATCACCGCATGAAAAAAGCCGCTACTAAGAATGCTCCTGTCAGAATGCTCTCATTAACGGCTTTTCTACGATTCTATTATTTCTTATTTGATATAACCGTGTCACTGTGTTCCCGGTCTTTTCTATTCCTCATCAAGCTTCAGGACAGACATAAATGCCTTCTGTGGTATCTCCACATTGCCCACCTGTCTCATTCGCTTCTTTCCTTCCTTCTGCTTTTCAAGGAGCTTTCTCTTTCTGGATATATCTCCGCCGTAGCACTTGGCAAGGACATCCTTTCTCATGGCCTTGACTGTCTCGCGGGCTATTACCTTGCCGCCTATGGCCGCCTGGATCGGGATCTCGAACAGATGTCTCGGGATCTCATCCTTGAGCTTCTCGCACATCTTTCTGCCCCTTTCATACGCTGTATCCTTGTGTATGATAAATGAGAGTGCATCGACCTCTTCCTTATTGATAAGGATGTCCAGCTTCACAAGCTCTGAGCGGACATAGCCCTTCATCTCATAGTCAAATGAAGCATAGCCCCTTGAACGCGACTTAAGTGCATCAAAGAAATCGTATATGATCTCGTTCAGTGGGAGGTCGTACTTGAGAAGCGCTCTTGTCTCCTCCATGTACTCCATGCTCTTGTACACGCCTCGTCTCTCCTGGCAGAGCTGCATGATGGCACCCACATACTCTGTTGTGACCATGATCTCCGCATCGACAAATGGCTCCTCCATGTACTCTATGGTGGATGGATCCGGCAGATTCGACGGATTGGTGAGCTCTATCACATTCCCATCTGTGGTATGTACCTTATATACAACGCCTGGCGCTGTGGTTACCAGATCAAGATTGAACTCCCTCTCCAGTCGCTCCTGAACTATCTCAAGGTGAAGCAGTCCAAGGAAACCACATCGGAAACCAAAGCCCAGTGCTATGGATGTCTCCGGCTCAAAGCTGAGCGCCGCATCATTTAACTGAAGTTTCTCAAGGGCATCCCTGAGATCCGGATACTTTGCTCCATCCGCAGGATAGAGTCCGCAGTATACCATAGGCTGTGCCTTCTTGTATCCAGGAAGTGCCTCGTCACATGGCCTGTCCGCCTGTGTGACTGTATCTCCCACTGTGGTATCCTGTACATTCTTAAGGCTGGCTGTTATGTAACCAACCATACCGGCTGACAGCTCATCACATGGGACAAATCTTCCCGCTCCAAATATTCCGACCTCAACCACCTCAGCCTCAGCTCCGGTGGCCATCATCCTTATGGTGGTTCCCTTCTTCACGCAGCCGTCAAATAATCGGCAGAATATGATAACTCCCTTGTAGGAGTCATACAGACTGTCGAATATAAGTGCCTTGAGTGGAGCCTCAGGGTCACCGTGCGGTGCCGGCACCTTCTTCACGATCTGTTCAAGCACTTCTTCTATATTAATTCCATTCTTTGCCGATATCCTTGGGGCATCCTGTGCCTCTATTCCAATTACATCCTCGATCTCGTTCACGACCCTCTCCGGATCTGCTGACGGGAGGTCTATCTTGTTGATGACTGGCATGACATCAAGGTCATGATCCAGCGCCAGGTATACATTCGCCAGGGTCTGCGCTTCTATGCCCTGTGCGGCATCAACCACAAGTATGGCTCCCTCACAGGCTGCCAGACTTCGAGATACCTCATAATTGAAATCCACATGTCCCGGAGTGTCTATGAGATTGAATATGTACTCCTGTCCATCATTGGCATTGTACACGATCCTGACACACTGTGCCTTGATGGTGATTCCACGCTCCCTCTCAAGATCCATATTGTCAAGAACCTGATTCTGCATCTCCCTGCTGGTCAGAGTTCCGGTCTTCTCTATGATCCTGTCGGCAAGTGTTGATTTACCGTGGTCTATATGCGCTATTATACAGAAATTTCTTATCTTTGACTGGTCTAAATGCTCCATGTCTTCACATCCTTATCTATGTCCCGCGCCTTGTATGTGCAGGCTCTTTTATTCTTATACTTGTCTTACTCGCATTTGACGTTAATATAACATGTATGAGCATATAACTGCAAGTGGCAATATGCCACTTAATCCTCACTTCAGGAGCACCTTTGCAAGCATTGCGGCAAATGGTTCGATGGCGTTGTATTCCTCCTCCACCGTGTTAGTCTGTGCGCCTATCTCAGCCAGCATGGCGTGCGGCATGAGATCCATGTTGTACCGGCTCGTGCTTATGTATATCTTGCGCATCATGTCGCCGTAATTTGCCCTGCCCGCCAGATAAGTCTGAAGTGCAAATGCCATGTTGTCGACCTTGTTGTCATTGCTCCAATAGTCCACATCGTTGCCTTCCTCGTCACGGCACATGCCATTTAACAGCATGATCTGTGCTGTGGGCTTTCCATCCACATCTGTAACCAGATGTGTGTCATCCGGCACACCATCCCTGTGGAGATCTATGATGACCTCTATCTCAGGATTGTCTTTAAGTATCTGTGACACACCTTCCCTCGAATAATCATAGGAAGCGTTCCTGTCAAGAACCCCTGTCATCATGTCATATGCCGTGGTGTCGTGGTACACCGGTATGCCATATGTATCCGTGAGTATCTCCGCCAGGCGGTTGCCAAGTCCTATCACCGTGTCGTCCACCTCGCCCGGTCTTGAGTCCGCAAATGCCTCAGAGCCGTGGGTGTGATATATCAGAACTTTGTATCCGCCCGTGTCCATATCCAGCGACAGATCTTTGCCGAGCAGATTTTCCGCATCCAGCTCGTCTTTTTTGACGCACTTAGGGTATGTGGCGTTATAACAATATGAAAGGAGTGTATCTGCGTCCATACCTATATAAGAGCTCTTTATATCCGCCATGGCCGACACAGTCCTGGCATCAGCGGATCTCTGCGCAGCTTCTGTGGTCTCAGTGCTGGCAGGCGCAGAAGTCTCTGAAGTCTCCGCCTGCGATGATGCCTCGCCTTCTGAATCCGCATCCTCCGTCTGGTATGTCCTGCCCTCCTCGCACACCTCCCTGACCTGGGATTCCCAATAATCCATGTAACAGTACACATCCGGCTCAGCCGCACCGGGGCTGTATATGCTCCCGCCTGCATCTCCTGAAGAGCTACCATATATCCCACGGTACACCAGCTTCCACACATCATCAGCTATCCCTGTCCTTATCAGTATACCCGCACACACCAGAATCACCCACGCCAGTATATACACAGTCTTCACATGAAGTTTTCTGTCTGACATACATTTCCACCCCTTTTGAATATGCTATGGCCTCTGTTATCCATTATTCAAATATATGAGTGTACGTGCCAAATGATTCCCTGTATTTTTCTCTACATCGCTATGGCATTTATCGCCTCAGATATCGTAAAGCTGATGCGGCGCACTAGCTCGTCTATATTTTTCGGGGTCACAAACATATCCGCCATATCCTCGTCCAGGAGATTGCACGCTATCTGGTATCTCTGCTTCTCCGTGAACTCCCTCATGATCCTGCGCCCGTAGGTCTCGTTAAATGCATCAGCCACCTCATCCAGCGAATCGTCTATGATGGATGGAACGGAGATGACTGTCGGAACACCGACTGCGATCACGCGTCTGCCAAGGTTGTCTGAGCTCAGTGTCTTTCTGTTGTTGCCGACACCGGAGCCGGGGCTTATACCTGTATCCGTGAGCTGGATGGTGCATCCGAGTCTCTTGCTGCTTCTGGCCGCCAGAGCGTCTATTGCAACCACGATCTCCACGTCTATCTCATCGCATATTCCCCTGACTATATCCACAGTCTCTATTCCGGTCTGTGCCATGACTCCCGGACATATGGCACTCATGACCAGATCTGGCTTTCCCGGAGTGTCCAGGTGCCTTGTCACATACAGATTGTCTATGACCAGCGGGCCTATGGAATCCGGGGTGACCTGCCTGTTGCCAAGTCCGACCACCAGTATATTTCCCGCATGCCCCATGAGCTCCCTGAGTCTGCCCTCAAGCTCCGCCCTCAGAGGTTCATGTATGGACTCCTCATATTCCTTAAGCTTGGAACACTCTATCGTTATATATTGTCCCTTTGCCTTTCCAAGATTTTTCTCCCCTATCTCATCCAGCACATTTATGGTGGTAGTCTTGATGCTCCTGTCCTCATTCACCACCGTCTTCACCTTTACCCCAGGCATATTTCTCCTGTCGGCTACATTTTCTCTGAGCTCTATCGCAAGATCCGTACGTATCTCCCTGTTCATATGCGTCCTCCTTACATAACCCATTACATGTATAATAAAATACCCCGGCGGATGCATTTTTATGTATCCGCCGGGGCATTCCATGGTAAATCTTACATTACCTTGCCAAGTATTCTGTTGATCACTTCAGGATATCCGCACACCCTGAGGACAGGTGGCTCCCACTCCAGGGATGCCGTCTGATAAAAGCATGTCGACACACCGACTTCTATTCCGCCCTCCATCTCTGATGATCTTACGATCCTTCCAAATTTCTTCTTGTCCTTAACAAGTCCCCAGGCGGCTTTGTTGATGGTAAATTCCACCACCGGGTATCCTCCCACATATCCTGTCACCTTTGCGTCGTCCACATATGACAGCTCGTCCTTCCAGTATTCAACCGCTTCGTCTATTGATGCAAACATATATCTTCTCCTGTTTATTCTGCACTTTTTCTTATTTATTATGCTTTTGAATCATGCCGTTGTCAATTTACTCTTTCTGATTTTTTCGTTCACGTTTATTAATTTTTGTTTTGTTGCAATATTTTTTTCTTTATTATTATACTGTTATTTGATATACTGATTTGAAGTGTATATTAACGGCAGTAGTCTGCCCTTATTTAGAATTTACTTTTACAATTAAATAGCGGGGATCTATCCCCCAAGTTTTAAGGAGGTCTTTTTATGGATTTTACTAAGAAGGGAGCGGTGAAAGCTCAGAAGGAGCTCGTATCCAAGCTTCCAAGAAACCGGCGTAAGCTTAACATTTCTGTGTTTAAGACTATACTGGTGCTGGTGCTCGCCATTGTGATAGTCGGTGTCGGAGCCGGATTTGGAGCCCTCAAGGGTATTCTGGATGACACACCGAACATCAACGCTGACGCTCTCATACCTAAGGGATACAAGACAACTCTTGTATACCAGAATGGAAAGGAGATCACGACACTTGCCAATTCCAACTCCAACCGAGAGTATGTGTATTACGACTCTATTCCTGAGGATCTTGTGAATGCATTTGTCGCTATAGAGGACAGACGTTTCTGGGAGCACAACGGAATCGATGTACAGGGTATCGCCAGAGCATTTATAAAGGGTCTCAAAAGCAGAGACTTCGATGAGGGTGCTTCCACTCTTACACAGCAGCTTATCAAGAACAACGTGTTCAATGTTGGTCTTGATGAGACAACTTTCCTTGACAGGCTTGAGCGTAAGGTTCAAGAGCAGTATCTTGCAGTTGATATGGAGAAAAAGATCGACAAGAAGTCAATCGTTGAGTATTACCTGAACACCATATATCTCGGTCAGGGATGTTATGGAGTTGAGACCGCAGCCCAGACTTACTTCGGTAAGGAGCTCAGTCAGCTGACAGTTTCAGAGTGCGCTGTGCTCGCAGCAATTCCTCAGAACCCTACGAAATTTGATCCTCTTGTCTATCCTGACGACAACAAGACCAGAAGGGCCCAGGTTCTCAAATACATGCTGGATCTTGAGTATATAACACAGGCCCAGTATGACGAGGCTATAAACGATAACGTTTACAAGCGTATCGCTTCCGTATCTAAGAAGGAAGAAAAGCAGCAGAAGACAGAGGTCAACTCCTACTACACTGATGAGGTTATCAATCAGCTTCAGTCCGATCTCGTCGCCAAGGGTTACTCTGAGGACGAAGCCGAGGCCATGATCTGGTCAGGCGGACTCAAGGTCATCGTATGTCAGGATCCTGAGATCCAGGAGATTGCGGATTCTGTTGTCAACAATGCAGATTACTGGCCTGAGCCTGTATATCAGCTCAACTACGCTCTCACTCTTGCTGACAAGGAGACAAAGGTCCAGACAAACTACAGTGTAGAGAATCTCGAGAGCTGGTTTGCTGAACAGCAGGGCTACGATTATAGTGCAAGATATTACAGTGAGGATGAAGCCCGTGCAGCGGCTGACGAGTTCAAGGATGCCATGGTTGCCGAGACCGGCGACGAAGTCTTCATGGAGACATTCAAGCTTGTCATCCAGCCACAGGTATCATTCACTCTCATGGACCAGAACACCGGTCAGGTCAAGGCACTTGTCGGAGGCCGTGGAGAGAAAACTGAGAACAGATCATTCAACCGTGCAACTGAGGCGACCAGACAGCCTGGTTCATGCTTCAAGATAGTTGCCACATACCTTCCTGCACTGGAAGCGTGCAACATGTCTCTTGCCACCGTATACGATGATGCACCTTACTACTATGAGAATGGTAATCAGGTATTTAACTGGTACGGCGGATACTGGGGACCTAAAACTATAAGATATGCTATCATGGAGTCTATGAATATCATAGCTGTAAAGTGTATCACAGACGTAACTCCGCAGCTCGCATATGACTATCTGCTGAAGCTTGGATTTACAACTCTTGTTGAGAGAAAGACAGACAGCGATGGTCTCATCCTGTCAGATATCAACCAGTCACTTGCACTTGGTGGTCTGACAAATGGTATTACCAACCTGGAGATCACAGCTGCATATGCAACCATCGCCAACGGTGGTAATTATATAAAGCCTGTGTTCTACTCAGAAGTTTACGACCATGAAGGCAATCTTCTGATAGACAACAGGAAGCCTGAGAAGACACGTGTCATATCAGAGCAGACAGCATGGCTTCTCACAAGTGCCATGCACGACGTTGTAACAGGAGGTACCGGTTCAGGTGCCAATTCTTACACAGGTATGTATACAGCAGGTAAGACGGGTACCACATCAGGAGACTTTGATAACTGGTTCTGTGGTTATAACCCATACTACACAGCTTCTATATGGCTTGGAAATGATGCGAACATCACATACAGCCCTGGTTCTATCAAGTGCTATATGTGGAGAGATATCATGGATCAGGTCATCGAGAAGAAGGGACTTGACACATCGGCTACATTTGAGATGCCGGACGGAATCGTTCAGGCAACTGTATGTTCAGATACCGGACTTCTTCCATCGAACGGATGTCCAACAGTTACGGATTACTTCGATGCGACAAAGATACCTACAAAGTATTGTCCAGGTGTCAAGAAGGTAGTGGTATGTAACGAATCACACATGCTTGCCAACAAGGAATGTCCTGAGACAACAACCTTCATCTACAAGCTGAACGATAACGGTGAGTATGTCCTTGAGGGATACACCTGGGATGAATCGCTTCTGAAGGAGCATTGTAACATCCACGGCAAGAAGAAGAATACAAAGAAGACTACCAAAGCAACCACGACAACCGAAGATACATCGGAGGATACATCAGAAGATACAACAACCGAGGAGCCTACAACGACTGAGGAACCTACAACTGAGGAACCTACGTCAGAGGAACCTACCTCTTCAACGGAGATAACCACAACCGAGGAACCAAGCTCGGATGATTCAACCGATACAACTCAATGACGGAAAGCCCCATCATACAATTCAATGTATGATGGGGCTTTTTATATCCTGCCTGTCTTCTATTTCTATTTTGTCATCTTCGGCTTGAATATCAACGATGCAAGATATCCAAATATCAGTGCGGCCGAGCTTCCAACCGCCGCCATCTGGAAGCCTCCGCGGAACAGTCCGATAAATCCATCCTTATCAACCGCCTCAGTTATGCCCTTCCACAGATTATATCCAAATCCCGTGAGCGGCACCGACGCTCCGCACTGCGCGAAGTCCAGAAGCGGCTTATATATTCCAAGCGCTCCAAGTACAACACCTGTGCATACAAGTATGACCATTATTCTTCCCGGAAGAAGCTTTGTCTTGTCCATCAATATCTGGGCAAGAACACATATTATTCCGCCAACCACAAACGCTTTTACATAATCCATTTACATCTACTCTCCTTTCTTTTCGTGATGCTCTATCATGACCGCATGGGCTATCCCCGGTATGGGCTGCCCCTCGTTATAGCTCACGGTGGAAAGCAGTGCTCCAGTCGGAACAAACAACACTCTCTTCCACTCCCCGGAGCTCACCTTCTTCAATATATATCCGGCAAGAACAGTCGCCGAGCAGCCACAGCCCGATCCGCCCGAGTGGGTATCCTGTTCCTCGTTGTCAAATATCTCTATACCGCAGTCCATATGATTTGCCGATATATCCACATTGTTCATGCTCAGAAGATCCTCAAGTATGGTCTTGCCGACCTTGCCAAGATCACCAGTTATTATCCTGTCGTAGTATGTGGGCTTTATGCCAAAATCCTGAAGATTCTGATATATGACGGCAGCCGCCGCGGGTGCCATACACGCTCCCATGTTGAGCGAATCCTTCACTCCATAGTCCACGATCTGCCCTGTGGTTACTCCCTGGATACACACATCTGACTCTCTGTCTGACACCACAAAGGCACCACTTCCCGTAACCGTCCAGGTAGCCGACAGGGGACGCTGATTTCCATATTCCAAGGGAAAACGAAACTGCTTCTCTGCACTTCCATAGTGGCTTGACGCCTCTGCGATAACGTTGTCCGCATATCCCGCCGCCACAGTCATGGATGCAAGTGACAGCGCTTCTCCGCACGTCGAGCACGCGCCGTACAGACCGAACACCGGTATCTCCATATCCTTGATTCCAAATGTCGACGCTATGAGCTGTCCCAGCAGATCCCCGGCAAATATATACCTTATATCCTGCTTGACTATTCCCGCCTTCTGTATGGCAAGGTTCACGGCCTGACGCACCATCTCGCTCTCGCCTTCCTCCCAGGAATCCTTGCCGAAGGTTGCATCCTCACTCACTCTGTCAAAATATCTCGCCATGGGGCCGTCTATCTCCTTCGGCCCCGCCACCGCTGCTGCCCCCAGTATATATGGGGGATTGCCAAATTTTATGCTCTGTTTTCCTTTTTTCTCATTCATATCATGCAACTCCCTTATATGGATAAATGTAACTGTTACTATAATTCCCTTATGCACCGCAGATTATAATGGTAGTATTTGTTAACATCAGCACTGGACAAATTCATTTATTTGCTTTAACATTACTAAAGTTGCTTTACAAAGAAAAAGGAATGGAGAATCGCCGTGGAATTTACAAAGGAATACTGGATAAACTGTTTTAGCAGATGTGTCAGATATGCTACGACTTTTTTCAAATGGATAGTTTTTTCACTGATAATGGGAACGATATGCGGGCTTGTCGGAACAGCCTTTCATATATGCGTAGAGTACGCCACCGGCTTCCGTGAGAACAATCATATGATAATATATTTTCTGCCGCTTGCGGGAATCGTGATCGTATTTATATACAGGATCTGCGGAATAAGACATTCCAAGGGAACCAACCTTGTCATCGGTTCCATAAGAAGCGTGGAGGACGAGATTCCCTCCCGTATGGCACCACTGATCTTTATATCGACGGTCATCACACATCTCTTCGGAGGTTCCTCAGGAAGGGAGGGTGCAGCCCTTCAGATAGGTGGAAGCATCGGTGTGTCCATAGGCAAGCTGTTCAAGCTTGACGACAGCGACAAGCATATACTCACACTTTGCGGCATGAGCGCTGTCTTCTCAGCACTGTTTGGAACCCCAATTACTGCCGCGCTGTTCAGTATGGAGGTCATAAGCATCGGTATCCTCTACTACTGCGCATTTGTGCCTTGTCTGTTCTCGTCAGTCATAGCATACGCCATAACACGAAAGCTTCACGTTGTACACGACCACTACAATATAGCCGGCATGCCGACATCCGTGGATGTGCCTTTGGTGATCAAGGTCATCGGTCTGGCTATCCTGTGCGCAGTGCTCAGCAGTCTGTTCTGTATATTCATGAACGTTGTGCACAAGCTTTTCCGCAAATATTTCAAGAACCAGTATGTGCGCGTATTCGCAGGAGGCGTGATGCTCGTCCTGCTCAACATAATACTCAACACCACCGACTACAACGGAACCGGTATGAACATCATCGCCCAGGCGCTCAACGGAGAAGCAAAACCAACGGCTTTCCTTCTCAAGGCGCTGTTTACCGCCATAACAATAGGCTGTGGATTCCGAGGCGGTGAGATCGTTCCATCGTTCTTCGTCGGTGCCACATTTGGATGCGCCATGGGTGGACTCATGGGACTCGACCCGGGCTTTGCCGCTGCCCTCGGAATGGTGTGCTTCTTCTGTGGCGTGGTAAACTGTCCTCTTACATCTCTGTTCCTGAGCATAGAGCTGTTCGGAGCGCACGGAATACTTCTGTTCACCATAGGATGTGCCGTCAGCTACATGCTGTCCGGCTATTACAGCCTGTACAACGAGCAGAAGATCATCTACTCCAAGCTCCGCCCTCACTATGTCAATCTCTACACCAACCAGGAGATAAAGACCAAGGAACCGGGATTCCTGGAAGGCCTTATAAGGATCAGGGAGGACGACTCAGACGACATTGAGGAGTAGCCGGCAGGCTACTCTTCCTGAGTATCTTACTCAGACTCAGTCGTCTTCTTATCTGTGTCTGAGCTGTCACTCTTATCTTTGTTCTGATCCTTATCTTTGTCTTTATCCTTGTCCTTTGGAAGCTTTCCTACCTTGTACACCTCGTCACGCTTAGAGTACACGCTTATCGCCTCAGGATTGTCCGATATGACATTTCCATCGCCGTCATACACTCTTCTGTAGGACTGCACTGTAAGGCCCTCTATTCCCACTGTATCAAGCACCTGCTCATCCTTGCCAAGACTCTTGTCCAGCTCATACTTGGTCTCATACGGCTCTGTCTCAACGGTCTCTGTGTAGAGCTCCACGCTGAACGGCTCCGTGATGGTGCCCCATATCGTACATGATGTGGAGTATCCATCGTAACTTGTGCTTACCTTTATCGGGTAATCCGTGTCATTTGTAAATACAAAGTCACATCCGTCCCACGCCACAGTGGCGTCAAGTCCCGCAGGAACATACGATGAAGGGTATGGATGACAATGTCTCTCGTCTATCTCAAGATTCGCATACAGACACGCCATATACATGGTGGATGACACCTGACATATTCCGCCGCCCATGTCCATGACCGACTGCCCGTCAGCATATGATGGGCCCGGAAGGAAGCCTCTCTCCTCGGTGAGCTCTCCGACTCCGAGGTTATATGAAAACGACTCTCCCGGCATAAGTATGGTTCCATCGCAATACTGCGCCGCCAGCTTGACATTTGTCTTTCTGTTATCTGAACCCTCAACCTCTGTGCTGTATGAACTCATCTCGTCTCTGAACAGCAGCTTCCTGTATCCTTCCGTACTCATATCCGCCGGGGTGTATGTGAGCGGGATGCTCACATCCGTTCCCTTCTTGGCAGATTCAAGGCTCTTCTTTGCCGCCTCCAGATCAAAGTCCACACCGTCCTTGGCCTCAACTACCTCGTAGTTCTTGTCCGGGTCAAGCGTTGGATTCTGCGGCTCACAATGTACCTTTTTGTATACCTCGTCCAGATCCACGTCAGCAGACACGACAGGACATTCCACCACAGTGCCATAGTCTCCTTTTGCTATCTGCTTCTCTATGCGGGTTACCAGCTTGTCTGTGTCTATCCTGTAGCTGCCCTTTCCCTTTGTCACAATGAGGTTCTTGTCCTCTATCCTGTATCCATCCTCTATATCCAGATCAACCTTCATCATATCACTGCTCTCGATGGCGGTCGTTATGATGCCGCTGTCGCCTATATATGGATAAATATCATAGCTGCTTCCAAGTGTCCATGATTCCAGAAGCCCATAGCCTCTTCTCCAGAAGCTGTGTGAGTCATCCTGTATCTTCTGCACAGACTTCTCAGAATCCATATCCAGTGCCGCCGACACATCCAGGGTGTAAGTCTTGTCATCCAGCTTCACCTGTATGCCCACACTGCTGTAATCGCGTCTGAACTGGTCATTTATGCTCTTTGCCGCCTCCGCAGATTTCATTCCGCCAACGTCTAATCCGTTTATGGTGGTCTTTTTGTACAGCTTTCTGTTACCCACACACGCACATATTAGCGCATAAAATATCACCATGAACACCGCCGTGAGTATCCAGCTTATCACTCTGTATCGCTGCTGTCTCTTCCTCCACTGCTCAGATGCACGCCGTCCTGAACGTCCTGAAGCTCTCTGCCTGTTCTGCGCAAGTCTCTTTTCAGTTGTATGTCCGTTTCTTCTTTCGTCTGCCATCTACATTCCCCTCATCCTGTAGAATAGATATTCCTTTGCAAGCTCCGAGTATAGCTGCTGTACAGTCCACTCCCTGTTGCTCCGTGTCACGACCGACTTCAGCCTTACTGCCGGAAGCCCGGTCTTCTTATACCTTTCAAGAAATATATCAAGTTCTTTGCTGCTCACTCCGTCAAATATGAGCATATCCATACTGAGATCTTCCGTCTGTCCGGTCTCATCTCCACAGCCCGATATGTCAGCCGTGTCGCACAGACTTCCGACCTTCATACCATAATGCTTTCTCTGAATGTCAACGCACTCCGCACCTATGGCACTACATATATCCTGTACTGCACTCTTCTGCTCAGGTGCCAGATTGACTGTCATAAGCCTCTTCATGTCAGCATTTCTCCTGTCTTTCTTCTTTTGTCCAAATCTATACCCATTATGTTATTTTTTCAAATATTGTCAACCGATGTGGGGAAAATATGTTGATTTTTAATTTAATAAACCCCATTTCACCATATTGAGACTATCCAATATATAACACCGAGCAGCCAGCTTGTAAATATACCGTACAGTATAACAGGCCCCGCTATGGTGAACGCCTTCACGCCCTTTCCGAACACTTCACCCTCAGTCTGGAATTCCACTATGGGCGCACACACACCATTTGCAAATCCTGTGATCGGCACAAGTGCTCCGGCACCGCCGTACTTTGCTATCTTCTTGTAGAGATTCAGACTTGTGAGGATAACACTTGCGAGGACGAGTATCAGCGATACATACGCATACGCCTCGTCTTCCTTCACATCGAAGTGTACCAGCAGGTCAAATATCCCCTGCCCTATCGTACAGATCACGCCTCCCACAAGAAACGCCCACAGGCAGTTTCTCGGAACGCTTGATGTGGGTGTCACAAGCTCCACATATTCATTGTAATCACTCTCTGTAGGTTCAAACTTCATAACAAATACCTCCATTTCACACAAAATAATTTTGACTTTATCACATGCCCAGAACGACACTCAGCACCGAGCCCACCAGTTTTCCCGCGGCAAGGCCGTATATGACATAAGGGAGATTTCTTCTCACACTGAATCTTCTGGCCGCGATCGGTATGACATTCAACACCTCCGTAAGCGCCCCCGCCAGGCATCCCACAAATATCCCTCCGAACAGACATATGATGGTATATCCCACCCATGTCACCGGAACCGATATTTTGAATACATATATCAGATTTGCCAGAGCCGCACCATATGCCAGCAGACACTCTATGAGCAGATAATACCTTGCCCCCTTTACCTTCTCAAGGAGCTTGGGGAATATTCCTATCATGGATATAAATGCAAAATACCCGCCCGATATGGCCACACCGCTGGCAAAGCAGGCTATGGCAAGCATAGCGTATCTAATCAGCATCTCTCTCCGCCTTCTTTCTGGAGGCATCCGTTATGACTGTCTGGTTGACCTCCTGTTCATACTGTCTCATCTGAACCTGAAGCGGTGTAGGATCATCAGAGAATTTTTTCTTTGCACCGTGATTGAAAAATACGATTATACCGATGAAGAGCCCCAGGGAATATGCTATTCCCGCCACAGGATAGGCATCCCTGCCCTGCCCCACAAATATGTTGTGCATGACGTCAAGCTGTCCAACCATATTGACATCCGAGTTGTACGACATGATGGAAAAGCCTGCTCCGAAAAATGCGATGAAGCATATCATCAGGAATTTGAAGAACTGCTTTACTTTGTCGCTGGTGTCATATGTCCTGTAATACACAACCACGTCCGTTGCCCCTATGGTCTGTGTCTGGCAGTCCGGGTAGTGCTCCTGTATCACCTGCAGAATGTACATCACCGATATGACCTGCTGCTCCTTGCTTCCGGAAAAGCTCATGAGCTCCAGCTTCTCAACACCGTATTTTATATCGGGATTCGGGCTCAGCACCGTCGCCACATCTTTTATTTTGACTTTTCGCTTCTCCGCCAGACAGCTCTCCGACAGTTTCAAATACAAAAGTTCAGCCATATACATGTCCCCTGTTCTTATATTCTAAGAATAGTCTGTCCATGTATATGGCTGATATTACTCCAATATTTTCCATCTGAGTCTTCCGAGTATCTTTTTCTCAAGCCGGCTCACCTGCACCTGGCTCATGCCAAGGATCTGCCCTGTCTGTCCCTGCGTCTTGTCCTGAAAATACCTCAGCACCACAAGTTTTCTCTCATCCGGCGTGAGCGTGTCCAGAAGCTGCGATACACACAGCCTGTCCACGATGCGGTCTCCATCTTCCGTGCCGCACATCTCCGCGTGAAGATCATCTATGCATGTCACATCCGATGCCGCGTCCATCGCCATCACAAGCTCTTCAGGAGTCGCTCCTATAGCCTCACATATCTCCTCCATTCCCGGCTCAGTCCCTCTGTTTTTTTCGACCTCGTGTCTGTATCTGTCTGCCCTGTAGTATATCGTTTTAAGATTTCTGCTGACCTTCACCATTCCGTCATCCCTGAGAAAGCGTCTAATCTCCCCCTGAATGAGTGGAACCGCATACGTGGACAGTTTTACCTCATAGTCCATATCAAACCTGTCTATGGCCTTTACAAGGCCTATAAGCCCTATCTGTATAAGATCCTCAAGTTCCTGTCCTCTCCCCACATATCTTCTGGCAACGCTAACCACCAGTCCCATATTGTCCGTCACAAGTTTATCTCTGGCATCTCTGTCTCCATCTTTTGCAAGTTCAAGCAAACGATGATTATCCGCCATCAATATATCTCCTGACTTTTTCCTATTATCTTCTTCATATTTACCACGGTTCCCTCACCCACGCGGGATTCTACCTTTAGCTCATCCATGAAAGCCTCCATAAATGAAAATCCCATGCCCGATCTGCTTCCGTCCGTGACAGTGGTGTAAAGCGGCTCCATTGCCCTGTCGACATTCTCTATGCCGCAGCCGTGATCTGTGATCGTTATGTACAGGGTGCGCTCCTCTATGTATGCCTCCAGGATTATGCTTCCCTCCCCGGATCCATATCCGTGTATTATCGAATTCGTGACAGCCTCCGACACCGCCGTCTTGACATCCTCCACCTCACTGAGTGTCGGATTTGTCCTCGTCAGCATAGCCGCCACCACGACTCTCGCCACAGCCTCATTCCGGGCATCACAGCCAAATTCCATGATCAATCTGTTCTTATCCATACCATTCTCCTCGTTATCTATATTTTATCTGTCCAATCCTCAGCCTCATCCCGGACACCGCTGTCCAGCCTTGTCGCGATCCTGTATATACCGGACATGAGCAGTATCCTGTCCATTCTCGCATTTACATTTATCACCCCAACGCTTCCCCCTCTGTCGTGGAGCTGTCTGTACCTTCTCGTTATGAGTCCTATCCCCGAGCTGTCCATGAACGTTGTCCTGCCAAAATCAAATATGGCATGTCTCACCACCTCCTCGGCAAATACTCCGTCTATCCCTGCGGTCATCTTCACCGCCGCATAATCATCCACCTCTCTGGGCATATATACGATTATAGTATCCCCCATTTTCTCGTAGATATTCATCTTCAATCCCCCTGTCACAAAATAAAAGGCACAAAAGAAACGGTTAATCCTTATCCGTCTCTTTTGTGCCTTCTATAAATTATAATCTTTTTATATGTCTTTCGTTACTGTCCGTCAGTTGTATCTGTTCCATCGCCTGTATACGAACTGTCGGTCGTGTCTATTCCGTCACCTGTATACGTATTGTCGATGGTGCCTGTTCCATCATCCGTATACGTGTTGTCGGTCGTATCCGTTCCATCACCTGTATACGAGCTGTCGGTTGTATCCGTTCCGTCACCTGTGTCCGTGCTGTCGGTCGTACCTGTTTCGTCACCTGTGCTTGCGCTGTCGGTTGTATCTGTTCCGTCGCCCGTGTTCGTGCTGGCTGTACTTGCAGAATTTTTCTTTTCAAGTCCCGCCTGTATGGCATCTTCATCCGCATAATCACACGCAACCGTGTAGTATACGGAGTTCGGACAGTTCTCAACAAGCTGGTTAAATACCAGTGTGGCATTGTTATCATCAGAAAGCTTCAGATAACACATCGCCTTGTAGAACAGTGCCACATCGCTGTTAGGTGTATCCTGAAGGACTCTGTTCAGATCATCTATGGCAGCCTCATATGTCATGGCCTCGTACTTATAGATCGCTGACTGTACCCTTGCCTTATTGTCATCCGACAGAACCTGTGAAGCGTAATCGCCATACTTATCTATCTGTGTCTGAAGGTTCTTCGCCTCAGTCTCAGCATTTGTGAGCTTGGTGGTCATGCTGTCCACCTGTGACTGGAGCTCCGATATGGCCACATTCTTATCCGCTATCTCCTGACTGAATGTAACCTTCAGGTCTCTCTCTGAATTGTCAGCCACCTTATCCCTGTGCGGGATGATGAGCGTCCACATAGCCGCAAGTCCCAGAACAACTCCCGCTATGATATAAGCGATGGAATATTTGTAGAAATTGATGTCCTTGTATCTTCCAACCGGAATCGGATCCCCATCAAAATCCACCTCGCTGTTGCCGGCTATGAGCTTCTTCTGGTCATCCACGAACAGAGAATCCACATCGTAGTCCTCCTGCGGATAATCCCTGAAGTTCATGATCTCCTCATCAGTGTGGCCCATCTCATTGAAATATCTGACCGCCACTGGATTTGTCCTGTCTATCTTGATGACACGCTTGAGTGCCTTGCGAGCCTTGTCATATCTTCCCTCGTCGATGAACAGAAGTGCAAGGAGCAGGTATCCCTGTATAAATCTGCTGTTGTCGGAAAGTACCTTTCTGAGCTGTATAAAGGCAAGATCCTTGCTGCCCTGCTTCGCATATACCAGCGCCTGATTATACTTTCTGGTTACATTGTTCACCGCCTCCAGCCTGTGTGGGTTGGATTTTATCTCCTTGATGTATCTCTTGGCGACATTCTTGCCGTCAAAATAATTCACACTCACTACCCAGTGGCTGAGCGCCTGAACTATCTCTCCGGTCTCATAGTACACCAGTCCAAGAAGGTTCCGGGCATCTATATTCATCTTGTCATACTTCAGAGACAGCTTGAGCGCCTCCTCCGCACCTGACATATCCCTGACCCTCGCCTTATCAAGCCCTATGTTGTAATAGTACTTTGACGAGTTGAGAGCCTTGTTCACGTAATCTATCTTCAGTCCGCACCTGGTACAGTAGCCTGTGACGGCTATCGCTCCACCGCAGTGCTTACAATTCAGTACATCTGCCATATCTTAATCTCCCGACCAATCTGTGTTCTTTACTTCTCTGCTTCCTTTGCAACCCTCATCATCTCCTGCATGACATCCATGATGTCCTTGAGATCATTGTTGTATATTGCATCCTCTGCCTGGTCAAGTTCAAGTGCCGGCTTAAACCTCTTTATCTCTTCATCAAAATTGATCATGTCTGTTCCTCCATCTCTTGACACCGCCCACCAGATACAGGGAACCAACGCAGTATATGTTGGTATTCTCTCTGTCTCCTCTGAGCTCCACTGCCATATCCATGGCATCGTCAATCTCATCGCTGACCATGACCGGAGTATCCGTACACGCCGAGAATATCTCCGCCAGCTTTGCGGAATCCGCCTTTCTGCTGCTGTCAACGCTTGTGACTATTATCCTGCCAAACGTAATATTTCCGGCAAGCAAATGTATCATGGAGTCATACTCCTTATCCTTCACCGCCGCAAATACCAGTATCTTGTCATATTCCCCATGAAGCCTGTTCATGGTCTCTATATATGCATTTACAGCCTCCACATTGTGGGCACCATCCACATATATATGGGGAGCTATCTCCTCCATCCTGCCCTCCCAGTAGAACTGCAGGAGTGCATTCCTCACGGTCTTCTCTATATCCTGTTCCGGTACATTCCGCCTCTCCATGAGCATCCTGAATGCTGTCACGGCAAGGCTGACATTCTCCACCTGGTACAGTGATGTCTTCTGTATCTGTAAATTGCAATAACTATAATACCGATTATGCAATGAAAAATCAATGGTTTTGTTCCCCAAATGATTTATTATATAATCTGATTTTTCGACCGGAATTATGTCCGCTCCACGCTCTTTGGCAGTATCTTCTATGACCCGCGCAGCCGCCTCATCCCGCCTGAAATATATCACCGGAACACCCGGCTTGATGATGCCTGCCTTCTCATAAGCTATCTTCTCTATCGTGTCGCCAAGATACTCCATGTGATCCATTCCCACCGACGTGATGATCGTAAGCTCCGGCGTCAGGACATTTGTCGCATCCAGTCTTCCGCCCATTCCTGTCTCGTATACGGCAAAGTCACACTTCTGCTGTCTGAAATACACCGCCGCCATGGCAAACATGACCTCGAAGAACGAAGGGTGCTCCATGAACTGCCCCTTTACGGTCTCAAATGCCGACACAAAATCGTCATCGGATATATTTGTACCATTTATCTGTATTCTCTCGTTTATGGACACGAGATGGGGTGATATGAACAATCCCACTCTGTATCCCCGGGCTGCAAGCATCTGCGCCAGAGCGCGGCATGTGCTGCCCTTGCCGTTGGTTCCCGCCACATGTATCGCAGGAACATCCTTCTCAGGGTTCCCCAAACGGCACAAAAGACTGGAAAGGTTCTCCTTGCCAATCTTCTGTGCAAAAAGCGGAATACCCAATATATAATCCACAGTCTCTCTGTAATCCGCCATTATGATTCTCCTATCTATCCGTCCGTGCGTGCTGCTCAGACCCAATTATCTATTGTCAACTTTCTCAGGGTAGAGGTCGTGGTTTGCCAGACGGTTCCAGGCAACCTCCTCCCACTTTGTTCCCGGTCTGCCGTAATTGCAGTACGGGTCTATGGAGATTCCTCCCCTCGGTGTGAACTTGCCCCACACCTCGATGTACTTTGGATCCATCAGTTTTATGAGGTCCTTCATGATAATGTTCATACAGTCCTCATGGAAGTCTCCGTGATTTCTGAAGCTGAACAGATACAGTTTCAGCGACTTGCTCTCCACCATCTTCTCCCCCGGCACATATGATATATACACAGTTGCGAAATCAGGCTGTCCGGTGATCGGACAGAGGCTTGTGAACTCAGGGCAGTTGAACTTTACAAAGTAGTCGTTGTCCGGATGCTTGTTGTCAAATGTCTGGAGCATCTCAGGTGCATAGTCCATGCTGTACTTTACGTCTTTATTTCCAAGGAGAGTCACACCCTCCATCTCTTCTTTACTTCTTCCCATTATAGTCTCCTATATTACTTTTATGATTCATGCTTATTCTGCTATATGATCACGCTGTATTACTGCTCCTGCAGTGCTTCTGTCACAGACTTGATGAGCAGCTTAACAGCCTCGTCACAGTGCTCCTTCTTAACGATAAGTGGAGGTGCGATCCTTATGATGCTGTCTCTTACCGCTGTTATGAGGAGCTTGTTCTCAAGCGCTCTGTGCTTTACTTCAAATGCGATAGGCTTGTTGAACTCAACGCCTATAAGAAGACCACGTCCTCTGATCTCCTTGACACAAGGAAGTGCCTTGAGTTCCTCCATGAAGTATGCTCCTACTTCCTTTGCATTCTCGTAGAGCTTGTTATCCAGTATCTCATCTATCTCTGCAAGCGCCGCTGCACAACACACAGGGTTGGCTGCGTATGTTGAACCGTGGGCACCAGGTGTAAATGCTGCTGCTATCTTGGTGCTTGTACACATCGCGCCTATAGGCATACCGCCCCCGATGGCCTTTGCCATGGATACCATGTCAGGCTTTACGCCATATGTCATATATGCCATGATGTCTCCGGTTCTTCCCCATCCGGTCTGAACCTCGTCGAACATGAGGAGCATGTTCTTCTCATCACAGAACTCACGAAGTCCTTTAAGGAACTCAGGGTCTGCAGGGTATACACCACCCTCGCCCTGTACAGGCTCTACCATGATTCCTATGGTGTTCTCATCGCATTTGCTCTTGAAGTCCTCAAGGTTGTTATACTCTGCATATGTGAATCCCGGAAGGAGTGGTGCAAATCCCTTGTGGCAGGCCGAATCAGGCTGGCCTGTTGCCGACAGTGCACCGTATGTTCTTCCGTGGAAGCTGTTCTTCGCTGTCACGATCTTATATCTGTCCGGTCCGTAATTGTCCACGCCGTACTTTCTAGCCATCTTGATCATGGCTTCATTTGCCTCTGTTCCTGAGTTCTGGAACACGATCTTCTCCATGCCTATGGTGTCACACACCTTCTTTGCAAGGAGTATCATTGGAAGTGTATATGCATAGTTGGATGCATGTATTACATTTGCAGCCTGGTCAGCTATGGCCTTTGCAACCTTCTTGTTGGCATTTCCCGCGCTGCTTACCGCTATTCCTGCGAAGAAGTCGAGGTATCTGTCGCCGTTCTCAGCGTACACATACATGCCATCGCCCTTCTCCTCTATGAATTCCCATCTTCTGGACTGCTCTGCCAGATATGTATCTACTATCTCTAAAAGTTCTTCTCTTGTATAACCTGATTCACTAACCTTCATCTTTCTCTCCTTTTGCCTTTATCTACTTTATAGGCAATTGCGAAACATGATTACATATGCAGAGGTGCTTTAGCATACCAATCAGGGGTCGTTTCCACTTAACTCAGTCTGCAGCGGTACTAAAGATGCCGCTGACGCGCCATCTAAGTACCGGCGACTTCGTATTCCCCTGATCTGGTACGGCTAAACACCTCTTGCATGTTCAATTCTTGAATTTCGCAATTGCCTATAATCTACTTCACTGAGTATCGCATCTCGCACGCATACATTATATACACAAAGCCCGCCACTGGCAAGCGTTCGTGAAATATAACAGATAAATGCTTTAACCACCGTTAAAAAGGACTGTACCGTGAGGTATACCTCAAAGCACAGCCCTTTTATATTTATGCATTTCTCTGTATTATCTTGCAAACTGGGAATTGTACAGATTCGTGTAGAAGCCGCCCTTTGCAAGCAGTGTCTCGTGATTTCCCTGTTCGATGATGTGCCCGTCCTTCATGACTAGGATGACATCTGACTCCTTGATGGTTGACAGTCTGTGTGCAACCACGAAGCTTGTTCTGCCCTTCATCATCTTAGCAAATGCTCTCTGTATCCTTATCTCAGTTCTTGTATCTATGGATGATGTTGCCTCATCCAGTATGAGCATAGGTGGAAGATCCAGCATTACTCTGGTTATACAGAGGAGCTGCTTCTGTCCCTGTGACAGGTTTCCTCCGTCCTCGGTTATATATGTGTTGTAGCCGTCAGGAAGTCGCTTGATGAAGCTGTGAGCATGAGACTGCTTTGCAGCTTCGATGATCTCCTCGTCTGTGGCATCAGGTCTTCCGTATGCTATGTTGTCCCTTATCGTGCCACTCTTAAGCCAGGTCTCCTGAAGTACCATTCCATAATTGCCGCGGAGGCTCTTTCTTGTGACCTCTCTTATGTCATATCCATCCACGGATATGCTTCCGGCATCCACATCGTAGAATCTCATGAGCAGGTTGATGACTGTACTCTTACCACAGCCTGTAGGTCCCACTATTGCTATTCTCTGTCCGTTCTTCACGTTCAGATTGAGGTTCTTGATGAGCTCCACATCTTTGTTGTATGAGAAGTCAACATTCTTAAGGTCCACCTCACCGTGAACGTCTGTGAGCTCGTGTGCGCCAGCAGGCTCTGCAGCCTCTGAGTCCTCGTCTATAAGCTCAAATACTCTGGCAGCGGATGCCAGCGCGTTCTGAAGCTCTGTGACAACGCCTGATATCTCATTGAACGGCTTTGTATACTGATTTGCATAGCTCAGGAAACTTGTGAGCTGTCCAACTGATATAAAGCCCTTTATAGCTGTTATGGCACCTATGATTCCAACGCCTGTGTACACAAGGCTGTTGACAAATCTTGTACTAGGATTTGTTATCGATGAGAAGAATGTAGCCTGAAGTCCTGCCACATTAAGTCTTCCATTGACCTCCTGAAATCTGTCGCAGGTCTCATCCTCCATGGAGAAGGCTGTGACTACCTTCTGGTTCTCAACCATCTCATTTACAAGGGATGTGAGCTCACCCTTGATCTCAGCCTGCTTCCTGAACATACTGTATGTTCTCTTTGCTATGAATGACGCAACAAAGAGTGATACCGGAGTGATACATACGACCACAATGGCTATGATCCAGTTGATCGACAGCATGAAGCACAGTGTTCCTACTATAGTCATAACTCCTGTGAATAGCTGTGTAAATCCCATCAAAAGTCCGTCTGAGAACTGGTCTACGTCAGCTATGATCCTGCTGACTATGTCTCCGTGTGTATGTGAATCCACATATGAGAGCGGCAGGCTGCCAAGCTTCTCATATGCCTTTGTTCTTACATCATTAACCACCCTGTATGTGATCATGTTGTTGAGCACGTTCATGACCCACTGTGCAACAGCCGTTATAACGACCACAATCACAAGCTTTGCAAGCATTCCTTTAAGTCCTGTAAAATCTACTTTTCCCGGTCCAACGACCCTGTCAACTGCATGTCCCATGATGATAGGTGCATACAGTGTGAGCACGACCGATATGGCTGCACATATGAGAGACAGAACCACGAGGAACCTGTATCTCTTGATATACTTCAGTATTCTGAGTATCGTCTTTTTATTTACTGATTTATTCCCTTTATCTTTACTCATGAGACAGTTCCTCCTCCGAAAGCTGTGACTGACATATCTCCCTGTATATCTCACAGTTAGAAAGCAGCTGTCTGTGGGTTCCTATCCCAGCTATCTGACCATCATCCATGACGATGATCTTATCCGAATTCATGATGGTCGACGCTCTCTGTGACACAAGGAATACAGTCATGCCCTTTGTCTTCTCCCTGATTGCTTTTCTGAGAGCCGCATCAGTTGCAAAATCTAGCGCCGATGCGCTGTCATCCAGTATCAGTATCTCAGGCTTTCTGACGACCGCTCTGGCTATGGTAAGCCTCTGCTTCTGTCCACCCGACAGGTTCTTGCCCCCCTGGGTGATCTTGAAGTATATTCCATTCTCCTTGCCGTCTACAAACTCCTTGGCCTGGGCTATCTCAAGCGCCTCGTCTATCTCTGCTTCAGTCGCATCCTGCTTGCCCCACCTGATATTGTCTGCTATTGTTCCGGCAAACAATACAGCCTTCTGCGGTACCACTCCGACCTTATGCCTGAGCTCGTCCAGGGTGTAGTCCTTTACGTCAACTCCGTCTATGCACACGCTTCCCTGGCTGGCATCGTAAAATCTTGGGATCATGTTTACAAGAGAACTCTTTCCTGAACCCGTACCGCCTATGATTCCCACAGTCTCGCCCGGTGCCACGTCAAATGTTATATCTGACAGGGAATCTGCTCCGGCCCCAGCATATCTGAGATTTGCATCCCTAAAGCTTACCTTTACAGTATTTGCCGGTGATCCCGCTGCCTTGCCTGTTCCGTCTGTTATCGATGGTTGCTGATCCATGACCGCATTTATTCTCTTTGCGCAGGCAACAGCCTTGGTGATCGTCACGATAAGGTTTGCGAGCTTGATGAGCTCGACGAGTATCTGTGACATATAGTTGACAAGTGCGACGACCTTTCCCTGTGTGATGATTCCCGCATCTGTCTGTCCCGCTGCGATCCAGATTATAGCTGCGGTTGAGAGATTGATTATCACATAAGTGACAGGATTCATGAACGCTGATATACGTCCTGCAAGGAGCTGGAACTTCATCAGGTCATCCGTGGACTTGTCAAACTCCTCAAATTCCTTGTCCTGTCTGTTGAAGGCTCTGATAACTCTCGCGCCCTCAAGTCCCTCACGGGTGAGCAGTGTGACTCTGTCCAGTCTGTTCTGCACCTTCTTGAACAGAGGTATGCTGAGTGCCATAACACCGAACACAACAATTGAAAGTGCCGGTATGGTCACCACAAATGTCATGGCCGACTTCACGTCGATGGTGAATGACATGATCATGGCACCGAACACTATGAACGGTGAACGGAGGAACAGTCTGAGCACCATGTTGACTCCTGTCTGTACCTGGTTCGTGTCACTGGTCATTCTCGTGAGCAGTGTGGATGTTCCTATGCTGTCGATCTCTGTGTATGAAAGTGATGTAATATGCCTGAACAGATCATTTCGAAGTGCTGTTCCAAATCCTGTAGCAGCCTTTGCCGAAAAATACTGGGCGGTGATAGAACACACCAGACCGATAATTCCCAAAAGTATCATGACGAGACACATCTTCACAACGTAGCTTATGTCACGCCCTGCTATACCGACATCGATTACATTTGCCATGACGATCGGGATAAGCAATTCAAATGTTGCCTCCAACATCTTAAAAAGCGGGGCAAGTATGGACTCTTTCTTATAGTCCTTAAGATATCTAAGTATTCCCTTCATCTCTTCTCCTAACAATACTCATTCCGTATATAACAGACACAGATACCATCCATGTCGTCATTACTCAAATAGAACTTCCACACCATATATAAGGTGCGGAAGTTCTATTTCAAGCTATGCTGCAATGGCGCTGATTATCTGAGTAATTGTCTGTTACCAATGTTATCATATCCCTTGCAATTATATATCAGTCCTCATCGTCCTCTTCCGGAAGATTTGCATTGTGATATACTGCCTGAACGTCATCGTCCTCCTCAAGCATATCTATAATCCTTGTGAACTTCTTGACAACCTCAGGATCGTCTATATCAACATAGTTCTGAGGTATCATTGTGAGCTCAGCCTCAGCCATCTTTATGCCTTCCTTCTCAAGGCTCTCTCTTACCTGCGAGAAATCCTCAGGTGCTGTGATGATCTCGTAGCTGTCATCCTCGTCTGAGAAATCCTCAGCTCCTGCATCCAGTGCCATCATCATGAGGTCGTCTGCATCTATATCACAGTCTTCCTTTGCAATGATGATCTGTCCCTTGTGATCAAACATATATGATACACAGCCTGTTGTACCTACGTTACCGCCACCCTTTGTGAAGCAGTTACGCACATTGGCTGCTGTTCTGTTCTTATTGTCCGTAAGAGTGTCTACTATGATGGCGGTACCGTTAGGACCGTAGCCTTCATATGTATTCACTACATAGTTTACTGAGTTTGCATCTCCTGCCGCTCTCTCGATACCACGCTTGATAGTATCGTTAGGCATGTTGTTCGCCTTTGCCTTGGCGATTACATCACGAAGCTTGCTGTTGTTCTCAGGATTTGCTCCGCCTTCCTTTACTGCTACCACGATCTCCTTACCAATGATTGTGAAGATCTTACCCTTTGCTGCATCGTTCTTTTCCTTCTTGTGCTTGATGTTCGCAAATTTTGAATGTCCTGACATCGTTAATTCTCCTCTTTCTCTTGATTACTAGTTACGTATATTATCACTATTGCGGTGTTTTTTCAACCTTTGTGATCTTTACCTCATCGATCATGTTGTTATTTACCGACAGGGAAGTGAATCTGTAGTTCTGATACACTATCTCTATCTCCTCATCCGCATATGGAAGTCTCCCCAGCTCATACAGCAGAAATCCGTTCAGCGTCTGGAAGTCCTCGTCCGGGAATTCTATCCCCAGAACGTCACTCAGCTCATCCAGTTCAGCCTTACCACTGACTATGTACATATCGCCACGCTTCTTGATATCCTCGCTGGCGTCATCGTACTCGTCAAGTATGTTGCCGACTATCTCTTCCAGAATATCCTCCATGGTCACAATTCCCTCTGTCTGACCATACTCATCCACAACTATGACCATATGTATCTTTGCTGTCTGCATCCTGCGGAACAATTTTGCTATGTTGTACGTAGGATGTACAAATGTAGCCTCAACCATGATCTCAGCCAGTGATTTCGTCTTATCGCGCAGATATTCCTTCACAAAATCCTTGAAATAGATTATTCCAACTACGTTGTCAAGATCACCGTCATACACCGGATATCTTGAATAGTTATTCTCTATCATTATCTCCATGACTTCGTCCAGATCAGAGTTCTTGTCTATAGCCATGACGTTCAATCTGGCCGTCATCACATCTCTGCTCTCCTTGTCAGTGAACTCAAATATGTTTGTAATAAACTGGGCCTCAGAGTCCTCTATAAGTCCCTGCTCATTTCCCTCGTTCACCATGGATATGATCTCTTCTTCTACCTTTTCCTCTTCTGATTTTTTGTTAAAAATCTTCATATAATTGTCTGTATCACCTCATATATTATTTTATGCCAGTTCAAGACTTATCTTCAGAGCTTCATCAACGCGCCTCAGCACATCAGCGTCAACGTGACACACCTTTTCTTTCAGGCGCTGTTTGTCTATAGTCCTGAGCTGTTCCAACAATATGACGGAATCCTTCGCTATATCACAGCTTGAAGAATCAAGCATGATATGTGTTGGAAGTTTTGGCCTCTTCATCTTGCTGGTTATCGCAGCTATTATGACCGTGGAACTGTGTCTGTTCCCAGCCTCATTCTGAACTACTATAACAGGTCGTATGCCTCCCTGCTCCGATCCAACCACCGGTCTTAGATCCGCGTAATAAATATCCCCACGTCTGATCACCAATTCTGTTCACCCCACAAATACTTTCATTGAATGTGGCTATATACTTATATAGTATGTATTCCACTCTAAAAAAAGTATTGCCCATGACAGTACCGGTTATTCGTTAATCCAGAAGATAGTTTACCTGTCCAAGCTCTCTGCCGTCCCTTATGTATGTTCTCGGAACTCGTCTTGATATGTTACATACCAGCTCGTAATTAAAGCTGTTGGCAGGCGCTGCCACCTCCTCGACAGTTACCTCTCTGTCTCCATCCTGTCCGATGAGAGTTACGTCATCTCTTACTTTTACACCATCAATGTGGCTCACGTCAACCATGAACTGATCCATGCACACCCTTCCGATGATCGGAGCATACTCTCCATGGATGATAACTCGGCCTATATTGGACTGTGCTCTTGGGTATCCATCGGCATATCCTGCCGACACCGTCGCAACCTTTATATCATGATCCGCTATATAGGACCATCCATATCCTATACCTGTTCCGGCTTTTACGTCCTTCACAAATATAACCTTGGACATAAGTCTCATAGCAGGTTTCAAAGCCGCTATATTCTTATCTACTTCATCTGATGGATAAAGTCCGTATGTGACTATTCCCGATCTGACCATATCAAAATCCGAATTGTCCATCTCCATGATACCCGCACTGTTAGATATATGCCTTACAGGTATGTGTATTCCAAGTGCCTCAAGCTGGCTGTTTATCCACCTGAACTTCTCAAGCTGACCATTTGCAGCGGTCTTGTCGAGTTCATCAGCCTTTGCGTAATGGGTAAATATCCCCTCTATCTCTATGCCCGGCATCTGACTGATCTTTTCTATGTTCTTCACGCCATCTTCATCACATGTGAATCCGATTCTTCCCATGCCTGTATCGACCTTGATATGGATCTTTGCCTTTGTATTCATGCTCACCGCCAAATCCGAGAGCTTCTGTGCATCGTCCACCTCATACATGGCAGGTCTAACATCATATCTGATAATCAGTTCGTAATCCGAGGGATCTGTGTAGCCCAGTATCAATATGGGCTTATCTATATTTGCTCTTCTGAGCTCCAAAGCCTCATCGATGAATGCCACTGCAAAGAAATCCACCAGATCATCAAGTGCCTCTGCCACCTCGACAGCACCGTGTCCATAGGCGTCTGCCTTTATGACCGCCAGCATCTTCTTATCACCGTCTATAAGCCTCTTCATAGCCGTGATATTATCCCTTATATTGTCAAGATTTATCACAGCCTGCACTCTGTTAAAGTTACTGTTGTCCATCATGTTCTGCTCCTTTTATAACCTCCGATATAGCGCTCACTATATCCCTGGCTATCATTGCATTTCTTCCTCTGTGCTCTGCCGCCATATCTCCTGCCAACCCATGTATATATACTCCCAGCTTCGCAGCCTCATACGCACCAAGTCCGGTGCAGACAAGCCCAGCTATTATCCCGGCAAGCACATCCCCTGCCCCCGCAGTTGACATACCGTTATTACCGGATGTGTTTATGTACACATCCCTGCCGTCACTTACGCATGTTCTGGCATCTTTCAGCGCACTTACAACATTATACTCCATCGAAAAGTCTTTGCACACCTCTAATATATTCTTTTTTATATCCGGTATGGCGACGCCTGTAAGTCTTGACATCTCTCCTATATGTGGTGTTACGATCACCGGTCCTCTGTGTCTTCCAAGAATATCGGGCTTTTCGGATATTATGTTCAAGGCATCCGCATCCGCGATCACGGTCTGCACGGCCTCGCACATAATATATTCCACCATGCTCCTTGCCGCATCGCCTTTTCCTATACCAGGACCGATCAGTATGGCATCCGACCACTCCACGGCATCCCTTGCACACTGCTCCGCTTCATCTTTGTTGCTATAGCACATAAGCACTGCCTCAGGGATTCTTACTCCTGCTATCTCCTTGTTGTCGATATGTGTGTATATCTTCACAAGCCCTGTTCCCATCCTGTATGCAGCCTCCGCCGCAAATGTCATGGCACCGGACATGTCTCTGCTTCCAGCTATCACCGCAAGCTTTCCATATGTTCCCTTATTTGATGAATCACTCCGTCCCGGAAGCATGCACAGATCGTCTCTGTTGTAGGAATATGCCACCGGGTGTACTCTGTCCACTTCAGCCTGTGCAAATCCTATGTCTCTCACAACGACCTCTCCGCTTATCTCGCAGCCGGGATAAAATATCAGCCCTCTTTTATTCAGTCCAAATGTGACCGTCATGCCTGCCCTGAATGCACATCCCATGATCTGCCCCGTGCTGGCATCCACACCTGACGGGGTATCTATGGCAACCTTAAAGCCGACAAGTCCGTTCATCGTCTCTATGGTCTCTCTCCATATTCCCGCCACATCACGCTTGAGTCCGACGCCAAATATTCCGTCCACAACCACATCGTAATCACTGTCAATGATGTGATCCGTCACCTGTATGCCGATTTTTTTCGCTATTTCAAGCTGATATGAAAAGCTGTCGCTTACTCTCGATATTCCATTTATATAACAGACATGGACAATATCTCCCTGCTGGTACAGAAGTCTCGCAAGAGCCAGTCCGTCCCCGCCGTTATTGCCGCCTTCAACAACCACAAGGCACTTTAATTTTCTGTCCGCGTTTATAGACTTCAGTCTGGAATTTATCTCCTCCAGCACGGTGATCGCAGCTCTCTCCATAAGCAGGATCCCTGGCACACCCTTTTCCTCTATGGTCAGCCTGTCTATCTCCTGCATCTCTGTTCGGTCTGCAACATAAAACATATTTCTGCCTCCTTATTGAAGAAAACGGATAATTTCTCTCGAAATTACCCGTTTTATACTTACCTATAAAAATCTTCCGATCTCTTCCTTATCTCTTCTTGAGGAAATCAGGAATCTTGATACTCTCTGTCTTTGGTCTTGACACATGTGCCGGCTCAACTGGTGTTGATGTTACAGGTGTCTGCTGTGCTGGTGTCACAGGTGCTGTGTATGCTGGCTTTGCTGCCGGAGCAGTCTCAGTTGTCTGACCGCCGAGGAACGATGGTCTTGTGCTTGTCTGAGTGCTGTGTGTTCCAAGGCTCTGGCCTGCATATGTAGCAGTCTTTGGCTCTGCAGCAGGTGTTGTTGTAACTGCTGGCTTAGGTGTGGTCATTGTTCCCATAGGAGATGCAGTACCTGCATATCTTGCGGTGACATCGCTCTCGCCTGATCTCTCAAGACCTGTAGCAATGATCGTGATGCTTATATCCTCACCCATGTTGTCATTGTCAACTGTACCGAAGATGATGTTGACTCCATCTCCAGCCTGCTCTGTAAGATATGTAACAGCATCATAAGCCTCAACGATACCAATGTTACCTGAGAAGTTTACGATGATATCTGTTGCACCCGAAACGGTTGTCTCAAGAAGTGGTGAATCCATAGCCTCCTTGATGGCGTCAACAGCCTTGTTCTCTCCGCTTGCTGAACCTATACCGATATGAGCGATACCCTTATCTCTCATAACTGTCTGTATATCTGCAAAGTCAAGGTTGATAAGACCCGGCTTATTGATAAGGTCTGTAACACCCTGAACACCCTGCTGCAGTACCTGATCTGCCTTCTTCAGCGCATCAGGAATACTTGTTCTCTTATCACAGATCTGAAGGAGCTTGTCGTTAGGGATAACAATAAGTGTATCCACATTCTCCTTAAGTCTCTCTATACCTTCGATTGCGTTTCTCATACGAGGCTTGCCCTCAAAACCAAATGGCTTTGTGACAACTCCAACTGTGAGGATACCAAGGTTACGTGCCATCTCTGCAACGACAGGGGCAGCGCCTGTTCCTGTTCCACCACCCATACCACATGTTACGAATACCATGTTGGCGTCCTTGATGATGTCTACGATCTCTTCTCTATTCTCCTCTACAGCGCTGGCACCGATCTCAGGCTTTGCACCAGCACCAAGACCCTTGGTAAGTTTCTCACCTATCTGGATCTTTGTTGTAGCTCTGCTGAGTGAAAGAGCCTGCTTATCTGTATTGATAGCGATAAGTTCCACTCCCTCAACATTCTCATCGATCATTCTGTTAACAGCATTGTTACCTGCACCGCCGACACCAATTACAAGAATCCTTGCCGGTGTTCTCTCGTCATTTGATTTTATCTCAAGCACGGTTGCATCCTCCTTATATACTTATTCTTTATCCATCAATCATTGTCATCTGCTCAAAAGCTGACCGTTTTATCGCATTAGTACCTATATAATACGATTTTTTATATCATTACGCAAGAAATTTTTTATTTATTTTCTTTAAAGATAACGTTCCTCTGCGATTCACTGTAATTCGACATATCAAGAGTTCCCTTTTTACCCTTCACGCTCTCAAGTATGCTCTCAAGATTCATGAATTTCGTCTCCAGGTTTTCACCGTCGCCGATCCTGATCTTTATTCCATCCTTGTGAAGTATGAGATTCTGATCTGTGTCATAAGTAATCTTGTCTATCTGTATTCCGCTCTTGTAAATGAGCTGTGTCATAGTCAGTATCTCCTGGAAGAATCCCGAATCACCGACATCAAGCTTCTTTCCCTGCTCCACGCTGTCACTTGTAAGTCCCTCTATACAAGGAACATCATCAAGCTTTGCATCGGATATCTCGAGCACGATACCATCGCCATCAAAATATGCATACTGATCGTTGTACTTTATGCAGCCCGCCATGGCCTTCTCGTACACCGTGATCTCTACTGAATTCCTGTTCACATATGTGACGTCTATCTTATCTATAAAGGTTACATCCTGGGCAGGATTCAGTCTGCTCTCAAGTATAAACAGCAGCGTATTGCCATAATCCTTACCGCCGGTCACGATATCGACCATCTGTTGGTCAGTGTAGTGATCAGTTCCGGTCACTTTTATGGACTTCAATTTATAACATGTACGTATGTATACAAACGCTATAGCACACAGCACCACCAGAATGAGAAGTATCTTGAGAACTATCTTGAATATCCTTGCCGCCTTCTCACGTCTCGCCTTTCTTCTGGCAAGTTTCTCCGCCTGCAGCTTCTTCTTTCTCTCTATCTCCTCCGGGGTAAGCTTTCTGCGCTCTTTTTTGCGTTTTTTCTTGTTCTTCTTTTTTGCAGCAACCGCCTGATCTTGCTTACGCCTGCGTCTCTCCTCGGATCTGCGGTTTTCTGCATCCTCTCTGCGCATCCGGTCATCCGGTCTGCGACGCTCTCCATCCTGTCTCCTGCGCACCTGCTCATCAGATCTACGACGCTCTCCATCTGGTCTCCTGCGCACCTGCTCATCAGATCTGCGGTGCTCTCCATCTGGTCTCCTGCGCACCTGTTTGTCAGATCTGCGGCGCTCTCCGTCTGGTCTCCTGCGCACCTGTTCGTCAGATCTGCGGCGCTCTCCGTCTGGTCTTCTGCGCACCTGCTCGTCAGATCTGCGACGCTCTCCGTCTGGTCTTCTGCGCGCCTGTTCGCCTGTTCTGCGGTGCTCCCCATCAGGCCTTCTTCGTGTCTGCTCATCCGTCCTGCGGCGCATATCTCCGTCTGCTCTCCGCTGTCCATTGCGGCTGTCTGTCTGCTGTCTTCTCTTATCAACCGGAACCTTCACCCTTCCGTCGAGGCGTTTTCCGGTCATGACATCCACATAGCCGCTTTCACGTCTGGTCTGCGCAACATCAACATTTCTGCTCATTCTATTTTTATTAACATTTCGTCTATTGTTGTTTTCCATTCAAATCTTCCTTTAAAGGATCTGTCATATGTCTGTTTCGTCATACGAAATTCCTCTGGATACGGACATCACTATCCCCATCTCCATCAGAATGAAAATTATCGAACTTCCGCCATAACTGACAAATGGCATCGGCACACCTGTCGGCGGAATGGTATTCGTGACAACACTCACATTTATCAGCAGTTGGACCGCCACATGTGCCATCACTCCCGCTGTGAGCATGCTTCCAAATCTGTCTCTGGCATTCATGGCCGTCACAGCCATCCGCCTAAGTAATATAAGAAAAATGATAAGTATAAATGCCGCTCCGACAATTCCGAGCTCCTCACACACGACTGAGAATATCATATCATTATGTGACTCCGGAATAAACCCCATCTTTTGGACACTTCTCCCAAAGCCCACTCCAAACAGTCCACCGGAACCAACGGCATATAACGACTGAACCGTCTGATAGCCATCTGCGTAATTCTCAGGATCAAGCCATATCTTGACTCTGTTCGCCCTGTAGCCTGCGAACATTATGAAAAGCACACTCCCGACAACACCAAATATACCGATCAGAACAAAATGTCTGACCCTGGGGCTTCCCACAAACAATATTACAAAAAGGATTGCAAAACAGATTATAGCCGTGCTGAGATTCTCCACACCGATCAGGGCTATGGTGATCACGGGCAGGATCATTACCTTTATAAGGCAGCCCGGTCTGCACAGATTTTTGCTCTCCACGGCAGTCCTCGCCGAGGTGTAGATTATGATCGCCGTCTTGGCATATTCTGATGGCTGAAATCCTATAGGTCCAATATATATCCATCTTGCTGACCCATGGCTGGCCGTTCCTATTATCAGCACCACCACCTGAAGAACAAGTGATGACAGCAAAATGACTGCAGACAGCCTGAGCAGTCGCCTGTAGTCATATCTTGACACTATGTACATGGCGAGGATCGCCAGCAACATATAAAGTGCCTGTCTTTTAAAAAAGTACATCTGATCTCCGTACAGGTCGTACGCCCTGTAACTGCTCGTACTGTATATCATGGCAAGCCCAAATATCAGAATCATCCCCAGCGCCAGGAGCATGGTCACATCCACATATCCTCCCGGACACCGTTTTCGTGCATCTCTCACTCTATCTTCTGAAACCTCAGGACCTCCATGCAATCAGATCACTCCTTATAGCTTCTTACATACTCCTTGAACATATCGCCTCTCTGCTCGTAGTTGTCAAACTGTCCCCAGCTTGCACATGCAGGTGAGAGAAGCACCGCATCTCCGTCAACCGCATTCTCATGGCAATATGCTACCGCATCCTGAAGATTCTCCTCAAATATAATTGAGTTAAATCCATGTCTCTTTGCACAGTCAGCTATCTTCTGCGCAGTCTGGCCTATGAGAACAAGCCACTTTACCTTGCCGTCAAACGCCTCTATCCACTCGTCGTACTCAGAACCCTTGTCGTAGCCTCCACCTATGAGGAATGTAGGAGCCACCATGGCCTGTATTCCCTTTATGGCTGCATCAGGGTTTGTTCCCTTTGAATCATTGTAGTATGCGACACCATCGACGGTGTCAACATATTCTATTCTATGAGCAACAGCCTTGAATGATGTTGCAACATCTCTGATAACATCAACAGGGACTCCCATATAATATGATATTCCAACTGCTGCCAGAACATTCTCAACATTGTGAGCTCCCATGAGCTTAAGATCCTTAATGGCAAGTACATTGATCTTCTTATCGCCATCCTCGAGGGTGATATCCCCATCCTCTACATATACTCCACCGGCCGGCTTCTCCAGTCTGCTGAAATATACTACATGGCAATGATCCTTTGCCTTCTCTCCCATGGCGCGTGTATGCTCATCATCATAGTTGATGACTGTCACATCATCCATGGTCTGATTCTTTGTTATTGAAAACTTTACATTTCCATAATTCTCAAATGTATAGTGCCTGTTCAGATGATCCGGAGTCAGGTTGAGTATTGCACTGACATTCGGATGAAAATCTATAACCGTCTCAAGCTGGAAACTGCTTATCTCTGCAACTGTATCTGAATCATCGTCTGTTGTGTCGCACAGCTCTGTGTAAGGTATTCCAATATTTCCCACAACGATGGTCTTGGCATTGTGTGCCTTGACTATCTCTCCCACAAGGGCTGTAGTTGTAGTCTTGCCGTTTGTTCCTGTTATGGCTGCTATCTTACCCTTACCATAATGGTATGCCAGCTCTATCTCACTCCAGATAGGTATTCCCGCATTTCTCACCACATCTGTAAATGGCGCATCAACAGGGATTCCCGGACTGATGACCATGAGCTGTGATGATGAGAGGGCATCCTCTCCAAGCTCACCGAGTTCTATCTGAACAAGCTCTGAATCGCCTGTCTTCTCCTTTATCGCCTCTATATCTCTGTCCTTGTTCTCATCGAACAGATAAACCTTTACTCCATGATTTACCAGAAGCTTGGTTGCACTGATTCCACTCTTTCCTGTTCCTGCTACTATCGCTGTATTGATCTCCATATCATTTCACCATGGTGCACCACTGCACCATTTTCTCCTTTCTACATTACAGAGCCAGTAAACCTACCACACAGAGGACTGCAGTCACTATAGAAAATATAGCAACGACCTTTGACTCAGGCCATCCCCCGAGCTCAAAATGATGATGTATAGGTGCCATTCTGAACACTCTCTTGCCTGTAAGCTTGAATGAAACAACCTGTATTATAACTGATAATACTTCAATGAAGTATATGAAAGCTATTATAACTATGAATATAGGCATCTTGAGCATATACGCTGTTGATGCAACAAATCCACCGAGTGCCAGAGAACCTGTGTCTCCCATGAATACCTTTGCAGGGTACACATTGTACACAAGGAAGCCAAGAAGACATCCAACCGCTGCGCAGGCAACCGGAGCAACACCTGAGTCTGTTCCCACTGCTACAACCGCAAAGAATGTGGCTATGAGAACCGTGACTGATGACGCAAGTCCGTCAAGTCCATCTGTGAAGTTCGCACCATTAACTGTTCCAAGCACGATGAAGAACAACAGTATCACATAGAGTGTGCTGTTGAGCTGAACCGTCTTGCCAAGGAATGGTATTATAAGCTCATTGTTGATATCTGAATACTTCTCTACATAATATGCAAATACTCCCGTAACGACAATCTGTCCGAGCATCTTCTGCCATGCGTGAAGTCCCATTGATCTCTTCATAACAACTTTGATGTAATCATCGATAAATCCGATAAGTCCAAATCCAAGTGTCACAAAAAGCACCGGAAGGACATCCGGATATTTCTTCATATAGATAAGCGTCGTGATCGTAAGTGACAGAAGGATTATAAGTCCACCCATGGTTGGTGTTCCGGCCTTCTTCAAATGTGCCTGTGGGCCGTCATCCCTGACAAACTGACCGAACTTGAGCTTCTTCAGGAACGGTATAACTATAGGGCACAGCACCACGCTGATACAGAATGCTATCACTACCGGTAAAACAATCTTTAAATCTAAATTCATTTTGTACTCCTTACCTGCCCGCACACCGCGGACTATGTATTTCTTAAACTGTTTTCAGACTGAGATAAATTTAATACTCATTTGTGGCTTTGTCAATTCCCAAATAGGGAAGAATATTCAAAAAAATATCTCTCACAACAGGGGCCGCTATGGTTCCTCCATAATATGTGCCCTCGGGCTCATCTATTAGCACGACCGTCAGGACTTGAGGATCATCCGCCGGCGCAAATCCTATAAAAGAAGATATGTATCTGCCTGTTCCTCTGGGAAGTTTCTCGCTCGTGGCGGTCTTTCCGCCTATCCTGCAGCCCTCTATGGCACACTTTGATCCGCCGCCCTCGGCAACGACTGCCTCAAGCATCTCCCGCATCTTCTGTGATGTCCCCTCATCTATAACCTGTCTCTGCTCGTCAAATTCAATGGCTGTAATAGTTTCTTTACTGCTGTCTATTATCCTTTTTCCCAAATGTGGAGTTACCGTATGCCCTCCATTCACAACCGTGCACACTGCAGATATGAACTGTATCGGAGTCACCTGGAATGACTGTCCAAACGACATGGTGGCAAGCTCTACCGGCCCGACATTTTCCTTCTTATGCATGATGGAGTTTGCCTCTCCGGGAAGGTCTATTCCGCTCTGACTGAACAATCCCAGCTTGTGATAATACTCGTACATGCCATCCACACCTGTTCTCTCTCCTATCTCCATAAACGCCGGATTGCAGGAATTCATGAGCGCCTCCTTAAGGCTCTGGCTTCCATGGCCCGTGGTCTTGCTGCACCTTATCCTTCTGTCCTCAACTATCTTATATCCCGGGCAGAAAAAGTTTGAGTTGCTGTCGACCGCTCCTTTCTCGAGTGCTGCCGTCAGTGTTATTATCTTGGCGGTTGATCCCGGCTCATATGTGTCGCTTATCAGATAATTTCTCCACATATTGTTCAGCTCATCCATATTACCGGCTGTAGGCAGCAACATGGATGTCCCGGATGCGCTGTTATTTCTCTCTGCATCTTCCCTTGTGTCTGTCTCTCCACCGTTCTCTGGCTTAACCAGTTTGAACGGTTCGTTCAGATTGTATTCCGGCACATCCACCATGGCATATATCTCGCCATTTTGGGGATTGATCGTTATTGCACACACCCTGTTTGCTTTTTTCTCGATCAGGACTTTCTCTGCAGCCTGTGTCACATATCTCTGTATATTGAGATCCAGTGTTGTCACGAGATCATTTCCGGAAATGGGCTCTGTCCTGGTTTCTGAATATTCCGCAAGCTCTATTCCCCTTGCATCCGTGACCGCATTTATGCTTCCATTTGTCCCTGTGAGCACACTGTCATATGTCACCTCAAGGCCCAGTATTCCCTGATTGTCAGCACCGGTGAAGCCTATAACCTTCGATGCAAGGGTATCATATGGATAGCTGCGCTTGTAATCCTCGTCCACCTTGATCCCCGGAACAGCAGCCGCCTTGATCTTTTTTCCGGTCTCCTTGTCTACATTTGTCGCTATGAGCTCCCTTGAGGATACCTTCTCCACCTTCTTCCTGATGTCTGCCGGATCCTTATCCAGATATCTTGTAAGAAGCTCTGTGACCTCCGCCTCATCCTCTATCTGGCTGTGTATCACGGATATTGAACACACCGCCTTGTTGTCCGCTATGATATTGCCATTTCTGTCGTATATCCTTCCCCTGGGAGCTTTTATGCTTCTCTCCCTCTCATGCAGGGAATCTGCTTTCTCACTATAGTATTCTCCCCTGTAGAGCATTATGTATGCAAGACGGCCAACTATAACTCCCAGCGCTAGGGCCGCCATAACGAACACAAACTTTATCCTCCGCCTGTTATAACTGTATACCTTCAACTCTTGATCCCGGACTTTTTTATTATCATATTAGCCGGATGCCTCATGTATTCGCCTATTCGTGTACAAATCCATCTCTGCATTAAAAAAGCACCGGAGGTGTATCTGCACCTTCGATGCTTTGGTTTACTGTGTAAATTATCATTCGCCGGAATAGTCCTCGTCACCGCTCCACGTATCCGTGTCATAGCCTGTTCCGCTGTCATCCTCCCATGTATCGTCCGCCGTATAACTGTCGTCTGCCGTATCGTCATACGACGTGTCATCCGCCGATGTGTCGTCGGTCGATGTATCATCCGCTGATGTATCTTCCGCTGATGTGTCCTCAGCAGCCGCATCCTCTGTTGCCGCCTCTGTATCTGCAGTCTCTGTATCCGTGTCAAATGCTGATGATAGCGGTTCCTCCGTTCCGTCATAAGCCACATCATCTCCGTTTGTTGAGTATACATTCAGGTATGGAAGGAGATCCTGCATAACCTGATTGAACAGCTTTGCTCCTGCTCCTGATCCTGACTGATCCTCAACATGAGGCTCATCAACTACAACGTAAAGCATGATCTGAGGATTCTCAACAGGGGTGAATCCTATGAATGACAGTACGTATTTTCCATTTCCTCGAGGAAGCTTCTCGGCTGTACCTGTCTTACCACCGATGGTGTAGCCCTCTATTCCAGCCGCATATCCTGTACCTTCCTCAACAACCGCCTGGAGGTATGTCTTCATGTAATCCGACACTTCCTTGGATATGGTCTTTCTGACAAGCACCGGATCCATATTCTCAACCACATTTCCGTCTGAATCCAGAAGTCTCTTGACAACATGTGGCACATAATAATTTCCGCCGTTTATTACAGAACAGAATCCCGCTGCCATCTGGATCATGGATGTTGTAACACCCTGTCCAAATGAAGATGTCGCAAGCTCTGTAGGATTAAGATTCTCCACATCGTACTTAATACCTGTCGTCTCACCTTCGAGATCTATTCCTGTCTTGGAACCAATGTTAAATATCACCTGATATTTGTCAAATGTCTCTGGTCCCTCCTTGTCCGCTATCTGCATCAATGCATCATTACATGAAACAGCCAGAGCTCTCTTGACGTCTACCATTCCGTGTCCTGCTCTGTAACTACAGTAAATAGGGCTCTCTCCCTCGACTACGACCTGTGAACCATCACAGAGGAATTCATCTCCGTCTGAGATCACTCCATCCTCCATGGCTCCCGCTATGGTAAATGCCTTGTATGTTGAACCCGGCTCAAACACATCACTTATACAGTAATTCTGCCATACATAGTTGAGTGCCTCATATAACTGGTCTGATGTAAATCCATCTATCGTGCTATGGAACTCTTCATCCGACATCTTTGAGAAATCGTATTCCACTTCCTCAGTCTTTACATTCTTCTGTTCGGTGGTCGCTTCTGTGGATGATTCTGTGGTAGTGCCATCCTCGCTGCTCTCCGTTGTTGCTGTTGTATTTTTCTTTGCACTCTCAACGCTTATCAGGCTGTCCGCATTCTCATCTGCACCCTCGATCTCAACCTCCTGGGTGACGGTGACTGTCATGTTCCTGAGCGCCTGTGTGTTCATCGGGTCATTTGGATCGTAGGTACGTGAGCTTGCCATTCCAAGTATCTCGCCATTGTTTGGATCCATTGCTATGATACCTATCTGCTTAGCACCTGTATTCTGCATATACTCAGTGATGTTGTCCTCTATAATCTTCTGTATATTCATATCTATGGTGGATACTACTGTCTCACCATTCTGGGCTGCCACAGTCTCCGAGTCAACGCCGCCTAATCCCGACATATATCTGTAAGTCTTGCCATCCACACCGTTTAAGTAGTCATTATAATAGCCCTCAATACCACCCTGTCCAACATTTCCGCTGGCGGTGTATCCGAGCAGGTGACACGCCAGAGATCCATTTGGGTAATTTCTCTTATACACCGTCTCGAATCTCACTCCTATGACATCTGCGCCCTCATCGGTCTTACAGTAATCCTCAAATGCCTTAACCTTTGTATATGGAAGATCCTTGAGGACTACCTCATAATAAGAATCCTCATTTGCAATGTGCTTGTCAAAATCGTCTCCTGACACATCGAAATACTCCAGCACCGCAGCTCTTGTTGCCGCCTTTCCCTTCTCCGTGATCAGAATATTCACAGGCTCAAGTATCAGGCTGTAGGTCTTCTCACTGTTTGCAAGGACATTTCCATTTCTGTCCAGTATCTCGCCTCTCTCATACGGAATATCCGTGGAATTGTAGTCCATCTGCAGAACCACAGCCTCCGAATACTCCTTTCCATTTGCCACGTTGATGTACACAACTCTTATGGTGAGTGCCACCAGAACTCCCACCACCAGCAAATATGCGATCTTGGTCTTTCTTCTCATTCCTTTTAAAAATAGCTTTGATCTCTTTGACATTTTATCTTTCCACCTTAAAAATTAAATATCCCTAAGACTACTTGGCCTTAGGGACATCCTTGTACTGTACTACGTAATCATCATTATTCTGTGAATAGTATAATGTTTGTCCCGGCTGTGAGTATACCATGCCGAGCTTAGTAGTTGCAATATTATATATCTCATCCAGATCTGTCATGGAATCAAGTCCTGCGCTGTAGCTTGCATTCTCGTCAAGCTGTGTTGCCACCTGGCTCTTCAGCGTTGCCACTGACTCCTTCTGTGACTTGACATCTGATGTAAGTTTCAGAAGATAACAGCACAGCGCCACCGCAACGATTATCGCAGCAACCATGCCCGCCGTATATCTTATTTGTGCATTTGTAACTGCCTTTCTCTGTGCCTTTCTGGCTGCAAGCTCTCGTCTCTCTCTGTCAGTCAGATGAGATGATCCCTGTTTCTTTCTTCGCGCCGGCTGTGGAGCTCTCTCAGGTCTCACTGAAGGCTGTGGTCTTCTCGCCGGAGCGGCTGAGCCTCTGACTACAGCTTCGCGGGATCTGTTACGTCCAGCCCGGTCATCATAATTCAGTTGTCTTGCAGAACTACCCTCTGTGTAGTATCTTCTATCTGCCATCTATATCGCCTCTTTCATTTATATCTGTCAAATTGCCTCAAACACTCTGAGCTTTGAGCTCTTTGATCTGGAATTCTCCTCAAGCTCCCTTTCTCCCGGTATGATCGGTTTCCTCGTTATCACCTTGCCGAGAGGCTTTCTTCCGCATGTGCACACCGGAAAGTTCGGTGGACAAATGCATGGATTTTCATTTTTCCTGAATGCTAGCTTCACTATCCGGTCCTCAAGGGAATGGAATGTGATGATACACAATCTTCCTCCCGGATTCAGGCTTGCTATCATGCCGTCTATTGAATCCCTGAGCACATCAAGCTCTCTGTTAAGCTCTATCCTGATCGCCTGAAATGTCTGCTTGGACGGATGTCCCTGTCCATTCCTCGCCTTTGCCGGTATGGAGCCACGGATTATATCGTTGAGCTCTTCGGTGGTCTCTATCACCTTGTTCTCACGGTACTTGCAAATGTGGTATGCAATACTCTTTGCATATCTCTCCTCTCCGTAATCCTTAAGTATACGGAACAGCTCAGCCTCGGAATAATCATTGACTATATCCTTTGCAGTCTTTGTCTGCCTGTTGTCCATCCTCATATCCAGTGGAGCATCAACCCGATATGTGAATCCTCTATCCGCATTATCGAGTTGATATGAAGACACTCCCAGATCAAGGAGTATCCCGTCCACCTTCTGTATGTTCAGTTCATCCAATATTCTTCTGAAATTCTGGTAATTATCCCTGACTATGGTCACCTTATCCCCATACGGCTCAAGTCTCTTCGACGCTGCAGCTATGGCATCCTCATCCTGGTCGATACCTATAAGCCTGCCGCCCTCACCAAGCCTCTTCACAATCTGCTCTGAGTGTCCGGCTCCCCCTAATGTGCCATCCACATAGATGCCATCCGGCTTGATATTCAGGTTGTCGATGGTCTCCTCAAGCAAGACCGACTTGTGCGCAAATTCCATAATCAATTACCATTCTCTTCTAAAAACTAAAATCAAGTGCATCAAGCTCATCTGCAAGCTCGTCCATGCTGGCCTGATTATCACTCATGTTCTCAGGGCCATCCCACTCTTCCTTGCTCCAGATCTCCGCTTTCTCACCGTTACCGATGACATACACATCCTTGTCTATATGAGCATATTCTCTCTGCTTCGGAGATAGAAGTATTCTTCCCTGTGCATCCGGCTCACACTTGACCGCTCCGGCAAGAAAACCTCTCTTGAAGGCTCTGGCCGTTCTGTTGGTCATAGGAAGCTTGTTCAGCTTCTCAACGAACTCCTCCCACTCTGTCATTCCATATACATAGAGACAGCAGTCGATTCCTTTGGTTACCATGAATGACTCCCCGAGTTCCGAACGAAGTTTTAATGGCATGATCAGTCTTCCTTTTGCATCAAGCTTATGTTCATATTCACCTGATAAGCATCTGGACATCCCGATCTCCTCCTTTCGTATAACTCCGGTTCAATCACCACTTTCCACCACTTTGTTGCACAGTAATGCCACTTGTAACCACTATTCTATACTATAGCCCCCCAAATTGCAACCCTGTTATATGAAAAAAGTGTGTGCAAATACGCAAAAAAGCCTGTAGATCTAACAGTTTTCACTGTCAAACCTACAGGCTTTTTATGGTGGAGACAAATCCCAGTTTTTTCCCATTTCGTGGGGGATATCTCCACCTTGTGGGTATTTATCTGTATTGTCTCCCTGTTATATTATTTTTATTGCCACTTTTTCTGCGCTGAAATGCTATTTTGTGGCATCTTTGTCATCTTTCTTTTTTTCTCCAGCGTCATCTGATCCACCACTGGTCTCCACTTCTGTACCGGCAGCGTCTGCTTCACCACTGGTCTCCACTTCTGTATCCGCAGGATCACATTCGCCACTAATCTTCACTTCTGTGCCAGCGGCGTCTCCCATCACTGCAGCAGGCCAGCCACGCTTGGCACATCTTACATAATTTATGACAAGCAGTACCACGGCAGTTACAAAGCATACAAGTGCAAGCGCCTGGGATACCTTGATCCCTGTATTGCCGATCATCAGGGAATCACTTCTGAGACCTTCGACGATAAATCTTCCGAGTCCGTATCCTCCCACATATATAAGAGCGAACTCTCCTTTGAATTTCTTGTGCTTTCTATATATAAATAAGAACACAAGCAGCATAAGATTCCATAAGGACTCATACAGGAATGTCGGATGGACCGTTATGCAATCCATGCCGTCTATATTCACCACATTATCCAGCATCTTCTGTGTGATGACACCGGTTCTCTCCAGATAGTCAAGATTGCCATCAGATCTGTAGTAATCAAGCGGAATCGCCATGGCCATCTTACTGTTCGTATATGCGCCAAATGCTTCTCTGTTGAAGAAGTTTCCAAATCTTCCAAGTATCTGTCCGATCAGTATTCCAAAAGTGGCTGTATCCGCCATGAGTACAAAGCTGACTTTTCTCACCTTGCAGAATATTACCGCCGTGATGACTCCCGCTATGATTCCACCATATATGGCAAGTCCACCGCCTCTGATGTTCAGCATGGCTTTGATAGTGGCTCCCACATCACCCTGCACTATATACTGATCAAGTCTGAACAAAATGTAGTAAAGTCTTGCTCCAAGTATGGCCGGAATGATAAGTATAAGTATAAAATCCAGATACATTTCCGGATTCTGTCTTGTTCTCTTTGCCTCGTTGGTGACAAGTACATATGCCAGCAGGAATCCTATCATGATGATGATCCCGTAGAACCTCACCTCAAAGCTTCCTATATTGATGTGGTCACCTATGTTTCTGAGGGTTATCCCAAGGTTCGGAAAGAATATGCTTCTAAAATATTCTGATATCTGAGACATATTATTACATCCTCCTATATTCTATTGTGAAGCAGATGCAATCTGATCTTATCCGCACTACATCTGTGTCATCACAAAGATTATTTTATACATTAAACTTGAAGAGTATAACATCTCCATCCTCAACCACATATTCCTTGCCTTCCTGTCTTACAAGGCCCTTCTCCTTGGCAGCAAGCATGCTTCCGCAGTCCATGAGATCCTTGTAGCTGACAACCTCCGCCTTGATAAATCCTCTCTCAAAGTCTGAGTGAATCTTGCCAGCTGCTCCAGGTGCCTTCGTTCCCTTCTTGATGGTCCATGCCCTTGACTCTGTCTCTCCGGCTGTCAGATAACTGATAAGACCAAGAAGTGAGTAGCTTGCCTTGATAAGCTTGTCAAGACCAGACTCTTTTACTCCAAGATCCTCGAGAAACATCTTCTTCTCCTCATCATCAAGCTCTGCCAGCTCCTGTTCTATCTGTGCACATACTACAAATACCTCTGCATCGAAGTCCTTTGCGTATTCCTTTACCTTCTGCACGTTCTCATTTGAAGCGCCATCGTCCGCAATGTCTTCCTCGCCTACATTTGCGGCAAATATTACAGGCTTCCATGTGAGAAGGTTATATTCCTCTATCCACGCCTGCTCGTCCTCATCTGCGACCTCTATGGTCTTTGCAAGCTTACCATCCTCAAGGTGAGCCTTGATCCTCTGCTGGAAGTCAAGCTCCTTCGCAAGCATCTTGTCATTTCTTGCACCTCTGATGGTCTTGGCGATCCTTCTGTCGAGCACCTCTATATCTGAGAAGATCAGTTCCAGATTGATGGTCTCTATATCTCTGATCGGGTCTACGGAACCGTCAACGTGGATGACATTTGTATCCTCAAAGCATCTTACAACGTGAACTATGGCATCAACCTCTCTGATATTTGCAAGGAACTGGTTTCCAAGTCCTTCACCCTTTGATGCACCCTTTACAAGGCCCGCTATATCTACAAATTCTATAACAGCAGGTGTTGTCTTGGCTGAGTTGTACATCTCTGTGAGCTTGTCCAGCCTCTCATCCGGCACTGCAACGATTCCTACGTTTGGATCTATTGTACAGAACGGATAGTTAGCTGATTCCGCTCCTGCCTTTGTAAGTGAATTGAAAAGTGTACTTTTTCCCACGTTTGGGAGTCCTACGATACCTAATTTCATTTTTTCTATTTTCCTTTCTTATAGCCTTGATTTTGCTTGATATTCTGACTTTGCCGATTATATGGTGTACCATTTAGTGTACCATCTGTTTTCAGGGCGCAAAAAGCCCCCAATAGCACGGTAATTGTACTACACCCGTGGCTTAATTTCAATGTTTATAATTATTATCGAAATCCCATAACTATTTTTTACCCAGTGCCTCCTTCAAAACTTGATATATCGCAGTTCCATCCTTTTTTCGTGGTAAAATAAAATCTATGATCTCCGTTGCACGATTCTCATACTGTGTTCCCAATATACTTTTTTCTATCGAAAAGTGAACAGATTGGCGCCGACGAAGCGCTGGTAGCTGCCATACAGAACTTGATGAAGAATACTAAGCAACCTTTTGAAAAAGTGTGTATTTCCATGGGAATAAGTAAGACTGATATGGCACGCTACAAAAAAATGATCTGACCTGCAGCCTTTGATCAAAACTACAACAGCCAGCCGGGTTTTACCCCCGGCTGGCTGTTACATTTTATCAGTTCAGATATTTCTCCATCACTGTGTTCAATTTTTCAAAATCAAGCGGTTTCGCTATGTGTTCATCCATCCCCGTGTTCTTTGCAAGCTGCACATCCTCAGCAAATGCATTTGCGGTCATGGCTATGATAGGAATCTGGCCTCTTCTTCCAGGCAGTGCTCTTATAGCGGCGGTGGCCTCATACCCATTCATGACCGGCATCTGAACATCCATAAACACTATGTCATACCAGTTATCGGAGGCATTCTCTATTCTCTCCACAGCCTCCCTGCCATTCTCAACGATCTCCACACTGGCTCCCGTCATTCCTATGATCTCCGATGCGATCTCACTGTTCAGATCATTGTCCTCCACAAGAAGGACTCTCCTGTCCGAATAATCAGATCTTCTGATATTCTTCCAGTCCCTTTTAATAAATATAATTATACTCCTCATTGTACATACTAGTTCCAACAGGGAAATTATACTGCAACCGGCTGTCATAGTCCGAAACAGTTCTCTGTTTTCAGACCTTAGACCCATATGGCTTTGTGTCACCGCTTTTCAACGGGTTTACTAAATATTTATTTTTCAAATTCTTTACATATAGATTACAATTCTCTGATTAAAGTATTATAATCATTTGTTTTATTTGTCAAGCATTTATTTAATTATTTTCAGGTCTTTTCCGTTTTCCACTTCTTTGACATAACGATGTAGAATATGACGTTGAGCACGATGCCGACACATGTGGCTATAGGTGCTGCAAGTCCAATATTCGTAAGGCTTGCATCCGGCTGGATACTCATGTAATACGCCAGTGGAAGTCTCACAAGCAGAGTCTGTATAAGTCCCTGGATCATGACCCACAGCGACTTCTCATGCCCATTGAAATATCCTATCATACTGAACAGCACCGCCGTGACTATAGTCTCAGGCGCAAATCCCCTCAGATACTCGAAGCCCCTCTGGATAACAGACGCATCGGTGGTGAAAATTGATGTCAGTTTGTCACCGAAGAACCACACACCAACGAATACCACCACACCAACCGACAGTCCTATGCCCATTCCTGTAAGCATGGCTTTTCTTGCTCTGTCCTCTTTTCCAGCTCCGACATTCTGCGATACAAATGAAGCCATGGACTGCATAAGCGAACTTGGTACCAGCATGGCAAAGCTGACTATCTTGCAGGCAACTCCATATCCGGATGATGCCTCCAGGCCAAGTCTGTTGATAAATGCACACAGCGCTAGAAATGACATCTGCGTGAGAAATTCCTGCATCGCCAGCGGAAGCCCAACTGAGAGCAATCTTCTGCACTGTCTGTTTAATCTGAAATCTTTTCTTGATATCTTAAATGGAAGCTCTCTCTTCTTCAGCAGCACAAGCGCAAGGACAACACTGACCGCCTGGGCAACCACTGTTGCTATGGCTGCACCCGCAGCATCCAGATGACATCCCGCAACCAGTATAAGGTCACCGACAACATTTACTATACATGCCACAAACACAAATATAAGAGGTGATTTGCTGTCTCCAAATCCTCTGAATATCGCAGTGAGCACGTTGTATGCTATGATGAAAAATATTCCGCCTCCGCATATCCTCACATACGACGATGTAAGAGTGACCGCCTCTGCCGGTGCCTGCATCAACACAGACAAAGGTCTTGCAAACGTCACCATGACAACTGCCAGCACCACCGCAAGTATTGCAAATATAGTCGTGGCGCCTCCAAGAAGCTCTCCTATCTGATCCGTGTTCTTTTCGCCTATATATCTGGCAATAAGCACTGTGACACCCATAGCAAGTGCTGTTATCACAAATGTAACCAGATTGAGCACCTGGCTGCCTGTTGATACGGCTGAAAGCCCCGCCGTCGAACCGAATCTTCCAACCACCAGCAGGTCAACCGCACCATATGCAGCCTGAAGTATCAGTGCTCCAAGAATCGGCCCCATGAATGGGAGCATTTTTCTAATTATACTTCCCTGTGTAAAATCTGTTTTATCCTGTACACTCATCTTATGTTCTGACTCCTTTTACTCATAACATCATAAATTTTTTCAATGGTCGCTATCATAATATCTGCATCTTCATCTGTGATATCGGCAAGAACCTCTCCCAGTCCTGTGAAATACTCATCAACATATTTGCAAACCAGATCTCTGCCAGCCTGAGTGCTCCTGATATACACAAAACGTCCATCCGCCTCTGAAGCCTTCTTTTCCACAAATCCCAAGCGTTCCATATCCTTTATCGTCTTTGTCACGCCCGGTCTTGGGAGCCCCAGCTCATCACTTATATCACTGACCTTTACATCAGTCTCAGACCTCTCAAATCTCGTTATCACATCAAGATAATGTATATGAGTCGGTGTGACTCCATTTGGCAGCTTTGGCATCATATCTCTGACTCTCTTAGCCTGATAGCAGGCATCCATAACCTGTTTTATCTTTTCCTTTGTCATAGCATTCCTTCCTGTAAATTTATCAAATATTGTTTTATTGTTATTTCGTGTAATTACTCAAAGTAATTATCATCGGTAAGTATATTTATATTTTTTATTTTTGTCAAGGGGTATACAAACACTTCATATGCCCGGTTAATACATTAGCCACCATGCATAAAAAATGCTCCACCTGATTCTCTCACAGATGAAGCATTTCATTATAAAACTTATTACTTGCGCCGGCAACTTTACCAAAGCTCTCGTCAAGCTCTTTTTCTAACTGCCTTTACTATCCCCACAACCGACTCGATCAGAATCACCGCCACAAATGGTATTCCTGCAAGCGTTATGGCGAACATTATGTATTCGATTCCATTCAGAAAATGCTCCCATCCTCCTGTAGCCTGCGATACTATCCACATTTCATTGAGAACCAGAGCACCGATCAGGAATCCCAGTATCAATCCACAGATCATCCACGCCGCACAGATTATGGCGACATCTTTCAGCCGCACGATCTGATTGTCGTATATCCTTTTTCTGAATACAATATACAGAATCACGCATATCAGGGGTACAGCAAATACAACGACCAGATTGTAACTATCATTATATGTTTCTTCCACGTAATCAGACAGCGTCATAATGCTCCAGCATATGAGCTGTGCTATCAGACATATCAATATTTTCTTCTTCATATGCGAACTCCCCACTACATCTACTTTTTACATACTATAATAAAGTTCTTCGCATTACAATTTAATTAAAATTATAATATGCTTTTACTCAGATCAGATATCTGCCAGTAAGCCCCACGATCACCTGCATTCCGCCGGAAAGCAGCATCACCCACACCGGATTCAGTTTGAATTTCCTGAGCAGAACAACACTCACTGCAAATATCACCACAAGATTCCACTTAGTTCCTGCGAGACTTATCATATCGATACCAGTCCAGACCGCCGTCACCAATATCGAAACTCCCGCTGACGCGATCATAGCCACAACAGCCGGTCTTATGCCGCCGAGAATCTCCTGAAGAACATCCTGCTTGCGATATTTCAGATACAGCCTGACTATGACCGTTACAATGATACATGAAGGGAGTATACATCCGAGCGTGGCAACCGCCGCACCGGCATATCCGGCCACCCGTAGCCCCACAAATGTCGCCGAATTGACAGCTATAGGTCCCGGAGTCATCTGGGATATAGTGATCAAATCCGTGAACTCTGACATGGTCATCCACCCATGTATCTTCACTATCTGCCCCTGTATAAGCGGCATGGCGGCATAACCTCCGCCGAAACTGAAGAGTCCTATCTGGAAGAAACTTAGGAACAACTGCAAATAGATCATTATTCCATCCCCCCTTTGTCGGGATGGTTTTCAGGATTTCCGTCAGAAGTATCCTCTGTCTTTTTATGCCCACGCCCTCTTCTTTTCTCCAGCTGTCCTCTGCAAACGCCGACAAGTCCACAGACAATTACTATGAACACGACATTTATCTCCAATATGTAGGATGCAACAAATGCAGCTATCATGATCAATATCCCCAGATCATCCTTCTGCTTTACTATGTCTGCTCCCATATCATATGTCACTGATGCAATGACCGCAGCTACACCGGCCTGCATTCCCTCCAGCATCTCACTGATCACCCAGTTGGTCCTGAACGCGCTGTAACAGTAAGATATGATGGATATGATAACAAATGGCGGAATGATCGTTCCGACTATAGCCACCAGTGCCCCTGCTATACCGCACAATTTGTATCCAACCGCTATCGCTCCATTTACTGCGATAGGTCCCGGCGACGATTGGGCTATAGCCACAAGATCCAGCATCTCGTCCTGCTCTATCCAATGGTTTTCATCCACAAACTTTTTCTTCATAAGTGAAACGATGACGTATCCACCCCCGAAGGTAAAGACGCTCAGATATAATGTTGTTATGAATATCTTCAGAAGAGTCTTACTCTTTTTTCCTCTTTCCATAATATACCTTTCTCGTGAAAACGTTTTCACGTTCCAGATACAAGTATATTCCTATTCGAGAAATTTTGGAAACATTTTTTATATAAAAGGGGCAGACACCTTAAAGTGCCTGCCCTGATCTGTATACAAACATTTTATTTTATCAGCCTGAACTTCTTCGCAAACCTCACAATAAGACCTCCCTTAGGCATATTGAGAAGTTCCTCCTCCGTATATCCTCCGGCTTTGAGTATAGCCACCGCATAGAATATGATCGCCACAAATACTGCAACAAACATCGCGATCACCCAGTTGCCGAGAAGCTTCCTGCAGCCCTCATATACAATGATCGTAACAACACCCATGAAGATAGATGCTATAGTAGGTGCAACGTATATTCGCCTGTTGTCCATCTTGCCGGTCTTGTACTTTGTGAGCGAACGCTGGTTGAATATACATATGAGCAGTGAATTCACTATCGAACCAAATACCAGTGCATAAAGTGCCCAGTCTGTGCAGTACAGCATAACCACAAGAACCACCACATGTATCACCAGTGCAAGGGTGGCATTGATAACCGGTGCCATCACCTTACCCATGGCCTGAAGCACACTGTTGGTTACAGTTGACTGTGCAAAGAACACTATGGATATGAATCCAAGATACATACATTTGGCTGCCATCGGATCCGCACCTGAGAACAGGAGCTGTATTATAGGCTTAGCCAGGACTCCCATTCCAACCGCACATGGTATGGTGACCAGCATGGACATGCTGAGCGCCTGATTCAGGAGTTTATTGGTTTTCTGCATGTCATTTCTTGCATACGCACCGGATATTCCCGGAATATATGCGATTCCAACTGAAGCTGCTATGGCAAGCGGAAGGTTCGTGAGAACTGTATACTGTCCTGAGTAAATTCCATACAGCTTTGCCATCTCCAGGGAATCCATGCCCTTCATCTTCATGACCACATAGAATACCTTCATGTCTATAGGTGTGAGCACGTTATACACCACTGCTGCCACCACGATAGGTGTGACTGTGGCAATGATTATTCTGAACAGCTTTCCATAGGATTCCGTGTCAGGACTTGTATCGCTCTTCACAGACTCCATGATACCCTTTCTTCTTCTCGCATAAGCGAACAGTATGAATATCAATCCTCCAAGGACTCCGGCACCTGTACCCATGGCACTTCCGGCAGAACCATACTTTGCATGCTCGGTTGTTCCAGCGGCAAATGGCTTTGCAAGCATATACGCAGCGACGATACTGACTACTGCATTTGCAAGCTGCTCTATGATCTGCGATATAGATGTAGGCACCATCGTGTTGTACGCCTGCAGATATCCTCTGAATATTGCAAGAAAGCCCGATATAAATATAGTAGGGGCAAGTATCTTAAGACTTAAGACTGCATTTGGCTGGTCACTTACAAACCATTCGGCTCCAAAGTACGTGATCAGTGCCGCCACAGCACCCGCTATGACTACATATATAAATGTACAGTAGTATATACGTCTGGCACTCTTGTACTGTCCCATAGCTATCTTACCGGCAACAAGCTTCGACACCGCTGTAGGAATACTGTATGTGGCGATCATTATGACCATGGCGTATATTGCATACGCTGAACCATAATATCCATTTCCCTCATCTCCAAGTATCTGATACAGAGGCGATCTGTACAGAAGGCCGATGATCCTCGACACGATTCCGGCTCCCGCCAGGATTCCTGCCTGAAGCGCCAGATTACTTCCCTTTCCTGATAGCTTTCCTTTCTTTGCCGTACCGGTATTTGTACTCATATCTAACTCCTTATTGCCATTTCTAAATCACTGTTGTAAAATTCAATTTGTATCTTTGATATATATCACAAACTATATATATACCAATTTTATGCAGTTAATTCAACCATAATATTTATAAACACGATGCATATTATGACCAAATATACCACAAGGAGGAACTTTAACCATGGAATACTCTTCACTTCCAAAGGATCCTATGGTGCTTCTCAGCTTCATCAACACGAAGCTCAGAGATGACTATCCAAGTCTTGACGAGCTCTGCAGCTCACTATGTGTAAATGCAGATGATATCAAGAGTAAGCTCGCATCCATCGACTATTCATATGATGCAGAAAAGAACAGATTTGTGTAAAAGCAAATCTGTTCTTTTCTCTTTTGTCAGACAGGGACAGCATCTGCTTTCCCCGTGCTGATATTATGTTTTATTTATCCTGATTCCCGGAAATTTTTTTATCACTCTCCGGTTTTGCCTGACCATTTCCAACTTCTTCAGCGTCATCTTTGCTGTCAGCTTCCTTATCAGGCTCTGCATCACTTCCTACTATATTATTTGCAAGCTTTTCAGCGTCCGCCCTGCTGGCCACGCTCTTCATAACATGCATGAATTTATCAAATATACTGATAGGATCATCATCTGAATCATCATCATTCTGAGACTGATCATCTGCATGCGCAGTGCCAGACTTCACATATTCATCATCTGGAAGATCTGATGGGTACTGAAGCATATGCTGCTTCTGCTTGAGCTTCCTTTTGTTCTCACGCTCCGCAAGCTTCTGCTCTGGCGTCTTCTTCTTGAACCTTATATCCTCTTCTTCCTCAGTTATATATATCGGCTCTCCCGTCTCCTCATCTATCCTGCGGATCTTCTCATACTCGGATGTCTTGAACGCAAGATTCTTCTCCTGCAGCTTTGCAGTGCATGTCCTGTTGATGTACATGTAACAGCAGGCAAATACAGGAACTCCGAGAAGCATTCCAAAGAATCCGAACAAACCGCCGCCAACTATAACCGCTGTGAGCACCCAGAAGCTTGAAAGTCCTGTGGTATCTCCGATGATCTTCGGTCCGAGGATATTGCCATCAAACTGCTGCAGTACAAGTATAACAATGAGCAGCACAAGACTCTTTATAGGATCTGCAATGAGCACGATGAAGAAACATGGCACAGCTCCTATGATAGGTCCGAAGAACGGTATGACATTTGTCACTCCGACGATAACACTTATCAGAACCGCATATGGCAGATTGAGTATCGTTGAAACTATGAACATGATCATTCCAATGATAAGTGAATCAAGTATCTTACCATTAATAAACTGACCAAATATCCTGTTCATCTCTGAAAGTCCGTCAAGGATAGTATTTGCATTCTTCACCTTGAATACCGCATATATGATCTTCTTTCCCCTAGATGCAAGATATTCCTTGTTTGCCATCACATATATCGAAGCGATAATACCGATGAAGAAATTGTATAGGAACTTAAGACCTGAGAACACTCCACTTCCTATATTCACCACGATCTTGTCCACATTTGGCATGATCTTGGTATTCAGCATATCCTGAACCTTGAGATATGCATTGTTCATATACTTGTTGATCTGATCCTCAGGTATATTGAGCTTCTGGAACTTCTCATTTATATTCTCCACCATCGTCTGAAGGTTGGAATAATAGGTATCCATGTTGCCCACAAGCTGCTTGATACTGTCGTAGAGCTGAGGAACCACCAGCCACACTATTCCGGTTATGATTCCAAGGAACACTATGGTAGTTAAAATAACCGACAAAGTTCTCGAAACCTTGAACAATTTTTTCTTATCCGATATGACTCTCTCCTGGAATATCGTATGAAATAATCTGTCGAAAAAAACAAGTATCGGGTTCATGAGAAACGCAATGACTGCACCCACTATGATCGGTGCAAATGCACTCGATATCTTGTCAAGTATCGCACGAAATCCCGACCATTGCTCCAGTATCTTATTAAAAAGGAGTCCGACAACGATTATTCCTATGACCGCCAGACTTATGTTGAGAATTCTTTTCTTCTTATTATTAACAGCCAACTTCTTCTCTCCCATTCTTTAGCATGTGTTTATTATATTAGTTTTTCCAAACCTGTTCAATACAGCTTACGCAAAATTAACCATACATTTATCATTTAATCTCATAAATTTTATAATTCGTGCATATAATGCACTTTAGGGGATAGTATGTTCAGAAAATTTATGTTGTTTACCCTACTGTTTTTTAGTAAAATGAGAGCTAGCCAAGGGCAAATGCGAAAACTATCGCATACCAGGATTTCCTAAACAAGGGAGGTGTTCTATATGAATTGGGAGATTGCAACCTGGCTTATCATATTTGCCGTATGTCTCATTGCTGAGATCATATCGCTTGGACTTACAACCATCTGGGCATGTGGAGGAGCCCTGGTGGCAATGATCATCGCTTTTTTCAGCGGATCGCTGCCACTACAGATCGTTGCATTTCTTGTTGTCACCACTATTCTTTTCTTCACGACAAGACCGATTGCCAAGAAGCATCTTGACAACCAACTGGTAAAGACAAACGTAGAAAGTCTTATCGGCAAACACGTTATCGTATCTGCTGACATAGACAATCTCAAGTCCACCGGTCAGGTCTTGATCAACGGAGTTGAGTGGACAGCAAGATCCAAACATGGCGATACCATTGAAACCGGAACCGAGGTCGTGATCGACGAGATATCCGGAGTCAAAGCAATCGTAGAAAAGGCAGGAAAGCCGGCAATATAAAGCTAAGGGCTTATCAGCTTAAGACACACACATTTTTAATTAAGGAGATTATTATGGACGGAGCAGGAATTTCACTTATTATCATTTTATGTCTGATCGTAATCGTTATTATTTGCAGTACGATCAAGATCGTGCCACAGGCACACGCTTATGTAATTGAGAGACTTGGAACATATCAGGCAACATGGTCTGTTGGACTTCACATGAAGATGCCTGTTATCGATAAGGTAGCCAAGAAGGTTACACTCAAGGAGCAGGTTGTTGACTTCGCTCCACAGCCGGTTATCACAAAGGATAACGTAACAATGAGGATCGACACAGTCGTATTCTTCCAGATCACAGATCCTAAGCTTTTCAGCTACGGAGTTGAGAATCCTATCATGGCCATCGAGAACCTGACAGCTACCACACTTCGTAACATCATCGGTGATCTTGAGCTTGACCAGACACTTACATCAAGAGAGACCATCAACACCAAGATGAGAGCAACACTTGACGAGGCTACTGATCCTTGGGGAATCAAGGTCAACAGAGTAGAGCTCAAGAACATCATCCCTCCTGCAGCTATTCAGGATGCCATGGAGAAGCAGATGAAGGCAGAGCGTGAGAGACGTGAGCAGATCCTCCGTGCTGAAGGTGAGAAGAAGTCAGCCATCCTCATCGCAGAAGGTAACAAGCAGTCAGTCATCCTTGAGGCCGAGGCTGAGAAAGCTTCTCAGATCCTCCGTGCTGAGGCTAAGAAGGAAGCAACTATCAAGGAAGCCGAAGGTCAGGCACAGGCTATACTCGCTGTACAGCAGGCAAATGCAGATGGTATCAGAGCACTGAATGAGTCAATGCCTACAAATCAGGTCATCACTCTCAAGAGCCTGGAAGCATTTACAAAGGCTGCAGACGGCAAGGCTACCAAGATCATCATCCCATCAGAGATACAGGGAATCGCAGGTCTCACCTCTTCTATTGTAGAGGTTGCCAAGAGCACTGAAACTGCTGCCATATCAAAGCAGTAAGCAAAGAGATCAAATACAAATAACCTGTTGGCAATATTGACACATCGGTCAACAAAATAATAAGTATAATGAATCCCAAAAGGCATACATGACAGTCCATGTATGCCTTTTCTTATAACTTCATATGTATATCATTCAGGATATTATAATAGTCTTTCATATATAGAAACATATATAGTATTATTGTTCCGGAACCGGAAGTCTTGTGGTCTCATGCTGCAGTTCATCCAGCACTGATCCAAATTCATATGTAACATTTATGATCTTATCCTGTCCCTTCGGGATACCGTACACAACATATTGATACACCACAGACATTGGAGTAAGGGCATCATCTGTATATTCACCATAGAAAATCTTTCTCTTAATTGGATCCGTATCACTATCCGTATCTATAACCACAATGTCAAAGTTTCCTATCCTTGCGCCGTGATTTAACAGTATATCGCTCACCAGATAATAGTCATAACTGTCATAATCAAATTCTACTTCACTCAGATAACTTATCTCATCAGTGGTAATTTCCGCCCCACCTGGAAGAGTATATTTCTTATCATTCTCAATTTTCTGTCCATACTCTCCATCGTATATTTTGTATAACTTTCCCTTAGGAGTGTCAAGCTTACTCACATCATACCAAACCGACGCATCAGCCTTTTCGCCTACCACATACATAATATTTGTAGGAGTAGACTGACCTTCTGGTGATTCAGGATCATCATTCTGACAGTATACAACCATATACCCATAATCATCTGACCTGACCATAAAGTACATATGTCCATGGTCAGCATCCACTACTTCTGATATGTCATTGGCATCTGCATATCCATCATATGACATCAAAATGTCTATGTCCTCCTGACTCATAGGTTCCAACATCATACAAGATTTTGATCTGAGATATACATCAAAATAATCTCTTCCGTCTGGCATACCCTCTGCATCTGAACTCCCATCGTCCGTAGCATCCATCTCATATTCCATATCGTATACCACATATCCTTCGGGAACATCGGCATCTTCCAGCTCTATCGGCTCCACTGAATTGATCGTTAACCACGCCGTATTTCCAACAGGATCCACATTCACCATCTTGTCTCCAAATGCATATCCTTTGACTGGGATACTATCAACATAATAATTCCCATCGCCACTGTATATTTCATCATTTGTATCCTCATATTCGCCTTCTGATTCTTCATCAAACCCAAGACTTTTGTCATGATCTGACGTGAGCGCCGAATAAACGGTCCCCAGACATATTATCAGGGAAAATACAATGATAATTATCATGCTGACTTTTTCCAGTCTCTTTTCATTATCGAGTACATCTTTTTCTTTCTTCTTGAACCACTCGCTGTGCACATTTCCATACTGTTTATTCTTGTCTTCAATATGGGATGTCTGATCCTGATTGTGATCTCCGGCATCTGCCGGAGCTGCTCCGCTTTCAAACTGCCCATCTATGTTTTTCTCCACATACCATGAACCGCATCTCGGACACATATGCCCTGTCTTTTCGGGGTAAAATTTTTTACCGCAGCTTTTGCATGTAACCTTCAATTATCCACCTCATCAGTCATTCTTGCTTACGTTGTTGTACTGGAAGAAGTCGATTCTGTGATCTTTGAAATAGTACTTTGCGTCACGCTCATTTACCTCTCGAAGAACCTTACACGGGTTTCCGACAGCCACTACATTTGATGGTATATCCGTTGCGACCATACTTCCAGCTCCTATGACGGTGTTATCACCTATAGTCACCCCCGGAAGTATCGTAACTCCTGCACCTATCCAGCAGTTCTTGCCTATTGTTATAGGTGCATTGTACTGATATCCCTGTTTTCTGAGTTCTGCGTCTATCGGATGTCCCGCCGTAGCCAGTGTGACATTCGGACCAAACATGGTGTAGTCACCAACGTAAATATGTGTGTCATCCACCATTGTAAGGTTGAAATTCGCATATATATTGCTGCCCCAGTGAACAAATTTGCCGCCCCAGTTTGCATGGAGTGGTGGCTCTATATAGCAGTTGTCTCCTATCTCCTCAAACATCTCCTTGAGCATCTGCTGACGCTTGACCATCTCTGTTGGTCTGGTCATATTGAAGTCATATAATCTGTCCAGACACTTTATCTGCTCTCTGGCGATATCCTCATCGCCCGGAAGATAAAGCTCACATGTGTGCATCTTTTCCAGCTCTGATTTTCCCATTGTAAATACCTCCTGTATTTTATTTTTGTCTTCATAAACCCGCCATGTTGTAAATCCGTTTCTTTTTGACATCGTGGATTATCACATCATGATCACACTGGCTATATGAAAGCAACAGGCACCACCAAGCCGCACTAAAGCGCCCATGATGATGCCTGTTATATCGTCGTATATACATTATATTCAAATGTACATACATGGCGCACTCGGCACCATATATATCATTTAGTTGTACTTGTAGTAATTGATGAGGCAGCCATCTGTTATGATCTGTCTCTCATCGTCTGTGAGTTCTCCAAGTCTCAGCTCTATCTCAGCAAAATCCTTGTTCACAACATAAGCCTTGATGACCTCTGTCTTGTTCTTCACAGCATCCTTGATTCCTGGGATGAATACATAATCGTCATTGTCAAAGTCAAAATCCTTATCGATCACAAATGGAAGCATACCCCAGTTGATAAGGTTTGATCTGTATCTCTTTGTAGCGTACTCCTTTGCAATGTTTGCCCATCCACCGAGAACCTTCTGGCATGATGCAGCCTGCTCACGGGCTGAACCGTCACCTGGCTTAACAGCATAAATGGTACTTCCAACACCTGTGTTGCTTCCGCATATGTCCTCAAACTTCTCCTTGATGGCATGCATAACTTCCTTGACCTCTGGGAATGCCTTACCCATGCACTCACCTGCCTCACGAACCTTCTCTACAGCCTGGATAGCCTTCGCTCTTCCAACGTACTCAGGATCCTTTCTTGACAGAGTGAACTCTGCAAGTCCAAGAGGATTTGATCTGTATGATGAAGTCTCTCCTGATGGGATAAGCTCATCTGTTGTTGTTACAGGATCATGTATAACTGATGCCACCTTGAGGAGAAGGTTGTCTGTAAGAGGAACCATCTCAGGCCAGTCCTTGATGTTTGGACCAAACTTGATCTCAACCGAAGGATCAGCCTTTCCAACACCATTGTAAACTCTTCTGTCGTATATAGCCTTGTCGAAGAAATACTTTGGATGTGTGTACTCTATATCTGCAAGGTCTGTTGCTGATGTCAGATATCCCTTGTTGGCTGCAGTTGCTGCGATAGAACGCGCATCCATAAGCGCAACAGATGAGATCTGACCATTCTGTATCTTTGAACCCTCTCTGTTAGGGAAGTTTCTTGTTGAATGTCTGATGGAGAATGCATTGTTGGCAGGTGTATCACCGGCACCAAAGCAAGGTCCACAAAATGCTGTCTTAACGATAGAACCTGTCTCGATGAGATCAGCCAGAACACCGTTCTTTGCAAGCTGCATATATATAGGTGTACTTGCAGGATATACTGACAGTGTGAACTCGTCAGCGCCTATGCTCTTGCCTCTGAGGATATCAGCCGCATCGCAGATATTCTCATATCCACCACCGGCACATCCGGCGATGATTCCCTGCTCAACATACAGCTTGCCATCTCTTACCTTATCCTTGAGTGTGAAGTCGACCTTGCCGTCAAGGCTTACAAGTGCACGCTTCTCAACATCATCAAGGATATCCATGAGGTTGGCATTCAGCTCGTCGATGGTGTATGTGTTGCTTGGGTGGAATGGCATAGCTATCATTGGCTTAACTGTTGACAGATCTACATATACGACTCCGTCATAGTAAGCCACATCGCCAGGATTCATCTCCTTGTATGCCTCACTTCTTCCGTGAATGTCATACCAATCCTTTATCTTGTCATCTGTCTTCCATATTGATGACAGACATGTTGTCTCTGTTGTCATAACATCAATACCGATACGGAAATCTGCTGAGAGCTTGTCAACACCAGGACCAACGAACTCCATGACCTTATTCTTGACATATCCGCAGCCAAATGTTGCTCCGATGATGGCAAGTGCCACATCCTGAGGACCAACCCCCTTCTGTACCTCTCCGTCGAGATAGATTGCGATAACGCCCGGCTTTGCAACATCGTATGTCTTACACAGGAGCTGCTTTGCGAGCTCACCGCCGCCCTCTCCAATAGCCATAGTACCAAGAGCACCGTAACGTGTATGTGAGTCTGATCCAAGTATCATGGCGCCACACTCTGCCAGCATCTCTCTTGCAAACTGATGGATGACCGCCTGATGAGGTGGTACATACACGCCGCCATACTTCTTCGCACATGAGAGGCCAAACATATGGTCATCCTCATTGATGGTTCCACCTACGGCACACAGTGAGTTGTGACAGTTTGTAAGTACATATGGTATAGGGAACTCCTTAAGACCTGATGCTCTTGCTGTCTGGATGATTCCTACAAATGTTATATCATGTGAAGTCATCTTATCGAATTTGATCTTAAGATTCTCCATATTGTCAGATGTGTTATGCTTAGCCAATATTCCGTAAGCAAGTGTGTTCTTTGATGCCTCTTCCTTTGATGGAGCACTGCCAAGCTTTGATGCGAGAACCGCACCTGCCTCAGCATTATCCTCAACCAGCTCTGTACCATGTAACAGATAAGCACCGTTGTCAAATAATTTAATCATACTCTTCCTCCTGGTAATAGCTTTTTGTCATTTATGGAATTGCACACAGATGTATACAAACCCCCATGTTTCTCTACATCATACCATATTATTTTCAAATTTTAAATAGTATTATATTACAGCTTAACGCAAAAAATCTGCCATACATGCTCAGGCACATATGGCAGATCCTATGCATCAAATTGAATATACTGTACAGATACCCTTAACCGAAATACCTGTACCTGATACATCCTATCTGACACTATATAATCAATCTCCCCTCAGAGTTAATTATCCTCTGTTACATACACTATACTATTTGTATAATTTTTCCAATAGTTTTGGCAAAAATCGACACAAACGACGCGTATAACAACCTGAACGACATAAATTTTCGTGTACAACACACATATACTTTAATTATACCTATTGTAGAAATTCCCATTTGTATGATAGAATGTTCCTGATATGTTAATAATTTAAGAGTTTTGTTTATCTATCAATTTTTCACAGGAGTGTTTGATTATGAATTTTCTGATTGTTGAGGATGACAATATCCAGCTTACCGGCTTAAAATATATAATTGAAGAAGAGTACGCAGACGCTGTTGTCAACACTGCATCAACTTACAACGATGCCATAACAATAATAGATTCATTTGATATTGATATCTTTTTACTGGACATTGATCTCGGTGGAGGGAAGACCGGATTGGATGTATGTGGTTATCTCCGAAGAATTCCCAAATACAGTGACACACCTGTCATCTTCATCACCGATATCACCGTTCCAAACCTTGATGTCATCAACAAGTATCATTGCCAGTATTATTTCTCAAAGCCTTATGACAGAATCGATGTCGTAGGAGGTATCAACTCGGTGCTCACACAGCCTGACGACCAGACATCAAGGATCCGCGTAAAGGATATCCAGGGAATACTTTTCCATATAAGCATGGATGAAATAATTTATGTATGTGCATCCGGCCACCACAAGCACATTTTCACATCCGACGGCGATTTTATCGTCACCAACCCGACCTTCGAGTCAATTTTGCAGGATGCCGGTGATGCTTCTCTGGTAAGATGCCACAAAAGCTATTACTTCAATCCCAACTACATACAGAGTTATGACAGATCCAATTCACTTATAAAGCTAAAGCTGACTCAGGAGTCCATACCGGTTGGACGCAAATATAAAACTATTATAGAAACTTACCAGGAGTACAGATAAAATGGCTGCATATTTTAACTTTCTTTCCAAGATATTGCTTGATACCTTTGTATTTTTAATATTCATGATGGCGATATACAATGTAAAATTTTCCCAGATAGCAAGGAGACTTCCACCTTTGCTTCTGCTGACTTTACCAGTCTCTCTGATTGCCACAGTTACAGACTCCATGTTCATATTCACACTGATAACATACATCTACTGCTTTGTATTCTACTCCCTGGTCTTCCGTTATCCGCCAATGAAGATCATAACGGGCTACGCAATAGCTCTTATAATCATGACAGTGCTGAACCTTATACAGATGGTTGTCATCATGCAATTCACAGACAACCCTTTCACCAATGCTTCAACATATATAACTGAAGCTATGGCTTTTGTGATAGCTATTTTGCTGTACAAATTCGGGCACCTGGATAAGCTGTATGAAACCCTCATCATAAAAAACCAGGTTTTCAGGAATATAATACTCGCTGTATTTGCCCTCATGGTCTCCATGGTTTTATACCAGCGTATATCACCTAAAGATTTCATGAATGTGTTTATGACTTTCCTGTTTATAGTTATTCTTATACTCATCCTGTACGCCGGAATGTACAAGAACTACATGAGTCTCAGGGAGTCCCAGAAGCAGCTGCAGTCTTATGAACAGTATCTTCCTATTATAGAGGAGCTTATTGATCAGGTTAGAATGAGACAGCACGATTACAACAACGAACTTCAGGCAATAAGCATGCTGCCGATCAGCTACACCGATTATGAATCACTCTCTACCGCTCTGGCAAAGGAACTTGATACTTCATGCAGCGATCATGTTATAAAAAATTCCTACCTTCTGAGGATCAACATGAAACTGATTGCAGGATTCCTGTTCAGCAAGATGAACCTTGCTCAGGAACGAAATATAGATCTCAATATAAATGTCAAGAATTCAACTCTCACATCAAAGGCTGCTGAATTCGAACTTCTGGATACGATGAGTATTCTGGTGGACAATGCATTTGATGCCACCGAGGATGGAGGACATATAGAGATAGTGATCGACTCAGACGGAACGAAGACATCCATTGAGACCCTCAATGCAGGTCCTACTCTCACCTCAGTAATGCGAAAGGATTTCTTCACCAAAGGCTACTCCACAAAGCCGCTGAAGGACGGCAGATATTCAAGGGGAATAGGTCTTTATAAGTTAAAACAACTCACTAAAAAATATGACGGTGAGATCCTTCTCGACAATCAGACAGCAGACGGACAGACTTGTATACATTTTCTTGTAAGATTGTAAATATCACTTTTATGGCCTTTTAAGACAGCTATGGACTGATCCCATATCTGTCTTTTTTGTTGATAATGATCTCTTTCATATATACACATGCAGTATTTTTATCATTTTTTCCCTATTGTTTAAGATTTTATGTTGTGTAACCCACTGCCATCTAACATTTTCAGGTATATTCCTCATTATTCGTTAATTTTTTCTGTATTCCACCATATATCCTTAATTTTATTCTTTACTTATTGTTTATAAATGGTATAATCAAAAGGATTATTTTTTCATATTAAATGGAATTAAATAGAACTTAATGAGAAATTTTTGACAGGAGATGTAAAAGTGAAAGATACTATTGAAATCAGATGGCACGGACGTGGTGGTCAGGGTGCCAAGACTGCTGCCCTGCTCCTCGCAGATGTGGCATTCAAAACAGGTAAATATGTTCAGGGATTTCCTGAGTATGGTCCAGAGAGAATGGGCGCACCTATCACTGCTTACAACAGGATCAGCAGTGAACCTATCAGAGTACATTCCAACATTTACGAACCACAGTATGTGGTTGTTGTAGACGAATCTCTGATCGAACCTGTACATGTGACTGCAGGTCTCGCCGAGGATGGCGCCATCATTATAAATACACCTAAGACTCCGGACGAGGTTCGTCCACTGCTCAAGGGTTACAAGGGCAGGGTATACACACTTGATGCCAAGGAGATCTCCATGAAGACTCTCGGCAAGAATTTTCCTAACTCTCCTATGCTTGCAGCCATCGTTGCTGTCAGCGGAATCATGGAGGAGGGACCTTTCCTCGAAGATATGAGACAGTCATATCAGCACAAATTTGCCAAGAAACCAGAGGTTATCGATGGCAACATGGAAGCATTAAAGCTCGCTTTCAGGGAGGTAATGAAGTAATGAGAACAGATATAAGCAAGATACATGACAACAGCAAATGGACAGAACTCACACCTGGAAACCACGTATACGGCGGTGGTACTTCCAAGGCTTTTAACACAGGTGAGTGGAGGACTTCAACCCCTGTCCTCGACGAGAGCAAATGCGTACACTGTCTTCTGTGCGCACCTGTCTGCCCGGATTCATGCATTCCGGTAGTATCAGGCAAGCGTCTCGCATTTGACCTGGATCACTGCAAGGGCTGCGGTATATGCGCATACCAGTGCAAATTCGGAGCAATCACTATGAAGGAGGGCAAATAAATGGCTATAAGAGAACGTCTTTCAGGAAATGAGGCTGTGGCACATGCTATAAAGCAGATCAATCCGGATGTTATGCCTGCATTCCCTATAACACCTTCAACTGAGATACCTCAGTTCGTTTCAACATTTATCTCCAATGGAGAGATCGATACAGAATTTATCCCGGTAGAGAGTGAGCACAGTGCCATGAGTGCAGCGATCGGCGCAGAGGCTGCCGGCTGCCGTACACTCACAGCCACATCATCATGTGGTATGGCTCTCATGTGGGAGGAGCTCTATGTGGCAGCGTCCAATCGTCTTCCACTTGCCCTCGCACTTGTAAACAGAGCACTCTCCGGTCCTATCAACATCAACTGCGACCACTCAGACAGTATGGGCGCACGTGATACAGGTTGGCTTCAGATATACGCAGAGAACAACCAGGAGGCATATGACAACTTTGTTCAGGCATACAGAATATCTGAGCACAAGGATGTCAGACTTCCTATCATGATATGTCAGGATGGCTTCATCACAAGCCATGCCGTTGAGAACATCACCCTCATCGAGGATGATCTCGTAAAGAAGTTTGTAGGTGAGTACAACCCTGAGCAGTATCTGTTAAACCCTGAGATGCCTATGGCTGTCGGTCCTTACGCCACATCTCCTTATTATATGGAGACTAAGATGGCTCAGAATACTGCCATGAAGAATGCAAAGCAGGTTATTCTGGATGTTGCAAAGGAATTCGAGGATATGACAGGCCGTCACTACGGTTTCTTTGAGGAATACAGACTTGACGATGCCGACTACGCCATCGTTATGATCGGCTCTGCTGCCGGAACAACAAAGGAAGCTATAGATGAGCTGAGAAATGAGGGCAAGAAGGTCGGTCTTCTGAAGATCAGAGTGTTCAGACCATTCCCTGGCGAGGAGATTGCAAAAGCTCTCGCCAACACCAAGGCTGTCGCTATACTTGACAGATCTGAAGGGTTCAGAGCAGGCGGCGGTCCTCTCTCAGCGGAGGTTAAGGAGCACCTGTATGACATTCAGGCAACCACAAAGGCTGTCAGCTACATCTACGGTCTCGGTGGTCGTGACTACACTGTGGAGAGCGCAAGAGGCGTATTTGCACAGCTTGAGGACATGATCGAGAACGGTGCTGAGATCCCTCAGTATCAGTACATAGGACTTAGACAGTAGGAGGTAAGATGAAATGGCATATAATTTTAAAGAAGTAATGAACAAGCCTGAGCGTCTTGCTCCAGGTCATAGAATGTGTGCAGGCTGCGGTGGTACTATCACTGTCAGAACTGTACTCCGCGCCCTTCACGAGGGCGACAAGGCGGTCATCGGAAACGCCACAGGATGTCTTGAGGTTTCAACCTTTATGTATCCTTACACAGCATACGAGGACAGCTACATACACAATGCATTTGAGAACGCAGGCGCTACCCTCTCCGGTGTTGAGACAGCGTACAACGTTCTAAAGAAAAAAGGCAAGATAGATGACACATACAAATTCATCACATTTGGCGGTGATGGCGGAACTTATGATATCGGACTTCAGTCACTGTCAGGTGCCATGGAGCGTGGACATGACATGGTATATGTGTGCTACGACAATGGCGCATACATGAACACCGGTATCCAGCGTTCATCAGCTACTCCTATGTATGCTGACACAACAACCACACCAGTAGGCTCACAGTCAAATGGTAAGATGCAGAACAGAAAGGATCTCGCCCAGGTCATGGCTGCACACGACATCCCATATGTTGGACAGTCTACTCTTCTCGGCAACATGCGTGATCTCTACGAGAAGGCTGAGAAGGCTATCTACACACCTGGCGCAGCTTTCCTCAATGTCATGTCACCATGTCCTAGAGGATGGAGATACCCTACAGAGAAGATCATGGACATCTGCAAGCTGGCAGTTGAGACATGTTACTGGCCTCTGTTCGAGGTTATCGAGGGCAAATGGATCCTCTCCTACTCTCCTAAGAAGAAGCTTCCTATCGAGGATTTCCTGAGAACACAGGGAAGGTTCAAGCACCTGTTCAAGCCTGAGAACGAGCATCTCCTCGTTCAGTATCAGCAGGAGGTTGACCGTCGTTGGGAGGATCTGTTGTATAGATGTTCTAAGAATTAAATATTAACAAACGGACGAAAGAAATCCAGTCCAGTATATATACGATCACGTTTGTCTTCCTTCGTTTCCGCTTGCTTCTATCTGCATGCGGCTACGCACGCGATAAGGGCGTTGCGTGCTTCGCCTTAGCAAGAAGCGCTGAAACTCAGTCGACTACACTACCGATCGTAATATATACTGGACTGGATTTCTTTCTGTTCTTGAATATATTGTAATTCTTAGAACATCAAATCTTATCTTTTAATTTAGTTCTTAACTGCTGATTGTTGCATATTGTAATATACGGATTTTCTAGTTGTTTTGTATTCTTTACATGCAAGTGTATAATCACACAATAATGGCATCGCATACTTCATAGCAAGAAATGGTAACTCTCAGTCAATGGCACTATCGTGCTATTTTACACCAAAGAAAAATATCAGTTAAATGGAACCTCATAGAAATCATTGAAAGTGTATTGCGCATCTTCGCCTGCATTTTTCCAGAACAGCAGGCTTTCTACCTGACTTACATCCAACATGCGGTCTGTGGTGAACAGAAGTTCGTATTCTCCGGCTGTGTTTGTATTTTCGTCTCCCGATTCGACGATATCTGTAAGCATTGTTCCATCCTTCAGTTTCACACTGGAAAGGACTGCATATTTTTCATCTGAGGTCATGTTCTTTGCACCGCTTATATCGAGTACATAGTTCTGAACCAGTTCATCATCTCTGAACACTAGCTGTCCATTTTACGCCGGACAGCCTCCTCTTATCTATATAACTTCTGTCAAATATGTTATTATACGTTTTATTATTCAATACACATTATCTGTGTCTATTTACTCCAGATGATCGTAACCACAAACTTTCCATCTTCCATGGCTATATCCCCGGTAAAACCTGACAGGTCAAGTATTTTCTTCACTATTGACAGCCCCAGACCATTTCCTGTATGTCCGGTCCTGGCGGAATTGCCTTTTTTCATAGGCTCCCATAACTCAGGGGGATCACAGTCTATCTCACCATCCATATCATTTGATATGACCAGTCTGCCCACACCAATATCAATATTTACAATGCTGTTGTCTGACGCATACTTTACCGTATTCATGATCAGATTATCCAGCATGATATCCATGAGTCTTGCATCGGCGCGTATCTCAGCATGACCGGCGATTTCGCACTCTATATTCCTGTTCTCCAGTTCACCTGTATACCTGTCTGTAACCTGTCTGGCAAGCGCCGCCATATCCACATTGTCATTCTTAATAGTCAGTGTGTTTTCCAGCCTGATGTATGAGAGCATACCGGTTATCATCTCATTGATATATGAAACATTATCCAGTATAGAGGCCGTGTAATGCCTTGATTCAGCATCATGAACTATCTGCTGCAGGTTCTCCGCATATCCTGATATGGCGGTAACCGGGCCTCTCACATCATGTGCTATAGCTGCAATGATATTTCTGCGGGTCTCATCCTCAATGATCTCTTTTTTCTTTTTCCTGTAGGATATCACCGCCGTTATCACATAGCACAGAAGAACTAATGGCGTCATATATATAATGATACGAAACAGCCCCATCTCAGATCTTGTAAATGGATCCTCGTACATCGCAGCTGCAACATAATAATCGTTTCCACCAACAGTCACAGTTCTGCCTCTGTAGTAATATCCTCTCCAGGATATGTCCTCTTCATAATCTGTATTGGTGTCCATCCCTTCCCTCTCAAATACATCATTCAAATATGCTCTTGAGCTCTCATACTGTTTTTCCATATTTACAAAATCCACATTGTCTTTCCCCTGCGCAACAAAGTCATGGTATATCTCCGAAACCGATCTTATATCTTCATATACCTGATCTTCTGACTGAACTTTGACAGCTGTTATACCTTCATCCGTGGATATCCACTCATAGGTTACACCATTTTCAACAAATCTGTCTCCCGGCTGAAAATCATCATCCCCTGAGCCTGTATCTGAGCTGTTATCTTCATCCTCAAGCTCAGCGTCATCCTCATATGCAGCATCTTCCTCAAACTCAGCATCATCCTCAAGCCATGCATCCTGTCCTGACAGCTTAACCCCATCGTCATATCTGTAAACCTTTGATACAAAATAAGGTGTATTGCATTTGCTGAGTATCCCCTCTATATCTTCCCGTATTTCCTGATCACTCTCACCATCTTTTATCACTCTGTACATTCCATTGCACACTGTTCTCACATCATTGTCAAATCCTGATCTCTGGTTGTAATTGACTATAGTCAATAAACCAAGTGCGGCTATGATGATCAGCATAACCATAACTCCTGCAACCAGAAACCCGCGCCAAAGTTTTCGCCTCACTATACGCTTAAGCTCACGTCTTACTGCCGATGTATATTTCTTATTGTTATTCTTTTTATCAGTCATATCGTTTTTCTCCCTTTTTACATTCTAATCCAGGCTTTCTAATACAGACATTTTTATCATCATTTCTTGCCTGATATAAATTATATTTCTTTCACCTGATACCCCTTGCCTATCACAGTCTTTATCTGCTTTCCTGCACTGCCTATACCTGCCCGGAGCTTTCTTACATGATTATCCACGCATCTGTCGCTTCCTTCATAATCATAACCCCAGATATCAACGAGCAGTCTTTCTCTTGTGATAACCTTTCCCTTATTCTCAAGAAGTATCTTCAGAAGAGCAAACTCCTTTGGTGCAAGATCGACCTCCACGCCATTTACCTTCGTCATATACCTTGACGGATTCATGCTTATCGCTCCACATACCAGCTCTCCATTGCTGTCAGCCCCCTTGGATCTCTTGATAAGCGCCTTGCACTTGGCATACAGAGTTGCAAGTGAAAATGGTTTCACTATGTAGTCATCACAGCCAAGATCATAGCCCAGCATAATATCCCGTTCGGAATCTCTGGCCGTCAGAAATAATATCGGAACCATACTGTGTCTGCGCATCTCACGACACACCGCAAAACCATCCAGCCCCGGCAGCATGATATCAAGCAGCACAAGATCAAATGTCTCCATCCTGAAACTGTCCAATCCGTCATCGCCATTATACGCCACCTCGACATACATCTGACCTCCACTCTCTCTGACAAAGTAGTCATGTATGACCTCACTTATGTGTATATCATCCTCCACCAACAATATCTTGTTCAGAGCGAACATTTCCTTTCTTGAAGTCTCCGAATTATTTTCTGCATATGCGGCATTTATTGACGCCTCTATGTCGTTTCTCTCCACATCATCACCTCCTTGACCTGCATATTAACAAACCGATATGACTTTCATATGTCCATTATAACAATTTACTACAAATATGTGCTATAGTGATATACATACATTACATGGAGGTAGAAAACCATTTGAATTGGACCGAAGGACTTATTAACGCAATTGATTATATTGAGACTCACCTTATTGACGGTGAATTATTAGACCAAAATACAATAGCCAGGCAGGCGTACTCTTCTCCCGACAACTTCAGGAAAGTATTTCATCTAATCACAGGATATACTATAGGGGAATATATCAGAAACCGCCGGCTTTCCCTGGCTGGAGAAGAACTCATTTCCTCCAACCGCACGGTGACTGATATTGCACTTGAATACGGATATGACACACCCGAAAGCTTCACGAAGGCTTTCACACGATTTCATGGGAACTCTCCATCTTATGTTCGAAATAACAAATCAGGCCTCCGTAATTTCACCCGGATTGTATTAAGGGTCACAGCAGACGGGGGGTCTATGCTCAATTACAGAATCATTGAGATCAACAACATGTGTATTGCCGGTTATTCCAGGGTTTTCACAAGCTTCGATACCGCGAAAAATAATGTTCTGATTCCAAAATTTACAAGAGAATGCTGCAGTCAAAGCTGGGATAAACTAATGGAAATTAAATCCACTGATGAAAAACCAAATAACTGCTTATTCGGTTACAGATCAAATGATTTTATAAATATTGATAAGTTCGATAATGAAATTTCATGCTTTAATTACACATTTGGACGAATGATCACAAAACAAGAAATTTCCGGATTAAATATATCCGATTATTCGATAACAAACATTCCTGACGGCGAATGGATCTGTTTTGACTGTTCAGATACTACTCCTGCCGGACAGCAGTCACTTTGGTATAAAATTTACACAGAATTTCTACCATTTTCTCATTATAACATAGTGCCTGACGTAACCTTAGAGTGCAGCAATGTATCATTAGAAAAGGAACAAAATTACCTTCTCCTACAAATCCGTCCCGACAAAGTTTAACCATTGCTGACAGGTCATAATGCAACTCCTGTGATATTGTTTTTATAGTATTTCTCATTTATATGATAATTACTAAATACAATCAAAGGAGGCCTTTATGAAAAAGGAATTAACCATTTTGACCACATTCAGCATAGCCATTATATTAGTTGTCACCGGGTGTCAACACTCGTCAGCATCTAAGAACGACTCTACTGTCACCAAATCGGTCACCAGCTATTCTTCATCCGAAAATACGGCAATCGAAGAAGCAGCAACAAGCGAAACCTCTGTCAAAGAAATCACAACTGAGGAAATTACGACAGAAGAAATTACTACTGAGGCGATTACTACAGAAGCACCAACTCCAACAGGTTTACTCCCGGAGGAACGTGCCAGCATAACCATGGGAAAACTCTCTCCCGATCACATGTATTATAACGAGGTGACAACACTTGATCCCGCCTGTGCGGACTATATCAACGAATTATCCATTTATGATGCTGAGATAGATGACACTTTTGTTGTCCATATATCTCTTCCACCTGATTATAACGAAGCAAGCACATATCCAATGGTTGTTATGACCGATGGAGTCTGGAGACTCAGCGATCACCCTGAACTCAGACCTCTTATGACATCCGGTCAGATACAGGATGTTATTCTTGTCAGCATAGGGTATCCAAACACTTACAATTATGATGTCATCAGAAAAAGAGATCTTCAGACTAACCCGGATTCATTCCTGCATTTTATTGTAGACAACCTAATCCCTTATCTGGAAGAAATATACTCTGTAAACCCTGAAAATATGACTCTCACAGGACATTCCCTGGGTGGATACTGGGCTTACTACGCTCTGTTTCATAATGACACTATAGGGAAAAATACATTTACAAATTATTATATTGGCAGTCCTTCCATGTGGGCAAATACTGACGGTAAATTTATGTCTACATACGAAGATGAATATTACAGCAGAACACAGACTCTGAATGCAAATGTCTATGTAACCGTAGGTGCAAATGAGGATAAAAACTTCATATCTTCTATCGAGGATTTCTACAACGATTTACAGGAGAGAAATTATTCCGGCTTAAACCTAACCTACGAAAAAATAGAAGGCTATGACCATAACACAGTCTTTAAGCCTTCTATCAAAAATACTCTTCTTATGTTCTATAAAAAAGATTCCGAATAACTATCTGTAGAACCACCAGCATCCATATCTAGGCATGACTGCTCCAAGCTCACGGAGGGTCTTGCCTGATATGAGATCTGTGTATATGTCAGCCTGATCCTCAGGCATGGTCCAGATGAGCTGATCCATATTGCTGAAGTTGAAGAATGCCCTCAGCTCATGTCCTGCATATTCCCTCACTATACCAAGAACGCTTGCACATCCTGTCTCTATGGTGTATACATTTGCATTACATGAAAATACATCATGCGATGCCCTGATATCCTCCATGTGGCGCAGCGCATCAAATATCTTCATGGCAACAGGATCCTTTTTCTCAACCTTATCCCACGGGAAGTTTCCTCTGTGGAGGTATCTGCTATCCGCCCATTTGTCCGGATCATTCTTATACGTATAATCGTTTGTCTGACCTATCTCATCACCGCTGTACAGAACCGGAATTCCACTCTGTGCCAGCAGGTATCCATGAAGCATGAGATCGCAGGCAACAGCCTGGTCGATCTTGTCTGCATTTGCCTCGTACTGTCCAGCCTCAAGGCCTGACAGGGACGCTGTTGTTCCACACAGACGGGCATCTCCAAGTCTAGGATCATCGTTATAGAGCTCGCCTCTGGAATCACTGTTGTATCCCCTTCCTGTAAAATAGTCGTTCAGGAACTTCTTGTGTGCCACCTCATCTATGCCGAACTGTGCCAGCCAGTCATAGTCAAGCCCCCAGCCGATATCATCGTGGCATCTGAGGTAATTCAGGAACACATAATCCTTTGGAAGTGCACACACCTGATCCATCTGGCGCTTTAAGAGTCCCACATTCTTTGTGGCTATCGTGTTCCATGTGGATGCCATGGTTGTCACGTTGTAGAGCATATGGCACTCTGGCTTGTCAACTGTTCCAAAGTATGGAACTACCTTGGAAGGCTCCATAACGACCTCTCCGAGAAGAAGAACTCCCGGACATACTATCTCACTGATTATCCTCATCATACGGACAAGAGTGTGAACCTGCGGCAGGTTACGGCAGTTTGTGCCTATCTGCTTCCATATATATGGAACTGCGTCAAGTCTTATGACGTCTATACCTCTATTTGCCATGTACAGCATGTTGCCTACCATGTCGTTGAACACCATAGGATTTGCATAGTTCAGATCCCACTGGTATGGGTAAAATGTAGTCATGACCACCTGATTGCAGTCATTTATCCATGTGAAGTTACCAGGCGCCGTAGTTGGGAATACCTCAGGCACGGTCTCCTCGTAAATATTAGGAACAAACCAGTCATCATAGAAGAAATATCTGGATCTCGCGACAGGATCCCCCTGTCTCGCTGCCCTTGCCCACTCATGATCCTCGCTTGTATGGTTCATCACAAAGTCCAGACAACAGCTTATACCCTGTCTGTGGCACTCTGCAGTGAGGTCCTCCAGATCCTCCATGGTTCCAAGCTCAGGCTTTACCTTTCTGAAATCCGCAACAGCATATCCGCCGTCATCTCTGCCCTTAGGGCTTTCCAGCAGTGGCATAAAATGAAGATAATTCACACCACATGACTTCACATATGGAAGCTTTTCTTTTACACCCTTGAGAGTTCCCGCGAATGCATTTGTGTACATCATCATACCCAGCAGATCATTCTGCTTGTACCAATCCGGATTCTTGACACGGCTTCTGTCCAGCTTCTTGAGATCAGCATTCCTCTCCTGATAATAACCATACAGAGAATCACACAGCCAGTCAAATGCCTCCATATTGTTGTTATAGAGCTCACAGTATAGCCACTTGAGCTCGTCATATCTCTCATCAAATCTCTTAGTATATTCTGCAGTCTTTTTCACTGTCTTTGAACCTGCCATTTATCTTCTCCTTTTCTGACTATAGTCAATTAACCTATCATTCTCATTTTATTTACATAATCTGTATCATTAACGTACATAACCAGTTTTAATCTGTTACCATATTTTTATCTATTACTGTCTCTCGGCAATGAGCTTCTCAACCTCAGATCTCTCCGGCATAACCTTGAGTGCTCCCTTGCGTGTTGTGATGATCGATGCAGCAGCATTTGCGAATACAAGCATCTCTGTAAGCTTATCAGTGTCAAGATCTTCAAGTCCATTATCAAGTACATAATTCAGCACGCATGCACAGAAAGTGTCCCCGGCGCCTGTGGTCTCTATAGTGTTCTCCTGGATAAACGGCTTTGCCTCAGCGACTACATCCCCGTAGTATGCACGGCTTCCATCTCTTCCCATGGAGAGAAGTATCAAAGGTATATTGTATGTGTCCTGAAGTATCTTTATACCCTCGTCAAAATCCTCTCTTCCTGTGAACCACTGTATCTCATTGTCCGATATCTTGAGCACATCACACTGTCTCATACCCCAGTCGATCTGATCATGGGCCTCGTCCAGCGTCTTCCACAGAGGCTCCCTGAGGTTCGGGTCAAATGTGACGATGCATCCAGCCTCCTTTGCAGCAGCCACAGCCTTCTGTGTTGCAGCACGTGACACTTCATATGTCAGTGAGAGTGATCCGAAATGGAACAGCCTGGCATCCTTTATGATACTCTCATCCACCTCATCTGCGCTTAACATGATATCCGCTCCCGGATTCCTGTAAAATGAAAAGTCTCTGTCTCCGTCCTCGTAGGTATGCACAAACGCAAGTGTTGTATGTACATCCCTGTCAAACTTCAGATTGTCAGTATTGATCCCGGCATCAGCCACAACACCGGCAAGCATTTTTCCAAGGAAATCATCCCCTACCTTTCCAACAAATGCAGTCTTCTTGCCAAGCTTCTGCAGCATAGCGAGAACATTGCATGGTGCTCCGCCAGGATTGGCCTCCATCATCATATTGCCCTGACCGCTGAGCCCGTTCTGTGTAAAGTCTATGAGCAGTTCTCCAAGTGCCACAACATCAAATCTCTTCATGGTACATATCCCCCTTATAATCTAAAATAAATACGTGCCTGTTTATTTAACTGTTTATCACCAACAGCAAATGCATGAAACATGTTTCACCATATATGTGTATTCTACATTTTATCATCGCCAGCCGTCAAGATGATTTTTAAATATGTGTTGTTTTTATTATAGCAGACATACAATTTTAGCATATGGCGATATCTATAATATTCTTGTATTTATGTAACACGAGGCCTTGTAGATATTTATCTCAGTTCTACGCAATAGCATGCTCCAGTTCGTTGCTCATAAAAAACATCCCCTGATCATCTGTAATCATAACCCGGGGATGTTCTCCTAATTCAACATGTATTCGCTTTAAATATATGGCTGTTTTGACATATACCGCATTGTATTTACAGTTTTGTCACATTTGTCGCCTGTGGACCCTTTTCACCGTCCACAACCTCATACTCTACTGTATCTCCCTCTTCAAGAACCTTGAAGCCCTCCATATTCAGTGCTGAGAAATGTACAAATACATCTGCTCCATCCTCATCACATATAAAGCCGTAGCCTTTCTTTGCATTAAACCATTTTACTTTTCCTGTCTTCATACTGCTTCCTCCTTAAAAACTACCCGGATTCTTACGATCAGGAAGATCGTCACCCGCCTGATGTACAAAAAAGGGGCACAGAACAATATCGTTCTGTGCCCCTTTGCACTTACACCCACATTATATGACCTGTTGTCTCATATTGCAAGTTTATTTTTTTCGTGAATTTATATCTTTCCGGATATCATCAGCAACAGCCGTCACTGACTTTTCTATATCAGCTATATCATCCTTGATCCCTTTTGATATCTCAGATGCTTCTTTCTTCAACTTAGCAGTCTTCTTCTCTGCATCATTCTTCAGCTCTGATGCCTTTTTCTCAGCGTCTTTCTTTATCTCCTCAGCCTTCTTCTGTGCCAATGCAGCCTTTTTCTTTGCAGCGTCCACACGTTTCTTTGCAGCCGCCTTGGCTGCCGCTTCCTTCTTCTCAAGCTCAGGTGACATATCCGTGTAATCGTACTCAAACACAACTGTTGAGAGTGGTGGAACCGTGATGTCTATACTGTAAGGAGTTCTGGCATTCTTCTTGTCCAGTGCCTTGACCGGCTTGCTGTTGAGTCTGCCCTTTCCGCCAAACTGTACATCATCTGAGTTGAGTATCTCCTTGTATGTCGTGTAGCACGGAGCCGGTATACTGTAATTATCTCTCTCAACCGGAGTGAAGTTGCATACGAAAAGCAGCTGCTTCTTCGGAGTTGAGCCTCGTCTTACAAATGAAAGTATGCTCATGTCCGGGTGATCGCAGTCTGTCCACTCAAATCCCATTGGATCTGTGTCATTCGCATACATCGCATCATTGGTATTGTAAAGCTTATTGAGCGCTTTGACATACCTCTCCATGCCCTGATTGAGCGGATTGTCTAAGACGAACCAGTCAAGGCTTCTCGCCTCACTCCACTCTCTAGGCTGTGCAAATTCCTGCCCCATAAAGAGCAGCTTCTTGCCCGGATGTCCATACATGAATCCGTACGCAGTTCTGAGATTTGCGAATTTGTCCTCCTCGCTGCCAGGCATCTTTTCTATCATTGAGCGCTTGAGATGAACTACCTCGTCATGGGATATGACGAGAACATAGTTCTCAGCATACGCATACGAAAGACTGAAAGTCAGCATGTTCTGGTTGTTCTGTCTGAAATATGGATCCATCTGCATATACTCAAGGAAGTCATTCATCCATCCCATATTCCACTTGAACAGGAAACCAAGTCCGTCCATGGATGCCGGAGCAGTTACACCTGCCCACGCTGTTGACTCCTCTGCTATTAGATATGCCCCCGGATTTCTCTCCTCCATGATGCGATTTATATTCTGCATAAGTGCTATTGCCTCAAGATTTTCGTTTCCACCATGCTCATTCGGAAGCCACTGTCCATCCTGCTTGCCATAGTCAAGATACAACATGGATGCCACAGCATCCACGCGGAGTCCGTCTATATGGAACTTCTCGACCCAGAACAGAGCATTTGCCGTGAGGAAGTTTGCCACCTCATTGCGGCCATAGTCAAATATATATGTGCCCCAGTCAGGATGCTCTCCTCTTCTTGGATCCGGATGCTCATAGAGAGGCATCCCATCAAAACGTCCAAGTCCGTGCGCATCCCTAGGAAAGTGTGCTGGCACCCAGTCGAGGATAACACTGATTCCCTTGCTGTGCATATAATCAACGAAATACATAAAATCTACTGCATCACCATATCTGCTGGTCGGTGCATAATAATTGGTAACCTGGTAGCCCCATGAGCCGTCAAATGGATACTCTGATATACCCATGAGCTCTACGTGCGTATATCCCATCTCATTGAGATAGTCTGCCACCATAGGAGCGAGCTCCCTGTATGTGTAGAAGCCTGCATCGTCATCCTCAACCTTCTTGTGCCATGAGCCGAGATGCATCTCGTATATGGACATAGGCATGCGCATTCTGTCAGTACGGCTGATCTTGCTTCTATCCTTCATCCATGATGTATCCTTCCACTTATAGCTGCTTATGTCCGCAACCACAGAGGCATTCTCAGGTCTCATCTGACACTGGTTGCCATATGGATCCGCTTTGTACAGTATCTCTCCATATCTTGTCATGATCTGATACTTGTACACAGCACCTGGCTCCACGCCCGGCAGGAACAGTTCGTATATTCCCTCATTTGCCGTGATCTGCATAGGATTTACATTACCATCCCAGAGATTGAAATCACCGACTACACTGACACGTCTTGCATGAGGAGCCCACACTGCAAAGTAGGTTCCACGTACACCGTCTATAGTCATAGGGTGTGCGCCAAGCTTCTCATATATATTGTAATGTCTACCCTCCGCAAAAAGGTATGTGTCAAAATCCGTGATTAGCGATTCAAATGAATATGGATCTGCACTGTTTATAATGGTGCCATCCTCATATGTGGTGACAACATTGTACTTGTTGCCATCATACTCCTTCTTATCAAAATAAATGGCGAACAGTCCTTCATTTGTCATCTGTTCCATGGTGTGTATCTTCTTACCTGTGCGCGATGTAACCTCTACCCTGATCGCCCCCGGCTTGTACACAACGATTATCTGACCTTCACCATAATCATGGATTCCCAGCAAATGCTTTGGCGCATTGATCTTGCTGGCAATGAGCTCATCATAGAGCACCCAGTTTATCCACTCCTCGATTCTTTTTCTCATAACTACCTCCCATTATGTAACCTTCTATCTGAATTTGTGTGGACGTGATTTCTTATAGCTTATAACCCTGACTATGATAGTAACCACAAGTCCAACAAATATCGTTCCAACATACACCCAAAGAACCTTCGTTCCCGTACCGGCCGGTATTATATCCGGCAGGACATCGTGTCCCGGAAAAAGCTCCGCATAGCTTTCTCCAAACACCATTCTTCTTATGCCATACATGATTCCGCTGCCGGATACCGCCATGGCTATAAAGCTGATTATTCCTATTATAACGCCTGCAGCGCCGCCCCATACAACACACTCATACAGTCTCCTTCTCCTTATGACTACAAAGCATGCCACCAGAAGCACAATGGATATGAACACACCATTGCTTGCCTTGGATTTGATGTCTGCAAGCTGTTCAAGCCTCATCACATTCTCAGTGGACAGATATACGTTGCCAAGCCTGTACTCCTGCTCGCTGTCCCCATCCAGAGCATCCAGCACGATACTGTATTCCACCCACGCATCAAATTCTGATAATTCATCAGTCTGTCCGTTATTCATGACTGAACTTATCGTGCCGCTATTACTCGGCTTGTAGCTCTTCTCCGCAACCCTGCAAACGCTGAACGAACACATTATCGCCGTGGAGATGATCAGCAAGACCAGCGAAAGTGCCATTATCACCTGAAAAAATCTATATTTAAACATCTGTATATTTCTCTGCTTTTCCTGTATTATAATATGTATGGATCATTAAGACCCACTGCATATATGATACCATTTACCTCTTTTTATGTAAAGGAAAGTAACATGTTGTTTTACTTCATTTTTCTTAGGAAACAACATGAAAATAATCCGCGAAAATGCGCAATTTTTTGTTTTTTAGTCTTGACAACGAATTGCGTTTCATCTATTATATGTGAGTATGTTTACATTGAATTGTCCGTGTCCGGTTTTAATGTAAAACCTTATTATATTTAATTAGATTTTATGGAGGTAAGAATTTTGGCTAATATCAAATCTGCAAAGAAGAGAATCAATGTTATCGAGAAGAAGACACTTAGAAACAAGATGATCAAGTCTAAGGTTAAGACAGTTATCAAGAAGGTTGAGGCTGCTATCGCTGCTGGTGATAAGGCTGCTGCTCAGCAGGCACTTGTTGTTGCTACATCAGAGATCAACAAGGCTGCTTCAAAGGGCATCTACCACAAGAACAACGCTGCTCGTAAGGTATCACGTCTTGCAGTTGCAGTTAACAAGATGGCTTAAGCATCTGGCTGATAACTACATAACTTTGACACAAGGATTTGGATATATTAAACGGCTGCATATATTTGAACCAATCATAGTTATATAAAAAATAACCACTGTTTTCACAGTGGTTATTTTTTTACCTCAATATCTAATATCATCACCAGTCTCCTACTGCATCTCACACAGCTCCACGATCATGACCTCCATCGCTGCGTTATCCATAACCTGTCCGGTCTTGAGCTTGTAGTCCATGTCCTGACAGTTCTCCACTATGTCTTTAAGCTGTGCCATGCTGTAGCCCCTGCACTGAGCCTTGTAATTCTTCACCGCCCACACCGGGCATCCTGCGATCTTCGCCAGGCTGGCGTCCTGCGCGCCATCTGATAATGCCATCTTTACCAGAAGGAGCTTGTTGAACTGTCTCATGATACATGCGTTTATCATGATCGCCGATTCCTTATTCTCAAGAAGATCGTGATACATACTGCAAGCCTTCTCCTTCTGCTTTGCAATAATGAAGTCTATCATCTGATACACCTTGCTCTCCGCATCCTGACTGCACAGAAGATCCACATCATGCTCGCTGACCTGCTTCGTGTCTCCGGCGTAGCTTATCATCTTGTCAACCTCATTCTTGATACAGTTCATATCCATGTTAGCAGCTTCGATTATCTTGTATATCGCCGTGTCTGTGGTTGCAACACCATCGGCACGGAACAGTGACTTCACCCACGTGACCATCATCTTCTCATCAGGGGTCGCAAAATCCAGAGCCTCTCCATTCTTGTCCACAGCCTTGAACAGCTTATACCTGGTGTCCACATCCATCTCTACAAATATGGCAACTGATGTATCCTCTATCTCCACCAGCTTCTTTGCAAAATCCTCATTGCTGCTCTTGAACAGACCGCTGTTCTCCACAAGGACAACTCTTCTGTCCGCAAAAAATGGCATCTCGTTGCAGAATGCAAGAAGCTCAGATGTATCGATCCCATTTCCGGCAAATTTCATAAAATTCAGATTATCGTCCTTATCAGTCAGAGCCGACAGCAGCTTATCTCTATACTGGTTCACGAGATACCTCTCCTCCCCATACAGAAGATATATCTTGGAAAACTCCCCCGTCTTTATATGTTGGTTTATGACCGCCATCGCGTTCTTTTTTTCTTTTTTCTTTGTTGCAGCCATTACGTTTCTCCTTCATCAAGCTTATGTCTCACAATATGATTTTCAAAATACAGTACCAGTTTCTACCATAATTATATCTTATGTGGCAAATCTGACCTGTTTTTCTATGTATTTTGATAACGCCAGAGGTTATCTGACCTGTTTTTATAATCACATATTGATTATTTCTATAATGTCACTTTGGTTTTATAATCACCTACAGATTGTGAGTTTATGTACACTCACTCCAATAAACACAAATCTAATTATAACGGAGGTTCAACATGGAGACAACAGAAAGATATAAGTTAAATAAGGAACTTGCCCAGATGCTTAAGGGCGGAGTTATCATGGACGTTACAACACCTGAGCAGGCTAAGATCGCTGAGGCTGCCGGCGCTTGTGCAGTTATGGCACTTGAGAGAATCCCAGCAGATATCAGAGCTGCCGGTGGTGTATCACGTATGAGCGACCCACAGATGATCAAGGGAATCCAGAACGCTGTATCAATCCCTGTTATGGCTAAGTGCCGTATCGGACATTTTGCAGAGGCTCAGATCCTTCAGGCCATCGAGATTGACTACATCGACGAGAGCGAGGTTCTCTCACCAGCAGATGACGTATACCATATTGACAAGAGACAGTTCAAGGTTCCATTTGTATGTGGTGCCAAGGATCTCGGCGAGGCTCTCAGAAGAATCAACGAGGGTGCTTCAATGATCAGAACTAAGGGCGAGCCTGGTACAGGTGATATCGTTCAGGCCGTAAGACATATGAGAAAGATGAACAGCCAGATCGCTGAGATCGTCAGCATGAGAACAGATGAGCTGTATGAGGCAGCTAAGAAGCTTGAGGTTCCTTACGATCTCGTTCAGTACGTACATGAGAATCACCGTCTCCCAGTTGTAAACTTCGCAGCCGGCGGTGTTGCTACTCCTGCCGATGCAGCTCTCATGATGCAGCTCGGTGCTGAGGGTGTATTCGTAGGTTCAGGTATCTTCAAGTCAGGAGACCCTGCTAAGCGTGCTGCTGCCATCGTACAGGCAACAACAAACTACAATGACGCTGATCTCGTTGCAAAGCTTTCAGAGGGACTTGGCGAGGCTATGGTTGGTATCAACGAGCAGGAGATCGCAATCCTCATGGCAGAAAGGGGTAAGTAATATGCAGGTTGGTGTATTGGCAGTACAGGGAGCTTTCGCAGAGCATGAGCATGTACTTTCCGAGCTCGGCGTATCATGCATAGAACTTAGAAATGCCGGAGATCTGAACAAGCCTTATGACGCCCTGATCCTTCCTGGCGGTGAGAGCACAGTCCAAGGAAAGCTTCTCAGAGACAGCGACATGTTCGACACTATAAAGTCTCAGATCAAGGGTGGCATGCCGGTTCTTGCCACATGTGCAGGACTTATTCTTCTGGCACAGCACATCGAAGGTGATGACACTGTACACCTTGGCACTCTCCCTGTCACAGTAAAGAGAAATGCCTACGGAAGACAGCTTGGAAGCTTCCACACAGAGGCCGAGCTTAAAGGTATCGGTGAGGTTCCTATGACTTTCATCCGTGCACCTTATGTGGCTGAGGCTTCACCTGAGGTTGATGTCCTTGCAACAGTTGATGACAAGATCGTGGCGGTTAAGTACGGCAACCAGTTTGCCCTCTCCTTCCACCCTGAGCTTGACAGCGACTACAGGATCCACAAGGCATTTGTAGACAGTATCCAGTAATATATTGACTACAGTCTAAAACATATATCAATAAAGAAAGCCTGTGACATATACAGCAGTTATCTGCCGGTATATGTCACAGGCTTTTTCTAATCTATTTTTCCGGTATGCTCCAGGCCATCAAAGTCCGTCATACTCTCATGCTCAGGAAGATTTGTGAGCGGTTCTTCCTTCTCCTCTATCTTCTCAAGGATCTCCTTGTATTCATTATCCTTGATGTGGTTGCCGATGATCTCCGCCACATCCGTAACTGTGACAAATGCAGAAGAATCTATGGAATTGATGATGTTCTTCAGCTCACCGATCTCAAATCTCGTGATAACACAGTAGAGCACTGTCTTGTTGCCGCTTATCATTCCCTTGCCCTGCATGATGGTAACTGTTCTTCCAAGCTTCTTGTATATCTTGTCTGCCACCTCTCTGGCATCATCAGTTATGATCATGGCTGCCTTCGCCTGCTCAAGACCGGTCTCAACCATATCAAGCACCTTTGATGTTATAAAGTATGTAAGAAGACTGTACATCGCCCTGTCCAGACCAAAGAGCATTCCCGCAATAGAATATATAATCAGATTCATGCCCAGAACAACTCTTCCAACCGGCCAGTCTTTTTTCTTGTTCAGCATGATGGCCACGGTCTCCGTTCCATCCAAGCACCCGCCGAACTTGATGATGATACCAACTCCAAGTCCAAGTATCACACCGCCGAAGCACACCGCAAGTATGGTCTCTGAGGTTGCATTTTCAAGGGGTTTGAATATCTCCACAAATACTGAGAATACAGCCATGGAATAACCGGACTTCACCATGAACATCTTACCAAGCTGTCTTGAACCTATTATAAGAAACGGAACATTAAGAACGATCGTCAGAATACTCAGGGACACTTCTGTGAGATTATTGATCATGATACCTATACCGATGACTCCTCCGTCAAGTATGGTGTTCGGCACGAGAAATTCTTCGATAGCAAATGCAGCTATAACTGCGCCAAGTGTCAGCATTACAAATTCCAGCAGTAATTTTAGTTTTTTTGTCATACTCATCTTCCTTTCCACATCATAATCGTTTCTTCCTTCCCCTGTTCTCCTTTCAGAATTCTTATTCTCATAACTCCCTGATCATCTGTATACGGTTACCGAAATTCCACCATCCGTTATCTCTACACATATAGCTCCATGGTCTATGGTACTCATTACATCAGCTCCACAGGCATCCAAACGCTCCAGTGTCTCCCCGTGCGGATGACCATATCGGTTATTCTCCCCCGCCGATATGATCGCAAGATCCGGGTCGACTGCTCTCAGGAACTCCCCACTCGTAGAATATCTGCTGCCGTGATGTCCGACCTTCAACACATCAGCACTCAGATCACCGCCCTCCGAGATAAGCTCCCGTTCTCCATCTTCTCCCAGGTCTCCCGTAAATAAAACACTGTACCCTCGATACTCCAGACGGATAACCGCAGAAAGATCATTTGCATCTTTTATATCAGTTTTTTCGGACGGATGCAAGAAATTTAACCACACCTTAGCTGCATCCTTGCCACAGGACATTTGAGAACCGCCGTCCATATATATGATATTTACGCCTCTTTTCTCTGCCAGCTCAAGCAGTTCACCCATATTTTCAATATTACCATACATCGGAACCACAAGATTATCTATTCTGATACCGGAGTTCGTATCGCTTAGAAGATATTGGATACCGGACACATGATCCTTATCTCCGTGTGTCACAAATGCATAATCTACATGAGCTGCACCATAAAACTTTAGAACAGGCACCATCACGTACTCACCAACCTTATTGCTACTCGACGAGCCCCCATCTATCAATATATTTACTCCCATGCCAGACCTTATAAGTATGCCGTCTCCCTGACCAACATCCATAAATACAACTCTGAACTCCCGGTCAAATGAAGCTGCTTCGTAACACACGCAGCACAAGGTCATGATCACAGCAGCGCACAGACAGACCATCCGCCTCCTCACCCTGGCGCAGTCTGCACTCTTTGCTCTTACAAGCAGGATCAGCACTCCAACCATAGCCATATAAAATACTACGATCATCATAACCGACACATGGCCTGTATTTATACTGTAAAATGGAAGCTTCATCGCCCATTCGCAAAGCTGCCTGTATATTGCAAGTATCAGCTTCACAGGAAACGCTCCTATGCCCACCGCCATCTCATTGCCCTGTAGTATCCCGGGAAAAATAAGCATAGCCGCAATCACGACGATACTCACGAATATTATCACAGAAACCAATGGCACTATGAGCAGATTCAGAAAGATCGAATACAGCGGAAACTGGTAATAATAGAATATAACAAGCGGTCCGGTGGCAAGTGTTATCGCCAGATTCATTACAAGTGTGCTGACTACCTTATTCTTAGTTGGAATAAGCTTTTTCATAAGTGCTCCAGGCACCGCCATCCCCAGCACTGCAGCAAAAGACAACTGAAATCCGGCATCAAGGATAATACCCGGATCAATCAGCGCCTGTATGACTGACGCGGTTCCCGCGGATGTAAGCATATCAGGGCTTCGCCCCTTTACCTGACCGATCACAGATATCACCATCATTATCATGGCTCTTACAGTTGAACTCGCCATCCCTGTCATAACTCCGTAAAGTACGATCACAGATATAGCCATTATACCTGATGCCATATATGACCCTGTAAGCCTTCGCAGCACACCGAATAATGTCATTCCTATTATTGCTATGTGCACACCGGATATCGCCAGAATATGAGCTATTCCATTCATCTGAAACAGCTTCTTCGTATCCCTGTCAATGCCGCTCTTATCCCCCAGTAGCATTGCCTTTATCACCGAGCCATCCGTCTCTCCAAACACACTGTCTGTGATCTCCCCGGACTTTATACGCAGCCTGAACAGAATGTCTCCTATACGGCTGTAGTCCTCTCCACACTCCAGAATGGAGATATCCTTTCCTACTATATATATTCCCTTGTGCGAATAATATTCCCGCGCATCGAATTCGCCCGGATTATCTGCAGAGTCCGGCCTTGACAGACCGCAGCTTAAGGTCAGCTTCATTCCGGTCTTCAGGCTTCCCACGTCTTCCATGTACAGCAATACCTTTGATCTTCCCCGGTATTCCACAGTTTCTTCTGAGTCGCCTCCGCCAAATGTTATCCATTCCGCATACACATATACCCGCCATTCATCGCCGGACTGCCTGATCTCGTACACCTTTCCTTCTATACCGCCCGGCTGCTGCCCATCGAGCTCTTCTGCGAGTCTCTCCTGCTTTGACATAGCACAGCCATTCATATAACCGGTCAACGAGATCATTCCAAATATCATCATACTCAGAACGCATCTGACGATCCTGTTCTTTCTGTCTTTATCACCATGAGCTTTGCCACTATAAAAAAACATGGCTGTGCCGGCTTTGTCCATGTAAACCGACAATACCGGTGCAGCCAATATGACCAGACCAATTATAAGCACTGAACTGTCAGCCGCCTCTTTATACGCCTCTCCAAGCGCAAAGCATACTGCTATCCAGAATAATGGTCTCTTTATATTCGTATCCTCCCGTTTTGTTCAAACTTCTGTTTATCTCTCAAGCTTTGAATAATCAGCAGTAAATTTCCTGCTGAGATCGATGTTGTTCAATCTGTTATTTGTATTATCCACATTTATCTGTACCATCTTGACATCTTCAAGCTCCATGAGGGAATCCACAACAGAATACACAAGTATCTCATCGTCCACACCTGCTGTTCCATCCGCAAAGCTCTCATTAAATGTTATCGTACACACACCGTCAGCATCATCCACAGTGACACTCTTAACCACAGTTTTCTCATTGAACGGTACAACTGTTCCATCGTAACTCATTCTCAGTCCTGCAACCATCTGTTCCTCCAGTGATTCAGGCGCTGATCTGTCCAGATCTATGGTCTTCTGAACCAGCTTCTGTCCTGTGCTGTCCGGCATATATATGTTGTACTCTTCATGTGGATTCATGAAGTTGTCCATATCTGAAAATGAATCATTTGTGATCTCCTCACGCACGATACTGTTCTCATTTGCAATATCAGTGTATTCATACACAACCTTCTTCACCGATTCGATCTGTGTCAGAGTTCTCACAAATGCCGCCTTGCTTAGCACCATCTCATATGTGTCAGTGGCCTCCCAGTCAACGTTGAACATAAGATTGATAGTTGCCTGACCGTCATATGTATATCTCTGGTACGTAACGCCCTGAGGAACCGGGACCTGCTTATCCGTCATTTCCCCGCTGTCCATCAGCGCATTCATCACAGTATCGATAAGGTTCTCCGTCGTGACGAGCTGGTCACGGGTGACAACCTCCGGGGACAGATCAGTCCACGTTGAGTTTGCATAGTACAGAGTCAGATTTTCAGTTGAATCGTCCACAGTTTTTTTCTTTCTGCCACTCTTGCTGTCGCTTCCACATGCCACAAGGACCACCACCGTGACCATGACCATGGCAGTGAGCAAAATTCTTTTTTTCTTCGTCATATCTATCCTTTACTCCTGAGCCTGTAACGGAATCTTTACCGTGAATGTCGTTCCCTTTCCCGGCTCACTATATACATTTATAGTTCCTTTGTGCATGATAATAATATTCTTCGTGATGGCAAGTCCCAGACCGGTTCCACCTGTGTCTCGGCTTCTCGCCTTGTCTACTCTGTAGAATCTCTCAAAAATGTGATTTATACAGTCCTCCGGTATGCCGACACCGGAATCCGCAACCTTGATATAGAAATTCCTGTGGTCTGAATTGAGAGAAACCTTTATCCATCCGCCATCGATGTTATATTTTATTCCATTCTCTATCAGGTTAGAGATAGCCAGTGTAAATTTCACCTTGTCTATCTCAGCTTTTATATCGCCAAAGCTCTCAAATGAAAGCTGTATGCTCCTCTTCTCCGCCAACGGCTTAAGTCTCTTGAGTATGAGATCCATAAACTCGTTCATGTCCACAGGCTCTTTATTCAGGCTGTCCGGTCCCTTATCTGTTTTGACCAATGTGAGCAGATCACTTATGATCTCCGCCTCTCTGTCTATCTCCTGAACTATATCCTCCATGAATTCCCTGTACATCTCCGCCGGTACATCGCTCTGGGTGAGCAGCGACTCGGACAGAACCTTCATGGATGTTATCGGTGTCTTTAACTCATGTGAGACATTTGATACGAATTCCTGACGGGACTCCTCAAGAAGCTGTGCCTTGTTGAATATATCGTTTATATCCTTTGTCAGCTCCTGTGTCTCTCTGAACATACCATCCACGCTCATCGGTTCAAGGCTGCCGCCTTTCATTCCCTCTATCTCGTTTCTGACATGGTTCACATCCCTGACTGATAACTTAGCCGAAAAATAAGCAGCTATCAATCCAAGTATCAAAGATATCGCAAACAGATAAGTTGCATTTCTCTTCATATATATTGACAGGTTATCGAGAGCATCGGTCTCAAGAGATATCAGTGCCACCGCATCTGTATAGCCCTCACTGTTGATCACTGGAACTATGCGTCTGTACACATTTTCCTCTGTCTCTGATATATACTTCTGCTGCCCCTTCATTACGCTGAACACGTTCTCATCCACCAGATATCTTCCAGTGTCTTTTCCATAGGAGTCCACCACGACCTTGTAATCAGTATCCACTATAACTATACGTGCAGAGAGAGAATAAGCCATGGTCTTTATCTCGTCCACGGCTCTCCCTATATCATCCTCCGCCTTGTGTTCATTCACTATATGAGCAATGTATTCTGCACACTCCTGTGCGTGTCTGTCAAGATTTCTCTCACTCTTCGAATTCACAGTGCCCGCCAGTATCCACAGTGCTGCATAAGCGATCACTGCCACACTCACTGCCACAATGAGCGATATGATAGTTCTCTGCCCCACTCTGATACTGACCCTTGATCTCTCCTGGGCGGTATTCTTCTCTTCAATTTTTTCTGTTTCAACTGTTGCACGTTTCTTTTTTTTCATATCAGCCCTTGAAGAAATATCCTACTCCCCATTTTGTATGAATGTATACCGGCTCACCCGGATTAGCTTCTATCTTCTCACGAAGTCTTCTAACATGCACATCAACTGTTCTCGCATCTCCCGGGTAGGAATCTCCCCAGATCGTATTCAGGAGTTCATTTCTTGAATATACCTTGTTTGGATGCGCCATGAGCAGTTCAAGAAGGTCAAACTCCTTGGCTGTCAGATTAAGCTCCTTACCACCGACAAATACACGTCTGCTGTCAAGCTCAACCTTCATTCCGTTGATCTCCATTACATTTGACGGTTTTGCAGGTGCCTGCTTGCGGTTGCTTCTTCTAAGTATAGCCTTGATCCTGGCCTTCACCTCAAGAATATTAAATGGCTTTGTTATATAGTCATCTGCACCATACTCAAGTCCCATGATCTTATCCATATCCTCACCCTTTGCAGTGAGCATGATAATTGGGACACTTGAAAATTCCCTGACCATCTGACACACCTCTATTCCGGTATATACAGGTATCATTATATCCAGAAGCACTATATCATAATCGTTGGCCTTTATCTTCTCTATAGCCTCGCCACCATCATAGGCTGTATCCACTTCCATATCATCCTGTTCCAGGCTGAACTTCAAGCCCTTAACAATCAACTTCTCATCATCCACAACAAGAACTTTCTTCATCTTAACATCCTTTCTACCCCGAGACTCATTTACTCTGTCGATATATATGTCTCCAGTTTCTCATATATACTGTCTCCTATGCCACTGACATTCTTAAGGTCTTCTTTACAGGCAAATGCTCCATTCTTCCGTCTGTACTCGACAATCTGTGAGGCCTTCGTCTCGCCTATTCCCGGTAACGTCATAAGCTCCGCAGCATCTGCACTGTTGATGTTGACCAGTCTCTGTTCCGACGCATCTGTCCCACCTTCGCTCTCTTCCGGAAGCTGTTCACCTCCGACAGGGAAGTACAGCTTCTGACCATCCTCAAGCACATCTGCAAGATTCACCGCAACGGTATCTGCGTCATCGGAGAATCCTCCCGCCGCCTCAAGGCCATCATTCGCCCTGGATCCGGCTTCGAGCTCATATACACCCTCATTCTTCACTGCTCCGCATACAAAAACTGTTATGTATTCTGGAATTTCTGAATGTATCGTTACGCTCTCGTCTGCTCCGGCTTCTTCCGCGCCTTGCTGCGAAGCTTTCTCCGTAACATTCTCTTCTGAATTACCGGATATAGTTACCTGTTCTTCTCCACAGCCGGAACACAATAATGTCATCGTCAGCACGCATAAATATGCTAAATTTTTAATTATTTTCTTCATCGTGCGACACCTCCTGTGTCAGCACAGAATTACACAGGTTTATTGTATCTAAACACCTCTGAATTTACAACAATATATTTCTATTTTATTTCATTTTTGTTACTTTTTTCACAAAAGAGCCCTTTTATCCCTTATTCATTGATACTTTTTACAATACATAAAAATGTAACATTTTTATAAACTCCCCGATTCAGATCAGACATAAAAAAACAGCATACATGACCGGTAATCTTCCATCCTTACAGATGGCTGTCCACCATGGTCATATATACTGTTTTATAATTTACTATTTTATTATTTGAAGCTTTGTTATATTCTGCCCCGCATCCTAGAATAAAGGCTCCTTGAGGATAGCAGTTCCGATACCCTTCTGGGTGAAGAACTCAAGAAGCAGGCAGTGCTGAAGACGGCCATCAAGTATATGCACTCTTGAAACTCCATTTTCCATGGCTGCGATACAGTTGTTAAGCTTCGGAAGCATACCGCCGCCGACAACGCCCTTCTCTATGATGTCCTTTGCCTCATGTATATCCATCTCTGAGATAAGTGTTGACTTGTCTGTTGGATCAATAAATACTCCCTCGATATCTGTGAGGAATACAAGCTTCTCAGCCTCAAGAGCTGTTGCTACTGCACAAGCAGCATCGTCCGCATTGATGTTGTAATCCTCGTAGTTCTCATCCACTCCTATAGGTGCAATAACCGGGATGAAATCATCCTCGATGAGTGATGTAAGGATGGATGTGTCAACATTTGTTATCTCTCCCACATAACCTATATCCTTGCCACCAGGGAACTTCTTCTTGACTGTGAACATACCGCCGTCCTTGCCGCTGATTCCGACTGCCTTAAGTCCGATCTTCTGCATGAGACTTACAAGACTCTTGTTGACCTTGCCGAGAACCATCTCTGCGATCTCCATCGTCTCTGCATCTGTAACACGGAGACCGTTGATAAATTCTGCCTCCTTGCCGACCTTCTCTACCCATTTGCTGATCTCCTTGCCGCCACCGTGTACGATGACCGGCTTCATGCCAACGAGCTTTAACATGGCAACGTCCTTGATAACGTTGTACTTGAGATTCTCGTCAAGCATAGCGCTTCCGCCATACTTTACTACCACTGTCTTACCCTGGAACTTCTTGATATACGGCATAGCCTCTATCAGCGTCTGTGCCTTCTCAATTACCTGATCTACTGTGTAATCACCTATAACCATTTCTCTGTCCTTCTTTCTTCTATTTTACATTATTGACTACAGTCTATTTTCTGTAATCCGCATTTATCTTGATGTAATCATATGTGAGATCACAGCCCCACGCTGTGGCCGTCTCATCTCCCATATTCATATGCGCCTTGAGCTTTATCTGCTTCTCAGAAAGTATGTGGCTCGCTTCCTTCTCATCGTAATCAGTAGTCACTCCATGCTTTACGATCTCAAGATGTCCTGCCACACTGGCTATCTCTATATCCACCCTGTACGGATCAAACTTCACGCCGCTCTGTCCCATGGCGCACACTATTCTGCCCCAGTTGGCATCAGCTCCGTACATGGCACACTTTACAAGATTGGAGGCCACTATCGCCTTTGCCAGATGTCTTGCAGTATCCTTATCCGGCATGCCCGACACATCCACCTGAAACATCTTGGTAGCACCCTCGCCGTCCGAGGCTATCGCCCTGACAAATGCGCGGTTGATATATCTTATTGCCTCGACAAATGCAGGAAAGTCGTCATCGGTCTCCAGCAGTTCCTCGTTGCCCGCCATGCCATTTGCAAATATCATGACAGTGTCGTTGGTGGACATATCTCCGTCCACTGACACCATGTTGTATGTATCGACCACATCAGCCTTAAGCACCTTGCCCAGCAGCTCTGAACTGATATTCAGGTCTGTCGTGATAAAGCTGAGTACGGTTCCCAGGTTAGGATTGATCATTCCTGATCCCTTACACATACCTCCGATGGTGACCTGCTGCCCCTTGATCTCTAAAGTTACGGCTATCTCCTTCTTATAGATATCAGTCGTCTTGATCGCCTCCGCGGCATCCACTCCGGCATCTATAGAATATGAAAGCTCCGACACCAGCATATCTATACCGCTCTGTATGACATCCATCGGAAGTCTCATTCCTATGACTCCTGTAGAAGCCACCGCAACCGTGCTTGGATCTATGCCAAGGCTCTTACCTACATGGGCCGCCATGGCCTCCGCATCATGGATTCCCTGCTCTCCGGTACAGGTATTCGCCACACCGCTGTTTACCACCAGCGCCTGACACATTCCCACATTCTGGCAGAGCCGCCTGTCGTATATGACCGGAGCCGCCTGAACCATGTTCTGTGTAAATGCTCCTGCCACATGAGCCGGAACATCGCTCACCAAAAGTGCCATATCTTTTTTCAGTTTATTTCTTCTTATTCCAACGTGAAGTCCCGCTGCCCTAAAGCCCGCAGGGGCGGTCACGCCTCCCGGAATTATCTTCATCCTACCACCTTATTTCCAAGTGCATATTTTGAGGCAAATGCTTCAAACCTGATGTTTATGGGAAAACAGGAGCCATGCGAAGACCCTCAGCCTCGTCAAATCCAAACATGATGTTCATGTTCTGCACAGCCTGACCTGCTGCTCCCTTTACGAGATTGTCAAGTGCACCCATGGCGATGACTCTGTTTGTTCTCTCATCTATCTTGAAATTGACATCCACATAGTTACTTCCCTCAACCCATCTTGTCTCAGGACATACATCCTTGTCGAGGACTCTGATAAATCTCTCATTTGCATAGTACTTATCGTATGCAGCTCTCACTGTATCGTAGTCGACCTTCTCCTTGAGGTTGGCATATGCTGTCACAAGTATTCCTCTGTTCATAGGAACAAGATGTGGAGTGAAATTAATGACTATCGGACTTCCATTCGCATATCCAAGCTGCTCCTCTATCTCAGGGGTATGTCTGTGTGTTGTAACACCATAAGCCTTGATGCTCTCGTTGACCTCACAGTAGAGATTTGCGATCTTCGCGCCTCTTCCTGCACCTGATGTTCCAGACTTAGCATCAACGATGATGGAGTTGGCATCAACCAGACCTTCCTTAACCAGTGGGTAGAGTGAAAGGATCGAACAAGTTGTATAACATCCAGGATTTGCAAGAAGTCTGCACTTCTTTATATCCTCCCTGTTTATCTCACAGAGACCATACACAGCCTCGTCAATAAACTGTGGGCTCTTGTGCTCTATCTTGTACCACTTCTCATAAGTAGCAACATCCTTTATTCTGAAATCTGCACTGAGGTCTATGATCTTGACTTTGGACAGTATCTCCTCATTTACCAGTGATCCGCACAGTCCCTGTGGTGTGGCGGTAAATATTACATCTACCTGTGAGGCAAGCTCCTCCATGTTGTCATCCATACACTTTGCATCCACGATCTGGAACATGTTGCCGTATACCTGATAATACTTCTGATCTATAAAGCTTCTTGATCCATACCATACGATCTCCGCTTCCTTATGTCCAAGAAGAATTCTTACTATCTCCTGTCCTGCATATCCTGTTGATCCGATAATTCCTACCTTAATCATAACTGCCTCCATAATTTATATGTACTTTTTCTATATCTGTATAAAGACATACTCTGTCTGATTGTATACCTGACAATGTATATCGTCAACATACACTATTTAATATGTAGAAATACACTCATTACCCTGAGCTTTTGTATCTCTGTTCCTCGTTTTCTCTACGGAAACTTTTATAATTATACATTTGTAACGTATAATATGCAATGGTTTTTTTGAATATTTGCATATTTGTCCAAAATATACAATTTATCAGCGTTTTTGCCACCATTTTGCTCTGTATTTATGCATATTTTTCATGAATAATATACGGTGAACGAATGAATATTTTGAAAAATCACTTGCATAATATACATTTGCGTTGTATAGTTCATGTAGAAAATGTCATATAGAGAATCCCGCTTAGCCGGACAGAGCTCTTGTGATGTGCGTAGATGTATCCTTATTGCATCTGCTCTATATTTATAAATAGGAGGATTTATTAAAATGGCTAAAGAAAAAGTTGTACTGGCTTATTCAGGCGGTCTTGATACCACTGCCATCATCCCATGGTTAAAGGAGACATACGGATACGATGTTATCTGTGCATGTATAGATGTAGGTCAGGAGAGTGAGCTTGAGGGACTTGACGAGAGAGCAAAGTATTCAGGAGCTGAGAAGCTTTACATCATCGATGTTGTAGACGAGCTCTGCGATGAGTACATCATGCCAACAGTTCAGGCTGACGCTGTATATGAGAACAAGTACCTTCTCGGTACTTCATTTGCAAGACCTATCATTGCCAAGAAGCTCGTTGAGGTTGCACGTAAGGAAGGCGCTGTTGCCATCTGCCACGGAGCTACAGGTAAGGGTAACGACCAGCTTCGTTTTGAGCTTTCTATCAAGGCTCTTGCACCGGACATCAAGGTTATCGCTACATGGAGACAGCCTGAGTGGACAATGCAGTCACGTGAGGATGAGATCGCTTTCTGTAAGGCACACGGCATCGATCTTCCATTTGATGCAAAGCATTCTTACAGCCGTGACCGTAACATCTGGCACATCAGCCATGAGGGCCTTGAGCTTGAGAATCCTGCAAATGAGCCAAACTACGATGACCTTCTGGTTCTCTCAGTTACACCTGAGAAGGCACCTGATGAGCCTGAGTACATCGACCTTGACTTCGAGAAGGGCTACCCTGTAGCACTCAACGGCAAGAAGATGAAAACTTCTGATATCATCCGTGAGCTGAACAAGCTCGGCGGAAAGCACGGTATCGGTATCATCGATATCGTTGAGAACCGTGTTGTCGGCATGAAGTCACGTGGTGTATACGAGACACCTGGTGGAACTATCCTTACAGAGGCTCATAAGCAGCTTGAGGAGCTCACACTTGACCGTGATACCATGGAGTACAAGAAGCTTGTCGGAACAAAGTTCGCAGCACTTGTATATGAAGGAAAGTGGTTCTGCACTCTCCGCGAGAGCCTTTCAGCATTTGTTGCCAAGACTGAGGAGCGTGTAACTGGTCATGTAAAGATGAAGCTCTACAAGGGTAACATCATCAAGGCTGGTACTACATCAGATTATACTCTGTACTCAGAGAGCCTTGCTTCATTCACAACTGGCGACCTCTACGATCACAAGGATGCTTCAGGTTTCATCAACCTGTTCGGTCTTTCAATGAAGGTTCGTGCTATGATGGATCAGAAGCGCGAGGAGAAGGACAACGCCAACAATAAATAATTTATAGATTCTTAACAAAAGAAGCGTGTTGGAATAGTATATAGAAAAGGAAATGGGTTTTTACCACATTTTACTGTTGTGGGTTGCTCGTTTCCTTTTTTATTGATAGAATATCATACAGATATTTCTTACCATTTTCTGCATTCTCACTAATTTCATAAAAATCCCCAACATACCCTTTTAAATACCGGGCAACTCTTAATGAATTTATACACATCGTATATCTCGACGATATTTGAATGTATATCTATAAAAAAAGATCCGGAGCCGAAGCTCCAGATCTCCCTAAATACATATCATTTACAATATCGCTGCACCAACGTACATTATTTTAAATTACAGTCTATATATTCCATATATGACTTTTTCCCAACTTCTGATTCATTTTCCACATACCACTCTGCGCATTCTTTCAATCCATCTTCCAATGATATTGTCTCCGGGTATATTTTGTTCTGCTGCTGCACATCGAGATAATATTCATAGTTATAAAAACTGAAATAATTTCTCTGTTCTATATCCTCACTGACATTTACAAACGCAGGGATCTTATCAAAGCAGGCGTAACACATCGTCACCCAGTCTTTTATAGTGACCTGCTCCACATTTCCCACATTCATGATATGAGTCTCCGGCTTTTCCTCTATTACTCTCTCCATCAGGATACAGAGATCCTTCACATGGAAGAACTGCAGCTTCATTCCACCATCTCCGGGCAGATAAAATGGTCTGTCCGCCCTGGCGCAGTCAAATACAAAAGCCTCCCTGTATACATTGTTCATAGGTCCATAAATATATGGTGGCCTGAGTATGTAAGCATCACTCACTCTGTCAAGTAATGCATCCTCCGCAGCAATCTTATCCGTACCATATGACCCCCAGTATCTGTTGAGTGCCCGTTCTGAATCTTCACGGAATGGCTGATCTCCATACTCTGGATACACTGCACTTGAGCTGATCATGATATACTGACCAAATGAACCAAGGCTGTCACATAAGTCTGTGATATCTTCCGCATTATATGCGGTTATGTCCGCCACAACATCAAAATAGATGTCTTTGAGTTTGTCTCCCAGGTCATGCCTGTCCGTTTCTATAAGTTTCACACCTGGAACCTGCGGTCTTGAATTTCTGTTCACCACATACACCTCATAGCCTTTGTCCACAAAATACTGCGCCGCATACCGGCTTACAAATACTGTACCACCCGTTATTAGTATTTTCTTCATGAAGAGCCTCCTTTAAATTGGAATTTTTTATCTACTCACCAAGTTCCAGCACCACGCTCTCATTTCCAGCTAATTTCACTGAACTAAGGTCTGACACACCTGTCTCACCAGAACTTGAATAAAGTACATTTGTAACTGTTATGTCTCCGCACTCAGCAAGTGATACCGTCTGATCGCCCTCTGCAAAGTTGTGCACCACTAGCAGTTTCTGTCCATCCGCCTCACGGAAGTACGCTATCACACTGTCGCTTGTGAGCGCTGCCGCTCTATAGTTTCCTTTCATAAGGGCAGGATTGTCTTTTCTAAGCGCTATAAGTGTCTTGTAATATGAATACATTGAATCCGGATCTTTCATCTGTTGGTCAAGTCCCTTTGTCTCTGCATTCTGATCGTCCTTTTCCCACGACGTATTATATGTACTGTCACCTCCCCAAAGAAAAGGCGTCCTTATCATCTCATCCGGCTTACTGCCGTACATTCCAAGCTCCTCGCCATAATATATATATGGATTGCCTGGAAGTGTCATATATACCGCTGCTATCTGTCTCGCCTTATCCAGACTGTTCACCGACGATGCTATCCTGTCCTGATCGTGATTTGCTCCAAATACTCCATTCAGATAGTTGACATCCACGCCGTCATATTTATTCTGTATATTCTCTATCGCCACGGAAAGAGAATCGCCAAATCCTGGCACCGCCATGCCTTTCTGTACGCAGTTCAGTATCTTCTGCTGAATTGCAAAATCAAACTTCGTGTCAAATGGCTGGACATAATTTTCCAGCACCTTGTCATCCTGCCATACCTCACCCACCAGGTATACATCAGGATTTATGCTCTCGCAGTAACCGGCAAATTCGTTCCACCAGGTGATGTTTGCCGCTTCAGAATCTTCCTGCTGCTTGAACTCATGCGCCCCATAGATATGAACTGCGGCGTCCATACGGAAACCATCAAGACCAAGCTCCAGAAAATGACCGGCGGCATCCTTCGCAGCCTGTCTAACATCCGGATTGTTATAGTTCAGATCCGGCATATCCGCGCCGAACACACCATAATAATAGAAGTCTCCTTCCTGGTGCCACACCATATCTCCCCAGCTTGATTTGTCGAGGAGATGATTGCAGTCTTTCTTGTCGGTCTTGTACACCCACCTGTAATAATCTCTGTACTCGCTGTTCTCATCTGACTTTGCAGCCTGAAACCACGGATGATTGATACTGGTGTGATTGATGACCAGATCCATGATGACTTTCATGCCTCTGCTGTGTGCCTCATCAAGCAATCTTTTAAGATCATCCTCTGTTCCGTAATCGGGATTCACCGTCATGTAATCCGTCACCGAATACCCGTGATAAGTATCGGATGCAGTGATCGGCATGAGCCATATCCCGTCGATTCCAAGTTTCTGCAAATAGTCAAGTTTCTCCGTGATGCCATTCAGATCGCCTATACCATCGCCGTCTGAATCGGCAAATGATCTGACAAATATCTCGTAATACACACCGCGATTACCCTCTTCGTCGGTCTTCTTACGAGTCTCTGCCGTAAACTCCGCCACGTCATACGAATCACTTGAGTATGTTCCCTCTACATAAGGCTCATCCTTGTCTTCCGTAGCTTTTTTTGACTCCTGTCCATCTTCTTCTGATGCTCCGGCATCTGTCTGATCGTTTGTCTGACCATCCGCCAAAGTCTCTGCTTCTGACGACGCAGCACCGTCCGCTCCGTCATCTGTTTTGCCGCACCCTGTACCGAGTCCAAGTGTAAGGGCCAGCATAACCACTGCAAGTCTCTTCTGCAGTCTGAGTAAGTTGTTCTGTTTCAGCACTTTCTTTTTAAGCACTTTCTCGTTCCTCCTATACTCCCTCCAAAGAACATTATAACAGACCATGCCTCATAACTTCCAGTGTATTTTCTAAGCCATAGCCCTGCCGGCGGTCTTGTACCTGTCAACGATCACTCCAACAAGTATGAACAGTACGGCGAATAGCATCTGCACTCCCATGCTTACAAATATGCCTGACACCGAACTGCCGGATGCGAAATTGTCGATGGCATCCGTTGCATTTGCGTACCAATATGCTGGAAGGAAATGTGCTATCGCCATCACAGTGTCACTTAAGAACTCTCTCGGCACAAATATCCCGCAGAGGAATGCCATTCCAAGTGATATGACATTTGCACACATGGAAAGAATCTGTTCACTCTGGGTAAGCTTGCTAACTAGAAATGCCAGCGAGAGTGCTACACAGGCATACACCAGCATATTGAGTATGAACATTCCGCCCCTTGCTGAGACTATATCATATTTTATAAGTATTCTGGAAAGTACTATAAATACTACAGACAATACGCATCCAGTAAACATCATCCCCAGGACAAGTTCCCTGTTCAGCCTGAAAAATTTGTATGATGAGCACTCTATTCTCGCTCTAAGCTTTTTCCTGTTATATACCTGCAAAACAGGCGCTACCCCAATTATCATAACGCAGATCATGACCCACCCCAGATAGTTGTAAAAATTATATAACATGGAATGTCCTGAGGTCTTTCCTTCAGCCATATCGACTTCAGCCTTCTGCTCAAGTGCCATCCTCGCTCTCTTATCGGCATCGTTCACATCATCTCCGGCCCTCTTGTACAGAGACACCATATTCATGTAGCTGTCAAGCCTTGTCTCAAACAGCATGGACGCCTGACTTCCGGGGATAGTCGTTATCTCAAGCAGACCATCCGCAGTATCATTTGCCCATGCATCGCCAAAGCCATCTGGTATCCTGATCACACATTCCACCGCCCTGTTGTAGAGAGCATCCTGAATACCTCGTTCGTCCATATCAACGCCATCTACAAGCTGCTGCGTATCACTCAGGTAAGCCATCAATTTTCTGCTCATCTCACTGCCATCCTCATCGCTCACCGCATATTTGACCGTTTTATCCTTATAATAGTTCTGTGGATCTGTGTTTCCCACATTGATGAACACAATCATGACTCCACACAGGATTCCCACATACATGATCATCTGCCCAACATATTTTCTCAAAACCTTGAAAAAAGATTTAAACACTTGCATATCTGTTCCTCCTTACCATGAGAATCCCAACTGCTATGAGCACCACAGCCTCAATAGTCATTATGACGATATTCTCAGTGAAAACCTGGTGGTCACTGTAAACATTCAGCGCATAGAATGAATCCGATATCAGAGCCGCGGGATTGAGTTTATTTATAATCGGCACGTGCTGCTGTATCTCATACTTTATCCCGTTTATACACAGATCAGAAAGGATGGACATCACCATGGATATTCCGATCACAATACCTATCTTGGTCCCCTCAGCAAGCTTTGATATAGCCCCAACTATGACTCCTATTGCCAGACCGATAAAGCAGCCCACAAACAGAGTAAGCAGGATCTCCCATACTCTGTCGCCAAAATCCACTCCTATGCAGGACATGTATATAAAGCTTATGACCTCGACCACAAAATGTATAAGCAGCAGCGCAGCAAATTCTGCCAAAACAAATGTCATTTTTCTCTGTGGGGACACATTTTTTCTCTTTCCCGTAGCGCTCACATTTGCCTGAAGATTGCTCATCATCTCTATAGATGAAAGTGATGCAAACAGACAGCTCATGGCAAATATGGCATAGAAATAATTGTTATACACATTCTGGCTGCCCTCAGTGCTGGCCTTCTCTGTATAATATGATCTCTGTTCTGAGAGTTTTTCCACAAGGTCCGACATATCATCCACGCCGGAAGTCCCAGACATATACTGTTGGAGTCCAATGCCATCAGAAGCCATCCCCCCCTTAGGTTCGGTGCCCTCCTTATATATATCCTTAAGTGCATGCTCGTACTGCTTGTACTCAGAGAGCACTGTCTCAAGTATGCTCGCATTGACAGAGCTCTCTGCAACTGTAAGTCTCACATAATCTGTATATATGATGCCCTCGACCTCTTCATCAGCCAGTGACATCTCCGCATCGCTTTCGCTCATTCTCGTAACCGACAGAAGGGCATCATCGCCATCCGACAGCGCATCCAGCATATAATTAAGTCCATTTATCGATTCATCTTCAGTGACCACTGCCACCTTGATATTCCTGAACATCTCATCCTGTTCATATATGTTGCCAAATGCCATGTACATGAATGTTGCAAGAAGCAGCGGGAATACCAGTGTCCAGAAGATCGACACCCTGCCTCGGACCATGATCTTTATGGTGTATAAAAAGTCCCGTATAAACATAATTTTCTCCTTTAATCCTGATTCATCTCAAGTTTCCATATACAATACGATTTCAACGATCTCATATCTCTGCCCTGAATTTCGTTTAGTCTCTGAGTTCCTTGCCTGTGATCTCCAGGAACACATCATTGAGTGTTGGGAGCTCCGTGACTACCCTGCCAAATGATATGTCGTGCTCCTTGAAAGATTCCATAAGCCTCACCAGATTGTGTCTTCCACCAGAATATCTAAGTGTCAGCATGCCTCCGTTATATTCGTCCTCATACACATGTGGCTGACTGTGAAGCTCCGACATCTGCTCGCCTGTAAGTCCAAGCACCTCAACCTTGATGGTCTCGGTATTCTTGATCATCTTCTTGAGCTCATCCTTTGTTCCGACTGCAACAGATTTACCTTTGTCCATGATGACTATCCTGTCGCAGATCTGCTCGACCTCCTCCATATAATGAGAGGTGTACACGATAGTCGCGCCTTCCTCATTCAGACGTTTTATCCCCTCAAGTATTCTGTTGCGGCTCTGTGGATCGACCGCAACTGTCGGTTCATCGAAAAATATAAGCTTTGGCTTATGCGCTATTCCGCAGGCAATATTCAGTCTTCGGAGAAGGCCTCCTGATAGCTTCTTTGGAAGGAATTTCCTGTAATCCGCAATATCCACGAAATCCATTGTCTCCTCAACACATTTGCGTCTCTTCTCTTTGTCCTTTATATAGAGGCCGCAGAAGTAATCAATATTCTCATATACAGTCAGTTCATCGAACACCGCCACATCCTGCATTACAACTCCGATCTCTCTCTTGATATCGTAGCTGTCGGGCTTCATCTCTTTGCCAAATACCTTTATATCGCCCTTGTCAAATGTGAGCAGGGACAGTATACAATTTATAGTTGTCGTTTTGCCGGAGCCGTTTGGTCCAAGGAGTCCAAGTATCTCCCCCGCCTTCACCGTCAAACTGAAATGATCCAGCGCCAGTAGATCTTTATATCGCTTTACCAGATTGGTAACCTCTATTGCATTTTCTGAATTACTCATATATATCCTCCTGTTTTGATATTCTGTTTTTTGACCCTCATTATCTTATGAGTGTCGTTCATAACATGATAGTCTGCACGCATCAGCATGCTACATTCTTTATTACATGCTCTCATTATATACACCCTTGATCTGTTTTCACAGTGAACAACGTCATCTTCACAATGTGACATTTGTCATATTTCTTTTTCCCTCATATTTATTTATAATAATTATTACACTAGTCTGCACACACTGCCTGGCACGGCTATTCAGACAGCACGATATATACTACAGCATTTTCTACATTATGGAGAATAATTATGAAACATCTCATCAACAAAGGACTCCTGCTGGTCTCAGCATTTGTCATGATATATGCGCATAATACTGCCACGGACACCCGGATCATCATCGCACTGCTCCTGTCGCTCATTGCCGGTGCGGTCTATCCGGCACTTTCCGGGATCTCCGCAGTGAACAGAGCCACCACGAAGGGCGCCGAGAACCACAGCAGAATATATCCATACATATGCGAGACACTGGTATGCGCGTATCTTATATCCGCATTCTGGCTGCACCCAGTCTATATGTTCGTGTCCATAGTCAGCTACGACATGTACAGATACAGACAACGGCTGTCACCAGTCATACTTGTCCTGTTATCCATATACATGTGCGTCAACTATCCTCTGATGTCAGTTCTCCCGCAGATATGCCTCATCGCATTCTCATTTGCTATGAGCGTGTACTGCTGCCGGATAAATCTGCTGAGGGCTGAGCTTCTTGCCATGAGGGACAATACTGCAGAACACGACATGCTGGTTGCACAGAACACACGCCAGTTGCTGGAAAATCAGGACAACATGGTGCTCACCGCCACCCTGTCAGAGCGAAACAGGATTGCCCGGGAGATTCATGACAATGTCGGTCATATGCTCACCAGATCCATACTTCAGACCGGTGCCATCAAAGTTATCAACAAAGACGAGCGTCTTGATAAGCCCCTGGCACAGCTGCAATCTACGCTGGATACCGCAATGGACAGCATGAGAAAAAGTGTCCACGATCTACACGATGAATCCATAGACCTGCGCACTGCCCTATATGATGTGATCAACAACGTCAGCGACATGGACATCTACATGGATTACGACATGTCAGATAAGCTTCCAAGAGAGATCAAATACTCATTCATCAACATAGTAAAGGAAGCCATTAACAATACGCTGAAGCACAGCAACGGCGACCATATGGATATCCGCGTGCGGGAACACCCGGCATTTTATCAACTGTATATAACAGACAATGGACAGAACATCCGCTCCGGTCTATCCCCGGCACAAGGAAGCGCTTCTGGCGGGATGGGCTTAAATGGTATCCAGGAAAGAGTAAACAAACTTGGAGGCACAATGAAGATATCAACCGACGACGGATTTTCCATATTGATCAATATCATGAAAAGAGATTTTACAGACTGAATTCCAAACAGATATGCAAAATATCCTGATTATAAATAGGAGGAAACCGACAAATGAATGTAGTTATAATAGATGACGACCAACTGGTGGCACTGTCACTTCAGACCATACTCGAAGCCTGCGACGACATACAGGTATCCGCCACAGGAGGCAGTGGAGCTGATGCGATCAGACTGTACGAAGAATATCAACCGGATGTTCTACTCATGGACATCCGCATGGAGAACATAAATGGCCTTGAGGCTTCTGAGAATATCATGGTCTCTCACCCGGATGCCCGCATTCTTCTCCTGACAACATTTTCAGATGACGAATATATAATCAAAGCACTGAGTATCGGGGCAAAGGGATATATACTGAAGCAGAATTTTGAGAGCATCGCACCGGCAGTAAAAGCAGTATACAATGGACAGACTGTATTCGGGGATGAGATAGTTGGAAAGCTCCCTGATCTTATTGGACATATGGACACTACCTCATCAGATGTCCAGCCATCGCCATTTGCCGGAATGGAATACGAACTCAGTTCCAAGGAAATGAATATTATCAGACTTGTTGCAGATGGACTGAATAACAAAGAAATCGCATCAAGCCTGTATCTGAGCGAGGGTACAGTGAGAAACTATATCAGTTCCATCCTTGACAAGCTGCAGCTGAGAGACCGCACACAGCTGGCGTGCTTCTACTACAAAAAGCTAACCAATTGAGCAACAGTCAATACAACACTAAAAAAGCAAGCCGCACGCCATCCTTGAATGACATGCGGCCTGCTTTTTCTGTCTTACTGTGTTGTACCTGGGTGAGGGGTACTCATATACACTACTACTGAAGTGAGGCATCCACACTTACATATTCTGTTGAAATATATCCGATCGAGCCATCGTATAACTGAACTCCTATCCAGCTCTCATCCTGTGATACAACGTCGAACATCTCTCCACTGTTCACTGTAGCTATGATATCTGATTCTGATGACTGCTCTGTATGGACATACACACCATCATATATCACTGATGCTGTTACGCCCGGAAGCACCTCTGAAGGGGTCTCTTCTGTTGTCGCTTCCTCTGTTGTCACTGCCTCGGTAGACGCTGAAGTCACAGACTGTATACTACCTGATGCATTGCTGGCAACTCTGGCCGTATCGTTGGCCGATACTGAACTTCCTGCAGGCACCACTGCGTCGATGGCAAGCTGCACACTGCTGTCTGCCATCATCACTGCCTGACTCTTGTTGATAGTCACACTATCATTCGCATATAATTCATCCGCAAGCGGGTCAGCCTTCTCTCCAAAACTTATGACAGCAAATACACAAAGAGCCATTACAACCACAAGTGCTGTCATCAAAATGTTATGTCTTAAATATTTATAACTGAGAACATTCCTTCTCATGTGATCTACAAATCTTCCAAACTTACTGCGTGATCTAGTCATCAATTTTTCCTCTTTTACCCTTAATCCAAGCTATTTTCTATGTAGTATTTCGTAATCTAAATTTTACAAAGTTACCGCATTTGTTACATTTCTGTTAAATATAATACACTACACATGTGCATGTGTCAACTGATTCTGACAAAAAAATACCAATTTCTAGTGGTTTTACACAACTGTTTGTAACGACATGTTGTGTTTTGTAACATTTAACTTTTCTGCTGAAAAAAGCGCATTTTCGTGGTATCATATGACATCATACAGTCAACTAAAGGAGTACATTATGAGACTTGATAAATTTCTAGTTGAAATGGGGATCGGCAGCCGCAGTCGGGTAAAGCAGTATGTGAAAAAAGGCACTGTCACCGTCAATGGTGCCCCGGTTAAATCCTCAGATGTAAAGATAGATGAGAACAACGATACTATAAAATATAATGGCAGGATTCTGAATTATTCTAGATACAGATATTTCATCCTGAACAAACCTGCGGGGTGTGTAAGCGCCACCAAAGACAACGTGCATCAGACCGTTATCGATCTGCTAAAAGGAGAAAATACAAAAGACCTGTCACCCGTGGGACGGCTGGATATAGACACAGAAGGACTTCTACTTCTGACAAATGACGGAGCACTGACCCACCATCTTCTGTCTCCTGCACACCACATTCCCAAGACATATTACGCAGAGATTGACGGATATGTAACAGATGATACCATAAACATTTTCGCCACAGGTGTGGATATCGGAGATGAAAAACCTACACTGCCCGCAGATCTGCGCATATTATCTTCCGACAGCACCGCTGCCAGATCGGAGATCGAACTCATAATAACAGAGGGACGTTTTCACCAGGTCAAGCGAATGTTTGAGGCCGTCGGCATGAAAGTTACTTTTCTGCGAAGAATTGCAATGGGTGAGCTGAAGATAGACGAATCGCTTCCAACAGGTGCCTACAGAAGTCTCTCGGAAGAAGAGGTCAGTCTTCTCCGGTTCGATATGCCACAATAAAAATAGAGAACAGGAAATCCTGTTCTCTGTTTTTATTTATGTTACTGACTTCTATTCTGTAATATATTTATCAAGGCCATCTGCTATTCCCTTGGCGATCTTGTTCTGATAATCGTCTGTTACAAGAAGTGCCTCCTCAGATGCTGTAGTCATATAGCCAACTTCCACTATGGTTACCGGAACTGTACTCCAGTTTATTCCGCTCATGGTATCCGTCTCCCATATTCCATCGCTCTTAGCTCCTGTGGAAGCCAGAAGTCCTGATAAAACATCCGTGGCAAGACTCTTGCACTGATCATAGATAGCTGAATTATATGGATTAGATGATGTCTGACATACTGTCATCACACCTGTCGCATTACCGTCTGTCGATCCATTTGTATGGATCTTTATAACTGCATCTGCCTTAAGGTTGTTCGCATATTCTGCTCTCGTCGCATTACTTATATCAACATCATTCGATGTTCTGATCATCTTAACTGTATAGCCTCTGGATGTGAGCTCTGCCTCAAGCTTCTGTGCGATCTGAAGATTCAGCTCATATTCCTTTATTCCTGTTGATACACCTGTGTTGCCAACAGTTGCCTTTACTTTTGTTTCTGTAGCAGCAGGGCCTATCGGCTCGGTCTCTTCATTTGCATTCTGCTGATGTCCGGCATCTATAACTATCATCTTGCCCTCACCAACATTGGATGTAGTTCCCTGTTCTGTGGATGCATCCGATGAATTCTCTGTTGTCGCCTCAGTCGATGCATCAGACTTATCTCCTCCGCCTACGACCTCAAGGAGCTCTGAGAATATATAATATTCCCCACCATCTATAGATACCTTGCTCCACTCATCGTTATAACCGATTCTGTCCAGCTCAACATCATTTGCAACTTCCTGATATATCTCTCCATCAGTTGATGGGCTCGTTCTGACATTCACATAGTCAAGAGTCTTTACTTTGTCATTACATATTGTAAAGCCATCCTTGTCCTTCTCCGGCTGTGCCTCAGTGGTTGCTTCCGTAGTCGCCACCGTCACTGCCTCTGTGGTCGCCTCTGTCTCCGTCGGATTGGCTGTAGTAGCATCGTCACCTTTGCTTCCGCATCCGGCAAATGCCAGCATGGAAGCAAGTCCAAAGCAGAGCACTGCATATTTTAAATGTTTCTTCTTCATGAGTATCCTCCGTAAGTGATTATTGAAGTTAAAAATACATCATCTTATTGTAACACAATCGTAATAACTGCACAAGTAAATTGCTCAAATACCTGATTTCAACATACTACATTCCAAATACGGCCCCGCACAGCTTCTCAAGCTGGGCATAATCCTCCGCACTTCCCAGCTCCACCGCTGAATGCATAGCCAGTATAGGTATTCCCATGTCCACAGCCCTGACCGGCAGATAAGATGAAGCTATAGGACCAAGAGTCTGTCCTCCTGCCATCCCCGATCTGTTCACCTGTCGCTGTATCTTTATATCATGTTTTCTCGACAGAGCCATGATAACCGCAGATGCCTCACTGTCAGACACATATCTCTGGCTCGCACTTGATTTGAGTGCCACTCCGCGCCCCATTACAATCTGATTTGTCGGATCACTTTTCTCTGAATAATTGGGATGGGTTGCGTGCGCCACATCAAGTGACAGCATAAATGCATCTCTCATAAGGCGTCTTCCTGCTCCATCCCCAATGTCCAATCCTTCCATGATTCGCTTTATTATCTCTGACAGAAGCACTGAATCTGCTCCCTGCTTCGATCTGCTGCCTATCTCCTCATTGTCAAACAATGCTATAACATTTGTATTATTGCCATTTGTCTCTCTGCACATGGTGTCAACAAGCGCTGACACGGAAGTTACATTGTCAAGTCTCGGAGAAGCTATCATATCCTTATCTGCCCCAACTATCTCCATTCCATCCATGTTATACAGGTATAGATCATAATCAAGAATATCGTTCTTCAAAAGCCCAAGGTCATCTGCCACATACTGTAATATATCTTTGTCCTTCACCTTCTGACCATCCAGACCATATACAGGTATGAGCTCCTTCTGCACATTCATTTTCTCCCCGGGTGCATCCTTTCTCAGATGCGGTGCAAGGCTTGGCACTATGCACATGGCACGCTCTGAATCATACAGATACGTCTTCGGCCTGAACGGATCCGTGGTCTGCGCCATGACCTTGCCCGCGATTCCAAGCGGTCTGTCAAACCATGTCTCCTTGATAAGTCCGCCGTACGGCTCTACATTCAGTGTCTGGTAGCCGCTTCTGTTCATATCCGGCTGAGTCTTGATCTTGAGCATAGGAAAATCTGTATGTGCAAGGCCGATATTCAGCCTGCCATACTCAGGCATCTCCCCTGCGGCAAACGCCACCATCATAGATGAGTATGGCTTCACATAATATCTTCCTCCGGCCGTGAGCTCCCAGCGTTCTCCCATATCTAGCTCCATGTAACCGTGATCCTGCAGCATGGCTTCACATTCCTTCACTACATGAAACTGTGTGACACCGGCGTCAAGTAGTCTGCAAAGTGTATCTATCATAATAAATTATCCTCCTTATAATGGTCGGTCGACAAACGCACACATCAGTATACTTTCTTATGTGCATCGTCTGCGTTCTCCACAAAGATTTTAGTACAAATCTTCAGCTTATACAATTCCCTTACTTCTTATTTTAGCTTAATATCCACATCTGATATTCAAGTTTTTTTATCGCAATGTGAATCTTCTCTTGCCCTGTCATTCAAAAGGCTGTATAATCGCCAATAGATACTTTAACGCTTTTATGCGTCAAACTGTTAAAGGAGAACGTAAAATGAATGATTTTTCAATAGGATTTATCGGTCTGGGACTTATCGGAGGATCTATTGCCAAATCCATCCACCGCATTTTCCCTGATTACAGAATAGTCGGCTTTGACAATAATCTATCTACACTCAAGGAAGCTGTCTCCGATGGGACACTGACTGAATATACAGATGATATCCATACCATAGCAGAATGTAACTATATCTTTCTGTGCGCACCGGTCCACTATAATATAGAATACCTGCGCCAGCTAGGGCCATTCCTTACAGACAGCACCTTACTGACTGATGTCGGAAGCGTAAAGCTCGACATATACGAAGCAGTCCAGGAGCTTGGGCTTGCCAGGTATTTTGTCGGCGGACACCCTATGGTCGGCTCTGAGAGATCTGGCTATGAGGCGGCCACCGACAGGCTCATAGAGAATGCCTATTACTTCATCACACCTGCAGACGGAGTTCTGCCGGGCAAGACTGAGGAGTTCTCCACATTTATCGGAGATCTGGGCGCAATACCGATCACATACTCACCTGTTGAGCACGACCGTATAACCTCTTACATAAGTCATGTGCCCCACGTCATAGCCGCCTCACTGGTCAACCTTGTCGCAGCGGCAGACAGCCCGGACAATATTTTCAAATCACTGGCAGCCGGTGGTTTCAAAGATATAACCAGGATCGCATCCTCCAATCCGGTGGTATGGGAGCACATTCTTCTGGCAAATCCTGACAATATCGTAAACGGTCTTCAGGAATATGTTGAGCTTATAGACAAAATGATTTATCATATTAAGCAGCGCGATGCGGCTGGGATAAATGCTTTTTTTGCATCCGCCAGAGATTACAGAGATTCCATTCCTAACAACAGCAGCGGTGTCATAAGAATGCACCATGAACTGTTTGTAGATATCCCTGACGAGGCTGGTGCGCTGGCAGAGGTGACAGCTTTTATCGCAGAGGCAAAGATAAGCCTCAAGAACATCGGAGTCTCCCACAACCGGGAGGATGAGGAAGGGGTTCTCAGACTCTCATTCTACGATGCTGATGCAAGACGGAATGCGCAGGATGTGCTAAAGGCCGCAGGCTATAAGATTTATAACCGTTAAGAGCCGGAGAATAAAATATTTTAACCAGACATATTACACTAGATTAAAGGAATACTGAGAATTTATGAAGATCAACAGAGTAAAATCACTTAACGGAGAGCTAACAATACCGGGGGACAAATCCATCTCCCACCGTTCCATCATGTTCGGCTCAATCGCAGATGGAATAACCGAGGTACACGGATTTTTAAATGGAGCAGACTGTATATCATCCATGAACTGTTTCAGGCAGATGGGTATAGACATTGATTACGACGGCAGTGTCGTTACTGTACACGGCAAAGGACTGCATGGACTGTCAAAGCCTGAAGGCACACTCGATGTCGGCAACAGCGGAACAACCACCAGACTTATATCGGGTATACTTGCCGCTCAGCCATTTGCAAGCAGGCTTATAGGTGATGCTTCTATATGTAAGCGCCCTATGAAGAGAATCATGACGCCTCTCTCCATAATGGGTGCCGACATCACATCCGAACTCGGAAATGACTGTGCACCGCTCCTTATAAACGGAAAGGAACTCCATGGAATACATTACAACTCACCTGTCGCGTCAGCACAGGTAAAGTCATGTGTACTCCTTGCCGGACTCTATGCAGACGGCGAGACAAGTGTCACCGAGCCATATGTGTCAAGAAACCACACTGAACTCATGCTTGAGTCATTTGGCGGCAATATAAAAGCAGAGGGAACTACGGCTACCGTAAAGCCTGTGGATAATCTTGTTGGACAGAAGATACTTGTACCTGGAGATATATCATCAGCTGCTTACTTCCTTGTTGCAGGACTTATCACTCCGAACTCATGCATCACCATCAAGAATGTTGGAATCAACCCGACCAGAGACGGAATACTTGAAGTAATCAAGGCAATGGGCGGCGATATGGAATACTCCAATGTAGTGAGCGGATGCGGTGAGCCAACCGCTGACATAACAGTCAGGACATCAAGTCTCAAGGGCTGTGTCATTGAGGGTTCCATCATACCAAAGCTCATAGATGAGATCCCTGCCATAGCAGTTCTCGCATGCTTTGCAGACGGTGAGACCATCATCAGGGATGCCCAGGAGCTCAAGGTCAAGGAATCCAACAGAATAGATGTCATGGTAAACGCCCTCTCATCCATGGGTGCAGACATAACTGCAACCGATGACGGAATGATCATACGCGGTGGAAAGCCTCTTCACGGTGCAGTGATCGACAGTCACTTGGACCACAGAATCGCCATGAGCTTTGCCATTGCAGGACTTAACGCTGATGGCGATACAGAGATCACCGGAGCCGAGTGCGTGAACATCTCATATCCGGGATTTTATGATGATCTGGGTGGGCTGGAACGTTAAAGATATAAAGATTATTTTTAGCACAAATAAAGGCGACACTACAGTCTGTGATGCTTTGCATCCTACCAGACAGCTGTGTTGCCTTTATTTGTGTTACTTTTTATCCTAATAATTTAATGATATCCTGCTCTGTCCAATATTCATTTTACCACAGTTCATGGACTATTCACAACAGCTTACTCCGTTGCCCTCTCAAACTCATCAGTTCCAGTATCTTCCCAGTTTGTCTTTCCACTGCTTATCACTTCTCCACTGGAAAATACATATGCATAGATATCTTCTATTTCGGCGCTGCCATAATCATATGTTCCATCACCGCCTTTTTCAGTACGATACCTTACATACAGACCGCACTTATCATTTTCTGACTTGCCATCATATACAATGTATTCCACTGTAGTATCACTTTCAGACAATATACATCTTGATGATGACTCCGAGGCGCCGTAATATACTTCGAATTTTCCAGCTGTGGCATCTGAATATTTCTCAAAGATCGCCTGATACCCGACTGTAATTTCCTTATTTTCTGGCTGATCATTTACATCAGGATCAACAGAGGAATCAGTGGAGCTCTCTGCATTCTCCCTGCTGTCACCCGAAGCTTTTTCCGTTATCGCAGAGTCTTGTTCGCTGTCTTTTTCTATATCCGTATCTTCTCTTCTATATCTGGTCGTGAGACGTCTACTGCTGGTCTGCCCATTAAAACGCATGGTCACAAGCTCGTCACGCTGTTCAGAGCCAGACACTACCACCTCCACACGATCAATATACCATGTCGTCTTTAGATCGCTTTCGTCAAATCTTGCACCATCATTTGCCACTTCAAATGACCTATATGCAACCGTCTTCTCCTTGCCCTTCAGCACCAGTCTTCCATGGGCAGCTCCAAATGGAAAATCCGGGTCACCAACAGAATAGATCACAAGCTCATAATCACCATCCGGAGACGTTAACACACTTATCTGCTCAGCTTCGTAACGCGTCTTATATCTAACATAACCTAATGGCAGCAACACCACCATTACCAATATGCAGGCTATGATAACAACATACTTTGGTATCTTATTCATGACTATTTCCTGCCTGTCTCCTCATACATTCCTATCTTCTTCATGTTTATATAAAATTCTAAAAAATTAATTATTATTCTGCGAACAATTGACCGCATCAATAGCTATCACCAGCATAAGTGCCATGATCTCATCACACGGATCTGAGATATCAAGTGTGTATGTATCTCCCCAGCTGAGAAGCTGCTTTACTATATTTGCCACCAGCCTGCTTCCAGCTGTGACACTGTAATTCCACGAAAGGAAATCTCCATCACACTGCCATCCTCCATACTCAATACTGTACGAAGGCTTAAATAATGTATCCCGGCACCACCAGTTTCACCACGTAAGACACAACAAATAACCCCAGCCACACATACACATACCACAATCGGAATCTCACAAGCGGTGTCCTGCCATTTGTGGCAAGCCTGATCGTATTGCCCACCAAATATATGATGCAGATGCACGCCAGATACACAGTCGCCACATGGTAATACATAGCCGTCAGAATATGTCCGTGGAGCATGGCAAGTACAGCCCTTGTCGTACCGCATGCGGGACATATCACCCCTGTAAACCGGCGTATCTGACACCCCTCAAGCCATGATGTATCTGGCAGGACACGAAGGAGCAGTATATATACCGCCGTGCCGATAAGCAGTGTTATGAGCACTGCTATCTCCGCAATATATAACTGCCCCTCTGTATGTCCTAGAAGTTCAAATAATCTATATACTTTTCCGCTATATCTTTCTGCGTTTTTATGTTCCATAGAATATCCTTTGTCTCTATTGAGTGATTGCCACCCTCATATCTGTAGAGTGGTATATGTCTTTCCTCGCAAAGTTTGGTTATCTCACCCGTGTTCACTAGCGGATCCGCCGTTCCGTGAAAAGCTATGCCATTTGAATTGGCATATTGCATGGTAATCTCAAGTGGTGTGAAATATATATTTCTTACTTTAAGTCCTTTCTCCACCGCATATTTTGCAGATATAGCCGTGCCTATACTCTTAGACAGGAAGACTATATCCTCAGCCTCAGAGAAATCCACATCCTTCAGACAATCTACCGCTTTATTCCAGCCATCATCAAATACCTTTTGTATCTCCTCCGGGAGATGTCCCGAAAGCTTGCCGTATGTCACATCAACAATATCATATCCATGTGCCATCATATATTTTTTACTGTAGTAAAGTAATGGTTTATCAGTGTGATACCCGATTCCCGGGAATACCACGCATATCTTCTTTCCCATATATCTGTCTCCTCTCCGGATATAAGTCCCATCCAGAGTATATAAAAATTATCAGCACCCCTATTACATCATGCCTTTATTCTAATCGTCCTGATTCTTCTGCTATTTTATCAGCATAGCATCGCCAAATGAGAAGAATCTGTACTTCTCCTCAACCGCCACCTTGTACGCCTCAAGTATATGTTCCCTGTCGTACAGCGCAGAAACAAGCATAAGAAGCGTTGACTCAGGCAGATGAAAATTCGTGATGAGCGCGTCAATAACCTTGAACTTGTATCCCGGATAAATGAAAATATCCGTCCATTTGCTGCCTGCATGAACTGTTCCATCGTCGTCCGACATAGACTCAAGAGTTCTGGTACTTGTCGTTCCAACGGACACAACTCTTCCGCCTGCAGCCTTTGTCTCGTTGATCATATCAGCAGCATCCTGCTCTATGATACAGAACTCAGAATGCATGTGGTGATCTAGTATGTTCTCTTCCTTCACTGGTCTGAACGTTCCAAGTCCGACGTGAAGTGTTACATGCGCGATCTTTATTCCCTTTGCCTTGATCTGCTCAAGAAGCTCTGTTGTAAAATGCAGTCCGGCGGTAGGTGCTGCCGCAGAACCGTCATGCTCTGCATAAACTGTCTGATATCTGTTCTTGTCCTCAAGCTTATGTGTGATATATGGAGGGAGTGGCATCTGTCCCAGCTCGTCAAGGATCTCCTCGAATATTCCATTGAACTCAAATCTGATGAGTCTGTTGCCCTCCTCAACTATATCGACGACCTCACCAACAAGTTTGCCCTTTATAAGTCCTGTCTCAGGGTCAGGTTCATTTGACTCTGAACCAAATACTATACGAGCACCCACCTTACACTTTTTGCCCGGTTTTACCAGAGTCTCCCATGTACAGTCGTCCTTTCTCTTCAGAAGAAGAACCTCTATGGATGCTCCCGTATCCTCCTTGACGCCCATAAGTCTCGCCGGAAGAACCCTTGTATCGTTGATGACCAGACAGTCTCCCGGATTCAGGTAGTCTATCACATCATAAAAGTGCTTGTGCTCTATCGTATTATCTTTTCTGTCCAGGACCATGAGACGTGACTCACTTCTCTTGAGGAGTGGGTCCTGTGCTATAAGCTCCTGTGGCAGATCATAGTAAAAGTCTGTTAATTTCATCATATCGTAATTCCTCACATATTTATTCACACAAAAATAACTGTCTGACGCTGGATATATACAATATCTCCGCGCCAAACAGTTACATATTATACTACTATCACAAATATTTCAAGGATAGCGCCTATTACGCTCTGATCTCGATTCCGAGCTTTCCAAGCTCCTTGAGGATCTTGGCAATGATTCCATCGACCTCTGACGTCTCAAGTGTTCTATCCTTAGCACGGAATGTCATGGTGTAGGCTACTGACTTCTTGCCCTTGGCGATCTGCTCGCCTTCATATACATCAAAGAGCTTGTAGCTCTCAAGCAGCTTGCCGCCACATTTCTTTATGACTTCCTCTATCTGTCCGACAAATATTTCCTTGTCCACAACAAGACTCAAATCTCTTGTACTTCCAGGGAACTTTGCGATTCCCTCGTACTTGGTATCGAAGTTTGAAAGCATAACCAGTGTAGGCATATCGATGACTGCCACATATACCTCACCCTTAAGGTTGTAGTTGTCACATACCTCAGGATGTACCTGTCCGATAAATCCAATTGTCAGGTTGCCCTTCTTGAGCTTTGCCTGACGGCCCGGATGAAGGAATGTGTACTCTGACTCAGGCTCGTATGTCACCTGTCCCTTGAGACCAACCTTGTCTGTAAGCTCCTCGAGAACTCCCTTGAGATCAAAGAAATCTCCCTGACCATACATACCGATAGTCAGCTTCATTCTCTCCTCTGGAAGCTCTGTGAGTGGAAGTGACTTTGGAAGATATACATTTCCGAACTCATAAAGTCTTGCAACCTTGTTCTTTCTATTATAGTTGGTTGCCAGTGATGTGAGAACACCGTTCAGTGATACAGTTCTCATGATACTGAAGTCCTCACCGAGAGGATTTGCTATTGTAACTGTCTTTCTAAACTCACTGTCAGCAGGCAGTAGCAGCTTATCAAACACCTTAGGGCTCTCGAATGAGTAGCACATGCCGCCAGAGAAACCATTTGCCTCAAGGACATCCCTTGCGATGGCATTGATCATCTGGTCGTATGGGAGCTTACCAACTGTTGCCTCACCTCTTGGAAGTGATACAGGAATGTTGTCGTATCCGTAGAATCTTGCAACCTCCTCTGCCAGATCTGCCATGCAGTTCAGATCCTGTCTGAAGCTTGGCACATCCAGTGTGTTTGTCTCTGCATCGTATGTGAGTCCAAGTCTGCCGAAGTAGTACAGCATCTTCTCAGGCTCAACATCTGTTCCGAGAAGCGCATTCATCTTGTCTGGCTCAAATGGGAGCTTCTTGCCCTGTACAGGATTTGGATATACATCGACAGCTCCGCCGACTACCTCACCTGCGCCCATCTCCTCGATGAGCTGACACGCTCTGTCTATTGCCTCCATAGCAAGATTTGGATCAAGTCCCTTTGTGAACTTGGCTGCCGCATCAGTTGCAAGACCGATCCTTCTGGATGAAAGTCTGATATTTGTTCCATCAAAGCAGGCTGCCTCAAAGAGCAGTGTATCGATACTGTCTGTTACCATGGAATTCTCGCCGCCCATGATTCCGGCGATACCGATCTCCTTCTCACCGTCACAGATCATCAGAACGTCATGGTCGAGCTTTCTCTCCTGTCCATCAAGTGTTACAAATGTATCTCCGTCATTTGCACGACGGACAACGATCTTGTTGCCGGCTATGGTGCTGAGATCATATGCGTGCATTGGCTGTCCGTACTCTTCCATAACGTAGTTTGTTATATCGACAAGGTTGTTGATCGAACGGATTCCCTGTGAAGCAAGTCTCTGCTGCATCCACTTTGGTGAAGGTCCGATCTTCAGGTTCTTGACAACCCTTGCTGTGTATCTAGGGCAGAGGTCAGGATCCTTTACCTCTACTGATATATAGTCATTGACGTCCTCATCATTTCCTGTCTTTGTTACCACTGGTGGGTAAAATGGCTTGTCAAATGTAGCTGCTGCCTCTCTTGCCATACCGATCATTGAGAAACAATCAACTCTGTTGGATGTGATCTCGTATTCGACAACAACATCGTCAAGTCCAAGTGCCTTCACAGCGTCATCGCCCGGCTTCACACCTGACTCCACCGGGAATACATACACGCCATCCTCCGGTGCTTCCGGATAGAAGTCTCTTGATGAACCAAGCTCCTCTATACCGCACATCATACCATTTGACTCAACTCCTCTGAGCTTACCCTTCTTGATCTTGATTCCGTCAGGGTATTCATTGTTATCGCCGTGTGCTGCCGCAACCTTACCACCGTCAAGTACAAGTGGGATGAGATCATTGACCTTTACATTCTTTGCTCCGGTCACGATCTGAAGAGGCTCCGCCTGTCCAACATCTACCTGACATACTACAAGCTTGTCCGCATCCGGATGCTTCTCCATAGTGAGAATCTTGCCGACAACGATCTTGTCAAGATTCTTATCCTTCTGTTCGTAACCCTCTACATGTGATCCTGAGAGAGTCATGGCGTCTACAAACTCCTGAGCTGTCACGTCCAGATCAGGAACATATGCCTTTATCCATGAAATTGGTGTATTCATCTTCTATTCTCCTTTTAATTGTGTAATCTTACTTTCTACATAAACCTCATTGAATCTCTACTACATTACGTCAATCAGCAGACAGCTGCCAGACGTTCGACACATTTAAATCCGCTTAGACTGACCCATTTGTCATAAGCAGACATTTGAGCCCGCCGGTCCTTAGGTGGCGCTCCAGCGGCACCTTAGTACCGCTGCAGGGCGAAACGAGCGGAAGCGTTCTGCGTTGACAATGGGTCAATCTAAGTGACTTCAATACCTCCATCGTCCAGCAGCGTCCCCACAATTAAAACTGGTCTAAGAATCTCATGTCGTTCTCGTAGAGAAGTCTCATGTCATCTATCTCATACTTGAGAAGTGTTACTCTCTCAAGTCCGATTCCAAATGCAAATCCTGAATATACCTCAGGATCTATTCCACAGTCGCGGAGAACCTTTGGATGAACCATACCACAGCCAAGGATCTCTATCCAGCCACTGCCCTTACATACTCGGCATCCCTTGCCACCGCACTTGAAGCATGTGATATCACACTCTGCTGATGGCTCTGTGAATGGGAAGTGGTGAGGTCTAAACTTGACCTTTGTGTTCTCACCGAAGAACTCCTTTGCCCACTGCGCCAGTGTTCCCTTGAGGTCAGCCATGGTGATTCCCTTGTCTATCACAAGTCCCTCTACCTGATGGAACGATGGTGAATGTGTTGCATCTACCTCATCAGCTCTGAATACTCGTCCAGGTGAGAGGATTCTGATCGGAAGATTGCCCTTCTCCATGATTCTTGCCTGAACAGGTGATGTCTGTGTACGAAGGAGGATATCCTTTGTAACATAGAATGTATCCTGCTCATCCTTTGCAGGGTGATTTGCAGGGATGTTCAGCAGCTCGAAGTTGTACTTGTCGTACTCTACCTCTGGTCCCTCAACTATCTCGTAACCCATACCGATGAATACTCTCTCCAGATCTTCAAGTGCTATCTGGTTTGGATGTCTGTGTCCTGTAAGCTTCTTCACTCCTGGAAGAGTTACATCTATTGTCTCTCTCTTCATCTTCTCTGCACGGAGCGCTCTGTTGATGGCCTTTGTCTTCTCGTCAAGGGCTGTCTCGATGGCCTGACGTGCCTCATTTACCATCTGACCTACCTTTGGTCTGTCCTCCGGTGCTACATCCTTCATGCTTTTGAGAACCTGTGTGAGTTCTCCCTTCTTACCGAGTATCGCCACCTTCACATCGTTAAGTGTCGATACAACCTCTGCGCTCTCGATCTTGGCAAGAGCCTCTGCCTTGATGGCTTCCAACTTGTCTCTCATCGTGTTTCTCCTTTTTCTATTTATAGGGATTTCAATGTGGATCCTATATTAATTACTTCCATATATAAGTCACGGAATTGCTCGCCTACGGCTTCCGCAATTCCTACAGTAATTCGCGCTCCGCCCTATCGGGCTATGCGCTCATTCCTCTTTTTTGCGTTTACCGGGATTGCTTCGCGCTGCGCGCTCTCTCAATCCCTGCACGGCATTCACACTCCGCCCTCCCGGGCTCCGTGTTTCATGTCGCGCGCGGGTGACAAATGTCTGCTGATGCATGCGAGCAAGCTCGCGCATCGCAGCCGCTTGTCACCCTGTAAACGCAAAAGTCCCTAGCATGTTATACATACTAGGGACGAATTATATCCGCGTTACCACCCTGATTCCAGACACTCTATGTATCTTGTCCATGTCTGACTCTCATTAGACGTTTGTCGCACGTCACACGCCACACCCTACACAGACCAACATCTGTCATCTGATAAAACAGATATCTTCAATCCTTCAGCCGTGGTGGCTCTGATGTGAAATTAAATACGCACTCTTACCTGACCGGGCTTTCAGCCGCTGACCTAGTCTCTCTGATGGCGACATACGTATCTTTTGCATCGTCACTGCCTGTAGAGATAATATACCTACATGTGGGTGTTAGTCAACATCTTTTTTGTCATACTGTCATGATCAACAACAATTCAATTTTCAGAAATATTATATAACTTGATTGTGAAAATAAACCTTACGAGTACCATACTCCTATTTAATCATCTTCCCGTTTCTTTTTCTTTATTTGTAAAGCAATTGATGCCAAAAGTAATATCCAGCCTATCAATAAGATTATATAAAACATCACCTTATCAAAATCTCCTTTTAAGATAAAATCGATTGCAAACAAACATGCACTAAGTACTAACAGAAGTATAGCTTTTTTTTCTCTCATATATTTTCTCCTTTTTATATCAAAATTGCTTTATATCTTTCACTCTTTATTTTCTTTGTATCTGCAAGTCTTCCTTTACTATTATACGTAAGTAAATAAATATCAAATCCATCTTTACTGCTATTTGTTACATATTTAAATCTATATCCCCAGTTTTCAATACCAGGAGACCTAATATCAGTACTTCCATAGTTACTTATTATATCTGAAAGAAGCGTAGACAATGTATACCCTGTTGCTAGACTTGCTGTGACTGCCCCCTTAGTTACCAAAATATCAATTGCCACCCCACCAGAATAGGAGGCTTTTATTTTATAATATGCACTGTAATATCTTACATTTATAGAAATTGTTTTCTTTACCCGCTTACTACTTGTATTTTTATATGAGCCACTATGCGTCTCAATCGCAGTATTCTTTAACTTGAATACACTCTACTTTTATTTTATTTATCTACTTCTACATCAACTTCTTCGTCCATCTTTAAATGTCGATTTTTTCGCATCCGCCTCTTCTCCGCACGCTTTTTCTTCCTCTCAAGTCGTCTCTTCTTACGCCCGGCCTTGTGCGCACGCCTTCTTATTCCCCGGATTCCATTATCCATGAATTTGTTGATCTCCGCGCCTATCAGCATGACGTACATACACATGTAAAGCCACAGCGCAAGCAATATCACACTTGCAAGGCTTCCATACATATATGTGTTGATTCCCACTATATTGATATAGCTCGATACGCCAAATGACAAAAGCATCCAGAGTATGGTCGTAAATGCAGCTCCCGGCACAGCGGTCTTGATCCTCACCCGCTCAACCGGCAATGCCCAGTATGCCACAATCATAACCCCAAACAAAACCGTAGGGGCAAATGCTATCTTGACGATTGACAGGATATTCGCAACGGTATCCACCAGTTGGAATCTCTCCACCGAATCCAGCCGCACCAGCATTTTTGACACAACTACATCGCCGAGGATATATATGACCATAACCGCCACCAGCATCACACAGAATATCAATGTATACAGAGTGTGTATCGCTCTTCTGAGGAAATAATTTACGCTGTCCTCCTTGCCCGCCATGAAAGTAAGTCCGCGGCCTATAGCCATCGTTCCCTTTGATGCCGACCACACGGTGAGCAATATGGATGCTGTGGTGGCAAGCAGTGAGCTTTTGCTGTTGAAAATCTCTGCAAACATAAATTCAAAATTGGAGTTTATCTCCTCAGGAAACAGATCTCTGATTATCTCAAGTATCTGTGTCTCAGTGAATGGCAGATATTTGACAAATGTAAGCAGCGTCATCGCCAGTGGAAACAGTGACAGCAGCAGGAAAAAAGCAGACTGTGCCGCAAATGCCGCCACCTGATCCTTATTCATCTCTGCCATAAACAATCTGACTTTATGGTATATGAGCACTATGCGCTTCTTCAATTTCATAATTAGTGATTATCTCCGTTACTTCTCAACTGAACTGAGAACTGCTCCATTGTAATAATGGCTGATTATCTGTGCTGCAGTATATCCCAGCTTTGCCAGTTCATTTGCACCATTCTGACTCATTCCGACTCCATGTCCGTATCCGCCGCCCTTAAGTGTGTAGAGTCCTGTGTCATTATCCTTCTTTACATAGTAGAAATTACTTGGAACGCCTGTCCAGCCCGTGAGCTCTGATCCATCCTGCTCTGTTATAGCCTTGCCATCCGTGGCGAACAGAACTCGGATATTGCTCTGGCCGCTGACTACCACGCTTCCCTTGTCGCCTGTTATCGTAACTTCCTTCACAAGTCCACTGTCATCTCTTCCCGTCACCATTATTGACTTGATCTTGCCAACCGATGTCGCAGACACATCCGAGCATCTTGAAAGGCCGGTCTCAACCGCATTTCTCATCTCATCTTCTGTGTATGTAACCGTCCACCTGTACATAGGAAGATTTCTCTCAACCACATCTGTGTCCGTCTTGCCATCCATGAAATCCCTGAATGCCGCTTCATCGCTGAAATATGGGATGTCCAACGCCGTATTCTGAATACGTGTACAGGTATATGGCATGCTTCCGCCCCACACCTGGTCACTCGTGGTAGTCGTTCCGCACGATGTTGAGAAATATACAGCATTTATGATCTCTCCATTATATGTAGGTACAATTCCGGATGTGGACTGGACTGCATCTATGGAATTTCCCGTCTCAGGGAAGTTATTGTAGACCTGGCACGATGTTGTGTCATCAAGGTCTGCATTGTATCCCCTGTAGTTACTTCCAAGCTTTCTATATGCAAATCCTCTGGCGCAGATTGCCATAGCCTTGAGCGCCTCCGGGCTGTAGCTCGATGAAACCTCACTTGACACTACCCCATACAGATACTGTTCTATATCTACCTGATTGATGATCATGTATCCCGACGAATCCTTTGTTATCTCAAGGGCTCCGTGATACCTCGGGGTGCCGCTTGATTTGCTGAGACTCGATACTGTTATCATTCCATCCGAACTCTCAGGCTCAACTATGATGGATGAGGCCTTGTTGTCGCTGCCAAGTGATACAAATTCATCCGCCTTGTAGGTTTTCTTCTTGCCATCGCTCGTCACGTTAAATCCTGTACTGCAGGTAAATTCCACATAGCTCTGATAATAATCTCCGCCATTTGTCAGGATGACCCTGACACTGTTCTCCATACCGGATATAACGACTGACGATCCGCCATAGCCGCTGCCCCCGCTGGTTCTGTCGGTGCCGGACGATCTGCTGCCTTTATCCTCTTTCTTCTTTGAAGCCACAGTTCCTGCTCCCTGAATTGTGTAGTCATACTCCGCGATCTCTGTACTGTCCGTGTCGGCTTCAACATATTGCTTCAGATCTCCCACCGGATCATCCGGAGCTTCTATAACTATGGTCTCCACTGAATTGCCATCGTTGTTATCATCAGTCTCTTCGCCTACTCTGTTTTTACCTGTTATCATCATATATCCGACAAAACATACCAGAATTATGGTTATGAAACTCACTATCTTAAAATTCTTATTGTATTTGATCTTCTGATACCATTTCTTCCGCTGATCTATTCGCATTCCCCTGTCTCCATTTCTCCGCAAATATATCCACATACAGAGAAAAAGCAGCATATATATGCTGCTTCTTCATCTTGTGTAATAAACTGAAATGCGCCCTTGCTTTTGAGTCCTAGCAGCGCTAGGTGGGCAACCGCAATTGTATATCTGCCTTCCACTAGAACTTATATAACGAGGCTTGACTTCAATAACAATGATATAGGAATCCCGTTTATTCAAATGTAGGTTCAAAATCACAAGAGACTTAATACATCTCAGCTATGAGCACATTATACCTTACCTTTACATCTCTTGCAAGAATTTTTCACGTGAACTTTAACCACTACAATTGACATTATATGCCTTCTTGAAATACCAATCTTACCTGTGTTAGAATGTAGATACTTATGGGAATTTATAATTATTTCCAAACATGAAAGGCAGGTGTTCACCAAATGGATAAAACCAGCTTACAAATGTTATTCGGCGTATTGCTCGGAGTATTTCTGCTTGCACTCATAGTCATCACTGTGGTGTATGTCAGAAGAAAGCTTGCCGATAAGCGCGAGGAGGCACTGAAAGATCTCGATCTCATGCAGGAAGAGGCTATCAGGGAGGAACAGAGCCAGAGCAAGGGGTACTGGATAAACCGTGATGACATCGAGGACGAGAATCAGGCTCATCTGCTCCGTTACTACCACTATTTCGATAATATCGATGAATGTATCCACGATCTCATAGTTGAGATGTATGACTGTGGATTTGTCAGGACAGAAGAGATATTTGTCGCAGCATACGGTGAGGAAGCACTCACACCTGATTCATTCATTTACATGACAGATGCTGACTGCGATCTGGAAAAGGCAAAGGCTGCACTTCCGCCTGTCAGTGAGAAGAGCCAGAAGATCATTTATGACCTTTGGTGCTCATATGTCGAAAAGCTTCTGGACACTGTTGATATACACACAACCGATGCCAACAAAGATATAATCAAGGACGCACTTATGGTTTATGGCCGCAAAAAGATAACCATACTCCTGCGCAGTCCAGAATAAAATAAAACCTTTCAAAGGAGATTTACAAAATGAAAGATAACTGTATAGTAGCTCAGTCAGGAGGTCCTACCGTAGCGATAAATGCTTCGCTGGCAGGTGTCATAGACGGAGTTAAGAAAAGCAACAAATTCACCAGAGTTTACGGTGCAATTCACGGGATCCAGGGAGTGCTGGACAATAATTTCATAGATCTGTCCCTCATGGCCCTCTCAAAATTTCCTCTGGTAAATACTCTGGAGCTCTCCCCTGCAATGTACCTTGGCTCATGCAGATACAAGCTTCCTGATTTTGAGGTTGACTCAAAACCTTATGAGATAATATTTGACAGATTTGAGGAATATCAGGTTGCCGCATTCTTCTATATCGGCGGCAACGACTCTATGGATACAGTGGATAAACTCAGCAAATATGCAAAGAAGATCGGATCGGATGTGAAGATCGTCGGCATCCCTAAGACCATTGACAATGACCTGTGCCATACCGACCACACTCCGGGATTTGGCTCTGCAGCCAAGTATGTTGCATCCACCATGCTGGAGATTGCCCACGACACTTACATCTACCAGATACCAAGTGTTGTCATCGTGGAGATCATGGGCCGTGATGCAGGCTGGCTCACCGCTGCATCCTGTCTGGCAAGAAATGACTACAGTCCTGCTCCTCATCTCATATATCTTCCTGAGGTAGACTTCGATGAGGATCAGTTTATAGAGGACATCAAAAATGTATTAAAGACTTCAAGATGTGTCATCGTGGCCGTATCTGAGGGTATACATGATAAGGATGGCAACTACATCAGCGCAACTTCTGCTGTGGCAGACAAGTTCGGACATGCCCAGCTCAGCGGAACCGGCAAGGCTCTCGAGAGTCTTGTTAAGGACAGAATGGATATAAAGGTTCGTTCCATCGAGCTCAATGTCCTCCAGAGATGTGCAGCGCATATTTCCTCAAGGACAGATATCAACGAGTCATTTGCACTTGGCCAGGCTGCTGTAAAATACGCCGCCGAGGGAATGACTGCTGTTATGTCCACGATCAAGCGAGTTTCTAACGATCCATACCAGTGGATCATTGAACCTGAGAATGTATCTCTCATCGCCAACCAGGCTAAGACAATTCCGCTTGAGTGGATCACACCTGAGAAGAATGACGTCACACCTGAGATGGAAGCATATCTCAGACCTCTTATAATCGGCGAGGTTTCCCTTCAGTACAAGGATGGACTTCCTATGTACCTGCCGGTAAACCACCTGCTTTAAAGAATAAAATATCCCTAACACCTCAATATCTGTGGTGTTAGGGATATTTTTTTTATTTTATATATCCTACTGCAAATTAGTGTATCCAAGCAGCAGCTCTTCTACTGCCATGGCGGCCTCGCGGCCTTCGCGGATGGCCCATACGACCAGTGACTGGCCTCTGTGCATGTCTCCGGCTACGAACACCTTTGGAACATTTGTTGTATATGAGTTTGGACATGGAGTCTTGACATTTGTTCTCTCGTTGAGTTCCACGCCAAAGCTCTCTGCCACATATGTCTGACATCCGAGGAATCCGGCTGCGATGAGTACCACATCACAGTCAACGATATACTCGCTTCCCTCTATCTCTGTCATAGTCATTCTTCCTGTCTCAGGATTCTTCTTCCAATCGAGCTTCACGCACTTGGCTGCCTTGACATTTCCGTCCTTGTCCTTAATGAATTCCTTGACTGTAGTCTCATATATTCTAGGATCATGTCCGTATACTGCTATTGCCTCCTGCTGACCGTAGTCTGTCTTGCAGATCTTCGGCCATTCTGGCCATGGATTGTCTGGTGTTCTTGTATCAGGTGCCTTTGGCATCATCTCAAGCTGTGTAACGCTGACAGCGCCCTCACGGACTGCTGTTCCCACACAGTCATTTCCTGTATCACCACCACCGATGACGAGAACATTCTTGCCTTTACAGTTCACGAACTGCTTGTCAGCAAAGCCCGAATTTACAAGGCTCATTGTCGTAGTCTTGAGGAAATCAACAGCGAAATAGATTCCCTTTGCATCCCTTCCAGGTGCTTTTATATCTCTTGGATTGGCTGCACCACAGGCAAGCACAACTGCGTCGTATTCCTTGAGCAGATCCTCAGCCTTCACATACTTGAGGTTCTTGTTCTTAAGATAACCTGTCATCTGATCATCCTTCGGACACACAGCCTTCGCAGATGCCTTTCCGGTTGCAACCTCTGTGTTCAGTACGAACTTTATTCCTCTCTTCTTCATGACATCTATTCTTCTGTCTATGATCTGCTTCTCAAGCTTCATGTTTGGGATACCATACATGAGAAGTCCGCCCGGTCTGTCACTTCTCTCATATACAGTCACGTCGTGGCCTCTGCCGATCAGCTGGTCTGCCACGGCCAGTCCCGAAGGACCTGAACCTATGACTGCCACATTCTTGCCTGAGTGAACCTTTGGCTGTTTATCATTTACAAGGTCATTTGCAAATGCATACTCTATGATGGCTCTCTCGTTCTCACGGACCGACACTGGATCACCGTTTAAGTTACAGGTACATGCCTTCTCACAGAGAGCCGGGCACACACGGCTTGTAAACTCAGGGAAACAGTTGGTCTTGCTGAGTCTTGCAAATGCCTGCTCAAGATTGTCGTTATAGAGCATATCATTCCACTCTGGGATCAGGTTGTTCAGCGGACAGCCCGATGTCATTCCGCATATGTTCATACCTGCCTGGCAGAATGGAACGCCACAGTCCATACATCTTGCAGCCTGCTTTCTCTGCTCATCACGGCTAAGCGGAGTGTGGAATTCATTGAAATTCTTGATTCTGTCCTTAGGAGCAAGCTCTGCGCTTGTCTTTCTCTCATATTCTAAAAATCCAGTTGGTTTTCCCATTCCTACTTACCTCCGTTCTTAACCTTGTAGAATGCTTCGATAGCTGCCTTCTCGCGGCTCAGGCCCTTCTCCTCAAATGCAACTATCATATTCATCATCTTCTTGTAATCCTTTGGTATGATCTTCTTGAACTTTGGAAGATATCCCTCAAAGTCCTCAAGAATCCTCTTGCCTATCTCTGAATTTGTATAATTTACATGATCCATGATGAGCTGCTTCAGCTCGCTCACCTCGTACTTGTCTGTCACAGCCTCTATGGATATCATCTCTTTGTTAAGTCTCTTGTACAGATCGTTACCCATATCAAGTACATATGCGATACCACCGCTCATTCCGGCTGCAAAGTTCTTGCCTGTTGTTCCAAGAACTACTACTTTACCACCTGTCATGTACTCACATCCGTGATCGCCAACACCCTCAACGACCGCCGTGGCACCAGAGTTACGAACTGCAAATCTCTCGCCGGCAACACCGTTGATGAATGCCTTACCACTTGTGGCACCGTACAGTGCAACGTTTCCTATGATGATGTTATCCTCATGCTTGTACTTAACTGAACGAGGCGGATAAACTATCAGCTTACCACCTGACAGACCCTTGCCGAAGTAATCGTTGCTGTCGCCCACCAGTTCAAGTGTAAGTCCCTTTGGAATAAATGCTCCAAAGCTCTGGCCGCCGGCGCCGTTGCATTTGACGATGTATGTGTCCTCATCAAGTGACTCGCCGTACTTCTTTGTGATCTCTGAACCGAATATCGTTCCAACAGATCTGTCTGTGTTGACCACATCAAGCTCAACGCTCTTCTTCTGTCCCTTCTCAAGTGCAGGTCCAAGCTTCTTCATGAGAATTCTCATATCTACTGTCTTCTCAAGCTGGAAGTCATAGACATTCTTCTCGTGATAATTTACCTTGTTCTGTGGCATATCTATATAAGGATTGTTAATTATCTTATCAAGGATGACATTTCTCTCATCTGCTCTGTCGCTGCTCATGAGGAGATCTGAACGTCCAACCAGCTCATCGACTGTTCTGACGCCGAGCTTGCTCATGTACTCTCGAAGCTCCTCTGCTATGAACAGCATGAAGTTCTTCACGTACTCAGGCTTACCTCTGAATCTCTTTCTGAGTTCTGGGTTCTGAGTTGCTATTCCGACAGGACATGTGTCAAGGTTACATACCCTCATCATGACGCAACCCATTGTTACAAGCGGTGCTGTTGCAAATCCAAATTCCTCAGCTCCGAGCATTGCAGCTATCGCAACGTCACGGCCTGTCATCAGCTTACCGTCTGCCTCAAGGATGACCTTATTTCTGAGATCATTCATGATAAGTGTCTGATGTGTCTCTGCAAGTCCAAGCTCCCAAGGGAGTCCTGCGTAATGGATGGAGTTGTTAGGTGCTGCACCTGTTCCTCCGTCGTAACCTGAGATCAGGATGACCTGTGCTCCGGCCTTTGCAACACCGGCAGCTACTGTACCAACGCCAGCCTCAGACACAAGCTTTACTGATATTCTCGCATCACGGTTTGCATTCTTGCAGTCGTAGATGAGCTGTGCAAGATCCTCTATCGAATAGATATCGTGATGTGGTGGTGGAGAGATAAGGCTTACCCCCGGTGTTGAAAGTCTTGTCTTTGCGATCCATGGATATACCTTTCCGCCAGGAAGATGTCCACCCTCACCCGGCTTTGCTCCCTGTGCCATCTTGATCTGTATCTCCTTGGCACTCACAAGATATCTCGATGTGACACCAAATCTTCCAGATGCAACCTGCTTGATGGCTGAGCATCTGTTCTTGCCATCCTTGCCGATCGTAAGTCTCTCTATCGACTCACCGCCCTCTCCTGAATTGGACTTGCCGCCCAACTCATTCATGGCGATTGCCATACACTCATGTGCCTCCTGTGATATACTTCCGTAACTCATGGCACCAGTCTTGAATCTCTTCACAATCTCGCTTGCAGGCTCGACCTCATCGAGTGGAACCGGCTTGTCAGCGAACTTGAAGTCCATGAGACCTCTCAGGTGGAATGGCTTCTGCTCATCGTGGAGCGCTGCTGTGTACTGCTTGAACAGCTTGTAATCGCCGCGCCTTGTAGACTCCTGAAGAAGATGTATAGTAACAGGATTGTACAGGTGCTCCTCCTTGCCGCTTCTGAACTTGTGTGCACCGATGCTTGTAAGGGCAAGGTTTGTGTTAAGTCCAAGCGGATCAAATGCTGATGAGTGAAGATCATCAACTGTCTTCTCAAGCTCCTTTATACCAGAACCGCCAACACGGCTTACTGTATTTGTAAAGTATCTGTCCACAACGTCCTTTGAAAGACCGATACACTCAAATATCTGTGATCCCATGTATGACTGGATCGTTGATACACCCATCTTGGATGCGATCTTTACTATTCCGTGGCATATTGCACTGTTGTAATCATCGACAGCCGCATTGAAATCCTTGTTCAGCAGATGCGAATCTACCATCTGCTTGATCGTCTCTATTGCCAGATATGGATTGACTGCACATGCACCATATCCGAGAAGTGTTGCAAAGTGGTGAACATTTCTTGGATCAGCACTCTCAAGGATGATCGCAACCGCTGTTCTCTTCTTGGTTCTTACCAGGTGCTTCTGCATAGCTGATACTGCAAGGAGTGATGGTATTGCAACATGGTTCTCATCCACACCTCTGTCTGAGAGGATGAGGATGTTTACACCGTCCCTGTAGAGCTTGTCGGCCTCGATAAACAGTCTGTCGAGAGCCTTCTCCATGGATGTGTTCTTATAATAAAGAATCGGAAGTGTCGCAACCTTAAGTCCCGGTACATTCATATTCTTGATCTTCAAAAGATCCGTATTTGTCAGTATTGGATGGTTGATCTTCAGCACATGACAGTTCTCCGGCTTCTCCTCGAGGATGTTTCCGTCCTTTCCGAGATATACCGATGTGGATGTGACAACTTCCTCTCTGATCGCATCGATAGGTGGGTTTGTAACCTGTGCAAATAACTGCTTGAAGAAGTTGAACAGTGGCTTGTGGCTGTTCGAGAGAACTGCAAGTGGTGTATCAGTACCCATGGCACTGATTGCCTCTGCACCTTTCTCTGCCATAGGATATATGGTATTCTTGAAATCCTCGTAGGTATATCCAAATGCCTTCTGAAGTCTTGCTCTCTCCTCGTCTGTATACTCCTGAACTCTGATATTCGGGATCTTCAGATCAGCGAGATGTACAAGATTGCTGTCTACCCACTCTCCGTAAGGCTTTGCCAGCGCGTATTTCTCCTTGATCTCCTCATCAGATATAAGACGTCCATTCACTGTGTCGACAAGAAGCATCTTGCCAGGTCTGAGTCGGTCTTTCTTCACGATCTTGGATGGATCTACGTCCAGAACTCCGACCTCAGACGAAAGTACAAGGTAATCATCATCTGTTATATAGTATCTCGATGGTCTAAGTCCATTTCTATCAAGAACTGCTCCCATGAGCTCACCGTCTGTGAATAATATAGAAGCAGGACCATCCCAAGGCTCCATCATGGTTGCGTAATACTGGTAGAAATCCTTCTTCTCCTGACTCATGGCTCTATCGTTCTCCCATGGCTCAGGGATCGTGATCATGACTGCCATAGGAAGTGGTATTCCATTCAGTACAAGGAACTCAAGACAGTTGTCAAGTCTTGCTGAATCCGATCCATCCGGATCAAGAACAGGCATAACCTTGTACATCTCATCCTGCATGATGGTGGACTCCATGGTCTCCTCACGGGCGATCATCTTGTCCTCATTTCCTCTTATTGTATTGATCTCACCGTTGTGGCACAGGTATCTGTACGGATGAGCTCTGAGCCATGATGGCGTTGTATTCGTTGAGAATCTTGAATGAACAAGTCCTATGGCTGACTCATAGTCAGGATCCTGAAGGTCGTTGTAGAACATTCTGAGCTCACCGACGAGGAACATTCCTTTATATACTATAGTCTTGCTGGAAAGTGATGGAACATATGTGTCATCATTACTCTCCTCAAATATTCGTCTGACGAAGTAGAGCTTTCTGTCGAAGTCCATACCGGCCTTCACTGTCTCAGGTCTTCTGATGAATGCCTGCATGATGCATGGCATGACCTCTATTGCCTTCTTGCCAAGGATTCCAGGTGTTGTGGGAACCTCTCTCCAGCAAATGAACTCCAGTCCTTCCTTCTCCACTATGACCTCAAACATTTTCATAGCCTGCTTGCGCGCCAGCTCCTTCTGTGGAAAGAAGAACATTCCTATTCCATAATCGCCTTCCTTTCCAAGGTCATATCCAAGCTCTGCTAAAGCCTTGGTGAAGAACTTATGTGATATCTGAAGGAGTATACCTACACCGTCTCCGGTCTTGCCCTCTGCGTCCTTTCCTGCTCTGTGCTCAAGATTCTCAACAATCTTGAGTGCATTGTTCACTGTGTCATGTGTCTTTATACCCTTGATATTGACAACGGCACCGATACCACAGTTATCGTGCTCAAAGCTTGGGTCGTATAATCCGGTATTCTCCGCTCTCTTATTTTCAATCATGTCCTGTTCCGTCCTTTCCATGTTTTTGTCATTCGCAACGATATTTTGCTTTTAGCTTTTGTTTCTCAAGTAAATATTGTTATTTTTGTATTTTTCTCAAGTTGTTTATCGTTTTTGATATATTACTACCATTTACACTGTTTGTAAACAACTTTTTTCAATAAATTATCTGACAGTTTTCGATTAAAAAACAATGCTCTGTAATGTATATACAATTCTTTATGTTGTAGCCTTTCTTTAAGCATCGGATGTCTCATATCTCAATGTCTCCGATGCATAAAAAAAGGAAGCCCCATATCTGAAGCTTCCTTGCTTAATTATTATGTTTAGTTTTTTATTCCTCGACGATCATTCCCTTTGGAGGAGTTGTTATCGTCCTAAGATCTCCATCCTCGTCGCTTCCATCTGATATTCCATCACCCGGAGCCTCCGTCGTCACCTTGACCTTCTGTGCCTTAACACCTGATATGCTCTCTATATTGCTGCTTATCTGCTTTACTGTGCCTGATATGACGTATTTGTCAGCACCATACAGATATTCATGTAATGCCTCCACATTGGATGCCATATCAGCAGCCACAAGGCAGTTACCCTTGTCCGAGAGTTCCTTTGCCTCATATGCAAATGGGAATCCTGCGGTATCTACAACCTTATATCCAGCCACATCCTTGACAAGAGCATGTATATCGTCCTTGTTAAGACTTGTTGATATACATTTAAATGAAACATCAACAAATGAATCAAGTGAACCTGTGTCTGCACTGAGCAGCTTGTCTATAACCTTCATGAGGACTATTCTCTGTCTCTCGGTTCTTGTTATATCTCCCTGGCCAGTGGATCGTATTCTTGAATATGCAACTGCCTGCTGTCCATCAAGAGTATACTCTCCTGCCTCAGTTATTCCTGATGAATATTTGCCTGACAGGCTTATCTGCTCTGCAAGGTTCTTATTGAAGTTGTTCACCTCTTCATCAACGACCTTGACATCAACGCCTCCAACAGCATCGATTATACTTGCCATTGCACTGAAATCAACTGCCACATAATCTGTGATATTCAGGTCGAGATTGGTATTCAGTGTGTTGATAGCTGTAACCGCACCGCCGAGCTGGTATGCGTAATTCACCTTCTGTGTGGTATCCATGGAACCGCTTGCTATCTCCATCAGAGTATCTCTGTATACAGATACAAGCTTGATCTCCTTGGTGCTCTCATTGATGCTCACTATCATTATACTGTCACTGTTAGTTCCTGAATTCATATTCGAATCTCTGGAATCCACTCCGTAGAGTGCTATGGCACGATATCCCTTGGTCGCATCCTTGACACCGTCATTGACAAGTATCTGATCTGCACTTATCTCATTGATATCCATCTCATTGTACTTCATTCTGGCATAATTCTTGACATATATTATACATATGAGTATAAACAGTGCAAGCAGGACAAAGAACGCTATCGCCCACACTCTTGTACTGATGTTAAGCTTCTTTCTCTCCAGATTGACAACCTTTGGATCAGCCTCATCGAGAAGATTCTCCCTGAAGAACTTTTCGCTGTCTGACTCCTCGTCCTCCTCAGGCTCTTCCTCATCATCCTCAAGCTCCACTTCATCGAAGCCCAATGCTTTGCCTATGTCTCCAAGTCCCAGATCAGCCGTATCTGATTCCGAATAACTGAGCTTATCCTCATCAATATCATTCTCTATACGCTCAAGCTCATCCATGTCCAGCATGTCATCTGTTCTTCGGGATGATACTGTCGAAGCCTCTTCAACAGGCTCTGCCTCTGCAGCTTCCTCGACCTCATCGTCAAGGACAGGCTCCGTATTCTTCTCCAGAATATCTGCCGGCTCAGTCTTCTGTTCATGCTCTTCTACTGGCTGTGTGGCAGTTTCTACAACTTCCGCATCACTCTCCTGCGGCTCAGTGATCTTGTTATCTTCCTCAACAGACTCTTCCTTTTTCTCAGCTTCTTTCATCTGCTGGCGGCGCTCAAGCTCCTGCTGAACCTTAAGCTTTCTTGCCTCTTCGCGGGCATTCTGCTCTCTCTCGAGCTCCAGCCTCTCAACCTCAGCCTTTGCCTTTGCAACATTTCTCTGGGTGCGTTCCCACGCCTCACGTCTAAGCTCCTCATGTCTTGTCTGCACATCTGTCTCAATATTGTCAACTTCTCTGAGCAGATTGTCCACAGATGAGCTTCCTGTGCTCTGTATACTCCTGCGTGGTCTCTGGGCAGCTTTTGAAGGTCTCTGCACGGTACTCTGATTGCTCTGTGTCCTCGGTACAGTGCCCTGTGTCCTCTTCACCGGACCTCTGTCCACAGCTCTGTCTGCTACAGGCTGTCCGGTCTGTCTCTGCTTTGCCCGGGCCTCACTCTTCACTCTTCTTGCCCTGCTGTCCTCGTGATAATACTCGTCATAATCCTCTTCCGGCTTCACAGGTCTGGAAATATTCTTCTGAGGCTTCTTCTCCGGCTTCTTCTCCGGCTTCTTTTCCGGTCTCTTATCAGCCTTTCTCTCCGGCTCAGGATCACGTCTTTTTTCTTTCTTCTTTTTATCCCCGAACAACAATGATCCTATCAATCCACCATCATCAAGATAATCATCATCGTCATCCAGCCAATCCATGTCCTCATCGTACCTGGATCTCATTCCATTTTTCTTCTTATTATCCATTGGAACTCCTTTTTCAAATATCTAAAAATGTCGTTACCTCGCTCTATAATACATTATATTTTTTCCTTTTACAACATGTATTATATCTTAATTAGTATAAACACCTTCATATTAACACTATTTTATTTGACACATGATGTATAAAAAAGTATACTCGTATTAATAATGTCTAAATATCAATGCTTATTTTTTAAGGAGCAGGAAATGGATAATAACAATATTACTTTGTCGGTGGTTATGCCCGCCTACAATGAAGAACAGCACATCAAAGATAATCTTCTTGAGACTAGCCGAATACTCAGCCGTTTTCTTCATCGTTATGAGATAATCGCTGTGAATGACGGCAGCAAGGACTCCACAGGCAAACTTATTGCCGAGGCAGCCGAAATGGATTCTCATATTGTAGATACAGGATATGATGTCAATCAGGGAAAGGGACATGCTATCACAACCGGAATTGCCAAAGCTTCCGGCAAATATATAGCATTCCTTGATTCAGACCTTGAACTGAGTCCATCTCTTCTCAAGCCATTTATGAAGCAGATGAGGGACACCGGTTCTGACATAGTCATAGGATCAAAGCTTCACCCTGAATCCAAGCTTGATTATCCTCCTATTAGAAAAGTCATGAGCTACAGCTATTATATTATACTCAAAATGCTGTTTCATCTTGGTATCCATGACACCCAGACCGGTATAAAGCTTTTCAAAGCAGAAGTCATAAAGCCGATTGCCGAGAACCTTTCCATATCGGGCTATGCCTTTGATATTGAAATCCTTGTGGCTGCACACAGACAGGGATATTCGATATCCGAAGCTCCTATCGTCCTGAATTACAGCAGGGATGATGCAGCAGATGGAAGAAGGATCAAGATCAAGGACATTTGGAAGGTATTCACAGACACTATTGAGATCAAGAAGAAATATCATTAATTTAGGAATTATACACGGATAGAGGAAATAAATACAAACTACACATTTATTAAGGAGATTTTTATGAATTACGAAAACGCTTACAAGCTTCTCGAAGAAAAAGGACAGCTACACTTATTAAAGTATTATGATACTCTCAGCGAGGCTGAACAGGCAGCACTCCTGAACCAGATCAGTGAAATTGATTTCTCACTTATCGATATGATCGGACACAATTCATCAGGAAGTGATTCTGATATCGCTCCCGTTGCAGCTCTCCAGATGGACAGCATTGCAGAAAAATATGATATATACAAGAACGCAGGCCTTGAAGCCATCAAAGCTGGCGATCTGGCACTGGTCCTCCTGGCAGGTGGTCAGGGCACCCGTCTTGGATTCTCCGGTCCTAAGGGAACCTTCAACGTCGGTGTCACCAAGGATATGTTTATATTCCAGCTTCTCATCGAGCACACCCTCGATATTGTGAAGATGGCAGATACCTGGATCCATTTCTTCATCATGACCAATGAGAAGAACCACGATGACACAACATCATTCTTCAAAGAGCATGACTACTTCGGTTACAATCCTGAATATGTTCATTTCTTTAAACAGGAAATGGTTCCTTCAGTGGACTTCAACGGCAAGATATATCTCGAGGAGAAGGGAAAGGTTGCCATGTCTCCTAACGGCAACGGTGGATGGTTCTCATCCCTCTGCAAGGCCGGCCACCTCGACAAGCTCACGAAATACGGAATCAAGTATATAAATGTATTCTCAGTTGACAATGTACTTCAGAGAATTGCAGACCCAGTATTCCTCGGAGCAGTTCTCACAGAGGGCTTCCTCTCCGGCGGAAAGGTTGTCAAAAAAGCATACCCTGACGAGAAGGTTGGTGTCCTGTGTACTAACCACGGAAAGCCATATATCGTCGAGTATTATGAACTCACAGATGCCATGCGTGATGAGCGCGATGCCAACGGCGATTACGCTTACAACTATGGAGTTACATTAAACTATATCTTCCCGGTTGACAGACTGATGAAGATCATGAATGAAAGTATGCCTCTCCACATCGTCAAGAAGGCTATCCCTTATGTCGGTGAGGATGGAGAGATCGTCAAGCCATCAGAGCCAAACGGCTACAAATTTGAGACACTGGCTCTCGATATGATCGCTTATATGGGAACATGTCTTCCATTTGAGGTCGACAGAGAGAAGGAATTTGCTCCTATAAAGAATGCTACAGGAAATGATTCTATAGACTCAGCCAGAGAGCTCCTCAAAAAGAACGGCTACACACTTTAATCCATGAATATATAACAAAATAACAGGTCGATGGTATATGCCATCGACCTGTTATTTTTATTCTGCCTCATTCTTCTGCTGTTTTTCTTTTTCTCTTCGGAATATCTCATCTATCGCTTCCCTGACAAGCTCTGACATAGATACCTGTCGCACCGCCGCACATTCACTGAGCTTCCGATGAGTATCTGTATCTATCCTAAGTCTCAGGATCGTATCTTTTCTCTTTTCCGTCGGCCTTCCCGGGCCTCTCTTCTTATTGTCATCCGTCATTTCTTTTCTCCGCCATATAATTTATTCCTATCAGAACAGATATTTTACAACACCATTTACCGCATAACACATGAAGTAAAAGCAGCTTCTTGTAACTCCATATCCAACTTTTCTGTATACGGCAAATGTCTTTTTTGCAGACGACAGTTTTGAACCAGACTTACTGTTTCTCATCTGCCTGTATAATAGCAACGGCTCATTTATCGCAACCGAGCTTCCGTATTCCTTCAGTATCTGCAGCCAGCAAATATAATCCTCATGGATATCGTCGTTGCCCATCGGATATCTGAGTGCAACCTGTCTGTCCATCACAACCGATGAACAATTGATCACATTTCCTCTGAGCAGCATCTTATAGGTGACCTTTTCAGGAACTCCGATCACTTTTCCCGTTCTGGATCCGTCTTCGTTCACAAGCTCCCTGGCCGTAGAACACAGAACCGCACCTGTCTGCTCCATAAGCTTCAACTGTTTAGCCAGTTTATCAGGCTGCCACTGATCATCCGAATCTATAAATGCAACGTATCTGCAAGTTGCAGCCGCAACCCCGCGGTTACGCGAAGCTGCAACTCCCATATTTTTTTCATTTCTGATGATATTCACACGGTCATCTTCCGCGTATCCATCAAGTGCTCCTGTCAGATCATCCGTCGAACAGTCATCAACTATTATGACCTCCACAGGAATCCCCTGCTTCATAACTGAATCCACCGCAGAATAAATGGTTCTGCTGCTGTTATACGCCGGAATTATCACCGATACTTTTTCTCCAGTCATCACACACACCTACATCGATATATATCGCTTATTATTTATCTGTTTTCTGCACATTCTTTCCGAGGTCATAGAATGCATCCTCAGACTCATCAAGCCCTTCCGGCTTCATATTTACAGGTGAAGGTATCTGTACCTTCTCGCCATCCCTGAGTGCCGTGGTCATATTTGATGCGATTCCCTCTGATGTCTCCTTCTGGAACATGATCTTTACCGTCAGGAGCATCAGCTTGAGATCAAGCCATATTGAATACTGCTCATAATAGGTAAGATCCAGCTTAACCTTATCTCTAGGGGTTGTGTTGTATTTGCCGTAAACCTGTGCATATCCCGTAAGTCCGGCCTTCATCTTGAGTCTGTAGTCAAACTCAGGGAATGTCTTTTTATAAAGCTCGGCGATCTCCGGTCTCTCAGGTCTCGGTCCGACAAGTGACATATCACCCTTGAGTACGTTGAAAAGCTGTGGCAATTCATCAAGATGCAGCTTTCTGAGCACCTTACCAACAGGAGTGATCCTGTCGTCATCCTTCTTGGCAAGCTGTGCACCACCGGCCTCTGAATCCATCTTCATACTTCTGAACTTTATGATCTTGAACACCTTACCATTAAGCGTCAGTCTGTCCTGCTTGTAGAAAACCGGTCCTCTGTCATAAAGCCATATAGAAAGTGCTGATATGAGCATAAATGGCGATGCTATGACAAGCAATATAAATCCACACACAAGATCCATGATCCTTTTGATGATCATGTCATCTCCTGTAAGCCCCTGGTTTCTTGACAACAGGATAGGTGTATCAAACAAATGTATCGGTTCTGCGCCGAGTATGATTATATCGGAAAGTTTTGGCACAACATATGATCTTATGGAATGTTCGAAACAATACTTCACAAGCTCATTTCTGATATAGGCCTTTGTCTCACAGATGATTACTCCATCGTACTGGAGTATCTTCTCCTTAATTGCCTGCTCGCCCTCACTTACATGTATCCTGTCTTCTATTACATACTTATCCTTACGGGCATTGATCTTGTCTATAAACTCCATCGGAGTCTTATATCCATATACCAACAGCAGATGCCTTGGCGGATACATTTTCGCATAAAGAAATCTGCAGGCAAATATCCAAATCAGGATGACTATTGCCTCAAATACGGTAACCTCGAGCAAAGGTCCAGGATTTACGTAGTCACGACAGATTATACAAAGCTGTAAATAACCAACCACATTTGCACACACAAGTGCCAACAGCTGTGAATATACTATATCAAGCAGTCTGAAGAATCCGACTCTGTAACCACCATATAGCTTGGTAAAAAGTATGATGATGATTCCATACATTCCGATAACCGCCCAGTTTCCTCTTCTCCAGAACGGAAGCGTAAGCGTTACCTCATAGTCCCGGTACCACATGAGTCCAAACAGCACCAGCTCCACGGCGATGAGTACACAGGCCTCGCCCACTGTTATGAGACGTTTGTATCTGTCCCTCTTTCTAACTCTTCTGTTTTCTTCCATATTTACAGCATCTCCCTAAGCATCTTGTTGACAGATCCAGGATCTGCTTTACCCTTCATAGCTTTCATAACCTGTCCGACAAGTGCTCCGAGAGCCTTCTCCTTGCCGCCTCTGTAATCATCAACAGCCTTTGGATTGTTATCTATGGCTGCCTGGCATGCCTCCTTAAGTGCATCGTCATCCTGAACAGTTGCAAGTCCGTTATCCTTGACATACTTCTCAGGATCAATATTGTCTGCAAATATCTTTTCAAATACTTCCTTTGCAACACCGCCATTGATAACTCTGTCATCAACAAGCTTGATGAGCTTTGCAAGATTCTCTGCCGAGAACTTCAAATCCTCTGCATCAACGCCATTTTCCTTCATCAGTCTCATGGTCTCTCCCATGATCCAGTTGGAAACCTTCTTTGCAGGTGCTCCAAGTGCGATGGCATCCTCAAACAGATCTGCCAGCTTCTTGGAGGCCGTGATGATGTCTATATCATAGTCAGGAATCGCATATTCCTCTTTGTATCTTATCTTCTTCTCGTCTCTGAACTCAGGCTGTGCATCCCTTACCTGCTGGAGCCACTCATCGCTGATGTGGATAGGTACAAGGTCAGGATCAGGGAAATATCTGTAATCCTGCGCATCCTCCTTGGATCTCATAGGATATGAATACTCCTTAGTATCATCCCATCTTCTTGTCTCCTGGACAACATTTTCACCAGACTCGATGAGATCGATCTGTCTCTCTCTCTCATTTTCTATGGCCCTGGCGATAGCCTTGAATGAGTTCAGGTTCTTTGTCTCTGTACGTGTGCCAAACTCCTCTGAGCCAACCTCTCTGATCGAAAGATTGACATCAGCACGCATGGATCCCTCATTCAGCTTACAGTCTGAAGCTCCGAGATACTGTATCGTCTCCCTGAGCTTTTCAAGATATGCTATTACATCCTCAGCAGATCTCATGTCAGGCTCAGATACTATCTCTATAAGAGGCACACCTGAACGGTTGAAATCCACAAGTGAGCTGTCTGTATATGGATCATGGACAAGCTTACCTGCATCCTCCTCCATATGTATCTCATGGATCCTCACATATTTCTTAACTCCGTCAACCTCTATCTCAACCTTACCGTCCCTGCATATTGGATAGTAGAGCTGTGATATCTGGTAATTCTGTGGGTTGTCCGGATAGAAATAGTTCTTTCGGTCAAACTTGCAATTCTGTGTGATAGTGCAGTTTGTTGCAAGACCAACCGCAATCGCTTTATTCACAACCTCTTTGTTAAGTACCGGAAGTGAGCCCGGCATTCCTGTACATACAGGACACGTATGTGTATTCGGAGCTCCTCCAAATGCTGTGCTGCAGCCGCAGAATATCTTCGTCTTAGTCGCAAGCTCTACATGAACCTCAAGTCCGATGACTGTCTCATATGTCTTTGCCATCTCTTACAGCCCCCTTTCTGAAACCTGTGCAGGTCTCTTGTACTCTCTAGTCTGCTCAAATGCATACGCTGCCCTGATAATGGTCTTTTCGTCAAATGCGTCTCCAACCATCTGCACACCTATAGGCATTCCATTCTTGTCAGTTCCACATGGAAGTGATATTCCCGGAAGTCCTGCAAGATTTACAGGAACAGTGTATACATCGCCCAGATACATCTTGATAGGATCTGAGAGTGACTCTCCCATCTTAAGTGCTGTTGTTGGAGCAACAGGTCCGAGGATGATATCATACTTCTCAAACGCCTTGTCATACGCCTGTTTGATGAGAGCCTTTGCCTTGAGAGCCTTTACGTAATACGCATCATAGTAACCTGAGCTCAGTACAAATGAACCGAGCATGATTCTTCTCTTTACCTCAGGGCCAAATCCCTCCGAACGGCTCTTCTTGTACATGTTGTGGAGATCTGTATACTCTGATGTTCTGTATCCATACTTTACTCCGTCAAATCTCTCAAGATTAGAGCTTGCCTCTGCTGATGCTATAATATAGTACGCAGGGATAGCATACTCAACCATACCGAGATCAAACTCCTCAACTATTGCACCCTTTGCCTTGAGCGCCTCAGCAACACCATATATAGCTTCCTTTATCTCAGGCTCAAGTCCCTCTGTGAAATAATCTCTCGGAAGTCCGATCTTAAGCCCCTTCACATCATCCACAAGTGCACTTGTGAAATCATTGTCATCTCTGTTCACTGATGTTGAGTCCTTCTTGTCATACTGTGATATGATCTCAAGGATAGTTGCACAGTCCTCAACATTCTTCGCAAGTGGCCCGATCTGGTCAAGTGATGAACCGTATGCTATAAGTCCGTATCTTGACACTCTTCCATAGGTTGGCTTGATTCCGGTAACACCGCAGAATGAAGCCGGCTGTCTGATAGATCCACCGGTATCTGAACCGAGGGCGCATGGTACCTCCTCACCGGCAACTGCTGCCGCTGATCCACCTGATGAACCGCCTGGGACTCTATCTGTATCCCATGGATTTCTTGTCTCGCCGAAATATGATGTCTCCGTTGTGCTTCCCATGGCAAACTCATCCATATTGGTATGCCCTACTATGACCGCTCCTGCTTCCTTGAGCTTTACAACGGCCTCAGCAGTATATGTCGGAACAAAATTTGACAGAATCTTGGATGAACAGCTTGTCTGCACACCCTCCTGGCACATATTGTCCTTTATTGCTATCGGCACTCCTGCAAGAGGACCGCTAAGCTCTCCTGCATCTATCTTCTTCTGCACTTCCTCAGCCTGGGCAAGTGCTCCTTCACGATCAACCGTGACAAAACTATTGTAATCTTTCTCGCACGCCTCGATGCTGTCAAGACAGGCCTGTGTCGCTTCAACTACGCTCACCTGTCCATCTTTAATAGCTTTTCCCAGCTCTACAGCCGTCATACCCATTAAATTCACTTCAGCCTACCTCCTAGTCAAATGTCTTTGGCACCTTGTAGCATCCGTCCTTCTGCTCAGGCGCATTCTTCAGCATGTTCTCTCTGTCGTCTCCATTTACAACAACGTCCTCACGGAACACATTGTTGTATGGGAATGTATGGCTCATAGCCTCCACACCATCTGTATTAAGTTCATTCAGTTTGCTGACATAATCAAGCATGTCTGACATATCCTTCTTTGCCTGCTCCTTCTCCTCCGGGGAGAGCTCAAGCTTTGCAAGGATTCCAACATAATCAATTGTTTCATCAGTTATCGTCATGTTCTTGTTCTCCTATCTTTAATGAGCAAAAATAAAGAATGTGCCTTCTTATTATTCTGTGTCAAATAATGTAAACACATTCTCCCGCCATGGTATTTTGTACCACAAAATTCTTCTAAAATATATCACATTCCAGGATATTATGCAAGACTATGGGCATTTTTACCTGTATTACGCAAAACACCGCCATGTAAAACGCTGCATACATGGCGGTGCTGTAACTCTATTTAAATTATCTCATCATCACTTCTGTTGAAGCGTCTGCTAAGCCTGACTATCTCCTGAACACGACCAAGCTGTAGCCCAGCTCTATGTCCTATTTCAATTGTCGTTGGCTCTTCATCCGGGAAATCATTTCCCGGTACTCTGTGAAACTCTCCGCCATTTGAGAATACTTCACTCACCACACAACCATCCCAGTTGTGTCCGAGATTTACCGCCGCCTCCGGTGCTATCACTGTTCCTGCATCCGACACACAGCCACACATCCGTTCCACATTTTCAAAGTAGAATTTCTCATATACTCCATACGAATTTCTGAGTCCCGAGTTGGAATTTGCACTGAGTGTCTTTGTGATAAAGTTACTGTGAAGATGTGTCTGTGCACACAGTGTGTCAAAACATATCACACCAAAATCCCCCATTAGCTCCGTTGCAGAGCTGCTTTGCAGCATATAACTGCTATGAGCTGCATATTCGTTATAATAAAAAAATCCCCGAACAGATTCGACATAATTTTCACTATGTCTTATCCATCCGGGGATGAGCCAGGCAGGTCAGAATGGTCTCTCAATATCTGAATATCCTTACCAGACTTTGACTACTTTGTCACTTTTGCCCGCCTCCGCATTCTCAAGTCTCTACTCTATGATACTCACTATCTCCTCAGAGTCAGCCTTGACTTTATATGTCTCGCCTATGTCAAGTTTGTCATATATAGACTTTTCAACTTTATATGTCTTTTCCTTATCCTTCACTTCACATGTGACTTCATATTCAACTGATTTTTTCCCTAGCCTCTCCTTGTCTGTGAGCTGGGGATCTGGGTATTCCGGTGTCTTTCCACCGCCCTCGGCGGTCTCCGTCCTGTCGTACTTCCACCGCCATATTGTATAATAATACTTCGTCCTGTATATAGGCTTATCTCTATACACCGGAACAGACCTCGTTCTCGTCACATATCCATAATCGTCCACATCATTTGCAACTTCAGAGAAGGTTCCATCTCCATTGTCCTCATAGCTGTACTCCACATGGGAACCTATCACCTCATATGAATCATAGGTCTCCTCACGCTCACCAACATATTCCTGTTCAGTATGGTGCACCTCTTGTTTCGTGGTCTTTAGCGTGGCACCCTCGGGGAGTTCCCAGTCGTCTTCATCACACAGAATATATTTCTCCACATCAACACTGGTCTTCCATGTCATATCCTTGACTGTGACTGTCCTCTTCTTTGGCATGGCTATGATCGCCGTAAGTCCGATTATAGCCGCTATCACAAGCATGCCGATCAGCACTATCTTCCATGCTCCAAATGAATGTCCACCTTTTCGATTGCCCTGGCCTCCGTTTTGTCCGCCGGCAGCCATTCCTGTACCAGATGCATTTCTGGCATTCCTTGCGTCCTGCTCTTTCCTGACGTCAAAATACGCCTTATCCTTCGCACCTCGTTCAGCACCGCAGCTGCTGCACCGTGTGTTAAGAGCTGAATTGTAATTGCCACAATGATCACATAACCAGTCGGCACCTTTTCCCTTTGTCTGACTCTCCTCCGCGGACAAATACCGCACTCCATCCATATAGAACTTAACTTCCTGTCCCCTCGGCTTTCCGCAGGACGGACACTCACGCTTCGTTCCTTCTATATGTTTCGTACTACAATATGGGCAGTCCCAATACCCCATTACAAGTTTTCCCATACGCAATATCCTCCCCATATATACTACAGATAACTTACCTGCGCAGCAACATCATAATCATGTGGTGTCTTGTTATCAGTCTTGTGTCCAACGGCAAGTGCTATCTGGAATGAATATCCCTCCGGTATTGCAAGTGCCTTGTCAAAATATGCTTTTTTCTCCCCGTGAAGTGCATCATACACGCAGCCGATTATCAGATTTCCGAGCCCCATGCTCTCTGCCGCTATAGCCATATTCTGAACTGCAATTCCTGAATCCACCTTGCTCCACTTGAAGTCATCCTCAGCGCTTAAGAATATGAGCACCGGAGCCTCATAATAGAAATTGTGAGGCTGCTTATCCTGTCCGCGAAGTGCACGCTTCTCTGCATCAAGCTCTTCCAGAATTGGAGCATCACCCTTAACAACTGTAAAATGTATCTCTTTCTTATTCATACCTGTAGGTCCCTGAAGCCCAGCCTCGATGACCTTCTCAAGCTGCTCCTTCGTAACCTCTTCATCACTGTATGCTCTCGCTGAGCTTCTCTTTTTTATTACCTCTAATACCTGATTATCCATTGTCTTTTACCTCCTATTCTGTCATTCCTATTCTGTCATTCCTATACTGTTATCTCTATCTGATTATCCTCTATGCAGACCACACAGCTCTCATAGTATCCATCGCCTGTCGTCCGCGGTCCACTTGTCACCTCATAGCCATCCTCCGCAAGCTGTCTGGTAAGCTCATCCACTTTTTCTTTGCTTCCCACACTGAACGCTATATGTATCAATCCTGTTCTGTTAAGTGTCTTTTCAGGATCATCCATTCCCGGCCTGTTCATTATCTCAAGCCTTGCGCCATCATCAAATGTGAGAAAATATGAACGGAAGTCCGTCGTTTTATTATGATATTCCTCATTTGCTGATGCTCCCAGATATTTCTCAAAAAAATTCTTCGCAGCTTCAAGATCATTCACATACATCGCAACATGCTCAATTCTCATAAATGCAACTCCTCATTATCTTATACGCTACACTCAGATAGACAAACTACTATATGCATGCTGCTATAGGCATGCTATATAAGCTATTTTAACCCAATGCCACATTTTACACAATGGCATAAAAATATCACCTTTATCCATTTGTATGAATAAAGGTGATATCCCGTTAAAAGCAACGTCTGTAATCAGCCCGTTACACAATTTCATTCTTAGAGCATTCCCTCAAGAGTCTCTCTGATAGCCTTGATGAAGTTCTCACTGTTGAGGACTGTTGGGTTCTCAAGAGTTGTGATGAGAGCCAGATCCTTTGTCATCTTGCCATCCTCGATAGTCTTGATGGTTGCAGCCTCAAGCTTGTCTGCAAAATCCTGAAGTGCCTGGATTCCATCAAGCTCTCCACGCTTTCTGAGTGCTCCTGACCATGCGAAGATAGTTGCAACTGAGTTGGTTGATGTCTCCTCACCGGCAAGGTGCTTGTAGTAATGTCTCATAACTGTTCCGTGTGCTGCCTCGTACTCATACTTTCCATCAGGAGATACGAGAACTGATGTCATCATGGCAAGTGAACCAAATGCTGATGAGATCATATCACTCATTACATCTCCATCATAATTCTTACATGCCCAGATGTAACCGCCTTCACTCTTCATAACACGGGCAACCGCATCATCTATAAGTGTGTAGAAGTACTCAATACCTGCTGCATCGAACTGCTCCTTATACTCTGCATCGAATATCTCCTGGAAGATATCCTTGAATGTATGGTCGTACTTCTTTGATATGGTATCCTTTGTGGCAAACCACAGTGTCTGCTTGGTATCAAGCGCATACTTGAAACAGCTTCTTGCAAAGCTCTCAATAGACTTGTCCACGTTGTGCTGTCCCTGAAGAACACCAGGGCCATCAAACTTATGTATAGTCTCCTTTATAACCTGTCCGTCATCGCCTGTGAATACAAGCTCTGCAGTTCCAGGACCTGGAACATCGATCTCTACGCTCTTGTATACATCACCATATGCATGTCTTGCGATGGTGATAGGCTTCTTCCAGTTCTTAACACATGGCTCGATTCCCTTTACTACGATAGGTGCTCTGAACACTGTACCATCAAGGATCGCTCTGATGGTTCCGTTAGGGCTCTTCCACATCTCCTTGAGATTGTACTCCTTAACTCTTGCCGCATTAGGTGTGATAGTAGCACACTTTACAGCTACGCCATACTTCTGTGTTGCGTATGCTGAGTCAAATGTTACCTTGTCATCTGTCTCATTTCTATGTACAAGTCCAAGGTCATAGTACTCTGACTTGAGATCAATAAATGGATAAATAAGCTCATCCTTTATATACTGCCAGAGAATTCTGGTCATCTCATCTCCATCCATCTCTACAAGTGGTGTGGTCATCTGAATCTTTTCCATGTTTTATGTCCTCCATCTTTGTGTTTTCTAAGTTTTGTTATATACTCATTGCCGATTATAAACTATAAGGGGCCATATTTCTAGTTTTTTTGAATTATACATACCAATTATTAATTTTCTTAAGCCCTATAACCATATTCTTGATCAGCTATTTTTTTCAGCCTTACACATATCCATATATTCCTCTCACGGATACTTCCCCGGATATTATATCGTGAACCTCGCCATCGGCATCCCTCACCAGAAGTCCGCCATCCTTTGAAAGTCCAAGCGCCGTGTACTCTGTCTTTTTATCCCCCTCTATTACATACACCTGCTTATCCCTGTTCACAAGATAACTGTTGTACTCATCAACAAGGAATCCCAGGTCCTTATTCTTTATAAATTCGTCATATAGCTTTTCAAATTCATTTGACACCTGTGCAATGAACCATGATCTGTCACAGCCCTTGCCATTTTCCAGCAGTATTGATGTGGCCTTGTCTGCTATGTCCTCAGGGAAGCTTCGGTTATACACGTTTATGCCTATTCCCACAACAACATAGCTTATGTCAGTTCCCTCGGAACTCATCTCTGTGAGGATTCCGACCAGTTTTTTTCCATCAGACAACACATCATTCGGCCATTTAATCTGAGGCTTTACTCCCTCCACCTTGCTGAACGCTCTGGCAAGTGCCACCGCCGACACCAGAGTTATCCTTGACACACAGGAAATATCTATGTCCGGCTTGAGCAGATACGACATGGATATTGTCGTGTCCTTATCAGAATTCCAACTGTGGCCTCTTCGTCCCTTTCCTGCAGTCTGCTCATTTGCCACGAACAGAGCTCCGTGAACACAGTCAGTTTCCCCGACTATCTTGGCACGGGTGTTCGTTGAATCCGTCTCATCATAATAGTAAAGCTTTCTGGCAAATGTTCTGGTCTCAAGATACTTTGAGATCTTCTCCTCAGACATTACATCAGGCTCACTCACCAATCTGTATCCCTTGTTGTTCACGCCCTCGATCACATAACCTTCATTCTTGAGTGCCTGTATGTTCTTCCACACCGCTGTTCTGGATACCCCCAACAGCTCACAGAGCTCCTGTCCTGACACATATCCACCACTGTTCTGCAGCTTTTCAAGTATTTTATTCTTCATCAGTTCTTACCTTCTCTCTCAGGATATCGTATACCGCCTCACATTTGCCTTTTGCTCCGGCAAATGGAACTATGTAACTCTCCCTGCCTCTGTCAAACTTAATTATATAATACTTCAATTCAGGATCAGGCTCTATCATGATATACCCTGTAATAGTCTCATACGGTATCACCTTACTGCCTCTCTTCTGAATGATCGTTACAACATCCTGACCAAACAGATATGTCATATCATATGCAGACTTTCTAAATGAAGCCTTGACCACATAAAATCCATATGCCATGGCCGCAATCGCAATAGCAGCCTTTATCATTCTGTAGTGACCTCCCATAGCCCACCACACAAGCGCTATACCTGCCAGTACAAATATTATGCCAACCACCCTGTACGCTATCCTGGTGCTCTTTCTCTTGACTACCTTCTGTTTGATGATTCCATCTGCCTGAGTCTCCTGTTCTTCACGCCTTGCGCGCTCCAGCTCGTCCACGAGCTTTCCAGCCTGTCTGACAAGCACCTTCTGCCTGTAGGCTCTCGAAGTACCATTTTCTATGCTGCTTATATTTCTAATCTCTTCTCTGTGTTTTTTATTGTTCTTTTTTTTATCACTATCTCTGCTCATTCCATATCCCCCGCCAGGTCATTGTCGTTATCGATATTATCCCGGGTTGTATCCATGCGCTTTATGCACAATTATTTTCTCTTTTTTCATCACTTTTACGACTATACTTATATTAGTTCAGAGGCTAATATATATCAAGTTTTCAGCATTACAAAAGTGTTTACATTTTACCACGTTTAATCACCTTTTTTCCATATATAAAATCATTAAAAGGTGATTAACTAGCAAATACACGATATTGTGAAAACAAACAATTTATACACTACCAACTAGATTTTTGAGAGGTGAATCACATGAAGAATTTTATTGCGCGCATCAGTGGCACAAAAGACCTCACTGAAGGAAAGCCTTCAAAGCTTATATTGAACTTTGGTCTGCCCCTTCTCTTTGGTCTGATATTTCAGCAGTTTTATAATATGGTAGATTCTGTCATAGTCGGGCAGAAGCTCGGAACAGACGCGCTGGCGGCGGTGGGTTCCACCGGAAGCATCAACTTCATGATACTCGGATTCTGTATAGGAATCTGCAACGGATTTGCAATCCCTGTTGCCCAGGCCTATGGAGCAAAGGATTTCAAGAATCTCAAAGCTTATATAATCAACAGCATATGGTCATCCGTTGCACTGGCTGCTGTTATAACTGTGGCCGTAAGTATATTCACAATGCAGATACTCAAGGCTCTCAGAACCCCTTCGAATATCATCGATGACGCATACATATACATATTTATAATATTTCTGGGCATTCCTGCAACATTTCTCTACAACCTGACTGCTGGAATACTGAGATCACTCGGAGACAGTATCACACCTGTCATATTCCTTGTGGGCTCATCACTTGTCAACATCATACTTGACCTTATACTTGTTGCTCCTATGGGCGTCGCCGGAGCTGCAGTTGCCACAGTAGCTTCACAGGCAGTGTCAGGAATCATATGTACGATATACATGACAAAGAAACTGAAGTATCTTGAATTCAGCAAAGAGGACTGGACATTCAGCATGCGCCACTGCCTTAAGCTCTGCGGTATGGGTCTGCCTATGGGACTGCAGTACAGCATAACCGCCATAGGCAGTGTCATTCTTCAGACCGCAGTCAACGATATGGGTTCAACATATGTTGCAGCCGTATCAGCAGGAAGCAAAATCTCCATGTTCATGTGCTGTCCTTTCGATGCAATGGGCTCCACCATGGCCACGTACGGAGGTCAGAATGTTGGTGCCAGGCGTCTTGACCGTGTTGATCAGGGACTTAAAGCCTGTATCAAGATGGGAATCATATATGCCCTCGTGGCTCTGGCTTTCTCCATCGTGTTCGGAAAGCAGCTTGCACTTCTCTTTGTAAAGAAGGAACAGACTGAGCTTATCGGCTACATATATGAATTCGTGGTTATAAACGCCGCATTCTACATATTCCTGGCTCTTGTGAATATCGTAAGATTCATGATACAGGGACTTGGTTACTCGACTTTCGCCATACTTGCAGGCATATGTGAGATGATTGCTCGTTCTGTTGCCGGTTTCGTGCTGGTGCCTCATTTCGGTTTCATCTGCGTATCACTAGGAAGTCCGCTTGCATGGGTATGTGCTGATCTCTTCCTGATACCTGCGTACCTGTGGGTTATGAAACAGCTGAGACGAAAGTTCGGAGAAAATAAAATTAGCCGTGCAAAATCCGAAGCGGCAACAATATAATGCTCACTTTATAAAACGACTTCAAAAATCGTTCCTCCAGACGGATTAGACTTAACTGCAATATTGCCATCATGCACTATCACGATCTCGCGGACAAGAGCAAGTCCCAGTCCTACGCCGCCAAGCTCACGGCTTCTGGATTTATCCACGCGAAAGAAAGGTTCAAACACGCGATCCTTCAGTTCTTCCGGGATACCATTTCCGGTATCCTCTACTGACAGGTAAACGTGTTTTTCCTTCTGACGCGCTGTCACTGTAACCCGTCCTCCTGTGCGGTTATATTTTATAGCATTCTCAACAAGATTGTATAACATCCTGTAAATAAGGATGTCACTTCCTATCATCGTTACATCCGTACATTCTCCAATAAGTTCTATATCCTTTTCCTGTGCAAGAGGTTCCAGATCCGCCAATACCTCATCAACAAGCGCGTCGACCATTATTTTATCATCCCGGCTCACAGTTTGAAGCTCACTCATATCAAGAAGTGTCTTTACCATTTTGCTGAGTCTATCATTCTGTTCAGTTACCATCTTTATCGTCTGCAGAGTGACTTCATCATCTCCCGGATGCCGGGAAGAATTATATGAATCAAGCTGTATCTGCATTAAAGACAGTGGAGTTCTGAGCTCATGTGCTGCATTTGCAGTAAACTGTCTCTGTATCTCAAATGCATCCGAGAGGCGTTCAAGCATCTTGTTATATGAAACGCTGAGCTGGTTCAGTTCTTTAACATTGTTTTCTTCTATTCGTGAATCCGCCAGATTCTGTGCCTGTACCTCTTCAATTTTATCAGAAAACTCACTGATCGGCTTTAGTGCATGCCCACTTATAAAATATGTAGCTACTCCGCCAAGCAGGGCCAGCAAGGCAGAAATTATCAGGCTGTTTTTCTTGTAATCTGCCTTATTATTGTACACCTTAACAGAAAAATCATTTGCAAATTCATCCCACTTATCCTCCGGAATACTGATATATATTTCATCAGTACCACTCCCATTATCATCTCCCTGGGCATCAACGGTTTCTTGCAGAGAATCAATATAATACACGCCATTTTTATAGACAAGTAAAGTAAGGCATCCACATATAAGCGCAATATATAATGTGATTATACAGGTAAGCCTCCACTGCAGCGACATTCTTTTCATCTGTCGGACTCCTCTCGTATTTTATAGCCTTCTCCCACCTTGTTCAAAATCGGATCATATCCAAGCACTGCCTTAAGCTTTCTTCTCAGCGAAGACATATGTACTCTGATTGCTCCACTGAAGCTGTCAACCGAAGCATCCCAGACATGCTCCATCAATTCCTCCTGGCTTACCGGTCTGCCCAGATTAAGAAGCAGATATTCCAGGATTCCATTTTCTTTTCTTGTAAGGGGAACCTTCTCTCCTTTTGCGTATGCCTCACGTTTTATCGTGTCAAACTTTATCCCGCCGCTTTCCAGACATACATCCTTCTGTACAAATTTTCTTCTTGTAAGGCTTCTGATACGTGCCTCAAGCTCCTGCAAATGAAATGGCTTTTCCATATAATCATTTGCACCCGCATCCAGCCCTTCAACCTTATCCGCGATCTGTCCCCTTGCAGATAATATGATAACCTTTGTCTCTTCATTTTTCTGTCTGAGTTCCTTTAAAATCTCCATTCCATCCACACCTGGCAGATTCAGATCCAGAACGATCAGATCATATTCCTCTGACAGAATGCATTCAAGAGCCTCTTCTCCGTCATAACAGGTATCCACCTCATACCCGACATCATACAGACTTTTCGCAATCATATCACATATCTGTTTCTCATCTTCAACTATCAATAATCTCAAAACTGTCACCTGTTTCTTAACAAAAATCCTTCTTAACAAAAATTTTACAACAGCTATTGTATAATACCAAAGTCAGCTGGTCAACAAACACAATCATGAAAGGAGCTACAATATCTTGAAGTACGGGAAAATATCTCAGATCATTTTACTCATCACGGGTATAGCAATGATCAGCTATGGTGCAGTCAGAGGTGAAGCGGCTGCCGTGCTCAGCAAAGCAATAAAATTATGTCTGGAGTGTGTAGGAATTGGATAAGAATAAATCACTGTCAAAAAAAACAGCCAGAATACGCGGATGGATACAGGCAGCAGCCACGCTGCTTACCAATATTCACATCCCCAATTTATTTAAAGGCAAGATCTATCAGGGCAAAGCAAAAACAGTATGCGTACCGGGACTAAACTGTTATTCCTGTCCTGCTGCAACAGGAGCGTGTCCCATAGGTGCATTTCAGGCGGTCGTCGGATCGTCCAAATTTAAATTTTCTTACTACATAACCGGTTTTTTCATTTTAATCGGTGTGATCCTCGGAAGATTTATATGTGGATTTTTGTGTCCATTTGGATGGTTTCAGGATCTGCTTCACAAAATTCCCGGAAAAAAGTTTTCCACAGCCAGGCTGAAACCACTAAGATACCTGAAATATATAATCCTTATTGTTTTCGTTATACTCCTGCCGATGCTTGTAACGAACTCCATAGGAATGGGAGACCCGTTCTTCTGTAAGTATATTTGTCCACAAGGTGTTCTGGAGGGAGCTATACCACTTTCACTTGGAAATGCAGCTATACGCTCTGCACTTGGAAAGCTGTTTTCTTTTAAATGCCTTATTTTAATTACAGTTGTCGTTCTGAGTATTCTGTTCTACAGACCTTTCTGTAAATGGATTTGTCCTCTCGGCGCAATCTACTCATTATTCAACAAGGTCAGCCTTATGAGTATCAAGGTTGAAAGCAGCAAATGTGTCGGATGCGGTAAGTGTTCAAAGGCATGCAAAATGGATGTAGATGTATGCAAAACACCAAATCATCCGGAATGCATACGATGCGGAGCATGTATGAAGGCATGTCCAAAAGATGCGATCCACTATCAGTTTATGGGAAAGCCATGTTCCCAAAAAGGACATAAGCAATCTTCCAAAACCAACATGTAACAATCAACCACACTAATATTATTTAAAGGAGCAATTATTTATGAAGACAAAAAGAACATTAATATCTATTATCACTCTCTGTGCAGCATTATCTCTCACAGCATGTAACGGATCAGGATCTGCCACCACTGAGAATTCACAAAAAACCCAGACAGAATCCACCACTGAAGCTGTGGACAATTCCAACACAAAGCTGGATGATCTATATCAGCAGGAGAACCAGATCTTTGCAGATCACCAGGATGTATGGAACAAGGCATTTGGCATGGCGAATAAAAGCGATGCTGATCCAAGCGGAAATTATGCCGATTATCTGGCCGGCATAATAGAATCGAACAAGGAATCCTTTACGGATGATGAACTGAAAACACTTAACGATGATATCGAAACTATCAGACAGATTGAAAAGCAGATAGATGAAATCGAAAATAAAAACGCAGGATCAGAAAGCACCGACCAGAACGACAGTTCCGAAGAAATCACACCTTTCAATAGTTTCTCCGGCAAGGATTTGGATGGTAATTCTGTTGACGAAAGCCTGTTTTCCAATAATGCAGTAACTGTCGTTAATTTCTGGTTTACCGGCTGCAAGCCTTGTGTCGCAGAATTATCCAAGCTTAATGAATTGAACGATGCCATCAAATCGATGGGAGGCGAGGTAGTAGGTATCAACACAGAGACATTTGACGGAAACGAAGATGCTATCAAGGAAGCCGCAGCCATTCTTGACAGCCAGGGTGCAAAATACCGCAATATCTCCATTGACTCTGATTCAAGTATAGGCAAGTATGCCTCCGACATCATGGCATTTCCTACAACCATACTAGTCGATAGAAATGGTAATATTGTCGGAGAACCTATGCTTGGAGGAATCGACAATCAGGACAACTATGACTCTCTTATGAAACAGATCAAGTCAGTGATCGACGCTGATAACAAGGATAAATAATTATAGTTGACTTTAAATTGAATATACTAATGAAAGGACAAGAAGCCTTTCTGCTTTTCAAAAAAGGTCATCTGGTTTTCAAGAAACCAGATGACCTTTTCCCGTGCAATAAAATTCTATTTATTCTCCCATGCTCAATTCCTGTAAAATCGGATTCTCCTGCGCATCATACTCGTATTTTACTCCATCCGAAAAGACAAGATTAAATTTTTTGTTTTCATCGGACGTAAAATACCCCAGCAACACAAGTGCATCCTCTGAACCCGCAAAACGAATCGTTAAATCATTCCAGTTCGTCCGTTCAACAAGAATGTCTTCGCATTTCAAGCCCTCGCAAAAGATAATCTCATTGATTCCACTGTTATCGCTGATACTGTCCGTCCCATACCCAATGCCAAAATAGTATGTGTCATTACCTGCTCCGCCTTCCAAATAATCATTTCCGGCTTCTCCAAGCAGGCAGTCATTTCCATTTCCGCCTAAAATCCTATCATCACCAGTACCACCATAAAGTACATCTGTACCATCCGAACCATTTAACGTATCCGCGCCGTCCAAACCATAGTATGTCATGCGTCCGCCATCAAATCCCAACATATAATCACTTCCGGCAGTTCCATACAATGTCCTGCATGGACTTCCAAAATCTGTAATTCCAAATACAGAGCCGTCACAAATCACCTTATACTGGCGGTTGGCATCCGAAACAAAGAAGTTTTCTATGATGAGCTTATCAGCTCCTGAATCACTCAAACCGGCTTCACCACTTCCATCCAGAATCATCGTCAAATTATTCCAGTTTGTTCTATAAGCTTTTATATCTGAAATTCCGTAGCCTGTTATTTCTATGATATTTTCACCCTGTGCATCCGAAATCGTGTCCGTACCATATCCTTTCTGATAGATATATACATCCGCTCCGGCACCGCCGTATAGCATATCCGTTCCCTTTCCGCCATCCAGATAATCATCGCCGCCGTTTCCGGCAATTCTATTATTTCCGTCGCCTCCAATAAGATTATCCGAAGCTTCGCTGCCGTTTAACTGATCGTCGCCGTTTTCCGCAACAATGGTCGTTCCATCAGTATATATACTGGTATGGTATTCTGTTCCTTCCCAGTCATTGATTGTGCGCAGTACGCCGCCGGAAGCAGTTGCATATTCTACAAGACCATCCGCAAATATCAGCCGGAACCCACGAGCATCCTCATTGATGCAATAATTCTTAATCACAATAGATGTTTCTGTGCCTTCAAATACAATAAGCAAATCATTCCAATCTAACCGATATGCTTTTATCTTCGTAGATTCCAACCCATCTGCACACACGATTGTATTCTTCCCCTCGGTGTCCTTGATTGTTACCGTTCCGCAGGAAGGAGATATATAGTATGTGTCATCATCTGCTCCGCCATCTATAAAGTCATTCCCGCTTTGTGAAATCACAACATCATTGCCTGCTCCGCCACTTACATAATCATTGCCTGCTCCGCCGCTTATGATGTCATCTCCATTTTCTCCAAAGATCTGATCATCTCCATCCATGCCATAGACCACATCTGCATCGTCTCCTGCCAATATCCGGTCTACATCTCTATCACCAAATATATAATCTACATTGCTTCCGCCGACGATATAATCATACTCTGCCCCTGCAAAAATAAAATTTTTACTGTTTTCTGCAAAGACTGCGTCTGAGTTTTCCGTACCGGAAATAATGTTTACATTGTCTGAAACGTCACTTTTATCTGATGCCTGAGCAGAGGAATCCATCGCATCATCTGATGCATCCGCATCCGTTGGCGTTGCTATCTGCGGTATCTCCTCTGTTACATCAGGTGAAGAATCCGTTTCACCGTCAATCTGCGGCAGCTCCGCAGCATCCGTTTTTGTCAGAATATCTGAGACATCAACTTCATCTTCCCCAACATAAACAATGAAACGTTCTGGATTGTCGGAATATCCGGTAACCACAAGACGATCCGCTGTACCCGAAATCAAAAAGAATAAATCATCTCCAACTTTCATCGCCGTCAAATCGTTCAAATGAATTCCTTCGCCAAACTGAATCGTCGAAGTGCCGGAGTTATCCTCTATAACGTCCACGCCATCGCCTTTATCAAATATGTATGTATCATCGCCTTCTTCTCCAAACATATAATCATTTCCTTTGTTTCCACAGAGGATGTCCGCACCTGCACCGCCGAATAAAATATCATCGCCATCTCCAGCCTTGATCTGATCTTTTCCATCTCCGCCATAGATTGTATCAGCGCCGTCTCCCGCTTCTATCTGATCGTCTCCTGCATTTCCATAAATGATATCCTTTTCTGCACTTCCGATAATCGTATCATTCCCCGCATACCCATACATATAACTATTTTCTACTACTGCCTTTAATGAATCTTCCGTTTCGGTTCCATAGATATAATGAAACGGACTGTCTTCATCCAAGCAGTGTATTTTTTTATCACGGAATATCAATGTATAGTCTGTATACGCTTCATCTTTACAGAAATTTTTCAGCGTCAACGTATCATTCGTTCCCTGAATGCGAATCTCTGCGTCATATTCATTTACTCCATTCACTCGTATATCCTTGCTTGATACACCCGTAAACCGTATCGTGTTGCTTCCGCCATAGTCAACAATTATATCCTGACCATATCCGGTAGAAAATACATATTCATCGTCTCCATCTTCAGAAGTATCTCCGATGTTTCCACCATAGAGTATATCATTTCCGGATCCTCCATCCAGACAATCATCACCGGAGCCTCCGGAAAGAATATCATTTCCGGCATTTCCGTATAATTTATCTGAACCATCTTCTCCATATATACGGTCCGAACCGCTTCCACCACTCAACTGGTCGTCCCCTGCTTTTCCAAATATATATGAATTCTGATTTGTACCGCTATAACGATCCGCTTTCTCCGTTCCAATATATACATATCCGGTTTTTGCCAGTTCAATCACCTCTGCATAATGAGTCGATATTGCAGAAAAATGCTCACTCCATGCAGAAAGCATCTCCGATTGATGCATCTCATCATACCATGCCAGATACAGACAGAAGTCATACAAAATAGAATCAACATCCTCGCCATCTGAAATCTTTTCATCAATGAGTGCAACCGGAAGATTCAGCAAAAGATTGTCTTTCCCGTCTTCATCCTGATATTCTACAACACTATACCAGTATCCGCCCAAGCTGGAATTCAGGTTGAGCATGTTATAATATCCATCCTCTATCGTACCATAAATATCTTTTAAAATAGCCGCTGCATTGACATTTGGACAAGTGCCGTCAACACCTTCAAATCCTCGTCCCATACATTCTTCAATTACCTTTAAATCTCTGGCGTCGATATTACCGCCTCTGCTGTTTGCTTCAATATCGGAAGCACCTGCAAGGAAATACAAAATTTCTTTTATGCAGCACCTTTTTTCTGCTATATCATTGGATTCTACAAATGTATACACCAATTTTGCCAATTCGCCGGTTTCATCCTCCGCCAGCGCCTGATAAATATTCGGAATATTTCCTGTTGTTTTGATATCTCCATGTGTCGTATCTGATGTTTTCACCGGGAACCAGAATTCACTTGCTTCCGTTGTCTTTCCATTTTCCAGCACAACCTCCGACGTCTCCGCTATCAATGTTCCGGTCGTCTCATCCAATACGCTTGTTTCCTTATGTTCCAGTCCAATAGATGTGATTCCCGTTTCTTCCAATGAAGAAAGCTCAGTCATTTCTGAAACACCGTTATGATTCTTATCAATCCAGATTAAAAGCTGCCCATAAACATCATCCTCTTTATCTATTACCTTATCACCATTGATATCATATTCTGCAAGTGCCTCAAAACCGGAAGACGACAATGCTCCGCTTGACAGCGTTACCTGATCGCCAAACAACTCTCCGCCATTGTCAATCTTGCCATTCTTATTTCTGTCAAGTGCTATAAACCCGTCCTCGCTGCCAATCCATGCCGTCTTTTCTGCAAAGCCGTTGTTGTCGAGGTCAAAATTCACGCCGTCAGCAAGCGTGGACAGCTCGATGCCATCTGTTCCCAAATCTACCACCAGCGGATCTCTTGGCGGCTGAGCGTTTCCAGCCTGGTCATATTCATCCGCCAAATCCTGCAGACTGTCTGTAATGTCGTTTAATGCGTCTTCATCCCCATTTTGAATTGCATCGCTAACGGCTGCTGCCATATTCTCGCCACAATATATCTCCACCGCGGTCATAAAATCGTCTTGGGCATTTTGCAGTTCTTGAGCATAAACATTCGTTTTTGAAACCATAACTGCTCCCGTAATTCCCGCAGCACTCGCTCCTGCCGTTTTCAATACTTTTGGCAGATTCGCTGCTACCGTTGTCTTGAATGACTCGCAGGCAGCAATAATAGCCTCGGATACCGAATTCCATGTATTCGGATTTCTGTTTATTGCCACATTTGCCGCCTGAAGCGTCGTAGCAGTTGCTACGAGCGTTAAATACACATATGGATCGATTGCAACCAAACCTTCACCACTTGGTTTGTCCGTCTGATCATTGTTTCCATAGTCCTGAGTGTCAGTATATGATTCTGTTTTATTCTTTGATGGCACACTAACTGTCACCGGCGAAGGCTCCGGCTCTGGTTCTTTCTTTTTTTCGTATCTTTTGAATTTATATAAGATCAAACCATTATTTTGAACGGTATAGGTAACGACGTAAGATACTGTATCACTTATCGAAAATGTACAGCTACTACTCGAAATGATGGATGTGTTACCGGTAAAATGGGTTGCCTTAGTCTTATCAACAGTACCGTTTTTTATATAATCTGAGGCTTTTGTACAATTCGCCGAGAAAACATAATTTTTTAGTTGTGCTTCTCCCGACGACTTCTTTGGGTCAACGGAATAGGAATAAGGCTTTACTTCCCATACATGAGTCTTTTCGTTTTCCTCTATAGCAATATCTGCTCTTCCTGTCTTGCCAGTTTTTTTCCGTTTTTATCTACAAATTCTATACTATACTCTGATTTTATCGATTCTGATGTACTTACTTTTGTTTTATATTTTGTAACTATATCTTTCTGCACCTCTATGTGAAATTTATTCCACGCCAAACGGTCTACATAAATTGCCGTTCTCCAATCCCCTGCCCGCACGCTGGCTTCTGCGGTCGAATCGGCAAACGCTTCCGCTGATGCCTCGCCCATACTTGAAATCTCATCTGTCAAAGATGCAAGAATCGTCTCTCCTGAATTTCCACTTTCTGCGAAAGCTACGCTGCAGTTCGTCGGTAACACTGTCAATAACATTGATATTGACAGCACTACAGCAATAATCCTTCTTGTCATTTGTTTTAATTTCATATGCTTACTCCCTTTTTCCCTTAGTTTTTTACACTTCGACTCCCATCGCACGTATTGCATTTAAATTTTTTTCTGCGCGCTCTGCCTTTAACCGCGAAACTTCTTTTTTAGTTTCATATTCAAAAAATTTCCCATATCTTTCAATATTGTCACGAAACCGCCTTTCATACCAAATCAATTCCCGCTCTCCTTCTTCTTCCGTAATTTTATTATCTAGAATGTCTTGCTTTAATTCCATTTTTATCTCTTGATAATCACTTTGCACTTTCACTCTATAGGATTCTTTATTCGGATACTTTGCCGGCAAAATAAATACATCCCCATTGCATTCCGTTTTTCTATTAATTTCTAACTCATCAAAACCATATAGTTCCAAATAATCCACGCATGTCTTTAAATCCACTACCTTGTCAAATGCCGGAATTACATAATGCTCAATTCCCGTCATGGCAAACGCAATCTGTTCACTGAGAGAAGCTTCATCTCCCTTTTTGATGATATAATCAACCCCCGGCTGTTCATTCTTATACACCGGTATACCATTATATTTCGCCTTAACATACATATCCAACTGCGTAGTATGTATCCAGTCCATGCTGGCATACACAGACCGGTTCAGATTAATCTCCGGGCGGTATATACTGCCGACCGCACAGTATACCTCAAACCGTTTTTCTTCCAACTGCGGCGACAACGCCTGCTCCAGCCGATAGTTGATGACTTGAATAATCTCGGGAGTTGCCATCCTCACAAAGTGCGGATACCTCCCCTTTACTTTCTTGAACCCATGCGGCTCCAGCGTTTCCTTAAACGCCGCTTTAAGACTCTTGTCCACTTCCAATGTTCCCATTTCTCTTTCTCGCACACAACAGATGTACGATACCTCCTTTTCGTTAAATTTAATTAAAAAACGGAGTAAATACTGATACACTCAGTGTTTACTTGATTTGTTTCTGCGAAAGCTACGCTGCAGTTCGTCGGTAACACTGTCAATAACATTGATATTGACAGCACTACAGCAATAATTCTTCTTGTCATTTGTTTTAATTTCATATGCTTACTCCCTTCTTTTTGCCCCCCGTCTTTTACACTTCAATTCCCATCGCACGTATTGCATTTATATTTTTTTCTGCGCGCTCTGCCTTTAATTGTGAAACTTCTTTTTTGGTTGCTTCATCTTCAAAAAATTTCCCATATCTTTCAATATTGTCACGAAACCGCCTTTCATACCAAATCAATTCCCGCTCTCCTTCTTCTTCCGTAATTTTATTATCTAGAATGTCTTGCTTTAATTCCATTTTTATCTCTTGATAATCACTTTGCACTTTCACTCTATAGGATTCTTTATTCAGATACTTTGCCGGCAAAATAAACACATCTCCATTACATTCCGTTCTTCTATTAATTTCTAACTCATCAAAGCCATATAACTCCAAATAATCTACGCATGTCTTTAAATCCACCACCTTGTCAAACGCCGGAATTATATAATGCTCTATGCCTGTCATGGCAAACGCAATCTGTTCCCTAAGAGATGCTTCATCTCCCTTTTTGATGATATAGTCAACTCCCGGCTGTTCATTCTCATACACTGGTATGCCATTGCATTTCGCCTTAACATACATATCCAGATGCGTAGTATTTATCCAATCCATGCTGGCATACACAGACCGGTTCAGATTGATCTCCGGGCGGTATATACTGCCGACCGCACAGTATACCTCAAACCGTTTTTCTTCCAACTGCGGCGACAACGCCTGCTCCAGCCGATAGTTGATGACTTGAATAATCTCGGGAGTTGCCATCCTCACAAAGTGCGGATACCTCCCCTTTACTTTCTTGAACCCATGCGGCTCCAGCGTTTCCTTAAACGCCGCTTTAAGACTCTTGTCCACTTCCAATGTTCCCATTTCTCTTTCTCGCACACAACAGATGCACGATACCTCCTTTTCGTTAAATTTAATTAAAAAACGGAGTAAATACTGATGCACTCAGTGTTTACTTGACAAGCTCCAAACGGTCAGAAGCTGTATCTCTGACAAATGATTCCTGATATCATGGCGCATGCCGAGAACATTACATATAAGATTAATCAATTATATATTAAGACAGATAAACAACGCGCTGTTTATCGCATAAAAAACAATACATACTCCTACAACATGTTTCTTATCCGAATTCTCTCCCTGAAAAAACATGTCTGTAAGCTGCTTAATCAGATATATTCTGAACATGTTGCTCATAATCAAATCAATATCCAAGAATAATAAATCAATCGCATTCCCATCAGCCCCTATAGTTAAACAAAGCATTTACATTTTAGATTGTATCACCCATACCATCTTAAATCCAATGCTTTGTAGTAGGCTGCTAATCAGAACCGCCGCCATCATCTCCACTTTCAGATAAGCTCCGAGTATCACACCCGGAAGATGTATTCCTCAATGATTGCCGGTACTATTGCAAAACAGACATTCCTTTGCACCAAACCGATCATTCGCCAATTGTTTTATCAACCGGCCACGACTTTCTGAGAGCCATATAAGAGATCAGGAAGTTTGCAAGCCATCCCGCCGGCACCGCAAGCCAGACAAATTCGATACCAAAACGGGGCGCACAAATCAGGGCAACTGACAGACGGATCGCTAAGTTGACCATATTTGCAATGAGAAATGGGCGCATGATCCCAAGTCCTCGAAGAACCCCATCGGTTGCCATCTTGATTCCCATGAAAATGAAAAAGTAGCCAAGCCATCTCATATAACCCCCAGACACCTGATATGCCAAAGCGGTTCCATCTTTGCCAAGGAATAAAGATGAAATCTGAGTATGCAGTGTTTCAATGACTATAAATGCGATGATCGCAAAGCACATATCCAACACCAGCGCAGCCCGATATCCTTTTTTGATACGTTTGATTTTCTTTGCACCAAGATTCTGAGAAACATATGGTGAAACTGCATTTCCAATGGATACAAATATCAGTGAAAAAACATTCTCTACCCTCATCGTTGCTGAGTAACCTGCAAGCGCCTGTGTGCCGAATGGATTTACAACTGCCTGAACGATCATCATACCAATCGACACTGTGGACTGCTGAAGAACCGATGGTACGGCAATTCTAAGCATGGAATGTAACTCGTGCCTGTCAAACCAATCAAAACGGCCTTTATATTGACGCATCCGCCAAAGAAAAATCAACAGTGAAAACACTGCGGATATTCCCTGAGCAATGAGAGTTGCAAGGGCTGCACCGAAAACGCCAAGGCCGAGGCCTGCCACCATCCAAAGATCCATAACAATATTCAAGACAGAAGAAAATATCAAAAGGCCCAACGGTATCTTTGATTCACCGATTGAATTGAACATTGTTGAAAGAATATTATACATAAACAAAAATGGAAATCCGGCAAAATAAACACGAAGATACAGCACCGCTTCATCCAGTATGTCAGCAGGTGTCTGAAGCAGCGTCATCATCGAACGTGAAAAGATAAGACCAAATACACCCAAAAGTATGCTTAGGATCATAAAACTTATCAGCGATGTTGATACTATTGTTTTCATTTTACTATAATCCCTGGCTCCAAAATAGCGGCTCACAAGCACGCCCGCACCTACGCCGGCACCGAGCGCCACGCAAATGAATACATTTGTAAGGGCTGCACATGCGCCAACAGCCGCAAGTGCAGATGATCCGACATACTGGCCAACTATTATTGAATCAGCCATATTATACACTTGTTGAAAAAAGCTGCCCAAGATCATAGGCATTGCAAAAACTGTCAGCGCTTTAAGCGGTGCATCTGTGATCAAATACTCATCTTTTGACATTATGTTATTCCTCCAAACTGAATATTAATCCACTTGTCCTTATTTACAACAACAAAAGGAACACTCCCTAATAATCTCTTACTGGAAAGTGTCCCTGTTTTTTTTCTATTATTTAATTTCCCTGTGAATCAGGTCAAATTACTTTGCATTTCTGTAGATGATATCGTTTCTTCCCGGACCGTTTGAGATCATGGTGATTGGGAATCCGATATGCTCTTCAACGAACTCAATGTACTTTCTGCAGTTCTCTGGGAGATCCTCGTACTTCTTGATTCCTCTGATATCTGTCTTCCAGCCTGGGAGTGTCTCATATACAGGCTTTGCCTTCTTGAGCTTTGATGTTGTTGGGAAGTCTGTTGTAACCTCACCATCGATATCGTAGCCTACACATACCGGGATCTCATCGAGATATCCAAGTACATCAAGTACTGTAAATGCAACGTCTGTTGTTCCCTGGATACGGCAGCCATACTTTGATGCCACGCAGTCGAACCAACCCATTCTTCTAGGTCTTCCTGTTGTTGCACCAAACTCACCGCCATCACCGCCGCGGCGTCTGAGCTCATCTGCCTCGTCGCCAAATATCTCACTTACGAACTCGCCTGCTCCTACTGCGCTTGAGTATGCCTTACATACAGTGATGATCTGCTTGATCTCGTATGGAGGTATACCTGCACCGATGGCACCATAAGCTGCCAGAGTTGATGATGATGTAACCATAGGGTATATTCCGTGATCCGGATCCTTCAGTGAACCAAGCTGACCCTCAAGAAGGATGTTCTTGCCCTCCTTGATCGCCTCATAGAGGTATGCTGATACGTCACATACATAAGGAGCAACCATCTCCTTGTACTCCATGAGTGTGTTGAATATATCGTCAACCTTTAAGAGTGGCTTGTGATACAGGTTCTCAAGAAGAACGTTCTTCTGTACTATAACTCTCTCGATCTTCTCCTTCAGTGCTTCCTCATCAAAGAGCTCGCTTACCTGGAAACCGATCTTTGCATATTTATCTGAATAGAATGGAGCGATTCCTGACTTTGTTGATCCGAATGACTTACCTGCAAGTCTCTCCTCCTCGTATTCGTCGAAGAGAATGTGGTATGGCATAACCATCTGTGCTCTGTCAGATACAAGGATCTTAGGCATTGGTACATTTCTGTCTGTGATGGACTTTATCTCCTTGAAAAGAAGAGGGATGTTAAGTGCAACACCATTTCCAATGATACTTGTTGTGTGACTGTAGAACACTCCTGATGGAAGTGTATGTAAAGCAAATTTACCATAGTCATTGACAATTGTGTGACCTGCGTTGGCACCACCCTGGAATCTTACGATTATGTCTGACTCCTGGCCTAACATGTCTGTGATCTTACCTTTTCCTTCGTCGCCCCAATTGGCTCCTACAACCGCTCTTACCATAATACTTTTCCTCGCTTTCGCAGCATTTTGAAATATTTTCTGATATCCGTATTGTGACTGTTCAAATGCATCCGCCTATGCATAATATTTATAAGCAGATCACTCACAACACCTTCTCATTATAACACTATAATGTCATAAGTAAAATCAATATTATTTATATTTATTATAAGTACGTCTTATATTTGTCTTTACTTTTTGATTAAACCAACATAAACTGTAAATATGATGGATTTTGTCCATACCGGATGTATTTTTGCTTATTTATCACATGTTAAATTTGCACTCAAACTAGCATGCATCTGCCAATCTCAGTCGAATCTGGAGGAAATTATAAATGAACATAAATTTCGAATATTACAAGATCTTCTACCATGTTGCCAAAGCATCCAGTATATCCGCCGCTGCCAGGGAGCTGTGTATATCCCAGCCAGCCGTAAGTCAGGCGATCAAAGCTCTGGAGCAGGCGATCGGCATAGAACTGTTCATCCGAACCAAGAAGGGCGTCTCTCTGACAAATGCCGGAGAGCTCCTCTACTCCCACGTTGCAGCGGGATACGAATCCATATCCCTGGGTGAACAGCAGCTCTCACAGCTCCTCCACATGGAGACCGGTGAGATAAGGATAGGTGCAAGCGATATGACACTGCAGTTCTATCTCCTGCCATATCTGGAGCATTTCCACCAGCTATATCCGGGGATCAAGGTTCATGTCACAAATGCTCCGACTCCCAGCACGATAAATCATCTGCTATCAGGCAACATAGACTTCGGTATCGTCACCAGTCCTCTTCCTGCAGATCCTCACATGGAGATCAGGCAGGCAAGGGAGATCGAGGACATCTTCATCGCCGGACCAAGGTTTTCATATCTTCAGGGCAAAACTCTGGATTACCACGAGCTTGACGAGCTTCCAATCATTTGTCTGGAGCATGACACAAGCACACGCGCATATGTCGACACATTTCTGAGCCATGAGGGCGTGACTCTGCAGCCCGAATTCGAGCTTTCTACCAGCGATATGATTGCCCAGTTCGTCATGAGAAATCTCGGCATCGGCTCCATCATGGCAGACTTCGCCCAGAGCTATATAGACCGCGGCGACCTGTTCCGCCTGCAATTTAAAAAGCCCATACCAAAGCGTCACATGTGTATCATCAGTGACAGGCGCCGTGGTATGAGCGTTGCTGCAAATAAACTTATGGAGTTGTTGTAGGAATCATCCCCACACCCATATATCATAGTAAAATAGAGCATGTTCGTCCATTTGAACACGCCCTATTCTTATCACATATTTCTATAATCTGGAATCAGTTCATCGCACAGCCCTGTCTCTTCAAGCAGTTCTCTCGATGAGTCGCCGTAAATTCCAACTATATATCCGGCTCCGGCTGCTGCCGCTGCCCGGATTCCCGACGGTCCATCCTCTATGACCATGGTTTCTTCCGGCACTGCTCCGATGCGCTCCATGGCCCGGATGTACATATCAGGAGCTGGCTTAGCATTCATGGTTCCATCGTCGTATGCGCACAGCGTTATGTCAAACCATCTTCCGAGATCAAATTTCTTAAAATAGAATGCCAGATTTGTCATATTTGAGCCTGTGGCTATGTTCATATTTATCCCCTGTTCCTTAAGTTTATCAAGGTATGCCACTAGGCCGTCCACCAGCTTGAAGTTTGCAGTATCTTCCATGTACATCTCTCTGTACATAGCCTCTTTCTCCTCGGTAAGTTCAAGTATCCGCTCCTCGGTGAGCGTACCCTTTCCCATGAGGTATTCCAGAATATCCTTGTTCGTGTGCCCCAGCACATGATGCTGAAACTCCTCCGTGCTCATCTGTCTGCCAGCAAGTTTCTCCGCATAATCCTTCCATGCTATCTCATGATACTTTCCGTCAAATATCATTGTGCCGTTCATGTCAAATATAATGTTCTTTATCTTATTATTCATACTTGTCTCCTATATCTACCGAACGCAAAACATCACTTATCCTCACCAAGCAAATGCTTGTACGTTCCATCTATTCCTATCGCTCCAAGTGGCGCAGTCACCACGATCGCCAGCACGGCAACCGACAATACTATATTACCACATGCCAGCCCTGCCGCAAGCGGAACTGATCCGATGGCTGCCTGAACTGTAGCCTTTGGAAGATACGCGATGACACAGAACAGCCTTTCCTTCCATGTAAGTGATGTATGTGCCACGCAGATCAGAACACCAACCGTTCTAAATGCCAGTGCGACAAATATCATAAGGAGCGCCGGAAGTCCTGCTGCCAGGGTGTATCTGATATCCACAGCCGCACCCACAAGCACGAACAATATGACCTCCGCCGCAAGCCACAGCTTTCCAAACTTCTGTGAGAGCCTTCCCGACACCGACTCTGGACATTTGAGTTTCAGGACACATGCCATAGCCACCACCGCAATGAGTCCCGACACCGACACCTTTCCCTCAAGCCATCCCTCTATCGCTATAAGCAGGAACGAAAATCCCAGCACGATGATGACCTTCATGCTGTTTCTCACGCAATGTTTCCTTGCATAGGAAGTCTCAAAGAACAGATAAAGTCCATATCCAACGGCCACGCCAAGCAGTACTCCAAGCACGATGGATATTGGGATATTCACGAAATCCATGACATGAGCACTTCCGCCCTGCGCCATGCTGAGAAATGTGGTAAAAAGCACTATGACAAATATATCGTCGCAGGACGCCCCCGCAAGTATCATCTGCGGAATCGCCTTGTCAGTTCCGTACTTTTTCTCTATGAGATTCACCATTCTCGGAACAACGACCGCCGGTGATACCGCGCCTAGCACCGCGCCCATGACAGCTGCCTCTGTGCGGTTTATTCCAAGTATAACAGGTGCACACAGTATATATCCAATGATCTCGAATGACGCCGGGACAAATGAGAGCAGCACCGCCGAGCGTCCCGACTTCTTCAGATCCTTAAGGTCAAGGGACAGTCCTGCCTTGATAAGTATGATGATAAGCGCTATCTTTCTGAGATTCGCAGATATGGACAATATAGACGGATCGAAGAGATCCAGCACATACGGACCAAGAACGATTCCCGTCGCCAGCATTCCTATGATGCGCGGCAGCTTAAGCCTCTGGCAGATGGCGCCCATCGCCAATCCGACTATGAAAATGAGTGCAAGTGATGTCAACATGATAAATAATACCTCCTTAATTTAGCAGACGCATCAGTGATTGAAACGTGCTAGGCATAAAAAAGCTGATGCTTTCTGCGACAAAATAATCGTAGAAGTCATCAGCTATATCAGCAGTTTAGGTTGCCCTTCCAGGGCTTCCAAGGGAGAACCTCATTCCCTTTTATAATAATTCTACATCTTTATCCAGCCAAGTGCATTTGCAACAGAGCTGAGCAGGATGATGATGGCAAATACAGGACAGAGATATTTGATCATGACTACAAATACCTTCTTTCTCCTGAAGGCACTCTCGCCGTGAATTATCTCCTCCTCTATCTTATCTATTCCAACTACCCTTGACACAAACAAACTTGTGAGGAATGCCGCTATAGGCATCATCACCGAATTGGTGAGGAAGTCGAACAGGTCAAGGAACTGCATGCCTATGATCTTGATTCCTGCCAGCGGACCATATCCCAGGGATGACAGACTTCCAAGTGCAAGCATGATAACTCCCACAAGCACCGTTGCTTTCTTTCTTCCCCATCCAAGCTCATCCTCAAATGTCGACACTGCACTCTCAGTAAGTGCTATGGAGCTTGTGACAGCAGCAAATAGTACGAGCAGGAAGAACACGATTCCTATGACAGTTCCAAATCCCATGTTCTGGAATACCTTTGGAATAGTGATAAACATCAGTGATGGTCCGGCCTGAAGTGTATTCGGATCTCCTCCAGAGAATGCAAATACCGCCGGGATTATCATAAGTCCCGCCATGATCGCTATACCTGTATCGAATATCTCTACATTTCTGGTCGAATCCTCTATCGCCGTATCTTTCTTCATGTAAGAGCCAAACGTTATGAGTATTCCCATGGCAATGGAAAGCGAGTAGAACATCTGCCCCATGGCAGCAACCACTGTCATCCACGAGAAGTTCTTCACATTTGGCACAAGGAAGTATTTTACTCCCGCAAGTGCGCCCGGTCTTGTCACGGAATATACCGCAATGATGACTGACAGAACGATCAGTATAGGCATCATGATCTTTGACACCCTCTCTATCCCATTCTGCACACCGGCAAATATAATGATAAGTGTGAATGCACAAAATGCCACAAAACACAGCTCCGTTGACACACCATTTGATATGAAATCGGTGAAATATCCATCCTCAGCCAGCAGCTTTGCGTTTCCTCTGAAATACTCCACCAGGTATTTGATGACCCAGCCGCCGATAACCGAATAGTACGGCACTATAAGCACAGGTATAACGGCATTTATCCAGCCGCCAAACGACAGCCATTTCTTCTTTCCAAATGATTTGAATGCCCCAACCGGACTCTTTCTCGTCATTCGTCCGATCGCAGTCTCCGCAACTATCATAGTATAACCAAATGTAAGTGCAAGCACGATGTATATTATGAGAAAAATCCCTCCGCCGTACTTTGCCGCAAGATAAGGGAATCTCCATATATTTCCAAGACCCACCGATGCACCTGCCGCCGCCAGCACGTACCCCAGCTTGCCCGAAAATGAACTTCTCTTACCATTCTTCATATCTTCCATATACTCTCACCATAGTTTACCTGGAACTAATCCCCGTAATCTTTCCTTCCACATTTATTTGCATATACATGTGATTCTAACATGGTCCGAGAGGAAAAGCCACTATATATTTGAACATCATCCGGCCAACACTATTGTCACAAGAAAGGAATCCATAACCTGATTAGAAAAAGGATTATGGATCTCCAAACTGTATCTTCATGATCTTTAATTGTTCTAACTGATCTCTTCTATCATATATCACGGCTGTAACATATACTCTACTCTCTACTTTATTTATCCAATAGTACACCAAGAAATTACTAACACTTACTTTTCGTATACCATCTGATCTCCATGGTTCCTCATCAGTCAATTTGTGTTTCTCCGGGAATACAGATAATGACATTATTGTATTTTCTAATTTGTTCAAAAGACTTTTTGCAGCCTCTGGCGCAAACAATTCACGAGAAACATAATCAACTATCTCTTCCATCTGTTCCTGTGCTTGTTGCGTAATCTTAACCTCATAAGTATTTACCAAATGTTATACTCTCTTTCTCAAATCAGCAAAAACATCTTTAGCTGGTCTTGAATCATCTGTCCTCGCTTGTTCAAGTCCTTTTTGCATCAATGTATCAAACCTTGTATCAGTCATAGTATCTCTTGTTTCAATTTCTCTTGAAACCTTCAATTCAAAAGGGATACCATTGGCAGAAATGACCTGTCTATAGGTCATATCAATAAATACAGATACTGGAATTCCTAATTTTTCTAAAATCGCCTCCGCAGATTCCTTAATATCCGGTTGTATTCTAGCTGTAACGTTAGCTGTTTTAGTTGCCATAATAACACCACCTCTCAGCTTGAGTGTACTACAATGTATTTCTAATTGCAATACATTAGTCTTTTTAACATAGCAAAATTTTTATGTGTTGGTTTTATGTTTCACACCTTTTTATCAAACGTGCATACTTATTCTCCGAATCCTCAACAACCTTTATCCTGCCCTGCCTTATGAAATGTTCTATCCTCGCCGCATACCACCAGTCACCGACTCCGATCGGAACCTGTCCCAGAATGTCACCGATCAACCTGCACTCCTTAACCGGCTTGTCCGTCAGCCTGTTCCAAATGATAAAATCATAGAAATCCTCTGACACACTGAGCACTGTTCCATTTACCACAGCCCTAAGCGAAGCATTTTCAAGTACAAGCTCGCCCCACATCTCCGCATACATTCTTATCTCATTTGATGTGAGTTTCCTCTCATTTCCGAGAAATCCGGCAAATTCCTCCGCTGCCACTTCGCTCCAGCTATGATATGTCACTATGACATTTTTCTTCACAACATGCTCTGGCTGAGTGACAACAGACACTTCATTTGGATAGTCCTTCAGTATGCTGCATACATGGTAAAATCCACACCTTGAATACGGAGCGTCGCTGTACCATATTCTTACCGGCTCGCCATTTTCAAGAAATCTTATAAGCCTTGCAAGCTCCCCAGCATACACATCGCCAAGTCCCTTAAGTTCATTATCATATTCATCGTCCTGCTCCCACTGGTTCTGGGCATACATTGAGTAGATAAAGTCCTTGCGGTACTGACTGTCAACTGCCTCACCTATGTAGCCCATATCCAGCATGAAACCAAGACAGATCACCTCGTCAGAAGAACCCTGTATCCACAGTGACTGGCCATTCTTATATTCCACATCCTCGCATTTTGCCGCTTTCATGGAGCCTGCCGAACTTTCTCCAAATAGTATCTCTACCATAATCTGCTCCTTATCTTTCCCCAATACCACCTATCAGTCTGTCAATCTACTGATATACCGTTTCTGTCCGTGCTGAATATGTACCATTCGGAGAATCTCCCTGCATAACAAACAAGATCTCTTCATCAGTTTTCGTGTATAGATCAATTCTGTCAGAATACCAGTTATAAACATGATACGGATATTTATTTAATATGCCATCTATCTTTTCAATGTCACCATCATCATACCAGATAATATCCTCTGCGCAAAACTCAAAACAGGATATTGCCGCCTCATATATCAACATTCCCATCATAAATGCAGACAAACTATTTTCAGCCCGGCCAACCTCATTTACAGTGCCATCCTCATCAGTTTCCACGACATACACAGGTGGATCATTCTCAGCCATATCAGCCCTTCTGATCGCCACCTGATATACTTCCTGGTTCTCATTCAAGATATAAAAATATCCTTTTATCTTCTTTGTCCATTGATATCTGCGCTGGAAATCAAGAGTAACCCAGGGATCATTGCTATGATTGAACAGCTCGCTTGTTTTACAACATTTCTTCCATATCTCATATAGCGTATGTGGGATGCTCTCAAATTCCTCTTTCAGTTCTTTTATCTCCTCATCTGTATATCCTACAAATGACTTGATATTGTATATTTTTTGTAATAAGGCATAATCCATTTACATTTCTCCATAATTCTCATCCCGGTTTTAAGTTTCGGTTTATCAACTCTCAATCCACGATGTCATACCCTGCTACAGCCAGAACTTCCAGTGCTTTTTGAAAATTCTCCTTCTTCACCATAACATAATCCGTATTATATGTGGATACTGCAAATATCGAAATTCCGTTATCCGCCAGAACAGATGCGATTTTTGCCAGAATCCCGATCAAAGAAAAGTCCAATACGCCCTGAATGCGGAAGGCTCTCCAGCCATCATCACGCTTTATAACATTTGCCGGCACTTCACTCACCGGGCATACCAGAGACTTTTCCTCATCAGTTTTTCCTAGAAAACAATACTCAGAATCGAGATTCGCATATGTATAAGCTTCCACCTGACACACTGAAAATTCTTCATCAATCTTTTTTATCTCCATGACCTCTCCTTGAATCTATTTTGTAAGCACCTTTTTGCAATATCTATGTGCACCACAATGAGGACAAACTAATTTACGCTTTGTTAATGTATGTGCTCCCATTACATATGACTTCATATCAGGGACAAACCTGGTATTGCAATCAGGACATTCAAATGCTCCTGCATCTCTATCAAGAATACACGCAATAACAATTCCGCCACAGATCACTACTAAACCTATTGCGATAAGCAGAACCCTCAGCCAATTCTCCATCTCCAGAATTCCTGACAATAAAAACAATGGAAATGCCGCAACTATCGTAAGTGCCGCGACCATTGCAGACAAAATAATTTTCTTTTTGCTTTCCTGTGCCTCTCTAACTAAATTCACCATATTAACCTCCGCTTTCTTTCTATAATCCTCCTCAGATACTCTTTCGCCAGACAGTAATTCATTCACTGTTATCTCTAATTCATCACATAACGGCAACAGTAATGAAACTTCCGGAAAACCATTTCCTCGTTCCCATTTTGAAATTGTTTTATCGCTGATTCCAAGTTTTTCAGAAAGCTGTTTTTGAGTATATCCCTTTCTCTTTCTCTCATCAGCGATGAATCGCCCAATTTTAATCTGGTCCATATGTTTTCCTCCTTTCTGGCTCCATTATCTCCCCTTTTTATTGCCAATCACACCCACGATGCGTAGAATATGGTGAATCTATGCGGGTTCTACGCTTCGTAGACTAGGCAAAATAAGCTATTTGCTCTGAATATTCCATACATATCCCCTTGCATTTATTATCAACGCAATTGAACATACCACTGTCATAAACAACGGCACCACAACAAATCCGGCACTAATATTTTCTTTACTTCTAAATGGCGTTTTTTCCACCTGACAATTATGTCATGAAATAATTTCATCTATTTTTGTCGCATATTTCTCACCAAAACCACTTATATCTTCTAAATCACTTACCATCTACGACAGCCTGCAAACCATTATATATTCCTCATCATTCTCATCCACTATCTGGAATCCGACTTTTCTATACATTCCGACCGCATAGTTCTGCTTTTGCACAGACAGTGAACCGCTCTTATATCCACAGTTTTTCAGCTCCGCCAGCATCCTTTTCATCAGCTCCGTTCCAATGCCGTAATTCCTGTATTCTTTGAGCAGTGAGATTGCAAAAGACGGTGTATCGTCATCAACATGCCCATAGTCATCCATAATACGAACCCACACAGCTCCAACAACTTTATCATTTGTCTCTGCGACAAATGCCATATCCGCCGCTCTGTTTCCAAAGTCGTCAACGTACACTTGCAATTCCGGCTGATTGATAATGTCCCTTGGAGGTGCCTCCACGCCCTCCGGAATAAATATTGCCTCATATAAAAATGTATCTAATATCCCGGTTTCTTCCTGTTTTAATCTTCTTATTGTGTAATCCATAAAGTCCCTTATTTTTTATTTTCTAAAATAGAATCACGATCTCTTCTTTACCGGATGCCTTATAACAGTTTTACATTTTTCCGGTGCAGTTTTTCTTGGGTCTGATAGATAGATTTCGTGATGATGTCTTTCATCAGTGAAATCATTTACATACCCATTATCTTCCAAATATTTATCCATCACTGCTACTGTCTCAGGTTCATTATCAAATGCTCCTATATGCATGACCTGCACACACAAGCCTTCATCAATACTCAGAAATTCTGCACAAGTACAATCAATCTTTTTCTTCTTTGACGCGGTCTCCACCGCCCAATCAAAATTCTTCTTTGTTATAAAATCAGGAAGACGAATAACAGAAATCCAGTTAAATGCAGATTTATCTGTATAATCCACACCTTCCACATTATCCTGCCACCAAAAGCCTTCAAGCGGTGGGACTACATATTCAAAAAATCCCTCTATTTTGTAATCAGTCTTATAACTCATCTTGAGAGTGTACGCAACAGCATATAAAACGCCAATCGCAGCTTTATATTCTCCGCCCTCTTCATTCGGGTCGCCCTTGCCCCTTACCGCTATGTAATTCGCCTTTGGAATCGTTACGACCTGTGGCTTATTTTTCGGCAAATAAAACTCTTTATATTCTTTCTTAAAATCAAACGCCATAACTTATCTCCTCAATCTTAGCAATATCACCATATTACTCCTGTTTTTTTCAAGCTTATTATCATAACCCTTGATAGTCCATATACGCACTATGACAATGCTGTTACTTATCGTAACAGGTGTTTGCCGAGCCCATTTTTCATTCTCATGTATATTCAGTATTGTGTATCGAACATATGTTTGTTATAATATATTTGGTGCTACCCTATTCGGTAGGCGGTTAACCTTCACCACAGGAGTTTGTAGCCTGTGTTTACATAGAAAATCCATTTATGGAAATCTATCACGGAGGTTTTTGCTTATGCTTACAACGGATCTTTTTATAGCCATCATCAGCTTATGTCTTACTTGCTTTAATCTTGGTTATGCCGTTGGCTCTAGGAGCAAGAATAAGACAAAAAAATAACCGCCCAGCCTGGTAAACTGTGAGCGGTTATTTTATACCATTCATATATCAAGGCTAACCGTCTATCGGTAGCACCTTTTGATATTATACTAGCATTTAGCCGCTTGCATGTCAAACGTATATTTGCTTATCATTTACCCTTATAATTTTCACCTATCTCACTTATCCACTATCTCAAGCTCATCCCGTGTAACCCGGCACGTGAGATTTAACACCTCCACGCCAACCGCCTTCGCCTCATAGAAAGTCTCCGCGAACTCCCTGTGTATTTCCGCATTTGGCCTGACCTCAGTTATCCCCGTCATCGGAATGACAAATGCCACATAACATTTATATCCCTCGGAGACCGCCTTCATCAGCTCCCGCAAATGCCTGACTCCCCTGTCGGTGGGTGCATCCGGGAAATATCCTATACCACCGATCTCCTGAGTGCAGCCCTTGACCTCCATGAGATACTTCGTGCCATCCTTTTCCATATAGAAATCAATCCTTGAATCCCCGTATACATACTCTGGCTTTATAAAGTCATAATCCTTTGTTTTAAGCCATTCCAAAACCACCTTATTCGGCACCTGACTATCCACATTCACCCAGCCAAGCTTTGGATCCTCCACCGCTATGAGATCGTATTTCGTCTTGCGGTTTGGATTTGCAGACTTCTCAAGGCTGACCGTGTTCCCCGGTATCAGCAGACTGCTAAGCCTCCCCGTGTTCTTTACGTGCACGGTCTCCGTAACTCCGTCTATCTCCACATGGGCTGTGAACCTGTTTGGTCTGTCTACGAACTTGCCTGAGATAACATTTGTATATTTCACCTTGCCTTACATCTCCCATCTATTCCACAACAGAACGGTTCATCATGTAGAACGAGAACCTTGCCTTGTCTACAAGCTGTCCCTTGTCATCGTAAATATTTGCCTCGTACAGTGACACCTTCTTGCCCTGGCGGATCTCGATTCCCTCGCATATGAGATACTCCGTGTTCATAGCCGGAGCTATATATGTCATGGTTCCATCTATAGTTGAAGAAAACTTTCCGTAGGTACATGCTGCGATCCCGCTCACTATATCCGCAAGTGAGTACAGGCATCCACCATGCACAGAACCATATGGATTAAGGACATCCTCTGTGACCATCATCTTGCCCTTCACATATCCAAGGCTCATATCGACCAGCTCTATCTTCAGGTTCTGAACATAGATGTTGTCCTTGTTAAACCTTATCAGTGCCTGTTTCACATCCTCGGACATAGCTTTTTTGTTGTCGTTTATCTCATTCATGCTTCATTTTACCTTTCAACTCTATTTTCAAGTTCATACATCCTGCGCACATATCAAAAGCACTTGTCCAGAATATCCGGATCAAGTCCTTTTCTTCCCGTTATAAACCCAATTCCAAAGTACAGCACCGCACCTACCATCAGTCCCCACACGACCGCATTTATCCCAGCGATCTTGATAAAATACGTTGCAAATATATATGTCGCGATCGCACCTACGCTGCTGCACACCGCCGCCTGCTTAGTTCCCTTCTTCCAGAACAGACCTCCCACAAGTGGCCAGAAGAATGTGCATTCAAGTCCGCCAAATGCAAACATGTTGAGCATGAAAATTATATCCGGCGGATTGATCGTGAGAACCATCACCACCACGCCGAGCAACATCGTAAGTACCGTGCTCACCAGCTTGACATTCTTGTCGTATTTCTCATTTTTCACCGGATCATCACCCACCACGTAATTCTTCCACAGATCCTTCACTATAGCTGCTGTGGCAAGTATGAGGAGCGAATCCGCTGTCGACATGACTGCTGCCATCGGCGCTGCGAGGAATATCGCTGCTATTCCAGGCGGCATGATCTTCTGTACTATATATGGTATAAAATAATCCGAAGTTGGAAGATTGTCCGTATCGACAAGTGCGCCAGCCCATGTTCCTGCAAGATGCATTCCTACGATTACAAAGCTGCATGTGAGAACTCCGATCCACATCGCTCTGTGCATGCTCTTCGTATCCTTAAATCCCATGGCGCGCACAGCAGTCTGGGGAAGTCCCAACGTTCCAAATCCCACAAGCACCCAATAGCTGAGCAGTCCTCCTGGCGTGTATTTCGAGAAAATGTCATCGTACACCTCCGGCAGATTTGTCTGAAGACCGGCATCTATCGCGGCAAGACCGCCCCCGCTCCTTAAGACAAAGAATATAAACAGGAATGTTCCGATACACATTACTATTCCCTGAATCGTGTCAGTTATGACAACCGCACTGAATCCGCCGATGGCTGTGTACAGGATCACGACTGTGCCAAATATCAAAAGTGAACTCACATGATCCATTCCCGTTATGGATGCTATAAGTGTGGCCCCTCCCGTAAACTGGCTTATCATCTGTGCTATGAAGAAAACTATAAGTCCAAGGCTCGTGATGACCACCAGCGCATCGCTCTTGTATCTCGCCTTGAAGTATCCCACCACTGTCACAGCGCCCGTTCGTCTGGACACTATCGCAAGCTTATTTCCAAGCACACCGAGCACCAGAAATGTGACCGGGATCTGAATAGCAGCTATCCACGCCTGTGCATATCCATATGTAAGACCCGCTGCACCCGGTCCTGATATAAATGAACTAGCGGAGGTATATGTTGCCATGATCGTCATGGCTAGGACTATTCCATTCATATTTCTTCCGCCTATGAAATACTTCTTCTCGGACGTTGTGTGCAGACTTTTCTCCGCCCTTCTGCTGTAGACAAAGCTCACCACAACATTGAATAATAGATATCCGAGAAAAACCGATAAGATCAATATCTGATTACTGTTCATTTTCACCCTCACTCTCATCCTCTTCATATTGGAAATCTACAAACACAAACTTAAGCAGCCAGAATACACCGATTACCGCAAGCACCACTGTTCCAAGCACCGAGACCACAAACCACGCCGGCATATGGAACACCGTCCACCCGGTGCCATTTAGCAGGAACGCGGTTAGCACATGCCATAAAAAACATATAAATACCACAAGCAACGTCGCTTTGATCTCTTTTATACACTGCCTGTGCTGTTCTTCCTTTGTCAGTTTCATCATAATAATATATCCCCTTATATTTCATAAATACATCGAACAATGCTCATTATATCACGCTGATCAGTTTTTTCATAGTTGCCCCGCCAGCCACCCAAATCCTGTGCATATACAAACTCTGTATTGTTGTCTGCACAAAAAAACTGGCGCACAGACGTTTCGTCCATACACCAGCTATTTATAGTTTACTGTATACCAATTTATGTTATGCTATTTTATCTTTTACATTTTCCAATTCATATAACGTATCCGGATCTATATCCAGACATTTCGATGTATCCCTCGTTCCTGTCACATCCCATGCCAAAGTTCCATTCAAAATTGTACATGAATTCAAAAAGAAATCTTTGTCTCTAAGCGGTTCAAACACTTTCTTATCCAGTAGTGGTTTTGCATCATAACATACAATTTTGCCATCCTCAAAATACACATATACTGTATAATCTTCAAATGGAACTACCTGTACTATATCATATATCATGCCAATTCCCCCTCTCTGTATAATACATAACTTTTAAATCAATGGATTTATTCTGTTTAATGGCAAACCATCCTTCGATAATTCCCAATTCTGCATTAACTCATCTTGATGAATTACGCACCATGCAAGTATGAGCTTTAACTGCCTTGAAGGCAATGCACCTTTTATAACCCGTGCTTCATTTATATCTATTATAGCTTTATTTCCGTTATATTCTGCCTGAAAATGTGGCGGATTATGATCATCATAATACATAGTTATTCTGATTCCATAAAACAGTGATATTTCTGGCATACTATCAACCTCCAATTATTATTGATAATATTATACTATATCATTCCAAGGCTGTTCAATAACTATCATGACTATATCAAAAGATAACCTAAGTAGATTTAGTCTTTTCTAAAACAGCATACACACCCCGGCGACCACAGCGCAGATAGGAATATATATAATAAAGTGCATAACATGCATCTTCATATTGTATCCGAACATATGAGGTCCCACAACTCCCTTGACCTCCGGATAATAACGCGGGAAGAAGTTTGAATGACAGAGCAGCACCCAGTCAAAGAAACCTATATCATAGATCTCCATCACATACATTATCACTATGAATCGCGCGAAGAACTTCCAGTAGCCGAAATCATGCCGTACGCCATCCCACACGCTAAGCACGATAGCTCCTATAAACAGCAGAAGTGCAACTACTTCTATACACCATCCAACCGCATGAGCTCCGCGAAATCTCTCTTTTCTGTCAGGAATCACCGCCAGATTCTCCTTCGGTGCTGTGCTCATAAATCTCTTATCCTGTACAAATGCGACCATTCCGTACAGAAGAAGGAAATAGGCCACCATAACAATTACCGCCGCAACTATTGTCACCAACATCTCTTTAGCCCCCTTAACACTCTTTTGTATTAATTTTTAGGTTAGTTTTCGCTAACCATACTAACACATCTATTTCCAAATGTAAACCTTAGAATGTACCTATTCGTACCTTAGCAAATGCAAATCTAATGAAATTACGACAAGAATTTTTATGCGTAGAATTGAGCTGTCTGTCAGTCCATGTAATCCGCATTCCGCCGCAAAATGACACCCATTCAATATATAAAAAGCGCCGGCACATAAGCTTGTTGATATGTCCATGACAGAACAGACATATCAACACTGCAAATGCGCCAGCGTCTTATTTACTCTATATACATTTTAATTCAGATCTTTATACATTGATCTCCGCAGTAACACCGAGGATATCCTTGTTCTCATCGAGGATAGGCTGAATGACCTCTGCAAGGAACTCTCTTGTCTGCTCAGGAGCACGACCTACGAAGTTCTTTGGCTCAAGGATAGATACGATCTCCTCCTTTGTCATACCAAAGTCAGGGTCTGCTGCGATACGGTCAACGAGGTCATTCTCTCTTCCGTACTTCTTGACCTGCTCGCCTGCAAGCATTGAGTACTCTCTGATCTTCTCATGAAGCTCCTGACGGTTGCCGCCACGCTTAACAGCATCCATCATGATATTCTCTGTTGCCATGAATGGAATCTCCTTCATGAAGCACTGGTAGATAACCTTGTCATATACCACAAGACCATCTACAACATTCAGGTACAGATCAAGGATTCCGTCAACTGCAAGGAATGCCTCTGGAACTGAGATACGCTTATTTGCTGAGTCATCCAGTGTTCTCTCAAACCACTGTGTTGCGGCTGTGATAGCAGGATTGAGCGCGTCACACATTACATAATTGGCAAGTGATGCGATTCTCTCACTTCTCATTGGATTTCTCTTGTATGCCATAGCTGATGAACCGATCTGGTTCTTCTCAAATGGCTCCTCTATCTGCTTTAAGTGCTGGAGAAGTCTGATATCATTTGAGAACTTGTGTGCACTCTGTGCGATGCCTGAGAGCACATTAAGAACTCTTGAGTCGACCTTTCTTGAATATGTCTGGCCTGATACAGGATAGCACTCAGCAAATCCCATCTTCTCAGCGATCTTGCCATCTATCTTTCTCACTGTCTCGTGATCTCCTCCGAAGAGCTCAAGAAAACTTGCCTGTGTTCCGGTTGTTCCCTTTGATCCGAGAAGCTTCTGCTGGCTGATCATGTACTCTATATCAGAGAGGTCAAGGAGCAGCTCCTGCATCCAGAGTGTTGCACGCTTGCCGACTGTCGTTGGCTGTGCAGGCTGGAAATGTGTAAATGCAAGAGTTGGGAGATCCTTGTACTGATCTGCGAACTTTGCCAGCTCATTTATAACATTGATGAGTTTCTTTCTGACAAGTTTTAATGCCTCTGTCATAACGATAACATCTGTGTTATCGCCTACATAGCAGCTTGTTGCTCCAAGGTGGATTATTCCAGCTGCCTTAGGGCACTGAACACCGTATGCATATACGTGGCTCATTACGTCATGACGAACCAGCTTTTCTCTCTCTCTGGCAACATCATAGTTGATGTCATCAGCGTGAGCCTTGAGTTCCTCGATCTGCTCATCTGTGATTCTTGGATTGCCGTTCTCGTCCTTGAGGCCAAGCTCCTTCTCTGTCTCAGCAAGAGCTATCCACAGCTTTCTCCATGTCTTAAACTTCATATCAGGTGAGAAAATATACTGCATTTCCTTACTAGCGTATCTTTCACACAGTGGGCTTTCGTACTTGTCCTTACTCATGTCTTTACCTCTTTCTTCCTGTAGTCTCCCGCATCTGCCGGCTGACAAATGCTTTTATATCTTATCACACAACTATTATACATGGGTTTCAGATTATTTCCATGCTTTTTTTGCATAAACCAGAAATTCGGAATCAATATCCGCTTTTTCCGCTGATATGATTCCGAATTTTACATTATTGTCTTGCGACAAGTGCGCACTTTCGTGCGCTATCACCAGGACTCCTCCCGCTTACGCGGGCCCCTCCTCATGTCTCGTCTTCCGACAAGTGCGCACTTTCGTGCGCTATCACCAGGACTCCTCCCGCTTACGCGGGCCCCTCCTCATGATATAATATGAGACTCCGAGCCTCTCTTGAAATTCTCGTGGTCGCCTCTGATGTCCTCTGTAGGCGGTTTCATAGGATATTGGCCGCTGAAGCATCCATGGCAGTACTGTCTTCCGCCTGAGAGCTCCGGAAGTCTCTCCATCTTCAGGTACGCCAGAGAGTCGGCACCTATGATCTTGCATATATCATCTACAGACCTGTTGTATGCTATGAGCTGCTCTCTGTCCGGAATGTCAGTTCCAAAGTAGCATGGATACAGGAATGGAGGTGAACTGATCCTTACATGGACCTCAGTCGCTCCTGCCTCCCTGAGCATGCCAACTATTCTGTCACTCGTAGTTCCACGAACTATAGAGTCATCTATCATTATGACACGCTTGCCATTTACAGCCTCCTTAAGGACGTTCAGCTTGACACGCACGCTGGACTCTCTCTGGCTCTGCTGTGGCTTTATGAATGTTCTTCCCACATATCCATTCTTGACAAATGCCGTTCCATACGGAATACCCGATTCAAGTGAGTAACCCATAGCCGCCGCATTTCCCGATTCAGGAACACCAACTACCACATCAGCGTCAACCGGACTGTCCTTTGCAAGACATCTTCCGGCTGTGATACGCGAATCGTACACAGACATTCCATCTATGACTGAATCAAGTCTCGCAAAGTATATATACTCAAATATACATCTTGCATGCTGCTCCTGGCACATGTTCTTGTACGACTGGATTCCGTACTCAGGTGATATGGTTACGACCTCTCCAGGCTCCACATCCCTGATAAATTCAGCCCCTATGGTATCGAGCGCACAGCTCTCAGATGCCAGTATGTACGCGTTATCACGCTTTCCTATACAAAGCGGTCTGAAGCCAAATGGATCTCTGGCTCCGATAAGCTTTCTAGGGCTCATGATGACAAGTGAATATGATCCCCTTACTTTCTTGAGAGCTCTAGTGACAGCCTCCTCAACGGAACCGCACTTAACTCTCTCCCTCGCTATATGGTAAGCTATTACCTCAGAATCTATGGTCGTCTGGAATATAGCACCTGTGAGCTCCAGCTCACGTCTAAGCTCAGGAGCATTTACCAGATTGCCGTTGTGTGCAAGTCCCAGAGTTCCCTTTACATAATTGAGAACCAGTGGCTGAGCATTCTCTATAGTGCTGGCACCGGCTGTTGAATACCTGACATGGCCCACGCCGATATTTCCCTTTAGCTTACTCAGTGAATCTGGTGTGTACACCTCGTTCACAAGTCCCATGCCCTTTAAGGAGCTGACCTTGCCCTTAGGACCGGCTGTGTCTGACACCGCTATACCACAGCTCTCCTGCCCACGGTGCTGCAATGCAAACAGACCATAGTAGATCGTGTTCGCCACATCATTTCCATCGAAATCATAGATACCGAAGACTCCGCACTCCTCATGCATCTCGTCCTCGTCATAATAATGGGATCTTAAACATTCGTTCATAGATATATGCCTCTCATGTTATATTATTGTAACTGCCACAAACCTGTGATTCACATCATAAGTATAGCGACAGTCATATCTTTCGCCACATAAAACTTTATCTGTTTTGCCACAACATGTCAACAGATAAATTCTATCATTTTCAGGTTGATACCCCACTTTTTTCATGCATTTTCGCCAACAGCAGTATATTTCGCAAGTATTTGTCTGTTTGAACTTGAGAAAATCCACATATCTCTGCCACAACCTCGCCTCACCGGTCGCGCTGTACTTCTCTCCTGACGCGGCAGGTTACCACATAGTCCTTCCGGCTTCCACCTGGAATTGAAAAAAGCCCAAAAGATACAAATTTTACGTACTTTGTATCTTTTGAGCTTTTATACCACTCTCTACTCCACTGCGTATCCCTTTGCCTTTATGAGATCCACCATCTTGTATACATACTTCTCACACAGCTCATCTGTGGCTGCCTCGACCATAACTCTGATGACAGGCTCTGTACCGCTCTGTCTGAGAAGAAGTCTTCCGTCGTCTCCAAGCTCTGCTGCTATCTCATCGTTCAATTTCAGCACATCAGCATCGTTCATGACTGCATCCTTGCTTGAAACTTTGACATTCACAAGGAGCTGTGGATATATCGTCAGGCTGTGGAACAGCTCTGAGAGCTTGACCTTACGTCCAAGTATAGTCTCCATGATCATCAGTGAGGTGAGGACACCGTCACCGGTTGTTGCATACTTGGAGAAGATGATATGTCCTGACTGCTCGCCGCCGATGGAATGTCCGTGCTCCATCATATTTTCGAACACGTACTTGTCACCGACTGCCGTCTTCTCATAGTTGATGCCCTTCTTGTCAAGTGCTTTGTAAAGTCCAAGGTTGGACATGATAGTTGTGACGATGGTATTGTTGTTCAGCTCGCCCTTATCCTTCAGATAACGACCGCAGACATAGAGTATCTTGTCTCCATCCACGATTTCGCCCTTGTCGTCCACTGCAAGACACCTGTCCGCATCACCGTCAAATGCAAATCCCACATCAAGTCCCTTCTCCTTGACAAATGCCTGAAGCTTTTCAATGTGTGTTGAACCACAGTCCGTGTTGATGTTTGTTCCATTTGGCTCATTGTTGATGACATATGTCTTTGCTCCGAGAGCGTCATACACCGACTTTGCAACCAGATATGACGCACCATTTGCACAGTCAAGACCAATTCTCATTCCCTTGAAAGGTCTGGTAGGGATCGTGAGCAGATAACCTATATATCTGTTTCTTCCCATTGTGTAGTCGGTGGTCTTACCGATGCTGTCCTTCTTTGCAAATGGTATCTCGCCAAGCTCACCATCTATATACTGCTCGATCTCATTCTCGATGGCAGCCTCAAGCTTGTAGCCCTGACCATTGATGACTTTTATACCATTGTCATAGTATGGGTTATGACTGGCTGAGATCATGATACCGCAGTCAAAATCACCTGTGCGGACTATATAAGACACACTAGGTGTAGGTGTTACATGCATCAGGTATACATCAGCTCCGCTGGCTGTAAGTCCCGCAACCAGGGAATACTCGAACATGTAGCTTGAAAGTCTCGTATCCTTTCCGATGACGACATGAGCCTTTCCATCCTCATGCTGCTTGCCATAGTAGTAGCCAAGGTATCTTCCAACCTTATAGGCATGCTCCACTGTAAGGTCTACATTTGCCTCGCCTCTGAATCCATCTGTTCCAAAATATTTACCCATTGTAAAATCCTCGATTCTATTATTCTATAACCTCATCCTGCTCGCTTTCTTGAACGACCAGAAGATCTATCGCTCTCCTGTGGATGTGTATCTTGGTCTCCTTATATTCTCCGCCGAACTCACCATCACATGTCCATGCAACCGGATCCTCTGCATCAAACTTGACCCTGTGAGCCCTGAATGAAACCATGCTCCTCTCATTCACATCACCTGTAAGAAGTGCCCTGACCACTCTCTCCAGGTCAGCCGGTGTCTTCATTGTCCTTATCAATACTCCCTCAAAAAGTCCGTCATCGAACTCAACTCCTTTTCGGGTTATACTCTTAAACCCTCCAACGGATACCGAGTTGGACACCATACCGAATATAAACTCGCCTTCCTGCTCGTCCCCGTCTATTGTAACCTTCATCTTGTAAGATGGTACATTTGCCAGGCTTTTTATCCCCTGCAATACATATGCCGCATGTCCAAATATATTCTTCATATTCTGCGGCGTTGCATATGATGTATCTGAGAACATTCCAAAAGCTGCGACATAAACAAAGTTCTTGTCGTTCAGACTTCCTATATCTATGGAGAACGGCTCTGCCTTCACTATCATCTCAGCCGCCTCAACCGTCTCTCTCGGTATGTCCATGCTCCTTGCAAAGTCATTGGTGGAGCCACACGGAATATATCCAAGTGGAACCCTTATCCCGCTCTTCATATATCCTGTAACTGTGTTGCCCAGGGTTCCATCGCCCCCCGCACATACGATCACATCGTAGTTTGCGCCTTCCTCCTGAACAATTCTCTCTGCGTCATCTGCCGATTTCGTAAGATATGTCCTGACCGCGTAATCGTTATTGCAGAACACTTCCAGCACATCCACCAAAGAATTCTTCAGAGTAGTCCTACCCGCTTTGGGATTCATGATGAACAGCATATTCTTCATACTTTCAATAACACAACCTTTCCCTTTGATACTGCTTATTTACTTGTGATCCTCCTTGTACTTCATGTACAGATCATACCCCTTCTTGCGGAGCTTGCATGATGGACAATGTCCGCAGCCCTCGCCCTTGATGCCATTATAACATGTAAGTGTCATATCTCTGATGACGTCCAGTCCGCCCAGCTCATCAGCCATCTTCCATGTCTCCATCTTATCGATCCACATCAATGGTGTTATTATATCAAACTCGTAGTCCATTGCAAGGTTAAGTGTTGTATTTAACGATTTGATAAATATATCCCTGCAGTCCGGGTATCCTGAGAAGTCGCTCTGGGACACTCCTGTTATTATATCAGATATTCCCCTCTGTTTGGCAAATATTGCTACAAATGTAAGAAATACCATGTTTCTTCCATCGACAAATGAATTCGGCGTGCCCTCCTCAGGTGCATTTTCGTCAACCTTCATATCTGTTCTTGTCAGTGAATTTGGCGCAAGCTGGTTAAGCAGGCTCATGTCGAGTATGTGATGCTCCACTCCGAATTTGTCCGCGATCTCCTTAGCACACTCAAGCTCTAACGCATGTCTCTGTCCATAGTCAAATGATACGGCGTACACTTTCTTATACTTCTTGAGTGCCCACAACAGACACGTTGTGCTGTCCTGTCCGCCGCTGAATACTACAACTGCCTCATCCTTATTCTTTAAATTCTGCATGATCTCATCCTCCATATATAATCAAATATGATATTCCGAACCGCATTATAACGCTCACGGATAAACAAATTCACCATTATCAATTCAGTGTACCGATAACTATCTTCCCGCATTGTACATCATCAGCATCTTGTTCTGCAGAGCTGTGTCGCTCTCAAATCTTCCCCTGAGAGTGGTCGTCATGGTCTTGCTTCCCGGTTTCTTGATGCCCCTTGCCGTCATGCAGCTGTGATGTGCCTCTATCATGACCGCCACGTCCTCAGTTCCAGCAGCCTTGGATATGACGTAGGCTATGTCCGAGCCTATCCTCTCCTGAAGCTGAAGTCTCTTTGCAACCATATCCGCGATCCTCGCTATCTTGGAAAGTCCCAGCACTCTTCCATTTGGAATGTATGCAACTGATACCTTCATGTCGTACATAAGTGCCATGTGATGCTCACAGTAGCTGAACACCTCTATATCCTTGACAAACACCATGTCGCCTGCCTGCCTTGCCACTCCGTCCTCTGCAAATGTCTTGCCGAACATCTCGGCCAGCTCGTCGTTGGTGTAGTTCATTCCCTCAAATACTTCCTCATACATGCGTGCAACCCTGTCAGGAGTCTCTACAAGCCCCTCTCTGTCCGGGTCATCCCCAAGTGCAATCAGTATCCCTCTTACGTGCTCCTTTATAGCCTCTTTATCTATCGCCATCTTATACACCTCTTTCTTCCGGATCCCAAATGAACTTGTGAAGCTGTAACTGAAGCTTTACATCGTTCATATCGTTCTCGATCATAAAATCCACTATATCCGCAGGATCTATGCTGCCATACACAGGACTGATGAATACTCTCGTCTTCTCATCCAGCGCATACTCCTGAACTATCTCAAGACACTTCTCCAGATCTTCCTGTGAACCGACCACAAATTTCACCGAATCATTCTTGTCTATATAGTTATAATTTGCAAGGCACATGTCATTCTCCATGCCGCTGGACGGACATTTGTAATCCAGCGTGTATGACACATTCCCTCCAAGGGCCTTGAACTCTGCTATATCCACACTTCCGTTCGTCTCGATCTCAACCCTTATATCGTCCTCCAGCTCAAATGCAAGGAGGAGCTTATCTATATCCTTCTGTATCAGCGGCTCCCCACCTGTCAGGGTGACGTTCTTCACCTCTGTCCTTCTGACATAATCGATGATCTCATCCTCGGTGAGTTCCTCATAAGGAACGCCTGCCTCATTTGCCCACTTGGTATCGCAGTAACCGCAATCAAGATTACAGCCCGCAAATCTTATGAATACGGCAAGCTCTCCGGCTCTCGCGGCCTCCCCGTTGATACTTATAAATCTCTCTACAACTCTGTACGTACTCACGTCTGTATTTCCTTTCTCCCGGTATATAGTGCACATCTCTCGTATCTGTCTGCTTTTATCTCAGTCAGCTCCTCACCGGGATATATCATATATGTTTACTCGCAATAAGATGCCACATTGTTCGGGGTCTCATACACACTTGCCTCTACGACCTTGTAGCCTCTGCCTGTCATCTCATCATATATGTACTTTGCAAAGTTCTCAGCAGTAGGTCTGAAATCCACCTTAACGATCCTCAGATTCTCCGCCAAAAGAGCATCCTCCGTCGCCTGCTTCAGGCTTCCCGTTTCCATGATAAGGCTGTGGTCAAAGTGATCCGCAATCTCCTTCAGATCCTTCTTCAGATTGGAGAAATCAACCACCATTCCTCTGTTCTGTGTATCGCTCTCAAGAGTCTCTGCACCGACCTCGATCTCCACAGTCCATCTGTGTCCGTGGATATTGCTGCATTTACCGTCATAATCTTTCAAAAAATGGGCGCTGTCAAAACTTGCCTTTGTCTTTAACTTATACATAACTCCTCCTATAAGCATCCAACTGTTCACCACAAAAAAAGACCAGAATAGGACATTCTGATCTTCTTATGTCCTAGTTTTGTTTAGTGACAGGATGGTACTAATGAACTGTCAATCTATTTTATTGTGTTTAATATACATTAGATATTAAGGAATCCCTTAACCTCTGCAAGCATATCCTCCTTGTCACATACTGTGTCGTGGAGAACCTTTGCTGATCTGATATCCTCTATAGCCTGAGGCACCTTTACACCTGAGAGCTTCTCAAGCTCGTCGACAAGCTCAAAGTCTGTCTTGGAATCATACTCAGCGTCTATAGCGTTCATAACGCTTCTTGTGAACTTGTATGGGCTTGCTGTTGACGCGATGACTGTAGGTGTCTTATCTCCTGTCTCTGCCACATACTTTTCATATACTGTAGCCGCAACTGCTGTATGTGTATCGATGATATAATCATCTGACTCATATACCTTTTTGATGGTAGCTGCTGTCTCTGCCTCTGTTGCATATCCACCATAGAACTCAGCAAGCTTTGCCTTCATATCGTCTGTGATGGTGTACACTCCATCTGTTGTGAGTTCTTTCATAAGCTCTGAGTTCTTCTCAGCATCATTGCCAGCAATCTTGTATATCAATCTCTCAAGGTTGCTTGAAATGAGGATATCCATCGATGGTGATGTTGTGAGTATGAACTCTCTGTTTCTATCGTATGTTCCTGTCTGGAAGAAATCAAACAGAACCTTGTTGTCATTTGATGCACAGATGAACTTTGCGATTGGAAGTCCCATCTCCTTTGCGTAGTATGCAGCAAGGATATTACCAAAGTTACCTGTTGGAACATCCACGTTGATCTTATCGCCGGCCTTGATGGTTCCGTCTGCAACAAGTCTTGTGTAGGCGTATACATAGTATACCATCTGAGGGACAAGACGTCCGATGTTGATGGAGTTTGCTGATGAGAACTGATAGCCCTTCTCATCCATGTACTTTGCAAGCTCAGCATCTGAGAACATCTTCTTCACACCTGTCTGGGCATCATCAAAGTTACCTGTGATACCAACAACAAATGTATTGTCACCCTTCTGTGTAACCATCTGCTTCTCCTGGATTGGGCTTACACCGTGCTTTGGATAGAACACGATGATCTTTGTTCCAGGAACATCTGCAAATCCTGCAAGGGCAGCCTTACCTGTATCACCTGATGTTGCTGTGAGGATGACGATCTCATTCTTTACGCCATTCTTCTTTGCTGATGTTGTGAGAAGATATGGAAGGATTGAAAGTGCCATATCCTTGAATGCTATTGTTGATCCATGGAAAAGCTCAAGATAATATGCTCCTGCCTTATTCACAAGTGGTGCTATAACCGGTGTATCAAACTTTGAATCATATGCTGAATCTATACAATGCTTAAGCTCAGCCTCTGTGAAGTCTGTGAACATAAGCTTCATAACCTCGTATGCAACCTGCTGATAGTTCATCTTTGCAAGATCTTCCAGAGACACATCAAGTGCTGGTATAGAATCTGGTACAAAGAGTCCCCCCTCATTAGCAAGTCCCTTAAGTATAGCCTGTGATGCTGTTGCTGTCTCATTTGCATTTCTTGTGCTTCTGTAGATAAGTTCCATTTGCCAATCTCCTTAATAAATATATTTAAACATTTCGTTATGTACTAAACTCAGGAATCACCTGTATTCTTACAAATAATCGTGTGCATTATAACACAGCATTTTATAAAAAACAAGCTATAGCCCGCCTCATTCGTGCGACTTTTCCAACACTTTCCCAACACTTATCTCACTGCATTTAAAAACCCGCCTTACGGCGGGTCTTTAATATATCTGTATACAATTTCTGCTTTTTATTACTTTACATATACATCATAGTAGCCTGTTGCGAAGTTAAGAGCTGCCTGATGGTTTGAGAAGTAGATATCAAGATGATTGCCATTGATAGCTCCACCTCTGTCCTGAACTGTGTATGTATGACCATCAACTATAAGCTCTGTACCAAATGCAAAGTTACTTGGCGCTGCACATGTCACACCCTCGACTGCAGGTGCACCTGAAGCTGTTGTCGGGTTATCCATGTTGCTGTACTCACCGCAGCAGATTGGACATGGACAATATGCCGTAATCCAGAATGTTCCGAGATATGTACCTGATGCCTCACCATTCACATAAATAACCTTGTCATCAGGAAGTCCATCTGTTGACTTCTCTGTTGATGGATCAACTGATATCTGATCGTCAGGAAGTCCTGCTGCTGACTTATCCTTATCCTTAACCTTCATCTGTGTGGTAGGTTCTGACTTTGTTGTGTCTGCTGCCTGCTGTGCAGCCTCTGTTGCACGAGCCTCTGTTGTGCTCTCCTGAACTCCACCGCTTATGGCTGAAGTCTTCTTAACTGTCTTCTTGCTTGAGAGGGCTACTGAACCAGTCTTGTTGACATCTGACAGAGTACCATCTGCCAGTGCAACTGATGATGTTGCCTCTCCATAGTCTGCTGTGTTGTCTGCGTATAATGTATTACCTGCTGCTGCGATCGACACTCCCTTGCCCTTGGATGAAACCATGCTGTCATCTGATGCGATAACTGCGTATGATGAAAATCCAACTGCCAGGAGTACTGCTCCTATGCTAATCTTCTTTACGTTCCTTTTCAGTGATGTCTTCATTAGTTTCTGTGATTTCATACGTGATGAATCTGAAAACTTTTGCATAACCTTTTCTCCTTAATTTCTTTACGGTTTCAGAATTGTTACAAAGCCGTTAAAATTTAACTCATGACGCTATTATAATCTCTGTCGAAAGAAAGGTCAAGCAAAGTGGCTATTTTTGTAAATCATGCACAACTCGCATAAAATCTTTAATTCAGTTAATGTAAATATGCAACATTTTAAAATGCCATTTTTGTGCATATTTTACATTTTAGTACCGTAACATTTTTGAAACAAATTAGCATCTTGTATATTTTTACTTTAGAATTTTTAATAAATTCTTTATTTCCTGTTACATTTTTTGTTTTTATGTTAACTCACAATGACTTTTTCAGGTGCGCTGTCAGCCCATATACAGAGCAGTTCCTCAAGCTCCTCGTAAGTCTCAACCTGGTTCACATTGCTCCTGAGCTTTGCCGAATCATACATTCCGACTGAGTACCATGCCACGTGCTTTCTCATCTCATGGATACCTGTGTACTCACCCTTGAACTCAACCATGAGTCTCGCATGTCTCAGCATCATATCCTTCACTTCATATATGTCAGGCTTGTCCGGCAGTTCGCCATGCTCGTAGTAGTATTTCATATCGCGGAATATCCACGGGTTGCCCCTCGCACCTCTTCCTATCATAAAGCCGTCACAGTTCGTCTGCGCCCTCATGTCTATGATGTCCTGAGGAGTGTTTATATCGCCATTGCCAATGATCGGGATGATGCACGCCTCCTTCACCCTGGCTATGACGCTCCAGTCCGCATGTCCCTGATAATACTGCTGCCTTGTCCTTCCGTGCACCGCCACAGCGGCAGCCCCGCTCTCCTGGGCTATATGTGCTATCTCAGGCGCATTTATATGCTCTGAATCAAATCCGCTTCTTATCTTGATGGTCAGCGGTATGCTTATAGCTTTTGCCATGGCCTCGACTATCCTTCCAACGAGAACCGGATCCTTCATCAGCGCAGATCCCTCTCCATTGTTGACCACCTTCGGCACAGGGCAGCCCATATTTACATCTATGAACGAATAACCGTTGCTCTCTATCCTCTTTGCCATCTCCGCCATGATCTCAGGATCAGAGCCAAAGAGCTGCAGCCCAAATGGCTTCTCCCGCTCATCCATAGCCAGAAGCGGCTTCGTGTTCTTATTTTTATAATATATTGCCTTGGCACTCACCATCTCGCTGTACAGGATATCACAGCCCTGTTCCTTGCATAAAAGACGAAATGGCTGGTCACATACACCAGCCATCGGCGCCAGGATCAATTTATCTCTGAAATCCATAAATTTCTCCATTGCTTCTATAATAATATATAATTTGCAAAATCCGACTTATTTCTGCTTGTCCATGATAAGTCTGAGTCCGTGAAGTGTGAGATCCGGATCATACACATCTATGCAGTCCGTGTTCTCATATATCATCTTTCCAAGTCCGCCGGTAGCCACGACCTTCATGTTGTCGTATCCTGACTCCTTGCGCATTCTCTTCACTATATACTCTGTCTGGCCAATATAGCCCATGCACACACCGGCCTGCATACTGGATATCGTGTCCTTGCACAGTATCGTCTCAGGCACCTTTATCTCTATCTCAGGAAGCTTGGCTGTTCCCGTCCACAGAGCATTTGCAATAAGCCTTATGCCCGGCGATGTGACCTCAGCCTCAAACACGCCATCGGCATTGATGAGGTCGTACGTTGTGGCAGTTCCAAAGTCCACCGTGAGAACCGGTCCGCCATACATGTGATAAGCCGCAACTGCGTCAACTATTCTGTCAGCTCCAAGCTGCTTCGGGTTTGGCAGCGCTATATTGATCCCCGTCTTTATTCCCGGTTCAACTATGAGTGGTGTTATTCCAAAATATTTCTTTATGCCATTCACCAGGGAATGCATGATCTTCGGAACAACCGAAGCGATTATAACTTCATCTATAACATCAGTTGACAACTGTCTCATTCTGAGCCAGTCGCGCAGAAATACTCCGTACTCATCCGATGTTCTCGATATCCCGGTGGTCATCCTGAAGGTCTTCTCCAGGCGTTCTCCGTCAAACAGTCCTATCGTAATATTTGTATTTCCAGCATCAATAGCAAATAACATGCCCCTTTTTCCTTCCTGATCTTCCAATTATTTTATATCATTCATTTACAAGACTGTTAATGTCAACACCCTGTATAAATATCTTATAGAACAGCTCCAGACTCTGGAACAGCTCCTTCTTTTCATTCTGCAGCTTCTTGACCTTGAGTCCGCATCCTATGTCGTCAAATAACAGGTCATCCTCAAGTGCCCTCGTCTGTATCTTCAGATTGCCGGCGTCGTCAAACACCAACATAAATATTCCTCCGACCTCCTGTGTAAACGCTCCACACATGGCGTGAAGCTCGTCCTTTATCTCATCAGGAAGCTTTGAAAATTCCTTGTTCAGATAAAACTTCTGATTATATATCGAGCTGGCGCACAGAACAAGCTCGCCATCCTCTGTCCTGGTTGAAATCTCCATAACCGCTCCTATCCTATAACGTCCGCCATATCGTACATTCCTGCAGGCTTGCCCTTGAGGAACTTTCCTGCCTCAACAGCACCCTTTGCAAATACTGACTTGGAATATGCCGTGTGCTTGAACTCTATAACCTCATCAATACCTGCAAATATCACCTCATGCTCTCCAACTATAGTGCCGCCTCTGACAGCAGAGATTCCGAGCTCCTTCTTATCCCTCTTCTTTCTCACCTGGCTTCTGTCGTACACATACTCATACTGCTCATTGCATGCCTCATTGATTGAATCAGCAAGAGCAAGAGCTGTTCCGGATGGAGCATCCACCTTCTGGTTGTGATGCTTCTCAACTATCTCTATATCATATCCGGCTGGTGAGAATACCTTCGCAGCATCCTTCAGAAGCTTCATGAGTGTATTGATTCCCAGTGACATGTTCGCTGACTTGAGTATGGCAACCTTTGCACTGCACTCCTTTACCTTTGCAAGCTGCTCATCTGAGAGACCTGTTGTGCAGAGAACTATAGGAGTCTGTGTCCTCACACCGTAATCGAGGAGCTTGTCAACAGCTACAGCCGCTGCAAAATCTATGATGACATCAGCCTCGACATCACAGGCATCTATGTCTGTAAATACCGGATATCCGTTATCCCTGTTGTCCACAACATCTATTCCCGCTACAATCTCGGCATCAGGATCGCCTGCAACGATACCTGTTATTACCTGTCCCATCTTTCCATTGCAACCATGCATTATGATCTTTACCATGTCTGTCTATCCTCCATATATATAAGCTTTGTCATTTGTTGTCGTCTTTTGTGTGGTCTATGCACGCTGACATGCGCATATATTTCAACATGTACTCCATTTTACACATTTGCTGTCCATTGTGCAACGTTTATATCCACCTCGGCAAATAAAAATGTCTGCAGCCAGTTGAGACCGCAGACATCTGTATTGTTTCTATGATAATTACAGTCCTAGAGAACTCCGTACTCTTCCATTGCCTTCTTGAGCTTCTCCACGTTCTGTGGCTCCATCTCAGTGAGCGGCATTCTCATTGTTCCATCACACATACCAAGAAGCTCTACAGCCTTCTTGACAGGTATTGGATTGACCTCGCAGAACAGTGCGTTGCAGAGGTCGATGGTCTTAAGCTGAAGATCAAGGCTTCCCTGAACATCTCCGTCAAGATATTTCTGAACCATATCGTGTACATCCTCAGGGATTATATTGGCTGTCACTGAGATAACTCCCTTTCCGCCAAGTGAGAGAAGAGGTACAACCTGATCGTCATTTCCTGAGTAGATATCTATGCATCCCTTTGCAAGGCTTGCAAGCTTTACAACCTGACTTATATTGCCTGAAGCTTCCTTGATACCGACAATGTTCTCAACGTTCTGTGCAAGATATACTGCTGTTTCCGGCTGGATATTGCAGCCTGTACGTGATGGCACATTGTAAAGGATTATAGGCACATTTACTGAATTTGCAACGGCTGTGAAGTGTGCGATGAGGCCCTTCTGTGTAGCCTTGTTGTAGTATGGTGTAACCACGAGCAGACCGTCCACTCCGTAGCTCTCTGCCTCTGTTGAGAGATATATTGCTGTTGCAGTACAGTTTGAACCTGTTCCTGCTATTACCTTTATTCTGTGGTCAGCGAACTCTACACACTTCTTCACGCACTCAAGATGCTCCTCGTGTGACAGTGTTGAAGCCTCGCCTGTTGTTCCGCAGATAACTATGGCATCCGTCTTGTGTGCTATATGAAACTCCACGAGCTCCTTGAGCTTATCATAATCCACATCTCCATTTTCAAGAAATGGTGTTACAAGTGCAACTGCTGAACCGGTAAAAATTGACATATTGTCGTCCTCCTTAAAAATAAATAGTCGATACAATATAGCATAAAAATGGGCTGGCAAAAAGCCAACCCATAAAAACATCTCATTCTTACAAGTAGCTCTCCATCCTCAGATGACAGTCATACAGTTCTTAACTGCACAACCAGCAACAGATCCTGTGGAATATCCATCACTTCGGCGGTCTTCCCTTTCGTCAGGCATCTTCTGCATCCACATGCATCAGCCTGCTTAATCATTAATCCCGCGCCTCTACTATATTGTATTCAGTTTAACCTTAGATAGTGCTACTATATCACCGCATCCAGACCATGTCAACCATATATTTTACTGCGTGCTTCACAAGGATTCCTCCCACTGACGTGGGTCCCTCCTTATGAAATATCATTCAAGACATTCCATCTTGCTCACAGACACCTCGTATGCCACCTTGCTGATCACCTGGTCATTGTCGATACGCTTCTGATACTCCCTGCTCTGGATCCTTCCCCAGATGGCCACATGCTCTCCTACCTGGAGCTTTCCGGCAAATCTCGCATTTCTGCCCCAGCAGATACATGGTATGTAATCGCTCTTGCCGTATGCTCTGTTGACCGCCAGCAGCACATCCGCGATCTCCCTTCCAAGGGGCGTCATCCTGTACACAGGTGCCTTACATATGTAACCGTCAAGATAGATCTGATTTGGTCTGTTCTCATCCTCAGCATCATCCTCGTCGATGGTCTCGATCTCTCTCACAAACACAGACAGTATAAGGCGGTTTCTGGTCTCCTCATGCTTGTTGTATGACCTGAACTGTCCCTTTGCCATGATGCGCTCCCCTATGTGGGATTCGTTCACATCGAACAGTCTGTCAGACACCATGAGCGGAATAGTATCGTAAGCATCGCTGAGTCTGCTGACGATGAGATCCACCATATAGAAGCCCTCGCCAAATATCTCGTGGCTGAACACGAACTCTGATGCTATCTCTCCTGCCACCACTACCTGATTGTTGTTTAATGTTTTTTCAGTCATATTTTCTCCCTCCGTTATAACAAACTTTTGCATACTTTAAAAGTTATGCCACGCAGTACAAAAATATGCTGTCTTGTTTGATCTAGTTTTGTCGGTCTCTCTTTCGCTGTCTCATTACCTCATACGACAAAAGAGTCGCCGATATTGCAGCGTTCAGCGATTCGACCTTGCCCTCCATCGGAATCCTGAGAAGTCTGTCGGCTCTGCACGCCACCTCATCCGTCAGGCCATTTCCCTCATTTCCTATGAGGAATGCCACCCTGTCCGGGAATCCTATGTCGTAGAGATCGTCGCCGTCCAGATGTGCTCCGTACACCACAACGCCTGACTGTCTCAGCTCCTCCACAGTCCCGGGCAGGTCATCGCACATGACAAATGGCACCCTGAATATGGCACCCATCGTCGATCTGACTACCTTCGGATTGTACGGATCGCATGAACCTTTTCCTATAAGCACGGCGGTCACACCTGCTGCCTCGGCGCTTCTGAATATAGTTCCCATATTTCCGGGATCCTGGAGCGTATCCAGCACAAGAAATGTCTCTCTGTCATTCCTGCCGAGCACGGAATCAAGCTGATAATGCATGCATTTCACCACAGCCATGCACCCCTGTGGAGTCTTGGTCTGTGACACCCCTGCGAACACTCCGTCGCTGAGTATCCAGGTATTCCTGCCATCAAGCACACCCATGCTCTTGAATTCATCCCTGTATTCCTTAAGCGCACTCTCCGACAGATACACCTCCTGAACATTCTGAAGCGGAAGCTCCCTGAACATGCGTATCCCCTCGACCACGAACACGTCTCTGTCCTTTCTGAGCTTTGCATCCTTGTTCAGCTTATTAAGTTCTTTTATCCTCGGATTACTGTTTGCTGTAATTACTTCCACTTTTTTCTCCTTTTGCGGTATTTCTGTCACACTTTTCTGAGCAATACTCTGTCTTTGCCGTATTCCATCTGGAGCGCGTACACCACGCCGGAATTCTCATCCACACAGAATCCCCGGCCCATATTCTTCGCCTGTCTGGACTTCTTGAGCTGCACGTACACCGGACATGTGCCCTTGTACTCCTCAAGGATCGACATAAATGCAGACTCGTTCTTCATGTATTCGTCCACATCATCGAACAATACCCAGAGCTGGCTGTTGCTCTGAACAGGCTTCTGTCTGTTGTTCCATGGCTTCCCCGACTGAAAGCTCTTGCCACCTTCTGCCTCCTCAAAGCTTATCATATCCGACAATATGAGCTTGTTTTCCTTCTCACCGAGATTCGCCCTGCCCCTGACAAACACTCTGGAATCCACCAGAAGTCTGTCCCTGAACTTCTCGAAATCCCTCGGGAATACTATAACCTCGACCTGTCCGACCAGATCCTCTATCGTCACATACGCCATATTCTGATTGTTCTTGGTGAGCTTCACCGTCACCCTTGATATGAGTCCGCCGATGACATACATTGCATTGTCCTGAAGCTTCTGTCCATCTCCGTCACCCTGATCCCGGCTCATCTCATCGTCATCCTCGGTGTCCACCACGAAATCCGTCGCCTGAGCCGTGCATGTTCTCTGCATAAGCTCGATATATTTGCCAAGCGGATGTCCCGATATATACACTCCGAGCACAGACTTCTCAAGCGCCAGCTTCTCCTGATCTGAATACTCCTCCACATCAGGGTAAGGCACGAGATTGCTCTGCACAAAATCGTCTCCCATCAGGTCAAACAGAGACATCTGCCCTGACTCCCTGCTCTTTCTCTCCCTTGCGGCTTCCTCCGCTATGGCCGGCAGAGCCATCATCATCTGCTTTCTGTTTGCTCCCATATCATCAAATGCACCGCTGAGTATCAGAGCCTCAACAGTTTTCTTATTTGTGTCCTTTGAAGGCATCCTTGTGAGGAAATCCCTGAGATCCTTAAACGGTCCATTCTTGGTCCTCTCCGCCTCTATCCTGTCGACAACAGCACCGCCGACACTCTTTATACCGGAGAGTCCGTATCTTATCTTGCCGTTGCTTATGGAGAACTTTGCCACTCCCTCATTTATATCCGGAGGGAGCACCTCAACTCCCATCTGCTTACACACACTTATATACTTTGCAACCTTGCCATTGTTGTCAATTACCGATGACATCAGCGCAGCCATGAACTCCACCGGATAGTAATACTTAAGGTACGCTGTCTGTGCCGCAAGTACCGCATATGCCACGGAGTGGGACTTGTTAAATGCGTACTCCGCGAACTTCATCATCTCGTCAAATATCTTATTTGCCACAGTCTCCGAGATTCCATTTGCCACGCATCCTGGAACATTGAGCTCCTTGTTGCCGTACACAAAGTTATGACGCTCCTTCTCCATCTCCTCAGGCTTCTTCTTCGCCATGGCTCGGCGCACAAGGTCACTTCTTCCCAGCGTATAGCCCGCCAGCTTCATAACGATCTGCATTACCTGCTCCTGGTAAATGATACATCCATAAGTCGGCTCAAGTATCTCCTCGAGCTCAGGAGTATCATAGTGAACCAGCTCACGGTTCTCCTTGCCCCTGATGTAGTCGTCTATGAACTGCATAGGACCCGGTCTGAACAGAGCAACACCGGCAATTACATCGTCCAGACTCTGTGGCTTCAGCTTCATCATGAAGTTTCTCATGCCCTCACTTTCGAGCTGGAACATACCCTCGGTCTTTCCCTGTCCCATGAGTCCAAGTATATTCGGATCATCGTAATCTATATTGTCTATGTCTATATCCTTGCCTGTTGTCTGCTTGACAAGCTTGACTGTATCCTGCACAACGGTCGCCGTTCGGAGTCCCAGGAAGTCCATCTTGAGCATTCCCAGATGCTCCACCGTGTTCTTCTCAAACTGGGTTACCACCGCGCCCTCGGCTCCAACTGACAAAGGCGCATACTCCTCTATCGCCTCACGGCCTATAACCACTCCCGCCGCATGCATTCCTGCATTTCTAGGGAGTCCCTCAAGCTTTCTGGCTATGTCCACAAGCTCCTTGATCTCGTCCGAGCCCTCGTACATATCCCTGAAATCCTTGCTCGTCTTGAGTGCTATATCTATGGTCATATCCTTCTCTGCAGGTATTGCCTTTGCAAGGGAATCACACACCGCATACGGGAGATCCATGGCTCTTCCAACGTCCCTTATGACGTTTCTTGCGCCCATGGTCTGATATGCTATTATCTGTGTCACGCACTCCTCGCCATATTTCCTTACGCAGTAGTCGATGACCTCCTGACGTCTGATATAGCAGAAATCTATATCAATATCCGGCATGGATACTCGCTCCGGGTTCAGGAATCTCTCAAAGAGAAGGTTGTACTGCAAAGGCTCAATGGTCGTGATGTCCAGACAGTAAGCAACCACACTTCCAACCGCCGAACCTCTTCCAGGTCCAACCGCAATTCCCTGCGATTTTGCAAAATGAATGAAATCCCACACTATCAGGAAATAATCCACAAATCCCATGCTCTTTATGACAGACAGCTCATAATCTATTCTCTGTCTGACCTCGTAGCCGTGGGTTCCCTCGGCCATCTTACCGGACTCCTCATATGTAAATCCGTACTTTTTCTCCATACCCTCATATACCAAATGATCCAGATATTCCTCCGCGGTATATCCCTCCGGCACATCGAATCTCGGAACCTTCTGCTCGCCAAATACGATATTCACATTACACCGCTCTGCGATCTTATGTGTATTCTCCAGAGCCTCCAGGGCGTATGGGAACAGCTCAGCCATCTCCTCCTTTGATTTGAGGTAGAACTGACCTCCCTCATAGCGCATTCTGTTCTCGTCCTGAACCTTGTGGTTAGTCTGTATACACAGGAGAACATCATGTGCCTCCCAGTCCTCGGCATAGATGTAGTGCGAATCATTTGTCACGACCATAGGGATACCCAGTTCCTTTGACAGACGCATGATCCCCGCATTCACAGTTGCCTGCTCAGGTATTCCGTGATCCTGCATCTCCAGAAAATAGTTTTCCTCGCCAAATATATTCCTGTATCTTATCGCAGTCTCCTTCGCACCGTCATAGTCGCCCTTTCTGAGCTTTGTCGCAACCTCACCGGCAAGACAGGCGCTGAGCGCTATAATTCCCTCATGGTACTTCTCCAGCACCTCCATATCGACCCTCGGCTTATAGTAAAAGCCCTCGGTAAATCCTCTGGTCACGATCTTGGACAGATTATGATATCCCAGATCATTCTCCGCCAGAAGGACGAGGTGATAATATCTGTCATCGCCCTTTCCAACTTCCCTGTCAAATCGTGATCCCGGACTGACATACACCTCACATCCGAGAATAGGTTTTATCCCCTCTCTGAGACAAGTCTCATAGAACTCTATAACACCGTACATGACGCCGTGATCCGTTATTGCGAGGGAATCATATCCCAGTTCCTTTGCCCTGCGCACAAGTCCGTCTATCTTCGCCGCACCGTCCAGCAGACTGTAGCCTGTATGCACATGCAGATGTGTAAACTCCATATGTCTCCTCCTTATTTGTTATGCAGTATCTCCCGCCTTATATAGTCAAATGTATAATCTTCGCCCTTCTCAGCCAGAGTCGTTAGCATGTCCTCCAGCAGATCCGCCGATTCAGGGTGCAGATGATGTCTGGATCTGCCCCTCAGATAATACTCAAGCGGAAATGAATCCGTATACTTATCACCATTATAATTCTTGCTGGCAGCCACCCTGTCGCAGAACATCTCCACAACGTACTTCTCCGGCATGCGCATTCCCACCAGCTCCACACAGTTCCTGTCAACACTGTAGTCTACCCAGTATTCCAGATGGTGCTTGTTTCTTCCCTTGTGGTGCAGCCATGCGCTTGAATACCCCTTGCTCTCGCGCTCCGCATCATTCGGGCTTCTTGTTCCCTGATAATACTTTGCCCCGACTGAGAACTCAGTCCACGAATACTTTGACAGATCGTGCACAAGCCCCTGCCAGTATAATCCGCACTTAAAGCAGTTATGCATGACCATTCTCTTATGTCTGTTTATGGTTTTCAAATGTCTGTACCATTTTGGAGCATCCATATCATCCCGTCCTTTCCCACTGAGTACAAAAGGCTGCCGCAAAAACTTTTGCAGGCAGCCTTCCTCAATATTGAAGCCGAAAAAGGGACTCGAACCCTCGACCCACGCATTACGAATGCGTTGCTCTACCAACTGAGCTATTTCGGCATCTATAAATTACTACCATACGCTATCGGTTAGAAACACCAGATACCATATAGCGGTATATTTACCAATCCTTTATCGACAAACATGTCATCTGTAGATATCCTCACTGAAGTCTGATTGTCATATCTCTGTTTGAATACTCTGGAGCTCTGGGCCTTGGTGTGCGGACTTGTCTGAACATCCACTGGAATGACCTCTCCATCGCCCTCATACACGAAATCAACCTTCGCTGTGGCCGATGAGATCCAGAAATACAGATCCCCGATACTCCTGTTCACATACAGCTCTGCAAGAGCGTACTGCTCTGCTATAACTCCATCCATCATATCAAGAACATTATCTGTGTCAATATCCTGAACCAGAATACCAGCCATGACCCTGAGCAGACCATGATCAAGATGATACAGCTCAAATGACTTGTCATCCTTCTGGTTTGCCAGAGGAAGCACTCCATTCCTGACTCTGTACACCTGACGCACAACGCCCATCCTGACGATCTGATCAACTGACGCCTCATACTCCCTGGCACGGGCCTTCGGATCAACGTATCCATACATGAACTTCTTGTTCTCCTTGGTAAGCTGAACCGGAATACTGTTCCATATAGCCATGACCTTGGTAAGATATCTCTTCGGAGTGGAGTTTATCAGATATTCAGTAGTTCTGTCAAGTATAGACTTCAAAACCACATCAACTCTTCTGAGATCTCCTGTCTTATAATATTCATCCACCGCCTCCGGCATTCCTCCGGTCACGAAGAAAGTCTCAAGCATTGTCTGGACGCTGTCCCTGACCTCATCCGGCATCGGTGTGATCTTCTGGTTCTCTATAAATGCACAGAGCTTTCTGCCCTTTCCCGCTTTCAGGAATTCCTCAAAGTTCATAGGCATCATCTCATACACGCATATGTCATCCTGGCACTCTTCCTCTCCCGGGATTGGTCCACAGGATGTCGCAATGACACAGATCCTGCAGTCAGTATTGTATCTGCTATACTCAACAAGGTTGCCGAGCAGTCCCACACAGTTCTGCGCATTGTCAAATATAAGAAGCTTATCCTTGAAATCATACTTGTCAAGCGACGTTGTAAGCTTGGCATGAAGCTTCTCCGGCCTCCTCTCCTTTGCTGCATATGCGGCAAAGTCCGGATACTTGTCCATGTCTATTATTATATGATCCTCAAAAAATCCCATGGCAAAATCAGCCACAGCCCATGTCTTGCCAACAAACTTGCCACCACGGACAACTGCAATCTTATCCGCTCCGGTCTCATACCATGTTGCAAGGTCATTCATAACATTTCTAAACAAGCATCTCACCTCGATTCGACCACTTTTTCCAAATCTATTATAGGATACCACTAAAAATTTGCAATGTAAATAGTTAAACCCATATCATTGCACTCTCTGATTTTTTATCACTTTATACTATTCATACAGGAATTTTTCCCTGAAATACGTCTTAAGTGCTGGTTCATCGATATCCATGTACTTCATCACAACCTCATACAGGAACTCCTTATAATATTCCCAGTCTTTTCCCGACATATCCAGCTCCTGTACATCCTCATAGAATATCTCTCCAAGCTTATTACGAAGTCTTATAGTCGCTACATATAAGTTGATATTACCATTTGCATTCTCTGACTTCACCACATCCACCGTCATGTCTCCATACTTCAGATGGGTCTCTCCACGCATGATCCTTACTTCCTTCTCAATGCGCGAAAGGCATTTCTCCTCAACCATATCCCGCAGGAAATACCCACGATTTTCAAAGAGATATTTCTTTATGGACATGAGAATGATCTCATTCTGAGAATAACCGGTATAATCAGATAATCTCTCCAAATCCCTCGCCATTCTGGAATCCATTCTCAAAGGCTTGCTCGTGAGCTCTCTCTTGTTAAGTCCCGGCATAATATGCTCCCTTTCTCTATCCCTATGGGGTAAAAAATCCGGAGGAGATATGTCCTCCGGGATCATTCTGATCTAATTGATATCCTGTTGTATTACTCGCCCTTGCCGATCGACAGGAATCCACTCTCATTAGCCTTCAGCAGGAATGCAAGACCGATGTTCTTCTTGCCCTCCTCTGTCGCCTTGTAGATCTCACCTGTCTCAACAAGAGACTTGGCTATTGCAACTACGACATCCTTGAACTGCATCATCTGACGTCTGTCCTTAGAACTCAACTTAAATATGTACTGGTTCTTGGAGCTTATCAGAAGGATGCTGAATGTATGTACGTTATCCTTTGAAGCCCTTATTGCAGATCCGATCATTCTTGAGTTGGCAATGATGACATCCGCATTCTCATCAGGCAGATACTCTGAAACTATCAGCTTGTAGATCTTCAGGTAATCCTGCTCTGCCGTAGCATTGACAGGCATCTCGGCAACTGCAAACTCAACGACGGAATCAGCCATCTTGATAGTACCGCCATCATCATTGATGACTGCGTTACACTCCTTTGGAACACAGAGTCTGAAGAACTTGTTCTCCACAACCTTCTGTCCCTTGGCAGGTTCTCTGAGTATGAGATCTACATAGTTCATCTCCAGCTTGTTCATCGCAACTATCGCTGACTCATCGCCGGTCTCAGCAAGATCGATAAGAGCGTCGTACAGGCTCCATATCTGCTGAGTAGTTGTAGGAACGAGCTCTATGAGCTTCTCAATAGCAGGAACATATCCCATACTTGCATTCTCTATGTACAGCTTGACCGCCTCATCGCTGGCCAGGCCCTTCTCAACCTTGTAATTAATAACCTTAAATAAGTTCTCCTTATCCCAGTCATCGAAGTTCGCATTGAACGCCTTCTCGAAATACTTGATACTCTTGATCTCGCCCTTGTAGTTATCCTGCTTCTCCTGTACCTGATAGATTCTTCCGAGCTCATATCCGGCACGGGCGCTTCCAAGACCAAGTGCCTCAAGATAAGCCTTCTCAATCTCATATGGTGTTGCAATGTAGAAGATCTGTCTCTGCTTCATCATGGCTATCTTGATAGCCGCTGACTCGCTTCCGGCCTCCACTGCACGCTCCCACTTCTCAACAGCCGTCTGAAGGTCCTCTCCCTTGAGATCCTCAAGATCCTTGATATAGCCCTCAGCCTCCTGAATACCGTTCTCTCTGGCCTTCTTGAAGTAAGACAGTGCCTTGACTCCGTCTCTCTTCGTTCTGAGCAGACCGTAATAATATATTCTTCCAAGATAGAATGCAACTCTCTTGTGTCCAAGACGCTCTGCATTCTCATACCAGTTAACTGCCTTCACATAATCCTTGAGCTGCTGGTCATATACGATTCCAAGAAGGAATGCAAGCTCAGGATCCTTAGTTGCCTCAAACAACTGCTTTGCATAACTTATAGTCTTCTCAACATCCCTGTATGGGCTGTCCTCATCGTAGTACAGCTCTATCAGAAGGTAACTTGCCTTTATGCTTCCAAGCTTAAGAGCCTGCTTTGCGGCTCTCATGGCGCCCTCATAATCCTCAAGGTAGTAGCAGTATATAGCCTCGTTATAATACTGCATATCCTTTCTGTTGGCACTGTGGTCACTGGCCAGCGTAGGATCTACAAACGCAAATGAGTTGGCTGTCTCAAATATGATCTCCTCGTACTGCTCTATGATCTCCATTGTAGCACACACGAATCTCATACATGCCAGTCTACGTCCATGATAGAAGGCAAATGACACGATTCCCTTCTCCATGTCCTTGTGATAGTAAGTTGTACATATTCCATCTGCATACTCTGTGACATACGCCTTGAGCTGCAGCTCTTCGTCAAACGCATCGTTACAGTATCTCAGGTAATTCTCAAGAGTCATCTTGGAATCCTTTGGCACACTGTCATAATATACATACATTGCAAAATCCTTATATGTAAGACTTGGTGCGTAATACTCCTCACCTGTTGACTCGTTGATCGTCTTCACCCAGCCCTTTGGAAGCTTGTGGATGAATCCCTCAACCTGATCATGTACATATGTGTACTGATACTGAAGTCTTGAAGCCTCGATAACCTTGTAACGTGGCTCCTTTCCCTTTGCCTTTCTGGCCTCTGCTATATCCGTGTACAGCTTGTCCTTCTCCTCGAACTCAAGGCTGTCACCGTGGGTACTAATGTACTCAACTCTCTCGTATGAAGCCTTCGCCTTGGCATCGCCGGTATCAGCGAGCTTCTTGTACCACATCATGGCCTTGTCCAGATCGATAGGTACGACATAATCACTCTTGTTGCCATACTCATCCACTCTGTTAAGTCCGCTCTCATATATCGAACCAAGGCTCATATACGCTGCCTTTATACCGTAATCTGTGGCTGCAAGCTCATAATACTTGATGGCCTTTGAGAAGTTCTGGACTTCCAGAAGCATCTTGGCAAGCTTGAATATAACATCGCCGTCATGGTTCTGATTCACATACTTCTCGTAATACTTGGTAGCCTTGTTCAGATCCACATCCACAACTGCGTTGCGGTACTTTCCCTTCTCATAAAACTCTGCAAGTGCAAGAAGAGCATCATCCCCATATGACTTATACTGCGCATCCATTATTCCTATGTCTGCAACCTGTTCAAGTATGTTTACTGATTCCTCAGCATCTCCGTTGTCCATAAGGTTCATGGCTTTGTTGAACTGGAGCTCCACATTGTTGACCGGTTCCTTCTTTTTGGAAAATCTGGATACGAATGGTATCTTCTTTAATAATCCGTCAAAAAATCCCATATCCTGTTCCTCCGACAAATGTCCATTGATAAATTTATTTTACCACATACACATCCGAGGTGCAATAAATCATCCAAATTACTTATTGTTTTTTGTCAGATATTCTGAAAGTGCATTGACTGCTGCCTCTTCGTCGGCGCCGTCTGCAACTATAGTGAGCTCACTGCCATTCTCGAAGCTCATGCTCATCATACCCATAATGCTCTTAGCATTGATTCTCTTATCTCCGGTAACAAGGTGAACCTTGCTGTCATACTGACTTGCAACCTGTACAAGAACTGCAACAGGTCTTTCCTCTGCCTCTCCCATCATTGATACAACAACTGTCTTTTCGATCATTACATCCTCCTTGGGCTCATCAACAGCCCCGCATTTCTTCTGCGATCTCACTTATTTTTCTTAATCTATGATTAACCCCCGACTTACCGATCGGCGGCGTCATCATCTCACCAAGCTCCTTAAGGGAAGCATCCTCATTCTCCAGTCTGGCAAGCGCCAGCTCCTGAAGGTTATCGGGCAGATATCCTATGCCCTTTGTCTCTATTATGTAATTAATGTCATTCATCTGCTTTACGGCAGCGCTCACGGTCTTGTTGAGGTTTGCAGCCTCACAGTTGACCCTGCGGTTGATATTGTTACGGATATCCTTCCTGATCCTTATGTTCTCCATATTCATCAGGGATATGTGTGCGCCCATTATCCCAAGCATATCAACTATCATCTCCCCATCCTTCAGATAGACGACGTAGTATTTCTTCCGCTGTATTATGCGGGCTTCCACTCCAAATCCTTTTATTATCTCCTGTATGAACTGTGCCCTTCCCTCGTTCTCGCACACCACCTCCATGTGGTAGCCCTTGTTCGGATCACTGATCGATCCCGAGGTCATGAACACTCCTTTTATATATGCTCTCCTGCAGCAATCCTGCTGAACATCCATCCTGCTGACCTTCATGAGCTGACACTGTATCAGTCCCTCATATTCATGTTCGTTTTCTATCTTCAAGGTCATCAGTATCGTATTGACAATCTCTGGAGAATTGATCTCCATCCTGTATACTCTGCTGTCAGCTCCGGTCCTTCTTACACTTGAGTCCGGAATATATCTGAACAGCCTCTTTATCAGGGAAGCTATCTCCTTTGCGATAACACTTCTCTCTGTAACTATCACCAGCCCGGCCGGTCTGCCAGCCCAATATCTCACATATGCCACCATTGAAATCATCGCAGCCAGCTCAGCTATCTGACAATGCCTCGCTCCCGGAACATTCCCTGCCAGCTCCATCTTAACGTCTGAAGAAAATGACATATTCCACCTGCTATACTATCTGTTATTACATGCTACAACTTCTTGACTATTGAATCCTTCAAAATATCCCTGTGAACTATCCTCACTGTATACTTTGACTTCTGCAAACGGGCATAGACAGCATTGGCTATCGTGACGGATCTGTGTTTTCCGCCTGTGCAGCCGATGGAAATGACCAACTGATTTTTGCCTTCCTTGATATAATTCGGTATCAAAAATGTTATCAGATCTATAAACTTTTCCAGATACTCAGGGCCCTCCTTGCAGTTCATAACATAGTCCTGTATCTCTTTGTCGTTTCCCGTTTTCTCCCTGAGTTCAAGGTCATAGTACGGATTAGGCAGAAATCTCACATCCTGAACTATATCAGAATCCCTCGGTATTCCATACTTAAAGCCAAATGACATGACCGTAATTATGAAATTCGAATACTCTTCATTCTGCACAAATATCTTGTCAAGCTCCGCCTTAAACTCTCTCACAAGGAGGTTGGTAGTATCGATTATATAATCAGCCTCCTCCTTGAGGAAGCCGATAAGCTCACGCTCCTTGTTTATTCCATCTATTATTCGCCCACCCTTGACCGAAAGAGGATGGTTTCTTCTAGTCTCTTTATAACGCTTTACCAGAGTTGCATTGGAACACTCAATGAACAGGATCTCATAATTCATGCCCTCTCTTCTGATATCCGCCAGGCACGAATTGAGTTGTGACAAAGCCCTTCCACTTCTGATATCAACACTGATAGCAACATCATCCACCTGGATCTGCTCATCATAAGCGATCTCGGCAAATCTTTTTATGAGCTGGATAGGCAGATTATCAACACAGAAAAATCCGGCATCCTCAAGCGTCTTAAGCGCCGTTGCCTTTCCTGCTCCACTCATTCCTGTCACAATAACAAATCTCATGCTCTGTTCTCCCTGTCTCACTGAATGCTAGAAATCGCCAAGCATCTTCACCTCAGGCTCCAGCATCACGCCAAACTGATCCATAACCTTCTTCTGTACATCACGGATCAGACCTGCCACATCAGCAGCGGTTGCACCGCCCCTGTTCACAACAAATCCGCAGTGCTTCTCGGACACCTGTGCTCCTCCCACAGAATATCCCCTGAGTCCTGCATCCATTATAAGTTTACCCGCAAAATATCCCTCAGGTCTCTTGAATGTAGAGCCCGCCGACGGATACTCAAGCGGCTGCTTTGTTCTTCTGGAATCCGACAATTCCTTCATTCTGTCATCTATATCCTGCTGCACACCTGCTGCCAGCTTCATGGTAACCTCAAGAACTATGAGCCCCTCAGCCTCCACAGCACTGTGTCTGTACGAAAAATCCAGTTCATCCGATGACATATCATATATATGTCCATCGGCATCCATCACCTTGACACTGGTGACAACGTCCTTCATCTCACCGCCATAAGCTCCCGCATTCATATACACCGCACCGCCTATAGTACCGGGAATCCCGGAAGCAAACTCAAGACCGGTCAGCGAATTATCCCTTGCCAGTCTGCTGACTCTCACCAGCTTTGCCCCGGCCTGGGCTGTTATCACATCACCATCAACTGTTATCCCATTCATATTGTCCATTATATTGATTATCATGCCCCTGTAGCCAGCATCCGACACAAGCAGATTACTGCCATTACCAAGGACAAAATACGGTATCTCACATTTCCGACAAAGTTCTATAATCCCCACAACCTGATCTGCATCAGAAGGACTCGCAAAATAGTCGGCAGGACCGCCCACCCTGAAGGTAGTGTGTGCGCTCATCACCTCATCTGCGCTTGCATTCTTCTCTCCGGTTATCTCTCGAATACTGTTCAATATATCTAAATCTGACATGTCAACCTCATACAATCTGTCTTCTATATTTTATTCACATGTGCATGTATTTTAAAACAAAAGTAAAAGCACCCCCTGTCACAGAAAACTGCTTTTTTCTTAACATACACAATAAAAGTCTTTAATATATTGGATTTTACGGCACTATTCATCACCATTAAATTCATCATACATTAAAGACTTTTATAATTCAATATTAAAATTTAATATAAATTTACCATCTTTCGCAAAACCTTTGGATATTTTCACAAATTCTACTGGTAAATTTTACCGAAATTACATTCAGGTCAATTACCTTCCAAGCATGCTGCATGCACTTCCATAAATACCTGCATCATTGCCAAGCTGTGCAAGTGCGAACTTTGTCTGTCTGCATGCATGGAATGCATAATGCTCGAAATACTTCTTTACTGAATCTGTAAGTATGGAGCCCGCCTTTGACACGCCTCCACCGATTACAAATATCTCAGGATCAACTACACATGCTATCTGTGCAAGCGCACGACCCAGGATACGTGCCTGTGTATCAACTATCTCAAGTGCAAGCTCGTCTCCTGCCTTTGCTGCGTCAAATACATCCTTTGCAGTAACAGCCTCGAGCTCACGGAGAGTTGACTTCTTATCTGAAGCTGCCATAGCTCTGCCCGCAAGTCTTACCACGCCTGTTGCAGATGTGTACTGCTCCAGACATCCCTTGTTTCCGCATCCACATGTCTCAGTCTCTGAATCGTCAACACATATATGTCCGATCTCACCGCCGGCACCATTCACGCCGAACAGCATCTTGCCGTTGAGTATGATTCCGCCGCCAACACCTGTTCCAAGTGTTACCATTACCAGATTGCTGTGGCCCTTGCCACCGCCCTGCCACATCTCTCCGAGCGCAGCGACATTTGCGTCATTTCCAGCCTTTACGGGATATCCGACCAGCTTCTCCAGCTCGTCCTCAACATTCAGTATTCCCCATCCGAGGTTTACACACTTGAGAACCGTTCCATCCTCCTTGACAGGTCCCGGAACTCCGATTCCAACGCCCTCAACATCTTCCTTTGCAAGCTTCTTGCTTTCAATAACTTCCTTTATAGAATCAGCAATGTCCGGAAGAACATTCTTTCCACCGTCCTCTGTGCGGGTCTTGATCTCCCACTTGTCGAGCAGTTCGCCCTCAACGGTAAAAAGTCCCATCTTTACTGTAGTTCCTCCAACATCAACTCCAAATACATACTTAGCCATGTTTTTTCTCCTTCCACATTCTCCGCTTTTTATTGTAATATCACGGCCGGCAGTCATTTACTGCTTGTCACCACCGCCGTTGCCCTTCATAATATTCTGTGTAACTCTGTTATAAAGCTCCTGAGCTGCATTGTATCCCATCTTCTTCTGTCTGTGGTTTACAGCCGCCGACTCAACTATGATCGCGATATTCCTTCCCGGTCTGATTGGTATGTTGTGACTTACCACCTTATTTCCCAGGAACTCCATATAATTGTCCTCAAGTCCGAGTCTGTCGTATTCTGTATCTTTGCTCCACTCCTCCAGGTTGATGACAAGATCGATATTCTGATCTATCTTAACGCACTCAACACCAAACAGTGATTTCACATCTATTATTCCAATTCCTCTGAGCTCAATAAAATGCCTCGTTATGTCAGGAGCTCTTCCTACAAGAGTCGCATCGCTGACCTTCTTGATCTCAACCACATCGTCCGCAACAAGTCTGTGTCCTCTCTTCAGAAGCTCCAGCGCCGCCTCCGACTTACCGATTCCGCTCTCACCCATGATCAGTACGCCCTCGCCGTATACATCGACAAGAACCGCATGCACCGATATTCTTGGAGCCAGCTCCACATGCAGCCATCTGTCCACCTCATGTACAAATGCAGATGTGACCGCATCGGATGTGAGTACCGGAACCCCGTGCTTCTTCGCCATCTCTATGATAAATGGATATGGCTCAAGACCTCGGCAGAATATAAGGCATGGCGGCTTGTATGAGAAGAACTCATCCATAATGCGCTTGTTTTCCTCCTCAGTATGCATAGCTGCCACATAGGCATGCTCAACATTACCACAAATCTGTATTCTTCCCGCATCAAAGTGTTCGAAGAATCCACCAAACTGTACTGCCGGTCTGTTCATACCCGGATCCTGGATAAGTATCTTATCCGTATCGATCTCCGGAGTATGGTTCTTGAGATCCATCTTCTCTATAAGCTGTGTAACCGTAACACTGTAAACCATATAAACCCTCTGCAACACCGAAACCGATGTTTTTCCTTTCCTAATATAGTCAATATGACTTATTTTATCGCAATTAATTATACTTATGTACGCTCTCTGTTGTCAAGCAGACATGCACAATTACACAGCCAAATATGCAACTCATTTGTGGTCTATTTATTCAGGAATCTCTCCTCGTCCTGAACCATGCTGACCTCGCTACCATCCCTCGCATCTATCAGCACAAGCTGTATCGGGTAAGTGTCGGAATGATCCGAATCCAACTGTGCAAATGAGTACACAGGTATGGCCTCATACTCGCCATCCCCTGTCTTTATCCTGAAATATGTGAGTCTCACATCGTTGAACTCCACTGAATTATATCCGGTATAATCCGCAAAGTGGCTCTCCATGACTCCCTTGAGGCTTTCCACCGCAGAATCCCAGGTGATCAGTGTCCCTGCATCCTGAATATCCCCCGCGGACTTCATCGGCCAGGTGCATGTAAATCCCGTAAGTTTCTCTCCTGTAAATGCGATACTGTATGTGGACTGCTCCGTGTAGTAGTATTTCTCTGCAGAAAACGAACCACTGTCCTCCGCCTTCTTCTGATTTGAGATGGTGTCTATGCCAAATGCATCCGGCTGATATAGCGGCTGTCCATTCACGGACGCCTGAAATGTCACAGAGTATCCATCCTTCTCATATCCTACAACCTCTCCATACTCATCACTATATTGACGGTAAAGCTCCGACTGCGATGTTGGAACCACATCCTTAAAGCCCCATTTGTCCATGTAGTCCAGCGCTTTTACCATTCCGGCATCCTCGTCCATGCCACTCATATTGGTTTCATCATTCTGAACATCCGACGGATTACCTTCATTTGCAGTTATTAAGTCTGCGGGATCCCATGAAGTATACTCTGTGAATGTCGCACCCTTGTCCGCCATATCTTCAGGGACAGGATCCGTCACCGCAAGCTGGATAGAAAATCCCTCATCTGATATCCACGACAGATCATAAAAATACAGTATGTATTCAACTCCATCTATCTTCCCAATAAAATAATCCTTGCTATAATCCACATCGGCACCCTTATGAGCGAACAGTTCATCTCTCTGCTCCTGTGTCACACTGTCCTTCATATCATATGGATACTCGAAAACTCCATCCTCCTCGTCAAATATGCTTTTGAGTATCGTCTCCCTGTCTTCAGCTCCTATGCTGCCCATGGTGAACTTCTTCGTATACATCTTATCGGCATCCGGAGTCTTGATCTCCGACGCTTTGATGCTTGCAGACTCCAAAGTTCCGCAATTTTCAACAGGAATATCAACATTTACACTGGTCGGAATGCTGAGTGTTCTGGCAAGTCCGCCCACACTGTCATCATAATCTGCATCCTTCTCGGTGTCCCCGGACGTGTCCGTTCCGCTGCTGTATTCCTTGATATCATCGCCCTCTATGACCGCCGTGTTTGCTTCCTTTTTCTTATCCGCGCAGCCACCGCACGCCATCGCAAGGCAAACCAAAGCTGCACATATCATCCATCTTCTTTTCCTCATATTTACTCTCCTTCACCAAGATATATTGTCATATACTCATAATAACCTGCCATTGAACTGCTCGGACTTACCTGCATGTAACAATCCTCAAGCTCACTCTCGTCAACAAGGAAATACACCGTCAGCAAATGTTCTTCGCCATCCCTCTTCAGGCAGCAGTAGCCATCCACGCTCTTTTCAGCAATCTCTGTGCCGTCATCTACTACATACGCAGGTACTCCATATGTCATCCGTCTTTCATAACTCGCACGAGGCTCACCATCTCCGCAATAATAATTCGTGTCAACCGGTGGCGCCAGCTTGTCCCCCGAGAGTTTTTCTCCCCTCTCAAGATCTATAACTATATCGTCATACGGATATGCTCTGTAGTCCGCTTTATATGTGATATCCACCGCAACCATCCGCAAGCTGCTGTTATTATAATCTCCCCAGCTTGTAAAGCTGTTATCTGTCGCTTCGTTCATCCTCCGACATCTGACATCCACAAAGTTTCCGTCCGTATCCACCAGACCTTTCTCCTCGAGATCTCCCACAACACAGAGCATATCCGCAGGATCTATTCCCTGGGTGTCATCGTATACGTTCACACTGTTTACAGTCATCTCTACGCCATCCACAACAAACGGCTCGTCCAATCCTATAAATGTGTACTTGTCATCCACCTGGATCGTATCAACATTATCCGGATTGTCATCATAAAATGTTGAGTCAACTCCGACCCAGTTAGATGGATCATCGCCCTCAGCATCCTTGACATTTATTCCGGTCACGATCTTGTCCAGCTCCTCATCCGTTATATCGCAGCCGATATACACAGTCAGAATAACGGACTCTTCTTTTATCGGAACGTACAGCACTCTATCAAATCCCCAATCAACTCCTCCCCTCTCAAACAACAGGTACTCATAACTTCCCGCCTGTCTGACTGTGGCATCCTCGATGCTTCGGTTTATCACAGTATTCGACTGTCCATTCCACTGGGTTGCCGCTATGGATATTCCCATATATCCTTTCCTGTCCGGGCTGTCATACTTACTTTCCTCGACCTGAACCACGCCTTCCGGCAGATAATCAAGAGTGATCTCCACGTATCTTTTGCCCGAATTTATCATGTATGAATTACCATCGCTTCCTTTCATTATGCTCTGTGTTCCATTTTCTTCTTCCTCCGCCATCCTCTTTTTCATCGCGTCCAGAGTCTCCGTGCTCTCGGTGTCATCTGCAGCTGTGGCAACACCATCGTCATTGAGCTCTATCGTTCCACTTGCATAACCACCATTCTTCTCGATCGTAAATCTATACACGCTGACCGCAGCATGGATCGATACCGGTATAAGGATCACACCACACAGCAGCAGTGCTGCAACCTTGATAAATCTCTCCATTCCTCCATGTCTTTTCCTGAGGCCTGTCGGTCTGCCGGACTCCTCCATGTCTCTCATTCCGGCGAGCAGACTTTCCTTTTTAGCTTTGTATTCTGCCGAAAATTCATGTTCAGACAGCTTGTCCATATTATCCGTATTGTCCGCGTTATCAACATTCTCCATATTCCTATTCTCCATCCAGCATCATCTCCTTCATCAGCAGTTTTCGCGCTCTCTTTACTGCGCGCTCATATTTCTTCCGGACCGCAGCCTCTGTCAGCCGCATCAGATCAGCCGTCTCTCTTACACTGAGCTGCCGCACTATCCTTAGCTGGAGCACTAGGGCATCATCATCAGATAATCTTCCAAGTATGCCTGTTATCAACTGCCTGTTCTCCACCTCATCAGCCATATTGCTCTTCACCGACGGATCGGCATGACTCCACAGGATGTTGTCTGCAAGTTCCGAGGAATCGTCATCCCCCTGCAGACTGCACACAGCCTCTTTATCTCTTTTATTTTTCCTGTACATATCAACAGCGATATTTCTTGCAGTCTTGGTTATGTACGCCGATCTCTTCTCCTCCGGCATCCTTTTTATCATATTCCTGTATCTTATGACTTTCAGAAATGTCTCCTGTACAGCCTCCTCCGCCTGCCATATATCTCCCAATACGGCATACGACAGCCTGTATAACTTCTGTTCGTACTTGTCATAATATTCTGCTATCAATTCGCTGTCTTTCTTATCATTATGCATAATTTACCTATCCTTTTTCATGTGTTCCCCGCCATGAACACCCCTTGATATTCTGTCTTTTTGAACGTTCACTATATATAACGATTACATTATCATAAATGTGACACTTTTTCATAAAAAAAGAGGTTAAAGATTTCTCTTTAACCTCTTTTATGGGAAATATCACTATCTTCAGGCTTTATGCCTGTTCCGAATCCAAGTCTTCTTTATTCCCTGTATCCTCTTTATCCTTTTCTTCAGCTTCAGCCTCGGCTTCTAACAGTTTCGCAGCAGCTTCAGCCTCCTCCTTTGCCTTCTTCGCCTCTTCCTCGGCTTTTCGGGCGGTTTCCTCCAGTTTCTTCTCGTTGAGTCTGAATATCTTCCTCATCGTCGTACTGGTTCCGTATGCAATCGCACCAAATATGAATAAAACCCACAGGTACCATATATTCACAAATATAATAGGGTATCTCACGCATATAAATATAGGTGCAAACCATGCGATAAATACTTTTAACCATGATCCCTTATATGTGATAGCCAAAGCCAGTGAGTTTCTCACCGTGGTTCCCAGCTTATTGTTGTATCTGGCTATCAATGGGAACAAAAACGGAACAATAAGTCCCATAAATATAAGTTCCGTCACAAGAATTCCTGTGTAGAATGTAGATATGAATCCCGTCACTCTCTTGACAAGCAGGAATTCAAAATACATTACAAATATCGCAAGCAGAATAAAGAAATACGCTATGGTCGACTGTTTAAAGTTTCTCTTAAACTCATGGATAAATCCGGCGACAACCGTCTCTTCCTCATCCTCCTGCAGTCTTATACACATAGCATAAAGAGCTGACAGCGATGCTCCCACTGTAAATATAGGTATACAGCCAACTACAAAGCACACATTAAGTGCAAATATAGTTCCAAACGCATCCATTGCCCGTCTCAGAAGTGGTTCTTTCTCTTTTCCCCTGTCATTCTCTCTGCTCTCTTCCCTGTTGTTTGATATCTCGCTCATTCAAAATGTCCTCTTCGCTTATTGTCTCGTTAGAAAAAAAAATAATATAATGTGGGTATCGATCAACCCGAGAGTCATCGATACCTACATTATATTTAATTGATTACAATATATATTACTCCTTTACACCACCAAGTGCAACACCTGCAATAATATACTTAGAAAGGAAGAAGTACATTACGAGAATTGGAAGAACTGTTGTGAAAAGTCCACAATAGATCTGACCCCAATCTCTTGACTTATCATTTGCCTTTAACGCCTGAACGTACATTGGCATTGTCTGCTTCTTTCTCTCTGTAGCAAGTATGATAGAAGGTGTATACAGGTTATTCCATGATGCAACGAATCCGAAGATTGCCTGAGTTGCCATAGCCGGCTTCAGAAGAGGAAGTACGATCGTGTTGAACGTATGAATTTCTCCTGATCCATCAATTCTGGCAGCCTCTACGATCTCTGTCGAGAGACCTGTCTCCATGTACTGCTTCATAAAGTAAACAGTTGTTGGTGCTGCGATCGCTGGAATGATCATTGCAAGATATGAACCATAAATATGTGTGAGGTTACATACCTTGATAAAACCTACGATAGATACCTGCTGAGGAATCATCATGATAGCATATATGAAGCCCCATGCAAACTTCTTTGCCTTGAAATTGTAAACTGTAACTGCGTAAGCTGTCAGAGAACCGAAGTAGATCTGAAGAGCTGTTGCAGGTACTGTGATAATCAATGAATTGAGCATAGCCTGAAGTACGTTTACTCCACTCGTCTTAGCACTACCCTCTAAAAGTCCCTTGAAGTTAGTGATGAACTGTGATCCAGGAACAAGCTTTATTCCTGTAAGAATATCACTGGACTTAAGTGTTGAGTTTATTACCAAAATATAAAACGGTATGATTGACAGGAAACAAAGTATGATACAAATGACATATCTAAAAACTCTCGTTCCTGTTGCTTTTGATTCTGTCTGATCCAACTTTGTTCACCTACTTTCCTTGTTTTGCTGTTTTCTCTGATGTCAGCTTATAGAACAGTAAGCTTATTATCAATGTGAATGCGAAAAGCATTACTGAGTAAGCTGCAGCTTTACCATAATCCTGTGTAGGACCTGCACTTACATACTTCTTGATAAGCATAACTACTGTTGTTGTAGAATTGACATCTGATCCACCTACTCTTACAACTGGGTTACCTTCGTTGAACAGCTGTGGAATATCGTACATCTGCAGACCACCGATAGCTGATGTTACGAGTGTGTACTGTAAGATCGGCTTGAGCAGTGGAAGTGTTATTTTGAAGAACTGCTGCTTTGATGTAGCACCATCAACACTGGCTGCCTCGTAAAGTGATGGATTGATACCGAGAATACCTGCACAAAGGACAATCATTGTATTACCATACCACATCCAGAACTGGATAAAAGCAATGATTATAAGTGATGCCCAGCCGTGATTCAGGATACCACCATCATCACACCATCCCCAACTTCTGAACAGGCTCGTGATAGGTCCCTGAACCTCGAACATACTGTAGAAGAGAACAGCGATTGTAGCTGCTGTAATGATGTTAGGCATGTACATGATTACCTTGAATGCACCCTGACCCTTTAACTTAACCTTGATGTCTGTGAACCAGGCAGCAAGAACAAGTGCGAGAAGGATCTGAGGGATGAAGTTTACTATCCACAGAACAACTGTTATAGCAAGTGCCTGCCAGAACTCACTTCCGGTCTTTGCAAACACATAATTGGTAAAGTTACCGAGTCCTACGCTTGTTGTCACATATCTACCATTCTTAGCTGAGTAGACAAGTGAATTGTAGAACGTATAGATAAGTGGATACAGCTGAAAGATAAGGAAAACAAGGAAGAACGGAATGAGGAACATCAAACCATACTTGCCGTATTCAACTGTCTTGTTCTTTTTCATAGTGTGATACGCCCCCCTTAAAATATTGGTCTATAGTACACACGCACCAGCAACTTTCATTACTGATGCGTGCATTTTGTTACTTTATAGTTTTATCCTTTATTTTAGGGATAGATTACTTTGAGATACCAAGCTCTGAAGCACACTTGTCCTCGATGTACTTAACAGCATCATCAACTGATGTGTATGTACCTGAGTTGTAAGCTGTAGCTGCCTCATCGATGAATCCCTTGATTGAAGCGTCATTGTATGTTACGTTGCTGAGGTTGATTCCCTCTGCTGCTGCTGCCCATACCTCGATTGGGTTCTGTCCGCCAAGGAATTTCTGAGCTGCATTGTTGCTTGAAAGCTCACCATTGATAAGTCTCTCGTTAGCTGCCTTGTTGTTTACACAGTCACCTGTCTTGTTTGTGATCTCAACACCAACATCTGGATCACATGTTAACTCGTAAAGAAGGAATGCACAAAGCTCTGGGTTTGGTGTATCCTTACCAACCATTACGTATGTACCGCCCCAGTGGTATGATGTAGGGCCTGTAACAGCTCCCCAGTTACCATCTACAGCGCCGTTACCCTGCATTGAACCGATGAACCAAGGACATCCGAAGTAGCAGAATACCTTTGAATCATTTGTCATATCAGCAGCCCATGATGAATCCCAAAGGGCTGTGTTGTTTGAATATCCACCATCATAGATCTTCTTACCTGTCTCAAGGTACTCTGTAACTGCACCATCAAGTGTAAGCTTCTCTGATGAACCGTCATCTGTTACCCAAGGCTGTGACTGAGTATCCCAGATAGCGTACTTAACATCTGAAGGACCAGATACGATCTTGTATCCAGCATCCTTTAACTTGTCTGCTGTCTCGAAGAACTTGTCCCAATCAGCAAGAGCTGCCTGAACTGTCTCAGGATCATCTGATCCAAGAACTTCCTTAGCAATGTCTCTTCTGTAGAATACAGAACCTGCTGTAGCCTGCCATGTAACGCACTTAAGCTGTCCATCTTTTGTTCCATACTGCTTAGCGAAGTCGTATGAATTAGCCATAACATCATCTGTAAATCCAAGATCTGTAAGGTTTGCTGTTGCGTCTGTCTCTGACCAGTACTTAGCTACATCGTTATCAGCTGGGATAAGTGAAGGATACTTGTCTCCACTTTTAAGAGCTGTGTCGATAGCTGTCTTGTACTCATCTGATGTTCCACCAACACCAAGTGTTACGAACTCAACATAATCCTTGTACTCTGGGAACTTGTCAAGAACGACGTTCATCTTCTTTGAGAAATCCTCATCCCATGAGTAAGCGTAGATCTTCTTGCTGTCATCCCAGCCATCTGTGCTAGGTGCTGCAATTGCTCCTGTTGCTGAAGCGCCTGCCTCTGTTGCCTCTGTAGCATCATCTGATGCTGCGTCTGTTGCCTCTGTTGCCTCTGTCTTAGCCTCTGTCTTAGCCTCTGTTGTAGCATCATCATTTCCGCCACATGCAACGAGTGATAATCCCATTGCCATAGCTAATGAAAGTGCTAACGCCTTTTTGATTTTTCTCACAAAAAAACCCTCCTTTTAAATATGTGTGCTATTCCAATGTTATGCTCTAAAATCGCCTTATCGAGCATATCCGGAATGCCGTGTCATGCTTTTCCATGACCTCTGTTGTGATTTTATTGACAACGTCCTTGTCAACATAGGCTTATTATAGGGCATATTATCTAATTTGGCAACCCCTTTTTTGAGTTTTTTTATCTTTTTTGCACATTTGCCTTTTTTTAAGCTTAAAAAATAACTAATTAAACTTTATCTATAAGGCGTGTATTTTATCATTTTTGTCAAATAGCCTATTTTTCGTACATTCCGTGCGCCTTTCCGGCTAATATGGCAACTGTACTTTATATATAGAAAACAGCTTATTTACAAGGTTTTCTTTTAGTCATTATGTATAGTGCATGCAAAACCGATCTGTTTTATTGTGCAATTTTAAATTTTAGACTTTTTTCACTATTGGAGGGGTTCTGTTCTACTCTTCTATATGTTAGTATACTATTATTAAATATATTTGACGCGGAAGACCGGACGCCCTCCGGCTCTTTTCGTGCAGAGGAGTTTTGAATGAGCAAAAAAGATAATACACAGGAAGAGGTGCTGGAAAGCACACAGAAGGATGCCCCGGATGACATTTTGATCCAGCCAAGGGGTGTCAAGCGTGAGGTGGCCGACGGTTTCTCAGATCCTAGATCTGCAGCGCCCAAAGCGGACCTTGCGACCGAAAACAGTCTTGAGCTTCACGCCATGACGAGATCAGAGCGCCGCAGATACAGACGGGCGCAAAAAAAGGCTGAGACAGCGGACATGACACGCTCACAGCGTTTTCATTATTTTATAGACTGCAACAAATGGAAGATCACGGGAATACTGATGATCGTAGTGTCACTGGCCTGGATCTCACTGGCGGTATATTCCAATACCCGGCCGACGGTATTTGCATATGCGGTGGTCAACAGTCCTGATCCATGGAGCGTGGACACATCCGTTATAGACGACTATAAGAGCTACTATAATTATAAGGACTCGGACAAGATCAAATATATGCAGAACCTGCATTACGATCCGACTACATTTGACGCTGACTACGATGCAAATGGAACGGAATACTCTTCCTTCCCGCTGCTGTGCGAGGACAATGTATATGATGTGCTGATATCCGACAAGGCCGGAGTTGAGTGCTGCAGTTGGATAAATCTGATACATCCGCTTGATACATATGATGGCACTCTCAAAACTCTCTTCGAGGGAGAGCTCAAGGATCGTGTAGTAACGGCGCAGGATTCCGCAAATCACACTTCCGCATACGCAATAAACATCAGCGGAACGGATTTTGCCAACCGCATGAACCTGGGATACAACGATGTGTATCTCTCATTCCCGGGCAACAGCGAGGAGAATGTTGACCACATTATCAAGCTGTTGAATTACATTTTTGATCTTGGTATAGAATAAGAAAAAATGGCTGTGACATATTGTTGTGTCACAGCCATTTTTTCTGTCATGATCTGTATTCAGGTGATCATATATCAATATATCAGTCCTCAGAATCCATATTCATAACCTGTCTCTTTCTTGCAAGCTCGTCATTAGCAAGATACTCATCATATGTAGTCTGCTTGTCTATGAGACCGGTGTTTGTTATCTCTATAATTCTATTGGCTGTTGTCTGTACAAACTGGTGATCCTGTGAGGAGAACAATACGACTCCAGGGAACTTGATAAGTCCGTTGTTGAGCGCTGTGATCGACTCCATATCCAGATGGTTTGTAGGCTCATCAAGAATCAGGGTGTTTGACCCCATGATCATCAGCTTGGACAGAAGACATCTTACCTTCTCTCCTCCAGAGAGGACTTTGACCTTCTTAACTCCATCCTCACCTGCAAAGAGCATTCTTCCAAGGAAACCTCTTACATATGTGGCATCCTTCTCATCTGAATACTGAGTGAGCCAGTCTACTATCACAAGGTCGTTGTCGAACTCCTTGGTGTTGTCCTTAGGGAAATATCCCTGTGAAGTTGTAACACCCCACTTGTAACTTCCCTCATCAGGCTCCTCCTCGCCTGCAAGTATCTTAAAGAGCATGGTTGTTGACTTTGTATTTGGTCCTACAAATGCTATCTTGTCGTCATGTCCAACTGTGAATGAGATATCATCTAGAAGCTTCTCACCGTCAACTGTCTTAGAAATATGTGACACGGTAAGCACTTCATTTCCGATCTCTCTCTTAGGTCTGAAATCGATATATGGGTACTTTCTGCTCGATGGCTTAATATCATCCAGCTCGATCTTCTCAAGGGCACGCTTACGGGATGTCGCCTGCTTGGACTTTGAAGCATTTGCCGAGAATCTCTGAATGAACTCCTGAAGCTCCTTGATCTTCTCTTCCTTCTTCTTATTCGCTTCCTTCATCTGCTTGATCATAAGCTGACTTGACTCATACCAGAAATCATAGTTTCCTGCGTAGAGCTGGATCTTGCTGTAATCTATATCTGCTATATGTGTACATACCTTGTTAAGAAAGTATCTGTCATGTGATACAACGATGACTGTGTTCTCAAAGTTGATGAGGAACTCCTCAAGCCATGCAATAGCATCCATATCAAGGTGGTTAGTAGGCTCATCTAGAAGAAGCACATCTGGATTGCCGAAAAGAGCCTGTGCAAGAAGTACCTTGACCTTGAGTCCGCCGTCCAGATCCTTCATCAGGCTGTAGTGATACTCTGTGCCTACACCAAGGCCATTCAAAAGTGTTGAGGCATCTGACTCAGCCTCCCAGCCGTTCATCTCAGCAAATTCAGCCTCAAGCTCTGCAGCCTTGACTCCATCCTCGTCTGAGAAGTCCTCCTTCATATATATAGCATCTTTTTCCTTCATTATCTCATACAGACGCTTGTTACCCATGATTACTGTGTCAAGCACCTGGTACTCATCGTATTTGTAGTGATCCTGCTGGAGGACTGAAAGTCTCTCTCCATCATTCATGGTCACATCACCCTTTGACGGCTCTATCTCTCCTGACAGGATCTTCAGGAAAGTTGACTTGCCGGCACCATTTGCACCGATCAGTCCATAACAGTTACCCTCTGTAAATTTGATATTTACATCCTCAAATAAAGCCTTCTTACCAAATCTCAATGTTACGTTATTCGCACTAATCATCGACGTATATACCTTTCACTATTTACTCTGTCTGCACACGCAAACGCCTCCATTTTCAGTGATTAAGTATATCAATACATGTCAGATGTGTCAACTTTACTTTATGTACAGAGCGGCGCTTTTCCTGCCCCGCTCCACTCTTCCATTCTGATATCCTTTACCAGAAATTTCTGGCTGCCAGCTAGAGATTCTTGACTATAGGATCATACAGATCAAGCTCACAGTACTCTGTGTCTGTAAAATGATCGCAGTTAAGACAACTCTTACCCGTCACATCGTTTGAAAGACCCTTACAAGAACACTTCTTCTCATACGCACTGCATCTCTCTGCAACTTCTTTGTAGGTTTCTGTTGAACTTCTCATGATGTTCTCTCCTTTTTGCTATGCATTTTTCTGCTGCCTTATTATTGTGTGTCTTTTTCTGCTTTTTATTCCCCATTTCATTCTTCGCTGATTCTTTGCCACATCAAGGTACGGATTCTTGACAATATGCTATATATTAAGTACAATCAGAATTAAAAATTTTTTAAATGATTGGAGATGAAATCTTGGACGCAGGTTCCATAATAAACATTATCATTCTGGTGGTGCTGATTGCACTGTCCGCATTCTTTTCTTCAGCTGAAACAGCACTCACAACGGTGAGTAAATTCTCGCTCAGGTCTCTTGCAGACAACGGCAACAAGCGGGCCTCACGGGTTCTCAAGGTCACAGAGAATTCAAGCAAGCTGATAAGCACTATTCTTATAGGAAATAACATTGTCAACATATCAGCATCTTCTCTCACGACCACATTCGTAACAAAGGCATTTGGAAGCTCTGCTGTCGGTATTGCAACCGGAGCCCTGACACTGATCGTTCTCCTCTTCGGAGAAATCACGCCAAAGACCCTGGCTCAGCGTTATAACCTGAAGATATCGCTGTTATACATTGACATAATCCAGTTCCTTATGATAGTGCTCACACCTGTGATATTCATAGTGAATAAGATCGCTGATTTTATATTCTGGATCATAAGGCTCGACAAGGACGGCGGGAACCAGAAGATGACCGAGGATGAACTCATAAGCATGGTGAACGTCAGTGAGGAGGAAGGCGTCATCGAGGACAAAGAGAAGGAAATGATAACCAATGTGGTGGACTTCGGAGATTCCATTGCAAGGGATGTCATGATCCCAAGAGCAGATATGACCATCGCCTCTGTTGATATGGCTTATGATGATCTGCTGAAGCTCTACATGGAAGTACCGTATACGAGAATTCCTGTATATGAGGACTCCAGAGATAACGTGATCGGTATCCTTCATGTTAAGGATCTCTTCTTCTACAAGGCAACCCATGATATCAATAATTTCAGCGTTCGTAACATCATGAGAAAGCCACTGTATGTATATGAATATCAGAAGACCAATGATCTTCTGCACTCCATGAAGTCGGATTCCAATACCATGGCCATCGTGCTCGATGAGTACGGAATCTGCATAGGACTTATTACCATTGAGGATCTCATTGAGGAAATCATCGGAGACATCAAGGATGAGTACGACACGGAGGAACACAACAACATCATCAAGATTGACGACACCCACTACAACGTCGATGGCTCCATCAAGCTGGATGATCTGAATGATGCACTGAATCTAAAGATAGAATCAGAGGACTACGACTCCCTCGGCGGTTACATAACCGAGCTGCTGGATCACATTCCAGCCAAGGGCGAGTCCGTCACCGACATCTCATGCATCTACAAGGTACTTGAGATGGACAAAAAGCGAGTCGCCAGAGTGCTTATCACGCTGGCTCCGCAGGAGCCAGGCGACGCCGACGGCGAGTAAGCCAGCGCCGGGTGGCGGGGTTATGCGCAAACAGACATTTTCGTTGAAAAAGATACAATTTTGTGATATTTCTCGAAGGAATTTACGAAAAGCACACAGGCTTGCGAAAGCTTGTGTGCCTTTCTCTTTTTTCGGCTCAAAAAGATACAATCGTCAAGCTTGCAGCCAGCTAGCGTCCTGAGCATTCTCTTTCCTCTTGATTTTTTAACAAATTAATACGTTTTATAGTAAAACAACCTTGTAATGTAGTTTTGAATACTATATAATATGTCGTGTTGATTCAAAATCAACTGTTTATATGCAGTATTACACACTGCATAAACAACACATACTGCACAAAACAGCACATGCTGCGTAAACAATGCATACTGCATACACAGCACGTACAACTGTTGGAATATGTCAATTTGTGAACGGTATTTATGAACAGCATTTTCGCACAGCAGTTCCTGTGCGTGCTCCAACTAATATAAGAGGTGTCTATATGGATAAAAAGACAAATATTAAAGACATAATATCAATGGCCGGCGGCCTTGATTATATAAACCCTAAGGATATTCCTTCCATTGACCTGTACATGGATCAGTTGACCACCTTCATGGAGGATCAGCTTGGAAAGAACAGGCGCAATGACGAGGACAAGGTGATGACCAAGACCATGATCAACAACTACACGAAGAACAATCTTCTGCCATCGCCTAACAAGAAGAGATATTCTAAGCAGCACCTTATACTGCTCATTTATATATACTACCTGAAGAACATGCTCAGCATCAACGATATACAGACTCTGCTTGAGCCTCTTATAGATGGTTATTTTGATTCCAACAAGGACGGAAAGGATATTTCTGATATATACGCCCACTTGTATGAGCATCTATCCCAGCATTACGGTGACATCATCAAGGATATCGTGAGAACAGCCAACAAGGCTGATGCCATGTACGATCCTGAGAAGGACTCCTATCTCCACGATCTCAGCATGATCTCACTTCTCTCAGTTGATATATATGCCAAGAAGAAATATGTGGAGCATCTGGTAGACAAACTCAGACAGGAATCTGAGGAAGATGCCAAGGCGAAGGCTAAAGCCCAGGCACAGAAAGCCAGAGAGCAGGCAGCAGCCAAAGCCGCAAAGGCTAAGCAGCCACAGGCAAACGCCGCAGCCGAGGGCAAGAAAAAATAGTCAGCTTACGCACAACCAACAAGTATTGCGACCAGATTTCACAGGACTCCAGCCTGTAACACAAATAAAACCCCTGAACGATAAAATATAATCGTTCAGGGGTTTTGTCTGACTACTTGTCGGTTTTCTCGTTGCTCTGCTTGTCATTCTGCTGGAAGCTCTTCATTCTTGAAAATACAAGCTCATATCCGTCCTTGCCATAATTCAGGGATCTGTTGACCCTGCTTATCGTGGCTGTGGATGCTCCGGTCTTCTCCGCAACCTCCAGATATGTGTTGTCTTCCTTCAGCATCTTGGCCACTGCAAAACGCTGTGCTATAGATAACAGTTCATTCACCGTGCATACATCCTCAAAGAAATTAAAGCACTCCTCTTCTGTCTCCAATGTAAGTATTGCCTCAAACAGATCCTGTACTGCCTCTGTATGTACTGTTTTTCCCATGTCTAAGCTCCTTTTTGACTTTCACGACTTTAGCGTGATAAAGTAATATATACTATATACCACTTTCTTATAATTTGCAATCTTTTTTGATCCAGACTGAAAGGCCTCTTCTGTTGACATAGAACTCGCCACAGCCCTCGTCATCTATCTTGATGTCATACTTGGCATTACCCATGACATCTGCAAAATGTGCTCCCGCAAACTGTCTGCCCACATACATTCTCTTGGTGCCGCCCATTCCATCGGACATGACAACCGCAAGTCCTGAATCCTTGTGCTCCTCGTCGCCCTCTCTGGTCCATCCAACAACCTCGCTGTGATCAAAGTAGTCGTGCTGAGTTCCGTATGCATATTTCTTTCTGAGCTTGAGCAGCTTATTCAGTATCGTCTTCTTCGACTTTACCTTAACCTGTGGTATTCCCGCATAGTCGCCGATATACAGGCACGGATAGCCCTGCTCTCTGAGCAGTATGACCGCATACGCCAGAGGCTTGAACCAATCCTCAACGTACGATTCCAGAACTCCTCCGACCTGGGATTCGTGGTTATCTACAAATGTAACAGCCTTCTCCGGATTGCTCATCATAAGTGAACCCTTAAGCAGATCTGCCATGTTATACTCTCCATCTGCCACAGATGCATCGTGGAAATTGAAGTGCAATGGCACATCGAACATGGATGCCTCATTGTCTGTGGCCTTGATATAGCCATTCAGATATTCTGTATTCCAGTGCCAGAAATCACCGACAGCAAATATGTCCTTATGTACATATTCCGGAGCCTCATCTGTGCCCTTCTTCTTAGCGGCTGCAGGGACATCAGATGTCGCTTCAATAAAATCCTTCACAAACCATGCAGGGATAGCCTCCGCCTCCTGGAATCTGAATCCGTCCACATCAGTGGTCTTCTCGTACCACTGAGCCCACGCCATGAGCTCGTCATACACTTCCTGATTGTAGAAATCAATCTCGCTTCCAATTATATAGTCATACTTGGAATATTCCTTGTCCGCCTCGTCATAATCCTTGCCCTCAAGAGCGCACACACGCTTCTTGAATTCTTCCTGCTTCCAGTCTATTCCCGCAAAATGCTTCCAGTTCCACTTGAACTTGGAATACTTTGACTTTCTTCCAGGGAATGTAAACTTTGAAAGTGCTCCCACAGTCTTCTTATTGCCGATCATCTGTGGAATATCTTTGGTGTTGAAGTCGGCTGCTGTAACCTTCTCTATCCTGTCAGCGCCGAGCTTCTGTCTGACCGCAATGTCCGCATAGACATTTATCCCCTGATCCTTCATAGCCTTTATAGCAGCTATATACTCATCCTTAGTTCCATATCTGGTTCCAACTGAACCCTTCTGGTCAAACTCTCCCAGATCATACAGATCGTACGGAGCATACCCCATATCTTCTTTGCCCTGTGCTCCCTTTGTAGCAGGCGGAAACCATACAGCCGTAGCCCCCATCTTCTTCAGAACCGCAGCGTCCTCTGCTGCCTTTTTCCACAAATCCTGGCTGTCGGTCGTATTCGCTGTAAAATACTGTACCAAAAGTCCGTTATCCTTCATCTCAATACCTCCGTTATTGGCTTTTAATCACCCTTATAAGTCATTATATCAAATCTGAATATATGAGTAAAGACCGACAAATAACAAAAAACATGCCCGCAGACTCCCCTTACCGGAGTGCCTGCAGGCATGCCAAAGACACTATGTACTGTAACGTATATATCTCGGATCACACACGCTGATCCATGCATGTATACACCACAGCTTATAGCTGTATTACATATTCTTGATTCTCTCTATAGCCTCAACTGTATTCTCATAAGTTCCGAATGCAGTAAGTCTGAAATATCCCTCACCGCTTGGTCCGAAGCCTGAGCCTGGTGTTCCGACTACATTTGCATTCTCAAGCAGATAATCGAAGAAATCCCATGATGACATGTTGTTCGGTGTCTTAAGCCAGATGTATGGCGCATTTACACCGCCTGATACAGTGTAACCCGCATCCTTGAGTCCCTGTGAGATAACCTTTGCGTTGTTCATGTAGTATGCGATCTGAGCCTTTGTCTGAGCCTTGCCCTCGTCTGAGTACACTGCGTCTCCTGCTGCCTGAACAATGTATGGAGCGCCATTGAACTTTGTTCCATGTCTTCTTGCCCACAGGCTGTGCATTGACACGCCATCTGCGTCCTTCAGATCCTTTGGAACTACAGCATAGCCAAGACGTGTTCCTGTGAATCCTGCGTTCTTAGAAAAGCTCTTGAGCTCGATAGCACATGTCTTTGCGCCCTCGCACTCATATATTGTATGAGGAACATCCTCCTCGCTGATATATGCCTCGTATGCAGCATCGTAGATGATGACTGCTCCGACCTTATTTGCGTAATCTACCCACTCCTGAAGCTGATCCTTCTTGATCGTTGCTCCTGTAGGGTTGTTTGGGAAACACAGATATATGATGTCAGGTGTCTCCTTTGGAAGCTCTGGCGCAAAGTTATTGTCCGCAAGACATGGCATGTAAATTACATCGCTCCACAACTCTGTGTTCTTGTCGTATGTTCCTGTTCTTCCTGCCATTACATTTGAATCAACATATACAGGGTATACAGGATCACATACTGCGATCTTGCTGCCTGCTGTAAATATCTCCTGGATATTTGCTGAGTCACTCTTTGCCCCGTCGCTGACAAATATCTCATCAGCAGATATGTCCACGCCTCTGTCAGCATAGTCGTTCTTTGCTATGGTGTTTCTGAGGAACTCATAGCCGAGATCAGGAGCATATCCCTTGAATGTCTCCGCAACTGCCATCTCGTCTACAGCCTTGTGAAGGCGCTCTATGATAGCCGGTGCAAGTGGCTGAGTCACATCACCGATACTGAGTCTTATAACCTTCTTGTCCGGGTGTGCTGCGCTGTACTCTCTCTGCTTTCTTCCAACTGTTGAGAAGAGATAACTTCCCGGAAGCTTTAAATAATTTTCATTTGCCTTAAACATATCTTTCCTCCTAATATATATCAGTCCAGCCTTCAAATACTTCCCTTGCCGGTCCTGTCATGTACATAGTTTCATTCTGCCTGTCGTAATCAATATCCAAAGTTCCTCCAAGCAATGAGACCTTTACCGAATCTCTCGTCCTGCCGGCAGCTATCCCCGCCGCCACAGCCGCACACGCGCCTGTACCGCACGCAAATGTCTCGCCGGATCCGCGTTCCCACACGCGCATCCGCATATGATCTTCGTCAACGATCTGGACAAATTCTACATTTGTCCTGTTCGGGAACATGGGATGCGCCTCCATCTCAGGCCCCAAAGTCTCCATCTGACAGACATATATATCATCCACCCACACAACCGCATGGGGATTGCCCATGGATACCCGGACAAAATCCACAGTTTCATCAGGCAGAACAGCCGTCTCGACAGCCGCACCTATATCAGGTCTGCCCATATCCACACACACCGCAGCCACTCTTCCATCCTGCAGAATGCATCTGAGCCGTTTTATACCCGCCTGTGTCTCCACAGTAAATTCCGTCTTCTCCGTCATTCCATGGTCGTATACATACTTGCCAAGGCATCTTATGCCATTTCCACACATCTCTGCCCTGCTGCCGTCCGCATTGTATATATCCATATTAAAATCAGCCCTGGCCGAAGATCCTATAAGTATCAGTCCGTCGCCCCCAATGCCCCTGTGCCTGTCACTGACAAGCCTGGCAAGGATCTCCGGATCATACACCTTTTCTCTGAAGCAGTTCACGTACACGTAGTCATTTCCAAGTCCTTCCATCTTCGTGAATCGCAATAGAAAGCCTCCCTCTTGATCTGTTTTAGAAACAATCTGAATTATCCAGTATCATATATGCCATCTCGACTATATTTATACCGTTATCCATGCTCTTCTTTTGCAGATATCTGTGAGCGCCCTGTTCATCATACTCAAAGTCATGCATAAGCTTGAGCTTTGCCGCCTTAATGACCTTCTTCTCTTCCTCGGTTCTCTCCTTTGGCCTGGACTTTCTCTTTTTTCTCTCCCACAGAAGATTCTCTATTGTGAGACTTACGGTATTCACAAAGTCCATGGACTTTATCGGCATAGACAGACATACCACGCCGCTATCCCGGACTTCCTCATAATTCTTCTTGCTGCTGAGCACGATCATGTCAAAATATTTTGGAATATAATTCTCAAGATCTGAATACATCATATCCAGGAATTTATATCCACATATTATGACTCCATCGTCACACGCATCCGCAGCCTGCGCCGCCTGGGCTCCGGTTGTACACACCTTTGTAACACTTATACCATTGCGAATGAGCAGGTTCTTTATACTCTTTGCTTCCTCTATTTTCGGAAAAACTATTATAACATTTACCAAATCAAAGCCCTCTCAATCGTGTACGTATAGCTATTATCAAATATATAGGTAAGCAGACCTTTCGCTCCGCTTACCTATACTACTCATCATTTTATATTGTTCGTGTATAAGATCAGACTTTGTACAGATAGTTTGAGATCTCCCAGTCTGTAACCTGTCTTGTGTACTCATTCCACTCATCCATCTTGGCACTTGTATATCTCTCGAAGATGTGTGAACCAACTGCCTCCTTCATGAAGTCGCTCTCGCTCATGGCAAGAGTTGCCTCTCTGAGGTTTGCAGGAAGGCTGTGGATATGACGTGCCTTCTTCTCCTCTGCAGTGAGGTTGAATATATTTGTATCTACACTTGATGGAACTGGAAGCTGACGCTTGATTCCGTCAAGTCCTGCTCTAAGGCATACTGCCATGGCAAGGTATGGGTTAGCTGTTGGATCCGGACATCTGAGCTCAACTCTTGTTCCTGCACCACGTGCACTTGGAATTCTGATAAGTGGACTTCTGTTCTTTGCTGACCATGCGATGTAAATAGGAGCCTCATAGCCTGGAACAAGTCTCTTGTATGAATTTACAAGTGGGTTGGTGATGGCTGTCATCTCCTTCATATGCTCCATAATTCCGGCGATGAACCAGTAAGCCTCCTGGCTAAGTCCGAGCTTATCGTTCTCATCTGCAAATATGTTCTTGCCATCCTTCTGGAGCGACATGTTCATATGCATACCTGAACCGCATACGCCATACTTTGGCTTTGGCATGAATGTTGCGCAGAGACCATGTCTCTTGGCAATAGTCTTTACAACCAGTTTGAATGTCTCGATGTTGTCGGCGGTTCTCAAAGCCTCACCGTACTTGAAATCTATCTCATGCTGTGCAGGAGCTACCTCATGGTGTGATGCCTCGATCTCAAATCCCATCTGCTCAAGAGTAAGAACCATATCTCTTCTCGCATTCTCACCGAAATCCAGTGGTCCGAGATCAAAATAGCTTGCTCTCTCGTATGTGTTAGTTGTAGGCATTCCGTTCTCATCTGTCTGGAAGAGGAAAAACTCACACTCAGGACCTACATTCATAGTGTAACCCATCTCTTTTGCCTCAGCCAGAGCTCTCTTAAGTACATATCTTGGATCGCCCTCAAATGGTGTTCCATCAGGCTTATATACATCACATATAAGTCTTGCAACCTTTCCCTGCTGTGGTCTCCAAGGGAATGTCTCATATGTATCATAATCAGGATACAGATACATATCTGACTCCTCAATTCTCGCAAAGCCCTCTATAGAAGAACCGTCGAACATGATCTTGTTGTCAAGTGCCTTCTCTATCTGGCTTGAGGTTATCGCTACGTTCTTAAGGTCACCAAAAATATCTGTGAACTGAAGTCTTATAAACTCAACATCATCTTCTTTGACCTTTTTCAGTATGTCTTCCTTTGTGTATTTTCCCATCGTTATACTCCTTTTCTACACATTGTTTGATCCTCTGCATGTAAATCCCTATGAGTTTTTCTCATAGCTAGAGTTATAATAAACTTTGACAGAACTTTTGTCAACACAGATGAACGGTTGAGCAAATGTATATTCTGTCATAATTCTCTATCGAAGATCTCTCTTTCTGAATGTCAGCCATGTTGCCACGATCATCACCGTGCCGTATGCAGCAGCCACCGCCAGCGATATTCCAGCATGGCTCCAGTCTATATCGACCTGGCTCATCTCCCTCACAGAGCTGAACGGCATATAGCCCAGTATTTTCTCCAGAACATCCGACTGGAACAGCACAGGCATGATCTGCACGCCGAGATCCACCAGGAAAAACAGCAGCAGATTCACGGATACGGACGCTGCCTTGGACGTCAGCGCAAACGCAAGGAATACGCATGTCATATATAACATCGTAAGCACAAAGCCCTCGCACGCTATCGATCTCAGCATATATCCCGCCACATTCAGGGTAAATGCCTTTCCGAAGCCTCCACAAATGCATCCTCCTACGGTATATACAAGTATGTCCTCAAGAGAGAGTATCCATATCGCCACTATATATACTATGATCTTCGAAAACATTATATGTGCCCTGCTGTGTCCCTGGGCTATCGCACACTGGATATCCCTGGACTTGTAATCGCTGGTGATGAGCGACGCCGCAATAAATCCAAACAGCATGCCGGACACCGAGCTTCCAGAAAACGAGCCCAACAGATACTGGAACTGAAAATCCCCCGTGAGTTCTATTCCGAGAATATCTCCAACCAATCCCACCGAGATCAGATATATTATATCCTGGACAAAGAAAACTATCAGGCACACCCTGAAGCCCAGGCTCTTATACAGCTTATAAAATTCAGCCGACAACAGTTCACGCATAATGAGCACCCCCTATCCTGTGAATAAAGTAGTTCTCAAGGCTCTCCTCCTCGAGATGGTACTCACTGACAAACACCCTCTCATTGTAGAGAACCCATGCCAGCTCGTCTGAATTTACCGGCTGGTCCACGATTATCTCATCACCATTCACATACACATTCACTATATTGTATCTCATAGCAAGTATATCAAGCACCTTCTTCACATCATTGGTGCGCAGTCTCAGTCTTCTGTGACACTTCGCATCAAGCTGCGCTGCGGAGAGGCAGTCTATGATCTGTCCTCTGTCTATCATTATGTAGTCCGTTGCCAGCTCGTGAAGCTCTGTGAGTATATGGCTGGATATAAGTATCGTCACGCCAAACCTCTGATTTATCTGCTTGAGAAGATTTCTTATCTCAACTATTCCAACCGGATCAAGCCCGTTTATAGGCTCATCCAGGAGCAGAAGATCCGGACCTGACAGCATGGCACAGCCAATTGCCAGTCTCTGCTTCATTCCCATCGAATAGTTTCTGAATTTCTTCTTACCAACACCCTGCAGTCCAACGTTTGCTATGGTCTGGTCGATGAGCTTGTCGTTCTTTATCCCCCTCAGCTTCATATTAAGCTTTATATTGTCTCCAGCATTATAATTGTCGTGCAGTCCGGCATGTTCACACACCGTTCCTATCCTCTTTCTGGCATTCACCAGCCCCTTACTGTCACTGGCGCCAAATAACTCTATCTCTCCCTCGTCAGGAAACAACAGACCATTGATATGATTGATCATGGTCGTCTTTCCTGCCCCGTTCTGTCCTATAAAGCCATATATCTTTCCCCTTTCAAGAGATATATTGACATTGGACAAAACAGTATTCTTTCCAAATGTCTTCGTGAGTCCGCTTACTCTCACAACATTCTCTGCCATTTATTCCCCACCTTTCTGTCCTCATAAAATACGCCTACAGGAAATAATATTCTATGAATTTACACAAAAACCCGTCATCCAGCACATAGCTGAATAACGGGTCCTTTATATACTTATCAATGATAAGAATTAATCCTGAACGTATGGTAATATTGCGATCTGTCTAGCTCTCTTAACAGCAATTGTGATTGCTCTCTGATGCTTAGCACATGTTCCTGTGATTCTTCTTGGAAGGATCTTACCTCTCTCTGAGATATACTTTCTGAGTGCGTTTGAATCCTTGTAATCGATCACAGCCTCTTTATTAGCACAATACTCGCAGACTTTCTTTCTTCTACGGATATTTCTTCTCTTCATTGGAGCGTCAGCTCTATCAGTCTTATTGTAAGCCATTGTATTTACCTCCTATTTTACTTGAATGGTAAATCGTCCTCAATACCTTCCGGTATACTCATGAAGCCCTCAGCTCCTGCATTGCCAGGTGCCGGTCTTCCTGCTGGCTGATATCCACCGCCTGATGCCTGTCCGCTTGCAGCCTTGCTCTCAGCAAACTCCTGCTCCTCAACAACAACATCAGTTGTGTACACCTTGTTACCATCCTTATTCGTATAGCTTCCAGTCTGGATTCTACCTGTTATAGCAATCTTCGTTCCCTGCTTCAGGTACTTCTCTGCAAACTCAGCGCTCCTGCCAAATGCAACGCAGCCGATGAAGTCTGCACTCTGGTCGCCATTTCTATTGAATCTTCTGTCTACAGCCAATGTGTATCTTGCAATAGCCATCTGGCCATCACCTGTGTTTGACTGTGAATATCTAACTTCCGGGTCTCTTGTGAGACGACCCATCAATATTACCTTGTTCATTATAGAATACCTCCTATTACTCGGCGTCTAATCTAACGCAAAGATATCTAAGAACTGATTCCATAATACGAATGTTAGCCTCAAGCTGAGCTGGAACTCCAGCCTCTGCATCAAACTGAATGAAGTAGTAGTATGCTTCGCCCATCTTCTGAATCTCGTAAGCAAGCTTCTTGAGTCCACACTCGTTAACTTCTGTAATTGTTGCGTTAGCCTTCTCAATATAAGACTTAACCTTATCAACTACAGCTGTTCTGGCTTCCTCATCAATCTTTGCACTAACAACTAAAGTTAATTCATATTTGTTCATTACATTGCACCTCCTTATGGTCTCTGGCCCACAGTCATCTGTGAGCAAGGAAAATATGATTAATACATCACAAGTTCAGATACTATCATATTTTTCCAGCCAATTCAAGCATTTTTTCTATGATCATCCCAAAAATTCTGTGGCATGCTTTCTCGACCACAAAGGGAACATGCTTCTCTGGCATCTGTAGTTCTCTCTCTGCTCCACGCTCACCGCGCTGAAGAATGTTCTCCACATATCTGTGTAATCATCCTCCATATATTCTGCACTGCCCAGCGTCTCCATCTCCTGATCTGTAAGCCGCCTCACATACATATCCGAATCCACCGGATGCACCACGGCGTAACGTCTGCCATCATCCACTATCAGCCAGTATTCTGACGGCATCCTGTCCGCAAAATGACTGGCGACAAGAAGCGCAACATCGTCCTTTGGTTCTATATGACATACATACACCCGCCCCTGGACAGCAGTGAATCTGGCTATCTCCCTGAATAGATGTGCCTCGTTGCTCACACTCCGCCCAAGCTCCATGATACGCATCACCTCCGGACTTATGAGCATATGTTCCACCTTTCGGCCCTCGGCAAATGCCAGTATCAGATATCTGTACACAGTGTCCAGTGCATCCTCCTGATGCGACAATAGTGCATTGAATACGTTGCGGTACACCAGCCAGGATACCTTCTTCACAGACCGGGTAAACTTCTGCACCTTGTCCGCATCCGGCTCGACATGTATATAGTCAGCGAACATATCCAGTTGTTCCACAGGCTCCTTCATAAGCATCACATGGTCGTGTCCGACCTGCAGTGCCATACTCCACGCCTCATATATGCATGTAGCCATATCGTCATATCTGTCTCTGCATGTGAAAACCTTCATATTGTCCATAACTTCCACCTTCACGCCTTCATTCCTATATCAAATAAAGTCATCTGTCTATACTGTTCATTGCCGTGTGATGCCTGCCAGTTCTCTCCCCGGCTCAGATCCGTCATCTCCCTGACAATGTAATCCCTCTCTATAGGGATCCTGTACATCATACGTCCGCCACACGTTATAAAATAATGTGCTCTCTTAAGCACCACCCCCATCTTCTTCAGATTATCGAAATCCAGACTTCCGTATCTGCGGGCTCTCACTATCCTGCCCGCCGACTTCGGCCCTATGCCGGGAATCCTGAGAAGCAGATCATACGGTGCCGTCTGCACCTCCACCGGGAACTGGTCAAGATGCCTCACTGCCCAGTTGCACTTCGGATCCATTCTCTGATCGAGGTTCGGCTCGTTCTCAGACAATATCTCCTCAGCGTGGAATCCATAATATCTGAGCAGCCAGTCCGCCTGATACAATCTGTGCTCACGGAGCAATGGAACCGCCGTATCCAACGCAGGGAGTGCCGAGTCCTCGTTGATCGGTATATACGCGGAGTAGAACACACGCTTCAGATCGTATCGCTGATACAGTCTCTGGGCTGTGTGTATGAGCGTGTAATCCGACTCTCCGCTGGCTCCAACTATCATCTGTGTGCTCTGTCCCGCCGGGGCAAATGCCTGTCTCCTGTCTGTATCTCCAAACATGACAGGGAGGGGCGAAGAGGCAGCACCGATGTCTCTTTTATCAGAGGTCATTCCATCTGTGAGTGCCTCTGCTGCTGACATCTGCAGAGCACCATGTCTTTCCTGCCCTGCCAGCTCTGCTTTGTATGCGGTCAGATCCTTCTGCAGATTCTTCTCGTTGAATATGCTTCCAGTAAGGTATCTGTTGATACCGCTCCTCTCCATACGCGCAGTCTTGCCCACCGCTAGTCTGTGAGATTCTATAGTGCTGGTCAGCTTGCCCATGGGATCAAGTATGGTGTCAAAGCTCTTGTTCGGGGCAAGCTTCTTCAACCCCTCCTCAGTCGGCAGCTCCATATTAACACTTATCCTGTCCGCTAAATATCCCACCATGCTTATAAGCTCATCCGATGCCCCCGGAATGGTCTTCACATGGATATATCCATTGAACCTGTACTTCGTCCTGAGAAGATACAGAGTCTCACACATCCTCTGCATGGTGTATGTCGGATCCCTGAGCACACCGGAGCTCAGGAACAACCCTTCTATATAATTCCTCTTGTAGAACTCTATGACCAGATCGCACAGCTCCTCCGGTTCAAATGTCGCTCTTGGCACATCATTGCTTCTGCGGTTCAGACAGTACTTGCAGTCATATACACAGTGGTTCGTCATAAGGACCTTAAGCAGCGATATACATCTTCCATCCGCTGCAAAGCTGTGACATATACCACATGATACACTGTTGCCCAGGGCTCCCTTCTGTCCCTTCCTGTCCACTCCACTGGATGTACACGCCACATCATACTTCGCCGCATCCGCCAGTATATTCAGTTTTTCTTTCGTTGTAAGTCCTGTAATTATCTCGTTCATGCATAATATTATACGAACATTTGTTCGGTATTGCAAGAGGTAATTTCTGGTTGCCGGTTAAAGCATAATATTACTTATGGATGGCGCAGACAAAAAAGACCAGACACACTCTGAACGAATGTATCCGGTCTTCTCTATGCGAAAGGCTCTGGACTATGACAGTTCCTTTCTTCTATATGATCCTAAGCTATATCTTAGAGCTGTGGGCCTGCTGCAACTAATGCCTTACCTGCTGCATTCCCCTCGTACTTAGCAAAGTTCTTCTGGAATCTTGCTGCAAGATCCTTAGCCTTTGTCTCCCACTCTGAAGCATCAGCGTATGTGTCACGTGGGTCAAGGATTGCTGGATCTACGCCAGGAAGCTCTGTTGGAACCTCGAAGTCGAACATAGGGATCTTCTTTGTAGGAGCCTCATTGATAGCACCACTGAGGATTGCATCGATGATTCCTCTTGTATCCTTGATTGAAATTCTCTTGCCTGTTCCATTCCATCCTGTGTTGACAAGGTATGCCTTAGCACCGCTCTTCTCCATCTTCTTAACAAGCTCCTCTGCATACTTTGTAGGATGCAGCTCGAGGAATGCCTGACCGAAGCAAGCTGAGAATGTAGGTGTTGGCTCTGTGATACCTCTCTCTGTACCAGCAAGCTTTGCTGTGAATCCTGACAGGAAGTAGTACTGTGTCTGCTCTGGTGTAAGGATTGATACTGGAGGGAGTACTCCAAACGCATCTGCTGAAAGGAAGATTACGTTCTTTGCAGCTGGTGCTGATGATATAGGTCTTACAATGTTCTTGATATGATCTATTGGGTAAGATACACGAGTATTCTCTGTTACGCTCTTATCAGTGAAATCGATCTTGCCGTTTGCATCAAGTGTAACGTTTTCAAGAAGAGCGTTTCTCTTGATAGCGTTGTAGATGTCTGGCTCTGAATCCTTGTCAAGATCGATAACCTTAGCATAGCATCCACCCTCGAAGTTGAATACGCCGTTGTCATCCCAGCCGTGCTCATCATCACCGATGAGGAGACGCTTTGGATCTGTTGAAAGTGTTGTCTTACCTGTTCCTGAAAGGCCGAAGAATATAGCTGTGTTCTCACCGTTCATATCTGTGTTAGCTGAGCAGTGCATTGAAGCCATTCCCTTAAGTGGAAGGTAGTAGTTCATCATTGAGAACATACCCTTCTTCATCTCTCCGCCGTACCATGTGTTAACTATAACCTGCTCATGGCTTGTGATGTTGAATGCTACACATGTCTCTGAGTTAAGTCCTAACTCCTTGTAGTTCTCAACCTTAGCCTTCGAAGCATTGTATACTACGAAATCTGGCTCGAAGTTCTTAAGCTCTTCCTCAGTTGGCTTGATGAACATGTTTGTTACGAAATGAGCCTGCCAAGCAACCTCAACGATGAAACGGATAGCCATACGAGTATCAGCATTTGCTCCGCAGAATGCATCAACTACGAAAAGTCTCTTGTTTGAGAGCTCCTTCTTTGCAAGATCCTTAACTGATGCCCATGTCTCCTCTGTCATTGGATGGTTATCGTTCTTGTACTCATCTGATGTCCACCATACAGTGTCCTTTGAATTCTCATCTACTACGATATACTTATCTTTAGGTGAACGGCCTGTATAAATACCAGTCATAACGTTAACTGCGCCAAGTTCACTAACCTGTCCCTTCTCGTATCCCTGAAGGTCAGCCTTTGTCTCTTCCTCGAATAACAATTCATATGAAGGATTGTGTACGATCTCTGTTGTGCCTGTAATGCCATACTTAGTTAAATCAACTGTTGCCATTTTTCTTAACTCCTTTTCTTTAAATGTATTTCATTGATAGGTGCATGTCGCCTGTACCCTGCCGGCACCGCAACTATACAGCACTCAATAATCTGAAAATAAATATGAACACTTTCTCTCATATTCAGTTGAAAGTATACCCAATTAGTCAAAATAAATCAATATGATTATTGAGTTTTTTTTGTAGTTTACAGAAACTTCTCATTTATAATCTCAATTTTATATTTATTACTTGCATAAACTAAGATAATGAGCTTCCACGTCTCTTCTCAAGGAATTTTGACTTCACTATCAGAATATCACCTGTCTGTATCTCCAGATCACCTGTCGGCAGTATAGACATATTATCCCTGAGTACCATATATATATTCACACCATACTCCTCCGTAGCCTGGAGTATGGTCCTGCCGCAAAACTTGCTCACATCATCTACGAGCAGTTCTCCAATCTCGTCCACATCAACAACTTTGGACTCCTCGTTGGCATTGTTCTGATACTGCTCTACAAATCCGGCGCTTATGATACCTGTAGGTATCGCTACCAGCAGAACTCCCATAAATGCTATGACTATCGCCATGCATTTGCCCAGCAGCGTGATCGGGTAAATGTCTCCATACCCCACGGTAAGGACTGTCGATACCGCCCACCATATGCCGCTGAAGGCGTTGCTGAACACTCCCGGCTGTGCGGCATGCTCAGTGCTGTACATACACAGGCTGCTCGCCATCATCAGTATAAATATGATGAACATGGACGATATGATCTGTCTGCTCTTTCTCAGCAGGACTATCTTGATGACATTGAAGCTGTCGTACTTTGAATTGATCCTGAAAAGATGGAATATACGGATCACCCTGAGCATCCTGAACGCCACGAAGCCAGACAGAAAGAACACTGGTATGATCGTGAGCAGATCCACAACTCCGTCATATGATATGAGGAACTTTCCTATAGCCTTTCCTCTGGTGCATGTGGGATACAGGAAATCCGCCGTCCATATGCGGAGAATGTACTCAACACAGAATATGCCTGTAGTCACCCACTCGATAACACTCAGCAGCCCATAATATGGTTCAAGCTGATCGTAGGTCTGCAGGAACATCACCGATATGTTCGACAATATGACACCCACTATGAATATGTCAAATGCCCTGCTCGCCAGATTGCTTTTGTCCCCTATCTGTATTATGTCAAATATTTGCTTTTTGAATTTTGTCTTGTTTACCGCCATTGCTCTCCTCTTATATATCTATTTGTCCTTGAGAATGTCCATCATCTCATCTATCATCTCTTCGTCCTGAATCCTGAACTTGATCTCCACGCGTCTCGACGCTGCCATGTCCACTGCTTATGATGCCGTTGCTCTCCGTCAGACAGTACTTTGCCACTGAGAACGCTCGCTGCTGTGAAAGTTCAAGATTGTATATGTAGGAACCATTCGTATCCGTGTGTCCCTCTATGATTATCTCCGAAACGTATTCCCTGTAATCATCGCGCAGAAGCACACTGCAGTACTTCGGCAGGAACTGGTTGATGGTAAGCATACACGAATATACCACCCGTTATGGCAAACATACACACACTTATAATCGCCCTATCTCCTATCATAATTAAAAAGAGGCTGTTTTACCAGTTGAAATACTTACTCCTTTACCTGTTATTTACATATTTACGCGGGATTTACATGTTTTTACAAGGCTCTGTGCATACAGCACAAATGGCCATTTTCTTTTTGTGCACTTTGAAAAATGTGTCATAAAATCTTTAAATTTTGAAGATTTTATTTTGCAAAACGTTTTTTTTCTGTACATATTCTGTTCATATTTTGTGTATATACTGAACTCAGTTGTTCAAGAGAAAGTAATTTACTCTTAGTTGTTTAAGTTGTTGTTTAAAAAAGAACCGCCTAGCAATTCAGGTGGTTCTTTTTTTGCGCACAAAATTATCTCTTATTTAGCAAAAAAGGCTGAAAAGATACAATTTCTTCAGATTTTGTATCTTTTCAGCCTTTTATTTTGATTTAGAGATAATTTTGTGTGCAGACGAACTCATCCGCCACCAAAAGATCCCAGCTTTATAACTAACTCTACACTGCAAATTACTCCGTAGGAAGCTTAGCCTTCTCGAATATCTCAACAACCTTGTCGTCAGGCTTCTTTGTGAGAAGTGATACGACGATAGCTGTAATGAACGCTGCTGCAAATCCAGGAACGATCTCATAAAGTCCTGTTGGTGTTGCAAGGAACTTGTACCAGAGCATGTCAACAGCAAATCCGACTATGATAGAAGCAAGTGCTCCATTGTAATTCAGTCGCTTCCAGTACAGTGACAGAACGATAACCGGTCCAAATGCCGATCCGAATGCGCCCCATGCATTTGACACGAGTGCCATGATACCCTCGCAGTCTGGATTCATCGCTATGGCAAGTGCCACAACTGAGATGATGATGACCACAATTCTTCCTGCCCAGAGCATCTCCTTGTCGGATGCACTCTTTCTGAATATAGGCTTGTACACATCAGACGAAAATGCTGATGATGAAGCAAGGAGCTGTGAATCAGCTGTACTCATGGACGCTGCAAGGATAGCTGAGAGAAGTATACCAGCTACAAGTGCAGGGAACACGCCTCTTACAAGTCTGATGAATACCTGTGAGTTATCTGTAAGTCCACCGCCAAGATACTTAAGGCCGACCATACCAACTACGGATGCCATAACGAGGATGATTCCCGTCCAGCAAGTACCGACTATTCTGGACTTCTTCATCTCCTTCTCTGACTTGATCGAAATGTATCTTATAAGAATATGTGGCATACCCATATATCCAAGTCCCCATGCAAGTCCTGATATGATATTGATCACACTGTTCTTGTCAAATGAACCACTTATAAGGGCATTGTAATAATTGTCTGGAATGACAACATCAGGTGCTATAAAGCCAGCGCCCTGCATGGTGATGACCGCAATGATAGGTGCGATCATGAGAGCTGCAAGCATCAGAAGTCCCTGGAAGAAATCCGTCCAGCACACTGCATTAAAACCACCAAGGAATGTGTACACGATGATGATGACTGCAGCGCCAATCATGGCTGTATTCCTATCGATGCCCATAACAGTGTTGAACAGGGTACCGCAGGCCGATATACTTGACGCAGCGTATATACAATATGCAACCACAAATATAACTGCACATATTATGAGAAGCAGCTTATTGTCTGACTGAAAACGATTTGTCAGATACTGAGGTATAGTGATCGAATCGTTGTACGCTATCGAGAATCTTCTGAGTCTCGGTGCTATGAATATCCAGGCACATGCTGTTCCGATGAACAGACCAACTGATATCCACATGTTGCTGAGTCCTGTCGCATAGAATGCTCCGGGCAGTCCCATGAGAACCCACGCACTCATATCAGATGCTCCGGCGCTGAGTGCAGCCACCAGACCATTCATATCTCTTCCTCCAAGAAAATAATCCTTCTCTCCGGCATTCCCCTTGGATTTGAAGAAGAAATAAATTCCTACACCGATTACCAGGACAAAATACGCTATAAACGCAATCATCTCGTAAACATTCATTAGTTAATCCACCTTCCATAATAATTATAATTTATCTGCTCCGCACCAACTTTACCACTGCAGTGCAGTATCTCACTGTCAGTGCACATAACAAAGCAAATTCTACACGGAAACTTGCCAAAATGCAAGATTTTTCAGCATTTGGCTATTATAAACTGAGGCCAGCGCTCTCCAGAATAAAAAAGCGGCCCATGGTGGCTTGTCCGGTCATGATCCCGGAAAGCCCACCATCGAGCCGGCTGTTTATATTTGACTACCTGATCTTATAGATTAGAATCCGATATGTCTGTTATCTGTGATTCTCTTTGCCTTGCCCTCTGAACGTGGGATGGTCTTAGGCGGAACCAGCTCAACCTTTGCGCTGATAAGCAGTGTCTGCTTGATATCAGTCTTGATGCGGGCTGCAATAGCCGCAAGCTTTGCTGCATCGTTCATATCCACATCTTCCTTGAGCTCTACCTGAACTGTCAGCTTGTCCTGTGAATTCACACGATCAACCACGAGCATATAATGAGTTGAAGCCTCCTCCACACCGAGGAGAACTGACTCTATCTGACTAGGGAATACATTTACACCACGAATTACAAGCATGTCGTCTGTACGGCCTGTGATACGACTCATCTTGACAGTTGTTCTTCCACATGCACATGTGCCGTGTGTAAGTGTACATATATCATGTGTCCTGTATCTGATCATAGGAGTACCAGTCTTAGTAAGAGTTGTAAATACAAGTTCTCCCGGAACTCCGTCCGGAAGCGGTTCTTCTGTGACAGGATCAATAATCTCCGCGAGGACATGATCCTCGTTGATGTGCATTCCATTCTTCTCAAAGCACTCAAATGCAACTCCAGGTCCACCTATCTCAGTTAATCCATATATATCAAATGCATCAAAGTCGAGGAGCTCCTCAAGATGCTGTCTCATCTCCTCAGTCCATGGCTCAGCGCCAAAGCATCCGGACTTAAGCTTAAGTTCGGACGGATCAATACCCATCTCTCTAATCGTCTCTGCAAGATATGTAGCATATGATGGTGTACAACAGAGCATTGTAGCACCAAGCTCTTTCATCATCGTGATCTGTCTCTGTGTATTACCTGATGACATCGGTACCACCATGGCTCCAACCTCGGTAGCCCCCTGATGAGCACCGAGTCCGCCTGTGAACAATCCATAACCGTAAGCTATCTGGATGATATCATCCTCTCCGGCTCCGGCACACCTGAATGCCCTGGCAACCATCTCTGTCCATACATCAATATCATTACGTGTATATCCTGTTACGATAGGCTTTCCTGTGGTTCCTGATGAACCCTGTATTCTGATGATATCCTTCTTGTCCGCAGCAAACAATCCAAATGGGAAATTATCCCTGAGATCTGTCTTCTGTGTAAACGGAAGCTTTGTTATATCATCTATTGTCTCTATATCCTCCGGCTTTACCCCAGCTTCATCCATTCTGGCTCTGTATGCCGGAACATTTGCATATTCAAGTTCTACTGTCTTTCTAAGTCTCTCCCCCTGAAGCTTTCCTCTCTCCTCAGGATCCATACACTCCATCTCTTTATTATAGATGTAATGAATCTTCTTCTGTCTCATAACTTCACTGTCCTCCATAAGATAAATCAAATCAGCATTTGTGCAACCTGCTGATTTTGTATGACACTTTAGCGCGCCAAACAACTAAATTGTACATACATATGTGGGCTGTGTCAAGGAAAAGCCATCAATCGCAGTACATTTTCCGTATATTTTTGAGAGAGCTTCGAATATTTGCGGTCAAATGGCATATTTGCCTGATAGATTACTCTTGCATTCCGGGTTTTCAGGTCGTATATTATTATCTGACAACAAAAAGAGGACGCGGGAGCTTGTAGTACAGGCTGAGAGGAAGGTGTGACCTTCGACCGGAAACCTGATTTGGATAATGCCAACGTAGGGAAGCCTGATAGCAGTCGTTTGTTAAAGTGCAGACTTTATTGGAGTTACCAGATCGGTAACTCTTTTTTTGTGCAGATAAAAGACTTTGGAGGAAAGGGCTATGGTAACAGTGAACGGAAAAGATCTCGACGTTGCCGGGCAGAATCTGGCGGCATTTCTTGAAGAATCCGGCTACAAACCGGTGCGCATAGTTGTTGAGATCAACGAGGAGATCATACCGAGAGAGACATACGCAGACATTACATTTAACGACGGCGACTGTGTGGAGGTCGTGAGTTTCATGGGAGGAGGAGCATTATAATGAAAGAAGACAAGCTGATAATCGGAGGACATGAATTCAATTCAAGATTTATTCTGGGTTCAGGAAAGTATTCCATGAAGCTGATCGAATCAGCTATAAAGGACGCAGGAGCAGAGATCATCACTCTGGCCGTCCGCCGTGCAAATACAAAGGAAGAGGAAAATATTCTCGATTTCATCCCGGAGGGAGTTACTCTCCTGCCAAATACAAGCGGCGCGAGGAACGCCGAGGAGGCCGTGCGCATAGCAAGGCTTGCAAGGGCTCTGGGCTGTGGAGACTTCGTCAAGGTGGAGATCATGCGCGACAGCAAATATCTCCTTCCCGACAACCAGGAAACGATAAAGGCAACCGAGGCACTGGCAAATGAAGGATTTGTGGTACTGCCTTACATGTACCCGGACCTGAATGCCGCCCGTGATCTGGTAAATGCGGGAGCCGCAGCGGTCATGCCACTGGCATCACCTATAGGTTCCAACAAAGGACTGGCTACCAAAGACTTCATCCAGATCCTCATCGACGAGATCGAGCTTCCGATCATAGTTGACGCCGGTATCGGAAGGCCATCCCAGGCATGTGAAGCCATGGAGATGGGCGCTGCCGCCATCATGGCCAACACTGCCCTCGCCACAGCCGGAAATCTGCCACTCATGGCATCGGCATTCAAGGACGCGATAAATTCAGGCCGAAAGGCTTATCTGGCAGGTCTTGGAAGAGTTCTCACCAGAGGGGCATCCGCTTCAGATCCACTGACCGGATTCCTGCATGACTAAGGGGGTGCACTCAGATGGAAAACCACTTTCTGATAGATTCGGAATATCTTTCGCCGGAAGCGCTGCAGATCAAACACCGTCTGGAGACAGATCCATCGTCAAGGAAAAGCCATATGGAATACCTTCCGGGCATGGAGGTTATTGAATCTGACATCCGCAGCAAGGTCATGGAGCACATGAACAGCTACGACTACAGCAGTTACACAGGCAGAGACGTCATGGCTGCCCTTGAACACGAGACGTGCAGCATAGAGGACCTCAAGGCTCTGCTCTCCCCCGCCGCCGAACCATTTCTTGAGATGATGGCGCAGCGCGCAAGCCGCGAAACAAGCAGGCACTTCGGCAACACGGTCTACATGTTCACGCCGCTCTACATAGCCAACTACTGTGAGAACTACTGCGTATACTGCGGCTTCAACTGCTACAATCACATCAACAGAATGAAGCTCTCAGCAGAGCAGATCGAGAAGGAAATGAAGGTCATCGCCGACAGCGGCATGGAAGAGATCCTTATACTGACCGGCGAGAGCCGCAGCCAGAGTGACGTAACGTATATCGGCGAGGCATGCAAGCTTGCAAGGAAATACTTCCGCATGGTAGGCCTTGAAATATATCCGGTGAACACCGATGAGTACCGCTACCTCCATGAGTGTGGTGCGGACTATGTGACAGTGTTCCAGGAGACCTACGACGCAGACAAATACGAGACTCTTCACCTGATGGGTCACAAGAGAGTATGGCCATACCGTTTCGACTCGCAGGAGCGCGCCCTCATGGGCGGAATGCGGGGCGTTGCATTCTCAGCACTGTTAGGGCTCTCCGACTTCCGCAAGGATGCACTGGCAACAGCCCTTCACGCGTATTTTCTCCAGAGGAAATACCCACACGCAGAGATGTCACTCTCCTGTCCAAGACTGAGACCGATCATCAACAACGATCAGATCAATCCTCTGGACGTACACGAGAAGCAGCTCTGCCAGATACTGTGCGCATACAGAATATTCCTGCCATTTGCCGGAATAACGGTATCTTCAAGGGAGAGTGCAGACTTCAGGAACGGCATAGTGAAGATCGCAGCGACCAAGGTATCGGCGGGCGTGTCAACCGGAATCGGCGATCACGAAAGCAAATACAGCGGCAAGACTTCCTGCAGTGAGCAGGGCGACGAGCAGTTCGAGATCAACGACAACAGAAGTCTTGAGCATATGTATTCAGACATAGAGGGCGAGGGGCTGCAGCCCGTACTCAATGACTATCTGTATGTGTAACAACAACTATCAGATCAAAACGATCTGAACTATACAGCATACCGCCGTCTGCCGGCGGAGAAAGAAGTTTGAAATGTATACATTTGATCCTACTTTATATTTTATAACGGACAGCACAGGGTTGTCCGAGGAGGAATTTCTGTACAGAGTGGAGTGTGCTCTGGACGGCGGTGCGACACTCATGCAGCTTAGAGAAAAGGAAAGAACTACCCGTGAGTACATACATCTTGCGGACAAGGTGCACTCAATTGCGCGCCGCTACAACGTGCCACTCATCATAGATGACCGGGTAGATGTGGCGCTGGCAACTGATGCCGAGGGTGTCCATGTGGGACAGACAGATATGCCAGTCTCCATAGCCAGAAAACTCATGGGGCCCGACCGCATCGTGGGTGCAACCACCAAGACTGTTCCTCAGGCCGTGGAGGCGTATGAACAGGGAGCTGATTATCTGGGAGTTGGAGCCATCTACCCAACCACCACCAAGGTCAAGACAGTGCTCACATCCACGGATACACTGAGAGACATTTGCAAGGCAGTTCCCATCCCGGTAAATGCCATCGGAGGACTCAATCCGACCAACCTGGATGTCCTCTCGGGCATACCTATCGCCGGCATCTGTGTGGTGTCCGCCATAATGAAAGCTGACAATCCAAAGGATGCTGCCAGCCGTCTATTGGCATTATCCAGGCAGTTACAGTCAAAAATCTCTCTCAAATAAGCAAAAAATTGCAAAAATACGCAACTTATTTTAATTTTAATGAAAAGAAAGGTTGCAATTAAATGATTTTGCAATTACAATCAATACAAAGTATAACTATTTTTTGTATGAGGTGGTTTTAATGGAAAACGTATTAAGTAGCATAGCTCCTGGCAATGTTCTGATTCAGGATCCAACTAAAGACGCAGCAAAAGAAGCCGCAATTGAGGCAGTACATGCAAGAGTCGTTGCAAAGCCGAACTTTATCAGAGGATCCGTGGAACTCCTTGTGCTCTATCTGCTCAGCCAGAAAGATTATTACGGCTACGAATTGTCACAGCTTATGGACTCACTATCCGACGGCGTAATAAAGATTCCTATCGGATCACTCTACCCTGCACTGTACAAACTGATTGAATATGGTTTCATCTCCGATCACAAAGAGCAGGTTGGAAAGAGAATGACCAGAGTATATTATCATCTGGAGCAGCCTGGATTCCAGCGTATGCATATTCTTATAACTGAGTATACAAAGGTTCACAAGGCTATTTCATCCATACTTGACTATACTCCAGAGCCTGAGAAGAAATAACTTCTTTCAGAATTAAAAATACCGTTGTCCATATTTTTTTATGAACAACGGTATTTTTTTATTTTACTATTCTGTACTTCTTTGAAACTGTGCCCTTATACCTTCCGGAAAACTTTATCTTCACCGTATATGTTCCGGCTTTCTTTCTCGCCTTAGGGTATGTCACCTTGTAGTATTTTGATGATATTATCTTACCATCGCTGTCCTTCACAGTCACCTTAGGTGTCTTTGTCTTGCCATCATACTTATATCTCGTCTGTGATAATGTAACTCTCTTTATCTTCTTGACAACGATATACTTCTTCTGGCCGCATTTTCTGCATGTATGTAACACCTTGCCATCGTTTCTGGTAGTTGCTGTTTTTACTACCTTGCCGGAATATACATGCGCACATTTTCCTGTTACTGTTACCGTATATGATGCTGAACGTGATCCAACAGTGGCTGTGATCTTCACAGTTCCCTTTCTGAGACCTGTTACCACTCCTGTAGATGACACCTTTGCAATAGCGGAATTCGATGTTTTCCACTTAGCTCCCGCAAGCACCTTATACGATGTACTTCCATACTGTCCAAGGACTGCCTTGAGTGTGAGGGTTATCTTCTGTCCCTCCTGCACGTTCTTATTTCCGGTCATCTTAACCGATGTGATATTGTCCTTCTGCACCTCCACCGTAACATCGCTCTCACCAGTGGACTTAGCCATAGTCTCAGCCTGACTGCCGCTTCCCATGAACTGGGCTGCAGTCGTGTTCGGATAAGATGCATTCTTATTTATAAATGTACCAACGCCCACATACCTGTTAGCAGGTTTTATCATGGATGTGTAATGTCCGGTCACCGCTCCAGGAGTTCCCTTCACATAGGCATCCTTCTCGCTGTACCACTGCTCAATACCCATGAGCATGCTCTCTGACCAGTTCCACGCAAGCACCTCGGAAGTCGGCCAGCCATTTCCCGGATATTTGAAATCAAATACAGACTTTCCGTTGAGTCTTGAGTGATACATTGTAACACTCGCCTCCGCAGCTCTGATCCTTGCTATCTTCTCAAGTCCTGCCGACCACTTGATCGGCACATAGTCGTCAAGCGTCAATTTCCGTCCATCAATCTTAACGCCCTGCTTACATGCTTCATAACGGATCTGATTGATCCTCTTCACTGCAGCCGAAGCCTCCGACACATACTTGCCCTTCATTGCTATAAACACGCAATTGGCAGATGTTTTTGTCACATCCGCAGGTATTGTCGCCGCTTCAGCACTTGTTCCTCCCGGCACGATCACTGACAGTCCAACCGCAACTGCGATCGCCAGAGCCATTATCCGGTGTAACAACTTCTTCTTTTGTACTCCCATAGTTTGAATTTGTCCTCCTCTTATAATATATATCAGCCTATTGATATTATTATAACTCACTATGGGATTTATTGCATGCCTATTTGTCTTCCGTGACACATTTTATATAATATTTATGTGTCAGTCAGTTAGATACTTGTTCGTAAAGATATACTCTTCCTCATCTATATAACCGACGCAATATACTTTTTCTATCTGTTCATGATTGAATAGAAAATTCTGATCGACTCTGATATTTCCCTCTGGATACAAACAGCCTATATAATCCCATATTTCATCTGTATCCGCTTCTTTCTGCTTTCTACCATAAATCATCAGCCTTTTCTTTGCACCTTTTAACAATACGATTGAACCTAGCGGTAGATATTTTTCATATTTAGCCATATCACCCTCTATACTTTCTCAATTATGTTCAACAATTACCTGTCTATCAGCTCAATACATTAGCTGGCAATCCGCCAATAGCCGATATATTGCTTTTTTCTGCTGCCGAATATCTTTTGGCAGTTTCAAGAAGGTCTGTCACATGATTATTTATAAGTTCTCCCATTTTGTCCATATCTTTCTGAAGGCCCTTAAATTGGCCTATGTACTCTTCTGATGCTGAACCTGTCCAAACAGACGATAACCCCATTATCGTTTTCATCATATCTGCAGTAAGTGTATTTGTCTGGTTCATAACATTTCGAAACTCATTTGCCCTAGCTTCCAACTCAGCAGGTGTAACCTTTATATTTATATCTGACATATTTATATCTCCTCTCTATCCTCTTTTTGCCATCTGATTAGCGTTTTCTGCCTCTGCATTCTGATAATTTGTCATAATATTTTTTAATGCCGAACAATACTGCTCAATAAGTTTCATAAAATTATTCATCTTTGCCACATCATTGTCCACTGTCGCACTAAAGGTATTCTTCGCAACACCATCCCATGTTGCGTTGAGCGCCTCTTTACTCTCCTGCATCTTTTTTATCTGAATTCCAAGTTCTTCATTTCTCCTTGATAAACTATCGATTCCATTCATCAGTCCCGTTGACTCTACTGAAAATGATTTCATTAAATATAACCTCCTGTTTCTAATCTACATATTGGTTGTTAATCTCTATCGACATATTTTCCACAGCTTCATACACAGATTTTACCGTGTTCAATATCCAATCTCTTAAAGCTTTCATTCTTAAAATATACTCATCCGATGCCTCACCCTGCCACACTTTGGTCAATTTTTCTACCATCTTATCCAGTTCAGCAACCGTATCATTCTTCATTTCGTCTGCAGCAAATTCAATCTGATTTACTACTGACATTATTTCATTATATTCATCCATGCTCATTTTTTCTTTCGTATCCATATTCTTAAAATATTATATGCAATCTCAACACACTCTCTACAACAATAAAGCTGTAATCTACTGCATTTTAGGCGATCATGTTTAAATATATTTTTGCTTTTCTAAATCTTTTTATCTGACAAATTATAGCTATTAGCTACAATTTGTCAGTTTTTGTTATTTCATGTCTAAAAAATTATTGATTTTATGATATTATAGTATAAAATAATATTAGTTTATGTAGAAAATATAATAAAAGGAGAACAAAATTTGAACGAAGAGCTGATATTTAAAGAGAATGTAAAAACAATAGACAAATATATTAAATCAATTAAAAAAGAGTTTCCAATATGTAGAAAGGGGGAAAGAAAATATTTAAAGCTGTTGCGTAGCAATATGTATGACTACGCAATAAGCTTGGGCGACAAGGCAGTCACAGCATCCAATCTGGATACAGAGTTTGGCAGTCCTAAGGAATGTGCCACTGAATATGTCCAATCTTTAGGAACAGACACCATATGTACCAATATGAATGGAAGGAAATATGGAAAATATCTTTTTATTGCAGGACTCTCTGTTATAGCTGTTTTTGCAATATGTATATCAGTTATGTTGTATAAGGAATGGCAGATATCCAGGCGTACTGATATTGCATCAACTACTATTGTCATTCAAGATAGTGTAGCGCCAAATGATCTATCTGATAAATCATGGATGGATTCTGTTGAAGACGCACCATTAAATAATAGCTCGGAAACTCAGAATAATGATAATAACAATAATACAGATACGGAGGAGTAAATATGAATAAAAAATTACGCAGATTATTAGCTATATGTTGTATGATTTTCATCTGTTTGTCTACAATAAACGTTCCAACTGTTAAGGCCGCAGAAGAAGATACGAGCGATGACTCTCTTACATTTGTGGAAGTTATCGAGGAAATGCCAACTCAGCCATCTCTGAGTAGAGCCACAAAAACAAAAACTGCTTCCAAGACTGTATACTGTAATGATTCCAACGGAAATACTCTCTGGAGTCTTCAGATTGTCGCAACATTCAGTTATACAGGTTCTTCCAGCAAATGCACATCCGCTAAAGCTGCAGCAACTTCTAATAGTTCATATTGGAAGACGTCTATGTCCAGTTGCACAAGATCCGGCAACAAAGCAACCGCAACTGCAGTTGGAAAAAAGTATTCCTCAAAGGGCGTACTGCTTCAGACAGTAAATAAATCAGTTACTATATCATGTTCAGCTAACGGAACTATTTCCTAATTTACTAGTTAGTTATACAAGATAAAGAACAAGGCCACATGCCGCATGAAATATCTTTTAGATTTTTCATATGGTATGTGGCTTTATTTTATCTGTACCGGCCAGACACCCCTGCTAATGCAGATCTTATAACCAGCTCCAACGCAGTAGCAATAACATACAATGCTATGCATATTACCAGCTTCACGCCCGTAGAAAGCTTCTCACTTTTAGCAACCATAAACGTCACGACTGCCGCAGTTCCGAGCAGCAAGCCTCCTATGGCACCACCCATTATTCCCCAATAGTCTATAAAATATAATACATAAAATACTACTATCCAGGCAGGAGCTTTTTGATTAGCTCCTGCACCATCTGGATATGTTCCCAGATCCATTCCATCCATAATGAGACTGATACCACTCACTGCGCTTATAACCAGATTCAGTTCTTTTCCTGCTAACGGTACTGTATAGCTCAACTGTTTATCCTTTCTTAAGCTACCTGTTCTCTCCAGCGATCTAAGTTTGAATGCCTCACCACCATTTATATATATACTCCCCTTCATATACTCCAACAAATACTCGGTGTCATCTATCTGGACATTCCAACTATATCTGTCTGTATTTGCCATACCAGATCCTCTCTTACACTTTTCTCTACTTATTTATATACTTTCTTGACTCGACCCCATTTTTCTTGAGATATACCTCTGTGTAGCACTTGTATATTCCTCTATATGACGGTGTCTTTATCACTACCTTGCGGCTATTTTTCACAGCCTTGGTACGTGTTGTATAAAGCTTCTTCTTTGAAGCTGAAGAATACACTTTCACTATCAGTGTAGAGCCCGGCGTAGGATTCGTAACAGTCACTGTGGTTCCGGTTGTCAGGGCCTCAATTTTCGCTTTCTTTACTACAGGCCTAACATAATATGTGACTTTTATACTCTTTGACTCATATTTACTATTTTCTGCAGCCTTTATTGTCACCACAGCCTTGCCTGCACCCTTCATAGTCAGTTTGCCATCAGATGATACTCTAACTACACCATTATTAGATGAACTGTATGTGAGTTTCGCTCCACCGCCAGCCTTGGCTCCTATACTCTTCTTAGCTCCAGACTTTAAATCCATATATACCGTACTCTTTGGTACAGTGATATTCTGCACATATCTTGCTTTTACAGATATTGTACGAGTGACCTTCTCGTAGTTTGAACCAGCCTCATCATTTGCGGTGATCGTAATCTTAGCGTTGCCTGCTTTGCAAACCACCATGGACCATGTGTCTGAATTCTTGTCATATTTTACATCAACAATATTCTTGTCTGAACTTACAACCTTCACCGGCCCGCCATTGGAAGTGCTTATCTTAAGCTTCGCAGTTACTGATGAACTGGATGTCTTTAATGAATATGTATAAGAAGATTTTGCCGACTCATTGCCGTTATAAATAATATTGAGGCTTGAAGGAGCTTTATTTATATCATATGTGAAATCTTTTGTTCCCCAGATATTTCCTGTTCCTGTTACCTTGGCAGTGGCCTTTCCTGCATTGATATTATTCTCATATACTATGCTCATATCACCCGAATGATAACCCGTTGCTCCATCTTCATTCTCTGCAAGCCAGTAAATATGTGGCTCTATCGGCTCCCCAGTATACACACAATTTTCAAAATCAGTTGTTTCAAATCTCAGATCATTTATTGATACTGCTTTAACTATTTTAACAGTCCCTGATTCTGTATATATCTTCTCCAACACCTTAGGATCATCCCATGTGCACAAACTTACGTCTCCATAGAAGGCACCTGATCCAATCTTAAGACCCGAACGCACCATACTGAACAGCACATAATGAAGATTTGCGCAATTTGCAAAACAACATTCGCCAATATACCTTACTCTCCTTGGAATCACTATCCTGTCGAACAGCGTACAATGGTCAAACGCATTGTCTCCTATATATGTCAGAGTATCAGGAAACTTCACCGACTCTAATGCACTACATCCGTTGAAGCAATTAGCCCCAATACGATACATGTTTGAATAAAATTTTATCTCCTTCAACGAACTGCAACCAGCGAATGTATAATCACGCAACTCACTTACCTGTGCATCTGACAGATCCACACTAGTCAGACTGCTGCAATTATAAAATGCATATTCACCTATACTATCTGTTCCCTCAGAGAATGATATGCTTTTCAGACTTGTACATCCGGAAAAAGCATTTTTACCAATTGTCATAAATGAGTCACCTTCTACGACAACTGATGTAAGCTTATCACACCCGTCAAAAGCATAGTCACCTATATGGGAAACTCCCTGTTTTACCACAACACTTCTTACAATATAATATTCCCAAGGACGCTTTTCATTTGCACTATAATCCGCCATAACCGATGACGTATCTGCATACAGCGTAAGCTCACCCGTCTTGTAATCAAAAGTGTAATTAACTCCACCACTATCCGACGCATACACCCGCCTTATTCCGGGAATAACACACATGGCACACACCAGCGCTATTCCCATAATTCCAAGTAACAATCTCTTTAGTAATCCCTTTTTCATAATAAACCTCCTTTTTGTATAATGTCTTACTAATGCATTGTTAATTTATATGAACATAAAGATATGTATTGCACCTAATGATATTATTGTCAACGCACTGTTAAGTTTTTCTATTTTATAACATAAAATTATATTTTAATTACAACAAAAAGCTCCATACGCTGTGAAATATCTCAAGATATCACACAGTATGGGGCTCTATATTAGTAGTGACCGTGCTTCACGTAAATTCCCATCTCGCTATTTATAAACAAAATAATACCTATTATAAAAAAAGCTATCACAATAGTCACGCTTATTATAACTCTTTTCCTCATAGAGTATTTTTCATTTATTGACAGCACAGAAATACGCGGTATCAAAGCAACAGCCGACGTTCTGTATACAAATCCTACTATACCTGACCATGGAAAAATAAATTCAAGACTTAAGATTACAACAAGCACATTTACCCACCACGGTTTTTTTATTTTCTTAACTACCGGCTCTGGTTCACCAGTCTCAAGATCTATACCATCTACCAGAAGATGGGCTCTAGCGTCTTGCGTTGTTTCCCATGAATACCGCTTATATTCCACCATCACCCCATCTACAGGGAACATTGGTTTCCTACGCTCCCGATAGAACAGCTTGCCATTATGACATATCTGTAATTCTCCCATTTTCCACAAATCAAAAAGGTTAGCTACTTTTTGTCCATCGACGATGATATCATGCCACACGTCTATCTTTATCTCATGCATCTTACCATTTATCTCTACATTCCATGTATTCTTTTCCTGATCATATGTTTTTACCTCAAGCATCTTCCTAGCAAACTCCCTTTCAACAACATACTTATATACAATATTACCCTTTGCAATATTTGCAGTCAATAGCATTTTAGTTATTCTATCTTATTCGCATACAAAAAGCCCCACACCCTACGCAATATCCTGAAGATATCTCATAGTGGTGTGGGGCTTTTGTGTGACTGATGTTCAGGTCAACCGGCTTTTATACGTAGCTTGTTGTGTTAATCTTTACACCAGGGCCCATTGTTGAAGCAATTACAACGCTCTTAAGGTACTGACCCTTAGCAGCAGCTGGCTTTGCCTTAACAATAGCATTTATTAAAGTCTGGAAATTCTCGTTTAACTGTTCCTCTGTGAAAGAAACTTTTCCCACTGGCACATGGATAATGTTGGCTTTGTCAAGTCTGTACTCTATCTTACCAGCTTTGATATCTGAGATAGCCTTAGCTACATCCATAGTAACTGTTCCAGCCTTAGGGTTTGGCATGAGACCCTTTGGTCCAAGTACACGACCAAGACGTCCTACAACGCCCATCATGTCAGGTGTTGCAACAACAACGTCGAAGTCTAACCATCCCTCGTTCTGGATCTTTGGCACGAGCTCGTCTCCACCAGCGTAATCAGCGCCTGCTGCAAGAGCCTCGTCAACCTTTGCACCCTTAGCAAATACGAGAACCTTAACAGTCTTACCTGTTCCGTGTGGAAGAACTACGGCACCACGAACCTGCTGATCAGCGTGACGTCCATCAACACCGAGTCTGAGGTGTGCCTCTACTGTCTCATCAAACTTAGCTGAAGCCATCTTCTTAACTAAAGCAACTGCCTCAGTTGCCTCGTAAGCAGCGGTCTTATCATAGAGCTTGCTTGCATCTACATATTTCTTACTCTTTATCATTATTATAAACCTCCTGTGGTCATATCGGGAGCGACCCTCCCACTAAATATCTGTATTACTCTTCAACTGTAACGCCCATTGAACGAGCTGTTCCAGCGATCATGCTCATAGCTGACTCAAGGCTTGCAGCGTTCAGATCCTTCATCTTAAGTTCAGCGATCTCCTGAACCTTAGCCTTAGAAATTGTTGCAACCTTAGTCTTCTTTGAGTTTGCAGAACCTGACTTGATGTTACATGCCTTCTTGATAAGAAGTGATGCAGGTGGAGTCTTTGTAATGAAGCTGAAGCTCTTATCCTGGTATACTGTGATAACAACAGGAATGATCATGTCACCCTCATTAGCTGTTCTTGCATTGAATTCCTTTGTGAAAGCAACGATATTTACACCGTGCTGACCAAGAGCTGGTCCAACAGGTGGTGCAGGAGTTGCCTTTCCTGCAGGTATCTGTAATTTGATGTATCCTTCTACTTTCTTTGCCATTTTAGCATTCCTCCAAAATACTGTGGTACAATCCACTTGATAATTACAACTTCTTGATATCAGCAAACGCAATATCAACAGTATTCACACGACCAAACATTTCTACTTCGATGGCTACGGTCTGTTTTGCAGTATTAATTGCCTTAATTGTTGCTACTGTGCCTTCCCAGGCACCTGAAGTAACCGTTATTGAGTCTCCCACTTCAACATCGATGACAACCTCCTCTGAGGTCTGATACAGATTGCTCAGCTCCTCATCAGTGAGTGGTACAGGCTTTCTTGGATCTGATCCGACAAATCCTGTAACTCCTCTGGTATTACGCACAACATACCATGTAACATCGTTCATGATCATGTTGATGAGAACGTAACCAGGAAGTATCTTTCTCTCGATCGACTTTGGCTTACCATTCTTAATCTCTGTGGCATCTTCAACCGGAACGACTACCTCTAAAATCTGGTCTTGTAAATTTCTGTTTTCTTTTGTTTTCTCAATATCAGCCTTTACTTTGTTTTCATATCCTGAGTAGGTATGAACAACATACCATCTTGCATTCTCTGCCTCTGACATATTCTTCACCATCCTTTACCCAACTATGAAATTCAAACCAATCTGGATCAACCAATCTACGATAGCTATGATACAGCCGAGTACGACTGAGGAAACAACTACCGCAAATGACTGTCTTGCAAGGGAGCTCTTATCAAGCCATGTAATCTTCCTGAACTCTCCCTTTAATTCCTGAAACCAGCTTCTCTTGAGAGTATTTGACTTTTCTTCTTTACTAGATTTAGACATAACTCTATTCCTCCTTACTGGTTCAGACTATTTTGTCTCCTTGTGTACTGTATGAGCCTTGCAGAATCTACAGTACTTCTTTGTTTCCATTCTGTCTGGATGCGTTTTCTTATCCTTTGTCATATTGTAATTACGCTGTTTACAATCCTGACATGCCAATGTTATTTTAACGCGCATTTCCACTTACCTCCATTGTTATTTTAAGGCACAAAAAAAAGACCTCTTTCATCGCAAAGTCTACAATAACACAATCGACCTATGCAAGTCAAGAAGTCTTTTATATAATTTCTAGTATATTTGATCCTGTCCGTCTATCTTCCGTTTGTGCTCATGTCTTTTATGACATCTATGAGATCCATGTCGGAATCTGTGAGCTTCACATTGGTACAAATGGTCTTGCCCTCTGTATCTGTGATCTTCACTTCTATTATATAGCCTTCCTTTATTCCTGTGGCAGCGGCTGCTCTGAGGAACATAGGGAACTTTGGATGATTCTGGACGAACCGCTCCCAGGCTCCTTTGATCTTAAACATCATTCCCGGATTAAATGCCATATTTATCAACCTCTCTGTAAATCTTACTTATATCAGTATTATTTCAAAAGACCTATCGCTCCGAACAATCCTATACTTCCAAGGTACATAATCACTCCTGCCATGATCACTCCCAGCATGACCATGATAACGCTTTTCTTCCAGTCAAGCTCAAGGAAGCTGGCTGCCAGTGTTCCTGTCCACGCCCCGGTTCCCGGAAGTGGTATTCCCACGAACAGCAGAAGTGCGATATACACTCCAGTGCCGGACTTTGCCATGAGCTTCTGTCCGCCGTGCTCTCCCTTCACAAGACACCATGTGAAGAATTTGCCTATGAATCTCTTGTCTTTTCCCCACTCAAGCACACGTCTTGCAAACCAGTATATAAATGGAACCGGTATCATATTGCCTATGACGCACACTATAAATGACGGTATACTCGGAAGTCCAAAGCCCACCGAATACGGTATGGCGCCTCGAAGCTCAAGTATTGGTACCATGGATATAAGAAATATAGTCAGATATTTTTTTAACATAACGATCCTCTCATTTAATTTTCAAGTCCAGCTCTAACATAGAACGGCTCTGTTACCTCTGTCACTTTCTTACCAAGCATGTTGTCTGCTCTGACCAGTGCCACCTCGATGCCAAATGAATGAGGCTTCATAAGAGGTATGAGTCCGGCAAATACAGGCTTCTCGTCTCCGTTTACCTCAAGAGCAACAAGATACTTATCCTCCTGTCCCTGCTCCTCCATCATCTGTATATACGCTCTGTCAACATTCTCTTTGTCTGCCAGATACTCTCTTGCAGCATCAAGCATCTGTACCGGCTGATACTTTGGTGTTCTGAGCTTGACTGTTGCGCCTGGCTTGATCTTGCTCTGTACAAGTCCTGTACGTGAGCTCTCTCTGTACTGACGGATAAACTCTCCTGATATAAAGCAGTTCTCAGTGAAAGGATTCATAGCTATTCCGCTTATGTTTCCATTTGAATTGAACACAAGATCCTCAAGCTGCTTATATGGAAGTATGATCCTCTGGAAGCCATCGTTAAACTGTGATGAAGCCATCGACTCATAATCTGTGAAGCATGGAAGTACCTTGTCTCCCTGCTCATTTGTCAAAAGTGAGAAGTTGATCTTCACTCCGTCCTGGAATGTAACCTTTCCATTCTCATCAGGCTTTGGCTCCTGGTCAAACTTTGCAGGAACTATAAATACTGCATGAACCACTGACTCAAAGAGCTGCTTAAGTGTATCCTTGTTCTCATTTTCTCTAACTGCGTGCATAGCCTCAACAAGCTCCACGTTCTCAATCTTTTTTCCAATGTCTTTTACGTCCATCTCGTTATCCTTTCATTAATTAATTGTGTATTATCTCTTCTCACCGTAATGCTCGTTGTAAAGCTTCACCGCTTCCTCATAGTGCTCTTCATCAGCCTTTGCCTGATCTGATCTCTTGGACAACACAAGATCCGGTCTCACATCCGGCATGCTCTGGCCTATCCTTGAGGTAAATTCCGTAAAGAACTCCTGGCCACCTGCATATGATGCCATCGGTATAGCCACCATTCCCTTTGAGGTTGCAAATATGTATCCTCTGTTCACGTGATAGAACGGCTCTACAACGCGCTCATTCTCTACTATATCATCTATCTCGTATTTTCTCCACATAAATGGTATCTTACTGAAATATATCGCCTTGTCATCCATCTTCACCGCCGATGATACCGCTATCCTGCAGAATATCGCAAGTATAGCGCTCACACAGAATGCAAGTATGACTGCAATCCTTCCCATACCTTTATTGAGACTGTCCACTCCAAATACAGCCACCACAATGAGGAACAATATGAGCAGGCTTACTATGAATACCATAGGTCCAACTGTGGAATAACCTCTCATAACTCCGTTCTTATTCTTGCGGCATTTTCCGTAGTAGCTTATTCTTGAAGGCTTCATACCGAGATCCTCTCCACACAGAGGACAATACTTCTGGTTGACCGTACAGTTTGCCGGTATTGATTTGCCGCAGTGCGGACATCTGAAGAATATGGTGTTTATAATGCCTGATATAAGCGCAAGCACTACGAACAGAATCCAGCCCATGCTTATATTTCCTGCAAATGCAAATCCAAATATACACAGCACTCCTACTATTGGCAAAGCTGTAGACAGTAACTTTGATATATAAAGCTTCATCTTTCTCCTCCAAATCTGACAGTGGCATCTACACTGTCACCATCTCTGACCTGTTAAGTATAACATAATTCATCTTTTTTTCAATATTCCAGCGAAAAGAGCTGTCTGCACAGCATTTTGCCGGATTCCGTGGCAAATATATTATCGTATGCCGTCCTTATAGTATCTGCGTCCGCCTTATCCTCATACATGTTGACGAGGAAATCGGCCTCCACCAGTATCTGATAATCCAGACCGTCTATATTCCTGTAGGTGTGGTGATGTGCCACCAGATAACATGCCCTCTCCACTGCGGCATCTTCTGCACCTGCCTCTCTGAGCAGCCGTCTTGCCTCAGGTGGTCCCTCCTGTTCCTGCAGCTTGCCATTATTATATCCATATTTCAGTTCTGCGTTCTTTATGCCTATATCGTGGGCAAGTGCTGCGATCTCCAGGACCTGCATCTCGTCGGGCTCCATGCCCTCCATCTCAGCTATCAGCTTCGCAAATGAATGAACCTTCAGGAAGTGATGTACCCGTCTGGAATCCCCGGCATAGTATTCAATCATTTTCTCTTTTACTATAGAAACCAAATCTCGTGCCATGTCATCATCCGCCTTTCTTTGTGACTCGTATCATTCTAACACCACTATTTGTGAATAGTCTATACAGTTTATAAACATTTAATCTTCCTTACGCCCGGATTTTCTGTTACTTCTATAATATATACTTCCGTAAGTTGTTTTTTATTGACTATAATAGTATAATTTTGGGTTAGAGATAAACCATCAATACAAGTGATACAAAACATTGGAGATTTTATTATGGACACACGTTCAATTGGAGTATTCGACTCAGGGCTAGGCGGAATAAGCGTTCTCCGCGACATCGTGGAGCTCATGCCCTGTGAAAATTATATATATTTTGGTGATTCAGCACACGCACCTTATGGAACAAAGACCAGAGAGGCCATTCTTGAGAGATCGGAGCAGTGTACCAATTTTCTTCTCGCAAAGGATGTTAAGGCGATCGTCATCGCCTGCAACACCGCCACAAGTGTTGCAGCATCCACGTTGAGACAGCAGTATCCCTCAATTCCTATCATAGGCATTGAGCCGGCTCTGAAGCCTGCGGTTCTGTGGAAGGAGCACGACAAGGTTGCCGTCATGGCCACCCCTGCCACACTGGCTCTACCTAAATTTCATGAACTCATGAAACATTATTCAAAGGAGTCCGATATCTACCCGGTTCCATGTCCGGGCCTTGCAGATTATGTTGAGAGAGGAATATTCGACGGTGAGGAGATCACTGAATTCCTGAAGGGACTGCTCGCCCCATCTCTGGAGAAGCATGTGGATGCAATCGTTCTCGGCTGCACTCATTATCCTTTTGTGGAAAAGGTTATACAGCGCATAGCCGGACCTGACGTGAAGATCTTCAATGGAGCCCACGGCACCGCCCTGGAGCTTCAGAGGAGACTGCGCATCGCTGAGCTTCTCACGCCTTCCATAGAGAAGGGCACTGTGGAGTTCTACAGCAGCAGCACAAACCCTGAAACCATTAAACTTTGTCACCAATTGTTTGAAGCGTAATTGACGGACGGCTCAAAACATATATCCAACATAAAAAAGTCCGTGTATGTACATGGTCAATCACGTTCTACAGCTGTCGCTTCAAGCATTTCTATATGCATGCGGCTCCGCACGCGATAAGGGCGTTTGCGTGCTATGCCTTAGCACAGAAATGCTCGAAGCTCGGCTGTATTCACTACCGATTGTCCATGTACATACACGGCTTTTTTGCTGAATATATGTTTTGAGCCTGACTACGACTTATTATTCAAAGCTGGTTCTCAGAATTGTCAAAATGCATATGGGTGATCCCAGACTTTGAGTTTCGTGCCGATATCATGTACAAGGGCGTAGGTGTAACACTCATATGCCCAGGCGACGTCCTCTGTCGGCATTCCCTCTATGGACACGAGGATGATCTCGTCGTCGGATTCACGGCCGGGCTTCTTGCCGCGGATTATCTCTCCGAATGTAGTAAGGGAATCCCTCTCGATCAATCCATCCTGCACCATATAGACGAAGTCCTCTCCCATGCAGCCTGTGTGGAGTCTATCGCCATTTTCATCATATCCAACATTATCTTCCTCTGCATAATTCTCATACATTCCGTAGTTGTCTATAACTTTTTTCAGGTCAACAATGCTCTTATGCTCCATATTGAAGGTACTTGTAGATATGACCAGCGCTCCGGGCTTGAGCCACTCTCGCTTGTACTCTGGCCACTCGCCCTCCTTGCATGAGACTGCCTCAGTTATGATGTCGGCATCCTTAAGTGCCTCCTCCATATCCTTGCACAGAACTATATTTTTTACCTGAGGATAATTTTCCTCTATGTACCCTTTCATCTTAATCGCATTTGCCGATGTCGGTGAGCTGCCCTTTATCTTGATGGTGTCTATGTCAAATCTCTGTGACATGATGGCTCTGAGACTTGATCTGCAGGCATAGCAATGAATCTTCTGTCTCTTGCATTATTGACAGGGAAATTCTCTATAGGCGACTTCTTAGGGAAATATAACATAAGTCCATGGGCATCATTATACGGGCCGCCCATGAGGAAATCCCCATCCTCCATGAGTCCCATTGTCTCTTCCATCACATCAACGCATCTTCCAGGATGAAGCACTCCTGACATTTACGACCTCCGCCTCGCACACCTCATGTCCATCACGGCCAAGTGCCACACCCTTTGTTCCTTTCTCAGGAATAGGCAAGAATTCATACGGAAGTGTAACCGTTCCATAGCCATCCCCGGTATCCTCGTCCACCAGAAATATCGCCTGTCCTGAACAGCTTGCAACACACATACCACATCCTATACATGGATTCTCCGTCACCGTTGGAAGTGATGTAATATTTGCGCCTATGCTTATACATCCCTTCGGGCACGCATCCTGACACGGGTTGCACGGAATGTATGTGGTCAAATACATGCAGAGCCACAACACCAGGATTGACACAATAGGTGCTTGCGACTGCTATACCCTTGACATCCCCGGGAGCAATCCCAAGTCCAGGTATTACCGTACCAAGAACGTATTCTTCTTCGCCCCATACCTTGAGAACTCGGACTGCAACTATGTACTTCCAGCAGGACGATACCTCTCCATGACATACAGGGGTGACCTGACCAAGACAAAGGAACTGCTGCCACAACTCTATACATACGCACAGGATCATCAGCTTGAGATTGCCAGTGACCCTGTTGAAATGTGTCATATAGATGATTATGAGACCAACGATGACAGTGAGTACATAATTGAGCTGCAGTTCATGATAAAATAACCATTTTGCCGCAGCTCATTCTGTTCTCTAAAAATGTAATTACAGATACTCACCCATGAACAGCTCCGTGTCGTATGGGGTTATCACCATTTTATCACGCTCATTCTCCACTGTGTCATTATTCAGATACAACTCAGTGTCAAACACAATGTCAGCATCCTCCCTGTTGTCCACCAGCACTCCTCTGCCCATGACATTGAGCGCGATAAGATCATAGAGATCTGGTTTCTTCACATTCACCATGGAATAGCATACCGCTGCAACTCCAGATAGATTGCTCTCCAGATTATTACCACCGATATTCGCATGGATGCCACTGAGCGACATATTCATGTCACACCAGATGAACTCCCTCTTCACACAGTCAAATATGACAGGAATGCACACCATGCTGTCCGCCGTCAGATCAAGCTTCTGTTCCACCGTCTTTGGCTCATATATCTCGCCCGAATCCACATCAGCTCTCTCCATCCATCCAAACATTGCGTGAGGCATATCCGCATAGGTCTGACAGGTAAAGCTGTACACCTGGTACACCACATACCTTGCCCCACATCTCACAACGGAATCCACGTCCACATCAAGGAACTCACTGACACCATCGCCGTCCACCGGGCCGCCATTTACAATGTCGCCCGAATGGCATGCCTTATATTTTGCAGATTTCAGATTGGTATATGACACGTGCTCTATGTAGTTCCAGTTCTCGTCAAATATAGCCGCCGACAGATCTATATCGATCCTTCCGGAATCATAGGACTCAAAATCGCATTTGTCCATATTCGTCCACCATATAAATGCCCTCACAGCATTTGTCTGCGAATCCATAGGAAGTCTTGAACCCCTGACTATGGTCTTCATCGCCTTGCTGGCGCTTCTCTGGCTGAATGGTACCACATAATTCCTGTAGTCCTCAGACAGGTACACCTTACCCATAGGCTCCCTCTGTCCATATATCTTCACAAGCGCATTTTCGCAGATCCGAATAACTTCCTGACAGTATTTCTCATCTATATCTGGCAGATTGTTTCGCTCGCTGTGGCACTTTGCAAGACTCCCCTTTGGGAAGAACACTCTTACATCCGCCTGCTCAGCTCTGTGCAGGAAATGCTCTCTCACCTGAAGCAGCACCGGTGTCGACACCTTCTCCGCCACAGACGCAAAGCTTCTTATAACAGGCTCTTTATATGTCTCTCTGAGCAGCTGATCCAGTCTCCTTGCCAGTTCACCCGGTCTCTTCACCAGCTCGGCAAGCGCACTTTCATACTCACCGTAAGCAAGGTCAAACTCAACCTTTCCCGCAAATGTCTCTATCTTCCTGTTATTTCTCAGCTTGTCAAATGCATTTATCGCCCTGTCATACTCCAGAGTGTATCTGCTGCAGTCAAACTCAGAAGGATGGATCCTCTCTCCAATCCTGATCCATCTCTCCTTATATCTCAGCATGTCCTCCTCTATATTCGGACAGCCAGACAGAAGCTCCATGATCATCCTTCTCTGTCTGCGTGAAAAGCTTCTGTATCTCGTATTCTCCGCAAGGCTCACATCACCATCGCTCATTGCTGTGACGAGTCTCAGCACATCAGTTGCTGTCTTTATATACTTTCTGAGCCCGCTGACACTTGCCAGAGGATTCTTCTGCAGATAGAGCGCAGAGATGTACGCAGCATTCTCCTTGTGTGGTATGTTATCAGGCAGCTTCATATTCTCAGTCTCGAATAAATATGCTATATCCTCCCTGTCAGTTCTTGATATGGATGTTCTAGACGTACAGATATTGTCAAATATCTGTCTCACATCAGCCTCACTTCCAAGCTGCAGAACTTTGACCTTCGTCTCATCAAAAAGTGGCAGTCTGTCATTTACACGCTTTCTGTGATTCTTTGGATACAGGATACCATCCGACCAGTAATGCACCATCGCATTTATATACAACTCAGAAAAATGTGCATCCATAACGCCCTTAGGGAAATCGGCATACATAGGCATATACACAACATTTGCATCTTTCAGCTTCATAAGCGCAGCTTTGAGTTCAAGATAAAATTCTGTCAGTTCATTGACGCTGTATGTTCTGAGAACGTCAAACACCTCTCTGGAAAATGTATATCCAAGTTCTTCGATGTTCTTCATAATGGTCGTTATGCAGCGGTCATTTGCCACCTTTGCAGTACCAATGCCAAGTATCACTTTGTTCTTACGCCTGAGCAATATCTCGTTCATAACATTTCTCCCTATTAATGAGGAAACCGGTGGCGGTAAGCTTTTACATTTATCATCCCAATTAAGAAGGAACCACCACCATAGCCTCTTATGATCCTGTATTCAGGGCCTCAATAACTTATGAACCCAATATATCAAACCATGATCGTCAAATCAATGAACCGCTAGTTTAGAAGTCACGCAGTGGGCTATCCCTCAAGCGCGACCTTCACAACCTTTTTCTTTCTGGGAAGGCAGAGCTGGAGCACCACCGCTATGGTTGCACCAACTGCAGTACCTGATGACATGAAGTAGTTCAGGAACTGAGGCATTTCGTTCATCACATCTGTAGGAATGACTATAGTTGCCACAGCAGCCACGACTGAGATTCCAACGATAAGTGATGATCTCTCATCAAGAGGCTCACTCTGTATGATCTTGATTCCATTTGATATGAGCAGGATACATACAACCGCAAATACACCATTTACGACAGGTGTCGGTATACATGATATGACGGTCATAAGCTTTGGACATACGCCGAGCACCATGAGTATCATACCACCCGCAATGATCGCCATACGGCTTCCAACCTTTGTTATCGCAAGTACTCCGGCATTTGACGAATATCCTGTCATCGGTGTTCCTCCGAACAGTGAACCGACAAGACATCCAACGCCCTCACCAATAGTAGCGCGATCTATTCTCTTATCGCTGAGATCCTCGCCTGTGATGGCACTGATCGTCACCCATGTTCCTGTTGTATCGAGAAGTACGATAAGGTAAATGAACATCATGAGTATACAGGACTTGATCTCAAACTTTGGAAGTCCAAAGTGGAAAAACTCCGGAAGCTCGAACCATGCTGCATCGTGTACAGAGCTGAAGTCCGCAGCTCCCATTGCTGCAGCAACCACGGTTCCGGCAACCAGTGCAAGTATTACTGATACCATGTGAAGTATCCTGTTATGCTTAAGCTTGTACTGAAGTATCATACATACGATGAGCACTCCTGCAGCAGTAAGACCTGATGCTACATTTGCACTTAAGTTTCCATCTGAGCTTGCGATCCCTTTGGCCGCTGTAGGTGTCAGTGATATTCCAACTATAAGTATGATGATACCACCGATAAATGGAGGTATTGCCTTTCTCACAAATTTTGAGAATCCCTTGAATATACCCAGCAATATGATCATGATCGCTCCGGGGATCAGACTTCCTATCATTGCACTGACTCCCATGGTCCCGCCTATCGTACACAGAGCTCCAAGCGGTACATATGATGGACCCTGTATGATAGGGTACTTCATGAAGAATCCCGCCTGCAATATAGTTGCAATTCCACATGCAAAGAAACTCATCTGAAGGAAAAATGATAACTCTCCTCCTGCCAGTCCTATCGCCGCTCCAAGTATCAACGGCATGATATACAGATCCATTGACAATACATGCTGCATTCCGAGAAATGCCGCCTTGCCACAGCTTATCTTCTCATTTACGCCAACTATGAGCTGGCTGTCATTTTCTATTATCTTCTTATCTTCCATATAAACGCGCCTCCTTATCTGCTGTCACATAATCCGCATTTTCATCCTACAACTTATCTGCAAGCTGCTTTCTGAGAACCACAAGCTCGCTGTTTATTTCATCTATCAGGCTTCTCTCATCTATACCGCAAGCGAACTTTCCGCCCTGATATACTACCTTTCCATTTACTATCGTTGTATCGATATTTTCCTCGGATGACGCATATACGACCGTCGCCTTTGCATCATGCATAGGTGCCGACTTCAGATGATTAGGGTCAAATATTATTAAGTCCGCATTCTTGCCGGACTCCAATGTTCCCAGCTTGTCAGCCATTCCTATTGCCTTTGCTCCCCCAGCCGTCACCATGTGTATGATATCGTCTGCGCTGATGACTGCCGCATCTCTGTGTATTCCCTTCTGTATGAGAGCCGCCAGCTTCATGCTCTCCAGCATATCCGTGCTGTTGTTGGACGCCGCACCATCTGTTCCTATAGATACATTTACCCCGGCTGCAAGGCTCTCTGGAATAGGTGGTATTCCTGAACCAAGATAAAGATTAGGTGCTGGATTGTGGCTTATCGACACTCCATATTTTGCAAATCTCTCTATGTCATGAGGTGTGAGGTTTACACAGTGGACTGCCAGGAATTTGTCTGTCAGGAATCCTATCTCCTCAAGCATATCCACTATATCCTTGCCGTAATATCTTCCGCACATCTCATTGTCGACCTCGGTCTCTTTGATGTGCATTGAATACCTAACATTCTCGCTGAGACAATACTCAAGCATCTCCTGATAGCCTTCCTTTGTGGTTGACCAAGTGACATCCGGACCTGTCCAGATCGAAAGCATATCATTTTCTTTATAAGCTTTCTTCAGTGCATCGACTTCCTTCATGGCCTTGCCAGCAGGCTCAAGGAAGCACTTCGGCATTCCGTATTCCTCTCCGGTATCCTGAAATGTTCTGATAAATACACTACGGATACCAGTTGATACCATTCCATCTATACAGGAATGAGCCAGCTCAGGATCCTGATTGGTGTAGAAGAACTCACTCATCGTCGTACATCCACTCTTTATTGCCTCCATACATGCAAGCTGTGCTGCCAGCTCATGCTGATGTGGTGTCATGTACTGTCCATATGGGAGTGCTGAAAGATTCAACCACTCTATCAGTCTGTGATCAGCTCCAAGTCCTTTCAGGAATGACTGGAATATATGTATATGTGTATCTATAAATCCCGGAAATACTACCTTGCCCTCGGCATCTATCACACGTCCGGCGCCCTCACATTCCTGAAGCTCATCCGGTGTCAGCTCGTTCATTTCCTTTATCAGAGTTATCTTCTCTCCCTCTATTCCTATGATTCCCTTCGCATACACTTTTCTGTCCTCATCCATTGTGTGTATCTGCGCATTTTTGATTATCAGATCATAACTCTTCATAGCTCTTTCCTCCTGACTTTGAATATCCACTAAAAAAGGAGTCCTTCCCCGGCAGTGTGTGTTAAAACATTCCACACAAACTACTTTTGAAAAGACTCCTTTGTCCTGTTCTAAATCTTCTGTATTACATTTTCATTTTCCGCGGTATAAACAAAAAAAGAACCATACAGCTATCTGTTTTGGTGTTAAGGAAAACAGATAAAACTTTTGGTTCCTGATGGCTCGTATCTTAGCACTATCCCGTCAAATGGTCAATACTCATAACCTCTGTTGTTATATTTTTATTTTTTTAAAGGACTTTACCTTAATATCTTATGTTTATGCCATTTTTGCTTAATATTTTAAGGTAAAGAAAAAAGCCTGAACCCCTTGATTTTCCTTAGGTTTCAGGCTTTTAATTTAATGCCGGCGACCGGAATCGAACCGGTACGGGAGGTTAGTCCCGCAGGATTTTAAGTCCTGTGCGTCTGCCAGTTCCGCCACGCCGGCATTCTGCACCTTATTAAAAGGTTTAGAAAATGGGACCTATAGGGCTCGAACCTATGACCCTCTGCTTGTAAGGCAGATGC